>ERZ834722.3-NODE-3-length-242242-cov-8.187471_pt1 | contig 242242 bp, 234 predicted proteins | sample MGYA00519576_ERZ834722 | MGnify/ENA primary metagenome ERZ834722 (study PRJEB31850, sample SAMEA3708759) | human gut metagenome | biome: human gut; feature: human-associated habitat; material: faeces | place: China | collected 2014 ...
CGCTTGAGCGTTTCGAACCTGTAGCCGTGGTTCAGCAATTGCCGGACGGTCGGGGCACTTTGTTCGCACCGGTCGCCGCGAGGCGACGGAAGGTGTTCAAAAGAGGAAAGCATTCCTCTTTTTGTCCTTTTCGTTCTTTTCGGACAAGCGAAAAGAACTCTGAAAGAGAAGAATCATAAAGAAACTTTTCTTTTATCGTACTTTTCATCGCTGAAAAGTACAGCAAGGCAAATCCCTCTCACTCCTGCGCGTTCATGCCGCAGCACTTCTTGTATTTCTTGCCGCTGCCGCAGGGGCATGGGTCATTTCTGCCTATTTTCTCGGATTTAGCCTTGACGACGGGCTTTTTCGGCGCGTCCGTTGCGCCCGCGACAGCCGCCGCGGCACGCTTCTTCGATGCCTCGGCTCTTGTCTGCTCCGTTTCTATGCGGGAGAACATGATTCTCTTCACGGTCTCCTCGCGAATATCTTTTATCATCTCGTCAAACATGATACTGCCGTTTATTCTGTATTCGTTGAGCGGATTGCGCTGTGCATAGCTGCTCAGCCCTACGCCGCCGCGCAAATCATCCATCGCGTCGAGATGCTCCATCCATTTGGAATCGACGGAGGAAAGCAGACAAAATCTCTCAAAATCGCCCATTCTGTCGCCGAGAATCTGCTTCTGGCGGTTGTAGAGCGCCTCGTAATTTTCTATCGCACGCGCGCGCAGAGCTTCAACGGTTGTCGCCTCCGCAAAATCCGTATCTCTGCATACCCAGAGCAGATTTTCACGCTCCGCCTCGGGTATGAGATTGCCGTGCTCATCGAGACAAAGCGAAATTTTCTCGTCTATTGCCTTTTCAGCCATATCGTGTATCGTGGCGGAAACATCCTCACCGTCTATCACGGCACGGCGCTGTGCATATATTATGTTTCTCTGCTGGTTCATTACGTCGTCATAGTCAAGGACATTCTTTCTGCGCGAGAAGTTTTCGCCCTCGAGACGCTTTTGCGCATTCTCTATGGAGTTGGAGAGAATAGACGCATTTATCGGCTGGTCATCGGGAAGCCCCAGCCTGTCTACAAGTCCCGCAACCCTGTCGCTTCCGAAGAGACGCATGAGGTCATCTTCAAGCGAGAGATAAAATCTGCTCTCGCCCGGGTCGCCCTGTCTGCCGGAACGTCCGCGGAGCTGATTGTCTATACGGCGGCTTTCATGGCGTTCCGTGCCCACGATGAAAAGACCGCCTGCCGCCTTGACTTTTTCCGCCTCCGGCGCGATTTCCGCCTTGAACTGCGCCAGCTTGTCGCGATAGAGCGTGCGCCCCTCGTCAAGACCCTCGCGACTTGTTCCCGCCGTTATATCAAAAATATCTTCTTCGGAAAAGCCTGCTTTTTTCAGCTCCTGCTTGGCAAGAAATTCCGCATTGCCGCCGAGCATGATATCCGTACCACGGCCTGCCATATTCGTCGAAATGGTCACAGCGCCGAATTTGCCCGCCTGCGCGATTATCTCGGCTTCTTTTTCATGATACTTCGCATTGAGCACATTGTGACGGATGCCGCGAGATTTCAGTATCTTTGAGAGCGTCTCGGATTTTTCGACGGAAACAGTGCCGACCAGCACAGGCTGACCCTTGGCATGACATTCCTCAATCTGATTTATTATCGCTTCGTATTTGCCGGCGGTATTCTTATAAACAACATCGTTGTAATCTTTTCTTATCATCGGGCGGTTTGTCGGCACTTCGACAACATCCAGCTCGTATATCTCGCGGAATTCATCCTCCTCCGTCAGTGCCGTACCGGTCATGCCCGAGAGCTTGCTGTAGAGACGGAAGAAATTCTGGAAGGTTATCGTCGCAAGCGTCTGGTTTTCATTCTGAATATCAACGCCCTCTTTTGCTTCTATTGCCTGATGAAGCCCGTTTGAAAAGCGCCTGCCGGGCATTTTGCGTCCCGTGAAGGAATCGACTATCATTATCTTGCCGTTGTCGATTACATAGTCCTCATCGCGCTTCATGACGCCCCATGCCTGCATAGCCTGATTTATGTGATGATTTATCGTGGAATTTTCGGGATCGGAGAGATTTTCCAGCCCGAAGAATTTTTCCGCCTTTGCCACGCCCTTGGGACTGAGAACGGCACGACGCGCTTTCTCATCCACGATATAATCCTCGGCAACGTCCTCGTTGTCGGATTTCTTATCCATTTCCTTCAGGCGCAGACATTTCAGCGTGCGCAGGAACTTGTCCGCCTGAATGTATAGCTCGTTTGACTTTTCGCCTCTGCCGGAAATGATGAGCGGTGTTCTCGCTTCATCTATGAGAATGGAGTCTACCTCATCGACTATCGCGAAATTGTATCCGCGCTGAACAAGGTCGTTTTTGCTCATCGCCATATTGTCGCGCAGATAATCGAAGCCTATTTCATTGTTTGTGCCGTAGGTGATATCGCAGGCATAAGCCGCTTTCTTTTCGGCGCTCTTCTGCCCGTTTACGATAAGACCCGTGGTCAGCCCGAGGAAGCCGTAAACTCTGCCCATTTCCTCACTGTCGCGGCGGGCAAGATAATCGTTTACCGTGACTATATGCACGCCCTTTCCCGCGAGTGCGTTGAGATATGCGGGCATTGTGGCAACGAGAGTTTTACCTTCACCTGTTTTCATTTCGGCAATTCTGCCCTGATGCAGAATGATACCGCCGAGAATCTGAACATGGAAGGGACGCTTGCCGAGTGCCCTGTCTGCCGCTTCGCGAACGGCGGCAAAGGCATCGGGGAGAATATCATCGAGCGTTTCTCCCGCGGCAAGACGCTCTTTGAGAGCGGGCGTGACAGCCTTCAGCTCCGCATCGCTCATGCTTTTGTATTTATCTGCGAGAGCCTCGACCTTTTGTGCGGTCGGCTCTATTTTCTTTATCTGTTTTTCGCTGTATGTTCCGAAAATTTTGTTTATCAGTCCCATAATATTTTGTCCTTTCAGGTAAATGACGATATTTTTCGATTTTACAAATGTATTATATAATATTTTCCTTTTAATTACTATACCATTTTCAAAATATTTTAAAAAAATTTGTATATTATTCATTTTCATTGTGAAGAAAAACGCGGAATTTTGAAAAATTTGCGGAAAAACAGAGAATTTTAAACCTGCAGTCACGGCTGCCGCCCGGGGCTGCCGCCTTACGCATTTGCACCGCAGCCGCAAGGACTCACGAAAAAAAGACTTTTTCGGAAATTCCCGCTTTGCGGACGGTTCTCACGATAAAGTCAAGGCTTTCGCCCGACCTTTCCGGAAAGGTCGGGCGAAAGCCTTGATGCGGCGCGAAGAATTTATGCGGTGCTTCAATTGCCGCGCACGGAAAAACCGGAAGAGAAGTATATCTCTCCGGCAGAACCAATAAAAGCGGACATCCCGTCGGATGTCCGCTTTTTCTGATTAAAGCAGTTTGAAATTGGTGTCGAGTTCTTCTCCCTCTCTCTTGCACTGCAGATAGAGGTAAAGCTTCTCATTAAACATCTTGCTCTTCAGAATGATATGATTTGTGCTTCTGTTTGTAAGGAAGATGAGAAGAATGGAAGTAAACTGCGACCATGTCATCTCATACTTTCCGCACTCAATCATGCTGAGTCTGATGCGCGAAATGCCGGTACGGTTACCGAACTCTGTCTGCGAAAGGAAAAGATTTTTTCTGAGCGAAACAAGATTATCACGAAGGACAGCCTTTGCTTCTCTGCGTTCTTCATCTGTCAGCTCGATTCTGCTTTGTCCATATCTCATAAATATATCCCCCTAAATACTGCGCTTTTTTTAGCTGCACAGCAATTTATGCTATATGCTATACAAGACAATTATATCATAAAAATTTTTGCTTGTCAACTGTATTTAACATTTTTTTGCGTCACAAGAGTATAACTTTTTGCATTTTTTAAGATTTTTTTAAATTCTATTCAATAAATTTTCATAAATATCGCCGTATGCCGCCTCAAAAAGCTCGCGAATACGCTCCGTTTCGCCCGAAAAATGCAGATATCCGAAAACGGCCTCCATTCCCGTCGCGCGATGATATTCCGCCGCCGTCGCTTTTTTCGGCTTGGAATTTGTGTGGTGGTTGCGTCCGAGGCGATAGACAGCCTCTTCCTCCTCTGTCAGCATGGGAAAAAGCTTTTCCATACGTGCGCTCTGTGCCGGTGCGCATATCAGGCTCTGCGCCACGCGGCTCATTTCGCCCGTATCGCTCATGCCGAGAGAAACCAGTCTTTCTCTTATCAGTATTTCAAGTACGGCGTCGCCGATATAGGCGAGCACTATGCCGCCGTGCGAAACGGCTTCATTCATCTGCCTTTTCCTCCGTGTCTGCGCCTTCGGTCTTTGCCGCCGGCTTTTTCTTTGTGAAAACAAGCAGCTTGCTTGTTATATAATTGAGTATTACTACGACAACGGCAATTATCAGCTTGGCAAGATATTTATTCATATCGAGCACACCGCAGAGGAGCGCATCGCCCGCAAGCGAGACCGCAAGTGTAAATACGCGCGAGAGAACAAATTTGCAAAATTCCGCAAAAGAGCGCCCCTGCGCCTCAAAAACGAGATATTTATTTGTAAAATATGCGAATACGACAGCCGCCGCCCACGCAACGGAATATTCCACGGCATTCGGAAAGCGCTCGAAGAAAGCGCCGCCGAACTGCGGCAGGATAAGATCCATCAGCGCAAAAACGAGCCAGTCGACAACTGTTGTCAGCCCGCCTATCACTATGTAAACTATCAGCTCCTTAAATCTCTCCAAATGGAAAAATTTAAGCACGGCATCGATCATTTTATTCAGAAACTTCATCTTTTTGCCATTCCTTTGCGGAAATTTTTGATATTGCTTCCTCCCACTTTTCGGGAGAAACAGTAAGGCTCACCGCCTCAAGCATTGCGTTTGCCGAGAGCGTCTGCGGAAGCGAAAGCTCGCGAAGGAGAGCTTTTCTCTTCTCGGCGGAATTTTTCCCGCCGCACAGCCCCAGCGCGTAAAGCTCGGCTTTTGTCACGCGTGCTCCGCCTGTAGGTTCGCCCCCGTCGGAATACGGACGCAGAACCTCGCGGAGCTTTTCGGCGTCCGTGCCTTCAACTCCGAGAAGCCCTGCCTTGGAGGGTGCTTTTTTGCGCTTCTCCTTGCCGAAGACTTCGGGCGTATAGAGATTTATTATCTTGTCGGCGGGGAGGATATTTTTTATATAATTGCGTATCGTCATGCCCGCCGCATCGCTGTCGGTAAGAACAATAACGCCGTTTTTTTCGGCGAGCCTGCGGATAAGAGCCGCACGCTCGTCGTTTTTGAAAATTCCGAAGCCGTCGGTCTGCACAATAACGGCATGCGCGACGGAGGCAACCTTTATTTTATCGTATTTGCCCTCTACGATGATGGGTCTTGATATCGTCAGCATAAAAGCGACCTCGGCGTATATATTCCGGCAATAAGCATGTCGATGAGAACATAGCCGTCGGTCTGCGTGCTTTTGAGCGCCGCATCCGTTTCGCAGGCAAGCCGCACGGAGTCCTCCAGCTTCGATATGGGTGCCTTTGCCACTGCGGCGGCATATTTCGATACGCTGTATTCCTTCATTTTCGTTTCCTTGGCTATCTGCGCAGGGGTCATACCCGCCTCCAGTCCCGCCTTGACGCGGAGCATATCGCAGAGGATTTTTCCCAGCTTGGCAACGAGCGCAACAGGCTCCTCACGCAGGTCGCGAGCCGTCGCCATGACGGCATACATATCGGCTATGCTCCATTTCTGCGCCGCTTCAAGCATGGCAAAGGGCGGCGCTTCCGTCGCCACTGCCTGCGAAACGACAGAGCGGACATCGCTTGCCGTTATTTCGCTTTTTCCGTTTCCGTGCGCATAGAAGCAGAGCTTTGCCGTTTCCCCGGCGATGACCGACATCTCAAGCGAACACATATCGACGAGTATATCGAGTGCCGCATCGGACGCTCCGACTCCCTCGCGCGAGAGATGACGCGCCGCCCATGCCTTCAGTTTCGGTTTACTCTGCGTATCAAAGCGCACGAGCTTTGCCACGGCGGAAAGCTTCTTGAATTCCTGCGAATTTTCGGTTTTGTAGTCAAAGGTCCATTCGTTTTTGCGCAGGCAGAGAACGGCAATGTTTGTCTCGTCTGCCGCCTTGAGATTTTCGCAGAGCATATCAAGTGCCGAGGCGGGAAGCCCATCCACCGCGAGGTCACGGATTTCCGTCAGCCGCCGCTCCTGTCCCATAGGGAAGGAGGAAAGCGAAGAGGCAAGCGCGGAAAAACCCGCGTCCCTGCCGCCAGAGACAGGCGAAAATGAGATTTTTCCGTAATTGAAAAGCTCCAGTCCCTCCGCGCTCATTATGCTTTTATATATCTCCGAGAGGTAATGGCGCTTGAGATAGTCCTCATCGCCGAGAAAAACATATGCGCCGCGAAGTCCGCCGCTCTTTATTTCGGCGGCAAGCTCCTCGGGTCTCATATATCTGAATTTTTCAGCCACTTTCCCGTTCCTCCCAGTTTTTTCCAAGTTTTCCACAATATCCACAGGTTTTTCCACAAAAAATCGGCGTTGTTTTCATGCGTAAAATGAGAAAAAATGCAATATTCATGCGGATTTTGCCGATTTTTGCGTTTTATGTCCGCGATGGGAAACAATCGCCGCAAAAAATCAATAAAGCGGATGCTTTTCGCAGAGTGCCGTCACGCGGCTGCGTATATTATCGGCGCTCGCCTCGAAATCCGTCGCCGCGAGCTTTATCAGATGCGCCGTTTCGCGCATATCCTCTTCGGTGAAGCCGCGGGTGGTCACGGCGGGCGTACCGAGGCGTATGCCGCTTGTTATAAAGGGGCTCTGCGGGTCATTCGGTATCGTATTTTTGTTTGCCGTGATATAGACCTCGTCAAGACGATGCTCAAGCTCCTTGCCAGTGATGTTCATCGGGCGCAGGTCGACGAGCATGAGATGATTGTCCGTGCCGCCTGAAACGAGATCAAAGCCCTCGGAGAGAAGCTCATCCGCGAGCGCGGCGGCGTTACTGACGATTCTCTTCTGATATTCGACAAATTCGGGCTTGAGCGCCTCGCCGAAGCAGACGGCTTTTGCCGCGATAATGTGCATGAGAGGACCGCCCTGCGTGCCGGGGAATATAGCCTTGTTTATCTTCTGCGCAAGCTCGGCGCGGCAGAGAATCATACCGCCGCGCGGACCGCGGAGCGTTTTGTGCGTTGTGGTGGTGACGACATCGGCATAGGGCACGGGATTCTGATGAAGTCCCGCCGCCACAAGACCTGCGATATGCGCCATATCGACCATGAAATATGCGCCTGCCTCGTGCGCTATTTCGGAAATGCACTTGAAATCTATTGCGCGGGGATAAGCCGACGCGCCCGCAACGATAAGCTTGGGACGCTCGGCAAGCGCCTTTTCGCGGAGCTTATCGTAATCTATGCGGTGTGTTTTTTCGTCCACGCCGTAGGAGATGAAATTGTAATATGTGCCGGAAAGATTGACAGGGCTTCCGTGTGTGAGATGGCCGCCGTCGGCAAGGCTCATGCCGAGCACCTTGTCGCCGGGAGAGAGCAGGGCAAAATAAACGGCAAGATTCGCCTGCGCGCCGCTGTGCGGCTGAACATTTGCGTGCTCCGCGCCGAAAAGCTTCTTTGCGCGCTCGATAGCTATGTTTTCAACGATGTCGACGCATTCGCAGCCGCCGTAATAACGCTTGCCGGGATAGCCCTCGGCATATTTGTTTGTCAGCGGCGAGCCCATTGCCGCAAGCACTGCGGGAGAGACAAAATTTTCGCTTGCTATAAGCTCGATTCCTCTGCGCTGGCGGGCAAGCTCCATGCCTATTGCATTGCCTATTTCGGGGTCATAGCTTTTCAGAAATTCAATATTTTCGTTTACCATCGTGTTTTACCGCCTGTGAATATTATTTTACATATTATAATACCATAACTGCGGCTGTTTTTCAAGCGGTTTGAGAGAATTTGAGGGGAAATAAAGTTTTGCGCCGCCTGCGAAAGCTCTCGCACGCTGTAATTAAAGCTTTCACCTGTCGAAAAGCAAAACCCCTGCCTTTTGAGATTGTCGCGTGTTTTGCGGCAACTCATATTGCAGGGGATTTGCCTTTTTTCGGATGCTAATCGAAAAAACATTTATTTGGCGGAGAATGCAGATTTAATTTTGCGACGGAATTCTTTTCCGTCTGCGCATGATGATTTCATATACGATGACGCAAAAAATCAAAATCAGGCTGATCCATTGCGAGGTCGAAAGCAAGCCGAAAACACCCCTTTCGATATCGCCGCGGAAAAATTCCGTCACAAACCGTATCGTCGGATACGCCGTGATATATATGAGGCTTTCCGTCCCCTTTTTGCCTTTATTTGCAATAAAAACAAATAATTCCGTTGCAAATAAAAGAAACAGACAGCCCGCCTCGATAAGTTGAATGGGCAAAAGAGATACGCCGACAGGCGCATTTCCTGTGGCAGAGGCATATGTATAACTCGGGAATCCCTCATGAGGTATGCCGTAGCAACAGCCGCCGAAAAAGCAACCGACCCTGCCGAGCGCATGACCGAGCGGCGTGACGGTGGCAAAAATATCAAAAAAGTCTTTTGCATCAAGCTTATATTTTTTTACATAGATGAAAAGTCCCGCCATTCCGCCGACAAGCCCGCCGTAGAAAACAAACCCGCCTCTTATCAGGTCGGGAATACCCGGCTTTGTTTCGATTATCAGCTTTATCGAAACGAGCAGAAAAAACAGTTTTGCGCCGATTATGGCACCCGCCATTGTAAAAACGCCGGAATAAACAATTTCATATCGCTCGATATTTCTTTTTTTGCATATAAGTATTGCGACGATAGCGGAAATTGCTATTCCGAGAGCGAATAATAATCCGTAAGCCGAAAAATTCATTGTCAGATTGCCTTTTGGCATAGCTTATACCGTCCTTTCACCCTTGAGAGCTCAAACGGGCTTGCGCGGAATATTGCAAGCCCGCTTGCATTTTCACGATATTTTAATCAGGAAAACGAATCTTTGAGCGATTTGCCGGCTTCGTTTGCACATATTGCGCAGAGACCGCAGGAAACGAAAAGTATTCCGCAGATAACGGTAGATACTATTCCGACGATAAGTCCTGCCGTAGCAGCACCGCTTGATATACCCTGAGCCTTCAGCTCCTTGCCGCCCATAACGGAAAGAACAAGTCCCACAATTGCAAGCGGAAGCGACGCCAGTATAAGAATCATCGAAACCGTGAATCCGAAGGGTCCGACACACCCGAGTATCGCGCTGACAAGCGCTACTATACCGAGAATAAGACCGCCTTTTGCTTTTGACATTTTAAAAGTCCTCCTTCTTTTTTTATATAAAAAGCATGTCCTGCTTTTTATCATTTTTCCGGGCACTTTTTTTCTTACTCAAAAGAAGTGCCAGCCCGAGCATACCCGTTACCGCCGCACAGGCGATAGCTACAAAAATTTTCTTCATAAGTTCCTCCCGTAAAATTATAGTAACAATTTGTTACATTAGCATTATAAAACCAATGTCGCAAAATGTCAAGTAAGAAGAAGCACTTTTTTCGATTGGGCGGTCATTTTTGTATGGGTTAACAAATTACAAGGTAACATTTTGTTACTAATTCACAGATAACGGAGCAGGGCTTGCGGGATTTACTTTCCGGCAAAAGTTACGTAACAATTAGTTACATATTGATTTGCTTATAATGGTAAAATAATATAAAAATATGTCGGTATTTATCAAAAAAAAAAGAGATAAGGAGTTGATATTATGGTAGGGCTTCGCGAGATTCGGAAAAAGAAGGGTTTAAGCCAGCAAAAAGTGGCGATGGATTTAAACATCAGCCGAGAGGCTCTCTCCTATTACGAAAACGGAAAAAGAAATCCCGATGTTTCCATGCTTATTGCAATGTCAAAATATTTTAATGTTTCGATAGATTATCTTATCACAGGGAAGGACTTTGACAGGTCGAAATAAAAAACGGCGATGCCTATGCGTCGCCGTTTTTTCACATATCTTTACTTATGGGTGCAAATCGGAAGTTTATCACCTTTGCAAGCTCGTCCGTGCTTGTTTCCACCTGCAAGCCTATTCTGCCGCCGCTGAAAAGGATAGTTTCCTGATTTTTTGCGCTCTCATCTATCACCGTAGGGAAAAATTTCTTCATTCCTATCGGTGAGCAGCCGCCGTGAATATACCCCGTCAGCGGCAAAAGCTCCTTCGATTTTATCATACTGATGCTTTTTTCGCCGACGACAGCCGCCGCCGCTTTCAAATCCAGCTCCTTCTCCACCGGAACTACAAAAACATAATTTGCATTCGATTTGCCGACGGTGACGAGCGTCTTGAAAACCTTGTCGGGGTTTTCGCCGAGGATTTTCGCTATTTCCGCACCGCTGAGCACAGGCTCTGTCTGATAGGTGTGCGTAGTGAAATTTATCTTTTTTGATGACAGCAGCCGTACTGCATTTGTCTTTTCTTCCTGTATTTTCATATCTTGCCTCGCGGGATTTTTCGTTTTTCGCGTATATTCTATCACGAAGAAATGAATTTTTCAAGAAGAAAGCCGATTTTTTTCATTTTTTATCCCGCATCGGAGATAAGCTCCGACACGGTGACAAATTCATAGCCCTCGGAAAGCAGCTTCGGTAGCAATATCTTCAGCGCGTCTGCCGTATGCGTCCCGCTCACGGTAAAATCATGAAAAAGAATTATGCTTCCCTCGCGCACATTTGCGCTGACATTTGCCACTATCTGTGCAGTGGAAGCCTTTGCCCAATCGCGCGTATCGACTGTCCAGAGTATAACGCTGTAATCCATGCCCGCCGCTATTTCGACGACCTTATGCGAATATGCCCCTTCCGGCGGACGAAAAAGCTTCGGCTGATATCCCGCTATCTCCATGAGCAAATTTTCCGTTTGCGAAATTTCCGCCCTTATCCTCTCCCCGCTGCATTTTGAGAGGCACGAATGATAAAAGGTATGATTGCCCAGCTCGTGCCCGCCCGCTATCTCGGCGCGGATGATATCGGGATAGCTTTCGGCATTGCTGCCGACGATGAAAAAAGTGGCTTTCACATTGTATTCTTCAAGCAGAGCCAGTATCTGAGCCGTTTTTGTGCGGTGCGGTCCGTCATCAAAGGTGAGCGCGATTTTCTTTTCCCCGCCGCTTCCCGAAAAGATAACTCTGCTGTCCCGCTCGGCAAAGGTACAGGTGCAGAGCATCATCGAAAGACACAGCAGGGAAATGACAAAACGACAGCCCTTCATTTTGCAAAAAGCTCATCGAGCGAGGCGAAACGGTAGCCGTCTTTTTCCCATTTTGTCATGAGCGTATCGAGAATATCGGCATTTGTTTTTGATGTGGGATGGAGCAGGACTATCGCGCCGTTATGGATATTCGCATCCAGCAGAGCCATTGCCTTATCGGGTGCGGGTTGCTTCGCATTGTCCCAATCGGCATAGGCGAGACTCCAGAAAACCGTTTTATAGCCCATATCCTGCGCATATTTCAGATTTTCTTCACTGAAGCGCCCCTCGGGCGGACGGTAATATTTTGCCATTTCAAGCCCCGTATATTCCCGCAGAACATCCTCCAGCGCATGAAGCTCCTTTTCAAATTCCTCACGTGAAAAGCCCGACATATCGCGATGGCGCACGGTATGATTGCAGATGAGATGACCCTCCTCCGCCATGCGGCGCACAAGTCCGGTATTTCTTCTTATCAGATTGTCCAGCACAAAGAAAGCACCGGGAGCATTATGCTTTTTGAGCGTATCGAGCACGCGCTCGACATTGCCGTTTTCATATCCCGCATCAAATGTGAGATATATCACCTTTTCCTCGGGATTTTTGCCGAGAAAAGCCGCATCGTATTTCTCGATAAAGCGCATATTTGCCTCTGCCTGCGGGCGCTCATGATTCTTTTTTCTCATGCAGTACCAGCTGTATCCCGCGGCAAACACACTGTTTGCAAAAAATACGGCGGCAAAAAAGCATGATGAGATTTTAAATATTGTTTTTTTCAAAGCTTTGCCTTCCTTCATATATTTTCATACATATAATTTCCGCATTCGGCGGAAAAATAAACAAGGCAAAAATATGCTCCCGTGCCAAAAATCGCACAATGTGTTAACAAGTCTCGCATCATTTGTAAAAAATGGCGGCGAATGCTTGAAAAAGGCTCTCTTTTGCATTATAATATATTATGTAAAAAATTCTTTTGAAAGGAAGTAACATAATCATGGCAGTAAAAGAATTTAAAGCCGAGAGCAAAAAGCTTCTCGAACTGATGATAAATTCCATCTATACAAATAAGGAGATTTTCCTGCGCGAGCTTATCAGCAATGCTTCCGACGCTATAGACAAGCTTCATTTCAAATCCCTGACGGATGAGGGCGTCGGTATAGCCGAGGGCGATTTTGCAATAACGCTCACTCCCGACAGCGCGGCAAGAACGCTCACCGTTTCCGATAACGGTATCGGCATGACGCGCGACGAGCTGGAAAACAATCTCGGCACTATCGCAAGGAGCGGTTCGCTTGACTTCAAAACGGAAAACAAAAGCGATACGCTCGATATCATAGGTCAGTTCGGCGTTGGTTTCTACTCCGCCTTCATGGTAGCCGACAAAGTGACCGTCATCTCCCGTGCATACGGCGAGGATAAGGCATGGAAATGGGAATCCTCCGGCGCCGAGGGCTATACGATAGAAGAAGCCGAAAAAGCCGGTGTCGGCACGGATATTACCCTGCACATCAAGGAAAATACGGAGAACGAAAACTACGACGGATATCTGAACGAATATCAGCTCCGTGCGCTCGTGAAAAAATACAGCGATTATATCCGCTATCCGATAAAAATGCTCGTCACACATTCGCATATGCTTCCGAAGCCCGAGAATGCGGGCGACGACTGGAAGCCCGAATATGAAGAGCACAAGGAAATGGAAACGCTCAACAGCATGGTTCCTATCTGGAAGCGCAAAAAAGGCGAGGTGACAAGCGAGGAATACAACGAATTTTACAAGAATACATTTTATGATTTTAATGATCCCGCGCTTGTTTTCACGGCAGGCGGCGAAGGTATGGTTTCATACAATGCGGTAATGTTCATTCCCGCGCAGACGCCGTATGATTTTTATACCAAGGAATTCAAAAAGGGGCTTGCCCTCTATTCCTCGGGCGTCATGATAATGGAAAAATGCGAGGATCTGCTCCCCGATTATTTCTGCTTTGTGCGCGGCATAGTCGATTCCGCAGATCTCAGTCTGAATATCAGCCGTGAGCTTCTCCAGCAGAATCATCAGCTCCGCCTTATCCGCAAAAATATCGAAAAGAAGATTAAAAACGAGCTTGTAAATCTGCGCGATAATAACAGAGAAAAATACGAAACCTTCTGGAAATCATTCGGCAGAGTGATAAAATTCGGCGTTTACGGCGATTACGGCGCGAATAAAGATACACTTTCGGATCTTTTGATATTCTTCTCGGCAAAGGAAAAGAAATTCATCACGCTCGATGAATACGTTTCCGCTATGCCCGAGGCGCAGAAGTGCATTTATTTTGCCGCCGCCGAAACTACGGACAGAGCCGCAAAGCTTCCGAATACGGAGGCAGTGCTTGCGCATGATTTTGATGTTCTGCTCTGCACGGAGGATGTTGATGAATTTTGCCTCCAGACGCTGCAAAGCTACAAGGAAAAAGAGTTCAAAAATGTAGGCACAGGCGACCTCGGACTTGAGAGCGAAGAGGAAAAGGAAGCCGCAAAAGCGAGTGCCGAGGAAAATAAAGAGCTTCTCGAAGCGATGAAAAATGCACTGGGCGACAAGGTGAAAGCCGTTCGTCTCTCCAAGGTTCTGCGCGAGCATCCCGTAGCGCTTTCTTCCGACGGCGCGCTCTCCATAGAAATGGAAAAGGTGCTCCGCAATATGCCCGATGGCGGCGCGATAAAGAGCGAAAAGATTCTCGAGATAAATGAAAATCATCCCGTTTTCGAGGCGCTGAAAGCCGCCGCCTCCGACAGCGAAAAGCTTGCGCTCTATTCAAAGATACTCTATGATCAGGCGCTCCTTATCGAAGGACTGCCGATAGACGACCCTGTGGAATACGCAAAAGCCGTCTGCTCGCTGATAAAATAAGTAAAATACACAAAAAATACACAAAGAAAAACCGCGCGGAGCGCGGTTTTTCTTTGTGTATTACCCGAAATTATTCTGCTGCTGTTTCTGCGGTAGCTTCTGTAGCTTCTGCTGTTTCTGCGGTAGCTTCTGCTGCCTCTGCCTCTGCGGGAGCTTCCTCCGCCGTGTCCTCATCCTTTTCGAGAAGAGCACGGATGGAAAGGCTTACATTATGAGCCTCTTCGTTGATATCGATAATCTTTGCCTCAACCTCTTCGCCCTTCTTGAGAACATCAGAGGGATGAGCCAGCTTCTTATCTGCTATCTGCGAAATGTGAATAAGTCCGTCAACGCCGGGGATAATCTGCGCGAAAGCGCCGAAGGGTGTCATGGAAACGACTGTAACCTTGACAACATCGCCGACCTTGTAGTTATTCATAAAGATTGTCCAGGGGTTGGATTCCTCTGTCTTGTAGCCGAGGGAAACTCTGCCCTTTTCGGCATCAAAGGACTTGACATAAACATCAATTTCCTGACCGATGGAAACAACATCCTTCGGATTTGAAATTCTCGTCCATGAAAGCTCGGAATTATGTACCATTCCGTCTACACCGCCGAGATCTACGAAGGCACCGTAGCTTGTGAGGCTCTTTACTACGCCCTTGTAGTGCTTGCCCTCTTCAATATTTGCCCAGAAGGCTTCCTTTGCGGCTTTGCGCTCTTCTCTCTGGACAGCCTTGATGGAGCCGACCGCACGGCGGCGATCCTCTTTGATTTCGATTATCTTGAATTTCTGTGTTGTGCCGACGAGTGCGGAAAGATCACCGTCGCGTGCTACGCCTGTCTGCGATGCGGGAACGAATATCTTCTGAGAAAGTGCGGAAATAACAACGCCGCCCTTCACTGCCTCGATAACCTTTCCGCTGAGAACCTCACCGTCCTCAAGTGCTTTCGCTACGAGATTCCAGTTGTTCTTTGCATCTACTTTCTTCTTGGAAAGAGTAGCGATGCCTTCCACATCGTTTACTCTTACTGCGACAGCTTCTACAGTGTCACCGACTTTGAAAAGGTCAGTAAGCTTTGCCTGAGGATCGTCTGTAACATTTGCAAGCGTCAGAACGCCTGTAACCTTACAGCCGAGATCCAGCTGTACTTCGGTAGCGGATACCGAAGTTACTATACCCGTAACGGTGTCTCCTGTATTTAATGATTTGAAAGATTCTTCAAGAAGCTGCGCGAAATTTGTCTGTTCGCTCATGGTTTTTTGTACCTCCTCTATTATATAACCGGGCGTACTTGCTCCGGCTGCAATCCCGACCCTGTCGGAATCATGCACGTAGTCAGGCGGAATATCCGCTGCGCCGCCTATGAGAAGCGTGCGCGGGCAGTTCTTTTTGCTTATTTCGTAAAGCTTTCGTGTGTTGGCGCTGTTCATGCTTCCGCAGACAAGAACAACATCGCATTCCCGCGATAAAATCTCGGCTTCTTTCTGCCGATTTTCGGTAACACTACATATTGTATCAAAAATAATCGGATTTGTACAGAGGTTTTTGATAAATTTTTGACATTTTTTATATTCCGAGAAGTTTTGAGTGGTCTGAGCCATCATTATCAGGCGAAAATCGCGGTATTTTATGAGAAAATCCGTGTTTTCTGGGGAGGCAAGCTCCTCGCAGGAGGAAAAAATTATGTGCGGACATCCGATATGGCTCGCTATCCCCTGAACCTCGGGATGATTTTTATCTCCGAAAAGAAGCGCCGCCGTGTTTTCGCCCGCGGTATTTTCATCGGCTATATCGTGAATTTTGCGCACATAAGGGCAGGTGTAGTCATAGACGGAGATATTTTCGTTTTCCTCCGCCGCACGCAGCTTTTCCATGAGAGGGAGCGTTATCCCGTGCGCACGGATGATGAAAACGGTTTTTCTCTCCGGCTTTGCGGCGATTATCTCCTCTGCCTGCGCCGCGCTGACGGCATGAACGCCGCGCTCCGCGAGCCTGCCGAGCACATCGGCATTATGGATAAGCTCGCCGACGGTATATATATCGGCTTCTCTCTCGCTTTCGGCAAGGGAAAAGACGAAGTCAACCGCTCTTTTCACGCCGAAGCAGAAGCCCGCGTATTTTGCCACAGTGGTTTTCATGCGCCTGCCTCGCTATCTTTGTCGAGTGAACAGATTCTTCCGAAAATATATTTCGATACTTTCTCCATTTCAGCGGAGCCGCCGTGCTCAAAGCCCAGTTCTTCATACGGCATTATATTGCCGATATAGACGTCTATGCGGCGAAAAAGCTTTATTTTATAGTCCTTTGTCTTTATCAGGACGGGAATAATGCTTGCCTTTGTTCGCCCCGCGATAAGTCCGATGCCGCTTTTTGCGTCCTCGGGGGAGGGAATGACACCCGGCATTCTCGTCCCCTGCGGGAAAACGCCGAGGAGTTTGCCCTCGTTTACGGCGGAAATAGCACTCTTTATAGCCGAAATATCTGAGGCTCCGCGATGTATCGGTATCGTCATTTTTCTGATAAGCCCGCCGATGAGCGGGATTTCGGTTGCCTCAGATTTTGCGAGGTAGAAAACCTGTCGGTTTATTCCCATCGCCGCGAGGAAAATATCATGCGCCGAGATATGGTTTGCGCAGAGGATGTATTTTCCCTCGGGCAGGCTTTTCTTTTTCCCGTGGATTTTCACGCGGTAAAAAAGCCTGTAATGTATCTGTGCAAAAATAAAGGCAAGGCGATAGAGAAAGCTCATTTTATCTTCTCCTCTATTATCGAAATGACATTTGAGAGAGTATCCTCAAATGTGCCGGAATTATCTACGAATACAGCATCTGCGGCGGGGATGGCGGGAGCCACCTTGCGCGTGCTGTCGTTTTTGTCGCGTTCGTGCACAGCCGCCGCCACCTCTTCGAGTGTGACGCTCTGCCCGCTTGCGAGAAGCTCCTCATATCTTCTGCGTATGCGTGCCTCGGGGGAGGCTGTCATGAATATTTTCACATCGGCATCGGGAAGTATGACGGTGCCTATATCCCTGCCGTCCATGATAACATTGTTTTTTCTTGCCATATCGCGCTGAAGCTCAAGCAGGAAGGTCCGCACCTCGGGTATCGCCGAAACCTTGGAGGCATAGGCGGAAATCTCGTTTGTGCGTATGAGCGAGCCGACATCCTCTCCCGAGAGGAGCACTTTCTGCTCGCCGTTTTCATATGCCAGACGCACATCTATTTCCGGCAGCAGAGCGATAACGCCCGCGCTGTTTTCGGGGAGAACGCCCGCGCGGCGTACATAAAGCCCTATCGCGCGGTAGAGCGCGCCCGTATCCACATAGATATAACCGAGCTTCTTTGCCAGCGCCTTGGCAACGGTTGATTTCCCCGCGCCGGAGGGTCCGTCTATCGCTATATTTATCATGCTTTTTACACCTCTTTTTCTTTTGATGCGGCTTTTGCCGCGGAATATGCCGTGGAAAACGCTATCTGGAGATTGAAGCCGCCCGTGTATGCGTCCACATCTATCACCTCGCCCGCAAAATACAGGTTCGGGCAGAGACGCGAGCGCATGGCGGAGGGCTCTATCTCCGCCGTGGAAACGCCGCCGCTTGTCACTATAGCTTCCTCTATCGGGCGGAAACCCGATATCTCTATGCGAAAATGCCTGAGCGCGGAGAGCAGAGCGCGGCGCTGTTCCTTTGTCACGGAATTTACCTTCTGCGAAGGGGGAATGCCGCAGCGCGAGACGATAACGGGTATCATCTTTGCGGGGAGCAGGTCGCAGAGCGCATTTGCAAAATCCTTGTTTTTATATTTTTCAAAATCGCTCATTATGCGGCGGTCGAGCGTCTGCTCATCGAGAGCGGGCTTCATATCTATCTCGACGGTAAAAGCCCCCGAAGCCATCGGCCGCATATGAGCCGAGGCGGAGAGCACCGTCGGTCCGCTTATGCCGAAATGAGTGAAGAGCAGCTCTCCGAAATCGCGGTAGATAACCTTGCCGCTTTCATTATTTATTATGGCGACGCCGATGTTCTTCAGTGCCAGACCCTGCATCGCGGGGCAGGCGCGGTCGCCGCTGCAAAGCCCGACAAGAGAGGGCACAAGCGGCTTTATCGTATGTCCCGCCTTCGCGGCGAAGCGGTATCCGTCGCCCGTAGAGCCGGTCACGGGATAGGACGCGCCGCCCGTGGCTATTATCACGCTGTCAAAATCCGTGAAGGTGCGTTTATCCGTCACTATCGCGGAAATGCGCTTTTCGCCGCCCTCACCGCACAGCTCTATATCCGTCACTCTCTCCGTGAATACCGTGACGCCCAGTCGGCGCATTTCGTTTTTGAGAGCGAGGACGATATCAGTCGCCTTGTCGGAAACGGGGAAAACCCTGTTTCCGCGCTCCGTTTTCAGCGGTACGCCGAGCCGCTCGGAAAAGAAGGCTTTTGTGCTTTCGCTGTCAAAGCGGCGTATCGCGGAAAAGAGAAATTTCCCGTTTGCCGTGATATTCCCCATAAATTCCTCGGGTGTGCAGTCGTTTGTCAGATTGCATCTGCCCTTGCCCGTGATGCCGAGCTTGCGCCCGAGAAGAGCGTTCCGCTCGAAAACCGTGACCGCGGCACCGCTGTCGGCGGCAAAGACGGCGGCGCTCATTCCTGCCGCACCTGCACCTATTATGGCAATTTTCCGCATTTATTTTTCTCCGTTTTCTCTGTTCTGTGAGAGGAAATCCTCCGCTTCCGCCATTATATCGAAGGCGGCATTTATCTTTTCGTCTATTTCCGCTGTTTTTGCCGCTATCTCCGAGAGACGAATGTAGTCGGAGGAGGCTTCTCCCGCGGCTTCCGCTTCGAGTGCCGCCTTTTCGGCTTCCAGCGCTTCTATCTCTGCTTCGGCGCGCTCTGTCTGCTTTTCGCGCTTGCGTATCTCGGCGACAAGACGCTTGCTTTCCATATATTTTGCCTTGCTGTCCGATTCCGTCTTTGCCTCGGCTGCGGGAGTAGCTTCCGCGCGAGCCGACGAGTGCTTATATTCCATATATTCGTCATATCCGCCGCGGTAATCGAAGAAATCGCCGCCGCTCATATCGAAAATGCGTGTTGCTATCTTTTTTGCGAAATATCTGTCGTGCGAAACGGCAATCACCGTTCCGCGGAAGCGAAGCACGGCATCTTCCAGTATCTCGCGCGAATTTATATCGAGATGGTTTGTCGGCTCGTCGAGGATCAGCAGATTTATCTTTGAGAGCATCATCTTGCAGAGCATGAGACGCGCCTTTTCGCCGCCCGAAAGCTCGCAGACGAGCTTGCCTATATCCTCCTCAAAGAAGAGGAACGCGGCGAGTGCCGAGCGTATCTCCGCGGCGCCGAGCTTTTCGTGCGCACGCACAACCTCGTCGAGGACCGTGCTCTTTTCATCGAGCGACTGCTGCTCCTGATCGTAATAACCGTAAACGACATTCGAGCCGAATTCCAGCGTGCCCGCGTCCTGCGCGAGCATGCCGCCGATTATCTTTGCCAGGGTGGATTTGCCGCAGCCGTTGGGACCGAGAATGAGAATCCGGTCGTTCTTTTTCACGGTGAAGCTTATATCCGAGAAGATGCGCTTTTCTCCGTAGCTTTTTGCGAGATGCTCGGCGTAGAGCACATCGTTTCCGCTTTCGCCCGCTTCGCCGAAGGTAAGTTTTATATCCTTTGGCGCGGCTTGCGGCGCATCTGTCTTTTTCATGCGGGCAAGAGCCTTTTCGCGGCTCTCCGCGGCGATGATATTGCGTTCGCGGTTCCAGCGGCGCTGCTGTGCTATGAAGGCTTCTATCCGCGCTATCTCGCGCTGTTGATTTTTATAATGGTGCTCGAGAATTTCGGCATTTTTTGCTTTTTTCTCCGTGAAGGCGGCATAATTTCCGTTATACATCGTGGCTTTTGTATGCTCTATATCAAGAATTTTTGTCGCCACGCGGTCAAGGAAATATCTGTCATGCGAGATGACGGCTACCGTATGCGGATATGCGCGCAGATGCTCCTCGAGCCAGTAGAGCGTATCGGAATCGAGATGGTTTGTCGGCTCATCCAGCAGGAGAATATCGGGCTCCGAGAGGAGCAGACGGACGAGCGCCAACCGCGTGCGTTCACCGCCCGACAGAGCTTTTACGGGGGCATCGCGTCGGCTCTCGCCAAAGCCGAATTTCGCAAGCGTGGAGCTTATTTTCGAGCGGTATTCATAGCCTCCCTCAGAGCGGAAGCGTTCCTGCGCCTCGGCATAGCGTGAAATGAGTTTTTCATATTCCGAGTCATGCGGAAGAGAAGCGCGTCGCTCTATTTCGAGCGACATATCGGCAAGGCTTCTTTCGAGAGCGCAGAGCACGGGAAAAGCACCGAGCATCTCATCAAAAACGGAAAGCCCGCTATCGAGCATTTCATTCTGCGCGAGCATGCCGAGCGTGGCGCCCTTCTGTGTATAGACACTGCCGGAGGTCGGCTTCTGCAAACCTGCGATTATCCGCATGAGCGAGCTTTTGCCCGCGCCGTTCACGCCGACTATGCCGAGCCGTTCACCCTCGTTTACAGAGAAGCTGATGCCGGAAAGAATGATATCCGTGCCGAATTCAAGCAAAATATCATTTGTGCCGAAGCTTATCATCCGTTTTTCACCTCCCGAAATCATTAAATCCTATATATTATACTATTTAAATATCTTCTTGTCAAATGTTTATGGCAAAAAAGCGGATAAAATCATATAATGCCGTAGAAGAAAAAGTGAAAAAGGAGTTTTTTATGAACGAAAAACTGAAATGTCATTGCATGATACATAAACCTTATCCCGAAATAAAGCCGGCAAAAAAAGACACTGCTTTTGCATCGCTTCTGTTGGTTCCTTATGCGGGAAGCGGCGGGGAGATATCGTCGATTCTTTCATATTTATACGGAAGCACCGTGCTTGACGGAAGTAAAAATCAGACGGTTTCCGATGTACTGAGGTATATTTCGGGTGTTGAAATGCATCATATGAATATACTTGCCGAACTGATATTCCGGCTTGGCGGCGACCCGAAATATGCTGTGGCGCAGGGGCGGCGACCTTTTACCGCGGCAAATATGCACTACAGCGAAAATCCCGCGCAGATACTGAAAAGTGCCGTCGCGGGCGAGGAAAGTGCAATTTATGTTTATGAACAGCTTCAAAAAGCAACAGAGGACGAAAATATAATTGCCGTGCTGGAGCGGATTATTGAGGATGAGAGACTGCATCTCGGGATTTTTCGGGAGCTTCTCGGAGAAAATTAAATAAAGCGAATAAAAATAAAAAATTTCCTAAAGCTATTGACAAACAGGGCAAAATATGATAACATAATTAAGCTGCAGGAAATTGAGATGCCGGAATGGCGAAACTGGCAGACGCCCGGGACTTAAAATCCCGTGATACGAGAGTATCGTACCGGTTCGATCCCGGTTTCCGGCACCATTATATCGCGGAGTGGAGCAGTCCGGTAGCTCGTCGGGCTCATAACCCGAAGGTCATGTGGTTCAAATCCCATCTCCGCAACCAAACAAAAGAGAAACAGCCCATCGGGCTGTTTTTTCTTTTGTCGGGTTATGAGGACGACGAGCGTGGCTCGCTTTGTCAGCGAAGTCAAAACGCCATGGGCATGGCGTTTTGGCAAGCGGTGTCTTCCAAAGCGCGAGTTTTTGGAAGAGCGGCTTGCCGCGCGCGCAAAACGACACGCGACGAAGACGGGCGCGAAGCGATAACCCGAAGGTCATGTGGTTCAAATCCCTCTCGCCTGCGGGCTCGGTCACCGTACGGCTCTAAAGTGCCAAAGGGCACTTTATTCACTACAGTATGGCTACGCAACCATATCGTGAAGCCAAAAAAGATATCATGGCTTCGATCCCCCGAAATCTCACGATTTTTTGTTTTTTTCGCGTTTCCTCGCCGGCATTAACCATTTCGCAGTTTATCTCATGGGAAGGTTGATTTCAAACACCGCGCCGCCGTCGTTTGCAGCATGTATCGTTCCTTTGTGAAGCGAAACTATTTCCTTTGCAAGCGAAAGTCCGATTCCGGTTCCGCCCTTGCGGGTACTGAAAAAGCGGTCGAAAATGTGCGGCAAAAGCTTCGGCGCAATGCCTTCTCCGTCGTCGCGTATACGGACAACGGCTTTTCCCTTGTCTGCCTTGCATTCGATTTGTATTTCCTCTTTCGCATATCGCTGTGCGTTGGTGATGATATTCGTGAACGCACGGCGAAGCTGAACCTCGTCGCAGTTCACCAAAACAGGGGCTTCGTCAAAGCGGAGTGAGATGCGCAGGTTTTTCTTCTCTGCAGGCTGTTCGGTGCTACGCAGGCAGTCATATAAAAGCTCACGGACATCTGTCAGATGAAACTCAGCATTGGCTTGTCCCGATTCGAGCCGGGAGAGCGCAAGCAATTCCTCTACCAGTTCCGACATCTGTTCTGTCTCTTCCAAAATAATCCCTGATGCCCCGACAGGGTCAAGAACCCCGGTATGGATGCCTTCCGCACAGCCCTGGACAGCCATCATCGGCGTTTTCAGCTCGTGTGACACATTCTGGAAAAACCATTTCTGAGACTCGTGAGCCCTTTCAACATAGCCGCCGAGCTTCCATCCGAAGAGGCAGACCAGCACACTGAGTATCGCCAGCACCGCAAAAAAGACGGCGTTCAGATAGACAGAATATTGCATGACTGCCCCGACATCTACATAAAGAACATACGAATATGCTTTCTCATATTCATTGGCTTCAACACGTGTCAGACGAAAAACAAAGCGACTCCCGCCGGTTTTCAGGGTATGAAATTCATCGGCAGCCGGATTTTCCTTCCTGCAGTATTCCCTCAGCTGATATTCGGCTTTTGAAAGATGCTCCGACTCGGTGAGTCCGCCGTCCACCTCAAGGTATCGGACGCTCGGCGTAAGAAAATGCTCCTCCGTGCCGTTTTCATTGTTCCGTGCACCGTCAAACGGAATCGTGTCATTCCGCTCCGCCTCCGCGAGGATGGCTTTTCGCGCCTCCGATGTCAGGTATTCCGGAATAAATATGTTAACGGTGGCAAGCAGCACCGCAAAGACAAACAGCATCGTGCCAAGCACGGAAAAGGTTATATTTCTTCTTATATGCTTCATTTTGAGCCTCCGTCCGACCGTAGCCGGTAGCCGTAGCCCCAGACTGTTTCGATCTGCACCTTGCTGTCTGCCAAAGAAAGTTTGCTGCGTATGCGGCGCAGGGTTTCATCGGTCACTCTGGTTTCCACCTCGTCGTTGTAGCCCCAGATGTGGGTGAGCAGCTCATCGCGCGAAAAGGCTTTGCCCTCACCCCGCATAAGAAAAATGAGCATCTTCAGTTCGTTCGGGGAAAGCGCAAGAGGTTTTTCTCTGCAGAAAAGCCGCTTCTCATCACCGGAGAAACGCAGATCTCCGACGGTAATGTCCCTGTCCAGCGGGTCACCTCCGCGCTCCATATCCACTCGCCGGAGAAGCGCTTTGACACGCATAAGAAGCACAGTCGGGCGAAACGGCTTGGTCAGATAATCATCTCCGCCCTGAAGAATCCCGTTGACATAGTCGTATTCGGTATCCTTTGCCGTCAGCAAAATGATCGGAACATTATCCTTTTCCCGAATGCGGCGACAGCAGGTAAGTCCGTCGGTGCCCGGCATCATAATATCCAAAATAACAAGATCGGCGCGTTTTTTAAAAAACACGCCCAAAAGTGCGTCGCCTGTTTCAAACGCGCACACCTCATATCCGTCATTTTCAAGAAATCGCTGAAGCGTTTCCCTTATGTTTTTTTCATCCTCTGCGATGTAGATCAGTTGTTTCATAACACCTCCCGATACAGATACAGAGCCGTGCCGCTCAGACACGGCTCTGTGCGTGTGGTTTATCTGCTTTTTTCGCAGATTGCAAGGTTGTCTTCTTCAAATTCAAATGGCATATCCGGTTCGTTTGCCGCGATTTTTTCATCATACTCGGCGTCAACGCGGTCCCAAAGCTCCGCATTACGGTCAAGAACCGAGTCGAGCTTTTCATAGAGAGCGTCAATCGAGTCGTAAAGTCGATCTGCGTTCTCATCAGTCATGCGATAGTAAAGCTCGTCAATCTGCGCTTCCAGCGATTCGATTTCGGCAAGGTCTGCAAGCAGAGCCTCTTTTTCCTTTTCGGTAAGTGAGCTCATACCCTTGATGGTTTCCTCGTAGGATATCTCAGCCGGGCAGGTGTCATCAAAATCTGCTTCATTCAGTTCAAGAGTCATATCCGGCTCGTTTGCCGCTATCTTCTCATCATACTCGTCGTTGACGCGTTCCCAAAGCGCCGCGTTTCTTTCGAGAACCGCCGTAAGCTTTTCGTCAACGGTGTCGATTTCTGCGTAGAGCCGCTCTGCTTTTTCATCGGTTATACGGGAGTAGATTTCGTTGATCTGATTTTCATATCTTTCAATCTCGGCGAGGTCTGCAAGCAGAGCCGCTTTTTCCTCCGGGGTCAATGAACGCAGACTTTCAACAAAACTCTTAAGTGGCTGTACGCCGCAGTCGTCGGAAGCCTCACAGGCGGCGTTTGGTTTGGTTGCAGGTTTGCCCGGCTTCGTCTCGTTCGCCGAAATCGCCGCCGCAGATACTGTAGCTATGCTGAGTGCAAGCACAAGTGCAAAGATAATCGTAAAAATTGTTTTTCTGTTTTTCATAACAAATGCTCCTTTGTTTTAATTTGCGGTCTCGCTTTCCGCAACACAAGTATAGCAGAAAGGAGCATACTATTCACCGAAAAAACGCTTGAATTTTGTCACAAAGCTGTAAGAATCGAAGGGCGGTACAAATATCATTTCTCATCTCATCGGCTTCATAAAGATTGATAAGGCGGCGGAAGTGACCTCTGCCATCACAGCAGGTGAGACTGCGCCGAATGTTTTTGCAGCCGTGTGTTTCTGCGCTTCCGCTTTAGCGTGATTATGCTGTTTTTCTCTTGCGGACAATGAATACGACAACCGTTACTCCAATTCCGAGAGCAGTAAAGCCAATGATAATTCAAACCCAAGCATTCGTCGGTGCGTTCGCTGTGTTTACAGTTTTATTCAGTGCGTCTGCGCCAAGCCGGATCGCCTTTCCTGTATCTGCCGCAAACGCCACGGTGGGGAGCATACACGCCGCCATGCAAAGGCAGAGCAGAATGCTGATTATTCATTTTTTCATTTCTTGCTACGTCCGTTATATAAATTTAATCAAGAGCAGTTATTGTAATAGTACCTCTGAAGCCACCGAGATAAGTATTGTATGCCGAATTTTCAAACCACAACTGCAATGTAATGTCTTTATTTGACGCATCATACATTCTGTTGAAATTAAAGGAATGTTGATCATTGGTATACGGTATTTTTGTCCCGTCTCTTTTTATTCGTGTAAGCTCCCTGCACAGATTGTCATCATAACCGTCTGTCATCTGAATAGAGTAATTGCCGCTGTTGTTAAATTCGTTTGAACCAACTTCGAGAGAACCGCTTAAGCAGACATTGTAAATATGTCCTTTTTTGAGTGTAATATTATTCATGTAGGATGAAATCAAGCCGCCCTTGTTTATTTTTTCGTAGACAGAAATATTGACACGACTGTTATTCAGTACTGTCCTCGGAGAGTTTGCCTCTCCGTAAAAATATCCCGAACAGCTGCCGTTCTGACCTGCATCACCCTTGTCGCCTTTATCTCCCTTGTCACCCTTTTCGCCTTTTTCACCGGTGTCTCCTTTGTCTCCTTTTTCACCGTCAACTCCTGTGGCTTTCACTCCCGTATCAGTCGTTCCAATCCACCAGTTGCCGTTTTCGCCGATGAACGGGGTGTTGCCGTCTTTGCCGTCAGCGCCGTTTTGTCCGTTTGTTCCGTCCTTGCCATCGGCGCCGTCTTTACCGTCAACACCGTCTTTACCGTCAGCACCGTCTTTTCCGTCAACACCGTCTTTACCGTCTGCGCCGTCAAGACCTTTCAAAATTGAAAGATCGTAAAGGTTACGCCATGTTTCATCGCCGACATAACGCCACTGTAGGTTATTTTCATTTACACGGAACTCAGGTGTTTTTCCGTTTGCTCCGTCCTTACCGTTCTGTCCGGCATCTCCTTTATCTCCCTTGTCGCCTTTTTCACCGTCAACGCCTGCGGCTTTTACGCCAATGTCGGTCACTCCGAGCCACCAGTTGCCGTTTTCACCGATGAACGGCGTATCACCGTTTTTGCCGTCAATACCATCGACACCGTTCTTTCCGTCGATTCCGTCTTTTCCGTCAAGACCTTTCAAATTTGAAAGATCGTAAAGGTTAAGCCATATTTCATCATCGACATAACGCCATTGAAGATTGTTTTCATCCACACGGAACTCCGGTGTTTTTCCGTTTGCTCCGTCTTTACCGTTCTGCCCTGTGGGTCCTTTTATATCGGAAATGGCAACAAGGTTTTGCCAGTCTTCTCCCTCATAGCGCCACTGTATATATTCTGTTGTTCTTTGTACCTCTATGTTTTTGCCGTCAATGCCGTCTTTACCGTCAGTACCGTCTTTGCCGTCAATGCCGTTTTTACCGTCAATACCGTCTTTTCCGTCAGTACCGTCTTTTCCGTCAGTACCATTTTTTCCGTCATTGCCGTCTTTGCCGTCAAGACCGTTCTTTCCGTCAGTGCCGTCTTTGCCGTCAATGCCGTTTTTTCCGTCAAGACCGTTCTTTCCGTCAGCACCGTTTTTACCATCAGTACCGTCTTTGCCGTCAATGCCGTTTTTTCCGTCAGTACCGTTCTTTCCGTCAGTACCGTCTTTTCCGTCAGCACCGTTTTTACCGTCAGTACCGTTCTTTCCGTCAGCACCGTCTTTTCCGTCAGCACCGTCTTTTCCGTCAGTGCCGTTTTCTCCGGCAGCACCTCTGAGCGTGTTAAGAGCTACAAGATCGTGCCATTCCTCTTCGGCGGCATCTCTCCATTGGATTGCTGTGCCGTTGTTTCGCACCTCCGGCAACACGGCTTTGCTATTTTCCGCTTTGCTGCATACGGCAGCAAATGCAATGCAAAGTATGATGCAAAGCACAAGACAGAGTGCGGTAGTAATACAGTATATTCGTTTTTTCATTTATCATTGCCTCCTCTCAAATATTGTGAACGGTATTTATCAGTAAACAGGGCAACACCCTGTTTTAAGACCTCCATTTGGGTTTTTAAATAATATTCATCCTCAAACATAGCATAGTGTACACAGGCACGGACAAATATAAAAATGAGCGGTGTAATCACCGTGTACGGAATGCCGATTTTCGGCTCAAGTCGCTTTGCATACTCGGTATAGCGCTCATTTACCCCCTCAAAGAATTTCTTGCCGTGCTCAATATATTTCGGATGGGTATAGACCTGATACATCAGCCGATATTTTTTGCCGTGCTTCTTTGCGGTCCAATACGGAACCTCTTTCACAAATCGAACAACATCCTTCGGGTCGGTGGGAGCTTTTTCCATAAAATCATCCTCGACCTTTTCCATACAGTATGCAGTTGATTCAATAATCAGTTCATCAACACTGTTGAAATAGGAATACAGATTTCCCGTTGTACAGCCACACGCTGCCGCCAAAGCCTTGATGCCCGTACCGGTCAATCCGTTTTCAGCATAGCATTCAAAGCATTTTTCCATTATTTCCCTCTTGCGCTCGTTGTGCTGTTCCTCTGTTGTTCTCATAACATTCGCTTCCTTTTGATAACTAATCGATTAATTAATTATAGTATAGCACAGAGCTACGGCAATTTCAACAATTAATTAAGAAAAAATCGCAAAATATTAAATTTTTATCACATCTGTCGGAAACTTTACTGCTATAGCAGTACCCTTTTCCGAACTCTCTTCCACACGAACTTTACCATTGTGCAGTGCAACGATTTCCCACACCAAAGAAAGTCCCAATCCAACTCCGCCGTATTCTCTGCTTCGGGATTTATCCACACGAAAGAAGGGCTGAAAAATACTTTCTCTGTATTGTTCGGGGATGCCGTAGCCGGTATCCGCAACCGTAATAACAAGCTGATTGTCTTTGTGCATTACGGTAATATTCACTGTACCGTCAAAACGGTTGTAGCGTATAGCGTTTTCGGTCAGATTATATAACAAACGGTAAATCAGCGTGTCACTGCCTGTCATAACAGCATCGCCCGTGCTTTCAAGTGTAACATTGTTCTTCTCTGCAAGGGGCGCAAGGTCAGTGAAAATCTCTTCTACCATAGGTCCTATCTCTATGCGGTCGGCACACGATACTGTGCGCAGCTCGCTCATTTCCAACAGGGTTTTTGTCATTTGTGTCATTCGTTCGGTCTGCTCACGCAACAATCGGAGAAACTCCGCCGTTTCAGGCGATACCTCGGGATGCTCTGCCGAAAAAAGTTCAAGCTGTGCCTGCATAAGTGAAAGCGGCGTGCGCAACTCATGTGCGGCGTTTCCCGTGAACTGTCGTTGAGCGGTAAATCCCTCATCAAGACGGTCAAGCATCCGATTGAACGACTTGACAAACTGTCTCAGTTCAGGCGGAACTTCTTCGGTTATCTTCATATCCGTCAAATTGTTAGGTTGAACCTTTTCAACCCGAGCGGTAAAAGTACGCAGAGGCTTCAGCGCATGCCCGCTTAAAAAATACGCAAGCACACCGCCTAACAATGTTGCCGCCGCCGTAATATACCAATTGGTAGCGATAAAGGATTCCTGTGCTCCGTTAATTACAATAGTCAATTCACGATCAAGCTTTTCGTGTTCGGGATCGAAAAAGTCAGGTTCTCCTTTGTCCGTATCACCGTAACCTGTAACATAAGAGCCTATGGAATCCATATAATGGCTGCCGGAATAGCCGATAAGAACATTCATAAAAATGCAGGTGGCTCCGATAAGAAGTGCTGTCATCAGAGTTATGCGCCATTGCAAGGATAGCTTTTTCATACTTTTTCTTCCTCCATAACATATCCTTCACCAATGCGATTGCGAATCGGGTCATAGCCGAGTGCCGCACGCAGTTTCTTTCGTAATGCAGAAATATGTACTCTTATTGAATTGCTGAAATTGTCAACACTGTTATCCCAAACATGGTCGAGCAGTTCTTCCTGACTGACGGGGCGGCCTTGATTAAGAAGTAAATATTCAAGTATTCCGATTTCTTTTCGGGTAAGTGACAGCTCCTGACCGTCAGCAACGGCAACACGGGCTTTGGTGTCAAAAGCAACCTTTCCACAGTTCAAAACAACATTGTTTTGTGTAAACCGCCGGCGAGTCAGACTGCGTATTCGTGCTTCAAGCTCCTCCAAATGAAAAGGCTTTGTCAGGTAATCGTTTGCTCCGGCATCCAGTCCCTCCACCTTGTCGGCAACCTCACAGCGTGCCGAAAGAATTAACACTCCGGTATCTCTGTCGGTTTGTCGCAGAGTTCGCAGTACCGTCATCCCGTCTGCACCGGGTAAATTCAGATCAAGTAAAACAAGATCGTACTTTTCTATTCCGAGCAACTCATTTGCTTTGTTTCCGTCATAACAAAAATCAACGCTGTATGCCAATCTTTTAAGGCTGCGAACAATTGTCTCGCACAGCGCACGCTCGTCTTCAATTACTAAAATACGCATAGGAACTCTCCTTGTTGTGTTTTCATATTTCTTTGATAATTTAATTATATCATTATATCGCTCATACATAAAGTTTTTGTTAAGTTTTCGTTCTTAACAGGGATTTTACATCCTCTGTGCTACAATAGGAGCACAAAAGAAAGGAGTGACCGAATTGACTCGAAAGAAAAAAGCCGTATTTCAGATCGTACTGATTATCTGCGGAATTACGATGCTGTGTTACGGAGCTCTGCGTGGAGAGGCAGAAACCGTGTTAAGCAAGGCAATCCGGCTGTGTTTGGAGTGTGTGGGAATTGGATAACAAAAAACCGAAGAAAAAAAGAGGCGGTGTATCGCAGTTTCTCTCACGCTTTCGATGGCTTATTCAAGCAGGAGCAACTTTGCTGAGTAATATTCATCTGCCGAATTTATTGAAGGGCAGAATTTATCAAGGCAAAGGAAAGGCTGTTTGCGTTCCGGGACTGAATTGCTATTCCTGCCCTGCGGCATCGGGTGCATGCCCAATCGGCTCGTTTCAGGCTGTGGTGGGTTCGTCAAAATTCAGTTTTTCATATTATATCACAGGATTCCTCATATTGATAGGAGTTCTGCTCGGGCGTTTTATCTGCGGTTTTTTATGTCCTTTCGGATGGCTTCAGGAACTGTTACATAAGATACCGACAAAAAAGCTTTCCACTAAAAAGCTGAAGCCGCTGACATACATAAAATATGCAGTTTTGCTTTTTGCTGTGGGTTTGCTGCCAATGCTCATTACAAACGATGTGGGTATGGGAGATCCTTTTTTCTGTAAGTATCTTTGTCCTCAAGGAGTACTCGAGGGGGCAATCCCTCTTGCCGCCATTGATTCGGGAATCCGTGCCGCACTGGGTACGCTCTTTTCGTGGAAGTTTGGCATATTGATTACGGTAATCGTACTGAGTGTACTTTTCTACAGACCGTTCTGCAAGTGGCTGTGTCCTCTCGGTGCATTTTATGCATTGCTTAACAAGGTGTCGCTTTTCGGAATGAAAGTAGACAAACACAAATGCATTTCCTGCGGAAAGTGTGCCAAAGTATGCAAGATGGATGTAGATGTAACCAAAACTCCCGACCACACCGAATGCATACGCTGCGGTAAGTGTATCCGTGCCTGTCCTACCAAGGCGGTCAGCTTTCGCTACGGCTTTGGCAAAGGAAAAGAAAATGATTGTCCCGCTAAAAAAGCGGAAACAGCAAAACAAAAAATTGAAACAGAAATTGAAACAGAAAAGGAGTAAATACCATGAAAACAACAAAAATTTTAACCTTACTGACTGCCTTGATGATGTTGTTAAGCTTTGCCGCCTGTGGCACAGACAAAGGCAATACGACGAATACTACCGCAAATAAGAAAAGCGAAACGGCTATGCTGACAGCTGTGAATCCGAAAACAAAAGACGAGGCCGCCGACCTGCATCAAAAACTGATGGCACAGGAAAATGCTATTCTTTCCGAAAACAGCAAACTTTGGGAAAAGGTATTTCTTTCAGCCGATAAAGGTATGGCGATGAATGAGGACGGCAAAAACTACGGCGATTTTCTTCTGAAAACAATTGACGGTATCAAGGATCAGTTCAGTGCTGATGAGTTGAAACTGCTTAATAAAGGCGCCGAAGAGATTAAGGAAATTGAAGGAAAGCTGACGCTTTTGGAACAAAAATTTCCCGGATGCGGAGAAAAACCGTCTGATGGAGATATGAGCGTTCCGGCTGAAAACGGTAAGCCCATCGAAAAGGATAATCTGATGAAATTCCCGACATTTGACGGCAAGGATCTTGACGGAAATGAAGTTAAGAGCAGTACGCTTTTTGCAAAAAATACCGTTACCGTAGTAAACTTCTGGTTTACCACCTGCAATCCCTGCGTGGAAGAACTTGCCGACCTGGAAGCTCTGAATAAACAGCTTGCAAAAAAAGGCGGAGCAGTAGTCGGAATCAATTCGTTTACACTTGACGGTGACAAAACGGCTATCTCTGACGCAAAGAACATTCTGGCAAAAAAGGGTGTGACCTACAAAAACATTTGGTTTGATTCAAAAAGTAAAGCCGGAGAATTCACATCCGGATTGTACTCCTACCCCACAACTTATGTTGTCGATAAAAACGGTAATATTGTGGGAGAGCCGATTGTCGGTGCAATAACCTCCGAAAAGCAGTCTGAAAAGCTGCAAAAGTTGATTGATCAGGCAATTGCAAACAGCAAGAACTGATGTGTGCCCTGTCACGACAAAGTATCAATAATACATATTTTCAGGTTCTGTAATTTTTACATATAGATTCCAACAAATATGCCAATAATTAAACCCATATAATTTTTCAAACAACAAAACCTCCTGCAACGGATTTTACTCTGTGCAGGAGGTTTATTCTTATTCCGATATTTTTTATTTCATCATTATATCTGTATAAAAATTTTACATAGCTGTAAAGCTGTTTATCATCACAATAAATTTGTATTCTGTTCAAGCATTAAAAAGGAGGCTCTTTCGAGCCTCCTTACAGCAGTTGTTCCACCCTATTTTATTGTAGAGTTTGTTACTGTCAAAATGCAAATATCAAAACTGCCGATGCAAGAAAAAGTGCAAAAGTAATCGGCTGAATTTTTATGTATTTTTCAACTTTTGCAATTCGCTCATCAGAAAATTGATTTGAGTTTGCAACATTTTTGTAATCACGATATGAAAATGCGAATATAAAAATCGACACTATAACGAACACAATATAAAACAAAAACAAATAATTCTCCAGCAATGAACCGTAGTACTTTGTTATCAAAGAAAATGCAAAGCAAGCTGTCTGGAAAATCGGAGCTAAAATACAGGCTTGGATTGTTCTGTCGCATTTATCCTCCGGTCTGTCATCCTCTTCATTGGGTAAAAAATAATCATCTGCAAGGCTTGAATTAATATGAACCCTCTTACGGTAGAGTTTTAATAAAGCCGCAATGAACAGCAAGCAAAACATTGCCACATTGCTATATCCATAGATTAAATATGCACCGCCCTTTAACACATATATTAAATCTCCGTTACTATATAGAGTCAAGGCGTACATATATGCATTAACTATAACTACCCAAGCATATATTCTTTTAACCTTTTTAAAAAGAATATATATTGTTGCAAAATGCATTACAAGTATTAAAATCATCAAAGATATAAATACAAGCAAATCGTATGGATTATGCGTTTGACAAAAATTTATAAAAGGGTAAAAGTTTAAATATAATGCAGTTGTAGGAAACATAGTTAAATCCGAAGTAACCAAACAATAACCTACATTTACAAGCAACAATAGTATAAGTAAACTTTGCAATCCTACGACAATTGAATAATAAATTTTCTTTGCTTTCATTTTAAAACATCCTATCTGTTATTTTACTTTTCATATTTGACTATATCAAAAAGAATTCAAACGAAATCAATAATGTATATATATTAAATTCTTGTTGAATGTATTAGATTGATTTTTAGTGATTAAGTGTGTATAATGTATATCGGGAGGTATCTATGGGAAAACAAAATTATTTTTTCAGCGGAATTACGGACATACTGATTCTTGCCATTTTGTGTGAGCATGACAGTTATGTGTATGAAATTGTAAAATTCATAAAAGAAAAATCAAACGGATGCCTGTCCATATCTCAGAACACCGTTTACGCAGTCACCTACAAGCTTGTTAACGAAGGAAAAATCAGCGAATATTCAAAGCTTGTCGGCAAAAAGCGCACACGAATTTATTATCATATTGAGGACGAAGGTCGGGCATATTATGAAAACCTTTTGGAAAGTTTTCATAATGCTTACAGCGGTGTAGAGAGCATTTTAAATATTTTAAAAGAGGACAAGGGCAATAAACAATAACGGGGATTCCCTATGTTGTCAAAAAAATAAGGACAGGCAAATACATCAAAAGACTTATTGCGATTGTACTTATTCTTGCACTCATATCAACTGTTACATACTGCATTGTTTTGCATGAAGACCATCAGATTACAAAAAGACAGGAAGCTGTTATAGCTGAAGATGTAATCGAATAGTATAAATTCCGTTCGGATATTTTTAAAATTTACAGACCGATTTCAAATTTGATTTTGAAGTCGGTCTTTTTTGTATATACGCTTCTTACGCAATGAAAATACATATTCTGATTGTATTGTATCAATAGACATTGTAAAAAGCAATACTTATTAATATTTTCTTTATCTAAAAGTCATATATTCATATCTACCAATGAAAGCATCAAATACAGCATTTCCATACAATCACCTCAAATTGCTTATAGCGCATTACTTTTCTTTTGTAACTTCATCCAGACCGATAAAGTACATACCTTTTCTTTTAGATTTTTCAAGATGAATCTTTTCGGAATCAACAATCAAATCCGTGTAGAGGTTATTGTCAGTTTCGACAAAACAGAATATTCTGAATTTGCCGAAAGTTACGGTTTTGTCGGCTTTATGTGCAGAATCGGAATATGCGAGAATATCTGTTTCACGATTTGGTACTGCCACAAAAAGAACCTGTTCTCCTGTCTTTTTATCTCTGATTTTGTAACTTCTAATAAATGTGTAATCTTTTGAAAATGAACCGTTGTTAATTTCAATTTGTTCATACACATCAAAATCAGCATTCCTGTTAATCATAGAAACCCTACCGTTTCGCTTTGTATAAACTGCCGGTGTGATTATTTTCGTTTCCTCATCAATCATTAAAACAAATTTGCTGTTTGGTAAATCTATTAAGGTATCATAGACAAAATGTTTAATAGTAGTAAATCTCTTTTTAGAAATTGATACTTCCGATTTAATAGATTTATAATAAAGTGAATTAATAAACTCTTTTAACAAGAAACACAAAAGTAGATACAATCCATACGGGATAAGAAATGTAAAATCTAAATGAGAACCATTAACATGATTAACACTTACGCTAAAAAAAATAACTTCCATATAATCACAACCTACCATTCAGCATGCAACTTTCAAAAGAATTATCTTTATTGAGCAACAACACATTTTCGGCAAAATGTAATAACAAACCTGTTTCGGTCGTTATTGGAAATGAACAACCGTATTTCTTGTTATCGTCATTTTGAAAACCGAATTTCAGCACGAACTTATAGTGTCCGAGATTATCGTATTCAGCAAGCCCTATTGAGAAAAATGACTCCGCAGACAAATCAGCATCTTCCCATATTTTTTCAAATAACAAATTATTCATTTTTCCATATCACTTGTTCATTAAGCTTGAAAGTAATTTTTCATACTTTGCATTGATTGTAATTTGCGTTGCGGTATTGAATACAAACGAAGTTACTCCGTCATCACAACCATAATCGTCTATCTGTCTGACGGTGCAAATTCCGTTTTCCAGCGACAACGGTAATCCCGTGATATTCTCATTACCGCTGTGCAGCAATTCTATACTTACTATAAAGTTTTTAATGATTGCGGATTTTATTGCGGAATCAAATACAGTGTTACCGTCAATTTCAACGCTGTCTTCAAAAGTATCAGTTTCAATCAGTTTCTCCATTTTTTGATTATATTTTGAATCATACTCGATTCTGAAGAAATCAGATACCATTTTTACAATTACACCGTCACAAGTTCCGTCTGTATTGTACATTTGAATTGCAACCTCATCTTCGTTAAGTGCAATAATCTTGCCGTAAATAAACTTGTCACATTCATCATCTGTATAAAAACTGCAATTTTTATTGCTTTGAAAAGCTTTTAATAATTCCGAATACATCGTATCACCTCATAAATTCTACATAATTATAAATTTTATCGTATGAATAAATTACCAAGATATTTTATCATAATATATGCCTCACAGTCAATATTCTACAACATACCAATTTGTTGCGATTGATTTACATAATCCTTCATCAGAATCAATGTTCAGGGGTTCGTTTTTTGAATATACTAAGTCAATGCTCTGATTAGTATAGGAAAAAGATATTTTCCTGTAATTACTGCAATTGCCGTACCAAACCGAGATATATTTTTATTACGGATAAAAAAGCTCTTTAGGCAACAAAAATGTGTAAGGTGCGGTTATTATTGCCATTGTAAGGGATGCAATTATTTTCTGCTTTTTAGAAAGTCCTTTATTGTTAAATGACACACGATAATTAAAAACAAAAATAAAAATACTGCTAAACAGAATACCGCTGACAATAAACAAAACTCCGTAGATGCTGTCATAACAGGAATGGTTGGTTGCAAGATATATTCCCGAAAGAATTTGTTTTCCGATATCGTTGCCCTCGTAATATTCCGCACCTGATCCAATAGATATTGCCATTAGATACAGCACACCTAAAAAATCAGAAAGAAATCCAAACAGAAATACGGGAATTATTGATTTCTTATACAATTGCCAAGTGAATTTCTTGTAAATAAAAATTGAAATTATTAAGAGAACTATTGAATCTATTATGAAATTCCCTAAGGCTGATACAATCCAAAGAGTGGGAACAAAGAAGAACAGCATAAACGGCGGCAAAATCATATTGTATAATTTAACATCTTTTTTCATAATATCACCTTCTTAATGATTATTTTCAGTTCACTATATACCAATTCGGTTTATGATAACAAATCAGCTTATTGCGAGCTGATCAATTAAGTAACCTTTCACCCATGAATTAGCCACTCCTCAAGGCAAAATGTAGTTAATTGTGTAACAATACAAGAAATTCTTTGTTGCAAGCAGTTCGTCATAATTTTTATCATAATGATAGAACAGATACACTCTCGCAAAGATATCATTATAAAGTTTACTGAAACAATTTATATTTTGCTTATAACCGTGTTCTGCCATAAACGAATCAAATTGTTGCACAAATAAATTTTTAAGGCAATCCCCCATAGTATACTTCCTATCTGATTTCGATATTTTAAATACAAAGTAATATTATCACCAATGAAATGCAATACAACAACATCAGCAGTATATGCATTACAATTAGTTTGCATTTATAATTTTGGATTGATGTTACTTTTATATTTTGATTTTCCGATTTTATAAAATCAGAAATATTGTATGCCGTATGATACACTATACCTATACCTAAACACACATAAATAAAACAAATGAGGAATGCAGACTTGACACCAAAATATATTAGAAAACTACAGGTAATCGGCGGAATAATTGCATAAACAGTCGGCAAAATCAAAGGCTTTTTCAAGGTATGGTAATATTCCTTTTTATTTTTCTTTTCTGCATATGCAACAGCCTTCATAGGGTTGTCATATTTCCTATCCATAAATTTTGCATACTTTGAAATTTGAATAAAAAAGAGAATTCCGCAGAAAATGGAGCAAGCAATTCCGAACCATACGCACAAAAGAAGTTCGTTTGTTTTTTCTTCATATGTGAGATTATTTCCAGATTGACCGATTAAATCGGAATCAAGCAAAATAGGTATAATCGAGCCGATTAGCAAGCACCAAATTGCCGTTATACCACTTGCAAGCCACTTTTTCATGTTATCCGATGAATACATTTTAAACAGCCAAAACAACATAATTAAAGTTACAGCTATTAAAACAATTGAAACTGAAATTTCAAAAGGGTTATGACTTACAACAAACCTTGACACAAACTGAATCGGCAAACACAGACTTGTCAAAAAGATGTTTTCGGTACAACTCATCAAGTTTACAATAAAATTAATTATCGTAGACATTACAATGAATAACAACAAAAGTAAATGAATTTTTTCTACCGACTTAATATTTTTGTAATTGAAATTTTTCATAGTTAACACCATCATTTTAAAGAATCGTAAATGCGATTGAAATTTGCAATTTCTTTCTCATTATACGGTGAATCGGGATTGTATTCATACATTGACAAAATCCACTCAATCAGCGTGATATCATTGCCGCTTTTAACAAGGCAATTGTCGAGCAAATATCGAATTACTGTTTCACGATTGTAGAAAAATGTACCTGAATACATTAGATAATCACACAAGAGAATTGTATGTTTGGGTGTATTCTCATTTGAAACCACATAAAGAAGATAACAGAACATATCTCGGTTATCAACCGATGAAAATTCTTTTTCAATGTTCTCAAGTGTATATTCAAAGTCGGATTTTTTAAGTTCGTCATATACAAACTGAAAATCTCCGTGTTTGATTTTATTTTTTAATTCTTTAAAATTCGGCATAATATCACCTCATTAAGAGTTCAATTTGTTATACTCATTAATCGCAATATAACTAAACAAATCTTTCCCGTTTATAAGACACGAAACGCAATTTGCACAAATGATTAGACACATCACAATTGCTATAATATCAATACCAAAAGCTAAAGTGTGTTTTTTAGTTATGTACTTATTATGCAGTCGAGTTGCAACTAACAAAATTATTGAAATTAACACAACATAATGAATAGCTTTTATCGTACCTAATATTTCATTTGCACCCATAAGTGTAATAATTGTCAGATAAATACTTTGTGATATTAACAAAACAAATGTAAGAACAGATACAAAAATCGACTCCGTTTTCGGCATTTTTGGACTACCCTCAGACAGTAATTGTTTACAAACAAATACATCTAAAATCACCACAACGCACAATACTGTTGCAATGCCAATTTTCATTGCAACAGAAATAAAAAACGGATGCAAGAACAATATGAAATCAAAAGCAATACCGCTTATTAATAAAAGGGTATTCAGAATATAATAGCAATTTAATTTGGTTTTCATAACTCTCTCCTTAAACACCAAATTTTGATAAGTCTATATTACAGCAAATATCATTAAAATATTTTATCAGCATACCATACTTCTAAAATCAAAACAGATATTATAATTTTAACAATTTAATTATAACTATAAAAAATCCAATATGCAACAAATTATGCGGCTTTGTCGGCAAATTTGGAATATATAACAAGGAAGAGTGAATAATTTCAGCAGTAATGACTGTTAAAAATCATCATGCTTTCTTACTGTATTTTCATGAATTTCAGCTTATTGCAAGCTGATCAATTAAGTAACATTTCACCCATGAATTAGCCACTCCTCGAGGCAAAATGTAGTTAATTGTGTAACAATACAAGAAATTCTTTGTTGCAAGCAGTTCGTCACAGTCGCATTTGTCAGCAATTTTAACAGGTTTATTAGAGCCGACTTCGAGTTTCCATATACCGTTATAGGGGCTTTCAACCGTTTTGCATATTATCGCCGATTCTGTTTTCTCGGATATGTAGTAAACACAATCGTTATTGGATGTAATAAATTTAACATCGGGATGCTGAATTGTCGGATAATTTACATCTTTATCAAGACATACATTGTTTACGGTTTGGGTTTCATCGCAAAAGAAATAGAAATTATCTTTGCATACCGTTACATAGCGAAGTCCGTTTACATAATTTGCATTTTTACTTTTGAGCAATTTGCAGGATTTCAGGTCATATTTTTTGAAAATATACTGCTTTCCTACTTTGAGGCTGTAACCGTATTCATCTGTTTCATCCTCAAAAATACGCTCCGCAATATAGAGATTGCCATCTGAAATATTTATATAATAAATCTGATTATCAAACTTAATATCCCCTATATTTTCAAGGGTATCAGAGTTTTTCAATATTACAGAATCATTCTTTGTATAAGCAATAACTTCATTGTTACAAACAAAACTTCGGCAATCGGTGTCTATGATTTTTCGTGTGTTTGTTGTTGTATCAAGACAGCAGAGCTTATTGCCGTTAATATAGAATAAATTATCGTTAATCAGACAACCGTTTGAAGGCAAATTTACGGTTGAATTGTTTTTTGAATCATAAGCCGTAACCTTAGTTTTTCTGTAATCTGCCGCTGCAAGCGTTCCGTCATTATAGGACAGGTAACTGTTGTTAAAATATGAATCTGTGTCGGAATCGTAAACCATATTAAATGAAGGATTATAAAAGAAAAGCAAATATGCAGATACAATGCATACAACCGTCAATACGGATATTAAAACGAGAGTACATTTCTTTTTCATAAGTATCACCTCTTTGCGCTTTTATTATACTATTTTAAAGCAATATTTGTCAAGATTTGTATTAGTCATTTTAATACATTAATCCCGATTTTTTAAATAAAAATCGGGGAACAGAAATTATTTTATCTGTTTCCCGAATGTGTTTTATAAAATATTAAATTCAGTAAATTATTCTTTTACAATGTTTTCAAATGTGTGCCAACCGAGAACTGCACATTTTACACGGGCAGGCATATGAGAAATGTCAGACAATGCTCCGCCCTCCTCAAGCTCTTCAATTTCTTCGTCAGTTGCTTTGCCTTGAATCATTTTAAGGAAAATATCTTTCAGATGTTTGGCTTCATCAACTGTTTTGCCGATGATCAAATCAAGCATAATATCGGCTGACGCCTGGGAAATTGCACAGCCGTCACCTGTAAACGAACCGTCTGTAATCACACCGTCTTTGATGTTAAGATTAAGCACAATGTCATCACCGCAGCTTGGATTCACACCCTCAAGGCTTGCCGTTGCCGTATCAAGCGGATGTTTGTGCATTGGATGAAGATTGTGGTCGGTCAGGATTTCATTGTAAAAGCTTCTGTTATTTTCCATATCCCATTCTCCTTCTGACAGATGACACGCTGTTCAAAAATGCATCAATGTCATCTTTCGTATTGTAGAAATAAATGCTTGCCCTTGTTGTTGACGGAACGCCTAAAAATTCCATCAAAGGCTGTGCGCAATGGTGTCCTGCACGGACTGCAATACCATCAGCGTCGAGAATACTGCTGACATCATGCGGATGAACTCCGTCAATTGTAAAGCTGATAATTCCGCAATGCTCTTTCGGGTTGTTGCTTCCCTGAATATTGATGTGAGGAATTTTCATAAGTCCGTCAAAGGCTCTTTTGGTAAGTTCTTTTTCAATACCGCCGATTGTATCAAAACCAATATTTTGAATGTATTCAATTGCGGTTTTCAACCCCCATGCGCCAGCCGCATTTACCGTTCCTGCCTCGAATTTATGCGGTAAATCGGAATAGATAACCTTGTCCCTTGTAACGGAATCAATCATCTCACCGCCTGTTAAAAACGGCGGCATTTTTTCAAGAAGGCTTTCTCTGCCGTATAACACACCGATTCCGAAGGGTGCCATAAGTTTGTGACCGGAAAATGCAAGAAAATCTACATCAAGCGACTGAACATCAACGGGAATGTGCGGAACGCTCTGTGATGCGTCAAGCACAACAACTGCACCGCATTCCTTTGCAAGCTCTGTGATACGCTTTATGGGAGTTTTGCAACCGAGTACATTTGATATGTGAGTTACTGCTACAAGCCTCGTACGCTCCGAAAAAGCCTGTTTCAGCTGTTCTTCGGTAATTGTGCCGTCAGGGTTGCATTCAATGTACTTTACCGCTGCGCCCGTTTTTTCTGCAACAACTCTCCATGGCAACTGGTTGCTGTGGTGTTCCATTACAGTGGCAAGAATTTCGTCACCTTTTTTTAGAAAATTCATTCCGTAGCTGTAGGCAACAAGATTGAGGCTCTCGGTTGCATTGCGTGTAAATATTATTTCACGCTCCGACCTTGCATTAATGAACTTCCTGACTGTTTCACGGGATTGCTCATAACATTCTGTAGCTTTGAAACCCAAATCATAAAGTCCACGCAGAGGATTTGCATTGCATTTTTTGTAGAACTCCATTTCCGAATTTATAACTGATTCAGGTCTTTGAGCAGTTGCGGCACTGTCGAGATAGACTACAGGATTTTCTCGCAAAAGCGGAAAATCTTCCTTAAAGTTTTTCATTTGCATAGCCTGTAACCTCCTCCAGACAGGATTTTGCAAGCGTTTCAAGCTCTTCATCACCGATTTTCGAGCATAAAGCGTCAAGTTTTGCACGAGCCATAAGGTTACAAGCCTCTTCTTCGTCAAGACCTCTGCTTGCAAGATAGAAAAGCACATCATCGGACGGTCTGCCGATTGACGCACCGTGGTTGCCCTCAACATCCTCTTCCGCACAAAGAATGAGCGGTACGGTCTGATTGATTACATCTTCACCTAAAATGAGAACATCTTCGTTCTCGTCACCCTTAGCACCCGATGAGCCGAGCGGAAAATCAATTGTACCACGGAATAATTTATGTGCTTTATCTCTCAAGACACCTCCGGCATTCATTGAGCTGACGGTCTTTTTGCCGATATGCTCGGCAACATAGTTCATATCAAGCAACTGCTCGTCCTTGCAATAGTAGCCGACATTGAGGTCAAGATTGCTCTGCCTGCCCAAAAGCGTTGCCTTTGTGCCTGTATAGGTTTCATTTCCGCCGATGAAAAGCTGTAATATCTCTGCGGCTGCATTATCTTCACATTCTGCACCGACATCGTTTATAAAGCGGAAATTTTGCGAAAGGAGATTAAGCTGTACGAGTCTGATTTTTGCGCCTTTTTCAGCTTTAAATTTCGTTCTTACGGCACAAATACCGTTTGCATTCCACGCTGACTGCATTGACATAAACACGGTAAGTTCTGTGTTTTCGGGAGCGTAAAGTTCTACATCTGCAAAAGCGTTTTCACCGTTTTTGCAATTAAAAAACAGCTTTTCGCTTTTTGTTTTATCAGCCGATATTCTGATTTTTTCAGGCTGTGATATTTTTGAGATTTCGTCAATCTCCTCGCCCATACCTGTCTGAATATTTGCAAATGAATTCCAAATTTCCGAATCGGAATTGTTTATATATTTTTCGATTATTTCTTTTTGAACAGGAATACTGTTCCAACCGTCAACGGGAATATTTCGGATTTTTGCCCGATTCACTCCCAATCGGTTCCAAGTGGGTGACGGAAGAAAGTTCACTGTTAAGTCTTTATTATCAACCATAATGTCCTCCTTATCCGATACTGCCCTTCATCTCAAGCTGAATGAGATTGTTCATTTCAACCGCATATTCAAGCGGAAGTTCCTTTGACACATTGTCTGCAAAACCGCTGACTATCATCGCCCTTGCATCCTCTTCACTAAGACCTCTTGACATAAGGTAGAATACAGCCTCATCGCTGATTCTGCCTATTTTGGCCTCGTGACCGATATCTGCGTGCGGAGTTCTGATATCCATTACAGGAATAGTATCTGAGCGTGACTTTGAATCAAGCATAAGCGACTGACACGAAACGGCAGATTTTGCATTTTCGGCAGATTTGTTTACAACAACGGAGCTTCTGAATGTGCTGATACCGCCGTCTTTTGAAATTGACCTTGTGTTCATAAACGAAGATGTTTCTTTGCCGATATGAACTACTTTTGCGCCTGTATCAAGGTTCTGTCCCTTGCCTGCAAATGTAATGCCCGTAAACTCCATTCTTGAACGGTCGCCTTTTAAAATTGTCATCGGATAAAGATATGACACATGAGAACCGAATGAACCCGATACCCATTCCATAGTACCGCCATCTTCAACAAGCGCTCTTTTGGTGTTAAGGTTGTACATATTTTTTGACCAGTTTTCAATTGTTGAATATCTGAGCCTTGCATTTTTCTTTACAAAAAGCTCAACGCATCCTGCGTGAAGATTTGCTATGTTATATTTCGGAGCAGAACAACCCTCTATAAAATGCAGGTCTGCACCCTCGTCAACGATAATGAGCGTGTGTTCAAACTGACCTGCACCGGGTGCGTTAAGTCTGAAATATGACTGCAACGGAATTTCTACCGATACTCCCGGCGGAACATACACAAACGAACCTCCTGACCATACTGCACCGTGAAGTGCGGCAAATTTGTGGTCATTCGGACGGACAAGTTTCATAAAATATTTTTTTACCATGTCGGCATATTCGCCCTTTAACGCACTCTCCATATCAGTATATACTACGCCCTGTGAGGCAACCTCTTCACGAACATTGTGGTACACAAGCTCGGAATCATACTGCGCTCCGACACCTGCAAGGGACTTTCTCTCTGCCTGAGGAATACCGAGCCTTTCAAATGTATTCTTGATATCTTCGGGGACTTCCGACCATTTTGCGGTCATCCTTGTGTTCGGACGGACATAGGTTGCAATATTGTCCATATTAAGTCCGTCAATGGGCGGTCCCCAGTTTGGAACTTTGAGTTCATTATAAATTCGAAGTGACTGCAAACGGAAATTCTGCATCCACACGGGATCGTTCTTTTCCTTTGAAATTTTTTCTACAATTGAGGCATCAAGACCTGATTTGATACGGTAGGCATCATTTTCTTCGTCTTTGATATCGTAGACACTTCTGTCAACATCATCGACATATGTTCTTTCTTTCATCTTAATACCTCCGTCAGAACTTTTCTGCATAAAGTTCAAGATACTTCTCAAAACCGTGTTCATTGATTTCATCAATCAACGATGCGTCGCCTGTTTTAACTATATGGCCGTTTACCATAATATGGGTATAATCAACTTTGAGAGATTCGAGAATACCTGTGCTGTGTGTGATGATGAGCAATGCACCGTCACGGTTTTTCTGATAGTGTTCAACACCCTTTGAAACTGTGCGAACCGCATCAACATCAAGACCCGAGTCTGTTTCGTCAAGAATTGCAAGCTTTGGATTGAGTAAAAGCATCTGCAAAATTTCTGCTTTTTTCTTTTCACCGCCCGAAAAGCCTACATTTAGATCACGCTCGGAATATGACGGATCCATCTGCAAAAGCTCCATAGCCTCTCTGAGCTCTTTTTTAAAGTCCCAAAGGCGGATTCTTTTGCCACGGTTCTTTTCAAGAGCATTACGAATAAATGATGAAAGCGAAAGCCCCGGAACTTCAAGAGGACTTTGGAATGAAAGAAAAATTCCGTCCTTTGACCTTTTATCGGGGGTTTCATCGTTAATGTTTTTTCCGTTAAAAAGTATTTCGCCTGAATTAAGCGTATATTTAGGACTGCCCATAAGTGCAAATCCGAGCGTTGACTTGCCTGCACCGTTAGGTCCCATAAGCACATGCGTTTCACCTTTGTTTATACTAAGATTTATATCGTGCAGAATTTCCTTTTCCTCTACACTTACAGTCAAATCGTTTACATCAAGTAATTTGTCTGCCATTTCATAATCCCACCTTGTTATATTATCAACCCACCAAAGGAGTGGATAATTAAAATATAACCTTTTCAACCCATTTTGTCAATGGGTTGGTATTGCATTTTTATCGTTTTTTGTATATAATCAAGGTATATAAGCAAAACAGGCTTACAAAATATGCAAGCCTTGCCAAAAGGGGATAATTTTATGCTGATTTCAAGTAAAGGTCGTTACACGCTGTATGTGCTTGTCGATCTGGCAAAAAACGGGCAGAACAGATATATTCCGCTCAAAGAAATTGCAGAAAGACAGAATATTTCCAAAAAATATATGGAAGGCATACTCAAAACCCTTGTTGACCGCAATCTGCTTGAGGGCGTAAAAGGAAAGGGCGGCGGCTATAAGCTGACCAAAGAACCAAAAGATTATTCACTCGGTGAAATTCTCAGACTTACGGAAGGCGACCTTGCATCTGTTCCCTGCACTTCAAAAACTCACGAACATTGCAATCATATGGAATCGTGTCCCTCACATCCTATCTGGCAACAGCTTGACAATTTAATCAACAATTACCTTGACAGTGTAACTCTTGCAAATTTACTTAATAATGAATAAAATAAATATGCACAACCTCTTTGCTTTTGTGAAGATAATGTGCTATAATAACAATAGACAGATATAATTTAAGTTATTTTTGCACAAATTAAGCTGTCACTACGAATCTATCAGCAAAAGCAGGTGATTTTATGGCTTTCGATACATTTGACGAGGGTATTAATCCCGGTGGAATGAGAAGCAAAAACGAAATTAAAACCTTGATATGTTATTTGTATAATTCTGTAAAAGAAAATATAGACAAAGGAATTGTCATACAGGCAATTCTAAAGCAGGGGCTTGCCAATTATTTTGAAACAAGTTCCGCCTTTGACGACCTTGTTACAAACGGTAACCTTGTGCCTGCCGATGATGAACACAAAACATATGCGCTCACGGAAAACGGTGTTGAAATTGCAAAACAGCTTGACAGTATTCTTGCGTACTCTATCAAAGAAAAGGCATACGCTTGTGCGGTTAAGCTCCTTGCCGTAAAGAAAAATGAGATTGAAAACAAGGTTGATATTGTAAAAAGTTCAAACGGATTTACTGTTAAATGTTCTGTATCCGGCGGTGATATGGATTTGATGAAACTTGATGTTTATGCTCCCGAAATGGAACAGGCTCTTATTCTCAAAAAAAATTTTCTTGACAATCCGAAAAAAGCGTACAAAATTATGCTTGCGCTCCTGACCAAAGACAAAGAAACCGTTGGTGAGGCTCTTGAGGAACTTTACGGCATTGTATAAAATTTCATACAAACAATTAAGGGGCTGTCGATATGACCGCCCCTTCTGTGATTATTCAGAAAAAAAGATTAAGACCGAGCATAAGCGTTACTCCGGGTATTCCTCCTATTATTGATACCAAAAGCGATAAAAGGCTTATGGGCAAAGTTACGCCCGTAAAAGCTCCCGTCAGATTGACCGCAAACAATGTTGCCGCTCCCAAAGTCATTGAAAGCAGAGAGCGTTTGAACGGGTGCTTGTTTTTGCCGAGAAAGTGCACGATTGCGAAAGTTATAAATGTTACAAAAATAATCAGACATATTCCCCACCAAGGCATTTTTAACAACTCCATATAAAAAGTAAAACCGCCAGAGGATTGCCCTGACGGTTAATTTTATGCTGATTATTAAGTTAATATGCTTACAGTATACCGAACTTTGAAAGCACATTAAGTGCAATTACAAAAATTACGAATATTGCAGCAAAAACTTTTGTCCAGCGTGAGAGGAACGCATCAATCGAACGAGCCTTATTCTTTGAGAAATAAGAATCGGCAACACCTGTTACAGCACCGATACCCTGCTGATTACCCTCCTGAAGGATAATTACAACGATAATGGCAACAGATACGATTGCGAGCAATACGCCTAAAACAATGCCCCAAATGCTCATTTTTATCTTCCTTTCATTTAATAAATACGAATAAAACAAATCCTGCTTTAATAACTGTTTTATAATACCACATAAACACAGCTTTTTCAAGAGATATTACAAGATTTTTATTAATTTTTTCAAAATCAAATCAGCGAAAGCTGTTCGTCTTTTGAATCATCGTTCACGGGCAACGCACCTCTTGCAGGAAGTGAACCTGTTCTGTAACGCTTTGGATTTGTAAAAGTACCGTCTTTATAGCGTTCTATGCTGAAAAGTCTGTGACCTTTTTTGGGCTTGAGAACGGCAACACCCTGTGTTGAACGGGTTGTTTTGAGAGCGAGTGCACCCGTGTGAACAAGGAGCATATTTCCAGATGACGCCTTGAAGAGTACCTCTTCATCCTCAGGTATATAGAGAAGTCCGACAAGCGGAGATTTGTCGGAATATGCGCCCGTGAGCTTTTTACGGTTAGTCTTTGTTGCGTAGGATTCAAGCGGAACTTTTGCGGCCTTACCGTTTTCAAAAGCAAAGAGCAGCATACCCTTGTAATCTTTTGTAGCAACCATTTTCACAGCATTTTCGCCTTCATCAAAGCCAAGCTTTGCGGCAACATAATCACCGAGGACGCTTGCCTTTGTCTGTGCAAAATCGTCAGCCTTTGCCTTATACACCTGACACTTGTCTGTAAAGAACAAAAGGTCGCAGTTGTTTGTGAACTCAAGCTCCTGAATAATTTCGTCACCGTCTTTGAGCTTTTGTTCACCGCTCATTCTGAGCGACTGCGGAGTAATCTTTTTGAAATATCCCTCTTTTGTAAAGAAAAGATTAACAGGATAATCAGGAATCTCGACTGTCTCTTCCTCATACCTTGCAACATCGTCATAGATTATGATACTCTTTCTCGGCTGACCGTATTTCTCGGCAATTGATTTGAGTTCTTTGACAATGATTGTCTTGATTCTTGCCTTGCTTTTTAAAATTTCGTCAAGCTCGGCAATCTCTTTTTCAAGGTCTTCAAGGTCTTTTGTACGCTTTAAAATGTATTCACGGTTAAGATGACGAAGTTTTATTTCGGCAACATATTCAGCCTGTATTTCGTCAATTCCGAATCCAATCATAAGATTTGGCACAACCTCGGATTCTTCATCGGTTTCACGAACAATCTTTACTGCCTTGTCAATATCGAGAAGAATTTTTTCAAGACCTCTTAAAAGATGAAGCTTGTCAGCTTTTTTGTTGCGGTCAAAATATGTTCTTCTTCTGACACACTCAATTCTGAAAGCAATCCATTCTTCAAGCAATGCCTTTACACCGAGAACTCTCGGAACACCTGCAATAAGCACATTGAAGTTGCAGGCATAGGAATCTTCGAGTGTTGTAAAGCGGTAAAGCTTTGTCATAAGCTTGTCGGCATCAATGCCACGCTTGAGATCAATTGTAATTTTAAGTCCGTCAATACCTGTTTCGTCACGAATATCGGAAATTTCCTTGACTTTACCCTGCTTTACAAGGTCGATTACCTTTTCAATGATAACCTCACAAGTTGTTGTGGCAGGGATTGAAAGAATATCTATACAGTTTGCAGACTTGTCATAGACATACTTTGCACGGAGCTTGATACTTCCTCTACCGGTTTCATAGACTTGATTGATGACATTTTCATCATAGATAATCTGACAACCGCCTGTAAAATCAGGAGCCGGCAGAGTTGACTTTATATCATGGTCGGGATCACGGATTAGTGCCGCTGTTGTTTCGCAGATTTCACGCAGATTGAATGAACAGATATTTGACGCCATACCAACGGCAATACCTGTGTTTGCGTTTACAAGTACAGACGGAAATGCAACCGGCAAAAGTGACGGTTCTTTCATTGTATTATCGTAGTTATCTACAAAATCTACGGTATCTTTGTCTATATCACGAAACAGCTCGTTGCAGATTGCATCAAGCTTTGCCTCAGTATAACGGGATGCCGCCCACGCCATGTCACGGCTGTAGAATTTACCGAAATTACCTTTTGAATCTACATACGGATGCAAAAGTGCCTCATAGCCCCTTGAAAGACGAACCATTGTGTCATAAATTGCAGAGTCGCCGTGAGGATTGAGCTTCATTGTTGCACCGACAATGTTTGCCGATTTTGTTCTTCCGCCGTTCAGAAGTCCCATTTTGTACATCATATACAGGAGCTTTCTGTGCGACGGCTTGAACCCGTCGATTTCGGGAATTGCACGGGAGAGAATTACGCTCATTGCATACGGCATATAGTTCTCTCTGATAGTGGAAACGATTGGCTGTTCCACTACTTCACCCGCACCGTTGATTACACCGTGAGTTTTTGACGGTGAAGTTCTGCGGGGAGTCTTTGAAGATTTTTTCGCCATTTATTTCCACCTCCAATCAGCTTACATCAAGCTGGTCAATATATTCGTTGCCGTGTTCTACTATATAATCTTTTCTTCCCTGAAGATTGTCACCGAGAAGAACATCAAAAATTTCCGCTGTCTGTTCTGCATCGGCAGGAAGAACCTTGATAAGTCTGCGTGACTCGGGGTTCATTGTGGTAAGGTTCATCATATCGGGTTCGTTCTCACCGAGACCTTTTGAACGCTGAATTGTGAATTTCTCCTTGCCGAGCTGTTCAATGAACTTATCCTTTTCAACTTCATCGTATGCAAAATATACATCGTTTTTGGATGTAATTTCATAAAGAGGCGATTCGGCAATAAACACCTTGCCTTCTTCAATGAGTGTAGGTGTAAGTCTGTAAAGCATGGTAAGTAAAAGAGTTCTGATCTGGAAGCCGTCAACATCGGCATCGGTGCAGAGAATAATTTTGCTCCAGCGAAGTGCGTTCATGTCAAAGCTTGAAAGATTCTTGTTTGCTTTTGACTTAACCTCAACACCGCAACCAAGAACCTTGAGCAAATCGGTAATGATTTCGCTCTTAAAAATCTTATCGTAGTCGGCTTTAAGGCAGTTAAGTATTTTACCTCTGATTGGCATAATTGCCTGAAAATCGGGGTTTCTTGCCTGTTTACAGGCACCGAGAGCAGAATCACCCTCTACTATGAACAGTTCACGCTGTTCCGTGTCTTTACTTCTGCAATCGACAAATTTTGCAACACGGTTTGTTATGTCGAGATTGCCCGAAAGCTTTTTCTTTATGTTAAGTCGTGTTTTCTCAGCATTTTCACGGCTGCGCTTATTGATAAGCACCTGTTCGCAGATTTTTTCTGCCTCAAGCGGATTTTCAATAAAATAGACTTCAAGACTCTGACGGAGAAATGCAGTCATAGCGTCCTGAATACCCTTGTTTGTAACCGCCTTTTTGGTCTGGTTTTCATATGATGAAACACTTGAAAAAGACGAAATAACGCACACAAGGCTGTCCTCAACATCGTCATACTTGATTTTGCTTTCGGTTTTGTTATATTTATTATTTTGTTTTAAGTAGCTGTCAATCTGGTAAACAAAGGCATTCCGCACCGCCTTATCGGGAGCGCCGCCATGTTCAAGCCAGCTTGAATTGTGGTAGTATTCGGTGAGATGCACTTTATTTGAAAATGCAACCGAGATATCCATTTTGCACTTATATTCGGGCTTATCGTCACGGTCACGGGTTTTAACCTCGGTTTCCCAATGCTGAATTGAGCTGAGTCCGTTTTCACCAACTACCTCGGCAACATGGTCAACAATACCGTTTACATAGTTATAGCTTGTTGTATCAAAGCTTTTGCCGTTTTGATTGCGGAAAACAAATTCAATTCCTGCGTTGACAATAGCCTGTCTTTTCATTATGTCAAGAAAATATTCGGGCTGAATGTCGATATCCGTAAAGACTTCGAGGTCGGGTTTCCAATGAATTTTTGTACCCGTATCCTTTTTGCTGTACGGCTCTTTTTTGAGCTTGCCGACAATCTCGCCTTTTTCAAAACGGAGGGTGTATCGGTAGCCGTCACGGCGGATATCAACATCCATATACTCGGAGCTGTACTGGGTTGAACAAAGGCCGAGACCGTTCATACCAAGGGAAAATTCGTAGCTTTCACCCTCGTTGTTATTATACTTACCGCCGGCATAGAGTTCGCAGAAAACCAGTTCCCAGTTATAGCGCTTTTCGTTTTCGTTGTAGTCAACGGGAATTCCTCTGCCGTGATCTTCAACCTCAATTGAGCCGTCGGAATAGCGTGTAACTGTGATTTTTTTACCGTAACCCTCTCTCGCCTCGTCTATTGAGTTTGAAAGAATCTCAAACACGGAGTGCTGACAGCCGTCAATACCGTCCGAGCCGAAAATTACGGCAGGACGCTTACGGACACGGTCGGCACCCTTTAGCGTTGTGATACTGGTATTATCATAATCGGTGGTTTTCTTTCTTGGCATTTTACTCTTCCTTTATCATTTTTCACCACGCAGTTTTTTGATTTTATCACGCAGATATGCGGCGTGTTCAAATTCAAGCAACTTTGCGGCAGCTTTCATTTCCTTTGTCAGTTTTTCTATCAACTGTTGTTTTTGTGCCCTTGAAAGCTTTTTTGTATTTTTAAATTCACTGTCATCGTGAGTAGAAATTTCAAGTATATCGCTGACCTTTTTGACAATAGTCTTCGGAACGATGCCGTGTTCAACATTATATTTATTCTGAATTTCACGGCGGCGCTGTGTTTCGGTTATTGCAACCTTCATTGACGGTGTTACGCTGTCGGCATACATAATAACCGTACCCTCGCTGTTTCGTGCGGCTCTGCCGGCAATCTGAATAAGCGAACGGGTTGAACGGAGAAATCCCTCTTTGTCGGCGTCAAGTACGGCAACAAGAGAAACCTCGGGAATATCAAGTCCTTCACGCAGAAGGTTGATTCCGACAAGAACATCAAATTCTCCGAGTCTTAAATCACGGACAATCTCCATTCTTTCAACTGTATCAATGTCATGGTGCATATAACGAACCCTGATACCCAGCTTTTCAAGATATGCGGTAAGGTCTTCCGCCATTTTCTTGGTAAGGGTTGTGACAAGTGTTCTTTGATTTTTGGCTGTACGGATATTGATTTCTGACACAAGGTCATCAAGCTGACCTTCGGTAGGTCTTACCGAAATTTCAGGATCAAGAAGTCCTGTAGGTCTGATAATCTGCTCTGCAACAACAGCCGATTTTTCAAGCTCAAAATCGCCCGGTGTTGCGCTTACATAAACAGCCTGATTTATTTTTGAATAGAATTCGTCAAAGTTGAGCGGACGGTTATCAAGTGCAGACGGAAGTCTGAAACCGTAGTCAATAAGACTCTTTTTTCTTGCATAGTCACCCGCAAACATTCCCCGTACCTGTGGAAGCGTTACATGGGACTCATCGACAAAGAGCAGAAAATCATCGGGGAAATAGCTTAAAAGCGTGTACGGTGATGAGCCCGGCGCTCTGCCCGACATTATTCTTGAATAGTTCTCGATACCCGTACAAAATCCGATTTCCTGCAACATTTCCATATCGTACCTTGTACGCTGTTCAAGTCGTTGTGCCTCAAGGAGCTTTCCGTTTTCACGAAAATATGCAAGTCTTTCCTCAAGCTCCCTGTCAATTTCCGCAAGAGCCTTTTTCATCTTATCTCCCGACACAATGTAGTGTGACGCAGGATAGATTGCGGCATGTTTCAGAACAGCTTTGAGTTCGCCCGTAAGCGGATTGATTTCGGAAATTCTGTCAATTTCATCTCCGAAAAATTCGACACGGATTATAGAATCGTTTGATGCGGCAGGGAAAATTTCAACCACATCACCACGAACCCTGAATTTATTACGGGTAAAGCTTACATCATTGCGTTCATACTGCAGTTCAACAAGCTTTTTTACAAGCTCATCACGGGACTTTTCCATTCCGGGACGAAGTGAGATTACCATATTTCGGTAGTCAATAGGATCGCCCAGGCTGTATATGCAAGAAACCGAGGCAACAATAATTACATCTCGTCTTTCGGAAAGTGCAAGAGTTGCGCTGTGGCGGAGTTTATCAATCTCGTCATTGATTGAACTGTCTTTTTCAATATAAGTATCCGTCTGTGCAACATATGCCTCAGGCTGATAGTAATCGTAGTATGACACAAAATATTCAACTGCATTTTCTGGGAAGAACTCTTTGAACTCACTGCAAAGCTGAGCCGCAAGAGTTTTGTTGTGTGCAAGCACAAGTGTCGGTCTTTGAACCCTCTGAATAACATTTGCCATTGTAAAAGTTTTACCCGAACCCGTTACACCGAGGAGTGTCTGTTCACGGTTGCCTGCATTTATACTGTTTACAAGCTTTTCGATTGTCTGCGGCTGGTCGCCTGTCGGCTGATATTTTGAATGAAGTTTAAATTCCATAATACACATCACATTCCAAATACGGATTTTTTATTATGTTTCCTGTTACAAGGCTCTTTATTACAAAAGTCCTGTAACAGAAAACATATCCGAACAAAATTTCGATTTTAATTATAGAACAGATGTTTTAAATTGTCAAATGTTTCTTTTAAAGAACATTATTACTTTTCATAATAGAAGATGTTCCCCGCAAGCCTGCTTTCACGAAGAGAAACATAATCATCATCGGTTATTATGAAATGGTCGATAAGCTCAACTCCGACAGTTGCAAGCGTACTCTTCAAAACTATTGTTGTGTCAAGGTCGCTTCCCGAAGGCAGAGCCGTTCCGCTGGGATGATTATGTGCTATAAACGCAGTTTTGGCATTGTGACGAAGTGACAAATCAACAATTTTTCTGACGGGCATATCGGATGAATTGAGTGAACCTTTTGAAATTATATCAAAATAAATCATCTTGCCCTTTGCATCACCGAGCATGAGAGCGACACATTCGTTTGTTCGACCGATAAATTTTGCTTTAAATATTTTACCGAGATTTTCATAGTCGATGATATTATCATGCGACATTTTTGATTCGGTATAAAGCCTTGCCATTTCGGGCAACATTTTGAGCAATGCGGCGGCATTTTCAGACAGACCGAACTCCTTCATAAGCTCGTCAATCGGAGCGTCACACACTCCGCCGACAGTGATATAACGGTCAAGCAGACGATGTGCAAGAGGATTTGTGTCCTTTCTCGGAATAGCATAGTAAAGGAACATTTCAAGAGCCTCGTGCGTTTCAAACACATCAAAGCCGTTTTCTATGAACTTTTTACGCATTCTTTCACGATGACCGCTGTGTTCGTTATCGGTTGTCCGTGCCATATTATCCCCACCGCAAAATAAGTTTTTTCAAACTTTGGGGGCGGATAAAACCGCCCCGACTGATTAATATTAATAATTAAAGGCTGTTATTCCTTTACGCCGTACTGCTCATAGTAAGCGTCAATAGCGGCTTTGAGCTTGTCGTCAATAATAACCTTGCCCTTGTATTCCTTGTTGTAAAGGTGTTCAACAACCTCTGCCATTGTTACGATTGCAGTTGTTTTAAGGCCGTACTTTTCTTCAATCTCGGAAAGTGCGCTCTTTGTACCCTTGCCACGCTCCATACGGTCAACGGAAACAACAAGACCGATTGGGTTTACATCGCCCTGAGCCTTGATAATTGGGAGAGTTTCTTCAATTGAAGTGCCTGCTGTTGTAACATCTTCGATGATAACAACCCTGTCACCGTCATTGATAGGACTGCCGAGAAGAATACCCTTGTCGCCGTGATCCTTAACTTCTTTTCTGTTTGAGCAATAACGGATATCCTGACCGTATTTTTCACTGATTGCGATAGTTGCGGCAACAGAAAGCGGAATGCCCTTGTATGCAGGTCCGAAAAGAACATCAAAATCAAGACCGAACTTGTTGTTGACAGCCTCTGCATAATACTGACCGAGACGGCGGAGCTGAGCGCCTGTTCTGTAGAAACCTGTGTTTACGAAGAAAGGAGTTTTTCTTCCGCTCTTTGTAACAAAATCGCCAAATTTGAGAACCTGACAATCAACCATAAATTCAATGAATTCCTTTTTGTAAGCTTCCATCAATAAAACCTCCGATACAAAATAGCTTTCGGACAAACATCTGTAATATCCGACACTTTTACATAATTCAACATTGTAAATTCTACCACAATATCTAGTTTTTGTAAATGACAGTTACACAGCTGTAATCAATCGTAATGTTATGTTAAAACAGAAAAAGACTTCGCAACAGAGTACGAAGTCTTTTTTGATATAACTTTAATTACCACTGAGAACAAATCTCCCAGTTATCCAAAGATGTTGCAAAATCGCTTTCATTTTCAACGATTCCACCGGTATAGAAATATACATCTGTATAACCGACAATATATTTCTGTATGGTAGTGCTCTCTTTGACAGTTATGGGAAAGGCATTCCAATTCACTCTTGCTCTCAACTTCTGTGCACAGTTAAAATCAACCTCACCTACTATATATTTTTGAACAAGCGTAGCATCTACTACACTAACAACCCCGTCACCGTTAACATCACCGAGAACAATATTCTGACAGGTCATTGTATTAAAAACTTCCAATAATTCATAGAAACATTCACTTATGTATTTCTGTTGTTTAATAGTATAATCTTTATCTAAAATTCCCTCGCCATACTCTTTAAGTTCAAAATTCGGATTGTTAACACTAAGGGCATTAAAAAGCTTTTCTCTTTTTTCAACAAATGTATTCCAAATTTCGTCAGAGTACCAGTTATTATCGTTTTTCTCATTAACAGCATAATAGCAAGTATAGCCGGCACCACTTGGTCTTATCCACGGATTCTCATAAAAATCCTTTAATTCATCATATTTATTTTGTAATTCTATACTCTCCGTTTCTTCCGATAAAGATAAAATTTCTTCCGCCAACTTATAACTATGGTCATAATAGTAATATGCATACGGCTTTTTTTCACCGGTAGATGAAATATCCATCTTTACTTTTAACGCATAATTATAAATATACGAATAACTGCGTGACACCGCTGAAACAGAAAAAACGGCGGTGCTTGCAATTAATAATACAGCAAGTAATAAAGCACTTATTTTTTTAATACTCATAACAATTCTCCTTTCAAAAAAGCAAAAAATAAACTCACGACCATACAATAAATTTATTACATCAAATAAGATAGAGATATCTTATTTGATTCTCATAATATCACTTTCAACAATATTTGTCAATAATTACAAGAAGAAATTTTTAGACATTAAAAATTTTATTTAATCAAACAAAATTGTACACCAATTCTTTTGCCGCAAGCGACAAAATTACGCTTGACTTTATAGAACAAGTGTTCTATAATTGAATAAAAACAAATGTTCGAGGTGATGCGTTGTGAATATTAATTGTGCCGTTGACAAAAGCAAATATAAAAAGGACAGGGTTATTCTTCACAGCGACTGTAACGGATTTTATGCGAGCGTTGAGTGTTTGCATCATCCCGAAATCAGGAACAAACCTGTTGCCGTGAGCGGTGATGCGGAAAATCGGCACGGAATTATTCTTGCTAAAAATGAGATTGCGAAGAAGTATAATATAAAAACAGGCGAGGCAATCTGGCAGGCAAAGCAGAAATGTCCCGACCTCATAACCGTTCCTCCCCACTTTGATTTGTACAAGCGATTTTCAAAAATGGCGAGGAGAATTTACAGTGAATACACCGACAAAATCGAGCCGTTCGGACTTGACGAGGCATGGCTTGATGTTACCGACAATAAGAATATGAGCGGCAAAGAGATTGCACTCGAAATTAATCGCCGTATAAAGCAGGAACTCGGAATAACCGTAAGCATCGGAGTCAGCTTTAATAAAATTTTTGCCAAATTCGGAAGTGACTATAAAAAGCCTGACGCTATAACGGAAATCACACGGGAAAATTACAGAGATATTGTGTGGAACTGTCCTGCAAAAGACCTTTTGTATGTTGGCAGAGCAACGGGCAGAAAGCTTGAATCTATCGGCATTTATACGATTGGAGATATCGCAACCGCAGATGTTACGCTGTTGCGGTCATATCTTGGAAAATGGGGCGACCTAATTTACGGCTTTGCAAACGGATACGACTCTTCCCCTGTTGCCCATATGAACGAAAACAGCGAGGTAAAGTCAATCGGTAACTCAACCACAACGCCGAAAGATATGGTAACCTTTAACGATGTAAAACAGGTTATATTCGTTTTGTGTGACAGCGTTTGCAGAAGAATGCGTGAACAGGGGTTTATGGCAAAAACGGTTTGCATTACGATTCGTGACAACGAGCTGATGTCATTTAACCGACAGCACACAACGGAAATCCACACAAATCTTACAAAGGATATAACAAATACGGCTATTGAGCTTTTCAAAAAAAGCTATAAAATGGAAAAACCGCTGAGAAGTATCGGGGTAAGCGTTACGGATTTTATTCACGATGATCAGCCGCACCAGATGAGCCTTTTGCGTGATGAAAAGCGACTTATTCAGAACGAACAGCTTGACAAAACACTTGACAGATTAAAAAAGCGATTCGGCAATTATGCTGTTCGCCCTGCCGTTTTGCTTGATGACAAGGAGCTTTCGGATTTTAACCCAAAGGAGGATCATACAATTCATCCTGTCGGATATTTATGATAACGATGCATCTTAGGCGAAAAATTAAAGATGTTTCTCTGATTTTAAGGGAGGTAACAAGCTATGAAAAAGTATGTTAAAGTTACTGCCACATTTGATTGTGACGGAGATCTTATCCCCGAATATATTGTGTGGGATGACGGAAGGAGATACCGCATTGACAAAATTTCCGATGTGCGGTATGCGGCATCTCTCAAAGCAGGCGGTGCGGGAATACGCTACACCTGCCATATTCTCGGCAAAGAACGATACCTGTTTTTGGAGGAAAACAGGTGGTTTGTCGATGCCAAACAATAAACGGAGGATTATATGCATAAGGTCAAAGCAAAGGGAATTTTATCTGCCGCAAACGGCATGAACATTTACAGAGGATGTCAACACGGATGCATTTATTGTGACGCACGCAGTAAATGCTATCAGATGAATCACCGATTTGAAGATATTGAGGTGAAAGAAAATGCCCCGGAATTGCTTGAAAACGCTTTAAAAAGGAAACGCAGAAAATGTATGATTGGTACGGGTGCGATGAGCGATCCGTACATTCCCCTTGAAAAAGAACTGAAACTGACACGAAGATGTCTTGAAATAATCAACCGCTACGGATTCGGTGTAACCGTACAGACAAAGTCGGCATCTGTTATGAGGGATATTGACCTGTTTACGAAAATAAACGATAAAAGCAAGGCTGTGTTACAGATGACGCTTACAACGGCAGACGAAAGCCTTTGCAGAATAATTGAACCGAATGTTTCCGTTACTAAAGAAAGATTTGAAACGCTCAAGGCATTTCACGAAAACGGTATTCCGAGTGTTGTGTGGTTTTCTCCGTTTTTACCGTTTATAAATGATACAAAAGAAAATATCGACGGACTTTTAAAGTATTGCATTGACGCAAAGGTTCGTGGAATAATATGCTTTGGCATAGGTCTTACTCTGCGTGACGGTGACAGAGAATATTTTTACAGCCGGCTTGACAAACACTTTCCTAATATGAAAGAACGATACATTTATACATACGGAAATTCATATCAGCTTACGAGCGGTAACAATAATGTTCTGATGAACAGGATTTCAGAAGTTTGCAGAAATCACGGAATTATGTTCGGAGTTGAAAATGTGTTTTCGTATTTGCATAAGTTTGAAAGCAAAACCGAACAGCTAAGTCTGTTTGACGGAATATAGAAAAATAAAAAAGATATACGGCAGAAAATTTTACCGTATATCTTTTTGTTTTAAGTATTCACTGTTTTACAAATGTGATTTCATAGTCGTTATATTTAAGCACAACAGCCGAAATTTTACCGTTCTTTTGAGTGAGTGCGGCGGAAGTATTTGTTCCGTCATCAAATGACAAATTGATTTTGTCCGAAGCTGACACGGTATATTTTCCGCTGTGAGTTCCGTCATCCGGACTTCCCGGCGAAAGCCATAAAGTAAAAGTGCCGTCATCGGAAAATGACATAGAGCCCTGATAAGCGCTGTAATTTGTGTTGTAAACCTCACTCATTTCAACCTCATCACCGCTCGCATTCTTAGCACCTTCGGGAATCCATGCAGACGAGGTAAGCTCGGCGGTTACTGACGGTGAAAGCACATTAACGGCAACGATTGCCGCAATAATAAATATGCAGGCAGCAATAACCGAAGAAACGATTGCTGTTGTTTTCTTTTTCTTATTCTTCTTTTTTACAGCCCTGTTAGCCTCAAATTTTGCATAGTCAGGCTTTTTAACAGATTTTTTACTCATTTAATCACCGATATTTTACTTAAAGGATACAATAATTCCGCCGTAGTTTACGGTAATTTCAGCAGGAACATCACCGTTCCATTCGGTTACGGCAGCAATAACATTTTTATCGTTGGAATATGTTATTACAACGGAGTCGCCCTCAACTATGTACGCACCTGAATTTGCCGAGGCACTTGTGATTCCGTCAATGAATGTTCCGTCCTCATTAAAAGTAAATCCGCCGCCTGAATAAGCAGAGCCGAAAAGATCTCTCAAAGAATATTCTTCAGAAGAATTTTCATCTTTTGCATAGTACGGAATAAGAGTTGCACTGAATTTTGGCTTTTGCTTCTCTCCGCTGATTGTCGGAACAACAATTTCACTGTCATTTGAAGATGTTTCGGCTGTGTATCCCTGTTCTGTCGGCTCTTGTGAAGCTTCACCCGATTTGGTTGCAGGCTGTGTGGTTTCGGATACAGAGTCGGAAACATTCTGTGTTAAGTTTGTATTACCGATGGTTGTTGAAGCAGCCACAGTCGGTACTGTTGTTGCCGAATTATTATTTTTACCCGAAAGATTCATAAACAGGATAACCGCACCTGCAATTACTGCAACAAGTACAACAACACAAATAATTATTATCAATGATTTTTTTGAACTTTTAACTGCGTGTTTACCGCTCATTTTGCGTTCTTCCTTTCTTCAGCCTCTTTTTTAAGCTTTAAAAGATAACTTCTTTTCATCATTTTTCCGTTATAGAAAATAAATTCATCACCGTCAGCCGATTCATCAATTTCAAGATCCGAATAATCTTCTACGACAGGCTCTTCATCATCACGGAACTGACCTTTGCGTCTGTTCTCCATTTTCTTATCAATTGTTTTGCTCTTTGAATCCTTGTCAACAATCATTGAATACATATTCTTATAAACTGCAGAATTGATTATAAAAGATAAAATTGACGGAACAATGAACAATGCAAGAACAATTGTGAAAATGATGAGCAGTACCGGAGTAAAACTGCACATAAGCACTGTTGCACAAACGAGGAATAAAATAAAAATTCCGAAAACTGCAAACAGATTGTGTTTAAGCTCACCGACTGTCATAAGTGCGCTGTTTTTGTAAATATCCTTCATCTTGATATCAAAAGTAACCGTCATAGGCGGAACATAGAAGAACATAAACAGAAAGAAAATTGCAATTAAAATACAAATAACAAGCGGAACATAAAACATTCCGTTCTTTGAACCGAGTCCGAGATAAAGCACAATTGAGTAGTAGCTGATAAAAACAGCGGCATACATCACAACGCCGTGTATGAGGAATCTAAGCAGATTTTCCTTTATTCCGCCTATGAAATTTGAGAAAACATCAACATTTTCCTCTCCCCTTACCATATGGGAAGTAACCTGAGTTACGCCGGCATAAAACGGAAAAAGCGGAATTATCGTAAGAAAATATATAAACATTGAATTAAGACCCGTAATGGTATTAATCAAAAAGAAAATTCCGAATATTACGGCAAACGGCAATGCAAAAAGCACATTCGTTAGCAAAAGTCGTGGTAAATTGTGAAACAATGACGAGAAAAACCCTGTCAATGCTACAGCGTTCTTTTCCGATGCCATAGCGCCCTCCAAAATTAGAAATTGAACGCTCCCGAAAACAAGCACCACAAAGCCGTGTCCAGCAAGGTTGAACAAAAGGTCATTATGAGTGCCGAAACAGATCGGGAACAAAAATCAATCACCTCATTTTTCAAAGAATTTGTTTGATGAGAATGACCGATTAAGCTGAAAAACATCTGTTTTGAAATTTCAAAAGCATATGCCGACAGCTTTACGAGTGCCAGACAGAACAAAAATGTTCCCGGCAACACAACGAGCAGATAAAAACCTGCTCCTTTAAGTGAATATGTAATAATAAGATATGCCGCAGTAAGTCCTGTTCCAAAGCCTTTAAATGCTGAAACAAACGGCAAAAACGGTATTCCCCACGGTGCAAGTCCCAAGAGGAATACAACCGTGAGAAATATAAAATCAGATGCAAAGCAGGCGCAAAATGTGCTGACGGCATTCTGACCGAGCCTTGCATCAAGATTTGTAGTAAACAGAAAATCAAGGGAATCAAGCATTTGCTTATCGGCTTTTGATGCATAAATTGAACCGAAAACAAGTCCGGTAAGAAAAGCCGAAACAAAGATAAGCACCACGGAATATCGCCTTATAAAAAATCTGACATCAGACGGTGAAATTCCCTTTGATCTGCGAAAAAGATAACGCTTTTTAAAAGAAAATACAATGCTTTTCATAAAATACATTCCTCTCATTGGTTGTCCGTTAAAATATATGAGGAATGTATTCATTTTATGTTAAGGCAAAATTATTTGCCAAGCTCCTCTGCCCTCTTTGTACAAGCGTCCATGCCGTCAAGAACAGCCTCATAGAAACCGTGTTCTTTAAGCTTATCCATAGCGGCAATTGTTGTGCCTCCCTTTGAGCAAACCCTGTCTATGAGTGTTTCAACAGGCTCACCGCTGTCACGGAGCATTGCTGCCGAACCCTCAAGAGTTGCACAGACAAGGTTCATGGCCTTGTCATAGTCGATTCCGCAATTCTTTGCGTAATCAGCCATAGCCTTTGCAAAAAGATAAATATAAGCAGGGCTACTGCCGTTTACCGCAATTATTTCATTCATATGGCTTTCGTCAATATATTCGCAAACGCCGCTGCCTGCAAACATATTGTAAACGATCTCTTTATCCTCGTCACTGATATTCTCTGACGGACAAAGAGCTGTTGCACCCTTTTTGAGCAAGAGAGGCGTATTAGGCATAACCCTTACAACAGGGCAGTCACACTCAAGACCCTTTCTTACATATGCAATAGATATGCCTGCGGCAATTGATACAACGGTTTTGGCTGTTGTAATGCTGTTTTTGAGAGATTCAAGAACTTCGGGATAATTCTGCGGCTTGACTGCAAGAACAACAATTGAGCTGTTCTTTGCAATTTCATCGGCAGATGTCATTACATTTGCGCCCATATTTTTCATAGCGGCACACTTTTCTTCGCTTACATCAAAAACATTGATAAAATCAGCCTTGCTGTCGTTTTGTGCCATAAGTCCTTTTATAATGGCTGTTGCCATATTGCCTGCACCTATGAAACCTATTTTTTTCATTTTAAGACCTTCTTTGCAAAAATTAATATCAGATACCGAAACTCGGGTTTGAATGACATGAGAAACGGAAGTTGTGGTAATTGTGCTGACCGTCACGGTCATAATCACCATAGAGGAAGGTTTCCGCCTCGTCAACTCTTCTGTACAAAAGTCCCCAGTAGCAAGAACCTGCCGCATGGTGGTACTGCAAAAGTGCATTAATGAAATTCTGCTTATTTACATTATTCAAATCTCTTGAACCGCCCGAAGCAGAAACATAGTCCTTGTGGATATATCCTGTTGTGCCGTTTGAAAGCTTAACTTTATACCAGTTTGTGTTATAACGCTTGCCGTCAACAAATTTAAGTTTTGTTCCGTAGTTCATACGGGTAACAACGGAGTAGTTAGTTCCTGCACCTCTTCTGAGGTTTACATCTGAACCTGTAACCGTACCCGAAGCGCCTGCTTTGATAGTACCGCTTGAACCTGTGTTCAAGAGAACAGACTGGAGTTCGGAGTCATTGTAGAACACACCGCTGCCTACATTGTATGCAAAGCACACAAGTGCGTCAAACTGTTGCTGATTGAACTTTATGCCGTTGTTTACAAGGTAGGAATTTGTTGTGGTGGTATATCCGCCCTTGTTCACGGTCTGGCAAAGATAAGCATATGCCTGATTTGAAGTTATGTTGTTGTAGAACTGTTCGCCTGAAATTACAACCTTACCGTAACCGAGTGTAGGATCGGTTGTAATGCTGTCTGCTGTGACTTTTGAGAGAAATCCCTCATAGTTTGCAATAAGCTTGATTACCTCATCACTCGCTCTGCGCTCGGCACAGGCTGTGGTGGTTTTATTGGTTGTTGAGGTTACAAACACCTCGCCCTCACCGCCGCCTGCCGTGGTGTAATACTTTGATTCGGTTTTAAATTTAGAATATGCTTTTACAGACCATTTGCCTGATTTTGAAAGCTTTTGTGTACCTGTCCAGATATAGGAGTTACCGTCTTTAACCTTATTTTTTGCAGTGACCTTATAAGAGGTTGAGCCGTTTGTAACTACAAAATACACGCCTACCCTGCCTGTGTCGGTAATAGCCTTAAAGCTTACATTTGAATTAAGCGGAGCGGAGTTTGGTGACGCATAGCAGAAACGCACACTTTCCCTCGGCATAACATGGATAAGACAGGTTGCCGCACCGTATGATGTTGAGGCTGTGATTGTTACATAGCCCTTGCCTACCGTGTCAACTACACCGTTCTTAACTGTTGCGATTTTCGTATTTGAACTTGACCATGTGACGCCTCTTGTGCTTGATTTCAAAAGCATTGACTTCTGCCACGGAAGATTTACATTGCTGTTGGATATATTTACCGATGAGCCGGATTTTACGGTAATTTTGCAGGTTGCAGAACGCGAACCGCTTTTCGCAGTAATTGTTGCAGAGCCTGCTTTCTTGGCTGTTACAATACCACGAGAGTCAACGGTTGCAACTCCTGTATTTGAGCTTGACCATGAAACACTTCCGGACGCTGTTGCAGTAATTGCAAATCTGTTGCCTGTGAAAATTGATTTGCTTGATACGGAAAGCTTAACAGATGAACCTGTTGACGGTTTTGCGGTTGTAGGCCGAGTCGTTGTAGGCTGTGTCTGACCGTTCATCTTAACATAGTCTTTCTTTACATAGCCTGTTTTTGAATTTGATGTAAGCTTAATATTATACCAATCATTGTTATAAAGCTTTGTGCTTACAAAAGTAACCTTTGTATTCAATCGCATACACTCAACAACCGAATAGCTTGTACCGGCACCGCTTCTGAGATTTACATAATCGTCTGTTATATAACCGCTTACAGTTGACGCTGACGCAGTCGGCTGAGTTACAGGTTTGGTTGCCTTTGTTGTAGGTTGTGTTGCCTTCGTTGCAGGTTGGGTTGAACTGTTCATTTTTACATAGTCTTTTTTTATGTAACCTGTTTTAGCAGTTGAAGTAACCTTAACCTTATACCAGGCGGAGTTGTAGAGTGAAGTGCTTACAAAAGTAAGCTTAGTGTTCTTTCTCAGGCAACCAACAACAGAATAATTTGTGCCTGCTCCGCTTCTGAGATTTACATAATCGTCAGAAACATAACCTGTTACGCTTGATGCCGTTGCCGAAGAACTTACGGCAACATATTCCTTTGTAACATAGCCTGTCTTTGAATTTGATTTAAGCTTGATTTTGTACCACTTTGAGTTATAGAGCTTTCCGTCAACAAAAGTAAATTTTGTGTTCTTTGCCATACAGGTTATAACCGAATAATTCGTGCCTGCACCGCTTCTCAGATTTACATACGACGCATTTATATAGCCTGATGCGCCTGCTGATACGCTTGCGGAAACCTCCTCGGTTGATTGAGCCGCATTAGCCGAAAATGCAGTTATTGCAACAGCACCTACCGATACTGCCATAAGAACCACAAGGACTATGCAGACTATACGGACAAACAATTTTTGCTTTTTCATTTAGGTCCACCTTCTCAAAACTTCTTTGAATTATAATTACTTGTGAAAATTACCGAATATTTTCCCTCTTAATCTGCGAACATACTGCATAACAAATACGGTAATTGCATAATCATAGAGCAAAAAGAAAATATTTCCGGCAATCAAAAATGCCCACGGAACATAAAAACCGAAAACGGTAAATTCATCTGTCGGAATTGACAACAGCCATGTTGCAACAAAGAACGAACCGATGGCGGCAACATTAAATACCGCAAACTTAAGTATGTATTGAACTGCCCTGTTTTTGATTTTAAATTCAAAAGCGCCCTTTAAAATGGGATAATAGCCAAAGAGTGCAATGAAATATATAACAGCCTCTTTATCGCCGGCAAGGAGCGTTGAAAGCACGGCAGTTACACAAAACACACCGATTGCCCATCCATAACCGTATTCAACAACTATGCAGGAAATGAGAATTCCTGCAAGACAGGGCAAAGCGTATGTTCCGATCGGAACAAGAGATGTCATCATCATAAAAACGAGTGAGAGCGCCGCAATAATTCCGCAAACCGCAATACGCATTGTCCCCTTTTTGATACCGTTTTTCTTCATATTAACATCCCATTCTGCAACAATCACACAAGCAGTTTGCACACATCATTCCTGCACAAACATCGCAGAAGGATGAACCTGTTGCGTTAGGATTTGTTTGAGTATAACCGCCGTAGTTGTATGCTCTCTGGTTCTGCATATTGTTAAGAGCGGCTCGGTATTCCGTGTTGTTGGGGTCCATATTGCACGCAGTTGTGAAATATGAAAAAGCCTGTTCAGACCAACCTCTGCGGTATGCAATCATGCCCTTGAGATAATGCCATTCGGCGGTTCTCATCGACTGTGCTGTGTTTTCAAGAATCTGATCGGCCTGATCAAGAAGTCCTCTCTGAATGTAAATTCTTACATTGTAGAACTGTGAGCTTGAAGAATTTGCGTTATATGACGAACTGCCTGTTGAGCCTGTACCCTTACCCTTCTGACGCATCTGATTAATCATATCGTATGCCTCATTAATCTCCTTCATTTTCTGCTCCGCAACATCCGCAAGAGGACTGTCGGTGTAGTTATCGGGATGATATTTTTTAGCAAGGTTTCTGTACGCTGCTTTTACTTCTTCATCGGTAGCTGTTTCAGACACACCGAGAACCTCATAAGGATTATTCATTATTAACCTCCGTATCAAGTTTGCTTGTTACTCTGTTTTGTGATGCAGGAAATCCCAAAAGCATCATATTATCTAAAATTCCCTTAAAATCGGTAAAGTTCAAAAGATTGTAGGCATCATATGCCCTTGCAAGTGACTGATTCAGCACCGCTTTTATAAAATCCGATGATTTTACCTCACCTGTTTTCTTGTTTACAAACGGATTAAATCCGTTTGATTTGATATCTTTTTCTATATCATCTGCGGCATCGACAAGATAAATCCACCTGCCGATATGATAGCCAAATTCATAGAGAACTCTTTTTTGAATTTCATCATGAGCCTCAGCCGACAATACAGCAGCGAGCATTAATGCCGTTGGATGAGCCGACATATCTACAGACGGCTTTTCCGAATGTTCTGCATCATACTGCATCTTCATCATATCAGAAACCGCTTTGTCCATATCGGGATACTTATCTGCCGCCTTTTTCCTCTGATGAGAAAAGAAAGGCTTTATGATTCTGCACAACAGCTTTTTAAAAAATCCGCTGTCCTGAATATCATCAATGATTTTATAATAAACCGATATCATTGAAAATGCGGCAGCCTTTCTGTATGCGTCCCCCGAATCTGTTGCAAACTTGCATTTTTTAAGAGGATTACAGGTGCATCTGCCGTCTTTAAAGCCTTTGCATGAACGGTTAAGCGACATTAAAAGCATTGCATAGAATGTGCAGTCATAGCTTAGCGTAAATCTTGTAAACACGGAGTAATCCTTACCCATTTGCCTGCAAAGACCGCAATACACAGCCTTATAAGCCTCGGATTCACGAACAAGCAGTTCGCTCTTTTGAATCTGCAAATAACCAAACACGGATTTTCTCCTTTATACAATAATACATAGTATATTGTACAACAAAACAGAGTTAAAAGCAACAGAATAACGGTATATTCTTTGGATAATCAGCCAAAATGAGCTTATTAACGGGAAATGTTGCAAAAATTTTCTTCTCATATTATAATCATAGTGCAGATGTTCTCTTCTGTTAAGAATTGAATGTCAAAAATTATTTGCAAAACTAAAAAGGAATTTGCATATTATGAATGTTTACGATTTTGACAAAACGATTTACTACGGGGACTCAACAGCCGACTTCTATTTATTCTGCCTTAAAAGGCATAAAAAAATACTCACTCTTGCCCCATCGCTTTTGGGAGCATTTTTAAAATTCTATGTATTCAAAAAAGGTACAAAAACTGATTTTAAAGAAAAAATGTACAGATTTCTTACCTATTGCGATACTGAAAAGGATGTAAATGATTTCTGGAAGGAATACATAGGAAATATAAAACCGTTTTACCTTGAACAAAAGAAAGATGATGATGTAATTATTTCGGCGTCACCCGAATTTTTGCTGAAACCCGTTTGCAAAAGGCTCAAAATAAAAAACCTTATGGCGTCAAAGGTAGATATGCACAGCGGAAAATATTCGGGTGTAAACTGTCACGGCAAGGAAAAGGTAAAACGATTTTATGAGGCTTTTCCTGACGGAAAAATTGACAATTTTTATTCGGACAGTTACAGTGATTCGCCGCTTGCGGAGATTGCAGAAAAAGCTTTTATGGTTGACGGCGACAAGGTTGAAGGTTGGATATTCTTTAAATAATTTTTACGGAGCAGAAATCTGTTCCGTATTTTTATTTTTTCGGGTTGCCAAAACATTGAGCTGTGTTTGTCTGTGTCGGGCAAACGTTTAAACGGTTTTATCCGTTGAAATAGAAAATTGCTATATGTCATACTTCTGTCCTCGCAAATGCGGCTTGTTCATCGTCATACTTTCATCAACGCTCTCCCTAAAAACAGTTGTTTTCTTCTATCCACTTTTATTTTTACGGTTACTCTCTCCCCATCATATTCACTAATACAAATTGATATAACGGTAACTTGCGAGTGACGGTGATTGCTATATGTCAAACTTCCGTCCTCGCCAATGCGGCTTGTTCATCGTCATACTTTCATCAACGCTCTCCCTAAAAACAGTCCACCGGACTGTTTTCTTAACGGTCGCCTTCAAGTCCCGTCACACCGCTTGACGGTAAAATAAAAAGCAGTCAACACAAATGTGTCAACTGCTTTTTATGGTGCGAGTGACGGGACTTGAACCCGTACGTCGTGAAACACACGCCCCTCAAACGTGCCTGTCTGCCTATTCCAGCACACTCGCATTTATTAGATTTTTGTCGGTTTCTCAACTCAACAATCAAGATTATATCATAAGGTATTCAACTTGTCAACACATATTTGAAAGTTTTTTCAATTTTCTTACATAATTTTTTCTCTATCTGCAAAAAACGCATAAAAACTGAAACTTTATGCTTTTACAAGAATGACATCGGGATCGGCTGTATCCCGACATCATCCTATTTTTTGGCAATCAGCCGAGAATTTTTTCTGCAACTTTTGGCAATTCATCGAACGAACTGATTGTATATTCGGGATTTTCTGTTGTGCCGAATCCGTATGATGCAAACACGAACGGTATTTCTGCATCTTTGGCGGCAAGCTGATCGCCGATTGTATCGCCAAGATACAAAGCATTATCAATGCCGTTACGCTCCATAACAAGCTTTATATTCTCTCCCTTTGTCAGATTTGTTCTGCCTGACATTTCAAAATCGGAGAAATATTTTTCAAGCTTATGAGCAAACAGGAACGCCTCTATATATCCGCATTGACAATTGCTGATTATGCCGAGAAAATAATTCTTTGAAAGAATTTCAAGTGTACTTTCAAGATTATCATACAAATGACCGCCCGTTTTGCGAAGTGACGGAATCTGTTCCGTACAACTCTCCTTTACAATTGCGACCGAATTTTCAAGCGTAAGTTCGGGCAACATTATTGACGCAATCTGTTCAACCGTTTTTCCCATATAGCTGTTCATTTCTTCAAGTGTAATTTGCTTTGTTGTTTCTTTATGTTTTTTAAGTATATCGTTCCACACAGGCAAAATCACATCACAAGTGTGCCACAATGTGCCGTCAAGGTCAAATAAAACTGCTTTTTTCATAAATTCATATCTCCAAATTAAATATGTTTAACGGACTCCCGTTGCCAAAACGATATTATCACAACGGATTTTGCTTGTCAAGGTATGGTGCTGTAGATATGTTGCTTTACTTGTGGGCGTCCGATAAACGCCCTACTGACTACAAAAAAATTATGTGGTAAAAAACAAGTCCCGTCATCGCTTGCTTGCATAAAAATAGAAAAGACTTGATACGCAAGGTATCAAGTCTTTTCTATGGTGCGAATGTTCATATAGGATTTGGCAAAATACAGTTTTACCGATAGTCGAACATCATATTCAAACAATGATCCGCACATTCGCAATTCGATTTTGTTTTTCGTATAATGAACTTACTAAAAATCAAGGAGGTTTTAATATGAAAACAATTTTTGAAAATAACGGTGGTACTTATACGCAGGTCAGCGACTATTTATTGCCTAATCTTTCGTTACCAGCAGAAGAAAAAGAAACAAATATCGGTGTATGGGCAATGAGGCACAAACAATATTTGAAGCAAAATCATAAAGTGCATTACTACAATTTACTGACAAGTGGTAAGCTTAATTCATATCTTGCCGACATCGAAGAACAGGCTCAAAATCTTTTTTCTCGGTTGGTAAAAGACCTTGCCGAAAAAGAAAATGTTACGGAAAAATTGAAATCGGATAACCCAATGTTATGGGTGCAAAAGATGAACAATATCCGCAACCGAGCAACAGAAATTGTGAACGAGCAAGTAATATATAACTAAAAACAAGGCACAACTTACAGAGAAAAATTCCGTAGGATGTGCCTTAATTTCATTTGTTCGATTAAAATGTATAATCTTAGCAAGCAGACCATTTGGATATCCAAACGGTAACTTGCCCGCTTTTGAACAATCTAAGTAAGCAGCATATTTGGATAGTCACACTAAAAAGCACATTGTTAGAGACATCTTTAGGAGTCTAAACTACCATATAACTCTATTGAATGCTTGTTTTTATATTGTTTAAATAGTGTTCTCTGATAAGTCCTGTATGTTAATTGTTTACTAGCATCAAAATTATAATACCCCCAATAAAAAAACAGATTAGGTTTATTTGTTTTTAAAAACTCATATATTAAATTATTCGCCTTATCGCATGGAGAAGATCCAGTACAATAAATCTCATCAATTTTATTTTGCAATTTCGCTTTTAAATCTGTTGATATATAGGGACAATTGCAAAATATTAGCACATACCAAAACTCACGTTGCAATAAAGGTTCATAGGAAATCATATTAGAAATATTATTATCAATAATTGTTTCCGCTTCTTGCAATATAGTTGAATTATAGAATTTATCATACTGGCTATATATCAAATAATTAGCCAAAATTATGGGGTTATTTTCAGCAATTACGTTCTCAAATAATCCATCTTCACTATGCTTTAGTAAAGATATTTTATATTCGTAAAAGAATACAAACCAATTACATATGTCATTAAGATTTGCCTTTTCATATATGAATGAATATCTTCTGATAAGATTGAGTATTTTTGTATGATTCTTTTCATCGTTTTTGAATTTTAATTCATCATCAAAATACACTATCATTGAAATTACTTTTTGAGAATGCTCAAAGCACGGACAAAACGAATAAACATAAAAGGCCAACTCAAGAAAAATAAAAGCTTTACTGGTTTTGCCTTTATCAAAAAGTTTATAACCGTCTTTTTTATTACTTATGTTATTCAATAATGTGCTTAAAATATACGAAACTATAAATCGTCGTTCTTTAGGAAATTCATTCATTAACAAAGAAAATTCATTCTTCATTCTATCTAGAGATATATATCCGTTTTTTACCAAATAGTCTATTTCTCCTGATTCGTGCAATTCTCTTTTTTTATAAAACAATTCAGAGACTTTATCGGCAAATGTTCTTGTTTTGTCTATCCAATCATTTAACACAACTGGGGTCTCTGCAGTATAGTATTTCAGTTCGTTTAAATGCAATAAATACTTTTGTGCAGTAGATACTATTGTTTTTACAATAGCTTCTGTAATAATAGGGGTGTTTGCAAAAATATAAATATCATCTACATATCTAAAAACTCTAAAATCTTTTGGCATTGAAAGACCTTTAATTTGAAGATTTTCGAGAATTTCTTTATCAATATGTTGAAGTAATATTTCGGCAATCATTCTTGAAAATTCAGGCCCTACAATAACACCATTAGAAGATTTACCGTTTATATTTTGTAAAACCCTATCGATAATAATAAATAGGTTGCTATTTTTAGCTTCTTTTGAATCAACAGTATTTCGCTCTATAATCCATTTATAGGTATGCGTATAAATACTGTTAAAGCACGATTTATAATCAACTTTAGCAAAATATTTATATTTGAAATTACATTGTTGCCATAGTCTTGAGTTAGTAAAAGAAGAAACAGAATTAAATTTGTGAATTTTAAAATATGCACCTGTTTGTTGTAAAACGCTTTTATCTATTTTCTTTGAAGTTTTTGCAAAATACTCTGTTAGTCGGTTACTTTTTCTTTTATAAAACAAATCATTATTTTTCCTATGATATCGTAATGAAAAGCAATTATTATTTTCTAAAAAGCTCAAAATTTCCTTTTGATAACATTCGATGAATAAATAAATGTTTAATGCAGATATAGGTTGTGTTAAATTTATTTCTCTTACACCATCTACGCCTTTTAAAATATTGTATTTTAAGGGAGTGGAAGCCCATTTTCCGCCATTAAACAGATATTCTTTTCCAGACGCTTTTAGTTTCATAAGTTCTTTAACAATACAATCCAATTCTTTCTGATGCTCTAAAAGAAATTCGTAGAATTTACCATATGAAAATAGTTCAGAAATTTCAACAGGCATAATATCTGTTAGAAGATAGTCAATTTTATTGCGTTCAATATTATTTTTATGTCCCATTGCTTTTTCATCTCCTTTATGTTACAATATTAAATGTTAGAGTAGTACTGCTCTAATGGCGACCGTATGGTTGCACACATCAGCGACATACTCGTTTCAAAGGGAAACCTAATGATTATGTTAAGAGTCTATATATTTTTTTAGATTCGGTTAAAGGGTATCGGGGTAACTCGATACCCTTTAATTTTTAATGTCCAACTTTAACTTTAATTAAATAATCGCGAACTAAGCCATCATAACCTTTTGTCATATCCCAAATTCCTATTTGTTTACACATTTTATCTAAAGTATCTTTGCTTATCCCTATAGATTCCACAAACAAAAGAGTTTTATAATTTTTTAAATTATTATATAAATTATATATAGATTCTTCTTTTTTTCCTTTTAAAAAATATGGTATCGGGACTCCGTTATTCATAAATGCCTTATTAATTGAATTTTCTAAAAAATCTTTTGTTTCATCAGTAAGATAATTTAGCCTATATCTCAGTTCTTGATAATTTGAAATAAATCCTTTTGTTTTCCAGATTAAAGATTTATATTTTGGCAGTTGATATACAGTCCTGCAAGTAAACGCTTTTATTCGATGTCGTAATAATTCGATATCTTTATCAATTTGATAAGCCTTTACAAGCTTATCAATTCGTTTTGAATATTTATCGATTTTATCTTGTGTTATGCCATATTTGAAAGTAGTTTTGATTTTATTATGCGAATCAATTTTGGGCGACAATACGAATTGATATCCTAAAAAATCAAAACTATCTGATGAGTTTGACACAACTAAATCTCGAACAGAAATATATTTTGTTTTTGTGCCATTTAATCGTGTTTTGCAACTGTATTTTGTAGTGATATTTTTATCGAAAAATGCTTCTTGAATAGCTTCGTTGATAATTGATATACATAAGTCAGCTCCGACACGCCTATTGAATACGATTATTCCGTCATCAACATATCGACGATAAAAAATAAGTCCATATTTTCTAAATTTCAACGATAGAATTTCATCAAAATGTTTCGCGACTATTTCGCATAATATATTAGATGTATTAAGTCCGGCATAAGTATATTTAGTGCTTGTGACAAAATCCTCAAATAGTGTAATTTGATGTCTTTCTAATGAGCCATTTAAAATATATTTTTTGAATATGTATTCGCTCGAAACCGTGTTAAAAAAGTCTTCGAAATCAAATCTAAAAATCGAAAAATCATTCATATTATGCAGTGCACTTATTGTATCAAATAGTGAGTGAATATATTCATTTCGATTCGGATACTTGATATGAAATTTTCTATCCAAGATTCGTTTTAAATAGATACATAATATTTCTTCACACGAGAACGGTTCAAACGATTTAGTACGCCTAATTTTACTCATCTTTTTTATATTAATTTCTTTGTATTTAGTGAAATCAAAATTTTCATTATTGTAATCATCAACAACTTCGTGTATTAAAGTGTTAATGGCGGTTTCGCTTTTTCTGTCTTTTAATAACAATGTTGAATTTTGATATTCTATTATTTTTGTAATTTCCTTAGTAATGCTCATAGACAACCCCTACTATATTTTTTGCAATTTTTTTAACCATCGGCACAACCACCGTATTACCACATTGTTTATACATACTTTTCATCGGAATATCGGGAAAATCAAACGATTTAGGAAATCCCTGCAAGGCAAGACACTCTTGAGGTGTTATTGTTCTGATTCCGAAGTTATCTTTTATGATCGGAACACGGTTATACCATGTACCCATATTGGCTTTAATCGTAAAAGAAATACCGTCCTTACTTTTTTGAACACCGTAATCCGAAAACCTGTATATTTGATTTTCGTCTGTTATAGCAGCGTTCATCTTTTGATACTGTACGGAATTCTCTTTAAGATAAAAGCTGTCGTCTGCTTTCACGCTTCGATCGATAATATCAAATATGTGCTTTTTAAGCGATTGTTCTTTCGGAAATTGAAATTTGTTACACATATCAAAATCCTTAAAAGCGACGATATATGTTCTCGTTCTGTGTTGCGGTATTCCGTAGTTGCAAGCGTCTGCAATGATATATCTTATATAGTAATTTCTTTCCGACAACTCATTGTGAATACGATTGAAAGTTTTGCCGTTGTCGTGTTCGGTAAGATTAGCGACATTTTCAAGAAAAATGATTTGAGGCTGTTTTTCATCGGCAATTCTCATTATTTCAAAAAACAGATTTCCACGCTCGTCTGCAAAGCCTTTTTTGTTTCCGCAAACCGAAAACGACTGACAAGGAAATCCTGCGGTAAGAATATCAAAATCGGGAATATCTTTTGCATTAACTTTTCTTATATCGCATTCGGATAACAAGGTGTCGGGAAAATTATGTTTGTAAGTTTTACAAGCATCTTTGTCAAATTCATTTGCCCATACCACTTCAAAACCCGATTGTTTAAAAGCCAAATCAATTCCGCCGATACCTGCGAATAAACTGCAAATAACCATAATTATTTTTTGCAAGCTGCTGCGATGTCATCACTTGTAATTGTTCTTGAGGCTTTAATTATTTCAACTGAACCGGGAGAAACAAACTTTTTCTTCTTTAATTCATCAATAAACTTGTCAAATTCATCGGATGTTGTAAGTATTGCTTGATTAAGTCCCAGTACATCTCCGTTTTTTATTTTATTTGAAACCATACCGGCTTCTATTGCATCCATAGTTAACAGATAGTTTTCGGCTTTTCTGTGTACATATTTCAACGCAATAGCCTCTAAGTCAGCTTGTTTATATCTTTCTCTCAAACTTGTTTTTAAGCTGAGACCAATCGGTCCTGTTTCATTTGTATATAAAATTGCATCAAAATTTACATTAGGCACAAATGCAACTTGCGCTTGTAAATGCAGGGGTACCAATCCTTCTTTGACAAACAATGTTGCTATAATTAATTCAAAAATTGTACCGTTTAAAGAATTTGTTCTGGGCACACCTGATGTTTCGTATTTTTTCCAACAAAACTTAACATACTCGCTGGGAATCATAGTATTATCTAAAAAATCCGGAGCGATATGTTCCATAAATACTTTATATCCTTTATTCTTTGTCTTTACTATTCCAAGTTTCTTTAACATATATATACCTCATTTTATAAATCTAACCTGCAAATTCAGCTTGATATAATATTTTCCGTTATCTTTGTATATACTTCCGAATTCGTGACGGGATGTACTTGCTGTTTCAAATTTAGTGTTATTTATCAGATAGGTTTCAAATTCGTTTCTGTTAAACAGATGATAACACAAAATCTCACCATCTTCTCTGACTATAATATATCCGCCTGTTGCGTCTGCCGTACCGTCCCAAACTTTTGACGGAAGCATACCGAGCGCACATTCTGCAAGAAACTTTTTGAACTTATATTCATAAAACGGATGACCTTTTGATAAATCATATCCGATTGGATTATGTACATTTAAAGATTCAAGTGAATTTGTTACTGTGTTGACTCCCGACGAATAATATTCTTTAAGCATATAACCGCAAATCTTCGGCAAATCGCCGTCTATGAGTTGTAAATTGCTCTCAAAAACATCATTTTCCATTGAATCGTAACTTATATCACAACCGTTACGGTCAAGTACTTCAAATCTATCCTTGAATTTCTTTGAACAGGTATTAAATTCTTGCACAACCGCATCATCAATATTGCCTGTCACTTCAAAAACAAAGTTTGTTGTTTTGCCGGCATTAACAAGAGTGGACGGACTGCCGAGTCTTGATTTTATACTGAAGCCTTGAACTGTTTCGTAACCCGTATTTATATCGTGAATTTTTATCCGAATATCGGCTTTGTCGGTGGACTTTGCTTTAAGTACACCGATGTTCAATGTATCAAGAAATTCTTCTGTATCCGGCAAAGCAAATGCAGAAGCGTTTGTTTCAATTATTTCGCAGTACAGTCTGTCTGCCGCATTTTTGAATTCGGAACAAGGAAGCGTTAATAATTCCGTGCTGTCGGAGGTATTAAAAACAATTATTGTATCTTCCGTTCTGTTTATTCTGAATTCAAGTTTTCCCACAGGCTCGGTACGGATAATGTTTATGATATTGTAAAACATATCGTCTTTTTTATTAAGCTGTGAATCTGCCGCATATAATTTCTTTATTTCAAGTAAACGGAGGAATGCATATATTTCGCTCCATTCGCCTTTATTTCCCGAAAGTTTAGGCATTGTCGAGTACCTCCTTAATTTGTTTTGCAATAGCTTCAATAACATTTACAGTTACGCTGTTTCCGAATTGTTTATAAAGATGGACATCGGCAAGAGGAAGATTGAAAGTATCGGGAAATCCCTGCAAACGAGCCCATTCTCTCGGAGTCATTTTTCTGATACCCTCCTTGTTGACTTCGCCTTTAATGTGTGTTGTCGGTGTTAAATCTTTTTGTCGTTTATCAATCAGCAAATTGCGTTCTCTGCCCATTCCGCCGCATACAATAGCACCGGCAATACCGTCCCATTCACGAATTTCGTATCCGAAGCCGTTGCCTTTAGCCTCGTGACGGGCTTTGTGCCTTCTGAGGGTTTCAACATAGACATCGCTTAAATAATATTTAGCCGGTACAGGCTTTTCTTCTATAATATCTTTCAGCTTTTTTGTATCATCCGTCGCCTTTGGAAATTCAAATTTTTCGGGTGCAATATCATTTCTGAAAGCCACAATATATATTCTTTCTCTGTTCTGGGGAACTCCAAAATCTTTACTGTTAAGTACATCGCTGAAAACTTTATAACCCAAATCTTCAAAAGTTTTTTTAATTATTTCAAATGTTTTTCCTCTGTCGTGAATCTTTAATCCCTTGACATTCTCACAAAAAATAACCTTTGGTTTGGCTGCTTCGCAAATTCTCGCAACATCAAGAAACAAAGTGCCTCGGCAAAGACCTTTATAATTATCATCAAACCCTTGTCTTTTTCCCGCAAGACTGAATGCTTGGCAAGGAAACCCCGCAAGACATATATCAAATTGCGGAATATCGGTTTCGTTTATCTTGGTTATATCTCCCGCAATTTCAAAATCATCTTTGAAATTTGCCTTGTATGTTTTCTGTGCATATTCATCCCACTCACTTACAAAAACAGTGTTAATTTCATCCCCGAAGGCTCGTTCAAATCCAAGTCGAATGCCACCGATTCCCGCAAACAAATCAATAGATTTATATTTAGTCATTTTTACTTTTTACCGTCCTCTCAATTTCATCGGCACACGCCTGTAAATTCTTTTTTATTTCATTGCCCCAAAATCTAAGTACTGTCCAACCCGAATTTTCAAGTGTTTCGTTTACCAAATTATCTCGAGCAATGTTTTTTTCAATTTTAGGAATCCAAAACTCTTGATGTGATTTGAATTCCTTTTTCTTATTATCCCAATCATAACCGTGCCAAAATTCACTGTCGCAAAACACGGCAACCTTTTTGCCGATAAAAACAATATCGGGTTTTCCGAATACTTTTTTACTGTTCTTTTGATAACGCAAACCTCTTGACCAAAGTTCTTTTCTGAGCATAACTTCTATCTTTGTGTCTTTGGATTTAACCTGTTGCATATTGTATGATATTTGTTCTTTTGTTTTATGCATTTTCGGTTTCTCCGTCATCCTTATAAAATTCGCATACATCGCCTATATCACAATCAAGGGTTTCGCATATTTTAAGCAGGACTTCCATACTGACAAATTCTCCCTTACTTAACTTTGCAACAGAATTGCTGCTTATGTGAGCTTGTTCTCTTAATTGATATTTTTTCATTTTTTTATCAATCAATATTTTCCATAATTTGTCATAGCTGACTTTCATAATTGACCTCCTTGCCTGTTTGAATCAATTATAACATTCGGAGCAGAAATATTCAACACAATAAGTTTGCGAACGCCAATTTTTTGTATTTACAGCCCTAAATATTTATTCAAAATTATAGTTTTATTCAATTTCCGATATACGAAACAACCCGAAGGTATTTTTCTATAATAATAAACTGTTTTCAACAGGTCTTAGGGTGTCCCTAAAGAGCAAAATTACCGTTTGGATATACAAATGGTCTGCTCGCTAAGATTGAACATTTGATATCGGATTCGCTTTGCCCATAATCTTTACAATTAAAAATCAAGGCACAGCTTACGGAGAAAAATTCGTCGGCTGTGTCTTTTTCTTTTTGCCTATTAAAATTGAATACCAAATTCAAACTAACTTTTCCCCTTCGATTTGATAAATCGGAGGGATTTTTTTATTTTCGGAAACTTTTTCTCTTCGGAGGGGGTACAAAACGGCTCTCCCGGTTCAAACAAGTAGAGGGCATAAAAAATTTTCCTAAATAATTTTTATTAAACCGTCAATTTTGGGTGTGCATTTTGGCACCCTTTGTCCAAATGAGTAGAGGGGCAAATGTTAAATGTTTATGAATTTTCCAGAAAGCACCCCCTATTTTGCCTCTCCCTGTTCTAACAAGTGAAGGGGTAATAAAAAAATATTTGTCAGAGGGTTAATTTTTGACCGTTTTCGTTGCCTACCAAGTGAGAGGGAAAATTTATTTGCAAATAGGGGGTGCAAAATGCCTCTCCCTGTTCAAACAAGTGAAGGGAGTTTTTACAATGCCGAGATTATCAAAGAAAGCAAAACAAGAATGGAATTTTTTCATAAATCCCGAAACAGCCAGAAGAACATACAACATCCTTTGTCTCAAATGCAAAAACAAATGCAAGCAGAGCCATAAGGCAATCGTTGTTTTCTGCCCGAAGTACAAATCCAAAAGAGGTGCAAAAAGCGTTAAAAATCGCCGTGAATATGATGACAGCGGTTAATTTAATATAGCGATACTTGTTTTCAATAAAAAACCGATACAAAAGAAAAAATTACCGATTTTGGCACCAAATCAATACAGAAACAGAGGTGTAAAGCAAAGATAAATCGGTGATTAAAACCAAAACGGAGAGCAGCCGTATAAATATATAAATAAATATATAGCTTTTACTTTCCGATAAATAGAATTTATTAAGAAGGGATATATTATGATTCAAAACAAAGTTTACACAAGAGAAGAAATGAGAGAAGAACATATCATTACCTCCGACTACAAATTTATTGACGAAGAGGGTGAATACTTCGCAACGTTAATAATGCGAGCAGAGGCAAGCCGAAATATGATGCGACTTTTTCTTCGGCTAAGTGACGGAAGAAAAATAATCACACCTGTATTTTGGTGGCAGAGTTATCTTGGCTTTTACGAAATAGATAACGGAACAAATTTAAGATTGATTTATGAGAAAAACCATAAGGGTATTTCCCTCAAAAAAGTTGAAATATTAAAGGAGGCAGAAAAATGATAAATAACATAAGTATAGATTTGCTTGTTTCCTTTGAAAATCATCCGTTTAAGAAAAGAAGCGGGATTGAGCAACAAGAATTAACAGAGAGCATAAAAGAAAACGGATTGCTTGAACCGATAATCGTTCGTTCTTTTCCAGCGGGTAAATATGAAATTATCAGCGGACACAGACGAGTTGAAGCCTGCAAAGCGTTAGGGATAACAAGCATACCCGTGATAATAAAAGAACTTACAAAAGACGAGGCGATTGTGCAAATGGTGGATTCAAACATACATCGTGAACATATTTTACCGAGCGAAAAAGCCTTTGCATACAAAATGAAATCTGAGGCTTTGAAGCATCAAGGTAAGACTTATGGACAAGTTGTCCACAAGTCAAGAGATAACATATCCGACACCGAAAGCGGCAGAAATGTTCAGCGATATATCCGCCTGACATATTTAATACCCGAATTACTTAAACTCGTTGACGAGGAAAGGATAGCCTTTACTCCTGCGGTTGAACTTTCATATCTGTCGGAATATGAACAACAAATATTACTTGAACAAATAGAATTTACCGACGCAACACCGTCATTATCGCAGGCACAGCGATTAAGAAAATTCAGTAAAGACGGCAACTTTTTCGTCGATACGGTTTTCGCCGTTCTCAATGAAGAAAAGCCAAATCAAAAAGAGCAAGTGCGAATACCTGCCGACAAGCTGCGTGATGTCTTGCCAAAAGGTTTGGATAAACAAAAGACCGAAGATTTCATAATTAAAGCTTGCGATCATTACAGAAAATATTTAATCCGACAGCGTGAGAGGGAGAGATGATATGAAAAAGCAAATAGTAAATTTCAGCTTGGGTACAGGCGAATATATGATAAACGGAGTAAGATATATCGTTTGCGGTAAATTTGAGGATTTTAACATTAAAAAATATAGCGACAGCAATCATTTGAATAACAGATTGAAAAAATATCTCACGGGCGATTTCGCAGAATTGTCTGTTGACAGCATCAATGATAAAATGACAGATGAATATGATTGTTCGACTGTCGGAAAGGAGGATTAAATGCAGTCGAAAAACAAAAACCAAATAGGGATAACGGCTCTTTATTGTCGTTTGTCCCGTGATGACGGAACGGAAAGCGAGAGTAACTCCATAGGCAATCAAAAGAAGCTGCTATCACAAAAAGCAAAAGAAATGGGCTTAACGGATACAAAATATTATGTGGATGACGGATATACCGGAACAAATTTCAACCGTCCCGGATTTCAACAGCTTATCGACGATATTGAAATCGGACTTGTTTCTGCCGTAATGGTTAAAGATTTATCCCGTCTGGGTCGTGATTATGTTTCGGTAGGTAGTTATACCGACAGTTATTTCCCCGAACATAATATTCGTTTTATCGCCGTGAACGATGCCATTGACAGCGATGAGGGAGAAAGTGAAATTGCACCGTTCAAGAACATCTTAAACGAAATGTATGCAAGAGACATTTCAAAAAAGATTCGTTCATCCCACAGGCTCAGAGGCAGTATGGGAGAGCCGTTATCACAACCGCCTTACGGATATATGAAATCTCCGGAAAACAAAAAGAAATGGATAATTGACCCGGAAGCCGCAACCGTTGTGAAAAGCATATTCAAAATGTGTCTCGACGGTAAAGGCAATGAAACCATTGCAAGAGAATTGCAGGAAAACAAAGTACTTATTCCTATGGCTTATTGGCGGTCAAAAGGATTGAACAGAGGCGGAAAGAAAACACAAACCAATCCGTACAAATGGTGTAAGACAACTGTTCAAAAAATTCTTTCTCAACAAGAGTATTGCGGAGATATTATCAATTTCAAAACATATTCCAAGTCATTTAAAAACAAAACAAGATATGAAAACTCCAAAGAGAATTGGGCTGTATTCAAGGATGTTAATGAGCCGATAATCGACCGAGAAACATTTGAAACCGTGCAGAAGTTTATTTCAAAAACAAAGCGTCGGGCTCCGAAAAAGGAAAACGGCGAACGGAGTATATTTAACGGATTGATATATTGCGGAGACTGCCACAGTAAAATGAGATACCACACAAGCACCTCTAATAAAGGAATTCACTATTTCACTTGTTCCGACAACAAAGTGGATTATCGAGGAAAGTGCCCGGGAAGACATTATGTCAGAGCAGACGCCCTTGAAGAAGTTGTAAAACTCGAATTAAGGCGACTTGTTGAAATGTTGGAAATTGACGAGTCATATTTTGCACAACTGATTTTGCGGAAAAATGACAAAGAAAGAGAAAAAGACAAAAAATTTTTAGAGTCGGAACTGCAAAAAGCTATTGCTCGCAGCGGTACGGTATCGCAACTTTATGAAAAGCTATATGAGGATAATGTAATCGGAAAAGTCAGTGATGAGTGGTTTGTTGAGTTATCTCATAAATACGAAAAAGAGCGTATGGACTTAAAAGCCAAAATTGCGGATACTCGACACAAAATCGAAGAGTTGAAAAACACCAATTCGGAATATGGAAAATTCATATCGGCAATTCGCAGGTTTATGCAAATGGATAATCTGACATCGCCGCTGCTTCGAGAACTGATTGACCATATCGATATTTTTGAAACAGAGGGTACAGGCAAAAGTCGAACGCAACGAATCGTTATATATTACCGTTTTATCGGATATATCGAATTGCCGAACGTCACAAAACAAACCCATATTGCGGATACACGCAAAGGTGTTGCCGTAGAGTATATAACCGAGCAATTCACGGCATAAAAAAGAGCAAGGTGTTACCCTTGCCCGGACATAAAAATTATATGATAAAACAAAAAGAGTGTTCATAAGTCAAATCCCTTATGAACACTCGATATGGTGCGAGTGACGGGACTTGAACCCGTACGTCGTGAAACACACGCCCCTCAAACGTGCCTGTCTGCCTATTCCAGCACACTCGCATTTATCTCTCACTTTTTTCGTGAGCAGTATTGATTATACGGTAAAACTGAATTTTTGTCAATACTTTTTTAAAAGTTTTTTAATATTTCTTTTCCCTTTCCCCTGCATCGGATTGCAACACAGGGGAAAGGTTTTAGATTCTAAATAAATCAGTTTTCCGAACTTGTACCCTTTTTGACCTGCTTTTCAAACTTATCAAGACAGGTATTCCAGTTATCGTATGACGGATCGTTACGCTTATCTTTGAAGAGCTTTGTATCGTCAAGATACTTTCCGATATAATTTGTCAGCTTCACAGCACCTTTGTAGTTAAGGTGATCGCCTTTATCCTTTGAATCCTTTTTCCAATCAATCGGGATATCGTCACGGAGCAAATTGGTGTCGATATAATCAACACCGAGATCCTTTGAAACCGCTTCCATAGCATTATGTCGCTGATAGTTCCAGTTCTTTGTGCTTGGGGTACTTATCAGCACAAGTTTTGTACCGTGCTTTTTACAGAATTTCGCAATTTCTTTGAGATACTTTTTGTTGGTAGAAAGTATCGGTGCAGAAACATCGGAATACTTCATATATTCCTTGATAGCCTTATCTGTCGCAGGCTTAGACTTTTTAGTAAAGTAATAACCTTTGTTATTCTCGTTCGCAGTATATTCAACTGTAGCCGAAAAATCCTTGAGCTGAAGATTCTTCCAACGGTCATGATATCTGAACACAGGGAAAATCTGCTCTGCCTTATATGTGATTTCATCCTCAAAATAAGATTTTCTGAAAATCGCATTGGTTTCAAGGAACACAATCTTCGGACTTTGTTTTTCAAAAGTTTTTTTCAAAAATTCCATTGAGTACACAAGCTTTTGAGCCGGAGAAGAAACATCATACGAGGTAATTCCGTAATCCCTCCAGATATAGAGCGGAATGAACGAATGATACACCTCACTGTCACCGATAAATACAGTGTCAATACTGTCTTTAGGTTCACTGAAAATACCGTTTGCTCTCGGATAATGAATGCCCGCCGCCTTGTCATTTGACTTTGGCTGAAATATGAGTGAGGACACCTGAAGTAATCCGAGAAGTATTGCAACAAACAGGACACAGCTGACAATTCTCTTAATTATTTTCTTCATAATCAGACCTCCTTAGAAGTTCGCATAAATCGGATCAACAGGAACATAGCCCTTGCCGTAAGCACCGAAGATTATGATGAACATAATAAGAGCGTAAACAGCCGCCCATCTTATAACAACATTTCTCTTTGCAATTGCACCACGCACACATATTCCTTTTTCATTGAGAACGCTGATTACAAAAATAAATGCAAGCGCAATAAGCACGATCATAACATCATGCATATCAATTTTAAGCTTTTTCATAAGCTCATAGTTAAGGCTTGAAAAGCTGAAATCGGTCACCATTTTTCCGAACATTGAAAGACCTGTTGTAAGTCTTTCTGCTCTGAAAAACATTTCGCCGATAACAACAAGTATGCCTGTACGAACCATCTGAAACACTTTGTACGCAAAGCATTCGGAATTGATGTGAAGCTTTTTATTGAATGCGGTAACCGCAGGGGCAATGATGTTGCCCGACAGAATAAGCACAAAGTGGTACATACCGAAGAATATGTAACCCCACGCAGAACCGTGCCACAGTCCGTTGCAGAACCATACACAGAACAACGCTATGCTTCCCGCAAGCAACGGGCCAAAGTGGTTGCCGAGCTTTTTGCGTGCGGAAGATGTAAGATTTTTCATCGGCTTTGACATGGTGACGGGATAGAAGATATAATCCTTGAACCATGTGCCGAGTGTAATATGCCACCTTTTCCAAAATTCTGAAATTGATTTTGAAAAGAAAGGTCTTTCAAAGTTTTCGGGCATTGTAACGCCGAAAATCTGAGCAACACCCATTACGGCATCCATTGTACCGGAGAAATCACAATAGAGCTGAATTGTATAGGCAATTGCTCCGAGAGCGATTATTCCGCCCTGATAGTCATCGTAATGGCTGAAAATCTGCTTAATCATAGGATTAAGCCTGTCAGCGATTACGAGTTTTTTCATAAGGCCGAAAAGAATACGGACTGCACCGAGTTTTAAGTTTTCAAACTCAATTTGCTTTACATTCCACAGCTGATTGGCTGTCTGACCGTAACGACAGATAGGACCTTCTACAATCTGCGGAAAGAAAGACATAAACAACGCAAGTCTTAATATGTTGTCATCTGCTTTAATAAGTCCTCTGTAAACATCAAAGAGGTACGATACAGCCTGCAAAGTAAAGAATGAAATACCAATCGGCATTATATAACTCGGAATATCAAACTGAATCGGAATATTCAAAAGCAATAACAGCGAATTTACATTTGTTGTAAAAAACGGTGAGTATTTGATTACAAGCAGACCGCCTATCATAAGTACGGCGGCAAACAACAAAACTCTGCGACTGCGGTGGAGATATACCTTTTTAAGAGCCTTTTTCTCCTCCTTAGGCACAGCCTTTAGTGCCGCACTTTTTTGCGTTTGAATACGGTCAAGCCACAAGCCGAAATAATGGACACCCATTATTATCAGGCATAAATAGGCAATCAACTGACCGCTTATCAGCCAAAAGAAAGCAAAACTTGCAATAAGCAGAAAATACTTTCTTGCTTTTTGCGGAATGACGGCATACACAACAACTGAAACAGGCAGAAAAATGGCAAGAAACGCTACCGAAAAATATGAGGTCAGCGTATCAAGACTGCCCGCCATCAGTAATGATGGAAGATCCATCTTATTCCTCCTCTTGGAGTCTTTCAATCATACTCCACATTGCCTTTACTGAATTAAAGTTTGCAGGAACAACTTCCACTGCAGGAACTGTCACATCAAAAGCGTCCTCAATCTCAGCAATAAGAGAAATGATTGAAAGAGAGTCAAGATAGTGACCGTCAATAAGGTTTTCGCAGCCTTCGTAATCTACATCCGGTTTAATGTCCTCTAAAATCTCAATAAGTTCATCCATTTTAATTCGTTTCCTTTCTGTAATTGGGTTTGTTTAAATTAAATGTTTCAAAGGAATCACGGACGCAAAGATATGTTCCGTCCTCCTTTTTTATGTAAACCGAGGGAATGTCACGACTTAAAAACAAAGAAATTCCCTCTGTCATACAATAAGCGCCTGTATTTTCAAAACAAATTACATCACCGATTTCAATATCAGGCAAAGAAATCTGTTTTGCAATTATATCATTCATTGAACAAAGCGAACCGCAGATATTCCATGATTCGGTACACGGCTCGGTTTCTTTTCCGCAAACCGAAAGGTACGGCTGTTTCATTGCCATATGCTGACCGTAGTACACAATATGGTTCATTCCGCCGTCAACAAGAAGGTAGTTTTCCCCTTTGTTGCACTTTTTATCAACGATATGCGTGTAGTATTTACCGCAGATTGCGGCAATGCTTCGTCCGAGTTCAAGCGTGATTTTCGGCTTTGAAGTCATCTCATTCAAAAGCTGTGCAAATCCGCCGATAAGCTCGTCCTCATTTATGGTATCTTCCTTGAAATAGGCTGCAGGGAATCCTGTGCCGTATTCAAGCTCTTCTGCGGTATAATCATATTTCTCTTTAAGAAGAATAAGAAGATTGTCAAGTTTGTCAATTTCTCTCTTGAGTTTTTTAAGAGAGGTTTTCTGTGTTCCTGAAAAGAACTGAATACCGAGTATGTCGAGATATTCAAATTCGTTTCTTTTTGAAATAATTTCTTCGATTTCATCGGAATTAATTCCGAACTGACTTCCGTTTGTAAGTCTTAAAAGCAAAGAAATTTTCTTTTTATATTTTTCGGACAATTCTCTGAAAAGATTAAACTGTGTAAGTGACTCTACGGTGAATATTCTGTCGCATTTTCCGTTTGCAACCATATTTTCCATAACTTCGGGAGTTTTGTACACACCCGAAATCACCATCATTTTGTCGGGAATATCAAGTAAATCGCAGATTTCAGCCTCACCCGGTGAGCAGATTTCAAAGCGGTCAACATCATTTTCAAGTTCTGCCGTAATAAATGTGTTCGCCTTGATTGCATAGCAAATTGCAACATCTTCGGGAAGCATTTTTCTGAGATATGCTACTCTGTCTTTGAGAGTTTTTACATCAAAAACATAGAATGCAGTTTTGTTCTGCTTTAAAATTTCGTTCATTTTCTTCTGCCCCCTGCAATTTCAGCAAGCTTTTTACGGTCAATTTTGCCGTTCTTTGTTAGCGGCATTTCATCAACCCTGCGGATAACGCCCGGAATCATAAACGCAGGCAAATCTCTTGACATTGATGCGGCAAGCTCGTCCTTTTCAATTGAGCCAACGAAAAAGCCCTTGAGCCTTGATTTTTTCTCATCAAAAATACAACAGCATTGCTCAACACCGTCAACGGCTGACATCTCACGCTCGATTTCCTCAAGCTCTATGCGATGTCCCATATATTTAATCTGAAAATCCTTTCTTCCGCTGAAAACAAGTTCACCGTTTTCGTTGTATCTTGCAAGATCGCCTGTTCTGTAAATTAATTCGGGATAGTACGGATTAAGCGGATTCTGAACAAAAGCCTTTGCATTCTGTTCGGGATTTGAGTAGTAACCGAGTGCAAGAGCAGTACCTCTCACGCAGATTTCACCGACTTTGCCAACCTCTGAAATTCTGTTATTATTCTCATCAAGAAGAATAACATCTTCATTGGGGAACGGTTTGCCTATCGGAATACCGTCTGCATAGTCGCAGTCGTTGTCGAGAATATGGTATGTGCAGTTACAGGTAATTTCAGTCGGTCCGTAAAGGTTGACATACTTCGCATTTGGAAGATGTGAACGGAAATTTTTAAGCGCCTTGAGCGGCATAACCTCACCGCTGAAAAGAATCTTATTAACGGTTTCGGGAGTTCTGTAGTCAAGCGCATGGAATGTGCTGATAAGGCAGAGAGCCGAAACAGCCCATATCATAACAGTAATCCTGCGGTCACATATGAAATCAATGAGTTCGGCAGGAGCGGAGAACATTCTCCTCGGCACAACAACAAGAGTTGCGCCTGTTTTAACAGCCGAATAGATATCCTTGACGGACACATCAAAATCAAACGGTGCTTGATTTGCTATTACATCGTTATTATCAATGCCGAATATTTCGGTAAAATGGTCAATAAAGTCAATTACACTTCTGTGACACACAACAATTCCCTTTGGAGTGCCTGTTGAACCGGAAGTGAAGTTGATGTAGAGTGGATCTGTATCAATTTTATGGCTGCGGATTTCGCCAAGCTTTGCATAATCAGGCTCCGATTTTGCCAAATCTTCAAAGGTCACAATTTTTCTTTCAGAGAAATATTCTTTCGCTGTTTCAAGCAAGCTTTCAGAAGTTACAATCACCTTTGGATTGAGTACAGAAACTGTGGTCTGAAGTCTGTTCTGCGGAAGCTCCGTGTTGAGAACAGAATAAAATCCGCCTGCGTAAACGGTTGCAAAAAATGCCGCTACCGCATCGGCGCATTTTTCCATATATATGCCTACTGCATCTCCCGATGCGATAAGTTCAGAAAGGGCGGTTCCGACAGATAAGCTGAGTTTTACAAGCTCGGAATATGAATAGGAAACCTTTTCGTCAGTTACCGCACATTTTTCGGGAAAGTATTCGGCTGAGTTTTCAAGATAAGCCAGCACACTGCTGTTCATAGCTGCACCTCATTATATATCTGTATATTAATTATCAAATTATAAATTCGTTAACCAAATATTATATATTGCAAACGCATTACCATAATACCACAAAATTCGTCAAAAAGCATCACAAAAATGTCACAAGTAAGCGATTATTTATATTTTCAGCAATTTGCACAAATAATCAGTCAACAATCGGCAGTTTCACTTCAAATACGGCACCGTCAAGGTAGTTATACGCTGTTACGCCGCCCTTGTGAAGATGTATAATCTCATTTGCAAGCGACAAACCGATGCCCGTTCCGCCGTCACTGCCTTTGTAGAATCTGTCGAAGATATGTTCAATATCATCACGGTTTATACCGTTACCGTCATCCTTGAATCTGATATAAACACATTTCTGATTGGTTTCGCAGGCAACAGTAATTTTCTTTTTTGAATATTTCAGACCGTTTATTATGATATTTCGGAATGCCCTTGCCATTTGATCTTCATCACATTTTACATAGATTTCTTCATCGGGAAATTCAGGCACAATGCTTATGCCGTTCATCTGCTGAACAGCATCAAGTGACCGAAAACAATCGTAAAGAACCTCTTTTATGTCAAGCTTTACAAGGTCAAGCTTAAAATGTCGTGAATCAATTTTTGAAATTGAAAGAATTTCCTCAACAAGACCTGTCATTCTCTCGGTTTCCTGCATAATTATGCCTGCGGCATTTTGCGGATCTACAACATCCATTTCAATGCCCTCGGCATAGCCTTGAATTGCCATAAGAGGGGTTTTGAGTTCATGAGAAGAATTCTGAAAGAATCTGCGCTGAGTTTTCTGTGATTCCTCAATTTTAACACCGAGTCTGTAACCGATTATGCTCATCACAACAATTGCGCAAAGAAAAATTGCTGAAATAAGCCAGTTAAGCGAACGGGTATATTTTACGATATGGTCGATATTTATGTACATTAAATACACAGGCGAATCGTCTTCATCGGATTCTGCATCGTCCCAATAATCATAATTCTGCGGTTCTTCATAAACGGTAAATACATAATAGCCGTTATCTGTTTGAAGTGTATATATTTGTTCTTCGGATATATTGTGATTCTTAACCCATTCGGTGAGTTCGTATGTACTTTTTAATGAAGTTGAATTTGAGCCGACAAGGCTGTTGCCCTCGGAGGTATTTTTATCATTAAGAGCGTCTGTTACATCAATATAGTAAATATCCGAGGTGAAATACGAATCCTGATAACCGCTTTCAAACTTTTTTTGAAGAGTTGATTCTTCAGTTGATTCTTCATTGGAATCTTCTTCATAATAATCCGAAGAATCATCTTCGCTCTCGCCGTTGCTGTTAGAAATATAATTCTGATAATCAATTTCGTATTCAAGAGCGTCTTCTGCCTCACTTACGAAGTGGGACGGCAAAACTATATTTAAAATTCCTGCAAATGCGAAAAAAAGTAAAATCATTGACGACCATACAATAATCAAAATACGGAATTTTATGTGTTTCACTTTTTATCCTCCGCAATGCTTATTCTGTAACCAAAGCCCCATATCGTGCCTATGCTGACATTACTGCCTGCAAGGCTTAACTTTCTGCGTATTCTTCGCAAGGTTTCATCTGTTACACGGGTTTCAACTTCGGTATCGAATCCCCACACACCTTCAAGAATTTCTTCTCTTGAAAAAGCCTTTTTCGGTTCTTTTAACATATATGTAAGCATTTTAAGTTCTGTTTTGCTCAAAGAAACAGGCTTGCCTTTGCAATAAAGGCAGTTTTCCTGCGCCGAAAATCTAAGATTGCCGATTTTAATATCCGAAAGCTCCTGACCTGTCACCTTTTTGGTGTTCATATCCATTCTTCTTAAAAGGGATTTTACTCTCATTAAAAGGGTTGTAAGTCTGAACGGCTTTGTCAGGTAATCATCGCCCCCGAGGGTTATTCCCCTTACATAGTCATATTCGGAATCTTTTGCGGTCAGCATAATTATAGGAACATCCGTTATCGTTCTGAGCTGACGACATATTGTCAGGCCGTCTGTTCCGGGCATCATTATATCAAGAATTACAAGTTCACACGGTTTTTTAAGGAATTCCTCCATAAGCTCGTCACCGGTTTCAAAGGCGGTAACGCTGTAACCGTCACTCTCAAGAAACTTTGTAATAAGGTCACGAATGTTCTTTTCATCATCCGCAATATAAATTGATGCGCCCATAGTAAAAATGCCCTTTCTGAACAGAACCGCAAGTTTTAAGTATAATTTTCATCACAATCATATGTATTATACCAAATTTCAAAGTAAAAATCCACCGAGAAATGAATCTGAATTGTAATAAAAGTGTCACAAAATGTATTAAACAGAGTAATTGCAATGAAAAATTTTTTGAAGTTGACAAAATAAAAAAATTATAGTATAATTTCCGAAATATATAATGGTTTAATTGGAAACGCACATTTCTCCTTAAGGAAATGATAACGAACAACACTTATATGTTTACTAAGTTATCATTTTTATAAAGGAGATTTTTTATGCCAAAAACTAAATTTCAGGAAGTTATTTTTACGATTATCATGGTGTTCTTTATGGTTTATGCCATGATTTGCTACAACACAGCTCTTAATATCGGCGAAATGAAAAACGAAGTTTTTCTTTCCGCCTTCAAAGAACTTTCTTTTATGGGGCCGATTGCATTTATTCTTGACTTTTTCATTATCGCTCACATTGCCAAAAAGCTTGCTTTTAAGATTGTAAACCCTGCAAAGGATAATCCTTTCTTCCTTGTACTCGCAATTTCTGCAATTTCGGTTATCTTTATGTGTCCTCTTATGAGCCTTGCTGCCACTCTTATTTTTAAAAATGCGGGTGTTGAGATTATTTCGGTATGGCTTGAAACTACCGCACTCAACTTCCCTATGGCACTTTGCTGGCAGTTGTTTTTTGCAGGCCCAGTTGTCCGATTCATTTTCAGACATATTTTCAGAAGGTCACTTACAGCAGACAACACACATTGATTACACAATTACAAATAAAAATGCTCTGTATCGTTTGTTTTGGTACAGAGCATTTTTGTTTTTGCATGATTTTTAATCTTCAAAAAGCGAATTCATCAGATTTTTAATTTTTTCTTTTCTGGCTTTTGTTTCATCGCTGTTCAGAAAATAGCTGTTTTCCTGAAAGTTGATTACATCGCCTTCTTTGATATTTTTCGGCAGGGCTTTAAGTTCAAGATTCACCATATCGCCGTTTTCACACTCAAGAACAGCCTTGTCGCCTTCTATTCTGTCAACAATAAATTTTTTCAAGCTTATTCATCCCTTTTCATTGAAGTTTGTCCCGTTTTGATTGTCACACCTGAACCCTCGGTTGAAATGACAACTGTTCCGTTTTCATCGGTTCTGTATGTTTCAACTCCGAATTCATCAAGCAGCTTTAATGTGCTTTTGTGCGGATGTCCGTAGCTGTTATCCTTGCCGAGTGAAATAACCGCATATTTTGGATTCACCTTTTCAAGCAACGCTTTTGTTGTTGAGGTTCTGCTTCCGTGATGACCTACTTTAAGAACTTCTGCACTCATATCTGCCGTAACGGTTTCAAGCTCTTTCTTTTCGGCATCTCCGAGGAACAGAAAGCTGTCGTTTTTATAAGTTATTTTTAGAATTACAGAGCAATTGTTCAGATTATCCTCGTCAATCGTTACGGGAGCAAGAATATTTATGCTGAAATCGTTGTCATCAATAATATTCATACCCGCTTTGGCTGACTTGACTTTAAGTCCCTTGTCTGCAATTGCCGTGAGCAGATTCTCATAGGTCTTGGTTGTGGTTGTAACCTTAGGCATATAGATTTCGCCGATATTATTATGCTTTACAACATAAGCCATTGAACCGATATGGTCGGCATGAGGGTGAGTTGCAACGAGATAATCAATATTTGTGTATCCGAGATTATTGATATATTCGGTAATACTTTTACCGTACATATTTTCGCCTGCATCAATCAGCATACACTTTTGATTCGGCAGTTCAATAAATATGCTGTCACCCTGTCCGACATCAAGGTAATGAACCGATAATGTTCCGATTTCTGAAACAGTTGTTTTGCTTTCCGAATCGGAACCGTTCACATTGATATTGATTGAACACGAACAGAGTGCAAGACAGATTACCGCAAACAATGCAGTAAGCTTTAAAATTAATTTTGAATTAATTTTAATTTTTAACACCTCACAATTCTGAGTCTTATTGTACAATAAACAAAGCCATATTTCAAGAACAGAAAAAGGAGAGCCTTTGCGACTCTCCCCTTTTGATTACCGTTATGCTGTTTTGCCTGTATAAAGCTGATAGTATCTGCCCTTTTGTTCAAGAAGCCGTTCGTGTGAACCACGCTCGATGATTCTGCCCTTTTCAAGAACCATAATACAGTCTGAATTCTTGATTGTTGAAAGTCTGTGAGCAATAACAAAGGTTGTTCTGCCGTGCATAAGCTTATCCATGCTATCCTGAACCATCTTTTCGGTACGGGTATCAATTGAACTTGTAGCCTCATCAAGGATAAGTGCGGGCGGATCTGCAACAGCGGCTCTTGCAATCGCAAGCATCTGGCGCTGTCCCTGACTGAGATTGCCGCCGTCACCTTTGAGCAGGGTGTTGTAGCCGTCAGGAAGTTTTCTGATAAAGCTGTCTGCATTGGCAAGCTTTGCCGCTGCGATAACCTCTTCGTCTGTTGCGTCAAGTCTGCCGTAACGGATATTTTCCATTACGGTATCCGTGAACAGGTGTGTATCCTGTAAAACTATACCGAGTGAACGGCGAAGGTCTCCTTTTTTGATTTTGTTGATATTGATTCCGTCATAACGGATTTTACCGTCCTGAATATCATAGAATCGGTTAATAAGGTTTGTGATTGTTGTTTTGCCTGCACCTGTTGAACCGACAAACGCAATCTTCTGACCGGGTTCTGCGTACAAATCAATATTGTGAAGAACGATTTTATCATCTGTATAACCGAAGTCAACATCGTCCATAACAAGCGCACCCTTGAGTTCACGATACTCTGTTTCGCCTGTTATGCTGTGAGTATGCTTCCAAGCCCACATACCTGTTTTTTCCTCAGTTTCAACAAGCCTGTCACCCTCTTTGCGTACATTAACAAGTGTTACATATCCGTCATCAACCTCAGGCTCTTCGTCAAGAAGTTTAAAGATACGGTCTGCACCTGCAAGCGCCATAACAATTGAGTTAAACTGCTGGCTGACCTGATTGATAGGCTGGGTAAAGCTCTTGTTGAATGTGAGGAAGCTTACGAGTTTACCGATTGTAAATCCGAGGAAGTTGTTGAGAGCAAAGATACAACCTACGATTGCACAAAGCACATAGCTGATGTTACCGATTTGTGCGTTAATCGGCATAAGGATATTTGCAAACTTGTTTGCGTTGTATGAACTGTTGAAAAGCCTGTCATTAAGCTCATTGAATTCTTCAATGCTCTTTTTTTCATGGTTAAATACTTTTACAACCTTCTGACCGTTCATCATTTCCTCAATGTAACCGTTAGTCGCACCGAGGTCTGCCTGCTGTTTTGCAAAAAACCTTCCGCTTCGTGACGCAAGCTGTTTTGTTACAAAAAGCATTAAGCCAACCATTACAAGTGTAAGAATTGTAAGAGGAACACTGAGTGTAAACATACTGACAAGAACGGCTATGATTGTAATTCCGCTGTTGAAAAGCTGAGGAATACTCTGGCTGATCATCTGACGGAGGGTGTCAATATCGTTTGTGTAAACGCTCATGATATCGCCGTGAGGGTGTGTGTCAAAGTATTTTATCGGAAGGCTTTCCATATGTTCAAATATCTGACAACGCAAATCACGCATTGTACCCTGTGTTACATAAACCATAATTTTTGCGTAGATAAACGCCGACGCCGCACCGATTGCATAGAAGATTGCAACTCTTAAAATTGCTCCGAGCATCGGTCCGAAGTCACGGCTGCCGCTCTGAATCATCGGAGTGATGTAATCGTCAATAAGATTCTGAATAAACAATGAACCCTGAACATTTGCAAGTACGCTGATGAGGATGCAGACGAAAACAATAATCATCTGAAATTTATATTTTTTGAAGATAATACCGAATAGTCTTTTAAGAACCTGACCTGAATTTTCGACCTTTTGTGCAGGTCCTCGGTTTCTTCTTCCCATTGGTCCCGGCATAATTACAGCTCTCCTTTCGCATCAAAATCACCGTTGCCGCTTGTCTGGGCAACATAAATTTCATTGTAAATCGGACTGTTTTTGATAAGTTCTTCGTGAGTACCCACTGCGCTTATCTCACCGTCATCCATTACAATAATCTTGTCTGCGTGTGAAACGCTTGATACACGCTGTGAAATAATCAGCTTTGTAGTATCGGGGATATTCTCGCTGAATGCCTTGCGGATACTTGCGTCTGTTGCGGTATCAACTGCACTTGTCGAATCATCAAGAATAAGAATTTTCGGATTTTTCAGCAAAGCTCTTGCAATGCAAAGACGCTGTTTCTGACCGCCCGAAACATTAGTACCGCCCTGTTCGATTTTTGTGTTGTACTTATCGGGGAAGCTTTCGATAAACGCATCTGCACAGGCAAGCTTGCAGGCATTGACGCATTCTTCCTCTGTAGCATTTTCGTTGCCCCATCTGAGGTTGTCAAGGATTGTACCGCTGAAAAGAACATTCGACTGGAGCACAACCGAAACCTTGTCACGCAGAGTTTCGATATCATAGTCACGAACATCTTTTCCACCGACCTTAACAGAACCTTCGGTTACATCATAAAGTCTTGCAATAAGGTTTACAAGGCTTGTTTTTGAAGAACCCGTACCGCCGATAATACCGATTGTTTCGCCTGATTTGATTTTTAGGTTGATATCGTTGAGAATCGGTTTTTCGGCTTTTGTGTTGTATGAGAATGAAACATTGTCAAACTCAATGCTTCCGTCCTTAACCTCGTAAACAGGGTTTTCGGGATTTGCAAGCGTTGATTTTTCATTAAGCACACCTGCAACACGCTTGCCGCTTGCAAGGCTCATTGTGAGCATTACAAACACCATTGCCACCATAAGAAGATTCATAAGAATGTTCATACAATATGTGAGCATACTTGTAAGTTCACCTGTTGTAAGCTCACTGCTTACGATCATATTTGCGCCAAACCAGCTTACAAGGATGATTGATGCGTATGAAGTAACCATCATAATCGGTGATACTGTTACCATGGCATTTTCAGCCTTAACAAAGAGTCTGTAAACATTGTCGGCTGCCTTGCGGAACTTGCCAACTTCGTGTTTTTCACGAACAAAAGCCTTTACAACTCTGATTGAAGTTACATTTTCCTGAACGCTTGCGTTGAGTTCATCGTACTTTTCAAAAACCTGACTGAAATACTTGTATGTTGCCTTCATAATAAAGGCAAGAACAACAGAAAGTAAAATTGTTGCAATGAGATAAATACAGGCAAGCCTTGCATTGATGATGAATGTCATTGCCATTGCACAGATGAGCGATACAGGCGCTCTGAAACACATTCTTAAAAGCATCTGATATGCATTTTGAAGATTTGTTACATCCGTTGTCATACGGGTAACAAGTCCTGCGGTTGAGTAACGGTCAATGTTGGCAAACGAGAATGACTGGATATTTGCAAACATTGAGCGTCTGAGGTTTCTTGCAAAGCCTGCCGAAGCTTTTGCACCGTAGATACCGCCCATCATACCTGCAAACAAGCCCGTGAGTGCAAGTGCACCCATATAACCGCCCGTTATGAATATGTGCTGCATATCGCCCTTGTTGATACCGTCGTCAATCATTGATGACATAAGAAACGGAATAATTGTTTCAACAATTACTTCGAGTATCATAAAGAACGGAGTCAGAACGGATTCTTTGACGAAACCTTTGATATTTTTTGCCAAAGTTTTTATCATACTTATCTCCTTCCGTTTTAATTTGCATTTTCAAGTCCGCTGAGAATTTTATTTATAAGAAAAAGAAATTGTTTCTTTTCTTCTTTTGTCAGCAGACTGTCAAGCAAAGTTTCGTTTTTGGTTATCATATTTTCGATTTTGTAATGAAGTTCAATACCTGTTTCGGTCAAGACAAGTTTTTTGAGCCTTGCATCACTTTCAACGCTCTCCCTCGTTATGTAATTTTTCTTTTCCATAAGTTTAAGAATACTTGTAACGGTTGAACGGGCAATTGAAAATGCGTTCTCAATATCTTTTTGATAAACATCTTCATCACGATGATCATAGAGATATGCAATAATCCAGCCGTGCATAAGAGTCAGCTTATCCACACCCTTATCCTTGGCGGAATAGATTAACTTTCTCTGCAAAACCTGATTAAGTACCTTGATTTCGTGACCGATTGAATCATTAAAGCGTTTGTTGCACTTACAGCTTTTTACGCTTTTGTCATCACACATTATTTCACCTCCGAAATCACACTTATGAGATATTGTTCTATATAGAATAGTTCGATACAAAACAATTTGTATCAGTAATTATAGCACCTTCATTTTGAATGTCAAGAGAAATTACAAATAATTATTCAAAGTTTCACATTGCTGTCACAAATCAAAAGCGACAGCTAAAATTACAGCTGTCGCAGTTAAAATCATATTCACTTTGCACAAATTATGACAATTGTCACTTTTTTAGGATTTCTGTCGCATCACGGATATCGGGGGTTTTATCACCGTTGATATCGCAAACAAAAAGAGCATACTGATTTTCGTCATAATCGTCAAAGGTCAGGTCTTTGATAAGATACTTCTGAATAAGCTCAGCGTCCTTTTCATCTGTTTTTCCGTCAATGTTGAGGTCTTTCATATTTTTGGGAACGCAACCGCCGTCAAGTACAAAATCAATACCGCTGTCGTTCATGAGTTCATCGGCTCTGTTTTTGTCAACATCAACAATGTAAAGTCCCAATGTGTCAAAGCATTGATAAACATACTTTGCATCCTTTAAAATCTCGGCTTTCTTTTCTTTTGCCCTGTCATTTGTTATTCCTGCACCTTGAAGGTGTGAGTCAAGCTTTGCAATCATCTCCATTGCGTAATCGTTATCCGTCATTGCACGGTCGAGATCAACACCGTTTGTCATATAGAACCAACCGAGCGAACCCATAACATATAGATTATTCACATCAAGTCCGCAGTAAACGGCAATTTTTCCGTCCTTGTACTGACCTTTTTTCATCGACATTTTGGAATAGCCCTTGATTATACTGTAACCGAGCTTCATTCCGTCCTCGCTGATATAGCCAAGATCAAATGCCGCTGCACTTGTGCATGAAAAGCACGCTCCGCCGATGAGCATTGCAAATACGAGCAATATTGAAATCACCTTTTTAGAAAATTTTCTTTTCATAAAAAACACCTCCATTGGTAGTATCACCGAACGGAAGTGTTTTATTTTGATTTATTTACTTTTATTTGACTTATTATTTTTTCTTTCTTTTCTTATCTGATTAAGCTCTGAACCTTTGGTTTTTACCTTTCTTTTAAATTTTGCAACGGTAAACGCTTTTATCATGTCATGATAGACATAATTAATTTCCGCACAAACCATAAGACAAACCATAAGAAAGTAAAACCAAATCATAATAACGGCAATTCTGGTAAGTCCTCCGTACACGGAAAATCCATTAAAATCCGACACATAAACCGAAATACCGAACGAAAGCACATACCACGAAACCGTGCAGAGAAACGCACCGGGCAACTGTGACTTAAAGCCGTATTCCTTATGCTCGCTGCGTGAGATGTTCGGAAAGTTCCTGTAAATCAGCGCAAACAATACCGTGAGAAACATAAAGATAAGTATATATCTGAGATGATAGATTATTCCGATTATGTCAGGCAATGATTTTAGATGCGGTGAAAGAAAATCGTTAATTGTTGAACCGAGGACAATAAGTACAAGTGACGCAAGCAAAATTACAAACAATGCAATTGTGTAGAACATTGCTCTTATTCTTAAAAAGAACCAGTTTCTGTTTTCGTAAGCATCATAAATTCTGTTAAGACCGTTTGTGATTGCATGGATTCCCTGCGCCGCCGACCACAGAGTGACTACAAGCGTTACAAGAGAAATTCCCACAGCACTTTCATAGGCAGAGGTCAGAAAGTATGTTAAGTCATCGGCAATTTTTGACGAAAACACACTGCTGAGTCCGTGATAAACAAAATCAATCGGAATGTGCAGGTTCTGCAAAAGTGACACAAAGAACATTGAGAGCGGCACAGCCGATAATATAATAAAGAATGCCGACTGTCCGGCAATTGCAAAAATATTATCGTGAACGCATTTGCTTGTTATCGGTTCAAATCTGCCTGTTATTCTTTTGTAAAGTTTTATCACCTTGTCAACGAATTTTATCCTCAATGTGTCACCTCCCCTATTTCTATATGATAATTATTTTATACCGTTTTTCTTCATCTGCACATTATAAGAAATTCTTGTGAGAAGTTTTTCGGGTGCAAAATGTCTGAAAAACGACACCGCTTTCATTTCAAAGCCGGGTGTGATAATCATTTTGCCCTTCATGGTCATGTCAACGGCATACCTTGCGACAAACTTCGGGTCAAGTCCTCTTATGCAGAATTTAACATCCGCAACATTATTGAAGTTGGTTTTTACGGGACCCGGGCAAAGTACCGAAACCTTGACATTTTTATTATCCCTACGCATTTCCTCGTGAATTGCCTGAGTAAGACGGACAACATAATTCTTTGACGCATAGTAGCTTGCAAATGTCGGTCCTGCAAGAAATCCTGCGGCAGAACCTACATTGAGAATATATCCGCTGTTTCTCTCCGCCATATCTTTAAGAAAAAGCTTTGTGAGAATGTGAACCGTTGAAACATTTGTGTGAATGAGTTCAAGCTCTCTTTCAAGCGGAACATCCAAAAATTTTCCGTATGCTCCAAAGCCTGCGTTGTTGACAAGAAAATCAATCTGTTCATTTTCATTCTTAATATGCTCATACAAATCCATGCTGTCACTTTCTCGTGAAAAATCAAGCGTAATTACCCTGACATTCACATTTGAAAGTTCCTCTTTCAGCTTGTTAAGCTTATCTGTTGAGCGTGATACAAGAATAAGGTCATAACCGAGTTCTGCAAGATATCGGGCGATTTCTTTACCTATGCCCGAACTTGCGCCTGTAATCAAAGCCTTCATTAGTTTTCATCATCCTTCGGTTTTTGTGCTGTGGCACAAAGCCATGTTGTACCTTCCTTAGTGTATGTGTTTATGTTTTCAAAGCCTGCAGATTCAAGTACGGATCTGATTTCCTGCGGAGTTACCGACTTGATATTCAGCATATTTTCAACCTTTTCCCACTTGAACGGATCATCGTCTGTTCTGAACATTTCAAAAAGCAGCATAACCGTTCCGCCCTGTTTGAGAACACGAAAAACTTCTTTTACATCATTTTCCTTATCAGGCCAGAAGTAGTAGGTTTCAACTGCCGTGATATTATCGAATGTATTGTCATCAAAAGGCATATCGGATACGGATGCCTGAAGAATTTTCGCTTTGTTGCAGAGTATATTTTTTGAATTGAGTTTTTCGGAGGATTTTACCGAGAGTTCGGAATAGTCGATTCCGTAAACCTTGCCGTTGGCAACAATTGAGCAAAGTCGGTCAACGGTTTTTCCGCCGCCGCAACCTATGTCAAGTACAGTTGCTGTGCGTTCAATATTCATATGTTCAAGTCCCCATGAGGTAAGGCTTGAATGTCCTTTATTCATAGCCTTAATCATCATTTTGCCCCAAAAGCCGTTTGGCTTTTTAGCATTCTCCACCAACTTGCGATATTTCATAAAAATCACTCCAATCTGAAATTTTCATTTGTTTACTGTCTGCTATTTTCTTTTTCTTCCTGTTGAATTAAGTTTTTGAAGTAAGAGTGCAAGGAAAAATGCACCGCCTACTATAACGATGAACCAAACAAATGACATATACAACGGTTGATTCATCACACGCAAAAACGGGTATGGACCGTCAACTGCACCGACTATATTAAGTATAATAAGCAGAATCGCATATATTAATGTAGGGATTGTAGCCGTGAAAGCTGATTTTGTGTTAAGGTGAGGTTCTTTTTCAAAAAGCACAAACGATAAAATTGTAAGAATCGGACACAAAGTATGTAAAAAGGTGAAGTCTTTGTTAAAAAGCATATAGAGCCAACCGTTTATGCCCTCTCCACGCATCGGAGAAAGCACGGCAAGAACTACGATAAATGTTACCGAAAGCATAGCCGCCGCCATATATTTGAACATTTGAACCGAGTGCGGAATTTCTTTTCCGCTTTTGAGATATCGCACCTGAAAGCCTGCCATAACCGCACAGGCAACAAGTGCAAACAGGTTGCTGTCTTCAGTGTAATATATAAGCGGATAGCAGCCTATTTTGAAAAACACGATAATTATTGCGGCAATCTCACAAGCGATAATCGCAAGATTAAATGCCAAAGCTGTTTTTGTTCGTTTTATTTTAAGTGAATTTTGCATTTTAATTCCTTTTCTATATTATTTTGTTAATTTCTTTCAATCAATGCCACGCTCTCTACATGGGAGGTTCCGGAGAACATATCGCAGGGGGTGATTTCTTTGGGGGTGTAGCCATTTTCTGTGAAGAATTTTAAATCTCTTGCGAGGGTTGCGGGGTCACATGATACATAGACTACACGGCTCGGCGACATTCTTGAAATTGTCTTTACAAGCTCTTCACCGCAGCCTTTTCTCGGTGGGTCAAGGATTACGCAGTCGGGTTTTAAACCCTCTTTTTCAAGCTGAAATGCGGCATCTGAGGCATCTCCGCAGATGAATCGTGCATTTTCAATGCCGTTTTCTTTTGCATTTTCATTTGCATCTTTCACGGCATCTTCAACAATCTCCGCACCGATAAGCTGTTTACAGGAATCCGCCATTGTAAGACCTATTGTACCCGTTCCGCAGTATAAATCAAGCAGAATTTCGTCAGATTTAAGATTTGCATATTCTTTGGCTTTGCCGTAAAGCTTTTCAGCCTGTTTTCTGTTGATCTGCCAGAACGAAAACGGTGAAATTTTAAACTGCAATCCGCAAAGTGTGTCGGTAATATGGTCACTTCCGTAGATTGTTCTGTTTTTTCTGCCGAGAACAACATTAGTTTTTTCTCTGTTAGAATTAATAATCACACTTTTTAACTGCGGAAGTTCGGATTTGAGCATTTTCACGAGTAAATCTTCCTGTTTAAGACCGTTTGCGTTGACAACATAGCACACCATAAGCTCGCCCGAAACCTCGCCGATTCTGATATAAATGTGGCGAAGTCTGCCCTTGCCTGTTGTTTCATCATAAATTTCCGTGTTAGTTTTTGCGATAAAATCTTTTGTAATTTCAATTACCCTTGCAAAAATTTCGGGCTGTAAAATACAGTCGGTACAATTGATTATGCGGTGGCTGTGGAATGAATAAAAGCCCGTCACAACATTTCCGTCACGGTCAAGACCGACAGGATACTGCGCCTTGTTGCGGTATCTTGTGATATTATCCGACGAAATTATCGGCTTGAAAACAACATTATCAAGACCGCCGATGCGTGTTACGGCATCCTCAACTCTTTGCTGTTTTATTTTGCATTCTTCTTCATAAGAAATATGTCGCCATGTGCAACCGCCGCACTTCATAAAGTTTTCGCAGTCGGGAGTAATTCTCGCCTTGGACGGAACGAGAATTTCTTCGATTTTGCCGAAAGCGTAGGTTTTCTTAACCTTTAATATACGCACATTGAGTTCGTCACCGATTGCAGAACCCTGTACAAAAACGGCAATGCCGTCATCTGTTCTTCCGACTCCGCTTCCCTCGGCAGTTGCCGAAGTTATTGTAAGGTTTACAATATCGTTCTTTTTTAAAGTCATTTTATCACTCTGCCATTTTATGTGTATTTTTAGTTATAATCTTATTCCCCTTTATTTTAGCATTTACTCTACAATTTGGCAACAATTAAAACACAGTATCCGTACAATACACAAAAATTGCACAAATATCAAATTAGGTATTTATTTTTTTGTCCATTCGTCTTATAATATGAGTATTGCAGTTCTGTCACGGCATTGCTCTTTGAATGCAAATCAACCTGTGTTCCGACTTAAATACAGGCAAAGCGGAATGATTTTTCTGACAGACAAATATACTTATCAGGAATGGAGTGGACTATTGTGAATTACGACAGTCTTATGGATAACATAAAAAGAATACATTTTATCGGTATAGGCGGCAGCGGAATGTGTCCGCTGGCTGAGATTCTTCACCACGAGGGCTATGAGCTTTCGGGTTCGGATATGAACGAGGGTGAAACTCTTGACAGAATTAAGGGTTACGGCATTCCCGTATTTATGGGACACGCCGCAGAAAATATCAAGGGTGCAGAGCTTGTTGTTTACTCAGCGGCTATTAAGGAAACTAACCCCGAAAGGCAGGCAGCAAAGGAACTCGGTATTCCGTGCATTGAAAGAAGCGTAATGCTCGGTATTGTTACAAGAAGATACAGAAGAAGTATTGCGGTTTCGGGTACACACGGCAAAACAACTACAACAGCTATGCTTTCACAGGTGCTTATCGGCAGCGGTTTTGATCCGTCAGCTATTATCGGAGGAAAACTTCCGTTCATCGGTGGAAACAGCTATGTCGGTCACAGCGATATAATCGTTTGTGAGGCTTGTGAGTATGTTGACACATTCTTACAGCTCAATCCTTTTATTTCGATTATTCTTAATATTGACGCAGATCATCTTGATTACTTCAAGAATCTTGACAACATTAAGAAGTCATTCAACAAATTTGCTCATCAGACAACAGGCTTGCTTGTTATCAACGGTGACGACGAAAACACTCTTGATGCCGTAAAGGATGTTGAGATTGAGAAAATCACCTACGGTTTTGGCGAAAACTGCGATTACAGAGCTGAAAACATCAGCGCAGACAAGGGTGTTCACGAGCAGTTTGACCTCTACTATAAGGGTGAGAAGCTCACACAGATTAAACTTATCGTTCCGGGAAAGCACAACATTTATAATGCACTTGCCGCTGCGGCTACTGCACATTATCTTGGCGCTACTCCGAAGGAAATTTCCGAGAATCTTCACAAATTCGGCGGTGTTCACAGAAGATTTGAAATTCTCGGCACACCTGACGGAATTACTGTTGCCGATGACTTTGCTCATCATCCCACAGAACTTACCGCAACACTCAATGCCGCAATGAAAATGGGCTTTAACAAGGTTTGGGCAATATTCCAGCCGCATACATTTTCAAGAACAGCCTTGCTCCTTGACGATTTTGCGGAGGCTCTTAAAATTCCGGATCAGGCAATTATTTCGGCTATTCTACCTGTTCGTGAAACAAACACATATAACATCTATTCTACTGACCTCGGTGCAAAGGTTCCGGGTTCTGTATGTCTTGACACATTTGAAGAAATTACCGACTATGTTTGCAAGAATGCAAAAGAGGGCGACCTCATTCTCACAATGGGCGGCGGTAATGTGTATATGTGTGCCAATATGATTTACAAACAGCTTAAATATATGGAAGAAAATAAATAAGATTTTTAAACAAACAAAAGAACCGTGCTTTTATGGCACGGTTCTTTTTTCTTTTATTGAATATTAAGCAAAAAATGAACAAAGCTCCGTGCGGTTACGGAGCTTTGTTCGTTAAGAGAGAGTTTTTTGTCTACAGCTTTGGCTGTATGAATATTTATATAAAAAGCTAAAAAGCTTGTTGACTGTCATTGACCGAACATATAGTTCCAGATTGAGTCGCTGTCACTGTTATCGGAACTTTTGCCCTGTGATTGTGACGACTTATTCTGTGTTTTTGAATTGCCTGTTGAAGAACTGCCGCTCGGTGAATATTCTGCAAGAGTGAGCTTGAGATTTGCAGTCTTACCTCTTCTTGTAACGGTAAAAGTTACTGTGTCTCCCACCTTTGAATCCTTGAGGGCTGTTTCAATGTCCGATTTTGAAGAAACACTTGTACCGTTTACTGCGGTAATCATATCACCTCTCATAAATCCTGCTTTTTCTGCATTAGAACCGCTTGTTACCGAAAGAACATAACAGCCTGTGTTGCTGAGTCCGTAGTAGAATGCGGAATCGTCGGATGTGATATCTGTAAGCTCCATACCGAGGTCAACCTTGCCCTTTACATAACCGTATGTTTTGAGATCGTCAATTATATCAAGAACATTGTTAATCGGAATAGCAAATGCAATACCTTCAACCTCTGTTGCACTGTCCTTTGCGTTTACAATACCGATAAGCTCACCGTTTGAGTTAAAGAGTCCGCCGCCTGAGTTACCGGGGCTGATTTGAGCGTTGTGCTGGAGAAGCGTCATACTCTTACCCTCAACCGTTACCTGACGGGCAAGTGCGCTGATAATACCGTCTGTCACTGTACCGCCGAGCTGTCCGAGCGGATTACCGATTGCAACAACATAGTCGCCTACTGCAAGATCTGAGCTGTTGCCCATTGTTGCTGCTGAAAGACCTGTTGCATCTACTTTAAGAAGTGCGATATCGTTGTCCTCATCACTGCCGATTATCTTAGCCTTGTATGAAGTTGCACCGTCACGGAGTGTTACCGTGATATTCTCCGCACCTTCGATTACATGGTAGTTTGTGATGATGTAACCGTCCTCGGAAATGATAACACCTGAACCTGCACCCTGCTGAACATACTGCTGAGCAAATCCGCCTGTTACAACGCTTTCGGTAGCAATTTCAACTACGCTGTCGGCTGTTTTCTTAACAATTTCGGAAGTTGTTCCGCTGAGAGCGGCATTGCTTGTGGTTGATGTGCTGTTTGCGGATGCCTGTTTGATGTTTACACTCGAAGATGAGTTGTTGTTAAGTGATGATGCAAGCATACTGCCACCGAATCCTGCACCGCCACCGAGAATGATTGCAGCTACAAGCATTGCGGCTACAAAACCCTTTGATGCGGGTTTCTTCGGCTTTTTAGGCTTTTTAACTTTTACTTTCTTAGCCTTTGGTGCGGAATACTGTTGATTTGCATACGGTGAACCCGACTGTGAGCCGTATGGATTCTGTGACGGATTGCCGTATGAATAGTTGTTAGTCTGCTGTGAAGAATATGGGTTTGAAGAATACTGTGAACCGTATGAATCCGATGAATAGTTCTGCGAAGATGTACCCGATGCTGTGTTTGAAGAATAAGCATTTTCATAACGGTTAGGGTTGTGTGACGCATTCTCGTTGTTACCGTTTATATACGAATGGCGGTACTCACCCGAATTTACACTTGATGTTGAATTTGTGTTCCACTCATAAGAGCTTTCTGTATTTTCTGCAGTTGATGCAGACTGTGAATCTGATGATGAATGAATATCCTGATAGTTGTTGTCAGCAGTATTATTATCTGACGAATAACCGTCATAACCGTTTTTATTGTTTTCAAAGTTATCGTTCATAACTGTACCTCCGATTAAAAGTTATATTTTCAAAAGACTTCATCGAATGTCGGTGTTGTTTTTTGATGTTGTAGATATAATAAAGCCCCAAAGTGAAAAGTATATGAAATACGGCTGAATTAATGTTGAAAGCAAGAAAATAGTATGTGAAAATTCGGTGTGCGTTGTGAGGAGTACGACACAATCATCTGTATTCACGAAAAAAGGGCAGAACAAAACGCTCTGCCCTATATAATGTTTAAGATAATTACAATTTAAAATCTCAGTTATCTTTAATCTGATATTTACTAAATAATCCGTCAACAATACTTTTCATATTTTTAAATTGAGTATTTGTGATTTTTATGATTACGCAAAGGAATAAAGTCAGAATAGCTACAATTATAGTTGGAAATCCCAAAATTCCTGCAACCGAAATAAAATGAATACCGATAAAGAAGAGAAACGAAAAGATTATGAAAGCAACAACCATCATCGGACTTGGAAACATTCTGATTGTTAAATCAGAATATCCACAATCTTCCTCTATCTTACCTGAAAAAATCGGACTCAGGCTATAAATTCCACCGTAATTTTTAGCCGGTACAAATTTCATTTTAAAGCCCTTATCCGTAAATTTTACTTCATAGGAGTAATCCTCTCTCTTAATGTCAGCACCATACTTAGAATTACTTTTAATTATATCATTTATGTGTTCTTCGGATAAAGAAAGTTTATAATGAAGTTTATCAAAGAATTTTATAATCATAGAAATAACTCCATATACAAAAGGCACTCAGTTTGCCGAAACGGTGTTCACCTGTTCTTTTGTTTCGGGCTTCTTTTCAACCTTTTCGTTAAGCTTTTTCTTTACCGAAACTTCGTCAAACTTCTTTTTGAAGGATACTCTGCCGTTGAACTTCTTTCTGCAATATTTGCATGAAAATTCGGCGGTAAAGCTTTTGTTGTGAAGTCGCCACTTTGAAAGCTGAACAAGCGGTTTTCCGCAATCTTCACAATCGAAAAACATAACGCTTTTGTCAACATCGGGACTGTTGATATCTGTAACAAAATGATTTTTGAACAGCAGTCTGTCATAGAATTCGTCACAAACAGCATCCTTAATGTACGGCTTTAACGGATACTTACCGTAAAAAGCCTTCATACATTCCAATGTTAGGTACACATCGGCAAGAGCCCTGTGCTGATCATCTTCCGAAAAATCAACACCTGCCATTTCGGCACAGGCACCGAGTCCCAGCTGACAGGATGAATCATGCAAATCAAGACAATCTTCACAATAGCTTTGCAGATTGCAATAGCGTGAGAGAAACGGAAGTCTGGTTCTGCCCGTGTAGTAGCTGTAGTTTTCGATAAGAGCATGAAGGTCGGAGTCGCTCCATGTCATAAGCACACCGTCACCCAGAAAATCCGAGAACAGGCTAATTGCTTTGATAAAGCTGACGCCCTCGTCCTTCAACTCTTCATTTGTTATTTTAGTAAGCTGTTTTACCTTACTGCATAGCTTTTTGCCGATTTTCGGAGCAACAAGCATTGTAAAGGTGTCGCATACATTCAGTTCATCATCAAGCTTAACCGCACCGATTTCAATTATTTCATTGACAAATTTGTGCAGAACCTTGCTGTATGAACCGTTCCATTCAAGGTCAAGAATTACATAACTCATTATTTTAATTATTTCTTACGGAATGCCTGTTTCATACGCTGTTCTTTTGAAAGAATACGCTTACGCATACGGATATTTTCGGGAGTAACCTCAACAAGCTCATCATCAGCGATGAATTCAAGGCACTGTTCAAGCGACATAATTGTCGGAGGTGTAAGCTTGAGGGCATCATCAGAACCCGATGCACGGGTGTTTGTGATGTGCTTTTTCTTGCAGACATTAACTGTGATATCCTCAGACTTAGGACTTGCACCTACAATCATGCCCTCGTAAACAGGAACACCGGGTCCGATAAAGAGTCTGCCTCTTTCCTGAGCGGCATAAAGACCGTAGGTTACAGTTTCGCCTGTTTCAAAAGCGATGAGTGAACCCTGATGGCGGGTTACGATTTCACCCTTGTATGGCTCATAACCGTCAAATACATGGTTCATAATACCGTTACCGTTTGTATCTGTAAGGAATTCGGGGCGATAACCCATAAGACCTCTTGACGGGATTCTGAATTCAATGTGAGTAACACCGCCTTCACGAGTACCCATATTGATAAGCTCACCTTTTCTTGAACCGAGCTTTTCCATTACAGGACCGACATATGTGTCGGGAACTTCAATGATAAGAAACTCCATAGGCTCATGAAGCTTGCCGTCAATCATCTTTGTAATAACCTGCGGACGGGAAACCTGAAATTCATAATTCTGACGGCGCATTGTTTCGATAAGGATTGAAAGGTGGAGTTCACCTCTGCCCGATACCTTGAATGTATCGGCGCTGTCTGTTTCTTCAACACGGAGTGCAACATTTGTTTCAATTTCCTTGAAAAGTCTGTCACGAAGGTTACGGGAGGTTACATACTTACCCTCTCTGCCTGCAAACGGTGAGTTGTTTACGATAAAGTTCATTGAAACCGTAGGCTCGTCAATCTTTACGAACGGAAGCGGCTCAACGCAATCGTTTGAACAGATTGTTTCACCGATATTGATATCCTGAACACCGCTTACGCAAACGATGTCACCGACTGTTGCAGTGTCACATTCAACTCTTTTAAGTCCTTCAAACTGATACAGCTTTGCAATTCTTACATTCTGAGTTGTACCGTCTGTGTGACAGAGAACGGCAGCCTCTCCGTTCTTTGCAGTACCTCTTTCAACACGGCCTACACCGATTCTGCCGACAAACTTATCGGAGTCAATGTTTGAAATAAGGAGCTGGAGTCCTCCGTTCATATCACCCTGAGGAGCAGGGATTTCTTTTACGATTGCGTCAAAGAGAGGTTTCATATCCGTACCGGGTTCATGATAATCCTCTGATGCATAGCCGTCACGGGCAGACGCATAAATTACAGGGAACTCAAGCTGATCTTCGTCGGCACCGAGTTCGATAAAGAGGTCGAGAACCTCGTCAACAACCTCTTCGGGTCTTGCACCGGGACGGTCGATTTTGTTAAGAACAACAAGCGGCTTTTTGCCGAGGCCGAGTGCCTTTTTAAGAACAAATCTTGTCTGCGGCATACAACCCTCAAATGCGTCAACAAGCAACACAACACCGTCAACCATCTGGAGAATACGCTCAACCTCACCGCCGAAATCGGCATGACCGGGGGTGTCAACAATGTTAATTTTGATGCCGTTGTACATTACGGCTGTCGGCTTTGAAAGGATTGTGATACCTCTTTCACGCTCAAGGTCATTAGAGTCCATTACTCTTTCTTCTACATTTTCATTTGCTCTGAAAACACCGCTCTGCTTCAAAAGCTGGTCAACCAGAGTAGTTTTGCCGTGGTCAACATGGGCGATAATTGCAATATTTCTTAAATTCTCTCTTACATCCATAAAAATACCTCGTTTTGCTAAAATCACTTAAATCTTATTGCATACATCAAGTATTATAACACTATAAAAGCTAAAATTCAATTTATATTTTTCATCACCTTTTATGCTAATATCCGACACTTTTTGAACATTTTTCCGATAGAAAACCGCAAAAAATATTTTTTAGTGAAAAAATAACGATTTTTGCTCATTTTGCGTGAATTTTTCTTTACAATATCTCAAGATTGTTATATAATTAACATAGTGTTTTGCATTTTTTTGCAGGACTGAATTATGATAGGCATTAATTTTTAGGAGGTAATATTATGGGCTACACGATTGCGCAGAAAATCATCAAGAATCATCTTGTCTGCGGAGAAATGACCGTTGGTAGTGATATCGGTCTTAAAATCGACCAGACTCTTACTCAGGATGCAACAGGCACTATGGCTTATATCGAATATGAGGCTATGGGCATTCCGAGAGTAAAAACAGAAAAAAGCGTTGCTTACATTGACCACAACACACTTCAGACAGGTTTTGAAAACGCCGATGACCACAGATTCATTCAGTCTGTTTGTAAAAAACACGGTATCTATTTTTCAAGACCCGGCAACGGCATTTGTCACCAGGTTCACCTTGAAAGATTCGGTAAACCGGGAAAGACTTTAATCGGTTCTGACAGCCACACTCCGACGGGTGGCGGTATCGGTATGCTCGCAATCGGCGCAGGCGGTCTTGATGTTGCTGTTGCAATGGGCGGCGGCGCATACTATATTACTATGCCGAAAATGGTAAGAGTTAATCTTACGGGCAAACTCAGTCCGTGGGTTTCTGCAAAAGATATTATTCTCGCAGTTCTTCGTGTTATGAGCGTTAAGGGCGGCGTTGGCAAGATTGTTGAATACGGTGGCGAGGGTGTTGCCACACTTACAGTTCCCGAAAGAGCAACAATCACAAACATGGGTGCAGAGCTTGGTGCTACAACTTCTGTATTCCCGTCTGATGAAACAACAAGAAAGTTCCTCAAGGCTCAGGGCCGTGAGGAAGATTATACAGAACTCAAAGCTGATGACGATGCAGTTTATGATGAGGTTATCGAAATCAACCTTTCAGAGCTTGAACCGCTTGCAGCCTGTCCTCACTCACCCGACAATGTTAAGCCAATCAAAGAGCTTGAGGGCAAGACGATTGATCAGGTTTGTATCGGTTCATGTACAAACTCAAGCTACCTTGACCTTATGAGAGTTGCTCACATTCTCAAGGGCAAAAAGGTTGCAGACAATGTATCGCTCGCAATTGCTCCGGGTTCAAAGCAGGTATTTAATATGCTCGCTCTCAACGGCGCACTCGGTGATATGATTGCGGCAGGTGCAAGAATCCTTGAAAGTGCCTGCGGTCCGTGTATCGGTATGGGACAGTCACCTAACAGCGGCGGTATCTCACTCAGAACATTCAACCGTAACTTTGAGGGCAGAAGCGGAACGGCAGACGGTCAGATTTATCTTGTATCTCCGGAAACTGCGGCTGTTTCTGCAATCAACGGCGTATTTACAGACCCGAGATGTCTTGGTGCGGCTGCTGAGATTGAAATGCCCGAAAAATTCCTCATCAATGACAATATGGTTATTGATCCCGCTCCTGTTGAAGAAATGGACAGCGTAGAAATTCTCCGTGGTCCTAACATCAAGAGCTATCCCGAAACTCATCCGCTCACAGATTCTATCGAGGCGTCATGTTCACTCAAGGTCGGCGACAACATTACAACCGACCATATTATGCCTGCAGGCGCAAAGATTCTTCCGCTCCGTTCAAATATTCCGAAAATTTCAGAGCATTGCTTTACAGTATGCGACAAGGAATTCCCAACCCGTGCAAAGACACTCGGCAAAAGCATTATTGTCGGCGGTGGAAACTACGGTCAGGGTTCATCCCGTGAGCATGCGGCTCTCGCTCCCCTTTTCCTCGGTGTTAAGGCTGTACTCGTAAAAAGCTTTGCAAGAATTCACAAGAGCAACCTTATCAATGCAGGTATTCTTCCGCTTACATTTGTAAACGCAGAAGATTATGATAAAATCAAGCTTGGCGATATGCTTGAACTCCCGAATGTTAAGGACGAAATTGCAAACGGCAAGCAGGTTACTGTTGTAAACAAGACAACAGGCGACACAATTGTTGCTGACTGTGAGCTTTCAGACAGAACAAGAAACATTATCATTGCAGGCGGTCTGCTTGACTACACAAAGGAGAACAGCTGATATGGAAAAAATTAAAATGGTCACTCCTCTCGTAGAGATGGACGGCGACGAGATGACAAGAGTCATCTGGAAACAGATTAAAGACATTCTCATCACACCTTATGTTGACCTCAAAACAGAATATTATGACCTCGGTCTTGAGCACAGAAACGAGACAGACGATCAGGTTACGGTTGACAGCGCCAACGCAACAAAGAAATACGGTGTTGCCGTTAAGTGTGCCACAATCACACCTAATGCCGCAAGAATGACTGAGTACAACCTCAAGAGTATGTGGAAATCACCTAACGGTACGATTCGTGCTATCCTTGACGGTACGGTATTCAGAAGCCCGATTCTTGTTAAGGGCATTGTTCCCTACATTCCTACATGGAAAAAGCCAATCTGCATTGCCCGTCACGCATACGGAGATGTTTATAAGAACACAGAGATGAAGGTTGAGGCAGGAAGCAAGGCAGAGCTTTGCGTTACAAAGCCTGATGGTACCGAGGAAAGAAGCACAATCTTTGACTTTAAGACTGACGGTATTATTCAGGGTATGCACAACATTGACAAGAGTATCTCATCATTTGCCCGTTCATGCTTTAACTATGCACTTGATCAGAAGCTTGATGTTTGGTTTGCTACAAAGGATACAATCAGCAAAATTTATGACCACAGATTCAAGGACATCTTCAGTGAAATCTTTGAGAATGAGTACAAAGAGAAGTTTGAGAACGCAGGTATTACATATTTCTACACACTTATTGATGACGCTGTTGCAAGAGTTATCAGAAGTGAAGGCGGTTATATGTGGGCTTGTAAGAACTATGACGGTGATGTTATGAGTGATATGATTGCAACTGCATTCGGTTCGCTCGCAATGATGACAAGCGTGCTTGTTTCTCCCGACGGCATCTATGAATACGAGGCTGCTCACGGCACAGTTCAGCGCCACTACTACAAGTATCTCAAGGGCGAAGAAACTTCCACAAACTCTGTTGCAACATTGTTTGCATGGACAGGCGCTCTCCGCAAAAGAGGCGAGCTTGACGGTCTTGACGATCTTATAAAGTTTGCAGACAAGCTTGAGGCAGCAACAATCAAGACAATTGAGGACGGCGTTATGACAGGCGATCTCTACGCTATCTCGACACTTGAGAACAAAAAGAAAGTAAACACAGAAGAATTTCTCAAGGCTATTGACGAGCGCCTTGCAGCATCTCTCTGATTTTAAAGTTAAAGGAGCATAGTGAGTAATGTCTAAGAATGACAGTATTTCAATGTCGGTTATCAGGCGTTTGCCAAGATATTACCGCTTTTTATCAGAACTGAATGACCAGAACATTGACAAAATTTCTTCAACTAAGCTTGCACAAATTATGAATGTGACCGCCTCACAGGTAAGGCAGGATCTTAACTGCTTCGGCGGATTCGGTCAGCAGGGTTACGGTTACAGCGTAAGTCAGCTGAAAGAGGAAATCAAGAACATTCTGGGACTTAACAACGATTACAAGGCCATTCTTATCGGTGCGGGTAATCTTGGTAAGGCCGTTGCAATGCATATGAATTTTGAAAAACTCGGTTTTGAGCTTATCGCTTGTTTTGACAGCAACGAACAAAAAGTCGGTTCAAAGCTCAACGGAATTACAGTTAAAAACGAAAGTGAACTCGACGATTTTTGTAATAAAAATCATATTGACACAGCGTTTTTGTGCATTCCCCGTGTTTGTGTTGAAAATGTTCTTGATAAGCTTTATTCACACGGAATCAAGAATTACTGGAATTTCAGCCACTATGATATAAATGCTCGTTATAATGATACTATGGTAGAGAATGTTCATCTCAGCGACAGCCTTATGACTCTCTGCTACAGAATGAACAACAACTGATAAACCAATGACTCCCCGACAGTTTTATAAACTGTCGGGGAGTTTTCCGTTACAGAGCAATAATAACCTTTTTTAGCGATTAAAAGGGCTGACCGTTTAAGGTCAGCCCTCTTTTGCAATTTGTGTTTGTGATTTAAGATTAACCGAGTGTAACCTGCTCAGCGATTGGAGCGTTGGGGTTAGTATCAGGGTTATCTGTGTAGAATGTAAGGTATGTACTGCCCATAACAGCAGAGTCATCAATTACAATCCACATTTCGTTATCTACAAAGCCCTTGTAGTCAATTGTTTGGTTAGTAGCGTTATCGGATACAATTACATTGTATGTACCTGCTCCCTTATATGTGAAGCCGTAATCAAACCAACCGTTTTCACCTTTAGTCATAGGATCACCCGGCCACTCTGACATAAAGTTGCCTGAGTCTTTGCCCTTGAGGTCTGAACCCCATATCCAGAGGTATGGCGTCCATGTAAGTGAACCGTTGTGCTTTACGTGAAGTTTGATATCAAGGCTTGAAGCGATGTAGTAGTAGTTTACCTCAGACTCACCGTAAGGAATTAAGCCAGACTGATTTTCCGGCATTCTGTCCGGATCAACAGCGTAGCCAACAACCTTGAATGCAGTTGACTTATATGTGCTGCCTGCTCTGCCTGCGAATACGATTGAATCAGTGAGCTTCTGCTGTTTTCCGTCAGCGTCTGTGTAGTAGTAGTTTACTGTTACTTTACCGGAAGATACAGGAATGCTAGCAACATACTTCATTATCATTGTTGAATCTTCAATGTTGAAAGTACCGTCATAGTTTAGGTCAAGAACTGATTCATCAACTGTAGGAGTTTCAAGCTTTGCAATATACTTCTGAAGAAGTGTAGCGTCAATTACATTAATTTCACCGTCACCGTTGAAGTCAGCGTTCTTGAGTGATTCAGGAATGTAGTCTGTGTAGTAGTATGTAACCTCCTGCATATCGGAAGTATATTTACCTTCTGCATTTCCGCCAATACGACTTACGATGTATGTATCGGGAATAACTGCACTCGGAACTGTTACATAACCTGAGCCTACAGGACCCTGAAGGATTACAGAATCTTCAAGCTTTTCGCCTGTTGCTTCGTAAACATAGTTAACCTTAACCTTACCGTTTGAAGATTGGATGCCTGCCGACTCATAGCCTGCCTTGTCAACAGCTACGATAGCCGAACGAGCAGGAACTGTGAATGTTGAGCCTGTCACCTCGCCGAGTGAGTCAAGACCTGCTGTTTCACCGTTAGCGATAACAACCCAATCTGTTACGGATGTATCCGAAAGGGTTACATCTGCAGCTGTGGTTGCATTGTTATAAATAACAGCCATCTTGTTCCATTCACCCTCAACATCGTTCTGAATTGTGAATGAAATCTGATTTGTTGAAGCAGAAACCTTTTTTGTGAATGTGTATTTGTCAGCATATGAATTATCCATAGCTGTGAGAGGCGAGAATGCTGACTTAATCTGCATCATACCCTTGTAGTAAGAAACTACATCGGCATAGTCAACAACATTCTGCCATTTAATCATATTAAGGTCGGCTGCCGACTTGTAGCTGTTTGTGTCACCGTCTTTTGAACGAGCCATTTCTTCACCGGCAAGTGTGAATGAAATACCCTGTGATGTGTAGATAATTGCACTTGCAAGCCTGTTCATCTTAACAGCCTCGGAATTTCTCTCTCCGTAGTCTGCCAGACCTGTTGACGCAATAATCTGATCGTAAAGTGTTGCGTTATCGTGACACGCATCATAGGTTACGCACTGTGAAGGAGCCTGAGCCTTCCACTTGTATGTACCTGAGCTGTTGGCACGAACACCGTAGCTTACACCCTTTGCGGATGACTTTGAGCCCTGTATAAAACCAACATCGTTGATTTCCATTGCACTTCCCTTTATACCGTCACGGATGCCGTCATTGAAAATAGCGATTCTGTCGCTGAGTCTTGACGCATTAGCCTGTGTTGCAGGATAGAATTTTGTGCCTGAGCAAGTGTTAGTCGGGTGGTAGGAGTCACCGCCGGCCCAGCCTTCACCCCACATTGTGATTCGTGGGTCAATTTGGTCAAGCGCTTCTCTTGCCATATTCATTGTTTCAACATCCATAAGACCCATAAGGTCAAAACGGAAGCCGTCAACATGGTATTCGTTTACCCAATACTTGAGTGAATCAATAACATACTGTCTGTACATTGCACGCTCTGTTGCACCTTCGTTGCCGCAACCAGAACCGTCTGAGAATGCGCCTGTTGTTTTCATTCTGTAGTAGTAGTTAGGAACTGTGTACTGGAAGCATGAATCAGTTGAATAAGTATGGTTGTAAACAACATCCATTACAACAGAAATGCCGGCGTCATGGAGAGCCTTGATCATTTCCTTGCACTCTTTGATTCTTACTTTACCGTCATACGGATTTGAAGAATACGAGCCCTCCGGAACATTGTAGTTTACCGGATCATAACCCCAGTTAAACTGAGAATCATCGCCTGCCTCATTTACTGACTGGAAGTCATAGAACGGGTTAAGCTGTACTGTTGTTACACCGAGTTCCTTGAGGTAATCAATACAGGTTGAAACCTTGCCCTCGCCGTTAAGAGTTGTACCTGATTCTGTGAAAGCAAGGTACTTGCCTCTGTTAGCGTCGCTTACGCCCGAGGCCTTGTCATAAGAAAAGTCCTTGATATGGAGTTCCCATACTGATGACTTTGTTGATTTGTCAAGAAGAACATGGTTATCGTTTGACCAACCCTCAGGATCTGTCTCGTCAAGATCAACAATCATTGAGCGCTTGCCGTTTACGCCTGTTGCCGTTGAGTATACATCCTGTGTTTCATAAGTCTTTGTTGCATCTGAACCGATGTGTGTTGTGTCTGTTGTTGTGACTGAGTATGTGTAATAATAATCCTTCCATTCGCCGACGAGTGTAATCGTCCAAACACCGTTCCACTCACCGTCAACGAGCATTTTTTCAAGTGTGTAGCTGGCAACTTTAGATGCACCCTGCTCGTCATCCGAACCTTTTGTAAAGATATTGAGCTTAACACCGGTTGCTGTCGGTGACCAAACCTTGAATGTTGTAGCATCTTTTGTGTAAGTAACACCAAGATCATTGCCGGAATAAGCATACTGAGCGTCAATATCTTCAGCAGCCTTTGTGTAAGAATTGTCTCTTGCGTAGTCGCTTGAAACTGCCGAACTGTCATCGGCTGTTGCGGCAAAGCTTGATACAACCGCTGTTGAGGCAAGCATGCACGCTGCAAGAACTGCAGAAACAATTTTCTTCGTAGTTCTCATAGATAATATTCCTCCTTATTAATTTTTATAATCTATTCCGTCAGCATACGGAAATAACTACCTTTAATTAATCTTCTTCAATATCAAGCTCCGCCATAATGCGTTTTTTACGCTTGTTTGAAGAATAAATAACCGACGCCGCACATAGAGCAATTATAAGACCGGTGCCGACATACACAAACGGAAGCATCTGCTTGAGCGGATCGGGGTTTGACGAGTAACTGAACACTACATTGATTTCGCCCGATTTAAATGTTCCGTTTGCCTTTTCGGGAACGCTTACAAGATCTTTTTCCTCATATGTATTTTGAGAAAGTGAATAAGCCTGTCCTTCAACACCTGTGATTGTCTTTGTATCAAGAATTTTACCTGAATCATCCATATAAATGGCATTGACTCTGCAAACAGTCTTATCCTCATCATCAGTTACACGGGTATATTTGTATGTAACGGTCTTGCTTGCGGAATCAAGCTTGCCTGCACCGTTTGTCGGGAGGTCGTCAAGAACAAGCTTGTAATTTTTAATTGACGGAAGGTCGGGAGTATAATACTGCTCGCCCTTTCTGTTTTTTACAAGAAAAGAATCTTCAATTTCCGTATTATTTGTTTCGTCAACAAACTTTACGGTAACTGTTGATATCTCACCGTCATATTCTTCAACATAAACCTTTGCATGACCTACCTGATCCGTGAACACACCTTTGATTTCACCGTCGGTTTTCTTAACATCATAATTAAGAGTTGACGCAAGATTTGTCACATCATAGCTTGTGCCGAGTTCGCCTGTGAGCGTCTGTGACTTGATGAGTTTTTCGGTTTTGTTGTCATAATAATCAATGACAACAGCGCCCTCATCATCCATAATTCCCGCAGAATCATAGCTCTTTGTGTCAACCATAATAACGGCTGAATGCGCCTCAACCTTTACGCTGTTTGTAACATTCTTTATGTTGCGAAGTCCGGCTGTCTTGTTATCTGCAAGAACAACCCAGTCGCCTTTTGCGGTAACATTTTGTGCAGAATCGGAGCCGTTGAAGATTACGCACATCTGACTCCATTTTCCGCTCTCGGTGTTATTTATTGTGTAGCCCATAACACCCTTTGGAACATCGGAAAGATATGTAAGGCTGTTGGCCGTTGCAGCAGTAGAATCCGAGAATGCCGCAAAAGCGTCACGGATTTTATAAAGACCTCTGTAATATTCAATTACATCTGAATAGAGATCGACATTTTCCCAGTCAAGCATATTTTCTTTTCTGCTTGACGCATAACTGTTTTCATCACCGTCTTTACTGCGACAAAACTCCTCACCGCCGAGTGAGAACGGAATACCCTGTGAAGTAATAACAATTGCCGCAGAAAGCTTGTTCATTGCAACAAGATCTTCATATCTTTTGCGATATTTACCGTCGGCACCGTAAACCGAGCCTACAAGCTTATCGTAAAGACAAAGGTTATCGTGACATGACGCATATGTTACACATTGTGACGGAACATTTGCCCAGCCTGTTGTTGTGTCACTCTGACCTGCTATGCCTGTTTTCAGGTTGGCTCTGCGTGAACCTTCCTGAACAAAAGCACCGTCCGTACCACCTGTACTGCCCTTGATTGCATCACGGATTGTATCATCAAACGCACCGATGCGGTCGCTCAACTGCTTGAGATTTTTCTGACTTGCCAATACTGTGCCTTCGTCACAATTGGTTGCCATATCCCACGCCTCACCGTACATAAGAATCTGACTGCCGCTGCCGTCTGCATAAAGATTGTCAAGTGCGGTACGAATTGAATTCATAGTTGTTACATCATGAAGTCCCATAAGGTCAAAGCGGAAACCGTCAATGTGATATTCGCTTGCCCAATATGTAACGGAATCAATCATATACTTTCTGAACATAAGATGTTCGCTTGCTGTATCGTTTGAACAACCCGAACCGTTTGAGAAAGTTCCGTCATTGTTCATTCTGTAGTAATAATTCGGAACTGTTCTCTGAAGCCAAGAATCAGAGGTGTAGGTGTGGTTATAGACAACATCCATAATTACACCGATTCCGGCATTATGAAGTGCCTGAATCATCTGCTTACATTCCTTGATCCTCACTTCACCCTTTTTAGGATTTGTTGAATAAGAACCCTCGGGGCAGTTGTAGTTGACGGGATCGTAGCCCCAGTTGTACTGGTCCATAATGTTCTTGCTCTCGTCAACAGAACCGAAATCATAGAACGGCATAATCTGCACATACTTAACGCCGAGCTTTTTCAGATAGTCAACGCAGGTTGAAGATGCGCCCTGAACACCGTTGACTGTTGTACCTTCTTCGGTAAAAGCAAGGTACTTGCCACGGTTAGCCTCACTCACGCCGCTTGATTCGGATGATGAAAAGTCTGCTACAGAGATTTCCCAGACCGACGCATCAGTCTGATTCTGTACAAGCACATGCTTATCGTTTTCCCAACCCTCGGGATTGGTTGTGCTTAAATCGACAACCATTGAACGTTGACCGTTCACACCGCACGCCTTTGCATAGACATCGGCTGTTTCCTTGGTAGTTTTTCCGTGTGTTACCGAGTAGTTATAATATTTGTTAAGCAGGTTACCGTTAATTGTAACGGACCACACGCCCGTTGTTTTGTCAAGCGACATGGCTCTTGACATTATAGAACCTGCATCTCCCTCATTATCACTGCCGTGTTCAAAAATATTCACACGAACAGACGCCGCATTAGGCGACCATACCTTGAAGGTAGTTGCCTTTTTTGAGTAAGAAGCCCCCAAATCATTACCTGAATATGCCGACTTATCCAGATTTGCAGCATATGCCTGATAATCTGTTACAGTTTTCTTTTCCGCTGCCGAAACATCAGCCGCACACATTCCTGTAATCATCATAGCTGTCATTACTCCTGCCAATAATCTTTTTAGAAACAATCAAAAATGCCTCCTGACTTATTCGGATATGAGCAAAACAAAGGTTACAATCAGCACTGTTTTACAATAGTCCATACGAATTCCAATGTTAGCATTTCATTAGTTAATTTTATCATATAAGGCAATATATTTTAATTCCGATTAAGAATATAGCAATTGATAAAGGCTTTATTGTTGTAGAATTTTCTTTGACAAATATGTGCAATATGCTGATTTTCTAAAAGTTTATTTTTAAATTTATATTAAGCAAAGAAAAATCTGTCAAAAAAATACAATTCGACAGTTAAATTTACTAAATTATTGAATTTTGTTATCAATAGAAAATAATTCCCCGACCGCAGTCGGGGATGACAGAATCACAAGCCGTAGGTTGAAGTGTTGACAATTGCGCTCTCAATCCGAAGAAGTCTGTTATATTTTGCAACTCTGTCGGTTCTGCACGGAGCACCTGTTTTTATCTGCCCCGAATTAACCGCAACGGCAATATCCGCAATGGTTGTGTCCTCCGTTTCGCCGCTTCTGTGTGAAATAATCGTGCGATAACCCGCCTTGTGAGCCGTGTCAATTGCATCAAGCGTTTCCGTCAGCGTTCCTATCTGATTAATTTTAATCAAAATTGCGTTGCCTGCTCCAAGCTCTATGCCTTTTTTAAGTCTTTTTGTGTTTGTAACAAACAAATCATCGCCGACAAGCTGAACTTTGTTGCCGATTTTTGAAGTAATATTCTGCCAACCGTCCCAATCGTGTTCGGAAAGCGGATCTTCAAGCGAGATAATCGGATAATCAGAACAGAGCTTGTCAAAATAATTAATAAGTTCGTCGCTTGAAAGCGAATCGCCTCTCTTTGGAAGAATATATTTTCCGTCGGAATACCATTCAGAAGATGCGGCATCGAGCGCAATTTTAATTTCATCGGTAGTATAACCTGTTTTTTCAATCGCTTTAATTATATACTCAATTGCATCCTCATCACTTTTCAGGCTCGGTGCATAACCGCCCTCATCGCCTACACCTGTTGACATATTATTCTCTTTTAGAATTTTGCCGAGTGTATGGTAGATTTCACAGCACTGCATCATTCCCTCGGAAAAACACCTTGCGCCCACAGGCATAATCATAAATTCCTGAATGTCGATATTGTTTGACGCATGAGCGCCGCCGTTGAGAATATTCATCATTGGAACAGGCATTCTGACCGCATATGTTCCGCCGATATAACGGAATAACGGCAGTCTGAGATTCTTTGCCGCCGCCTTTGCACAGGCAAGCGATACGGCAAGAACAGCATTTGCACCGAGCAACTCCTTATTTTCCGTGCCGTCAAGTTCTATCATTTTGCTGTCGATTGCACACTGGTCAAAAGGTGAGTCGCAACAAAGATTAGGCGAAATTATGCTGTTGATATTTTCAACGGCTCTCTGCACACCTTTGCCGAGATAGCGTTTTTCACCGTCACGAAGTTCAACCGCCTCAAATTCTCCCGTTGACGCACCCGAAGGGACAGACGCTTTTGCAAAGGTTCCGTCGGAAAGTCCGACCTCCGCCTCAACCGTAGGATTTCCTCTTGAATCAATTATTTCTCTGCCGATTATCGTATCTATTTTTATTTCCATTTATATGCCCTCTCGTATTGAAATTTTATAACATAAACCGTTTTCAGATATTTTTAATCTGAGCAACGCTGTGTTTTGTCTGCATTGTTATTTTTCCGTACACGGTTTATTTTATGCAGGAGTAACGCATTTTTGTCACAGGCATATATTGTTACTATGAAAAGCAAGGAGGACAGATATGGAAATGGTTCAGTACACCGTTCGTCCCGGCAATACGCTTTTTGGCATTGCGCAGTTCTTTCAGACAACGGTGAATGACATATTAAAATACAACAACATTCAAACTCCTGACGCTATTTTTGTAGGTCAGGTTCTTACAGTTCCCGCCGGCAGTGCGGAAACGCAGTATCATGTTGCCCGTCCGGGTGATTCGCTGTGGGTAATTGCACAAATGCACGGAACAACCGTTGACAATCTCACACGGCTTAACGGACTTTCAAATCCGAATGTAATTTATCCGGGGCAGATTATAAAGGTAAGATAACAAAGGAGGACAGCTTTCTGTTTAGAAAAGCTGTCCTCTTAAAATTTCATTTGATTATTTCCTGTGTTTTCTAAGGTAATCGTCAATCTGATTTCTGTCAAAAATTCCGAGATCATCGCAACCTGCAAGATACTCGTTATGATGGCGAACCTCGTGATGAAGTATTTCAATAAGTTTTTTTCGGTATGCCTCATTATCAAGTGAGCCGTATACCCTGTTGATTGAACCGTAGTAAAACACAATTGCATTGCCGAGAGAATTGCGTATGTACTCACCCAAAATGAACAAATCATTGTTAAGTGCTTTTGGATGAACCTTTAACTGCGGAAGAAGTGAAATCCCTCCGTTTAAATCTCTGTATAATTCATAAGGCATGGAATCTGCAATTTCATCAAGCATTGCGCCGCATTCATCAAAAGTAATCATAAAGTCTGATTAATAGTCAAGATAGTCCTTGAGCTTTCTGCTTCTTGAAGGATGACGGAGCTTACGGAGAGCCTTTGCCTCAATCTGACGGATACGCTCGCGGGTTACATTAAACTCCTTGCCGACTTCTTCAAGGGTTCTGCTTCTGCCGTCCTCAAGACCGAAACGGAGTTTGAGAACCTTGGCTTCACGGGGAGTGAGGGTTGAAAGAACATCCGAAAGCTGTTCACGGAGCATTGTGTGTGATGCGGCATCGGCAGGTGCGGGAGCATCGTTATCGGGGATAAAGTCACCGAGATGGCTGTCTTCCTCCTCGCCTATAGGAGTTTCAAGTGAAACAGGCTCCTGAGCAACACGCATAATTTCACGAACCTTATCAACAGGCATATCAATTTCTGCGGCAATTTCATCGGCAGACGGCTCGTGACCGTTCTGGTGAAGGAGCTGACTCTGAACCTTTTTTACCTTGTTGATAGTTTCAACCATATGAACAGGAATACGGATTGTACGAGCCTGATCGGCAATTGCACGGGTGATGGCCTGTCTGATCCACCATGTTGCATATGTTGAGAATTTAAAGCCCTTTGTATAGTCAAACTTTTCTACAGCCTTGATAAGGCCGAGATTGCCTTCCTGAATAAGGTCAAGAAACTGCATACCTCTGCCGAGATAACGCTTTGCAATTGAAACAACAAGACGAAGGTTTGCCTCGGAAAGACGCTGTTTTGCGGCAACATCACCGTCAGCAATTCTGATTGCGAGGTTGATTTCTTCATCGGAAGAAAGTAGCGGAACCCGTCCGATTTCTTTAAGATATACCTTTACGGGATCGTCAACCGAAACGCTGCCTGTTTCTGCAATCTGAGCGTGTGAGTCGCCGTCTTTGCCTTCATCAAAGCCGAGGTCGATATCGTCAATTTTAATATCGCCCGAATCCTCTACGATTTCAATGCCAAGCTGTGCAAGTGAATCATAAAGCTTTTCAAGCTGTTCGGGATCAAAGTCAATTTCACCGATTGCATCAAGAATGTCTTGGTTTGTAAGCTGACCTTTCTGCTTACCGAGTTCCATAAGTTCTCTTACGACTGTTTTCTTATCGGGTGTAGCTGCCATACTCATTTTCCTTTCCTGCGTTTACTGCTTCTTTTTCCTTATTTTATCAAGATATGCCATAAGCTCCTCATTTGAAACATCGGCTAAATCGCCGGAATTGAGCTTTGAGCTTTCCTCGTTGATAACATTTATGTATTCATTCATTGCCTCAGCGGTTGACGCCCCCGGGATTGCCTGTGACATCAGCTGATAAAGCTTTGAATTTTCATCCTGTGTGAAATCTGCCGCCGTATTCGTAAGAGGATCTTCTCCCCTCTCAATGCGAGCGCTGAAATATTCAAAAAACCTCCGCATCAGAGTATTCTGAAATTGTTCGGGCTTTACCCTTGCAGAAATCTCCTCATATGCATCGGGATTGTTTAAAAGATAAACCAAAAGAGCTTCTTCGGCACTTGAACTGCGTGGCTTTTGGAAATGCTCGGGATTGATTTTGTCATTTCTTCGGCTGAGTTCAAGCTGAATTTGACGAGCCTGTTTCTTTTCTTCTGCCCTTTCACCTCTGCGTGACACCCTTGACACCTGCTGTTTGAATGCATTTTTGTCAACTCCGAGTTCGGATGCAACCTTTGAAGAATAGACATCCCGTTCAATCGGACTGCTGATTGTTGCAATCAGCTTTGCCGCCTCCTCAAGAAAAGCAACCTTACCCTCCGTCAACTGAATATTGTGTGCATTTTTTAGCTTTTGCAGTCGGTATTCAACATCGTTACCGCATTTGTCAAGCAACGCTTTGAATGCGGCAGGGCCGTCATTACCCTTTGATTTGATAAATTCATCGGGATCCTTACCGCTTGGAATTGTCAGGACCTTAACATTAAGTCCCGAATTTCTGAGTATAGGAATTGCCCTTGCGGTAGCCTTTTGACCTGCCTCATCGGCATCGTAACAGATAATCACCTCATCGGCATACCGTTTCATCAAAACAGCCTGTTCACCTGTAAGAGCCGTTCCCAGGGTTGCGACGGCATTTGTAAAACCTGCCTGATTCACAGCGATGACATCCATATAGCCCTCGCAAAGAATCAGAGTCCTCTTGCCCGAATTTTTTGCGTTGTTGAGTGAAAACAGGTTTGCACTCTTTTTAAATACGGGAGTATCGGAGGTGTTGAGATATTTAGGCTTTGCATCGGACATAATTCTTCCGCCGAATGCAATAACATTCCCTCTCAGGTCAATAATCGGAAACATAACACGGTCTGTGAATCTGTCATAGATTCCGTTGCCGTTTCTGTGCCGAACCGCAAGATTTGCGGCAACAAGTTCGCTGTCATTAAAGCCTTTTGATTTGAGATGATTGCATAGTGACGACCAGTTATCATCGGCATAACCGAGTCCGAAATGACGGATTGTTCTGTCGGATAAGGCTCTTGAATGAAAATAATCAAGACCTTTTCTGCCTTGCGGAGAACACAAAGCGGCATAATAAAACCTTGCCGCCTCACGGTTAGCTTCAAACACTCTGTTTCTAAGACGGCTCATGCTGTCATCATAGCTGTTTTCGGGCATTTCAAGTCCTGCCCGCTGTGCAAGATACTTCACGGCATCGACATAGTCAAGATTTTCAATTTTCATAATAAAAGAGATGACATCTCCGCCTACTCCGCAACCAAAACAATAGAACGAACCGTTTTCGGTATATACATTAAAAGAGGGAGTTTTTTCGCCGTGAAACGGACAAAGACCGACCATATTTCTTCCCCGTCTTTTGAGATTGACATAACCCGAAACAACATCCGTGATATCGTTTCGCATTTTTAAATCCTGCAAGAAACTTTCAGGGAAAGCCATAAAACTCCTCCTCTCGCTTACCTATTAGCTTTTTACGAAATTTTTTTGAATATTCCTTTAAATATTTGAAATTATTTTGAAAAGTATTTCATTTTTTAGCTTTTGAGGTCGAAAGCATAAAAAGTTTTGTCATAAAGAAAACTTTATAACTCAACGGCATAATATTTTTCCTCATCAAAAACCGCCTGAACCTCACCCGCAGTTGCATCTGCAAGCTTTTTGTTAAGCTGTGGCAGTAAATCGGGTTTAATATGAAATTTAATCAGCACATCGCCTTCATAGACAGTATCGTCAACAGCACCGCCGTTATCAGTTACAAGTGCCGAAACCTTGCCGTACCGGTTGTATGTACAACGAACAGAACCGACAAGACAGTTCTGCATCATAACGATTTTTGCGGCGTCAAGGGCAATTTTTGCACCGTGAGAATATGCTCTCACAAGTCCGCCCGTGCCAAGCAAAACACCGCCGAAGTAACGGGTAACGACAACACATACATCATAAATTTCATTTTTTACAATTACATCAAGGCAAGGCATACCGGCTGTACCCGAGGGTTCACCGTCATCGCTGTAACGCTTTATGTTGCCCTCACGCAGAGAATAGGCATAGACATTGTGAGTTGCGTTCCAATGTTCACTGCGTTTTTCGTTGATAAAATCAACAGCCTCCTGCTCACAGGTTACAGGCTTGCAATAGCCGATAAAGCGTGAACGCTTTTCAACAAATTCGTCTTTTGCGTTACTTAAAACGGTTTTGTAATCCTTTGCCATAATAATACCTCAATTATACAGACACTCTGCACACGATTATGCAAAGTTTCCGTAAAGTAAACAAGGCGGCACAATGTGCCGCCTAAACAATTACATAATAAATTATTTATCCATACCGAAACGCTTTTTGAATCTGTCAACGCGTCCGCCGGTATCAACTAATTTCTGCTTTCCTGTAAAGAATGGGTGGCATTTTGAACAAATTTCAACACGGATGTCCTTCTTTGTTGAACCTGTTTCAATAACATTACCGCAAGCACAAGTAATTGTTGTTTTCTCATACTTAGGATGGATATTCTCTTTCATTGTTTTCACCTACCTGACATTACACAATTAACGGATTAATTATACAACATAATATTGCAAAATGCAAGCGTTTTTAAAAAATATTTATTTTATTTTGGGATTGCCTGTTTTTGAAGGTAGCTTTTGTACTCTTCAAGGCACATTCCGTAGGAACGCATACGCTTTGCATTTTCAACCCCCACATATCTGTACAGCGAGTCTGACGGATTCATTCGTGTTACTGAGGTTTTGCTTTCGGTATATCTCTGAACAAATCCGTATTCAACGCAGTTTCGCTCAAGAAATGCCTTTGAACCCGAATTTGAAAAATCAAATTCAACAAGCAATCCCGTCTGTGACTCCGACTGTCCGCCGTGGGGCGTGGTTTTTAAGACCTCCGCCTCTGCTCTGACAGTTGTATATTTTGATGATTGCAACATCTTTTGAAGTTCGGATTGAAACCTTTCTTCCTGTTCATCATAACTCACATATGCAGTTTTGATTTTAAGCTCGGTGCCGTTTTCTTTTGACGCTTTCAAAAGATTCTCAAGCGGTTTCAGTGCGTCCCTGTTCACTCTGAATCCGTTCACGGTTTCAAGATCGGGCACATAATCCTTATCAAGCGGATTTGCGCTGTCAACAACCGTCAGCAACATTTCACTTTCTGCCTGAATCTGTTCGGGAGTTTCGGGATTACTTTTCTGATTACTTTTAAGTATTGAAAAAATTCCGAACGCAATAGCTGCGACAAGAATCACACCGATACAAGCTAACACAATGTACCTTCGGCGAGGATTTGATACGGGAAGAATTCTTCCCGTTCTCTCCTCAATAAGCGCCTGTTTTCGTCTGCGTTTTGATTCTCTGTAGCTGTTTTTATCAAACGGAGTGAATCCTCCGGACATCAGCATCCCTCCGAAAAAATTTCAGAATTATTTTTCTTTTGTATCTACTTCGTTCTTAACAAGAGCAACAAATTCGTCAACAGGCATATTCGGGATTTCTCCTCTTTTTCTTGAACGAACCGTAACTGTTGATGAATTCATCTCGTTGTCGCCGATTACAAGAATATACGGAATTCTTTCAAGTCTTGCAGCCTTAATCTTTGGACCGATGTTTTCATCTCTGCTGTCAACAGTAACTCTCATGCCGAGTGAAGTAAGTCTGTCTGCAATACCCTGTGCATACTCAACATTACCCTCTTTTATCGGAAGGAGTCTGATCTGCTCGGGAGCAAGCCAAAGCGGCATTACACCGGCAAATCTCTCAATCATATATGCAAGAGTTCTTTCAAAGCAACCGAGTGAAGTTCTGTGAATAATATACGGAAGCTTCTTCTGACCGTCCTTGTCGATGTAGTACATACCGAATCTTTCGGCAAGGAGCATATCAATCTGGATTGTAACAATTGTGTCTTCCTTACCGAATACATTCTTGTACTGAATATCAAGCTTCGGACCGTAGAATGCGGCCTCGTCGATACCGATCTCATAGTCAACATCAAGGTCATCGAGAATAGTTTTCATAACAGCCTGTGACTCTTCCCACTGTTCCTTTGTACCCTCATACTTATTATTCTTGTTTTCGGGATCCCACTGTGAGAATCTGAAAGTACAGTTTTCAAGAAGTCCTACCGTGTCAAGGAAATATTTAGCAAGCTCAAGACAACCCTTGAATTCCTGTTCAAGCTGATCGGGACGGAGAATGTAGTGTCCTTCTGAAATTGTGAACTGACGAACACGGATAAGACCGTGCATCTCACCGCTTGCCTCGTTACGGAAAAGTGTTGATGTTTCCGTAAGACGCATCGGAAGGTCACGATATGAACGCTGTTTGTTAAGATAAACCTGATACTGGAACGGGCAAGTCATAGGACGAAGTGCGAAGCATTCCTTTTCTTCATCATGCGGATCGCCGAGTACAAACATACCGTCAAGATAATGATCCCAGTGACCTGAAATCTTATAAAGATCTCTCTTTGCAAGAAGAGGAGTTTTTGTGAGAAGACAGCCCTTTGACTGCTCAACATCTTCAACCCATCTCTGTAAAAGCTGAACAACTCTTGCACCCTTTGGAAGAAGAATAGGAAGTCCCTGACCGACATAGTCAACAGTTGTAAAGTATTCAAGTTCACGGCCGAGCTTGTTGTGGTCACGAAGCTTTGCTTCTTCAAGCTTTTTGAGGTGTTCTTCAAGCATTGACGCCTTTGGGAAAGCTACACCGTAAACACGGCAAAGCTGTGCGTTATTTGCGTCGCCTCTCCAGTAAGCGCCTGTGCAGGCAGTGAGTTCAATAGCCTTGATCGGTGCAACACTCATGAGGTGAGGACCTGCGCACAGGTCGATAAACTCACCCTGTTTGTAGAATGTGATATGCTCGCCCTTGTCGGAATGTTCCTTAACAAGTTCAACCTTGTAAGGCTCGTTCATCTCTTCAAGTTTCTTTTCAGCCTCCTCCGGAGAAAGCTCAACTCTTTCAAGCTCAAGACCTGATTTTACGATTTTCTTCATCTCAGCCTTGATTTTTTCAAGGTCTTCGGGTGAGAAAGGCTTTTCAACATCAAAATCATAGTAAAAACCGTTGTCAACGGCAGGACCGATTGCACACTTTGCATTCGGATAAAGTCTTTTTACTGCCTGAGCAAGAACATGAGAGGCTGTGTGCCAGAAAGTTTTCTGACCGTCAACATTATCGAATGTGAGAAGTTCAACCTTACAATCTTTTTCAAGCGGTGTTCTGAGGTCACAAAGGTCGCCGTCAACCTTTGCACAGCAAACAGACTTGTACAAGCCTGCACCGATTGATTTTGCAATTTCGGCAGGAGTTGTACCGTTTTCAAATTCCTTGACTGCTCCGCCTTTTAATTCAACATTAATCATAACCATTCTCCTTTTTAATATGTGATGAAAACAAAAAATCCCAATATTCCAAAACGGAATATTGGGACGAATAAATCGTGGTTCCACCCAAGTTCGGCTGAAAGCCCTCTTGACGGTTTTAACGCAACCAAACGCCGTGCCATTTCCTGCACAGTCTTAAAGGTGGTAACTTGCAATGCTTTTTGCGAAATATCACAGCAAATAATTTCGCTCTCTGGAAAAAGCAGGACTGCAAATCATGTCCTCATCAAAAATCAATTTTCTTTTCATTTGTATGGTACCACTTTAAAACCTGAATGTCAACACCTAATTCGATGTTCTTAATTATTTTTTATCTTCAAGTTCCTTGAGAAGTCTGTCGATTTCGCTCATTCTGTCGTCTGAAACCTCTGTGTCTTTAACAGGGGCTTTAACAGGAGCTTTTGCCTTTACAGGCTCGGTTTTTTCCTCTGAAACATCAAGACGCTTTGCGTGCACGGATTCTTCGGGAATTTCAGGTTCTGCAGGAGCTTCTGCAACAGGCTTTGCAGTTTCCTCTTTTAAAGGCTCTGTGGCAATTTTTTCTGCAGGCTGAGTCTGATTTTCATTGTCGTAGCCGAGAACAAGACCGTCATTTATATTTTCGTTTTTGATTGTTGTATCGTCATATTTTTCCTCATCGTAGCCCATCACAAAATCGGAAAGTCCCTGTGCAACTGCCTCGTAGCTGTCATCGCTTGCAGGAACATCATCTTCTTTTCTATCGGAAGCAACAAGCTCATCGTAACCGCCTGAGCTGATATAGCTGTTTTCGTATGTATCCTCATCTTCGGGAAGGCTTTCGATAATCTCAACCTCCGCCTTTGTAAGGCAGCCTGCGAACATTTCAACAGAAAACGAAACAATATAAATGCCGAGAACAATAAACATAACTCCGTTCACAAGAGCACTGATGCCTGTGTTTTCAACGGATGATGTCAAAACAGCACCGACACCGTATGAAAGTGAAACAGCGGCAGCGGGCATACCGTAAATAAAGCAGGCCTTAACAGGGTTTCTGCCCTTTACCCTTGAAACAACCATTGAACTTGAGAAAAGGTAAAGTGTGATGAAAATGTAGCAGAAGAGCGGTGTCATATCGCTTGCTGAGATTGAAACCTTTGTTGCGGCGAGAAATTCCGTAACGAGTTCACTGCATCCCCATAGTGCCGGGAAAACAAAGAACATCGACACATTTGATACGATTGATTTGCCTGAAAAATGCACCTTGCCGATCATAATCATAGCAATAGCCGCAGGAATTGAGAACAGAGCCGCAATGATGCTCAAAAGATAATTATCCGTGTTATCCGGAGTTGAGTTAATCAAAGCCAAAAATGACGAACCGACAATCGCAATACCCGAAATTACTGCAAACGCACCCGAAACAAAATTCTTTTTAACGGGATATACGGGAGCCGTCTTTCTGTCAAAAAGGTTAATTAATACACAAACCGCAAAAAGCCCGAGTATGATTTCAATTATGAAATAGTTAATGCCCGACTTGTTCATGCCGAACAACAATCCGTTGCCGTCAACTGCGAACATACTCATAATTTTAAGACCTATAGCAGCTATTACAGCCGGAATAAATGGTATAACTGAATATTTGGTTTTCATAAAAATCTCCGTTTCTGTACCGTAACAAGACAATTTTAAAAAACGACTTTGTTACACGATTATTGATATGCCGCCGAAAAATCAAACAGCAAAAACAAATACAAAATGAATTGTAAGTAATTATTATTTCGAATCAATCATATATTATTTTAAGCCAACATAACCGTTATGTCAAGAAAAAATAAGTCACAAAATACAATAGTATTATTTATTTTTTTGTGCGAAATAAAGGAGCATGGTAATGAAGGAAAATTTAATTGCAGTTGTCCTTCTGTTGATCCTCACGGCAATCCTCCCCATTGCAGTTTCAAAATGTTCTGAACGGTCTTTTGTAAAACCGACAGTTTCAACATCCGACACTCCCGAAAAGCCAAAAGATTCGGGTGAAATTCTCTGTGCATTGACGGCAGGATTGTATAAGGACAGCTACTCTGCCGAAACACTAAAGGCGATTGCAATTCTTATGAACACAAATTACAAAGCTAATCCCGATTCTTTTAAGGCAAACGATTTTCTATATGAAGAAAACGCATCGGGAAGTATAAAGGATGTTTACGGTGAAATAAAAAAAGCCGCTGAGAGTGCAAAAAACAAAACGCTCCGCAAAAACAGCGAAGCGTTGTTTGTTCCCTATTCCGAAACTTCAAACGGTACTACATACAAAAACGAAAATTACAGGTATATTCACAGCGTTGCATCTCCGTGGGATTGTTACCAAACCGATTTTGACGCAAATGCCGAATGTGTCGGAGTGAGTCTTTCGGGAATTGATTACCTTTGCAAAAACGGCTGCAGTGCCGAAGAAGCATTGCTGTGGTATCTTCCCGATTTTGAAATTGCTGACGATTAATTTACATAATAAGACGCAATATGTCTGAGTTTATCCCTTGCCTTCATAATGTGACGGGAAACCGTTGACGAGTTGACTCCCAGCTCTTTTGCAATCTCCTTTTCCTTTTTGCCGTTGAGATAGTAATCTACAATACAGATTCTCTGTCTTTCGGTAAGCTCGTTCAGAACAGCCATTGAAAGAATTTTCTTCATCTTATCACGGGAGTTTTCATTTGTACTGCCGTGCCAAAATCCCGAATCCGACATTAACCTGTGTTTGTTGTTATCTGTAATATGTATAAATTCACTTTTCATTTTATCATGCTCCGTAATATCTATCCATAAGATGATTTGAAATGTGAATGCATTCATTATAATAAATCTTGTATTTTGCAATTTTCAAATCAAGTTCTTTTTTGTTGATTTCCGATTTGCCTCTTTTTTCTGCTTTGAGTCTGTCGATAACATCCTGAATACTGTCGGCAGTATTTTTATATTCCATTGACCATTCAAAATAATTAACCATACCGATATCCTTTCCTTGATTTTATTCATTTAGAAGGTCGGCGGGGCTTTCAACCTTCTAATTCCATTATACAGAACATATCGAACAAATTCAAGAACATTTGTTCGATATTATAAGTGACATACATTCACTGTCCCTTTGTACGGACTATGCTCTGTTTTTTAAAATTTCTTTGTTTATGACATATAATTCGGATAATCAACAAAAAGATTTTGCATTTTTACCAAAATTTTGGTGTGTAAATCAATTACAAAAGCATAATAAAAAGTGTATAATAAGAGTAATCGTGCAGCATTGAATGGCATAAGTCCGGATTTTCAATGCTGCACATTTTTGTGTCAAAAACATCGGAGGTTAATCGGAGGTTATATAATGGAAAAAACGCAAAAAATGAATAAAATGGGAACTGAAAAAATAAGCAGGCTTTTGCTTACTATGGGTGTTCCGATGATAATTTCAATGGTTGTACAGGCTGTGTACAATATCGTTGACAGCTACTTTGTAAGCTGTATGAAAGATCCGAATATACCCGCACTCGGTGATTATGCGGTAAATGCACTCACGCTGGCATTTCCTGTTCAGATGCTTATGGTTGCGGTCGGAGTCGGTACGGGAGTCGGCATCAACTCGATTTTATCAAGAAGTCTTGGTGAGGGCAATAAAGAAAAGTGCAGTAAAATTTCGGGCAACTCAATTTTTCTTGCACTTTGCACCTGTGTTGTATTTGTGCTTTTCGGAATTTTCGGAGTTGACGCATACATAGCCTCACAAACAAGCGATCCGATTATCACATCAATGGCTGTTTCATATCTGAAAATCTGCACCTACAGTTCACTGGGCGTTAGTATGTACATGATTTTTGAAAAGCTGTTACAGGCAACGGGATATACAATGCAGACAACAGTTGCACAGATTGTCGGTGCGGTTGTGAACATGATACTTGATCCGATTATGATTTTCGGTTGGTGCGGTTGCCCGAAGCTCGGCATTGACGGTGCGGCTATCGCAACGGTTATAGGTCAGTTCATTTCATTCTTTATTGACGCATATTTCTATTTCAGATGCAATTCAAAGCATTTCAACACATCATTAAAGTATATGAAACCCGAAGGCAGGATTATCAGGCAAATTTATCAGGTTGGTATCCCCGCTATTATTATGCAGGCGCTTATGTCGATTTTAACATACAGCATTAATGTTATTTTTGTAAGAGTTTCAACGGATGCGGTTACGGCTTACGGTATCTACTACAAAATTCAGCAGTTTGTATTTTTTGCCGCATTCGGCATGAACAATGCGATGATTCCGATTATAGCGTTCAACTACGGCAAACAGGATAAAAAGCGGGTAAACGACAGCATTAAATACGGACTTATTTACACGGTATCAATTCTTTGTGCAGGAATTATAATTCTTCAAATTTTTGCAAAACAGATACTCGGAATATTCTCGCTTACAGAATCGACAACCGAACTTGCAATGCTTGCAATTAGAATTATCACACCCGGATTTATATTTGTCGGTGCTAACATTGCGTATCAGGGAATTTTTCAGGCACTCGGCAACGGTGTGCATTCGCTGATACTTTCGCTTGTACGACTTATTGTTGTTCCTCTGCCCCTTGCATACATCTTTTCATGCTTTGATTTTGCATCTTCAATAATCTGGATTGCATTCCCGATCGGCGAAGCTGTAGCCTTTATCGTTGCACTTGTTTTTATGGCAAATATCCGCAGGAAAAAGATTAATCCAATTAAAAATGGTGTTTAACAGTAAAAACAATATTTCTTATTGATTTACTTTTTGTTTATTTTGTATAGAGCCAATTATTAAAATCATCGTTTTTGTCGGGTAATTTAAGATTCTAAAAAAATACTGCACAAACATCTTCTTGATTTTTTGTACAGTTTGTCTTTTCGACTGTATGAATATTAGAATTGCACCCTCTCACCTTGAATTTACCCCTAAAAATCGGTATAATATAAGGCAATGAACAAAGATAAAGTTCAAAACTTTAATCTTACCTGTTCATTAAATATTCGGCAAAAATGTTTGCTTCTTTATTGAAACATTCATTTTCATAAAACACACAATCGCGAAAAGGATCGTCATTCGACGGTCTTTTTTGCGTTTGAGAAAAATTCATAATTACATAATTTCTGCATAAAAATCGGAGCCGTGAAAAATCACGACTCCTTTTTTGCTTTATCTTATTTTTTCAGTATAATCAAGTGCTATCCAGCCGGCACCGCTTTTGAGTTTGCCCCACTTGGCTGCACCTGCACCCGACTTTTCATCGACTATCGTGTACGCTCCGCCCTTTGGAACAGCACCGTTCACATCGTAATTTGTACCCGGACCTTTACGGATATTCACGCCGTTTGACGAGGTTATTCTCACGATATAACGCCTGAAAGCTTTATCCGAACCCGCTTTTGAACTGTCTGAGCCTGCAGAGTCAGTTTTGTATTTCACATCAAAATAATTGCACATGCCCTTGCAGATTGCCTCTCCGATTGCAACTGTATTCTTGCGTATCCAATCCGAGCCTGTCACGGTGTCGTGAAATTCACACTCAACATATACCGACAAAGCCTTCGGCACATTGATTTCGTAGAGATCGGTTTTGTAGCTGACCGAATCGTCCTTGCCTGGCGAGATTGCTCCGAGGGCAGACTTTACCGCCTCGGCAGCCTTTCTGCCGTTTGAGTTCAGACAAAACACTCTTGTACCGCCCGTATATTTGCCGTTAAACGCATTAGTGTGGATCGGCATATGAATGTCTGCTCCAAACTTATCCGATTCGGGACAGCGTGTCTGCATAAGCGTACCCGACTTTGCGACCATAACATCGAATCCGCAACGCCTGAGTGCTTTGGCTACTGCGGCGGCAATTTTGTCGCACTGAGCCATTTCGTTAGTACCGCCCGTTGCATAGGTGTTGCCGTTTTGGTTTGACGGACTGAGATATATTTTTTTACTCATTGTCTTTATCTTCTCCCTCTTTTAAATTCATTACTGCCGATGCACCTGCCGCAACAGCCGCAACAGCAAGACCGATGAGAGCGTTCTTTACAACATCACCGTCGTTAAAATCAAGACCGCCCAAAGCGAGCGTTACATTGGTGATAACATAACCGAGAGCAGTCTGAATAAATGTTCTGAACGCTCTTTTTAAACACGGCTTTTTTAAGCATATTTTTATTTTACTCATTATATTATATTTTCCTTTCCTTGTTTTGTTCGTTTTCCAAATCCGCTATTCTGTGTTCCGCTGTTTTGATTTTGTTGTCATTAACTGCCTCGTGCTGCTCAATAAGATATACACGCTCAACAAGATTATTATGCTTGTCAACCTTTTTTTCGAGCTGTTCAATGCGATAATTTGATAATCTTGACGCTGTAAAAATGCCTGCAAGTGAGCCTGCAAGAGTTCCTGCAAATGAAATCAACGCTATAAGAATTTGGTCTGTCAAAAAAATCACCTCCCACTTACAGGCTCAAAAAAAGGAGAAATTGCACTAAACAATGCAATTTCTCCGAAATTTCTTTATATTTATTTTTTAAAACGATTATTTTTCTTTATAAGAATTATAACAACGGTTTAAGATACTGTCCCGTAAATGATTTTTCAACCTTTGCAACCTGTTCGGGAGTGCCTTTGGCAACAATTGTACCGCCGCCGTCACCGCCCTCGGGACCGAGGTCAATAAGATAATCGGCTGTCTTGATAAGGTCAAGATTGTGTTCAATTACAACAACCGTGTTTCCGCCGTCAACAAGAAGCTGAAGGACATCAACAAGTCTGTGTACATCGGCAATGTGCAAGCCCGTTGTCGGCTCGTCAAGAATATAAATTGTCTTGCCCGTACTGCGTTTTGAAAGCTCTGTTGCAAGCTTTACACGCTGAGCCTCACCGCCCGAAAGCGTTGTTGCAGGCTGACCGAGCTTTATATAACCAAGACCCACTTCATACAGGGTTTTCAGCTTTCTGTAAATCTTCGGGATATTTGAGAAGAACTCCATTCCCTCCTCAACGGACATTTCAAGAACATCATTGATTGACTTGCCCTTGTACTTTACTTCGAGGGTTTCACGGTTATATCTCTTGCCCTTGCAGACCTCACACGGAACATAAACATCTGACAAAAAGTGCATTTCAATTTTGATAATACCGTCACCCTGACAAGCCTCACATCTGCCGCCCTTTACATTGAATGAAAATCTGCTTGGTGTAAAACCACGCATTTTCGCATCGGTTGTAGCGGCATAAAGCATTCTGATATCCGTAAACACACCTGTGTATGTTGCAGGATTTGAACGGGGAGTTCTGCCGATAGGACTTTGGTCAATGGCAATTACCTTGTCAAGATTTTCCATACCCTTGATTTCCTTGTGCTTGCCGGGAATCGTCTTTGCTCGATTAAGATCACGGGCAAGGGCTTTATAGAGAATTTCATTTACAAGTGAGCTTTTGCCCGAACCCGAAACACCTGTTACGCAGACAAATTCACCGAGCGGAATTTTAACATTGATATTTTTAAGGTTATTTTCCGCCGCTCCTCTGACTTCAAGGAAAAGTCCGTTGCCTTTTCTGCGTTTTTCGGGAACGGGAACTTTGCGTTCACCCGAAAGATACTTGCCTGTGATTGAATTCGGACATTGCTTAATCTTTTCAACATCACCGACACAGACAATTTCACCACCGTGAATACCTGCCCCGGGGCCTACATCCACAATGCAATCTGCGGCATACATAGTGTCCTCATCGTGTTCAACAACGATAACAGTATTTCCGAGGTCACGAAGTCGCTTTAAGGTTGCAAGAAGTTTTTCATTGTCACGCTGATGAAGTCCGATACTCGGCTCGTCAAGAATATACAGCACACCCATAAGCGAACTGCCGATTTGCGTTGCAAGGCGGATTCGCTGACTTTCACCGCCGCTGAGTGTTCCCGAGCTTCTTGAAAGAGTAAGGTAGCCGAGTCCTACGCTCTTGAGAAAGTTAAGTCTTTCGTTAATTTCTTTTATAATTTCAGCACCGATAATCTGCTCTTTTTCTGTAAGCTTGAGCTGACCTACAAATTCGAGTGCGTCAACAACCGACATTTTGCAGAAATCGGCAATGTTAAGTCCGCCGACTGTTACTGCAAGGCTTTCGGCTGAAAGTCTGTCGCCGTGACAGAGATCGCACGGAATTTCTGCCATATACGAACGGATTTCATCCTTAATCCAGTTACTGCTTGTGTCATGATAACGGCGTTCAAGGTTGTTGATTATGCCCTCAAATTTATGCTGATAAGTACCTCCGCCGTAAACCGATTTTTTATTGATTGTCAGCTCATCATCACCTGTGCCGTAGAGGATTTTGTCGATAGTTTCCTTCGGGAGATTTTCAAGCGGTTCATCAAGCGAAAAATTGTACTTTTTCGCTAAAGCCTCCATATACATTGCGGCAATTGTACTGCCTTCCATTGCCCAACCGCTGCCCTTGATACCGCCGTCACGGATACTCTTTGACATATCGGGAATAATTTTGTTCTCATCAATTTTGAGGAACACGCCGAGTCCCGTACACTTTGGGCACGCACCGAACGGATTGTTGAATGAAAACATTCTCGGTGAAAGCTCGTCAATGCTCACACCGTGCTCGGGGCAGGCATATTTTTGTGAAAAAGTCACATCCTCATCGCCGTTGAAGTTCACCGTAACAAGACCGCCGCCAAGCTTTGACGCTGTTTCGATGCTGTCTGAAAGTCTTGATGCTATTTCAGGCTTGATTACAAGACGGTCAACAATGATTTCTATATTATGCTTTTTATTTTTCTCAATCGGAATATTTTCCGACAAATCATAGATGATCCCGTCAACTCTTGCACGGACATAGCCCGATTTTCCGGCACTGTCAAGAACCTTTGCGTGTTCGCCCTTTCTGCCCCTTACAACGGGAGCCATAACCTGAATTTTCGTACCCGTTTCATAGGTCATAATCTTATCGACAATCTGGTCAACTGTCTGCTGACGGATTTCCCTTCCGCAAACCGTACAATGCGGAACACCTATTCTTGCATACAAAAGGCGGAGATAATCGTAAATTTCCGTAACCGTACCGACCGTTGAACGGGGATTCTTTGAAGTAGTTTTCTGATCGATTGATATTGCAGGCGAAAGTCCCTCTATGCTTTCAACATTAGGCTTGTCCATCTGACCGAGAAACATTCTTGCATATGAAGAAAGGCTTTCAACATATCTTCTCTGTCCCTCGGCATAGATGGTGTCAAATGCAAGCGAGCTTTTGCCCGAACCCGAAAGTCCTGTAATTACGACAAGTTTGTTACGGGGAATTTCAACATTTACATTTTTGAGGTTATGCTCTTTTGCACCTCTCACAATAATTTTATCCTGTGCCATTTCATCTACCCTTTACTGCGTCAAACACCTGACACAACTTCATACATTCGTTTAAATTTTGATTCATATACACGCATAGCCTCTCATCGCGAGAGGCTATGTTTATTTGATATTAACCTTCTGTGGACTCGTCAACCTTTGTTTCGGCTGAGGGTTCTTTGTCGGCAGTTTCCTGCTCAACTTCTTCGGGTTCTTTATATGTGCCGTTCATTACGGCAGTAAAGTCCTCGCTGCCCATCTTCTCATGCTTGATAAGATATTTAGCAATATCGTGGAGCTTATCCATATTATCGCTGAGAATCTTAGTAGCGTCGCCATATGCCTTGTTGACCATATCAAGAACGAGCTGATCGATTTTAGCTGCGGTAGCCTCGGAATAATCCTGAGTTCTGCTGCCCATATCTCTGCCGAGGAATACGGAATTGTTGTCTGTGCCGTAGCATACACAACCGAGTTCCTTAGTCATACCGTACTTTGTAACCATTGCACGGGCTGTTTTTGTAGCCTTTTCAATATCGTTTGACGCACCTGTTGAGATGTCATCCATAATAAGTTCTTCGGCAACTCGACCGCCAAGACTTACAACGATATCCTCATACATACCTCTGCGTGAGTTATATGACTTGTCCTCACTCGGGAGCGGCATTGTGTAACCGCCTGCCATACCTGTCGGAATAATTGAAATCTCGTGAACAGGATCCTGAGTTTCGAGCTTATCAAAGAGAATTGCGTGACCTGCCTCATGATAGGCTGTGAGCTTTTTCTCTTTCTCACTCATTACTTTGCTCTTTTTCTCTGCACCGACAACAACCTTGACTGTTGCCTCCTTGATTTCGTCCATAGTAATGGCTTTTTTATCTTTTCTTGCGGCAAGAAGTGCGGCCTCATTAAGAAGATTTTCAAGGTCTGCACCTGTAAATCCGGCTGTTGTTTTAGCAATAGTCTTGAGATTTACATCGGGAGCAAGAGGTTTCTTTCTTGCATGAACCCTGAGGATAGCCTCACGGCCGTTTACATCGGGATAGCTTACAACAACCTGACGGTCAAATCTGCCCGGACGCATAAGAGCCGGATCGAGAACATCGGGTCTGTTAGTTGCGGCAATAAGGATTACACCCTCGTTAGCACCGAAACCGTCCATTTCAACAAGCAACTGGTTAAGAGTCTGCTCTCGCTCATCGTTGCCGCCGCCAAGACCTGCGCCTCTCTGGCGACCTACGGCGTCAATCTCATCAATAAAGATGATACAAGGTGAGTTTTTCTTTGCCTGATCAAAGAGGTCACGAACACGAGACGCACCGACACCGACAAACATCTCAACAAAGTCTGAACCTGAAATTGAGAAGAACGGCACACCTGCCTCACCTGCAACAGCTCTTGCAAGCAATGTTTTACCTGTACCTGGAGGGCCTACAAGGAGAACGCCCTTTGGTATTCTTGCGCCGAGTTTGTTATACTTTTCAGGAGCCTTGAGGAACTCAACAACCTCTGCAAGCTCTTCCTTTTCTTCATCGGCACCTGCAACATCATCAAATGTTGTCTTGCGCTTTTCATCGTTTGTGTTCTTAATCTTGGCTTTGCCAAAGCTCATTTCCTTGCCGCCAAGACCTCCGCCGCCCATTTTCTTCATAATGAGCACCCAGGCAACGATGAGAATAATCATAATGATTAGTGTCGGAATCATTTCCATAAGTATGGAATTATCCGTTGCACGGGTAAGGTTATGCGGAATTTCATCAGTTGACGCCGGATTGTAGTACGGCTTGATGTCATCAAGGAAACGCTGAATATCGGCAAGCTGTCCTTTTACAACAATCTTTGATTTTTTGCTGTTTGACTGGGTTTTCTGCTGTTCGGTTGCGGGCTGAGTAGCAGTTGTTGCAGATTGAGAGTCGGAATCGGTTGATTTGATGGGACTCATGCCCTCTTTAAGGGTAATTTCAATCTGACCTGAACCGTAGTCAATGTTAAAGCTGTCAACCATATCCTGAACAAAATACTGCTCAAGCTCCGAGGTTTTCGGTGAAGTTGACTTATTTGTGCTCAGCACAGCCGCTGTTATAATGATTATCAGAATGGGAATTCCGAGATAAAGCAGCAGATTGCGCACTTTCTTTTTATTGTCCAATGCTGTCACTCCTCTGTATAGTATTATTTTTCCGAGGTGGAAATATGTAATGCCACGAAAATTTGCGGCTTATTTTCGCATTAAAATCACGAATAAACTGACGGCTTTAATACGCCTACATAAGGAAGATTTCTGTACTTTTCGTCATAGTCAAGACCGTAGCCGACGATAAATTCATCCGGAATTACCGCACCTGCGTAGTCAATATGGATATCGGCAACCCGTCTGTCCGGCTTGTTAAAAAGTGTACAGAGCTTTACTGATTTTGCCTTCTTGGCTTTGAGATATTTTGTGATAAAGTCAAGAGTATTGCCTGAGTCGATAATATCCTCAACAATGAGAATATCCTTGCCCTCAACAGACTGGGAAATATCCTTCTGAATATTAACTCTGCCTGAGCTTACAGTACCGCTGCCGTAGCTTGAAGCAACGATAAAGTCGATTGAAAAATCAAGATTAACCTTTCTCATAAGGTCAACCATAAAGGCAACGCTGCCCTTGAGCAGACCGACCATTATAAAATCTTTGTCATTATAATCTTTTTCAATCTGTTTTGCAATAGTGTTCACAATATTTTCAATATCTTTTTCCGAATACAGAATTTTTTCAATATCCTTATGCATAATTAACCCTCTTTGTCTATATTTATGAGTAATTTTTCGGTTTTTTCGGTGTCATCTGCCTTTCCCTGCAATGAAACACCAAGCTTTTCACACCACAAAACGGTGTTGGATACCGCAAGCAGTAACAGCCTGTCCCTCATTTCGGACGGGATTTTCTGTTCGTTAAAAACCTTGCGGAGCGGTTTTGTGACCATGCGGTCCGGATATGTAAACCTGTCGCCTGCTCTGCGTGTGCGAAAAACAGGATTTTCGCCAAGCCGCTTTTTGGAAACGAGGTTATTTTGATTTGTTACTTTTTCGGTAATTTCATTTACCGTGTATATTTTTCCGTCATAAGAAAAGGTCATATTATTCTTTAACGGAATTTCATTAAAATCAGGGGAGTTTTTAGGACATACAAAGCGGAGTATTCCCTGTTTTGAAACGGCTGTGCATTGTTTTGACAGTTCAACGCTTCCTCCGTTTCTGATTATTTCACACAATAGTAAAATTGTTTTTCTTTCGGGAGTAATGTTACAATTATTCTTTAACAGAATAAACAACATTTCCTTCAGAACGGCAGAATCAAGGCTCAACAGCTTTTTGCAGTCGTAGCCAAAATCACCTTTGCAATCATGCACGGCTTTTTCGGCACATTTCTTAATGAAATCAGCCGACTCTCCGGCATTTTCACTCAAGCCTAAAGCCGTCCGTTCAAAAGAAGGATTCAGCTTTTTAAGACACGGAATAATGTTATGCCTAATGTAATTTCGTGTGTAATCATCGGCAAGATTCGTACTGTCGGTAACATATTCAAGGTTGTTTTTCTCACAATAGCTTTCAATGTCACCTCTCGAAAGTTCAATCAGCGGTCTGATTATGTTCCCCCGTTTTGGAGGAATTGCCGACAAACCTGTCAAAGACGCACCCCTTGCAATATTGAATATCAGCGTTTCGGCATTGTCGGATGCCGTGTGAGCGGTTGCAATCTTTGCACAAAGTTTTTGCGAAAGCTCTTCAAAGAAAGCGTAGCGGACATTTCTTCCGCAAAGCTCTTCGCTGATTTTCTGCTGTTTGGCAAGTGTGGGAACATCAACGCTTTTTATGAAAAGTTCCGTGTTAAATTTCTTACAAAGAATTTTGCAGAAATTTTCATCACGCTTTGCCTCATCGCCACGGATATTGTGGTTGATATGAGCGGCATAAATCGAAAGATTGTATTTTTCTTTCAGAGAAATAAAAATGCTTAACAAAGCCGTGGAATCAGCTCCGCCCGAAAGTGCAACGATTACGCTGTCACCTTTTTCAAGCAAGCCGTATTTTTCAACGGTTGCTGTAACACGGTTAAGCATCTCGGTTGTCCGTTCCCGTAAAGCGCATGAACTCGCCCTGCCAATGCAGTTTTACAATATTAGTTTCACCGTGACGGTTCTTTGCTACGATACACTCACCCGAATTCATATCGGCTGTCGGTGCGGCAGAATCCTCTCCGCTCTCTTTGTCATAGTAGCCCTCACGATAAAGGAACAGTACGATATCGGCATCCTGCTCGATAGAACCCGAATCTCTCAGGTCGGCAATCTGCGGTCTGTGGTCATCACGCTTTTCTGCAGCACGGGAAAGCTGTGACAGAGTGATTACGGGAACATTCATTTCCTTTGCAAGAATTTTCAGATTTCGTGTAATTTCCGAAATTTCATTTACACGGTTGTCAATCTTTCTGCCGCTCGACATAAGCTGAAGATAGTCGATTACAACAAGGTCAAGGTTGTGAAGTCGGCGAAGTCTTGACTTCATCTCAGGAATTGTAATACCCGGAGTATCGTCAAGATAGAGGTCGGTTTTGCTGAGAATATCGCTTGCGGGGATAAGTCTTGACCACTCCTCCTCGGTAAGCTGACCTGTTCTCAGTTTTGTACCGCCTATAAGCGCCTCACTTGAAAGCAGACGGCTTGCAAGCTGTTCCTTTGACATTTCAAGCGAGAAAAACGCAACGGTCTTTTTGGACTTACACGCAACATTTCGTGCAATATTGAGTGCGAAACTCGTTTTACCCATACCCGGTCGGGCGGCAAGAATGATAAGATCGGAACGGTTAAGTCCAGTAATCATTCGGTCAAGGTCGCCTATGCCCGTTGGGATAGGTTTCATACTGTTGTCGGTTTCGCTGTTGAGTGCGTCAAGCCGGTCGAAAGTCTGTAAAATTACCGAGTTGATACGCTCAAGACCGTGCTTTTCATTGCCCTGTCTGATGTCAAAAATCTTCTGTTCTGCCGAATCAATCAGAACCGAGGGATCCTCGTTGCCTGCAGTTGCGTCATCAATAATTTCACGGGATGCCGTAATAAGTCTGCGGACATTGTACTTTTCTGCAATAATCTTCGCATATTCTTCGGCATTAGAAATTGAAGGGCAATTGTTGACAAGATCCATCAGATAGGTTTTTCCTGTTGACTCGTCAAAAGCTTTATTCTGTTTTAATCTTTCAAGCAGAGTGACAAAGTCGATGTTAAGACCGAGTCCGATCATCTCCTGCATCTGTGCAAAAATCAGCTTGTGCAAAGAAACATAGAAATAATCGGGGCTTTTCAGAGTATCAACAACCTTGTCAAAGGTGTCGCTTTCAAGAATGATTGCACCTAAAACCGCTTGTTCCGCTTCGGGGCTGTACGGCAGATGAAGTCCGTCATAACTGCCCGCAAAATTTAAATCAGCCATTTTTACTCCTGTTTATTATGCCTCGGATACCTGAACATCAATCTTTGCAGAAACGCCTGTAAAGAGCTTTACCTCTGCGTGATATGTACCGAATTCCTTAATGTCGCAGTCAAGAACAACCTTGCGCTTGTCAACATCAATATTGTACTGCTTTTTGATTTCTTCGGCAACCTGCTTTGAAGTTACGCTGCCAAAAAGTCTGCCGCCCTGTCCTGCTTTTGCAGTCATCTTGAAGGTTTTGCCCTCAAGAGTCTTTTTGTCATGTTCTGCCTGAGCCTTTTGGGTTGCAATTTTATAATTTTTGGAATTCTCGGCATTCTTATATTCATTCATAGCCTGAGCGTTTGCCTCTTTTGCAAGCTTTCTCGGAAGGAGAAAGTTTCTTGCATAGCCGTCAGATGCCTCAACAAGCTCGCCTTTTTTGCCGAGTGATTTTACATCCTGCATTAAAATTACTTTCATAACCAATCAACCTTTCTTACGAGTTTTCCTCATCATCAAGTGTGTTGTCAATTTCAGACAGCAACTGTTGATAAGCAAGCTCTTTTGTAGTGTTTTTAAGCTGTGTCGCCGCCATGGTCTGATGACCGCCGCCGCCAAGCTTCTCCATTATAATCTGAACATTAACATTACCGTAGCTTCTTGCTGAAATGTTAATTTGACTGTTGTCTTCAAAAAGAACGAAGGATGCGTCAACGCCTTTGAGATTGAGCATTTCATCAGCCGCCTGAGCCGACGCAAGCCTTATATCGCCGTCACCGCTCGGCGCAATCGAAATTGCACAGCCACGGTAAACATGGGCCTTGCACACAATGTCAACCTTTTCACGGTAGGTTTCGATATTATCGGAAAACATACCCTTTACGGTGAGCGTGTTTGCACCCCTTTTTCTCAGATAAGCCGCCGCCTCAAATGTGCGCACGCCTGTTTTAACGGCAAAATTCTTTGTGTCAAGTGTAATGCCTGCAAGCATTGCGTCTGCCTGAACATATGTGAGCGGAGAATCATCAAGACAGCTGATTATTTCACTGCACATTTCACAGGTTGAAGACGCCGAGGGTTCGTGACAGAACACAAGAGCGTTGTTTATGTAATCAACCGCCTTTCTGTGGTGGTCGATAATGATAACCTTTTTACATTTTTCGTAGAGCTCCGTACTTTCAAGAGAACGCTTCAGGTGCGTATCAACTATAATGAGAAGCGACTTCTGGGTAAGTCCCGAAAGAGCGGCTTCCGGAGAAATGAATATATCGGTGTCGAGTTTTTCATCAGTATATTCAATGAGCTGTTTTGCCATTGAGGTTTCTCGGTTAATGACAACCTTTGAATAACGCTTGAAAGTTTTCTCCATTATGCATTGAAGTCCGATTGCCGCACCTACACAGTCAAGGTCGGAAAACTTGTGTCCCATAATAAAGATCTTGTCGCAGTCGGCAACAACACGGCTGATTGCGTTTGCAATAACTCTCATACGCACCTTGCTTGCTTTTTCCGCTGCGGCAACCTTTCCGCCGAAGAACTCGTATGTATTGTCTTTTTTAATGACAGCAACCTGATCGCCGCCTCTGCCCAGTGCCATTTCAAGGGCTTTCCTTGCGTTGAGCTCGCTCTCTTTGATGTTATTATAACCTCGGCAAAGACCTACCGAGATTGACGCACTGTGGTTATTTATCGTGATTTCTCGGATAGTTTTAAGAATCGGAAACTTATCGGCTGCCATTTTTTCAACATCGGCATCTCTGAAAATTATCATATAACGGTTGTTGCCGATTTTTTTGTAAAGAGCCGAATACTGCTCCGCCCACTTTTGCAGGCAAACTTCAATATCGAGCATTGCCTCGGAAAACGACTCGTCCGAGTTATCGGAAAAGTCCTCTGCATTGTCAAAAACGGCAATCGCAACGCACGGCTTGGAAGCAAGATATTCCCTTGTAATCTGCTTGTAATAGGTGTTTTCGATAAATTCACAGACAGCGCCCTCGCCTGTAGAACGGCAATAAACCGTGTATTCTCTGCCGTCAATGGCAACATCACAGCTCTCACCCTTTTTCAGACAGTCAATTTCTTTTCCCGAAAGGTAGGCTTTGATATTATCGCCCTCTGCGCCCTTTCCGCCGCACATAGCCTTGCGGAATCGTGAATTGCACCATACAATGTCACCCTGTCTGCCTATAACGGCAACAGGGCAACTGAATTTTTCAAGGTACTCTTCGTTAATACCCTTTATACTTCCGACTATATTTTTTACCGTACTTTTTACATAGCTTGTAAATCGCAATGAAGTTATAAGCACAACGGCTAAGGAAAGAACAGACACACCGAGTTCGATATAGAACACAACAGGCGAATAGTCATAGCTGACAACAGCCATGGCAAACATTATCACCGAAAAAATTATGAACCACGGTGTAAGCGTCCAATTTCTTTTTCTCATGTCAAACCTCTGTTAATAACAAAATAGCAAAAAATAAATCAGCGAATAAAACTTAAACCTCCTGAAGAATAGGAAGAATCATCGGAGCTCTCCTTGTACGCTGACCGATAAGTTTTGAAACATCATCCTTGATTCTGTTCTTAATAATGCCCCATTCGTGAACATTATTCTCTGCACAATCCTCAAGAATTGCAAGAGCGGTCTGCTTGACCTCTTCAAGAAGTCTTTCGCTCTCACGAACATATACAAATCCTCTTGAAACAATATCGGGACCGCTGATAACATGACCGTCATAAACATCAAGAGAAGCAACAATAATGATAAGTCCGTCCTGTCCGAGGTGCTTTCTGTCACGAAGAACGATACTTCCGACATCACCAACGCCGAGGCCGTCAACGAACACCTTGCCTGCCTGAACAGGCGGAAGCTCTTTCATATAATCCTCGTTGATTTCAAGAACACTTCCGACATCACCGATATAAATGTTCTTGCGTTCCATACCGAGAAACATTGCAAGGTCGGCATGTTTTCTGAGGTGTTTCTGTTCGCCGTGAACAGGGATAAAATACTTTGGCTTTACAAGCTTCTGCATGATTTTGAGTTCCTCCTGACAGGCATGACCTGAAACATGAACTTCATACATTGACTCATAAATTACCTTACAACCCTTTTTAAGAAGTTCGTCAACAACATTGCCGACTGTTTTCTCATTACCGGGAATCGGATTGGCTGAAATTATGATGAAATCGCCCTCACCGACCATTACCTTGCGGTGGTCTGAATATGCCATTCTTGAAAGTGCGCTCATCGGCTCGCCCTGACTGCCTGTTGTAACAAGAACAACCTGCTGCGGCATATACTTGTCGAGCATATCAATATCGATAAGAATATTTTCGGGAAGATGAAGATATCCGAGCTTTTGTGCAACATCCATATAGTTGACCATACTTCTGCCCGAAAAAGCAACCTTTCTTCCGTACTTTTCTGCACAGTCAATAATCTGCTGAACACGGTTTACATTTGATGCAAAAGTTGCAATTATAATTCTGTAATTTTCCGCACTCTTGAAAAGATTGTCAAGGCTGTCGGATACAGTTCTTTCCGTAGGGGTGTATCCGGGTCTTTCGGCATTTGTACTCTCCGAAAGAAGTGCAAGAACACCTTCGTCACCCACTCTTGCAAAGCTTGAAAGGTCAATCATATCACCCGTGATAGGTGTGCAGTCAATCTTGAAGTCGCCCGTGTGAACAATAGTACCGCCCGGAGTGTGAATTGCAAAAGCAACAGCATCGGGAATCGAATGGTTTACATGAATGAAGTCAATCTTCATACAACCGAGCTTTATTGACTGACCTGCATTTATTACATTAAGCTGAGATTGATTGTATAGACTATGCTCCTTGAGCTTGTTGCCTACAAGACCGAGCGTAAGCGGTGTACCGTAAATCGGAACATTCACCTTTGAAAGAAGAAAAGGCAAACCGCCGATGTGATCCTCATGTCCGTGTGTAAGGATAATACCCTTAACTCTGTCGGCATTCTGTTCAATATATGTGAAATCCGGAATTACAAGGTCAACGCCGAGCATATCCCCGTCAGGAAATGCCATGCCGCAGTCGATGATGATTATATCGTTTTCACATTCAACAAGGGTGATGTTCTTACCTATTTCGTTAAGACCGCCGAGAAATGCAATCTTAATTGACGGCTTCTGAGCATTCTTTTTTGGATAACCCTTTGACTTTGACGTATATTTCTTTTTGCCGTAATTTGACTTTCCGTTCGATTTCGGCTGAAATCCGTCATCATTTTTCTTATAGTAAGCGTTGTAGGAATTTTTACCCGAACCGCTCTTTTTTGAAGCATTATTTTTAGAGTATTGCTTCACATTCTTTTTGCCTTTTGAGTACCTTGACTGTTTAAGCATAAAGTTTTCGTTCCTCTTTTCTGTACTCACAAATCTACCTCCGTTTTCTGAAATATGTACTGAATAAAAGAAAAATAAATATATCAAAGACCTCTGAGCGCCCGTGAGGTCTTAATTTATTTATAAATTTATAAAATAAATTCTCCGTTCTGATAACGGTGAACGTCTGTATTTATAATAATATCCGCAAAATATACGAATTTTATTCCCGTAATTATGGCAACACATAGCTACCCTATCATAGTTTTTCATTTTATTTTACCGCATATCCTACTGCAATGTCAAGAAATTTTCATAACAAACACAAAATCCAAGGCTTGCAATCCGCATAACAAAGGCAATTTTATGCATAAAAATTTGAAATTTCCGTAAAATAAAACCCGTAAGCGATTTTTTAATTGCAATATTATGTATAAATTTCAAAATTTGTTCAAACACCTACCAAAGTTATCAGAATTATATCAAATAATGGGTTGCAATTGTCGTTTCAGCGTATTATAATCTATAGTGCGGATTTTAATATTTTGAATAATTAGTACACTCTGAATTAAAGGAGAATTATTTTTGAAACAAGTTGAAATTTTTACAGACGGTGCTTGCAGCGGAAATCCCGGTCCCGGCGGTTGGGGTGCTGTTTTAAGATATAACGGTCACGAAAAGGAAATTTCAGGCGGTGAGGCAAACACAACCAACAACCGTATGGAGCTTTCGGCTGTTATCAATGCACTTGCTCTGCTCAAAGAACCGTGCAAGGTAACGCTTTACAGCGACTCGCAGTATGTTTGCAACGCACTAAAGCTCGGTTGGGCTAAAAAGTGGAAAGCAAACAACTGGATGCGTAATAAAAAAGAAAAGGCTTTGAACCCCGAACTTTGGGACAGGCTTCTTACCCTGTATGATACTCACGAGGTTGAAATTGTGTGGGTAAAAGGACACGCAGGTCATCCCGAAAACGAGCGTTGCGACCGACTTGCCGTTGCAGCCGCAAAACAATTTGCATAACAATAAACTTATATAAAGGTGGATATAAAATGAGATATGTTTATGCCGACAACTCGGCTACTACAGCACTTTCGCCGAAGGTGCTTGAAAAAATGATGCCATACCTCACCGAGGTTTACGGAAACCCGTCAAGCATTTATACAATCGGTGCAAAGGCAAGGGCTGCCGTAGAAACTGCAAGAGAAAACATTGCAAAGAATCTCGGTGCGGCTAACCCGAATGAAATTTACTTTACCTCCGGCGGAAGTGAATCCGACAACTGGGCACTCAAGGGTGTTTGTCACGCTCTCAAGGCAAAGGGCAAAAAGCACATCATTACTTCAAAGTTTGAACATCACGCTATTCTTCACACATGTGAGGCTCTTGAAAAGGAAGGCTTTGAGGTTACTTATCTTGATGTTTACGAAAACGGTATTGTTCATCCCGAGGATGTTGAAAATGCAATTCGTGAGGATACGGCTATAGTATCGATTATGTATGCAAACAACGAAATCGGTACAATTCAGCCGATTTCAGAAATCGGTGCAATTTGCAGAAAACACGGTGTTCTTTTCCATACAGACGCAGTTCAGGCGGCAGGTTATGTGAAGATTGATGTTCAGAAAGAAAACATTGACCTTCTTTCAATGACAGCACACAAGCTCCATGGACCGAAGGGCTGCGGCCTTCTCTACATCAGAAAAGGCGTAAGAATTGAAAACCTCATCTGTGGCGGTGCTCAGGAGAGGAACAAGCGTGCAGGTACCGAAAATGTTGCAGGCATCGTAGGTCTTGATGCCGCACTTCAGCTTGCAGTTGACGGTATGGACGAAAGAAATGCAAAGCTTGAAAAGATGCGTGACAGACTTATCGACGGTCTTTTAAAGATTGAGCGTTCAAGAATCAACGGTGACAGAGTTCACAGACTCCCCGGCAATGTCAATATGTGCTTTGAGGGCATTGAGGGTGAAAGCCTTCTTTTAAGACTTGACCTCAAGGGTGTTTCGGCATCATCGGGTTCTGCTTGTACATCGGGCAGTCTTGATCCGAGTCATGTACTTCTTGCAATCGGTCTTCCCCACGAAATTGCTCACGGAAGTATGCGTCTTTCATTCTCTGACGACAATACAGAGGAAGACATTGATTATATTCTTGAAATCGTTCCCGAAATTGTTTCGTACCTCAGAAGTATGTCACCTCTTTGGGAAAAGATTAAAAAGCAGGAAGCTCAGGGTTGATTGACAACCCGTTAAAATTCGTATAGAATTGAATAGATATTCGGCAACAATATATTCAGGAGGATTAAAATGGCTTATTCGGAAAAAGTAATGGATCATTTCGCTAATCCGAGAAATGTAGGCGAAATTGAAAACGCAGACGGCATCGGCGAGGTCGGTAACTCAAAATGCGGCGATATTATGAAAATGTACATTAAGGTTGATAACGATATCATCACTGATGTAAAATTTAAAACATTCGGTTGCGGTGCGGCTATTGCAACAAGCAGTATGGCAACAGAGCTTATCAAGGGCAAGTCAATCAATGACGCTCTCAAGCTCACAAACAAGGCGGTTATGGAGGCTCTTGACGGACTTCCGCCTGTCAAGGTTCACTGCTCTGTTCTTGCAGAACAGGCAATCAAGGCAGCCGTTTCGGACTACTACAAAAGAAGAGGCGTTGATCCCGAGCCAATCGTGGGCAATGTTCCCGAATGTGACAGCTGTGGCTGTGAAGGCTGATTAACTTAAAATCATATATCTGCCCGGCTCCGTAAAAGTCGGGCATTTTTGTGCCGCTCCCGATTATACCGTGGGATTAGTTGAACAAAAAAACGATTGAAATCCGAAAGGAAGTCAATCGTTTTTTATTTGTGTGATTATTATTTTTGCAATATATCAGCCGATTGCGGCATTGAAGATTTTTTCGCTGTTTTTCATCAATCTGTCAACCGCCTGCCGACCGCATTTTTTGGCAATACATTCGATTGCATCGGAATAAAGCTCAGGTGTATTATGATTGAGTGAATGTGCGTCCGTACCGATAATGTCGATAAGTCCCGCACTTACAAGCTTTAACATTCTGCGGCGTTTCATCATCGGAGCTTTCTTTGTATAATTTGAAATATTTGTCTGAATAACAACACCGAACCGTTTTAAATCTTCAATCACATCAGGATTGTCAACAAGAAAGCTGTAACGCTCAACATGAGGAATTACGGGAATAAGTCCCTGTTCGCTCATAAGCCTGTCGAGCATTTCATACGAATTGTCCGAAAATGTTGCATTATACGGAAACTCAGTGAGAATATAGTTTGAATTTCCGTAGTTTATACCTTTGATATTTTCATTGTTGAAAAGATACTTTGTAACATAAACCTCTGTTCCGAGAACGATATTCATACCGTTCGGAATGTGCGGTTTGAATTTTTCAAACTTTTCCGCCCTCTCGGCAATAAAATCTTCAAGGCTGATTTCATTTGTATAAAAATGAGGTGTAAGACAAACATTCGTTACTCCCTGATTTTTAAGACAGGAAAGCAACTCCAGACTGTCCTCAACCGTTTTTGCACCGTCATCTATACCCGGAAGAATATGAGAGTGCATATCGAAAAGCTGCATACCGTTCACCAATTAAAGTGCCTCACAAACACGGTCGCCCATTTCATCACAGCCAACCTTTGTGAAACCCTCTTCATAGATATCGGGCGTACGGTAGGTTTCAAGAACCTTTGCAACAGCTGCCTCAATTGCGTCTGCCGCCTCGCTCTGATCAAGTGAATAACGGAGCATCATTGCAACAGAAAGGATTGTAGCAAGCGGATTTGCGATATTCTGACCCGCAATGTCAGGAGCAGAACCGTGGATAGGCTCATAAAGACCGAGCTTGCTGCCCGAAAGGCTTGCAGATGCGAGCATACCGATTGAGCCGGCAATCATTGATGCCTCGTCAGAAAGAATATCACCGAAGATATTTGATGTAAGAATAACATCAAACTGACGGGGATTTCTTACAAGCTGCATAGCGCAGTTGTCAACATACATATGGTTAAGCTCAACCTCGGGATAATCCTCGGCAACTCTCTTAACTGTTTCTCTCCAAAGTCTTGAAGACTCAAGAACATTTGCCTTATCAACGCTTGTGAGCTTTTTATTTCTCTTCATAGCAAGGTCAAAAGCAACTCTTGCAATTCTCTCAACCTCACCGATTGTGTACATTTCCGTATCCCATGCCGCAGGCTGACCGTTAACTTCTTTTCTGCCTCTTTCGCCGAAGTAGATACCGCCTGTAAGCTCACGAACAATCATAACATCGAGGTTGCCGCCGATAATTTCATCCTTGATAGGTGATGCACTCTTGAGCGGTCCGAAAATAACCGACGGACGAAGATTTGCGAAAAGTCCGAGTGCGCCTCTGATACCGAGAAGTCCTGCCTCGGGACGGTTGTTACCCGGCTGTGAATCCCACTTAGGACCGCCTACCGCGCCGAGAAGCACGCTGTCCGATGCCTTACACTTTGCAACTGTTTCATCGGGGAGCGGAACGCCTGTTGCATCAATAGCACAACCGCCGAGAAGTGCCTCGTCATATGTAACGCCAAAACCAAATTTTTCAGCGGCACAATCAAGAACCTTTACAGCCTGATTTACGATTTCAGGACCGATACCGTCGCCCTTTAAAAGAGTAATTTTATAATCTGCCATTTTTATATCTCCTTAATCAATTGTTTATCAATGGATATTATCCCACAATATACGGCAAAAGATTGTAAACTGTGCTACAATTCTGCCAAAGTTTCAAAAAATCAGTCATTCTCCGACGGAAGCGGAATCGTCTGAAAAACTTCACAGACTTTATCCCTCTGCCAAAGTACGGGAGTAACTCTGAGTGAATAGCCGAAACCGTTATCCATTGTCCATTCAAACGGTTTTGCCTGCGGAAGTCCGTAGACTGCAAGCAAGGTCATAATAACACCGCCGTGAGTGACAATTACGCTTTCGGTTGTGCCTGTTTTCATAAGTCCCTCAACAATGCTTTCAAACATTTTGCATACTCTGCGTGTAAAATCGGCATTGCTCTCCCCCCTCGGAGGTTTTACGGAAGAATCGCCTGCAAGCCACTTTTTAAAATCGGGATCGTTTTTCAGCTCATCGGCAGTTTTGCCCTCCCATTCACCGAAATTACATTCGGAAAGGTTGTCGATAACAAGCGGATTTTGTTCGGGATAAAGAATTTTTGCGGTTTCGGTACAACGCTTTAACGGACTTGTGAACACAACCTGCGTACCCGGATATTTGTACTCATAATCGAGTTTTCTCAAATCCATTCTGCCCCTGTCGGAAAGCGGAGCGTCTGTTGTTCCGATATATTTCCCCGCAAGTGTATCATCAATCGAACCGTGTCTTATAAAATGAATTATGTATGATTTCATAACTTCTCCCATAAACCGACTTTCAGCAAATCGGCACTTAATTATTTACAAAAAGTAAATTTTGTATTATACTGTCTGTATAGAAAGTATATTGCTGTAAATGCTTTCAATGCACTGACTATGGACTATATATTATCAGAGCAAATTCTGCTTTGTTTTTTCTGACAATCAAGTTAATTATACTATCTTTAAAAATGAGGTGTCAAGTCTTGAACAAAGATTTTCCGAGAATTATAACATTTCTTCGTAAAGAAAGAGGTTTGAGTCAAAAACAGGTTGCAGGCGATATGGGAATTTCGCAGGCACTTTTGTCACATTATGAAAAGGGAATCCGTGAATGCGGTCTTGATTTTCTCGTAAAAACAGCCGAATACTACGGTGTTTCAACCGATTATCTTCTCGGCAGAACCGTACAGAGAAATTTCACAGCCGATCCTTTTGAGGCTGCCGAAGAAGAGGTTGTCATCAATACCGAAAAAGGCAGTATGATCAACAAAATAAACCGCAGCCTTTTGATGAACACCACCTCGGTAATCTACGATTTGCTTGCAAAAATCGGCAACAAGCACCTTACAAACGCAGTCAGCAACTACCTTATGAGTGCCGAATATGTAATTTTTCGCACAATTTATAATTCCGAAAAAAATAACTCGCAAACTATGTTTTCGCTTGATAAGAACCGCTACAGAAATCTCACGGACGCATCAATGATTCTTGACCTTGAAATCATCAACGAACTTATTGAAAATGATAAGCTTACCCTCACCCTCTCTCCCGATGTTATTTCGGTATGTTTTGAAAAAGATGCCCCGTCACTATTCAACCTAATTCAATATTCCGAAAGAAACATAAAAAATGTCTATGCAGGAAAAAGATAACTTTACTTACAACAAACAACGGTCGGTTGGCTTGGAGTTTTTCTCAAGCTGAACCGACCGTTTTGTTGTCTGTTTATTTTCTTTTATAGCATTATCCGTATGTAATGCGGAATTATGCGTTAAGACCGAACGAGATTGATATTGCGTTATTTATTTCGTTCATAGAATTTTCATCAACAGTACCCATTTTTTCTTTGAGCCGTTTTTTGTCGATTGTTCGTACCTGTTCAAGCAAAACAACGCTGTCTTTGGCGAGTCCCGAGCTGTCGGCGTGCAACGGAATGTGGGTAGGCAAATTCGCCTTTGACTGCTGACTTGTAATTGCGGCGGCAATTACAGTCGGACTGAATCGGTTGCCGACATTATTCTGAACAATAAGCACAGGTCTGATTCCGCCCTGCTCCGAACCTACAACGGGACTCAGGTCGGCATAATAGATATCTCCTCTTCGTATATTCAAGGCTTTCACGCTCCAAATAATTGTTTACTTGTATTTTTGCCTTTCCAAAAGCTTTTATACAGCTATTACATAATATTTTTGAGCGTAAAATTTGTGAATCGGTTCAGCCGTTTGCATCTTTCACATCGGAAAGCACCATTTCGTAATCTTCGCCGTCAACGCTGATTTTGCTTATACAGCCCTTTGAATTTGTGCTGACAACGGCTTTGCCGAACGCTGAATCAAGTCTGTATGTACACACATCTTCGCACTTCCCCTCAAAAACCGCCCTTCCGTCTGCAATTCCGTATAAAATTTGTTTTGTAATATTCGGGAAACTGCTTTCGGGAATGTACGCTTCATCGGCGGAGCAAATCATATTCTCCCTTGAAATTTCAAGATCAGAACCCTTATATGTAACCGACAAACCGCTAACCGTGTTCGGAGAATCAAATGAAATGTTGATGAGCTTTTTGCCGCTTGCCGACAGCTTTCCCGTGATGTTCATTTTTCTGTATTCACAGCTGAAATCGGCAATAAACGAGGATTTCGGAGAAAGATTTTCCTGCACTTCATCACACCCCGTAATGACAAAAACAGGCATAACAAAAAGGACACATAATGCAATCAAGATTTTCCGTGCCATAAGACACCTCCCGATACATTATATGTCCCGTGAAATTTTTAATACATTGTACAAATAAGTGATTAATGCATTTTATCTTAATATCCGTGATCAATATGCTGCCATTTTCCGCCTTTTGTTCTGACTAAAATCCAGTTCCAGTTATTATATGTGGAATTCGGATTTAATGATCCGTCGCCGCCTGATGAATCAACATCAAATGAAGATAACAGCACAATAACTTCATCTGCATTGTTCCTGTCGGCAAATTCCTGAAAATCGGTGCAGTAATCATCTCCTGCATAATAAATTTCCGTGAGGGTACAGCCGTTCCAATTGGCGTCGAACTCTTTTTCAATAGTATCAACAGCAGAGTTAATATCATCTGCGGAATAGATTTCAGAATCCACATCGTGAGTCTTCACTTTGCTTATATCTCCTCCGCAGGCACTCAAACCGATAACAAGAAATACACACATAACTAAACATAAAATTTTCTTCATCATTACTCCTTTCAAAATCGTCATTATTTTCACAACTTTTTATCGCAAAAAGATTCCCGTTTCTTACTTGTATTTTAAATCAAAATCCGCAACGCTTTTTATTCTTATAAAGAACAATTCAACTTACGATTGATTAACTATTTTGTATATATTATTTCCTGTTTTTCTCTCAAAATAATTTTTTAATCTTATGTTTGAATTCCATTTTTCTTGTGGGTAATAACCATATCTTTGTTTTACATCTCTCATACGATCTTCAATATTCAACACACCGCCACTGCCTGCCAATGCATCGCATAACTGAATTAATTTGTCATAATCATCCATATTCACTTTAGCAAGAGCAGTTTCTATCAATTCAAGTTCTTCATCAGAAACATCGAATTTACCAATGTATTCCTTTACGGTTGAATTATTAAACGAATGTGTAAGGCAAATTTTTGCGACCTCATCATATCCCAATGACATCATATATGTATATCCGTCATAAACATGACCTAAATGCCTAACACCAAACTTTCTGCCAATATCATGGAGTAACCCTAATATGTATGCCTTTTCCGAATCCAAATTTTCACATAATTTTGCAATCTTTTCAGCACATTTTGCTGTAATGCGGCTGTGATTTACCCAAGGACCAAAATTACATTGTCCGGCTTCTTCTAATATTTTTTCAGCTTCCGCTCTTGTTGGCATCATTTTTATTCGCCTCCATAAACAGAGTTATATGCAAAACATTACCTCACACTACTACATAAAAGTAATTTTGTGACATTTATATAATCTGGCTTAATATAAATTATGTGCTGTTACTTGCGGGCGGATAATATCCGCCTCTACAAAATCGTCATCATTTTCAAAACTTTTATCGCAACAAAATTTCTGTTTTTACTTGTATTTTAAATCAAAAACCTTTAAATCAAAATCCGCAACGCTTATAGGCAAGTGGGATGCAATTTATCAGGTCTGTGGGGAGCATTGAGATTTTGCCGTATTTTTCGGCGGCAATGTCGCCTGCAAGACCGTGGAGATATACTGCAGCTACGGCTGATGAAAACGCACTTGCGCCCTGAGCAAGAATTGATGCGGTCATTCCTGCAAGCACATCACCGCTGCCGCCTGTTGCCATTCCCGAATTGCCTGTCGGGTTCACAAGCACCTTGCCGTTTGGCGAGGCAATTACCGTTCCTGCTCCTTTGAGAACGGTTATAACACCGTACTTCTGTGCAAAATCGAGGGCAACTCTCTCCCTTTCCGCATTTACAAGCGGAGTTGCAAGACCTGTAAGTCTTGACATTTCGCCCGGGTGAGGAGTAATTATAATCGGAGCTTTTTTCTTTAAAAGAATTTCAGGCTGTTTTGCAACACAATTGAGTGCATCTGCGTCAAGCACAAGCGATGTTGTGGAATTTTCTATTAAAGAAAATACAATTTTTAATGTATCGTCGCACACACCGAGTCCGCAACCGACAAGAGTTGCAGAGGATTTGCACGATTCGCTGACTAAAAACGGAACATTTACCTTTGAGATTCTGCCGTCTGCATTTTCGCTGAGAGGATAGTAAACGCTCTCAAGAATCGTTTGGGCAACAATCGGGTAAATACTTCTCGGCAAGGCACATTTTGCAAGACCTATGCCTGTTCTTAACGCACCCTTTGCCGACATAACCGCCGCCCCTGCCATTCCGTAGCTTCCGCAAACGCAGAGCAATGAACCCAGAGTTCCCTTGTTTGCATCATCAGGGCGTTCAAAAATTGCACTTTTTACAACATTTACATCTGTTACTGTCATACAATCAACTCATTTTTCTTTTATAGAATAACTGAACCACAATATTCTTGTTGAGGTGCGGTTTCATACCGTTGAGAATATCCTCGTTCGGAGTAAAAACAAGAAGACATCTGCCGTATGCAGGACTGTTGAAAACAGCGAAATAGTTTTCGTCCTTGGAGTCAATATCTCTTGCGGCGATAAAAGTTTTGAGAAATCTCATCTTCTTGATTTCGGTATCGTCTTTTTCAAGTCTTTCAATCTCGTTAATCTGAATCTTGCACATGGTTTTTCTTTTGCGTAATGCAACAACCTTTGCAATTTCAAGCTCATTGCCCGAAACCGAATATTCAAAATCGACCTTCTGAATACTGAACACATACCAAACAACATAAATTCCGCCTACAAACACGAAAAAAGCCACATAGATAAGATATGCAATTGTTGCAAAAGCAAGTAAAAACAATGTTGTCGGCACTAAAATAAGCAAAAGCACCGAAACAATTTTTATAATCAGATTTTTAGGTTTGTTAACCCGTCTTACAACCTGTTCGTTAAAATTATTCAATGTATTTTCTCCTTTATGATTGATATTTCATATGATATCACAGGCTGTTGTATTTTTCAACAAAAGATACAAAAACTCTTGCAAAAAAAATGTTTTGGTGTTATCATAGTAAAAGATAACATGATGACGAAGAAAGTAGCGTTTGCGTGATACCGTCAAAGAGAATGTGTGCCGAGGCTGAAAGCATACAACGGTGTTGCAGGTGTGAAGTTCCCTTCCGAGTGGTGAGGTTGAAATTTTCAGTAGATCTCAACGGCTGACTCCGTTACAGGTTGTGAAAGTGTCTGCTTTCGGGAGTGTTTGCTTTGATGCAAAAATCAGGGTGGTACCACGGATTATTTCGTCCCTGCGTAATTGATTTTACGCAGGGCTTTATTATTTTTACGGAGGTAATTTATGAACGAGAAATTATTAAGTTTAAAAGACGAAATCAAGTCAAGACTCGGCGAAACACAAGATTTGACCGACCTTGATAAAATCAGAGTTTCTTATCTTGGCAAAAAGGGCAGCATCACGGCTCTTCTAAAGGGTATGAAAGACCTTCCCAACGAGGAAAGAAAAACTTTCGGTGCTGAGGTGAACAAGCTCAAAGCACAGGCCGCACAGCTTATTGAAGAAAGACTTGCGGAACTTAAAGAAAAGGAAATTCAGCGTGAAATCGCCTTGATGCCGCAGTTTGACATTACATCGCCTGTTGCGCTTGCAAGGGGTTCTTATCACCCAATCACCCTTGTTCAGAGAGAATGCGAAAAGATTTTCTCATCAATGGGATTTAACATTGAGGACTACTCCGAAATCGTAACCGACTACGAATGCTTTGAGGCTCTTAACATTCCGAAGCACCACCCTGCAAGAGATATGCAGGACACTTACTACCTTGACAACGGTCAGCTTTTAAAGTCACACACATCAGCCGCACAGAACGCAATTCTTAAAAAGTACGGCAAGGGACTTATCGAAAACGGCACACCTATAAAAGCCATCTTCCCCGGCAGATGCTTCAGAAACGAGGCTACGGACGCTTGTCACGAAAACACATTTTTCCAGATGGAAGGCGTTATGGTTGACAAGGACATTTCAATTTCAAACCTTATCTACTTTATGAAAACAATGCTTTCCGAGGTATTCAAAAAGGATATCAAGGTAAGACTTCGCCCCGGCTTTTTCCCGTTCGTTGAACCGGGTTTTGAACTCGACATCAGCTGTCTTATCTGCGGAGGCGAGGGTTGTCCGTCATGTAAGCACAGCGGTTGGCTTGAGCTATGCCCTTGCGGTATGATTCATCCCAATGTTCTGCGTGAGGGCGGAATTGATCCCGAAAAATACACAGGCTTTGCGTTTGGTCTCGGTCTTACAAGACTTGCAATGATGAAGTACGGAATCAAGGATATCCGTGACCTTAACAGCGGCAGTCTTAAAGCACTTTCACAGTTTACTGATGACGAATAAGAGAGGAGATACAAAATGTTTTTATCTATGAACTGGATTCAGGACTTTGTTGATTTGAGCGGTCTTGATAAAATTGAACTTATCCGCAAATTTTCTCTTTCCACAGCCGAGGTCGAAAACGATATTCTCCGCAAGGGCAGTGAAATCAGCGGTATTGTTGTAGGTGAAATTAAGTCGGTTGAAAATCATCCCGATTCAAAGAAACTTCATCTCCTCAAAATTGATGCAGGCGAAGATGAACTTATTGATGTTGTCTGCGGTGCTCCGAATGTAAAAGTCGGTCTTAAAACCGCTTTTGCAAAGGTTGGCGCTAAAATCGGCGAAATCACGATTACACCAAGACCTCTTGCCGGCTTTACATCAAACGGTATGTGCTGCAGTGAGGCTGAAATCGGTATCAGCGATGATAACTCCGGCATCATGGAAATTACAGATGATGTTAAAAACGGCACAGACCTTAAAGACATTTATGAAATTGACGATATTGTTTTTGAGGTTGATAACAAGTCGCTTACAAACCGTCCCGACCTTTGGGGACACTACGGAATCGCAAGAGAATTTGCCGCACTTGCAGGCAGAGAGCTTAAACCTTTTGACCTTGACGATTTAAAGGCATATGACGGTCTTAAAAAGATTGATATGAAGATTGAGGACACTCTCTGTCAGAGATACAGCTGCTTACAGATTGAGAACATCAACCGCAATGTAAGCCCGGTAAATATGAGAATCCGTCTTTTCTACTGCGGTATGAGAGCAATAAATTATCTTGCCGACCTTACAAACTACCTTATGCTTGAAATGGGACAGCCGATGCACGCTTTCGATTCAAGAAAGGTTGAAAAAATCAGAATCAAGCGTTTTGACAAGCCTTTCACTTTCAAAACACTTGACGGTGTTGAAAGAAACATTGACGAAAACACACTTATGATTTGCAACGGCAACACTCCTGTAGCAATTGCCGGCATCATGGGCGGTCTTGATTCGGAAATTGTTGACGATACAACTACTCTCACACTTGAATCTGCAACATTTAACGCAGTTTCCGTAAGAAAGTCAACAGTAAGACTTGCTCACAGAACAGACGCATCAATGAGATATGAAAAATGTCTTGATCCTGAAATGACTGTTACTGCAATTGCAAGATTTGTATATCTTCTCAAAAAGTATGACAGCGACATCAAGGTTGTTTCTTCGCTCACAGACGAGTACGCATTCAGGTATGACACAGTTGTTCTTGACTTTGACAAAAACTTTGTTGACCGCTACACAGGCATTGAAATCAGTAATGACAGAATTGTTGCAACACTCGAAAGCCTTGGCTTTAAGGTTGAGCTCAACAACGATAACTTCAGCGTAACGGTTCCAAGCTGGAGAGCAACAAAGGATGTTACAATCAAGGCTGACATCATTGAAGAAATCACCCGTATTTACGGCTATGACAACTTTGAAATTCACACAACACGCTCTCCCCTCTACCCTGTAAGAGCAAGCGTTGTTAAAACTACGGAAAACAAGATCAAGGATATGCTCGTTAAGAGATACAATCTCCACGAGCTTCACTCATATGTATGGGCATACAACGATGAACTCAAGGCAATTGACATTCCTGTTGAGGATAATGTTAAGCTTGCAAACGCAACTAACCCGAATATTGAAACATTAAGAAATTCAATTGTTCCCACACAGCTTTGTCAGATTAAATCAAACCTTTCATTCTCAAACGATTTCGGTATTTTTGAAATCGGCAGAGTTGTAAACGGTCTTGATGAAAACGGTCTTTGCATTGAGAACAAAAAGCTTGCAATCACACTTTACAGCAAGACAAGAAATGTTAAGGACATCTATTTTGAACTCCGTGACATTCTCGCAGTTGTAACGGATGAAATCAAGCACAAGGCTCTTACATTTGAAAAGGCTGAACCGACTCACAGCTACGAACACCCCGTAAACCTCTATTCGGTATGCCTTGACGGCAGAAATATCGGTACAATCGGCATTGTTCATCCGACAGTAAGCAAGAAGATTGACAAAAAAGCCGCAATCGTATTTGCAGAAATTGATGTGAACGCTTATGCAAACACAGAGGCCGCTCCGATTGTTTATGACGAACCGTCAAAGTTCCCGCCGATGGACTACGACATCAGCGTTGAAGTTCCTCAGGGAATGTTCTTCTCACACCTTGCAGAGTGTTGGAAAAACGAAGGCGGAGAGATTCTCAAAAGCACAAAGATTGTTGACACATATGACACAGATACAGTTCACAGCGTAACAATCCGCTTTGAGTTCTCATCAAATGAAAGAACACTTTCATCAGCCGAGGTTCAGAAGATTATGGACAAGATAATTTCAAATCTTTCTGAAAACGGAGTAAAGCTCAGAGGCTAAAAATTATGGGGGCGGTTTTTCCGTCCCCTTTTTGTGACATAATCTGACAAGCATAAGATAAAATTAAAAAATATTACTGCTGTTTTATCACACAAAGCAATGTTTTTGACATTGAAATAACATAAATTAGGCATATTTATTAAAAAGTGCTTGAAATTTACTTTGAAATATGGTATAGTAGCAGAATAGGAGGTGTTTCAGTATGTTGGATAAAACAATGATTTTTTCTCTTGGTGAGGAAAAAGATGACCAGATAAAAGCAGGGCTTACAATCGTTTATGATGCCCTCCGCCAAAAAGGATATAATCCTATTAATCAGATTGTGGGATATATTTTAAGCGAGGATCCGACCTATATTACGACATATAATAACGCTCGCAACATCATCAGCAAGATCGACCGTGACGACCTACTTGAAGCACTGGTAAAATCGTATCTTAATGTTTAAGAAAGGATGATGCCTTGTGGCAGATACCAAAAAGACCGAAAAGAAATTTTCGACTTACAAGGGCAGACCGCTCGTTCGTTGCAATGACGAGATTTACTACGGCAGTATGGAAGAACCGTATGTTATAAGAATGCAAATCAAAAGCAAAAAGGATGTCAACGGAACTGAGATTGCCGATAAGGTAACAGTTCAGCTAATGGCTACAGACCCCTATCTTTCACCGAGAAAACAGCTTGTTAAGTCAAGTGAGAAAAAGGGATTGTTCCTTGCTATGGATATTGCAGACATCTGGCTTGAAAGAGCCCTTGCAAACAAAATGTAATTTAACATTGAATTTACGGAGTAATCGGTTTTGGTTACTCCGTTTTTTCTTATACGGCGAGCCGCCGTTCCCTTCTCGTGAAGACAGTTCGCAAGTATAACAACATATTTTACCCGAGCGTAAATTGGACGTCCGCTTTGATGAGAAACTTTTGTTTAATCATATATGGTTGATATGATGAAAATAGTGCATTCGTTTGTAGCGGCAAACAACATCTTTGTTGCATTTATAAAACCAGTCTTATCACAAACTTTTTACCGTTACATGAAAAGTGTATAGTGGATGTTCCCATACAAATGATTACAAAACTTTGAAATTTTATTATACAGAAAAAGCACTCTGCATTTCTGCAAAGTGCCTTAATCGTCAGCATTCAAGTCCTCCATAAGCTCGCTTACAGAACCAAAAGGACCGTGAAGATTTTTGCCCTCTCTGACATCCTGCATAGCCTGCAAGGTTTCTGCATTTGGCTTATCAAGTTTGATTTCAAACGGTATGCCGTTCTCCCTGACAATTTGTTTGAGATAGATATTGATTGCTGTTGACATATTCAAACCAAGTTCGTTAAGCAATGTGTCAGCAGTTTTTTTAAGATTTTCATCAACTCTGACATTCAGATTTGTTGTTGCCATAAAATCAACTCCTTTATATCTGTATATGTATAATACCACATACAAGTTACAATGTAAAGCAATTGTAATTACGCTGTCATTATTTTGCACAATTTTACATACAATAAAACAAAGATCGGGAAACAGAGCATTTCATTTTACACACTCTCTTCCCGACCTTAATTTTCAATTTTACATTTTAAATTTTCAATTTACTTTGTATCCTGCGTCCTCTACTGCTTTTTTAAGAACGGAATCTTCAACATTTTTTGACATTGTAAGAACGGCTGAGCCTTTCTCGTGGCTTACTTCTGCCGATTCAACACCGTCAATTGCCTCAAGAGTTTTCTTTACTGTTGCCTCGCAATGCGGACACATCATACCTTCGATTTTCATTGTTTTTTCCATGGTTTTATTCTCCTTTTTATTTTTATGTTTTATTTTTCTGTCATGCTTTGAGCTGTGAACCTTAACAAAATTAAGCCTTAGTGCGTTTGTTACAACACAAAAGCTTGAAAGGCTCATTGCCGCCGCACCGAACATCGGATTTAACTGCCAGCCGAAAAGATTGATAAATGCACCCATTGCAAGCGGAATACCGATTACATTGTAAATAAATGCCCAGAAAAGATTTTCGTGAATGTTACGGAGTGTTGCTCTGCCAAGTCTGATTGTTGCAGGAACATCTGCAAGGCGGCTCTTAACAAGCACAACATCTGCCGCATCAATTGCAACATCCGTTCCCGCTCCGATTGCAATACCCAAGTCTGCGCTTGTGAGGGCAGGCGCATCGTTAATGCCGTCACCGACCATTGCAACCTTGCCGTATTTTTTTAGCTCTTTTACATTCTTTTCCTTACCGTCAGGAAGAACTCCTGCAACAACTTCATCAATGTCTGCGTTTTTTGCAACGGCTTTTGCGGTTTTTTCGTTATCGCCCGTAAGCATTACAACACGCACACCCATATTTTTGAGTTCATTAACAGCTTGTTTGCCGTCCTCTTTTATTATGTCTGCAACAGCAATAATGCCGAGAAATTTATTTCCTTTACAGAAATACAGCGGAGTTTTGCCCTCTTCCGCAAGCTGTTCAGCCTTTGCTTTTTCGTCTGATGAAATTTCAGCAAACTGTGAAATATATCTGTAATTGCCGCCGTAAACGCTTTCAGAGCCGATTTTTGCTGTAAGTCCGTTACCCGTTACGGCATTGAACTCAGTCACTGCATCGCCGATAATATGTCTGTCATTTGCATAAACTACAATTGCCTTTGCAAGCGGATGTTCGCTTGATTTTTCAAGAGCAACGGCTGTTTTCAAAAGCTCGGTTTCCGAGATATTTTCGACTGTTACGATATCGGTAACGGCGGGTTCACCCTTAGTAACCGTGCCTGTTTTGTCAAGAACAACCGTGTCAATTCTGCCTGCCGTTTCAAGCGAAACTGCGGTTTTAAAGAGGATTCCGTTCTTTGCACCGACACCGTTGCCGACCATAATCGCAACAGGGGTTGCAAGTCCCAATGCACACGGACAACTGATTACAAGAACGGAAATGGCTCTTGCGAGCGAAAATCCTACACTTTGACCGAGCAACAGCCACACGATTGCAGTAATCACGGCAATTGTGATTACCGCAGGAACAAACACGCCCGATACCTTGTCGGCAATTTTTGCGATAGGCGCTTTGGTGGCAGACGCATCGCTGACCATTTTAATAATCTGTGACAGCGTTGTATCCTCACCGATTCTCGTAGCCTCACAGCGGATATATCCCGACTGATTGATTGTTGCGGCTGAAACCGTATCGCCGACAAGCTTGTCAACAGGAACGCTTTCACCCGTCAGCGCTGATTCATTGACGGCACTTTCACCGTCAATAACAACTCCGTCAACAGGAATACTCTCACCCGGGCGAACTGCGAATATATCGCCTTTTTTCACCTGCTCTATCGGAACAGTCTTTTCAACACCGTCAACTACAATCGTAGCAGTCTTTGGTGCAAGTTTCATCAAACCTTTGAGAGCGTCGGTAGTTTTGCCCTTTGAGTGAGCCTCAAGCATTTTACCGACTGTGATGAGTGCCAAAATCATTGCGGCTGATTCAAAATAGAACTCGTGCATATACGACATAACCGCCGCCGAGTCACCTCTCACCTGTGCATCGGTCATCATAAACAACGCAATTGTGCTGTAAATAAAGGCTGTGCCTGAACCAAGTGCAACAAGCGTGTCCATATTGGGAGCAAGGCGGATAATCCCCTTGAATCCGCTGACAAAAAATTTCTGATTAATCACCATCACTATACCTGACAAAATCAGCTGAACAAGTCCCATTGCAATATGGTTGTTGTCAAAAAATGACGGCAAAGGCCATCCCCACATCATATGTCCCATTGAAAAATACATCAACACTGCAAGGACAATGAGCGATGCGATAAGTCTTTTTCTGATTTTGGGTGTTTCGGTATCTTTGAGAGAATCCTCTGCATCTGGCGATTTTTTCTCTTTGCCTTTCAAAGACGCACCATAGCCGGCATTCTGCACGGCTTTAATAATTGCAGACGAATCGGCAGTGCCGTCAACATTCATTGAATTTGTAAGCAGACTGACGGAACAGGAATTTACTCCGTCAATCTTTGATACCGCCTTTTCAACACGGGCAACACAGGCGGCACAGCTCATACCCGTTACATTGTATTGAGTCATAGTTTCTCCTACTTCATAAGCTTTTGCAAAACACCGACAAGCTCGTCGATTGTTTCATCGTTACCTGCCCTTATGTCATCTGCAACACAGGTGCGGATATGATTAGCAAGCAACTCCTTGTTAAAAGCGTTGAGTGCCGCATTGGCGGCGGCAACCTGTACCAGAATATCGGGACAGTAGGCGTCTTTTTCAAGCATACCCTTTATCCCCCGTATCTGACCTTCAATACGATTAAGTCGGTTTACAAGCGACTTGTATTCTTTTTCGGTGCGGTGCTTGTGTTTTGCACAATGTTCACACTTATTATTCTCCATAATATCAACCTCATAATTTCAAAATAGGATATATTATTCAAAGCCCTTTTAAGATACCCCCTGTAGGTATCTTACAGTTATGATTGTATACCCCATTGGGGTATTTGTCAATAGGTTAATTACAGAAAAAAGCAGAATGCATTACGCACCCTGCTTTTATAGGATAATATTAAAATAATTCCGAATGAGTTCCGAGTCTGTAGAGCATTAAAACAAGCACATCATCTTTAATCTCATAAACAAGCAACCAATCAGGCTCAATATGACACTCACGAGTCCCTTTATAATTTCCCATAAGGTCATGGTCTTTATATTTGGCATTTAGAGTTTCACCGTTTGCCAATGTATTGATTACGCTAAAAAGTTTATCGAGATTTTTATGTTGCTTTTTCGCAAGTTTTTAATCTTTCTTGAATTGAGAGGTAAACTGAACATCGTATTTCATACTTCCAAAGCCTCTCTAAGTGCATCCATGCTTGAATATCTCGGAGTGTTTGGATCAGACATAATTTTTCTGCCTTCTTCTATAGCGGCAGCTGTGATATCATTTGGTATATCAAGTTTCAACTCAAAAGGAATGCCGTGTTCGCGAATGGCAGTTCTTAAAAAAATGTTTACTGCAGTTGTCATGTTAAGACCAAGTTCGCTGAAAATTTCTTCTGCCTTATCTTTTACTTCTTTATCTGTTCTGATATTAAGATTGGTTGTTGCCATAAAAACATCTCCTTTCAAGCATAGTATATGCTTATTTTCGGTTATTGTCAACATGCTGTCATTAGAAAATGTGCTTCAATAACATAAAAAAACACCGTACAAAATGTACGGTGTTAAAAGCTGTTATTAAATTAGTCAGCTGTGTAAGGGAGCAAAGCAAGGTGACGAGCACGCTTGATAGCAACTGTAAGCTCACGCTGATGTCTTGCGCAAGTACCTGTTACACGGCGAGGAAGAATCTTTCCTCTTTCTGACATATAACGACGAAGACGAGCAATATCCTTGTAATCGATATTCTCAACCTTGTCAACACAGAAGCCGCAAACCTTCTTGCGAGCTTTTCTGCCACGGTTCATTGGTCTGTCTGCCATGATGAAGTTCTCCTTTCAATGAGAATTATTTAAATTAAGTTGAAGTTAAAATGGTAAATCATCGTCCAACGGCATATCCTGAAAATCAGAGTTTGAACCGCTCTGATAAGATGCAGGTGCCTGCTGAGCAGGTTCCTGATGATAAGCCTGGTTTCCGCCGTAAGACGGAGCACCGTATGACTGATTGCCGCCATAGGACTGATTGTAGCCGCCTGCATTGTTGTCACGGCGTTCGCCTGTGAACGAAACATTGTCTGCTACAACCTCAACAACGTAACGGTTTGAACCGTCCTTAGCCTGGAACTGACGGCTCTGGAGCTGTCCTTCAACAGCAATGAGAGAACCCTTTCCAAAGTAACGGCATACAAATTCCGCTGTACTTCTCCAACATACAATATTAAAGAAGTCGGCTTTACGCTCCTCGCCCTGCTTTACATAGTTACGATCAACTGCAATGCTGAAGCTTGTAACGCTTACGCCTGTGTTTGTTGTTTTTAATTCAGGGTCAGCTGTAATTCTGCCCATTAAGATTACTCTGTTTAACATACTTTTCCTTTCGTGTTCGGGTTAAAACCCTACAAATTGATTATTCGACTTCCTTCTTGATTATCATTGAACGCATTACGCCTTCTGTGATCTTGTAGATACGGTCGAGCTCTGCAGGGAACTCAGCTTCACTTTCAAAATCGAAAAGAACATAATAGCCTTCGCTCTCTTTGTTGATAAGGTAAGCAAGCTTTCTCTTGCCCCATTCGTCAACATTCTTCAAAGTGGCATGCTTCTCAATGAGAGCCTTGAACTTTTCAACGATGGCCTGGATACCTTCTTCGCCCTTCTTCATTGAAATGATCATTACTGTTTCGTAATTAGCTGTTACTGCCATTAATATTGCACCTCCTTCTGGACATTATGGCGGTTTTCACCGCAAGGATTGTTATGTACACAACATAACAGATTTATTATAACATAAAATCACGGTTTGTCAACATTTTTTTACTGTTTTATTAATTTTCACTTCGAGCAGATATAATAAATTTCTTAACTTTTTCAAAATCTTTACCGTCACCGTTTGAATTTTCAACACCCGAACTTACATCAACTCCGTCAGGCTTAACGGCTTTTACGGCTTTTGCAACGGTTTCGGGATTCAGACCTCCTGCAAGCATAAACAATTTATCATCACGAGGCAGATTTTCAAGCATTGTCCAGTCAAAGGTTTTTCCGCTGCCGGGTTCGTGTGCGTCAAAAACATAGCCTACAATGTTCTGATTCATTCTGTATTCATCAAACTTTTCAAGGTCGCTCACATTAAAGGCACGAATTACCTTTAAATACGGATTTGAAAGCACATCTCCTCCAACCTCACCGTGAATTTGAATGTAGTCAAAACCGCAATCATATGCAGTTTTCACCTGTTCAAGAGTCGGAGAAACAGTCACCGCAACCGGCAAAACATTTTTATCAAGCATTTCAATCAGGCTCTTGGCGGTTTCGGGAGAAATATTCCGCTTACTCTTTGGAAAGAACATTACAAATCCCGCAAAATCGGGTTTGCAGACATTTACTATCTTAATGTCTTCGGCGGATGTAATTCCGCAAATTTTAACTTTCATAAACTCACCTACAAAACAATTGTACCATATCGAATTAACGGTTGCAATAAAAAAAGACAAAGGACAGTCTGCGTGGCTGTCCTTTGTCAATATCGGGAAGTAATCCAATTACTTATTAGCTGTTAAATACGCCTGTTGAGAGGTAACGCTCACCTGTGTCGGGGAACAATGCAACGATTGTCTTACCTGCATTTTCTTCACGCTTGGCAAGCTCAATTGCGGCTGCAAGAGCGGCGCCTGATGAGATACCTACGAGGATACCTTCTGTCTTTGCAATATCATTTGCATTTGAGAAAGCGGCTTCGTTAGCAATCGGAAGAATTTCGTCATATACCTTTGTATCGAGAGTATCGGGAACAAAGCCAGCACCGATACCCTGAATCTTATGAGGACCGCCGTGGCCCTCCGAAAGTACGGGAGAAGTCTGCGGCTCAACTGCAACAACCTTTACATCAGCCTTCTTTGACTTAAGGAAGTTACCCACGCCGCTGAGTGTACCGCCTGTGCCGACACCTGCAACGAAGAAATCAACATTGCCGTCCGTATCTTCCCAGATTTCCGGACCAGTTGTATCAAAATGAGCCTTAGGGTTAGCAGGATTCTCAAACTGACCGAGGATAATGCCACCGTCAATTTCCTTTTCAAGCTCTTTAGCCTTTGCAATTGCACCGCTCATACCCTTTGTACCGTCAGTAAGAACGATTTCAGCACCGTATGCCTTGAGGAGGTTTCTTCTCTCAACGCTCATTGTTTCGGGCATTGTGAGGATTGTCTTGTAGCCCTTTGCAGTAGCTACAGATGCAAGACCGATGCCTGTGTTACCTGATGTCGGTTCAATGATTGTTGAACCCTTTTTGAGCTTACCGCTCTTTTCAGCATCCTCAACCATAGCTCTTGCCACTCTGTCCTTAACACTGCCGGCAGGATTAAAGAGTTCAAGCTTTGCAACAACCTTTGCCTTGAGGTCATATTTCTTTTCTATATTAACGAGTTCGATAAGCGGTGTTCTGCCGATAAGTTCTGTTACACTTGTATATATTTTGCTCACAAAAATCAAGTCCTTTCAAAATTCAAAAAATTAAAATCAGTCATCAAGTGAATCAAATGCTTCCTGAAGGTCATAGATAATATCGTCGATATTCTCTGTGCCGATTGAAAGTCTGATAGTGTTTGGCTTAATGCCCTGTTCTGCAAGCTCTGCCTCGCTGAGCTGTGAATGAGTTGTTGATGCAGGGTGAATTGCAAGAGATTTAACATCTGCAACATTTGCAAGAAGTGAGAATACTTCGAGGTGGTCGATGAATTTCTTTGCAGTTTCAGCGTCACCCTTGATTTCAAATGTGAAGATTGAGCCTGCACCCTTCGGGAAGTATTTCTTGTAAAGTGCGTTGTACTTGCTGTCAGGAAGTGAAGGATGATTAACATTTTCTACCTTCGGGTTCTTAGAGAGGAAGTCAACAACCTTGAGTGCATTTTCAACATGGCGTTCAACACGAAGTGAAAGTGTTTCAAGGCCCTGAAGGAATAAAAATGCGTGGAACGGTGAAAGTGTAGCGCCTGTATCTCTGAGGAGAATGGCACGAACATAAGTTACAAGAGCAGCACCCGGAGCAGCCTCTGTAAATACTGCACCGTGGTATGATGCGTTAGGCTCTGAGAACTGTGGGAACTTGCCTGATGCAGCCCAGTCAAACTTGCCGCTTTCAACGATTACACCGCCGAGAGCCGTACCGTGACCGCCGATAAACTTTGTTGCCGAATGAACAACGATATCTGCGCCGTACTCAAACGGTCTGAGAAGATAAGGTGTAGCGAATGTGCTGTCGATTACAAGCGGAATCTTGTGTGAATGAGCAATGTTTGCTACTTCTTCAATATCAATAATATTTGAATTGGGGTTACCGAGTGATTCAATGAAAACAGCCTTTGTGTTTTCGTCAATTGCATTTTCAAATGCGTTTTCTTCGTCAGGATCAACAAACTTTGTTGTTACACCGTACTCTGAGAATGTATGCTCAAGCCAGTTGTATGTGCCGCCGTAGATTGTCTTTGCGGCTACGATGTTGTCGCCTGCTTTTGCAAGAGCCTGAAGTGCATATGAAACTGCCGCTGCACCTGATGCAACTGCAAGAGCTGCTGTGCCGCCCTCAAGAGCTGCAATTCTCTTTTCAAAAACATCCTCTGTCGGGTTTGTAAGTCTGCCGTAGATGTTACCTGCATCTTTGAGTGCAAAGCGGTCTGCAGCGTGCTGACTGTTGTGGAATACATAAGAAGTAGTTGCGTAAATCGGAACTGCTCTTGCGTCTGTTACAGGGTCTGCTGTTTCCTGACCGATGTGAAGCTGTTTTGTTTCAAATTTAAGATTTCTTTCGCTTAATTTACTCATTTTGATGTCCTCATTTCATTTTAATTTTAATTTCAGAAGTTATGTTGCGGATTTGATGTGTCCCGTATCACATTCGTGCATTACTGCAACATCGTTTGAATCTGAGATTTTTCATTTGGATCACCTTTCCCATATTTCCTATTTGATTGGTGGGTTTTAATTGGATTGTCTATATAATACCACAGATTTTTTATTTGTCAATAGGTTTTTTGAAATTTTTTCTTATCTTTCCTATTGGTTTAGTAGGTTTGCTGGGTTTTGATAATTGAAAAGGTCTAAAAAGCCGATATTCAAGCCGTTTTTTAAATTTCAACCGTTAAGCAGTCAATTTGAAATTTTTTCTGATTTTTTAAAACTAATATTCAAAAGCATCATTTGCACACGGCAAAACGCCACATTACCTACTAAATTGCTGTGTAAACAACAAAAGCACCCGTAAAGGATGCTTTCGGATTATATTAAATTACATAGTTATCTGCCGAATTTGCAATAATGTCGGCAAGAGTAATGTTGTCAACAACATCGTCAATAGCCTTCTGGAGTTTCTCCCACACAAAAAGCGTTGAACATTGTTCACGACGATCACAGGTATTTTCATTACCCTCAAGGCAAGCCACGGGTGCAAGACTGCCCTCGGTGAGTCTTAAAATCATACCGACAGTATAATATTCGGGTTCATGAGCAAGACGATATCCTCCGTTTGAACCTCTTGCGCTGAGCACATAACCTGCCTTTGTAAGTACGGTAATAATCTGTTCAAGGTATTTAAGCGATATTCCCTGACGGGCGGCAACCTCCTTTAGGGCTACATTTTCCCCTTGTTTACACTGAGCAAGGTCAACCATAAGTCGGAGCGCATACCTACCCTTTGTTGAAATTTTCAAATTAACCACCCTATTCATATATTAATAATATGATTAAAGCATATCATAAACGGCTGTATATGTCAATGAGCCTGTTGCACAACAATAACCTATTTAACTTGTAAGAAAACACAAAAAGCGGGAGCGAAAAACGCCCCCGCAGAGTTTACATATGAAGTTACGACGATACACCGCAAATCAGTGTTACAATTCTTACTGCAAATAAAGCAAACGCAACCCACATAATCGGATGAATTTCTTTGATTTTGCCTGTAACAATCTTGAGAATAACCCAAGTAAGGATACCGAACATGATACCTGTTGCTATTGAATATGCAAACGGCATAAAGATGATTGCTACGAAACCGCCGACTGTATCGGCAATGTCTGAGTCAAAATCCATCTTTGTAACATTCTTAATCATAAGAAGACCTACAAATACGAGTGCAGGAGCTGTTGCAAATGAAGGAATAGCAAGGAAAATCGGATAAAGCGGAATAGCAAGGATAAAGAGAATTGCAGAAGTAAGAGCTGTAAGACCTGTTCTGCCACCCTCTGCAACACCTGTTGTTGACTCAACATAAGATGTTACTGTTGATGTACCGAGGCAAGCACCAAGGCATGTACCGAGTGCGTCAGACATAAGAGCACGACCTACACGGGGAAGTTCGCCCTTTTCATTGAGGAGATTACCCTCCTGAGCAACACCGATAAGTGTACCTACTGTATCGAAGAGGTCAACAAAGAGGAATGCAAATACGATAACGGCAAAGTTAAGCGCATGCTGTGCCACATAACCGAAATCAAACTTGAAGAAAGTTTCTGTTGCCATATTCTGGACAGGTCCGAATACAGAGTAGTTTGCAAAATCAGGAATGAGCGATGCACCCTGATACCAACCGCAAAGCTGAGCAATGATGCCGAGAACCCATGTTGCAATGATACCGATAAGGATTGAGCCTTTAACTCTGTAGTGCCAGAGTGTAGCAACAATGAGGATACCGACAAGTGCAAGAACCACCGGAGCAGAACCAACATCACCGAGCTTAACGAGAGTTGATGACTGAACAGCCTTGCCGTCATAGTAAGCGTCTGTTGTGATAACGCCTGCGCCCTTAAGACCTACAATTGTGATAAAAAGACCGATACCTGCCGAAATACCGTACTTGAGGTTCTGAGGAACCTTGTTTACAAGTGTTTCACGGAATTTGAAGATTGAGAGGATAATGAAAATAATACCCTCAACAAGGATAGCTGTCAAAGCTACCTGCCATGGATTTGTGATACCCTGCTCTGCAAGCTGCGGAACAACTGTGTATGCAAAATATGCATTCAGTCCCATACCGGAAGCAAGAACTACAGGATAGTTGGCATAAAATGCCATGATGAGTGTTGCGAAAGCAGCCGATACAGCTGTTGCTGCAAAGATTGCATTCGGATCCATTCCTGCGGCAGAAAGAATACTCGGGTTTACAGCGAGTATGTAAGCCATTGCAAGGAATGTTGTAATGCCGGCAATAATCTCGGTTTTGACATTAGTGCCGTTTTCTTTCAGTTTGAAAATCTTTTCCAAAAGAAAGCCCCCCTAAAATATTTTGTCGAAACACGACATAGTTAAATTGTAGTTTATTCTTGCCAAAATTTCAAGTGGTATATTATACAAATTCATTGCAAAAATCAAGTTTTTGATTGCTTTGTGAAGTTTTTTGAGGAAAATCAGGTACAGGCAATTATTGAACATTTCACGAATAAAATTATATAACGATAAATTTTAGTTTAAGGGGTGCTGTTATGATTGAGTTACTCGGATTTTTAGGACAATATATATGTTTTTTCATTCTTCATGTTTGCGGAGGCGGTTCGTTTCCGAAACCTTTAACAGAAAAGCAAGAGCGTGAATGTCTTGAAAAAAGTGCAAACGGCGATATTGCGGCAAGAAATATGCTTGTTGAACACAATCTGAGGCTTGTTGCACACATAATAAAGAAATATTACGGAACACAAAGCGAACAGGATGACCTTGTATCAATCGGCACAATCGGTCTGATAAAGGCAATCAACACATTTGACATGAACAAAAACATAAAATTAAGTTCTTATGCGAGCAGATGCATTGAAAACGAAATTCTTATGCATTTCAGAAATGCAAAGAAAAGTGCTCAGGATATTTCTTTAAACGAAACAATTGATACCGACAAGGACGGCAATCCTCTCACCCTTCTTGATATTATGTCAGTTGACGATAACATAATTGACAATCTTGATTTGAAGCTTAATTCAAAAAAGCTCGGTCAGTTCATAAAAGAGGAACTTAACGAGCGTGAGCAAAAGATTATTGTACTGAGGTACGGTCTTGACGGCAAGGAAGCCATGACTCAAAAAAGTGTTGCCAAAATGTTAGGCATATCCCGTTCCTATGTCAGCCGCATCGAAACCAAAGCGTTAAAACAATTGCGAAAACGATTTGAAACAAGTTCAAATTTGTGAGATAATATGTTATTTAAATTCATCAGGGGTGTTCATCGAATGCCCCTGTATATTTCACAACAAAAAAATTCTTGACATATACCAAACTGCGTGATATAATAACAATGTTACAGATAAGCGGATGTAGTTTAGTGGTAGAACTTCAGCCTTCCAAGCTGATCGTGTGGGTTCGATTCCCATCATCCGCTCCATACTAAAAGGTACTCGAAACTGAGTACCTTTTCTTTTTGCATATTGAAGAAATAAATCAATCAGATGGGAATCGAAAGCCCGTTTAGAAAACAGTTCAGCGAACTGTTTTTAGGGCGTAGCGTTGATCCAAGTTAAGCCTAAACGCTTTAGACAAAGACGAGATTTGCAACTTCTGTATCACAAAGTAATCATCCGCTCCATTAAAAGGTACTCGAAACTGAGTACCTTTTCTTTTTGCACATTTTACTGCGTTCATATTTAAACACAACATCAATCAAATCAGAACATTTTTATAAAGCTTACAATCTAATTGCAATGGGAGAACACGGTTCTCCACTACAAAATGACAACTACTTTGTTTCATTTATATATTATTTGACTAAATTAAAATCTTACCAATCAAAACTTTTTCTTCAATTTGGCAAGCTTTTTTTCTGCATCTTTATATCCGCCTTTGACGGCTTTTTCGTAGGCTTTTACGGCTTCTTCCCTATTGCCTGTTTTTGCATAATATTCACCCAATGCGAATGATGCTGACGCTATACCATTATCGGCGGCAATTTTATAGTACTCCATTGCAAGTTTCGGATTGCGGGTAACACCTCTGCCGTCCATAAGAATATCTGCAATTTTGGACGCTCCATTCGCACTGCCAAGGTCTGCGGCTTTTTTGTACCACATAGCCGCCTGTTCGGGATTTTTGACACCGTTCACGGAAAATTCAGCCATCCACAATACGGCAGGAAGATAATCGAAATCGGTTGCAAGGGTATTCATTATATTTTTAGCACGGGCAACGGTTTCAACGGTCGGATTTTTCAAAAGCCTTCTCGCCTTCATATATTCAAGCTCGCACATTTCTTTTCTGTTCTGAACGCTTGTACCGTGCAGAATCGTGTTTACATCGCTTTTAAATTCGCCGTCATTCGGTTTTTCAGGGGACTGATGTTTTTTCATTTTATCAAACAAGCTCATAACTCTCCTCCTTACCGTTTTCTGCTTACCATATATTTCACTTCAATATTACGAATACACAATTTTTATCATATCAAAACATTCAGAAAAACATATGATAGCATCAAGGCTGGCGGATGATATCCGCCCCTACAAGTTTGTCATTCTACATTAAGATTATAAATGAAAACTGCGAATTTATAAATCTGTTTGGGCATTATATTCAAAAAGCATATTGATTTTATCCTTAAATTCGATTATAATTTACTTGTAAACATAAAAACCACTTGTTTTTTAAGGAGATAACGATGAATATATTTGACAATATTGCCGCTAATCTTTCATTAAAGTATGAAAATTCGGAATTTTATAAAAACAAACTCATCAAACGATACAAGCCACTCATCACACCGGGTGTGAAGTCACAGGACGAGCTTATCATTTCTCTTGAAAAGCACTTTGACCTTGAACTAACCGACAAGGCTGTTATGAGCAAGACTTTTCTTGAACTCTGCGTTATGGGCAATATTGATTGTGATGAGCCTGATATGATTGATTTTGAGATTTACAGGGTTGTGAGGAATTCAAAGAGCGAAGCACTTTATGCTTGCGAAAAATACGACCTCGATGATGACGACATTTTTATAATTTTTGAGGAGCATAACAACTTCTTTATCAGTAACTCGCAGATTGTCGAGATGCTGCTTATCATCAAAGAGGGTGTTTCTGCCGAGGACTATGAGAATGAAACTCCCGAATTTCTCAACTACATCCGTGTCTGCCGTTACTTCTGCCAGACAAACTTTTTTAAGCTCAACAAGGCTGTTACATATGACGAGTTCGATATGATTGACATTCCCGAAGATGAAAGCGATTCTGACGATTCCGATTATTTTGACGAATCTGATGATGAAGCTGACGATTTCACAGATGCAATTGAGTTTTAATTTTTGAATTTTCACTTTTCGACTTAGCAAAATAGCAAAAAAATTACGAGGAAGGTTTTATGCCTTCCTCGTTTTTGTTTACTGCAAATCACTTTCTTAAAGATGAATTCTATCAAAAGTAGCGTCTTTAAAATCGTCTGAAAATGCATTTATTACCAAGGTATGTAAGTTGTAGTAGTACTGAATACCATTTTCATTAAATACATATGTTGTTTCGTTGCTGTTCTTACATTTTCCAACCAACCTGTTAGAAACAACAGGATTTGCGTCAATCAATGGTGCAATCAAAACAGCCGCCAAAACACATAATATCACTACAGGTATCACTATTTTTATTGGAGCAGGTTTCTTTTTCGGATTAACCTGAACAAAATTCTGAGAATATTCAACATTTGTACTACTATCTGAATTAGCAGAATTATTTACAGTCACATTTTGAACATTACTGTCTGTTGTGTTTGTCACAGGTTCAGTTGAACTATTAACACTGTCACTTGGCTCTGCCGCAGAAACAAATTATTCAAGAAACGAGCTTATCAATGTAATCCTCAGTCACGGCGTTGAAAACATCATAATAGAATAATCAAACTTTTTATCGGGAAGGAGAAATCCTTCCCTTTTTTCATACTACGGACTGAACCGCAACAACTTTAAAGCAATGTTCCTCATTGTCTGCATAAATCTGCGCCGAGAAGAACTCGTCCATATTGCAGAAAAGTCCATACGATTCAATTCCTACATCTTCATCCCTGTCAAGGCGAGCAAGCACTTCGTTGATTTCATCGGTAAATGCAACGATTTCTCCCACATTTTCGGGAATCCACTGCACACCGTCAATTCCGATTATCATTTCCTCATCCCACTTTTTGCGGCACTTTTTAAATGCTTTTTCATCATCAACATAAATATATCTTTCGATTATATTCTTGATTTCCTCAGCTTCATCGTGATACTTTTCAAAATCAAATGCGATAACAAGAAACATTTCACTATTCCACAAATTTGAAATTGCGAAGTCCTTTTTCTCAACAATGTCGCCAAAATCAAAAACATTGTCCATACAGGTTTTATCGTCAATGTACTGGGATAACCACAAATCAATGCCGTCAAAATAAGCTATTTTTCCGTACTTGAAGTCCTTTTCGCCAGAATTTTCAAGGCAATCAAAAATGCTTGGAACTCTATCAGGAAAACACGCCACCGTGATAAATTCCTCATCGGAACAGTTGCCGATATTCACAAATTTTCCGCTGCAGGTGATGTCAATTGTGAATCCGCCGTGATTACCGAGCTTCTGGATTATCTCGCCCGCACTTTCGTCTTCGGTTTCAAAAAGCGTTTCATCGCCCTCAATATCAATATGCAAATCAAAGTCAGCATTTTCACATCTCTTCGACATCGTTGCATAGGAAAGCAGCGCCAAAAGGTATGCACGGATACCCTTGATTGCTTCGGGATTTTGCGGTGCGTTTTCAAACACAAGCTTTTCGTGGATCTTTCTTTTACAATTCATTAACATAATAATTTCCGCCTTTCATTAACTTAGTAACAATTATTGTTATTGCCCTTTTAATTAGGTTTTTCCTTTACTTTTCTTTAATAATATTATACCATAAACCACTGTCCCATTATCTACCCTCTGCTCTAAAAAACGGCTTATTTATGCGGTTTTTTTGCGAAAATTCTTCATTTATTAAAAACAGAGCATCTTGACAAATGTGTGAATTTTTTGTATAATCAAAGAGTTTGTTTTTATAGGAGAGAATTCGTTTATGGAAAGAGAAAATTTTAAATCCCGACTTGGGTTTATCCTTGTAAGTGCGGGTTGCGCTATCGGAATCGGCAATGTGTGGCGATTTCCGTATGTTGCAGGACAGAACGGCGGCGGACTATTTGTACTTTTGTACCTAATCTTCCTCGTTCTTATGGGTGTTCCTGTTTTGACAATGGAACTTGCAGTCGGAAGAGCGAGCAGAAAAAGTGCTGTTCTCGCCTACAAAAAACTTGAAAAGCCAAAGAGCAAGTGGCACATTCACGGCTGGTTCTGTATGCTCGGATGCTACCTTTTGATGATGTACTACACCACGGTTTCGGGTTGGATGACGAGCTACTTCTACAAATTTGCGACGGGTTCATTTGAAAGCGGAATGACCTCGGAGCAAGTTGGCGGAGTATTCAACGAATTGCAGTCAAATCCGCTTGAAATGGTAATTTGGATGGCGATTATCACCGTCCTCGGATTCCTTGTTTGCAGCAGAGGTATTCAAAAGGGCATTGAAAAAGTCAGCAAAGTTATGATGATTGCGTTGCTCATACTCATTCTTGTACTCGCAGGCAACAGCTTATTCCTTTCGGGTGTAGGCGAGGGACTCAGCTTCTACCTTATTCCCGATTTGGACAAGGTGAATGAAATCGGACTTGGCAATGTTATTTCATCCGCTATGAATCAGGCATTCTTCACACTCAGCCTTGGCATTGCGGCAATGGAAATTTTCGGCAGTTATATGTCAAAAGACCACGCTCTGCCGAGTGAGTCAATCAAAATTTGCGCACTTGACACATTTGTTGCGATTATGGCAGGTCTTATCATCTTCCCCGCTTGTTTTTCATACGGTGTTCAGCCCGACCAAGGCCCTGCTCTGATTTTTGTAACACTTCCGAATGTGTTCGTAAATATGGCCGGCGGAAGAATTTGGGGTACTCTGTTCTTCCTGTTTATGACTTTTGCGTGCTTCTCAACAATCATTGCCGTGTTTGAAAACATCATTTCGTTCTGGATTGATATGTTCGGCATCAACAGAAAGAAGTCTGTTCTTATCAACACAATCATCATTCTTATCGCAAGTTTGCCGTGTGTGTTCGGTTTCAACATTTGGAGCGGTTTCCAAATTTTTGGTCAGAATGTTCTCGGTATGGAAGATTTTCTCGTAAGCAATATCCTTCTTCCTGTAGGTTCGCTTGTGTATCTCCTCTTCTGCGTTACAAAATTCGGTTGGGGATTTGACAACTACCTTGATGAGTGTAACACCGGTAAAGGCATTAAATTTTCAAAGGCTTTAAAGCCGTATTTCAAGTATGTACTCCCTGTTCTTGTACTGATTTTGATTGTTCAGGGATTCATAAAATAAGTTAATATATTTCTTTAAAAGCAAAATCCCGACAGTATTGAAAAACATACTGTCGGGATTTTTTTATGTCCGCATTTATTAAATTTACTTTTTACAATTGAACTTTTTTACCTTTTCGGAAAGCTCGACAAGCTCTTCTTTTGAAAGTTCGGGAAGATGCTCAAGGTCATCAAGAAACTTTGCACTGCTTTCATCAGCACGAAGTTTTGTACTTTCCACATAGTAGCTTGTGATTACACCGGGGACTACCGCAATGATGAGAATTGAACATACGGAAAGAAAGATTGAAAGCACTCTGCCGACAAGCGTTGTTGCAAGCACATCGCCAAGTCCGATTGTTGTGGCAACGCTGAAACAGTACCATATGCTGTCAAAAAGCCGAGTTATGTTCGGTTCAAAAATCCATATTGCAACACTCACCGCAAAAAACACGATAACATAACTGCACAAAAGCTTGATTGCACCCGTCCGTTTGAGGACAATTTTCAACAGTCTTGTCTTTTTCAAAACACCACCCCACTTGTATAAATTATAGCAATTAAAATTACCTCCGTCAAGGCGGTGGATATACAGCTTTAAGAATAGAATCAATTGAAAGTGAAATTGTCCTATAGGACAGTTGCGGATGACATACTGAATAAAAATAAAACCGACCTGTCATAGCAACAAGTCGGCTTTATTTCTGAAATATAAAATGAAATGAAAAATTAAAATTAACGATTAATCGGAATATTTTCTGATTTTGAGATAAATTCCCCTGTCATCGGCAATTTTCTGACAAGCCTTGATGTCCTCCTCGGGGATTGTATCTACGATTGAAAACTGCGTATGTTCAAAATATTTCTTTGCATCCTCTGCAAATTTGAGCATTGACTCATACGCATGGTCAAAAACAGGACGGCAAACTTCGTCATACTTTTCCGATGAACAGGTATTGAGGCTGATTGAAACAGAATCAATATACTTTGAAATCAACTCAGCTGTGGGCTTGTTGTTGATTCTGTCAGAAAGACCGTTTGTGTTGAGTCTGAGTTTGATGTCGGGGTGCTTTTCCCTTACATATTTTGCGGTTTCAAGCATATTATCAAGAGCCGAAGTCGGTTCGCCGTAGCCACAGAATACAAGCTCCTTGTAGCCTGTGAAATCAAAATCATCAACAGCCTTTTTAATATCCTCCATACTCGGATCATGCTTGTGCCAGAGTGTATCTGCACTGCCGACCGAATCGGTATTGTTACGGATACAGAATGTGCATCTGCAAGGGCATTTGTTCGTCAGATTAGCATAGATAGATGTTTTGTACACATAAAGAATATCTGCCATTATGTTTTCTTCTCCTTATTGAAACTCACATTAAAGCGAGAGTTTTTTCTTGAAATTGATTTTATCAAGACCGATGCCTACAACAATATAGATTAATGCTCCCACACCGGGCTGCAACCAGCAAGTGGGAAGTTCCGCAATTGCGGCACCAAAGTCATACATAAGACCGTTTGCAATAAAGTAACCGCCGATTGTAACGATTGTTGTTGGAATGAGCATAAGAAGTGATGACGGACTGATGATTTTTTCATCTTTGCCACGCTTCTTCATTGCCATTCTGCAAAGCACAAACGGAACTGCGTTGACAGCCTTGATAATAGCTGTTGGGATTGCCCAATGCGGATAACCCGAAATAAGGTCGGCAAGAGCGCCGCCGATTGATGATGCGATAATTCCGAAAGGTCCGGGAAGAATACTTGCGGCGAGATAAATCATAGAGTCGCCTGCATGAGAGTATCCAAGCGGTGACGGAATCTTGATAAAAGCAGTTGTAACGGTAATAAGAGCCGCACACATTGCCGTAATTGCAATCAGCTTTACATTATATTTTGAATCGGTTTTTGAAACAGTTTTAGCAGTCATAGTAATTTCCTCACAAAAGCATTTTTAAATGTTTTTCAAATTCAATACCCTCGTTGCGGTGAATACCGAGTTTAACGGTTTCACAAAGAGAGGTCTGTATGAATTTTACCGCCAGATTTACGGTATCTTTCAGGCTGTCACCACGGAGCAGTCCCGAAAAGACAACCGAGGCAAACAAGTCGCCTGTACCCGAATAACTTCCGCCCGTCTTTTCACAGCTGACACAAAACACCTCATCATCGGCTGCAATAAGATTGTTAATCTTTGTAACCTCATCGGAAATTTTATGCTCAATGCCTGTAACAATCACGGTTTTCACCTTGTAGAGTTTCAAAAGCTTTTTGGCAAGCTCTGCAACCGTATCGAGAAAATCGGGAGAATCGGCATTTTTAATCAGTTCTGAATAGTCGGTATCGCACAGAATACAACATTCGGTAAGGTTCGGGGTGATTACATCGGCAACAGAAACGAGTTTTTTCATCTTTTTGCCGAGAGTTTCGGTGTAAAGACTGTAGGTTCTTCCGCCGTCACCGAGAACCGGATCCACAAGTACAAGCGTGTTGTCGGTTTCAAAGCTGTCTATAAATGAAAGAATTTTGTCCACCTGCTTTTCGCTTGAGAGGAAACCCGTATAGATTCCGTCAGGCTGAAAGCCGAGTTTTTTCCATTCACTTGTGTAATAATCAAGCTTATCAGTGCAATCGTTGCAGTAAAAGCTTTCAAATCCCGTCTGACTTGTCAAAACGGCTGTCGGCATAGGACACGCCTGAATGCCCATTACGGACAAAACAGAGATTGCCGCCGTCAGCGAACACTTGCCAAGCCCTGAGAGATCATTGATTAATACAGCTTTTTTTGTCATCATACCACGCCTTAAAATTTCTGAACAGTTCAACATTTATCTTGTGATGTTGTCATTATACAACACCACTGTCATTATTTGTATGTACAATTTTCAGAATTTTTATAGGTACAGTTTGTAAGATGCAAAAAAAGACACCTCACATTGAAGGTGCCTTTTCATATTTATAAACTGATTTTCTGTTAAAACTCATAATGTGACCACACAGAGATTATTTTAACGATTTTTTCTTCCTCATAAACCATATAGACAAGTCTGTGCTGAGAATTTATTCTGCGTGAATAGCATTGTTTCAAATTTCCGATAAGCCGTTCATAAGGCGGTGGATTTTGAAAAGGATTTTCGCTGATAAGTTCAAGCAAATTCTGCACATTACGCTTTAATGCAGGATACTGCTTGATTTTCTCCTTATCCTTTTGGGCTGATTTTGTAATCATCAGCTTATAATTACCACTCAAATTCTTCACACTCCTCAAGCGGAGTTTCAATTCCGTCCTTTAATTTTTCACTCATACCGGGAATTGAATTAAGATACATTGTTTCAACAAGATTATTATAATCTTCTTCACTTATAAGCACAGCATTTCCGCTTTTGGTGCTGATGTTTATAGGTTCATTATACTTTACAGTCTGATCAATCAATTCAAAAATTTGTTTTCTGAAATTAGTTACATTAGTATTAATCATAATCGCACCTCCTACATTACTATATGTACATTATAGCGTACATATAATAGAAAGTCAATATTTTTACAACAAAATTCCGAAATCGGTCGGGTTGGTTTTCTTGATCATATGTCCCGCCTCGTGCATTGTCGTGGCAGTTTTGGTATGTCGGGGTGCATTTTTGGCTTTATCAACAAAGCAGACATAAAATGATTTTACAATTTACCGATATAATTAAAGGTCGGAATATTGTATAATTATTTACATATTCTATTTATTGTGGGTTGATATGTATGTGGAAAGAACTTCGTACACAGCATGAAATTGACAATTTCATGAAAGAAATTATCGGATTTCACGACAGTTGCATAAAAGAAATAAAATATTCAAGCGGTGCTTATGTCGAAACGAATCTGTCAATGTCACCAGTAAACACAAAGCGTACATTAACAGTTCTTATTCAGCGACAATTTGAGGATATTTCTGCACTTGAACTTGAATTTTCCGAACTTGAATATATAAGCATGTATCCCGTGAAGCAAGATTACACCTGTGAAATATTGAACGCATCATTTTTCGTAAAAGACGGTCTTATTTATTGGTGCGATAATGGTGATGTAAAGGAAGACGACATACACAATTATAAAGGCACGGTCATCTGCTCAAAAAAAGTTCGTTGGAGAAATGCAAGCGAGCTTATCGGTAAAAGAGATTTTTATAAAAGTGCAAACGAATAACAGACAGCAATTTAAAAGCAACGAAGTTTTTGCTCCGTTGCTTTTTTGTTAACCTATAAAATCATTAAATGATTTTTGTGCTATATCCGATACTATTCTCTGCATTTCAGAACGGGAATTTGCGTTTCTCGCCCTGTCAATGCAGCTTTCACGGTACTTTTTCGGCATACTTGAAAAGACAAACATTGCGTCGGGATTTTCGCCGAGTGCCATTGTAAAGCCAAGCGGCAAATCCCATTTTTCTCCGAGTATTTCTGCAGTTCTGTTCACCGTAATCACCCCTGTTTTAGTTTTTGCATAGGGATTTAAGATACAACAGAGAATAATCGGAAATCATAAACCGAAAATAAAATTACTTCTGCTCTGCAACAACAGCAAAGAATACAAGGTCGGAGTCGCTGTCATTAATAAGGCTGTGTGTATGACCTTTCGGGCAATAGTGGCACACGCCTGCTTCAACCCTTTCATACTCGCCGTCCATAAGCACCTTGCCTGTTCCCTCAATGATGTAGAACATTTCGCAGTTGCCCTCGTGAGTGTGAAGTCCGATTGACGCACCGCTTTCAAGGCGACCGTGCATAATCATATTTCTGTTATCCGTGAATTTCTTTACGGCATATGCCTTTTCTCCGCCTTTAAAATTCGGCAAAATTTGTTCTTCCATATTCTTGAAATCAATAATCATATCTCTTGTCCTCCTGATTAAATTGAAATTTTAAAGTTCTTTATAATAAGGACAGATATCCTCATAGTGACCGTCCTTCATCAAAAAGCCTTTCGGAATAACTCCGAGTTTTACAAAGCCAAGGCTTTCATAAAGTTTTCTTGCAGATGTGTTGGTTTTTACAACAGCGTTAAACTGCAAAATTTTGAAGCCGTATTTTTTAGCACGCTCAAGGCAATCCGACACAAGCTTTCTGCCGACACCTTTTCCCCTTGACGATGAGGAAACCGCATAGCTTGCATTACAAATATGACCGCATCTGCCGACATTATTCGGATGAAGAATATACATTCCGAGAACCTCGCCGTTTTCATCGGTTGCAACGGGACAACAAGTTTGCTCTGCAAAAAACTTTTTTCCGCTTTCAAAATCAAGTTCTTCAGTCTGCGGAAAGGCAACTCCGTCCCTTACAACTTCATTCCACACGGAAATCATACCATTAATATCATTTTCCCCGTATTCTCTCACGGTAATACTCATTTTCAGTCACCTCGGGTTAATTTTAGCACTATAAGTTAAAATTTTCAATCCAAACGGCTGAAATATTTACTATTTTTACCTTTTTAAAATTGCAAATTAATCTTGAAATTTGTCGAAAGATACTGTATAATCTATTTATAGAATTGAATAAGAATGATCTTATCAAGAGTGACTGAGGGGACAGGCCCTGTGAAGTCCGGCAACCTGCGTATGCAAGGTGCCAAATCCTGCGGTATTTACCGAAAGATGAGTAAACACAGCACCTTTCGGATGAACGGTGCTTATTTTTTTGGAAGGAGTTTTCTAAATGGCTAAACATTTATTTACATCCGAGTCTGTAACGGAAGGTCATCCCGACAAAGTGTGTGACCAGATTTCCGACGCAGTTCTTGACGAAATCCTCTCTCAGGATAAAAACGCTCATGTTGCATGTGAGGTTACAGCTACAACAGGTATGATTCATGTTATGGGTGAAATTTCAACCGATTGCTATGTTGACATCGCAGATGTTGCAAGAAAGGTTGTAAACAACATTGGCTACAACGATCCGAAGTGCGGTTTTGACGGCAACACCTGTGCGGTTCTCACATCAATTGACGCACAGTCACCCGACATTGCAATGGGCGTAAACGAAAGCCTTGAGCTTAAAGACGGCGAAAGCGATACCGACAATCAGATCGGTGCAGGTGATCAGGGCATGATGTTCGGTTATGCGTGTGATGAAACACCCGAACTTATGCCGATGCCAATTTCTCTTGCCCACAAGCTTGCAAAACAGCTTACAAAGGTAAGAAAAGACGGCACTCTTTCATATCTCCGTCCCGATGGCAAGACTCAGGTTACTGTTGAATATGACGATGACAAGATTGTCGGCATTGACACGGTTGTAATTTCAACACAGCATGATGAAGATGTTACACTTGAGCAGATTAGAAAAGACCTTATCGAGTATGTTATCAAACCGATTATCCCTGCTGAGCTTATGAACGAGAACACAAAGATTTTCGTAAACCCGACAGGCAGATTTGTAATCGGCGGTCCTGTTGGCGACTCAGGTCTTACAGGCAGAAAGATTATTGTTGATACCTATGGCGGATTTTCTCGTCACGGCGGCGGTGCATTCAGCGGTAAAGATCCGACAAAGGTTGACCGCAGTGCCGCTTACTACTCAAGATATATTGCAAAGAACATTGTTGCCGCTAAGCTTGCTAAGAAGTGCGAAATTCAGCTTGCATATGCAATCGGTGTTGCAAAGCCTGTTTCAATAATGGTTGACACATTCGGCACATCAAAATATTCAAACGAAGAACTGGCAAACGCTGTTGAAAAGGTATTTGACTGCCGTCCGCAGTCTATCATCAGACAGCTCAAGCTCACAGAAACAAAGTATCTCCCACTTGCCGCTTACGGTCATATGGGCAGAGAAGAACTCGGTGTTGAATGGGAAAAGACAAATAAGGTTGACGAGCTTTTAAAGGCTGTCGGCTAATAGAATTAAATTGTTCGATAATTTCGGGAATAAGGTTTGTGTACAAACGCAAATTCTTGTTCCCGATTTTTTTATTTTAAAAAATATTGTTGATAAATTGTACAAACAATTACAATACTACGCTCGGGCTTGATATGTTTTGTGGGCATTACAAACTATCCGCCCCTACATTCTCATAACAACATATATTTCAAATATAAACACAAAAATCCCGATTAACTTTTTTACGGTTAATCGGGATTGTAATTTTTATACGGATATTATTTTTAATTCTTAATTGGAATTAAACTTCTGCAATAACCTCAACTTCAACAAGGACATCCTTTGGAAGCTGTTTTACTGCAACACAGCTTCTTGCCGGCTTTGATGTGAAATACTTGCCGTAAACCTCATTGAAAGCACCGAAATCTTCCATATTTTTTAAGAAACAAACTGTCTTAACAGCCTTTTCAAGTGAACTGCCTGATGCCTCAAGAACATTTTTAAGGTTTGTGCAAACCTGTTCTGTCTGATACTCAATTGTTGCAGCCTCAACATTGCCTGTTGCAGGGTTAATTGCAATCTGACCGGATGTAAAAACAAGACCGTTTACCTTTACAGCCTGTGAATACGGACCGATAGCATCGGGAGCATTTTTAGTATAAACCTTTTCCATTATAATGACCTCCTGTCAATATATTAAAAATTACTGATTAAACAAGCTTAAAGCCTGCGTCAACAAGTGCATCACGAATTTCTTTAATCTGAGCAAAATCTCTTGTTTCAAGAACAACACGGAGGTAACAACCGTTTACATCTGTACCCTCTCCGCCTCTTTCGTGGTGGATAGAAATTACATTTGCGCCCTTTTCGGCAATGATATTTGAAACGGCAACGAGCTGACCCGGCTTATCCTGAAGTTCAACACAGAAAGTCTGCTGTCTGCCTGTCATGAGAAGTCCACGCTTGATAACTCTTGAAAGAATTGTAACATCAATGTTACCGCCTGATACAACGCAAACAACCTTCTTGCCCTTAACGGGGAGCTTGTTGAACATTACAGCAGCCAAAGGAGCTGCGCCTGCGCCCTCGGCAATCATCTTCTGCGACTCAATAAGCTTGAGAATTGCAGATGAAATTTCGTCATCGCTTACTGTTACGATATCGTCAACATACTTCTTCACATATTCAAATGTATGCTCACCCGGTTCTTTAACCTGAATACCGTCGGCAATTGTAGAAACGCTGTCAAGATGAACAGGCTCGCCGTTCTTGATTGACTCAACCATTGAAGGAGCGCCCTCTGCCTGAACACCGTAAACCTTAATGTTAGGATTAAGGCTCTTGATTGCACAGGCAACACCCGAAATAAGTCCGCCGCCGCCGATTGCACATACAACAGCGTCAACATCGGGCATTTCATTCATAATTTCGATACCGATTGTACCCTGACCTGCAATTACATTTTCATCGTCAAACGGGTGGATAAATGTATAGTTCTTTTCATCACGAAGTCTTAAAGCCTCGTTATAAGCGTCATCATAAACACCCGGAACCATACAAACCTCGGCTCCGTAGTTCTTAGTAGCCTCAACTTTTGAAATAGGTGCACCGTCAGGCAGACAGATAAGCGACTTGATACCGTACTTTGTAGCGGCAAGTGCAACACCCTGAGCGTGGTTGCCTGCAGAACAGGCAATAACACCTCTTGCCTTTTCTTCTTCGGTAAGCTGAGAAATCTTGTAGCCTGAACCTCTTACCTTGAATGAACCTGTAATCTGAAGATTTTCGGGTTTGAGATAAACATCACAATCATCACAAATACCCCTTGCCTGAACGATATTAGTCTGTCTGATAACATCCTTCAAAACATATGATGCGTGATAGATTTTGTCTAATGTAAGCATACCAATTACTTCCTTTTCTATATGTATCCACTGCTTATTTTAATACAACAAGGCTTTAAAATCAAGTTTTTTTAGAATAAACAAAGGGAATTTTTGCAGGATTTTTTAAAGTCTTATTCATAATTCGCAAACAGAATATAAAATAATAATAACGAACAAATAAAAACACCTGCTTACAAGCGTAAACAGGCGTTTCTATGAAATTATGAAATTGGTATTAACTAATTGAATACTTACAGCCTAAGTTAAGCAAGTGATGCGCCAAGCTTTTTGCAAGCCTCAAGGGCGTCGTCATCGGGAGCTTCGTTACAGATAACGCTTTCGCAAACAAGGTTTGCACCGTCACCCTTACAGGTGTCCTCCCAGTTTCTCATCCATTCGCCGTCACCCCAGCCGTATGAACCGAAGAGGGCAATGCTTTTGCCGTTTAATGCACTTTCACATTCATTGAAAACAGGCTCAAACTCGCTGTCCTCAAGAACCTCCGCTCCCATTGCAGGACAACCGAATGCAATGCCGTCAAAATCGGCAACCGATGAAGAATCAAAATCGTTTACATTTGCAAGAGTAACTTCTGCGCCTGCGGACTTTGCACCCTCGGCAACGGCTTCCGCCATCTGCTCTGTGTTACCTGTACCGCTCCAGAATACTACTGCTACTTTACTCATATTATATACTCACCTTTCAGTTTTTGTACTTGATTACACTTTAAGTCAGTTACACGCAACCGTCAGTTTCTGAATAGGTGTGCCCTGTAACCACTTAGAGTAATAGATGTCAGAACATTTTTTGAATTTGGCGAACTCTTTGGCTGCTTTTTCTTCATTACCGTAAACCTTCCAGCAACCTGAATATTTACAGCAATTTCCTTTATGAAGAATAAAGCCACGGACATCTTCGGGAGGATAACCGAGGAACAGTCCGATTTCGTGCGGGAACTCGGTTGAGTCTTTAAGTCGGTGGCGAAGCTCCCTTATACAGCGTGCGGCATCGTGTGAATGATACCCCTGCGACTCAAGCAGCTTGCACGCATATTCATCGGACAAATCAACAGCAAGCTTGGACGGGCGAAAAATATAGATTAAAGCCTTTCCGTTGCTGAACTTCAGTGGCAGAACTTTTATTCCCTTTTTGCAGAACATTTTATTCAGCTTTCTCACATCACATTCGCACTCAAGCCGTGATGAGTACGGACAGTTAAAAAGGTTAGCCGTTTTTATTCCTGCAAGCGTTGGGGAACAATGCTTGATAATTAAATCTTCTGACATCTTTTCCTCTAAATAATTGAATGAATGATTTGAATAGAATTGAATAAATACACCACAGTGATTATCCGACAATTGTTTCACAGTTAGCTTTCGCTAACTTAATTCCATAAGCAAGACTATTTTGTTGTCTTTATCTTACAGTTAAAATGTACCATCAATCAAGGTTGTTATCGGCTCTTAAAAGGTTTTCTACGCTCCAAACGGACAGACAATTTCAGCAAAGATTTAGGGACAGCAAACGCTGTCCCTGAAAGGAGAAGAGATATTATGAATAATTACCCGGCAAAGTAATCATCAAATACTCTGCGGATATTTCCGCAGTCTGTCGAAATGATTTAAAGCGGAGCAATGCACCTGCTTTTGCTTGCAAAAAGCAGTGATTGCGACAGCTTGCAAGTAATGCAAGGAGCGTTAGCTCCTCAGAGTTTCATACTCAGAATGAAACTCTGCGATGTTTCACGCCGCTTTGGCGGTGGGTAACATCTGTACTTTAATTATAGGCGTATCTTTTCGACAATGTTATTATAGCACTTTACAAAGTCTTTTTACTGCTCTTTACGGACATATAAGGCTCTGTTCAGACGAGCGATTTTCTGTACTCATTCGGCGATTTGTTCATCACCCTTCTGAAAGCACCCGCAAACTTACTGCCGTTGTTGTAGCCGACAATTCCTGCAATTTCAAGCACACTTTTGTCGGTGTTTTTCAAAAGCGAAGCGGCCTTTTGCATTTTACAGTTCGTTATGTAGCCGTTAATCGTGTCGCCGTAGACACCCTTAAAGCAAATTTTAAGAGAAGTTGAAGAGATGCCGAGCATATCGGCAAGCTCCGTAATTGTTATATGCTCGTCAAGATGAGCAAGCAGATATTTTTTTGCCTCTTTTGCGGCGGTAACCTGTGAGCGTGAAAAATATCGTCTTTCCTCACTCTCACCCTTGTATTCAAGACCGCTCAAAAACAAAAGAAGTTCAAGCACCTTAACCTTGTGATAACCCTTTCGGATATTTTCGGGAACGGAATAGAGTTCCGAAAAAATATGCTCAATGCTGATATTTTCACGCATAATTGAGTACGGCTTTTCGGAACAGAATTTCATTTCAAGCTCTTCGGGGCTGACAAAAACATCGTCAAGAATACACGAAAAACACCTTGGCACACGGTTCATATCAATTGCAACCGATACACCGTGGTAGTGGCTCAGCGGACAATATCTGTGTCGGATGTTCTCTGTATTCTTCTGTATCGACAAATCACCCGACGCAAGGTAAAGATATTCGCCGTTTTTGTATTCAAACTCAATTCTGCCCTCCTGACAATGCGTGATGATGAGCATTTCTCTTCCCTTTGCAAGATTAATGTCACAACTTTGCATATGTACATCGTAATACACAAGCTCAATGCCTGAAAACACAGGATACACGGTGACCTCGCAATCGCCCGTGCTGTCCTGTGAACGGTATATGCTGAACGATTCGCCGTGTTCAACAGTCTGTATCATACCGTATGGATTATCAATTTTCTGCAATACTGCCATAAGCTCCTAAAACCTTATTCCGCCTTCATAACGGTGTATGCGCCTATATCGTTAACTGTCTTTTTGAGGACTTTATCCTCAATTTCTCTTTTCATTCTGACCGTAACCCTGCCGGAAGAAACATCGGCTTCCGCCCACACACCGTCAATTGAATTGAGTGCGTTTTCTACTCTTGCGGAACAGTTTTTACAGACCATTCCGTCAACAACAAGAGTTTTTTCATAGGGATAATGTGACTTATCCTTATCGGCAACCTTGTTTTTCTTAACGCTTTCGTCACTTGCACCGCAGCATCCGCTTACAAGCTTTTTCCTGTAACTTCTGATTACGAGAACCACAAACGCAATGAATGCCACGGCAAGCAACCCGTAAAAAACATACTCCATATTTATCTCTCCTTTTATTTTTTACGATTCAGAACAGTTCTGAAATACACTTTACACCGTAAAATTTCTTCAACACCAAATTCATAATTTCAATAACAAACAAGAAGGGGTACAGCTTTTTAGCTGTACCCCCTACAAAACATTTACTTATGATTATGGCAGTCACCGTGACACGCACAGTGCGCACAGTTTGCACCGCAGGAGGATTTGCCCTCTTTTTTGTCTTTTACCATACGGAAAACCACAAAAGCAATCACGGCAATAACAATTAATGCAACAATGATTGTGCCGATATTAGCCGCTAACCATTCCAACATATTTATTCCTCCCATTGTTAATCAATAAATTTATTACTTCTTAGCCGACTTAACTTTAAGAGTTGTAGCCTCTTTGTAAGGTCTTACGAGCATATAAATCATAAATGCAAATACTGCAACGGCAAAGATAAGACCGATTACATTAAGACCGCCTGCAAAGATTGAACCGAACTGGAATACCATAAATGCAATTGCATAAGCAAATACGCACTGATAACCGACTGCGAACCAGAACCACTTGATGTTGTTCATCTCTCTCTTGATAGCACCCATAGCGGCAAAGCAGGGAGCACAGAGAAGGTTGAAGAGAAGGAACGAGAAACCGCTGAGTCCTGTGAATGCGGCACCGATTTCTGTCCATCCGCCCGGATAAAGGATACCCATTGTACCAACGATGTTTTCCTTAGCAACAAGACCTGTGATGGATGCAACGGTTGCCTGCCAGTTGCCCCAGCCGAGCGGTGCAAAAATCCATGCAAGACCGTTACCGATTGCGGCAAGAATTGAGTTGCCGATTTCGTCCTCACCGAGCATACGGAATGTACCGTCAACAAATCCGAAGTATGTTGTGAACCAAACAAGGATTGTTGAAAGGAGAATGATTGTGCCGGCTTTCTTGATGAATGACCAGCCACGCTCCCACATTGAACGGAGAAGGTTGCCTACTGTCGGAAGATGATAAGCCGGAAGCTCCATTACAAACGGAGCGGGATCGCCTGAGAACATCTTTGTCTTTTTAAGCATAATGCCTGAAACTACGATTGCAGCCATACCGATGAAGTAAGCCGATGTTGCAATCCACGGTGAACCACCGAAGACAGCGCCTGCAATCATAGCGATAAACGGCTGTTTAGCACCGCAGGGAATGAATGTTGTTGTCATAATAGTCATACGGCGGTCACGCTCATTCTCGATTGTACGGGACGCCATGATACCCGGAACACCGCAGCCTGTGCCTACAAGCATTGGGATAAACGACTTACCCGAAAGGCCGAACTTACGGAAGATACGGTCAAGTACGAATGCGATACGAGCCATATAACCGCAGCTTTCGAGGAAAGCAAGAAAAAGGAAGAGTACAAGCAACTGCGGAACAAAGCCGAGAACCGCACCTACGCCGGCTACGATACCTTCAAGGATAAGACCCTGAAGCCAGTCTGCACAATTGATTTGGTTAAGACCGTTCTCAATAAGTTTTGGAATACCGGGAACCCAGATTCCGTATGTTGCGGCATCGGGAGCGCCGTAACCCTCTTTATAATCTGTATTGAGGTAGTTTGAAACAGCCTTTTCAAGAGCAGATTTCTTAGTATCGGGAGTTTCTGTAATTTTAAGAGTTTCTTCATCCTGAACAGAATATGTAACGCTTGCGTCTGAAGGTGTGAGATTTACGAGTTCTGCAAGAGCAGCCTTAGCGGCATCTTCGGAATAATTTTCAGATTCAAGATCAACAGCTTCGGCAATGTCGTCATTTCCGTACTGAGCATTGAATGCCTCTATAATTGCATCTGAATCACCGTAGGTTTCTTCAGCTTTCTCAGCCTGTGATGAGCCGATACCGAAAAGGTGCCAGCCGTCACCGAAAAGACCGTCATTTGCCCAGTCAGTTGCGGCAGTACCTACTGTCTGCATTGAGATGTAGTAAACAAGGAACATAATAACCGCAAAAATCGGAAGGCCGAGCCAACGATTGGTTACAACCTTATCAATCTTGTCCGATGTTGTAAGCCTACCCTTGTTTTTCTTCTTATAACAGCTCTTGATGATTGAGGCAATGTAGATGTATCTCTCATTAGTGATGATACTCTCTGCGTCATCATCAAGCTCTTTTTCAGCCGCCTGAATATCTTTTTCAATGTGGTCAATAACATTCTGCGGAATGTCAAGCTTTGCAAGAACCTTGTCGTCACGCTCAAAAATCTTGATAGCGTACCAACGCTGCTGTTCCTCGGGCATATCGTGAACCGCAGCCTCTTCAATGTGGGCAATTGCGTGTTCAACAGCACCGTTAAAGCTGTGCATGGGGATTGTCTTTGTTGAGCCTGCGGCTTTGATTGCGGCCTCGGCAGCTTCCATAATGCCTGTGCCTTTAAGAGCCGAAATTTCCATAACCTTACAACCAAGCTGTCTTGAAAGCTCATCAATGTTGATTGAATCGCCGTTCTTCTTAACGAGATCAATCATATTGATTGCCACAACAACAGGGATACCGAGTTCTGTAAGCTGTGTTGTGAGGTAAAGGTTTCTTTCAAGGTTAGTACCGTCAATGATGTTGAGAATCGCATCGGGGCGTTCACCTACAAGATAGTTACGGGCAACAACCTCTTCAAGAGTATAAGGTGAAAGTGAATAGATACCGGGCAAGTCCATGATTGTAACATCCTTGTGCTTTTTGAGCTTACCCTCTTTTTTCTCAACAGTTACACCGGGCCAGTTACCGACAAACTGATTGGAACCCGTGAGTGCGTTAAACAAAGTTGTCTTACCGCAGTTAGGGTTACCTGCAAGAGCAATTTTAATTTCCATATATCAGTTATCCTCTCTTAGATTAGCAAAAGCTAACCGTAATGTTATAAAAATACGGGATTTCTCCCGTAGGATTTATAAGTATAAATTACTCAACTTCGATCATTTCAGCATCGGCTTTTCTGAGCGAAAGTTCATAATTTCTTACAGTAATTTCAATCGGATCTCCGAGCGGAGCAACTTTTCTGATGTAAATTTTAACACCCTTTGTGATGCCCATATCCATAATTCTGCGTTTAACAGCGCCCTCACCGTGAAGCTTAACAACCTTTACGGTTTCACCTACTTTTGCCTGTTTTAAAGTTTTCATAACAGTTTCCTCCATCTAAAATTGAGCATAAAGCCGTATAAAAACACCTCTCGGAACAACTCCGCCGTGTGTTTGTTACATAGAATCAAATCATAACTTTACGAGCCATTTCTTCGCTGATTGCAACTCGTGTTTCCTTTACGTTAACAATAACATTTCCGCCGAGTGACGAAATAATGGTAACCTCTCCGCCGGCAACAAAGCCGAGATTTTCAAGGTGCTTTTTAACCTCGGGAGAACCTCCGACTTTCTTTATAATATTGGTTTCACCTGTGTTAGCAAACATCAAAGGCATCATAAAATCAATCTCCTTTAAGTTAGCAGATACTAACAATATTTGTTGATCAAAGGTTAGCTCTCGCTAACCGATTATATGGTACTATAAAACTCGAAATATGTCAATAGGCTTGCGAAAAAATTTTATTTTATTTTGAATTTTGGCAAATTGAATATTTCACATCTGTAATTCGGATATTATTTTTGTTGATTTCGGTAAATCGTTTTTTCATAATTATTGAAAGCACAATTAATATTATTGATTTTTTGTTCATATCATGATATGATTAGACAATGTAAAGGAGTGCAGACTATGCAATTAAAAGAATCAGGTGAAATGTACCTTGAAACAATATATGTTCTTTCAAAAAAGAGCAATTATATAAGATCAATTGATGTATGTGAAGAAATGGGATATTCAAAGCCGAGCGTCAGCCGTGCCGTTGGTCTTCTCAAAGAAGGCGGTTATCTTAAAGTCGGCGATGACGGCTCGCTTATTCTCACCGACCTCGGCAGGGAAATTGCAGAAAAAACATATGAAAGACACACCGTTCTTTCAAAGCTCTTTGTTATGCTCGGAGTTAATCCCGAAACTGCCGCCGCAGATGCCTGCAAAATGGAACACATTATCAGCGACGAAACCTTTGCCGCATTGAAAAATCACCTTGAAAATCATATGCAGTAAAAGGCTGAATAATTACCGAATATTACACACAAAAGGCTGACGAGAAATCGTCAGCCTTTGTTTTTACTCAACTGCTTTCAATAAGGCGATACACTTTTTCGATTGATTCAACAATTCGACACGCTTAAATAAAACGCAAAAATAATAATAGCACAAATTATTGCAACCGCCTTTTTCATAAGCACACCTCGTTATTATAAAATATCATCAAATGAACTTTGTTAGCCAATTATCCAAGAATTTCACCTGTTCAGCTGTATGAAACCAATGTTCACCGCCATTCATAACAGTAAGGTCAGCATTTATCTTCTTTGCAAATTTATTGATTGTTTCAAACGATGTAAGGTTATCATTTTCACCGTACAAAATTGAGGTGAGAACATTCCAAGAAATTTGGTGTTCACGAACATAGCAAAGATATTCCCAAGATAAAGTTTCACCAAATTCAGTAGAGATTGTTTTCTTATCACGAAGTTCATTCTCTGTTACATTCGCCCATTTCATCATATTGGTAATGAGGTTTTCCATATCTACAACAGGCGAAATAAACATAGCTTTGTCAATCTGTTTATCTGAAAAGGCATTCATAGAATAAAATGCACCTATGCTATTCGCAATCAGAACTATATAATCATAATTTTTGCAATAATTATCGAACAGATTTGTAAATTCCTGTTTTGCATCCCACGGTGTTTCTGATTTATAGTCAAAGCCTATAACATCATATTCAGGTAGCAAAGGTTTGTAATGCTCCGATTCTGTAGCATTACCACCCTTTCCGTGTACATATACAGCCAGTTTACGCATTTAAAATTCTCCTTTTACGGAACAATATCAACAGTTGCGGAATAATGCAAAGGCGATTTGCGGAACAATAGAACTGTCTTTTTGCTTTATTCGCATTAAAATTTCATTGTGAGAGAAATTCTGTTCTTTTCGGGATCAACTGAAAGAACCTTTACATTTACAACATCACCGACTTTGAGAACTTCGCTCGGGTGCTTGATGTACTTATCGCAAATCTGCGAAATGTGAACAAGTCCGTCCTGATGAACACCGATATCGACAAATGCGCCGAAGTCAATTACATTTCTGACCGTGCCTTTAAGCTCCATTCCCTCTTTCAAATCCTTGATGTCGAGAATATCACTTCTGAGCATTGGTGCAGGCAGTTCGTCACGGGGATCTCTGCCCGGTTTGGAAAGTTCCTTTACAATATCGTCAAGGGTCGGAAGTCCGATTCCGAGAACATCGGCAAGTGACTTTGTTCCCTTTGCCTTTACTCTCTGCTGAATATCTGAGAAGTTGCCTGATTTTATTTCTTTGTCAGAATATTCAAGAATTCCTAAAAGTTCTTTTGCACTCTTGTAGCTTTCGGGGTGAACGCCTGTGTTATCAAGCGGATTTCTGCTTTCGGGAACACGCAAAAATCCTGCACACTGCTCAAACGCTTTAGGTCCGAGTTTCGGAACTTTCTTGAGTTCTGCTCTTGATGAGAACGCACCGTTTTCTTCACGGTAAGCAACAATATTCTTGCACACGGTTGCGTTAAGTCCCGACACTCTCGACAAAAGTGCAGGCGATGCCGTATTAAGGTCTGCACCAACCGAGTTTACGCAGTCCTCTACAACACCGTCAAGTGTTTCACCGAGTTTTTTCTGCGGCATATCGTGCTGATACTGACCGACACCGATTGCCTTAGGCTCAATCTTAACAAGCTCTGCAAGAGGATCCTGAAGTCGTCTTGCAATTGACACGGCACTTCTGAGTGTGAGATCAAGGTCGGGAAGTTCTGTTGCGGCAAGCTTTGATGCCGAATAAACCGACGCACCTGCCTCGCTGACTACCATATAATAAACGGGGTGGTCAGCCTCTTTGATTGTTTCGGCTGTGAACATCTCGGTTTCCTTGCTTGCAGTACCGTTGCCGATTGAAATAATATCAACATGATGCTTTTTAATGAGGCGGAGCAAGGTCTGCTTGGACTCCTGAATTTTTTTGTCTGAATGTGTAGGATAAATTACGGTTGTATCAAGCACCTTGCCTGTGCTGTCAACAACGGCAGTCTTGCAGCCTGTGCGATATCCGGGGTCGAGTGCAAGCACGGTTTTGCCCTTTACAGGCGGCTGCATAAGCAGCTGCTTGAGGTTTACGGCAAAAACCTTCATAGCATTTTCGGCGGCGGTATCTGTAAGGTCGTTTCTGACCTCACGCTCAATTGAGGGATAAATAAGTCGCTGATAAGCATCTGTGCAAGCCTCACGGATAATGTCTGAACAAAGCTGATTTTTGTCTGTAATCATTGCTCTGAAAATTGAATTAAGCGGTTTTTCGCTGTCGGTTTCAACGCTGACTTTGAGAAATCCCTCTTTTTCGCCACGATTCACGGCAAGCACTCTGTGACCTGCAATCTTTTTAACAGGCTCTTTGTAGTCATAATAATTTTTGTAAACGCTGTCCTTTTCTTCATCTGTTGCAACAGACACAAGCACACCGTTTGCATTTGTAAGATTTCTTATTCTCTTACGGATTTCCGCATTATCCGACACAAGTTCTGCAATGATATCCATTGCTCCCTGAATTGCATCTTCAACGGAGGTAACTCCCTTTTCTTCATCAATATAATCAACTGCCGACTTTGACGGATCAAAACCTTTTTCCTGCTTTAAAATATCGTTAGCAAGCGGTTCAAGTCCCTTTTCCTTTGCAATTGACGCCCTTGTCTTTCTCTTTGGACGGTACGGACGGTAAATATCCTCAAGTTCGCTTAGTGTGGCAGCCTTGTCAAGTGCAAGGTTGATTTCATCCGTGAGCTTTTCCTGTGCGTCAATGAGTGAACGGATTTCATCTCTGCGCTTGTCAAGTCCTCTTAAATATTCAAGCTTTTCGGCAAATTCACGAATCAACTGGTCGTCCATTGAACCGTGCATTTCCTTTCTGTATCGTGCAATAAAAGGAATAGTGTTGCCATCATCAAGCAATGTGATGATGTTCTTTGCATACTCCTCTTTAATATTAAACTGCTGTGAAAGAATCTGTGAATAATCCATTATATCCTCCGTTTTTGTTTTGTAAGGCTTATTATAACATACTTTTAAATAATTTGCACTAAAAAGAAAACGAGCAGTCAAAACGACTGCTCTCTTGAATTATTTATGTTTATGTATTTTAAGCACTTTTCTTTTTGCGAATATAGGCAAAATAGAGCGGAAGTCCTACAAAGACCATACCGCCGATTATGTTGCCGATTGTAACGAACAGCAGAGATTCACAGCCCGAAAGATTTGCAAGGTTCTGACATTGCTGTGCCGTAATACCGTAAAGCTCCTGAGCTTTTGCAACATATTCGGGATTCATTGCCGCCATAACACCTGTCGGAATATAGAACATATTTGCAACGCAGTGTTCAAATCCGCAGACTACAAATGCACAAATCGGGAAAAATACACCGAAAATCTTGCCGATTGCATCTGTTGCGCCTGTTGCCATAACGATTGCAAGGCACACAAGAATATTACAAAGTATGCCGCTGATAATTGCCGTTGCAGGATGGATTGTTGTTTTGGCAAGTGCAACCTTGATTGTAAAAGCACCGAGTCCGCCGTTTGAATAATTGAGCTGACCCGAGAAAGTTATGAGCAAGTCGATAATCATTGCACCGACAAAATTTGAAATATAAACCGTAACAAGATTCTTTATCATTGAAACAGGCTTGATTTTCTTTTCAAGTGTCGGAATAATCATAAGGCAGTTGCCCGTAAAGAGTTCACTTCCCGTAAACACAACAAGCATAAGTCCCACGGGGAAGATTGTGCCTGCAACCACTCTTGCAAGCCCCACATCGGCAACTCCGTGCATTGCAACATCACTTGCCGCACCGCCGAATGCGATAAATGCGCCTGCCATAAGTCCGAGCAAAATCATTTTCGGCAGAGGAAGCATTGATTTTGTTACACCTGATTTTGACACCAGCGATGCAATTTCAGCCGGTGAATTAAATCTGCTGTCCATTAAAAAACCTTCTTCAATTAGTTTGTCAATTATTGCAAAATATACTGCCATTCGGCAATAAACCGCAAAATCACAGGATACATATTATCACAAAAGCAAAGTGTTTGTCAATTAATAAGCGATTATCTGTAACATTGCACACAAAAGGCTTTACAAATTGTCAAATACAGTTTATAATTGTAGTGTAAATATTACACAACCTAAAGATGTGTAATATTCGGAATTAAAGTGAGAATAATCACATACAAAACGGGAGCTGTTACCGGCTGAGAGGAAATTCGATTTCGACCGTCAACCTGATTTGGATAATGCCAACGAAGGGACATATTAAGCTTGAAGTGTACGCACTTGGAGTATGTCTTTTTGGCATACTCCTTTTTTGTTGTGTTTTTTCTCCGAAAGAATTTTATTTAAGGAGTAGTTTTAATGAAAACAAACAATAAGAAAAATGCACTTGTTATGTGCGAATGTGCAATTATGATTGCACTTGCGGCAGTTTTAAGCTTTGTAAAAATCCTTGAACTTCCCTACGGCGGCAGTGTTACCGCATTCAGCATTGTTCCGATTGTAATTATCTCATATCGTCACGGTGTAAAATGGGGATTGCTTTCGGGATTTGTATTCAGCATTATTCAGCTTATTCAAACTGCGTCAACTCTTTCATACGCAACTTCATTTTGGGCAGCTGTAACAATCATTTTCCTGGACTATATATTCGCATTCACGGTTATCGGCCTTGCAGGCTTTCTCAGAAACAAGGTCAGCAATCCGTCTGCCGCTGCCGTAACAGGCACGGTAGGAGTTTGTGCTTTGAGATATATCTGTCATGTAATTTCGGGCTGTACCGTATGGGCAGGTGTTTCAATCCCGTCAACCGACGGACTTCTCTATTCACTCAGCTACAACGCTACATATATGATTCCCGAAACAATAATTAATGCGGCGGCTGTATTCTGGCTTTTCGGCTGTCTTGACTTCAGAAGTGAAAAAATCAGCGTTGCAAAGAAAATTGAAAAGAACCTTACAGAAACTGTTACGGCATCAATTTCAATTCTTTCACTTATGGTTGCCGTAATTATTGACGCTGTTGCAGTTTTTGCGTCACTTCAGAATCCCGACAGCGGTGTGCTTGATTTTTCACTCATTTCAAACACAAACTTCACTCTTGTAGGCATCGTTTCGGCAATCGGAATTGTGCTTTGCGTAGTTTTTGCAATCATTGCAAAGGTTACTTCAAATTCTGCCAAAAAGGTTAATTAACATTTAATCGGATATTCACGGTAAAACCTCTGTATCAGGGCTGACGGCATTGCTGTCGGCTCTGTTTTTTATTATGTAAACACAAGTATGAAACGGGCATATTATGAGAATGAACAGCAATGTTCATAAGTTTGAACAAAAAGGAGAATTAAATTGGATATTAAAGAAATTATTTCTCAGCAGTACGGAATACCGTGTCTGCCAAAGAGAACGAGCGAGGCTATGGCATATGTTCCCTTTCAGCAGTTCGACTCCCCAACCTACAGCCCGTTGCAGGGACTTGAGTCGGGTACAATGTTCCCCGTTCTCAACAAGCCATTCTACGGAAAGAAATGTGGTGAGGGACTTGACTGAAAGAGAAATTCTTTTAAAGAAAATTTCAACCTACGAATTTGCCGCACTTGACCTTCAGATTTATCTTGACACTCATCCGCACGATACGGCAATGATACAAAAAATGAACGGTTTCAAAGAAAAATTGAAACCGCTTGTTGAAGAATATGAAGAAAAATTCGGTCCTTTGAAAAAGAGTATGACAAGCACCAATATGTGGAGCTGGATAAAGGGACCGTGGCCGTGGGAAAACGAGGAGGATTGCTGATGTTTGTCTATGAAAAAAAGTTACAGTACCCCGTCAATATCAAAAAGCCGAACGCAAAGCTTGCCAAGATTATCATAACGCAATACGGCGGTGCGTAAGGCAAAATGTGATACTTTTTATTTTCGTATAACATCCCGATAAAAATCAATAAACGCATTAAGCGCAGGAGATTTCCACTTGTTTTTGTGGACAAGCAACTGCGTCCACACCGAAACATCACAATCGTTGACGGGAAGATGTTTTATCTCTCCCGAATTGTAGTAATCCTCCGTGATGAAATCAGGCAAGAACGAGATCATTTTGCTGTTTTTGATTAGAGAACAAATTTGTAGAGGGTTTCCTATTTCCAAAACAGGGTGAATTTCAAGCGATTGTGCGGCAAGTTCATTGTTGAGCAATTTTCTGTAGCTCATATTACTTTCGGTCAGTACAAAATCCTCGGTACATAATTCTTTTAGCGAAATATTTTCTTTATTCAAAAGTGGATTGTCAACTGATGCAAAGAAGTGAACTTTTTCCTCATGCTCTGCACAAATTATAAATTCCGAATCATAAATGTGGCTGTCAAGCGTAAAAATCAAATCAACCTCATTTTTGCGTAACATATCAAACATCTGCTCTGTACCGCTTTCGACAACGACAAGGTGAATATTAGGAAAATGCTTTCTGAACTCAAGAAAATCATCTTTAAAAAATCGGTTGCAGACAGAACTTGACATTGCAAGGCGAATGTTGCCCTCAATTGTTTCGGGGGTACGCAAATCTTCAAGCATCTTTTCGTGAGATTCAAGAATTTCTCTTGCGTGTTGCAGAACCGTTATGCCGTCGGAAGTCAGGCTGATTCTGTGGTAAAAGCGGTCAAAAAGCACCGTGTTAAGCTCGCTTTCCAACTGTTTTATCTGTGATGAAACGGTTGACTGGGTATAGCCGAGCTTTTCCGCTGCAGCAGAAAATCCCGAATATTCGCACACAGCTACAAAGGTTTTAAGCACATTGGTATCCATAACTAAATCCTCTTTTATACGAACGATATCTTCGTTATTATAGCACAGTTTTATCAATTTTACAAATGGTATTTTATTTGCTATACTACTCTTTGTATTGCAAAATAAACAAAGGAGCAGTATTTATGACGAAAAAATATTGTGTAGATAAAATAAATTCGGCAGGAGGACTTGTGTTGTGAATCGTGAAAAATTAGGAAGCCGACTCGGCTTTATAATGCTTTCGGCAGGCTGTGCAATCGGTTGCGGAAATGTGTGGAAGTTTCCGTGGATGTGCGGACAATACGGTGGCGGAAGTTTTATGCTTGTGTACATCATCTGTCTTATTGTTTTGGGAATTCCGTGTTTGATAATGGAATTTTCGGTGGGCAGAGCGGCACAGACAAGTCCGATTAAAATGTACCGCAAACTTGAAAAGCCAAAGCAAAAATGGGGCGGTTTCGGTTGGGCATGCCTTGTGGGCAACCTTGCAATTATGGCTTTTTACACAGTTGTTTGCGGTTGGATAATTTACTACTTCATAAATTTTCTGACGGGTAACAACCGTGACCTCGGATTTACCACAATGATTGCAAATCCGTCAGTCAATGTTATTTTTATGATGATAACGGTTGTTATCGCCTTTGTTATACTCTCGTTCAACATTCAGGGCGGACTTGAGAGGATAACAAAATATATGATGATTGCTTTGCTTGCACTTATGATTGTGCTTGCAATCCACAGTCTGTTTTTGAGCGGTTCGGGTGAGGGTATGACATTTTACCTCAAACCCGACTTTTCAAAAATCAACGGTGATGTTGTTGTGGGTGCGATGAATCAGGCATTTTTCTCGCTGTCAACAGGTATGGGCGGTATGGCTATTTTCGGAAGTTATATCGGCAAAGACCATTCACTTATGGGCGAGGCAATCAATGTTATCTCTCTTGACACACTCGTAGCTCTGCTTGCAGGCATAATCATCTTCCCTGCCTGCTTTACTTACAACCTTGAAGTTAATTCAGGTCCGAACCTTTTGTTTGACACAATGGCAACCGTGTTCAACAATATGCCCGGCGGAAGAATATGGGGTTCGCTCTTCTTCCTGTTTATGGTGTTTGCGGCAATGTCAACCGTTTTGGGTGTTTGCGAAAATATTCTTGCAATGATTCGTGATTTGACAGGCTGGTCAAGAAGAAAAGGCAGTCTTATTTGCGGAATTGTAGTGTTTGTGCTTGCACTCACAACGGCTCTCGGATTCAGCGTTCTTCATTTTCAGCCGTTTTCAGAGGGTACAACATGGCTTGATTTTTGGGACTTCATTGTTTCCACAAATGTTCTTCCTCTCGGTTCTCTTGTGCTTGCTCTGTTCTGTTGCAACAAGTTCGGCTGGGGTTGGGATAACTTCATTAAAGAAGCCAACATGGGCATCGGTATGAAAGTGCGTTCGTGGATGAAACCGATTTTCAAATATGTAGTTCCTACAGCTATCGCATTTATCTATGTTTACGGACTCGTCACCTTTAAATGGCGATAAATAAAATTTGATACACAAAATAAAATCCGTATGGAGCAATCTTCATACGGATTTTTTCGGTTTAAATATTCATTTCCTTGTATTCTCTGTAGGTTTTGAATCCTACGAAATCGTAAAACCCCATTGCACCCTCGTTGAATTCCCACACATCAAGTTCCGGCCTGTCAAAGCCTCTGTTCTTAGCCTCTTGTTTGCAGAAGCTTATCAGCTTGGTTGCAACACCCATTCTGCGGAAGTTTTCATCAACTCCGAATTCGCAAATTTGATAGAATTCCCTTTGCAAACCGTACGGAGATTTCTCCTTGACTATGTATTCAACAGTTGCAAATCCGCATTCAATTTTCAATTAAAGCGTCAGCTTAAATCATCCAATACCAATACTTGTCCTGATTGTTTTCCGAAAGGTCGGGACTGAACTGGAGTTCGGGGTTTTTGATGCTTACTTTCATACCCTCAGTAATTGAGTTCACGATAAAGGCGTTACCGCCGATTGTTGCACCCTTGCCGATTACGGTTTCACCGCCGAGGATAGTTGTACCCGAATAGATTGTAACATTATCACGGATAGTAGGATGTCTTTTAACACCTTTAAGCTGCTGACCTTTTCTTGTTGACAACGCACCGAGGGTTACACCCTGATAGATTTTTACATTCTCGCCTATCTCGGTAGTTTCACCGATTACAATGCCTGTGCCGTGGTCGATAAAGAAATACTTGCCGATTGTCGCACCGGGGTGAATATCAATTCCCGTAAGTCCGTGTGCGTACTCCGAAAGCACTCTCGGAATCATCGGGATTTTAAGCTTCCACAATTCATGTGCCACTCTGTAAACAGTGATTGCAAAAAATCCGGGATAGCAGAGAATGATTTCATCCGTACTGTATGCGGCAGGATCGCCGTTAAAGGCTGCAACAACATCTGTTGCAAGATAATCACGGATTGACGGAATCTTTGAAAGAAACTCATAAACCAGCTTTTCTGACTTTTCCATAACCTCGTCATATGAAAGGTCGTTACACTTTTCGCAACCCTTTAAAGCCTTTGCAATCTGCTTTTTAAGGTTGTACTGAATAAATTCTATTCTGTCGCCTACAATATAGCCTATGTATTCTTCTCTTACTCTGTTCTTGTCAAAGTAGCCCGGAAACAACAGCTTGCGGATTTCTTCAAGCACCTGAATAAGCACAGATTTGTTGATAATGTTATCCTCCGAAAGTCTGCAAGTCTGTTCATGCTTTGAATAGCTTTCGAGAATTTCATTAACTGTTTTATTTATATTATCATTCATATGAATACTCCTTTTTCAAAATCCTGTTTAATTCACTTACGGGAAGTCCGACAACATTAAAATAGTCGCCGTCAATCTTCTTTACAAGCAGAGAACCTTTGCCCTGTATTCCGTATGCACCTGCCTTGTCAAAAGGCTCGCCCGTTGCAATGTACTCCTCTATTTCCAAATCGGAAAGTTCAAAAAATTCAACAAGCGTTACATTGGAAAATGATTTTACAACACCGTTTTTGACGGTACAACAACCCGTGATAACCTTGTGCTGTCTGCCCGAAAGCAGTTTTAACATATTCTCGGCATCTTCCCTGTTCTTAGGTTTGCCGAGCATTTTGCCGTCAACAAAAACTCCCGTGTCACAACCGATTACAATATTTTTTTCATAACCGTTTTTTGAAATATGCAATGCCTTTTTGACGGCAAGATATTCGGGACGCTTTTCAAGCGGAACATTGTTCTCAACCGTTTCGTCAATGTCTGCGGGAACGATTTTAAAGTCGGTTGTTATAAAACTTAAAAGCTCTTTTCTTCGTGGTGAAGCAGATGCAAGTACAATCATAATCTATCTCCGTAAAATTACTTTTGACTATTGTAACATAAAACCGAAATAAATAAAAGATGATTATACAAAAAACATAAAATGTACAGCAATAATCAGCTATTCGGATTGACCGCACTCCGTACTTTGTATTGACAATAATTTTGCAAAGTGTTATATTTAAGGACGGCGGTAATCCGCATTAATAAGCACAATTCAACGAAAGGAAATGAAATATATGGCTAACATTAAGCTTCCTGTTCCCGTAACGCTTCTTACAGGTTATCTCGGTGCAGGCAAAACTACTCTTATCAACCATGTCCTCGGCAATCAGGAGGGCTACAAGTGTGCCGTTATCGTAAACGATATCGGTGAAGTAAACATTGACGCAGAGCTTATTCAAAAGGCAGGCGTTGTTACTCAGAAAGATACAAACCTTGTTCCGCTTACAAACGGCTGTATTTGCTGTACTTTGAGCGTTGACCTTATCAACCAGATTACAGACCTTGTAAAGTCAGGCAAGTTTGACTACATTCTCATTGAGGCGAGCGGTATTTGCGAACCCCTTCCGATTGCACAGTCAATCTCGGTTCTTGAGGGCGATAAGGAAAACAATATTCCCGAGCTTGTCCGTCTTGACAACATTGTTACAGTTGTTGACGCACTCCGTATGGCAACGGAATTCGGCTGCGGCGACGATCTCCTCAAGGAAGATGTTGACGAAGAGGATGTTGAAAGCCTTCTTATCCAGCAGATTGAGTTCTGTTCAACAATCATCCTCAACAAGGTTGACAAGGTAACAGAGGAACAGCTCAAGAGAGTTAAGGCTATGATTAAGACACTTCAGCCAAAGGCACGAATTATTGAATCACAGTTCGGCAAGGTTGAAGTTAAGGATATTCTCGATACAAAGTGCTTTAATTTTGAAGAAACAGCCGCATCCGCAGGTTGGGCTCAGATTTATGATAAGGATGAAGATGACGAGGATACAGACCGTCACGGTCATCATCACCACCATCACCACCATGATGAAGACCATGACGAACATGAGCATCACGATCATGACCATGATGAGGACGGTCTTGACCACTCTCATTGCGACCACGAACACGGACATTGCTGTCACCACGACCACGATCATGAGGACGGTGAAGAAGAGTACGGCATCGGTTCATTTGTTTACCACCGCATTCGTCCTTTCAATCAGGACAAGCTCCAGCAGTTTGTTGAGAACTGGCCAAAGAGCGTAGTCCGTGCAAAGGGTGTTCTCTGGTTTGATGACAAGAGAGAAGATGTTTATGTATTCGAGCAGGCAGGCGTTCAGATTACTGCTACGGAACAGGGCAAGTGGCTTGCCGCATTCCCAAAGAAACAGCAGAAGCTCTATCTTGCAGAGTATCCGGATATGGCTGAAAAGTGGGACGAAAAATACGGTGACAGAGAAATCAAGCTTGTATTCATCGGTCAGCATATGGACAGGCACGCAATTGTTGATGCACTTGACGAGTGTCTTTCAGACTGATAAAATCTTATAAAAATTATGGGCAGCGGAATTCCGCTGCCCTTGTTTTTTGGGTTGGATATACAAAAACGGCAGTCCGATTTGGACTGCCGAAATTTTTGCACCGTTAAGTTTTATTACTTTGATGACTCTGAATCAGAAGATTCGGGCTTGAAGTTAGCGTCAAATGTGAAAACGAGCTTTGTACCGTCTTTTTCCATTGTAATAACACCGTCTTTGAGTGTGTATGGAATGCTCTCGCCGTTTGCTGTAAAGTTCTTGTCATCGTATGTGAGCTCCTGCTCCTGACCGGCTGCAGAAAGCTTAGCCTTGCCGTCTTCTTTAAGAAGAATGTAGCCTTTGTCCATACCGACAGCGGCAAGAGTACTGCTGTCAAAGCTCATACCGCTTGCTTCTGCACTTGTAAGCTTGTAATAGCCGAGTGTTGAATTACCGCAAGCTGTAAGTGAAAGCACCATAAGAAGTGCCATAACAGCCGCAACGCTGATTGTGAAAATTCTTTTCATTTGTTTTTCCTCCGTTTTCCCTATCGGGATTTCTCATTTTTTCAGGCTTTGTGCCTTTGTCAGTGAATGACACGATTATTATAGCACAATGGCATAAACTTTTCAAGGTTATTTGCAAAAATATGTAAAAAAGCACCCTTTCGAGTGCTTTCCTCACCTAATATTCAGTTATCAGTTGAACCTTGACAAAAATGCCTGGGTTCTTGGATTTTGCGGATTGTTGATTACCTGTTCGGGAGTGCCCTCTTCGGCGATTACACCGTCAGCCATAAAAATGATCTTGTCGGCAACATCTCTTGCAAACTCAATTTCGTGAGTTACAACAATCATTGTGCTGTCGGAGGTTTTAAGACTGCGGATAACATTAAGCACCTCACCCGTGAGTTCGGGATCAAGTGCGGAGGTAGGCTCGTCAAAGCAGAGAACATCGGGATTGAGTGCAAGCGCTCTTGCAATTGCAACACGCTGTTGCTGACCGCCGCTGAGGTTACACGGATATGACTCGCTCTTTTCGGAAAGTCCTACCCTTTCAAGCAAAGACTTTGCATTGCTCTTGATAATTTCATGAGCCTCTTTATAGCTTTTTGCGCCCATATATTCGCCTGTCTGCTTTATCTGCTCTTTTGCGGCAAGCTTTGGAGCAAGCATAATATTCTCGATAACCGTATATTGCGGAAACAGGTTAAATGACTGGAACACAAGTCCGAAGTGAAGCCGTCTTTTTCTGATTTCGCTGTCGCTCTTTGCAGAGCTGTCATTGCTGTCAAAAAGCACCTTGTCATTGACGGAAATCTTGCCGTTGCCCGGAGTTTCAAGAAAATTAAGACACCTTAACAGCGTAGTCTTGCCCGAACCCGATGAGCCGATAATCGCAAGCACCTCGCCCTTTTTAAGAGAAAAGCTGATATCTTTCAAAACTTCTGTTTTGCCGTAGCTTTTACGGATGTTTTCAACATTTAACAAAGACATAACCTTTCCCCCTTAACCCTTGTAGTAATCGAGCTTTTTCTCGATGAATGAGAAAAGCAATGTGAGAATTCCGCAGAATGCGAGGAAGAATACTGCCGAATAGAAAAGCGGCCAGATAAGTCCCTGCATTGAGAAGTCCTTTGCTCTCATAAGAATTTCCGGAATTGCGATAACGCTTGAAAGCGAAGTATCCTTTACAAGAGTAATAATTTCGTTGCCCATGGGTGCAGTAATTTTCTTTACAACCTGCAAAAGCACAACCTTAAAGAAAATCTGACCCTTTGTCATGCCGAGCACCTGACCTGCCTCGTACTGTCCCTTTGGAACAGACTCGATACCGCCACGGAAGATTTCAGAAAAATATGCGGCATAATTGATTATAAATGCGATAAGTGCGGCATTCATTCGTGCAAATGTCACACTGCCGTTTGACACAAGCGGTGGAACATAGAACACTACGAAAAGCTGGAGCATCAGCGGAGTACCTCTGATTATCCACACAAATGTTTTTGTCAGCCATTTTAACGGCTTGAATTTTGACATTGAACCCATTGAGATAATAAGTCCGAGCGGAATTGCCGCAAGCAGGGTTACAATGAAAATTATACAGTTTTCGCCGAATCCCTCAAGCAATTGACCGCTTACATTAAAAAATTGATCCATTTTATATACCACTCTATCCAAGTATTTTCAGTTTTGAATATATCAAAAGGCTTACAAATTTGAACCTGTAAATTTATAATCAATAAAAAGCACAATGGGCGAACATAGTCCGCCCTGTATGTACAAGCTTATTTTAATTAAATTATTTCTTTTTTACAAGAAGAAGATCCTGAAGGCTGTACTTCTCTGCAATCTTATCAAGTGTGCCGTCATCGGCAACTGCCTGAATAGCATCGTTAAGCTTTTTGAGTGTTTCGGGGCTGTCCTTACGAAGTGCAATACCGTACTGCTCAGGTGAAAAGTCCTTGCCGTCAACAACCTTGAGGTCAGCGTAGTCAGAACCGCTCTTGAGTGTACCGATTGACATTACATAGTCGATAACCGCAACATCTGCTGTGCCTGACTTAACCTCGAGAAGAGCCTTAGCCTGTGCGTCAACTGAAACATACTTTGCACTTGAGAAGAACTCGTCTGTCTGAGCAACAGTTTCACCTGCTGACTTCTTCTCTGCAACTACTGTCTTATCCTTGAGGTCATCTGCTGACTTGATTTTGTCTGCGACATCAGATTTTGCAACCATAACCTGCTTGTTTTCCATATAAGGAGTTGAAATATCCATTGTTGTCTTTCTGTCGTCATCAATTGTAAGACCGTTCCAGATGCAGTCGATTGTCTTTGAGTTAAGCTCAACCTCTTTTGAATCCCAGTCAATTTTCTGGAACTTTGGAGTAACACCCATTTTCTCGCAAACTGCCTCTGCAAACTCAGTTTCAAAACCTGTAAGCTTGCCGTCTGCATCAAGGTAGTTCATCGGCTCAAAATATGTAACACCGATAACAAACTCTCCCTTGTTTGAGATATAATCCCAGTCTGTTGCAGAAGAACCGCACCCTACAAAAATTGATGCTGACATTGCACCTGCAAGAAGTACAGAAAGTAACTTTTTCTTTTTCATAATTATTCCTCCGTAATCTGATATACTCTCTACCTATGTTCTGCAAATCACCTTGCAAAACAATCTTTGTATATTATACATTAGTGTGTTAGCAAAGTAAAGTGTTTTCGAGAAATTTGCCGAAGAATTTTCTTCCAATCGCAGGCATATTATTGCATAAAAGAATTATTCATTCAAGAGGTGATTAATTTGTCGAAAAATCACAATAAAAATCACTTTGCGGCGGCATACATAAGGGTGTCAACCGAAAATCAAACTGAGCTTTCACCGTCAAGCCAGCTGAAAATCATCAGAAAATTTGCAGGTGAAAAAGGCTATCTGATTGATGAGGATTTCATTTTTCGTGACAACGGAATTTCGGGAAGATATGCCGACAAGCGGCCTGAATTTAACCGAATGATAAGCCTTGCAAAGCAAAAGCCTCCCATGTTTTCAGCCGTACTTGTCTGGAAATTTTCACGATTCGCCCGCAATCAGGAGGAAAGCATTTTCTATAAATCGCTGTTGAGAAAAAACGGTATTGAAGTCATCAGCGTGTCCGAACCCGTTGATGACGGTCCCTTCGGAAAGCTGATTGAACGCATTATCGAATGGTCGGACGAATATTATTCGATTCGGCTTTCGGGTGAGGTAAGGCGAGGAATGACCGAAAAAGCCGAGCGTGGCGGCATCGTCAGCATTGCGCCCTTTGGCTATAAAGTGACAGACGGAAGGCTTGTGGTTGACGCCGAAAAAGCCCGGATTGTCAGTAAAATTTTTGCCGATTTTTTGAATAATAAAGATATAAATATGATTTGTGACAACTTGAATTCGTCAGAAATCAGAACCGCCAAGGGCAACCGCTGGGATTGCCGTGCCGTTGAATATATTCTGCAAAATCCGGTTTATATCGGCAAAATCAGGTGGAATCCAATCTGCAAAACGGGCAGAGATTTCTATAACGATAACCTGATAATTTCAGACGGCACTCACGAACCGATTGTTGATGAAGTAATTTTTGAACAAACAAGGCAAATATTATTCTTGCAAAGAATAATAAATAGAGAACATTCCCATAAACAAACCGAAATTAGACACCTTATTCAAAATCTTGTCAAGTGTTCAAACTGCAATTCAACCCTCGTTTCGATTAAAAATAATTTTCTCCAATGCTCCGCCTACATTCACGGCAACTGCCATTCATCGCACAGCGTAAGAATTGAAAAGATTGAAAAAATTGTAGTTAAAGCAATCAATATTCTCATAAAGAACAATTTAATTAATGATGCTTTCTCAATTAAAGAAAATTATCCCTTAAAAACGCAAAACGACTTACTATCCATAATTACAAAAAGAATAATATTTGACCGCAAAGCCTCCCACCTCAACATATTTCTCAGTCAAAATAAGTAACACTCTGCCATACGGCGGTCCGGACGGTGAGTTGGGTGCGTCATTACGATATCTGAGTCAACGATTTGCAATGCCATTGCCGGAACTCAAGGGCACTCTCACCGATATAGGCACAGAAGAACTTAATCATCTTGAAATGATCGGTGCAATAGTATATCAGCTGACGAAAGACCTCACCGAGGATGAAATCAAGGAACAGGGATTCGGTGACTATTTTGTTGACCACACAACCGGAATTTTCCCACAGGCGGCAGCAGGTTTTCCCTATACAGCTGCATCAATGCAGGTTAAAGGCGATCCGATAACCGACCTGCACGAAAGTATGGCGGCTGAGCAAAAAGCCCGAACAACCTACGATAACATCCTCAGATTCTGCGATGACTACGATGTAAAAGATCCGATTCGCTTTCTGCGTGCCCGTGAGGTTGTCCACTACCAACGCTTCGGCGAAAATCTCCGCCTCTTAACCGATAAACTCAACGAAAAGAACTTCTACGCCTTCAACCCCTCATTCGATAAAAAATGTTTCAAAAATGAATTGAAAAGGAAGAAGTAACACTAAAAAAATCGTCCAAACCTGAAAATCTAACCTCAAGTTTGGACGATACATATTACGCTATTTAATGGCTCTTCATTAGGTGCATTTGTCAACCGAAAAGTCAGTCAATCGCTCATTTAAAACTAGGTCACTATAGGCCAAGTTTGACACCTGTTGTTAGATAAAGAATGTTGTGGTTGTTGTGGTCAAGCTTTTCTGTAACACTATGACCTAATTTCTGCCACAAGGGTTATGTAACTCCGTAGCGTGCCTCATAGAGCGTTTTGTAATTATTATAAGAATGCGGACATACATGATTATATTACACATACGCAAATTCTTCGACTGCTGTGTAGAGTTCATCCTCTGTGCGATAATAATGCTGATATATAAGATCATTTTTCAATGTATTGAAATATCTTTCCATAGGGGCATTATCATATGGATATCCGGCCTTGCTCATGCTTTGCTCGATACCAAGCTTCTCACAAAATTCCGGTTCATCTGTAACATACCTCGTTTCCTACTAAGATTATATCTTATTAGGTCGGTGTGTTACAACTATATTTTAGCACAACAGAGTAACCTAATTTTCAATGAACCATGTGACCTAAATTTAGATTAGCATAAACACTAATGACTCTTTTTTTTCTTTCTATTGATTACACCCATCAAAATCGTTTTTATAAAGAGAAAGCTTTCCTTATCAAAAAACGAATCAATTGCGAAATAAACACACCCACATAACACTGCTACCCAAATAGCATTCACTACCCATGCCATAAGCGTACTGATTTCAGGAAGTATTTTATATAGACTACCCACTAGTAAAACCATAACTATTGTATTTTGAATCCATCTTCGATATGTTTTCCAAGGTTTGCGACCTAATATATTCCAATTGGCATAAATAATCACATCATTAGTTCTATACAAAAGTGCAGCGATTGTCCCTAATAGAACTCCGTACATTCCTATTTTGAATACCAAAACTAATGATACTGTAAGATTAATCGCACTCTCTATAATTGACCTTACCTGTGTCTGTTTAAAATGCCCGGCAAAATTAATGATCTGACTTGATGTTCTTCTCGAATACATCAGCACATTCAAAGTTACAAATAGAAGCGGTAAATATTTATCTACATATTGGGCATCTGTGATTCCTGATGAATATATCTTCATAAATGATGGCAACATGATCAAAGTAACCGTAAAGAAGAAAAACGAAACTCCAAGATAATATGTTTCATATACTTCCTGCAATTTCATGAATTTATTTTTATCAGAATTAAATGCCTGTCCAAGTACAAATTCCACACTACTACACAAGGTATCAATAATATTTGATACGCAACTAATAATTAAACTATATAAGGAATAAACACTTACCGTCTTTAGCCCTGCAAAAAGTGTTAATACAATAATATCTGTATTATTAAAGATAAGTCCTGAAATCTGATGAATAATTACATTCTTACTCTGACTTAATGCATTATAATCTGGTTCTACACTTAAATCTAACCAATCATAGTGCTTTTTGACATACCATGTAATATATATCATTTGTAAAAGGTTAATTGCAAAGTAAGCAAATTGAACTGCTATAACATTGAATCCCATCAAAATCAAACCGATTTGTACCAATTTAGATATAACGGAAACAATAGTATTAAGGTTCGTTGTTATGTATCCTCTTCCATCAACACGAAGTAATATTGTAAACTTTCCTTGGAAGAAATAGTTAATAACACCTGATGCTCCTTGAAATAAAATGACTGCAACTACAACCATCACCGGAATATCAGATTTTACTATAATTGGATAAAAAATAGCTAATCCAATAACAGCAATACCATACAACACACCTGTTCGCTTATAATATGCACTGGTTGCCGCCATGATTTCACATATTCGTTTGTTATCTCCCAATGCAACTGGAGCATATAAAGCTTGAAGAGAGGCAGTTCCAATTCCAGCCTCCAATAATGCAACATATACAAATACTTGTCTTATAGAAGACAATAACCCATTCACTTCTGAACCATAACTTACAATCATCAATTTAGGGATGATAATTCCTAATAACAATGTAACAACCTGTGAGATTACACCATATCCAAATATTTTTATTATTCTTTTCCCTTTATTCATCTAACTTTCCTTACACTTCCTGCATTTTATATACTCTTTATACGGAATACTAAAGCTCACATACCGATAATGTGGTGAAACTTGCTTTTCTTTCGGCTCTCTAAAATCAGTTCTATTATATCGTGTTTGAAGGTACTTTATATAATCTTTGACAATCATATATTGTTTGCCTTCAAACTGTATTTCTGTGTAATTTTCAAATATTTCCGGTTCATACGGTAACGTATTACAAAAAGCTCCAAACAATTCAGAATAATGGTATTTAGTTGTATTCCCATTTTTTTCTACTCGTTTTTGAAAAAACTTATAATATTTACTTTTATCCCCAAAGAAAAGTGTAAGTACCATATTTCTTACGAACGCCTTTAACGATTTTCCCTTTATTTTTCCAATACTAACCACCTGTGACATCTTCCAAAGAAATATATCCTCTTTACGTTTATAATTATCTGGTATTTTATCATAAACAGTAATATCTAAGAACACACCAGACACTGCACCATCATTTTGAACTATTGTAGTATTATCATTAACAATCTTAGTAAACAACGACCAATATGTATCTGAAAGTTGATAATTATGAACCGAAAATCCTTTTGGAAGTTCCTGTTTTATAACAGAAAGAAACTTATTATAATTCTCTCTCGTCATCATTAAATCCACATCATCATCCCAAGGTAAACATCCCTGATATAAGTGAGCTCCTACAACACTTTCTCCGCAAAGTGAATATTGAATATGATGCTTTCGACATATTTGATCGACTATATTTAAAATTTCTATGCACTTTATTTGTATATTTCTTATATCTTCTTTCATATTATCACTAAAACCATCCAACTAACATTATCACTTTTTCTTTCCAATATATACGTTTCGATGACATAATTCGCCATCTATTTCTCATAATCATTTTTATAGCTTTGATTTATTAAGCTCTGTATACATTTTTCTACATACTTTTCCACATTATATACAGGAACAATAATATTAATTTTCTTCATCATTAATCCTCTACTTTAAAATTAAATACATTACTCTGGTTTTCCAATAAATTTCCTTATCCAAAATTGAATATAGTGCATATTTTTTAATAAATTTCAACATGATTTTTAACTTCTCTTTTGCACTTTTCTTTTCATTTTCTTCCATTTTTACCCATTTTTCTTTTGCTTCGTTATATTTCAATGTACACACATCTAATAAAAAAGCTGCTGCATGATTTTTCAACTCAGGATACCGCCTTATAGAATCTAAATACATTCTTTCATGAGCTTCAAATGAATCTGCCAAACTATTTATACTTAGTCCACCATGCGTTGCACTTCCTTGACGAACAAGATTTTTATAATAAGGCTGATGCACAACCCCTGCCTTTTGAATTTTTTGAACATATTCATTCAAAAAGAACACATCTTCTGATGAATGTAATCCTTCCTTAAACATCTGCCCAATTAATAATTCTTTTTTGAATAATTTATTTACAACTCCATGGCGTATCGTAGGTGGCATATCAAAAAATCGATTCATCACTTCTTTTTGGTTAATAATCTCGTTTTCGCGAATAGGATACTTCCGTTTTTCATCTAAAGCTCCGTCTTCACTATAATACTCATACCCACAGATCACCATATCCACATCACTCTGTTTGATAACACTATGTAATCCTTCATACATGTCTACTGCAATCCAATCATCAGGATCAACAAATCCAATATATTCGCCCTTAGCCATTTTTAAACCGGCATTTCTTGCAGCAGATACACCTTTATTCTCCTGATCAATAACAATGATACGATTATCTTTTTTTGAATATTGCTCACATATACTCAGACAATGATCTGGTGAACCATCATTAATCAAAATTATTTCTATATCCTTATAGGTTTGTCCCACTAAACTCTCAATACATTTTGAAAGATATTTTTCTACATTATATATTGGTATTATAATACTTATCATTTTTCACTTTAACCTTTTTTCTTCCTAAACACCATGGCATATATTTCAAAATAAATAAATTAAATGGTGTAATTACACAAATAGAGACCAAAACATCTATCATTGCAAAACCAACTGCAGACCAACTTGTATTTATAATCTCAATCCCTAATTTCCCATATACGACAAACATCAGATCTATCACGATTCAAGGAATAAAATCAAAAGCAAAAATTCCAATTCCTTTTGCTTCATCAATCCATTGTATACGTTCTTTCATCTTATATACTCCCATTTTATACTCATCATTTGTTTAAAAACTCAATCCAATCAAACTGATCCACCGGTCTTTTTCCATCCCATGTATTATGATCCGTAATAATTCCTACCGATTCTTGATTTTCATATCCTTTAATATAAAAACAACTAGGATGTTTTTTATCGGGTTTATGTACAAACATCACTTTACGGTATGACAACTTTTCAAAACGATCTTTCACTTCCTCAGTCATACCCTCTCTATCACAATTTATAATCACGATATGTTCCCAGTTGATGCGTTGCTTTCTAGAATTCCACTTTCTTTCTGCCTCTTCTACTGTATCATAATGAACACAAAATACCAGTAAATCTCCTAAATATACAACCGGATATTCTCTATCTCCGATAATTTCCTTATCCGTACATTCAACAAATTTGTCAATGCTCATATAGTACTCTATGTTTTCACACAGTTTTATAAAATCCTGTGCACGAAAGAACAGATTTACTGTTGGAGATTTAAATTCAAGACCTAAATCATGATATAGAATACCACCAGTACAATTTGTAGAAATAATAGTAACATCATCGCAATTCAGCCGTTCACGATTTTTCTGACTTATTTTTTTATGCTTATAATTCCAGACAGTATTACGTAATCTGACCATTACTTTTTTATTATCATTATAACTTATTCTCCCTAAAATTACTTGTCTACAATATTCCAAAACAGTACCACTGCAATCATAATTGAATAAGTCCATACTTAAATATAAATTTTCTTTATTTTATCTATATAAATTACATTCGTAGCAGAAAAATATCCTGACAGTAAAACAAATATATTAACACCTATTCTTGACCCCTGTGTCATTACTAAAGCAAAAATCCCATTTACTGTCAGAGGCATCTCCACCCCACCATGCAACACTGAGTGTCCTGCAACAATAAAAATCATACTAAGAATTCTGAGATATTCTAAATTTGATTCTCTTACTTTACTCGTCAACATTGTACTCTCTTTTCTAATGATGTTTGAATTATTTTATCAACCTGCTCCGCTGTATCTTGAATTGAATACCCTGCTTTCTTTAATTGTTCTTTTGTATCTAATCTTTCTTTCTCACAAGCTTCTAATATATGATCTGCCCATACTTTTGTACTTTGATTCAAATCGACATACTCAATTAATCCTGTAATATTTGCATCACCAGATACGGTGTTTGATACCACACAAGATAATCCTGCTGCTTGTGCCTCTACTAAAGTAAATGGAAGTCCTTCAAATAATGATGGCATGATAAGACAATCTATTGCCGAATACCATTTATTTGCATCGTCACGAGCCCCTAATAGGACGATTCTATCTTCAAGATTGTATTCTTTAATTTTCTGTTCTACCTGTGGTCTAAGTTCTCCATCACCTACAAATACAAATTTTGCAGTTGCATTCAATTTAGATATTTCTTTCATGATTTCCACTGACATAAGCGGATTTTTTTGCGGGTCAAGCCTTCCTATACAACCTACCAAATAACCATCTGCAACAGATATACTTTTACGACATTCTGTTCGATTTTTTAATTGATATCTGTATTTAGAATAATCAATTCCATTTTTGATCACATTAAACTTCTTTCCCGGAAACATCCAATATCCTGCATCTTCTGAACATGCTAATAAATTCGTAGCAATTTTTTCGATATTCTTACGATTACGTTTTTCTGTTATTCGATGAAACATATTCATTTTTATCTGATTCTCTGTATTATGTGAATGTATAATTCTTACCGGCACCTCTGCTTTTTTTGCAAATTTCAGCATATCCACACTTACAATATCACAAGTATTATAATATACCACATCAAAATGATTTTCTTTAAAGAAGCGTTTCCAAAACTTTGCATACTTGTAATAATTATGTCTATTTCGAGGGCACACCCATGTTTTTCCATTCACTTCCATCACTGGCCAGGAATATACAATCTCATAATTTTCATCAGATAAGAAGCCAGATAAATTACTAATATATGCTTCTACTCCACCCTTATCGGTACTCATACCTACCATAAAAACTCTAATCATAGTTTTATCCTCTAAATTTCCCCAATATTCTAAAAACAAAATTGAGAATATTAAACCGTCTTGTTTTTAAATCAATAACCTCATATTCTCCCAACCCATTATATGTATGCATTCCATCCATCAGAATTTTCTTTGTATATTTTAAATCTTGCGGTAATACTTGCTGTAATTCTTTTTCAATATAATTTTTTTCCTCTAATTCATATTCATAGAATACTAAACCTTCCCCGTAATCATTTACACATTTTTGTGCCGGTCTAATATTCATTCCGTTCATATATACCATTTTTCCTGCCGGTCTGCGTAACTCTATATTGTCTATACCTTTTAAAATACAATCATTAGCCGGCTCTTCCAAATCTAATAATACAAGATGATATTCCTCTGCATTACCCACATCATAACTTAATGCATAATTATGGTTTTTCCACTTAAAAGGAGTCGTATCACCATATACAACATTTTCTCGTATTAAATTCAACTTTTCCCATTCATCCGGAAATTGAACAGCTCTATATAAGTACAAAGAATGATCTGCACCTGACTCCGGCATAATGTACACTTGTCCTTGCTTTTCAAAAATAAACGGATATGATAAATGATGGGCTTCTGTTATAATCTTTTTCCAGCCACTAAATTTTTTTCCATCCCACTTACAATACCCTAAACAGCCTCTGCATTTTATATAATCATAAAGCTCTACAAAAATATAAACCTGGTTTTCATGCTCAAATAAAAATGGATCTGCTGCCCAATACCTAAAGCTATTTTTTATAATAGCAAATGGAGTTATTTTATCAGTTAAAATACTTTCTCTATTTTTCTTTCTCCATGCAACATTCCAACTTTCTGCAAATAATGCTGTCCTTTCAAACATTCATCATTCCCCTATCTATGCAATATCCTCTTTAGAAAGGAAAAACAATTTTTTCCAAACAATCGATGCATCGGTCTCGTTAATTTGCTTCTAAGTATTGTATTTTTATCTAACGCACTTTTAGCATACCAATGTATCGAAAGCGTATTTTCTGTTTTTCTCACAATACCGGTTGAGTCCTCTAGTGGATTTAAATACTCACTCGGTAATATTTTAGTTCCCTCTATCACTTGTTTCTTTCCTGTTAATTTTAACCCCAAAGGAAGAAGTGCTTCTGTATTCAACAGTGGACATCCGGTCAACTTAACTTCTTCATTTTTTAACACTAGTTCATCATACTTCTCCAACATCTTACGAACTGTTATGTGGTGAGCAATTGAGCCAAATCCTAACCCAGATGCAACATAATTAGGATTTTCAAAACCATAAAATCCATCATATTGTAATAATTCATCAAATGACTTAATTACCTCCACATCTGTATCAAAATACAAACCACCATATTTTTCTACTACCCACAATCGAACATAATCACTTAAAAAAGCCCATTTTTTATTTTCGTAACAATACTTTGTATATGGATGAATATTGATATCAAAATTATCCTCATTCCATTCTATAATCTCATAATCAACACAATATTTTTTCCAACTTTTAATACATCTTTCTGTTAATTTTGATTTCTCACCTCTGCCAAACCAACAATAGTGTATTTTCTTAGGTATCATACTTATTCTATTCTCCTTGTATTAAACCGTCTAAATCAATCTTTTTCGACACAAAATCCAATATGTCCCTCTGTTGCATTCATTTTAGGATGTATTGTTGCTGGATTTCCCACTACCACCGAATGGCTTGGAACATCAAAATTTACAAATGAATTCGCCGCAATTAAAACATCATCTCCTATATGAATAGCACCTATTACTGTTGAATTTACTCCAATATATACCCTATTTCCTATTGTAGGAGCCCCTTCTCGTCCCCCTCTATTTTCACTTCCAATGGTAACTCCCTTATGTAAATTCACATTACTTCCAATGCGCGCCTCCGAATTCACTGTAATTCCAAAAGCATGTCCAAGATATAGTCCGCTTCCTATTGAAGCATTTCCTATCTCTAATCCATATTTTTTTGATATTGTATGGCACAAAATCTTATAAATCAGATTATTAGGTGAAGTATTTCGTAACCTCCAGAAAAGCACATATCTAATATTATGTCTACATATAATATTTACTATCCCGGATACAATAGAGAACTTTGTACCTGTCATACGATAATAATCATCTTTAAATTTATTATTCATCTAAATTTTCCTCGCCTTATATCTTGTAACAAAATATAATACTATTCCACTTGGGATCGACATGATAGTCAATCCTTTTCTCGGCGACTCGATGATAAAATGTCTGTTACCTGCCATAATACTGTTAGAAACATAATGTGTACAATCTACCCATAATCTTTTTTTCGATTCTGGGTATTGCATAGAAACCTTACGCCAAAATGCAAACCCTTTAGGATTTTTTACATACTGTTTCCACATCGTCGCACTTGACCCATTCTGTTGATAATCTACATTCACAAGAACTTCATTTAATATTGATAACTTGTATTCTTGATCAATCAACCTATACTTATACCCTAATGCAACATAACGTTCTCCTTCAAACACTGGATATGGTGGATATTTATTAATAATATCTGTTCTATATACTAATTTTTTATCTCCACTTCCGCCATTAGCATAATAAGCATTTAACGTTGTATCTACTAAATCCTTTGGGAAGTCCTTACCTATAATCTCTCCCTGCATATCAGAATCCAATCCAATGATTCCTGCGTAATCTTCATTCTTAATTTTTTCCCATTTATCCAGAATCTTTTTAACCGCTCCTTCTGCAACACAATCATCAGAATCAATACACATATTTAATTCTGTATCTATATTCTCATACGCAATATTATGTGCGGTATGCATACCGCCGTTTTCTTTATATATGTATCGAATCTCAAATCCACACGATTCGTTTTTCCACTGTTCTACTAACTTTGAAGTATTATCCGTAGATCCATCATCAATAATAAGCCAAATAAACTCTTTACAATTCTGTTTTTTTAGACTCTCATATGTTCGACCAATTGTATGTGCACGATTGTATGTCGGAGTAAAAATAGTCAATATTGGCTTCATACTTAATTCCTTTCACCCAAATTTTCATATTTTTTTATATAGAAGTTTTCTAATTGTTTTGCATTTTGTTCAATATCATAACCTGCATTCTTGATTTCTTGATATGTGTTTTTTCTAATCGCACTTTGTTTTTCTAAGACAGCATTCGCCCACTTATCAATCGGCAAGTTTAAATCTAACGACTCTGCAAGATCTGTAACTTTGCATTCAGACGGAACACCATCAGAAATAATGCACGGCAATCCTGAAGCCTGTGCTTCAAGTGCTGCAATACCTAATCCTTCGTATAAAGACGGAAACAGAAATACATCCATTGCCTGTAGTATTCTATTCACATCTCCCCTGTTTCCTAAAAAAATCACGGAATCCGATAAACCAAGATTATCAACTTTTTCTCTTATATTACTCTGCCCGTTACCTGTTCCTACAAGAAGCAGCTTGGAGTTTCTGTTTTTATCATGTACGCTCTTAAAAACATCAATCAAAAACGGATGATTCTTTGGAGGAGCAAACCTTCCGACATGTCCGATTACAAAATCAGATTTACTGATTTTCAGTTCGTCACGCACTTGATTTCTTATTTGACAGTTATACCGATATTTTTCAGCGTCAATTGCATTATTTAATACCGTATATGCATTTCCGCCAAACATCCAATCTCCTGCCTCTTTACCGCAAGAAAAAAGATGCGTAGCGTACTTAGGAATTAAATGTTTTGAAAGAAGCTTAATCGGATACTTTAAATTTTTGTCTTGACTTTTGCTGTGCGAATGAGCAATCCTCACCTTTACGCCATGTTTTTGTGCAATTTCCAAAGGATATGCACTCATACAATCCAAATGTGAATGTACAATATCGTACTTATGATTATCAAAGAAGTCATCAAGCGCATTAAAATAAGCCTTAGGAAAGGGATTCAGCATAGGCATATGATAAATATGTCCGCCTAAAGATAATATCTCATCATCATAATCAGCCTTTTCCTGACGATGTACAAGAAAATCAAATTGAATTTTAGTACGGTCTATGTTTCTGTAATAATTCATAATCATAGTTTCAAGACCGCCACGCCCCATGTATGTTACAATATGTAATATTCTTAACATAAAATTCAATTACCCTTCATTTTATAGAATTAAAGTTTTAGAGCCTTTATTGTATCGTTTACAACGATTTTTTTATCAAATTCGTCCACCATTTTTTGTCGGGCGTATTTACCCATAACTTCTCGTTTTGAAATATCCGTTTCAAGAAAAGCTTTCATTTTTTCATAAAGGCTGTCAACGCTTTTAGGTTCACAAAGCCAGCCTGTATATTCATTTTCCACCGACTCTCTGCAGCCTGGAATATCGGTGGTAATGACAGGTCTGCCTGTTGCCGAAGCTTCGAGATTTACATTACTCATACCCTCGTGATAGCTCGGCATTACAACACAATCGGCGGTCGCATAGTAAGGTCTTGGTTCTTCCTGAAATCCATGGAATTTTACAACGCCCTTACTTTCAAGTAACTCAACTCTTTCCTTGTATTCATCTTCAAAAAAGCCTACAAGGTCAAGTACAAATTTATAGCCGTCATCGTGAAGCTTCTCAGCCGCAGAAAACAATTCATCCATGCCCTTTTCCTTCATGATTCTGCCAAGATACAAAAAATGCGGCGGATCACTTTTTGGGTAAGGCTTGTACTCATAAATTTCAAGATTAATTCCTGCGCCGTTCAAAATAGTTTCTTTGTCAACAGAAATAATCTTCTGTTGACAAATTCATCTGCATTAACCTGATTTTCAAAAAATACCGTTTTTACCTTTTTAAAGGCTGTTTTATAAAGAACTGTCGCAAACTGAGCAAGTCCGGGCTTTTGAAATGCCGTTCCTAATCCCTGAACATTCGCATAAAACGGAATATTTAACTTTTCACACATCAATCCACCGTAAACATTTGGTTTGATAGAGTATGTAATTACCAAATCAGGGTTTTCTTCCTGTAATATTTTTTTATAAAATTTCATAAGTGAAAAATCGTGAATCGGATTAACCCCTCTGCGCTCCATCTTAGTTTCAATACAACGCAATCCCATATTGATGAAATCCTCGTGATGTCCTACAAAAGGCATACTAAGAACAACATCATAATTTTTCATAAGTTCTTCAATCAATTCTTTTCTGAAACGATACAGCATATAAGAATGATTGGTAAGAATCATAACTTTTTTACGATTATTCTTCATCTGCAATTGCTCCTGTTCCGCCCTCAACTACACCTTCATGCTTAAATACACTTACAACTGTCATAAAAAGGCATTTTACATCAAAGACAAAACTGACATTATCACGATAAATCTTATCCATCTGAACTTTTTCAGGGATAGGAAGCTCATCTCTGCCGTTAATCTGCGCCCAACCCGTCAAGCCGGGTTTTAAATCATTTATACCGTACTCATCTCTTTCAGAAATCAAATCATCCTGATTCCAAAGTGCAGGTCTTGAACCGATAACCGACATATCGCCCTTAAAAATATTAAAAATTTGAGGCAATTCGTCAAGACTTGTCTTTCTTAAAAATGCACCCACCTTAGTTATATAATGTTCAGGATTTTTAAGAAGATGTGTAGGACAATCCTTTGGAGTATCAATTCTCATTGTGCGGAATTTCAGAATATTGAAATATTTTTTGTTTTTTCCTATTCTTTTCTGCCTAAAAAAACAGGACCTTCGCTCGTGCATTTTATTATGGCACATATCGGAAGGTAAAGTACTGACAGACACATTATCGCTGCAAGTGAACAGATAATATCAAGCATTCTTTTCACAATTCTGTTATAAAACGACATTTTTCTGTCTTTCATATTTAATACTCCTCAACCCAAAACTAACTTACGCAATACATTTATAGAATTATGCCACAGAAAGCATCAATAAGCAATAAAAGAGGAGAATATGGAAAAAACAATTGAAAAAAAGTATTTTTTAACAAAATATAGGAATAATTACGCAAGATTTTTGCCATAGATATGATTTATTTTCACTAAAGTGATAATCAAATATAGTCTATTTTGGTTATTTTATGCAAAATTTGTCACAAAATATAATAAAACACCGCAAAGCAAAGCGAGAAATCTATGGCTTATTTTAGGTGAAAAGGCACTATATAATCCGCTATATTTACTGTGCAACAGTCCTCTGCACGGCAACCTGAAAGCTTACATATACACAGTGCTAAACCACCCAGCAACTGTCTTTCAAGAGACAATTATCAGGAAAGAACCTGAAATTGTTCACAGACTTGTTGAAATGTGGAATTAATTATGATAAACTGACAATATAAGTCAGAGTACGATATAATTTGATGTAGACACATGAAAATTTCAGAATGCACACTTTCAAAGGAAACACAAGACCTTTTATACAGATATTTTGCGGCTGCGGCAAATCTTTACGGAGTTATCGAAATCGGCAAACTTCTTAAAATTTACAACAGCCAGAACGAGCCTGTGAGCGAGGAAGATTTTCTGTCATTTGTTGAAAATATGAATTTTAAGGGAAAGTATTTTTGTGTGTTTAATCAGGACGATATTTACGATGACGGCTCAGAAACCCCTGCTCTTGAACAGGAAATTCTTGCAGAATATCTTTACTTTTTGAATTTGATGACGATAGTCTTGATAAATACGAAATGCTGAAATATCGTCAAATCGAAAAGAAATTTTGCGTCCTTGACAAAGAGCAATTTTTCAGATATGAAGATGACTGTTATTTTAAAAAGACTCCCGATTTTCTTGAAATGCGTTCGTTTTTAAGAAATGAAACAGGACTTTCAAAAGAGGACGCAGACGATTATGCGAACGATATTATGATTTGTTTTGCAACTGAACCCGACAATTCCGAAGAATCTGTATACGAAGTAATCATGGGAAGCGGAATCTACAACCGTGATGATATCGCATTCAGTCACCGAAAGCTTGAATATTTGTGTCAAAAAGTCATGTACACAAGTGCCAAACTCCATGTTCTGCTGGGACACACTCCCGAAGAAATTTTCGGTTAACAGGTAAAATTGCATATTATAGCGACAATTCAAAATCATTTTGAGGGGAACATAAAGATGAATAGTGAAAATACAGCAACACACAAAATAGCATACTCAAATATAGATATTGCAAAATTCATAGCGGCATATTACGGCAAATCGGGAGGAATTTTGTTATGATAAGGATAATGTTTGTGTGCCATGGGAATATTTGTCGGTCGCCTATGGCGGAGTTTATATTTAGGGACATGGTTAAAAAGGGCGAGATTGCTGACAGGTTTGTGATTAAATCATCTGCTACGAGTACGGAGGAGATATGGAACGGGATTGGAAATCCTGTTTATCCGCCGGCTAAGCGTGAGCTTGCAAAACACGGAATCGGTTGTGACGGCAAGAGGGCTGTTCAGCTCAAAAAATCCGACTATGACAAGTACGATTATTTCATCTGCATGGACTCTGATAATATCAGAAACACTATGCGAATTTTCGGCGATGACAAAGACGGAAAGGTTTGCAAGATGATGAGCTTTGCAGGTATGAATCGTGATGTATCGGATCCGTGGTACAGCGGTGATTTTGAGCAGGCATACAACGATATTTACAGCGGATGCAAAGGCCTTTTTGAAAAATTCAAAGGCAAAGCTTAATTTTGTTGTTAATATGCACAAAGATTTTTGATTGTATATGTGCAAAATCTAAAACACATTTAATTGACACAATAAATAAACGATGTTAAAATTGTGACAGGTTGTCATATGACTGCCTGTCACATTTATTTTGGAGGATTTTTTATGATTAAAAACACCTTTTATAATCTTCCCGAAGAAAAGCGTCAGAGAATCACGGACGCAATATTCAATGAATTTGCCGGTTCGTCGGGAGAGAGAGTCAGCATAAACAATATTATAAAGAACGCAAACATTTCGAGAGGCAGTTTTTATCAGTACTTTGACGATAAGGTTGACCTTGTGGAGGTCATGACACGCTCATTTATCAACTTTTCGCTTAAAAAAGCCACAGAGGTTATCTCTCGCACTCACGGCGACATATTTGTAACTTATGATTTGCTTTTTGAAATTCTATGCGAATGTTCAAAGGATGCAAAACAAAGTATCATTATGAAGAATCTCATCAAAAATATAAAGGCAAATGACAGTCTTGTTTCGGAATATTTTATCAACCGTTTCAAGGGCGTTGCAGAGCTTGTCAGCGTTACAAACAATTTTGACAGAAGTAACCTTAAATATACTTCAGATGAAGATGTGAAGTGTCTTTCACAGATTCTCACTCAGGTGCTGAAGAATGCCGTGTTCAATGTTTTTGTAATAGGAAAACCTTTTGACGAGGTTCACAGGGAGTATCACAGAAAACTTGAAATTATCAAAACAGGTGCAATTGCAGATTAAGTTTAATATTCACGCAACCGGTTGCGGCCGATTTCAACAGAAAATGTAAACCTAAGTTGGTAGAAATTGCATTTGATATGAAATATACTCATAGATAAAAAGCACAAACAAAGGAGTAATCAATGTTATCTAAAATCAGCGTAAAAAAACCGATGACGGTATTGGTTGCGGTTGTACTTGTTCTGGTTCTCGGCATAGTGTCATTTTTCAAGATGACGCCCGACCTTTTACCGAATATGGACTTTCCCTATGCCGTTATCATGACCACCTACGCAGGTCAGACGCCCGAGGCGGTTGAAACAACGGTTTCAAAGCCTCTTGAACAGTCGATGTCGGCAATTGACGGTGTTAAGGAGATCACCTCTACCTCATCGGACAACTATTCACTTTTGATGATAGAATTTGAGGACGGCACAAATATGGACAGCGCAACTGTTGATATGCGTTCAAGCCTTGACACAATCAAGGGCAATTGGCCTGACGGAGTCGGAACACCGTACCTCATCAAAATCAATCCGAACATTCTCCCAGTTGCAATGACGGCGGTTGACTTTGAAGGCAAGTCGCAGACAGAGCTTTCGGATTATGTCACAAACGAACTTTTGAATGAGCTTGAAGGCATTGACGGTGTTGCCTCTGTTTCTGACAAGGGCATTGTTACGGAACAGGAAAATGTCGTACTTTCACAGGATAAGCTTGACAAGCTTAATAAGAAGATTTCCGCTGCACTCGATAATCAATTCGGTGATGCGGAGGACAAAATTGCCAAGGCTAAAAAGGAATTGCAGGATAATATCGGCAAAGCCAAGGACGGTCAGGGTACTGTTTCATCTTCAATTGAGCAAATCAACTCACAGCAAGAGGCTGTTTCAAAACAGCTTGCCGATGCACAGAACAAGGCTGAAAGCGGTAAAACACAGCTTTTGTCGGCAAAGATGCAGTTGCTTGACCGAAAGGCAAGCCTCACTTCAACAAAGACTTTGCTCGAAACCGCTTATCAGGGTTTGCTTGAACTGAAAACGACCTATGATGAGCTGACTTCCGAGCAGTCACAGCTTACGCAAAAGCTTGAACAGCTTTCAAAATTCAACGAACAGTATCAGGAAATTGTTCGGAAAATGAATGATGCACTGCCCGACAGCGAGGAATACAAGGCACTTCAACAGCAGATTGACGAGCTTAACAAGGTGCTTGAGCCTTACGGAATCAAAGCTCCCGATATCGCAAAAACAATGCAGACAGTTCAGAATTCCATTAACAAAAGTGCAGAGGCAATTCAAAATGTTGAAATTTCACTTAAAAAGCTTGGAACTTCGGGAGATGCAATCAATTCTGCATTAAGTGAAATGTCGGAGAAAATCTCACAAATCAACTCGGGTATTGCACAGCTTGATAACGCAATTTCGGGACTTGACGATAAATCGGTTTCGGTTGATTCCGCTCTTGCCCTCATTTCACAACAACAGTCAAGTGCGGACTTCAAAATGTCCTCTGCCATGTCAACTCTCACTTCAAAACAGAGCGAACTTAACAGCGCACTTACACAGCTTTCAAGTGCAGAAAAGCAAATTGAAACATCCGAAAAAGAACTTGCCGATAAAAAGAAAGAGGCAAAAAGCAAGGCTGATGTGAGCAACACGGTCACACTTGATACCATTTCTTCAATTCTAACGGCACAAAACTTTTCAATGCCGGCAGGCTATGTTACCGATGATGATAACAATAAATTCATGGTTCGTGTCGGCGACAAGGTGAATGATGAAAAAGAGATGAAGTCGCTTGTACTTTTTGACACAGGAATTGACGGAATAGGAGTTATTCATCTTGAAGATGTTGCAGATGTTTTTGTTGCCGATAATTCCGACGAAACCTTTGCAAGAATCAACGGCAACCCCGGTATTGTATTGAGCTTTTCAAAGTCAAGCAACACAGCATCTTCTACCGTTTGCGAAAACATTAACGCAAAGCTTGATTCGCTTTCAAAAGAGGTTGACGGACTTCACTTTACAAACCTTTACAATGAAGGTGACTACATTAACCTTGTAATCAACAGCGTTTTACAGAACCTTCTTATGGGTGCGGTTCTTGCAATTATCATACTTTTCCTATTTCTCAGAGATATCAAACCGACACTCATTGTTGCCTGCTCAATTCCGATAAGCGTTGTGTTTGCAATTGTCCTCATGTATTTCAGCGGTGTAACACTCAATATGATTTCGCTGTCAGGACTTGCGATAGGAGTCGGTATGCTTGTTGACAACTCGGTTGTTGTTATCGAAAATATCTACCGACTCAGAAGTATGGGCGTTTCGCCGATTAAGGCGGCACTTAACGGTGCAAGACAGGTTGCCGGTGCAATTACGGCATCAACTCTCACCACAGTATGCGTATTCCTGCCGATTGTATTTGTTGAAGGCATCACCCGTCAGCTGTTTGTTGACCTTGCACTCACGGTTACATATTCACTTCTTGCAAGCCTTATTGTTGCGCTGACGCTTGTTCCGGCCATGGGACAGAGAATACTCCGCAAGATGAAACCTAATTCCGCTCCGAAGGACGGAAAAATCAAGAAGGCATATGAACGCTCACTTCGTTTCGTATTAAAGCACAAAGTTCCTGCAATTCTCGTTGCAGTTGCACTTCTCTTTACAAGTGCAGGTCTTTGTCTGATGAGAGGTTTCAGCTTTATGCCCGATATGAGCAGTACACAGATTCAGGTATCATTGAAGCTTGACGATAACGCAACCTTTGAAGAAACAGTTAAAGAGGGCGAAAAGCTCAACGATTTGCTTTCAAAATATGACCAGTTTGAAACCGTAGGCGTTATGGCGGGCAACTCGTCAAGCCTTATGGGACTTACAGGCGGTTCATCGTCAAATGATGCCGGCTCACTTATGGCATATGCCGTTCTCAAGGATGATTTTACAAAACAGAGCGGTGAGATTTCAAAGAAGATTGAAAAGGATCTTGAAAGCCTTGACGGTGAGGCTGCCGTAAGCGGCGGCACTTCAAGTTCAATGTCAAGCCTTATGGGTGACGGTTCCGTTCAGATTACGCTCTACGGTGACGACCTTGACACACTCAAAAGCACTGCCGAGGATATCGGCAAGACACTTGAAAAGGTTAAAGGCGTTGCATCGGTTGACAACGGCATCGGTGCTGTTTCTCCCGAAATCAAGGTTACTGTTGACAAGTCAAAAGCCGCTGAAAAGGGACTTACCGTTGCACAGGTTTATCAGCAGGTTGCCGCTGCAATTTCAACAGAAAAAACCGCTGCCACTCTTACGAATGATGACGGCAATGATATGAATGTTGTGGTTGTAAAGGACGACAGCGAAACCGTTACTCCGAAAAATCTCCGTGACATTGACATAACTTATACGGATAAGAGCGGTAACGAAAAGACAGTTAAACTCTCCTCTGTTTCGAATATTTCAAAGTCGGAAACTATGGATAAAATCAGCCGTGAAAATCAAAAGCGTTATCTTAAAATCAGCGCCGAAGTCAAGGACGGCTACACGCTTACATCTGTTTCAAACAATGTAAAATCCGCAATGAACGATTACAAGCTCCCGAACAGCTGTTCAATCGACTATGCAGGTACAGACAAAATGACAATGGAGGCAGTTTCACAGCTTATGCTTATGCTGTTGCTCGGCATTATTCTCATCTACCTCATTATGGTTGCACAGTTCCAAAGCCTTAAATCACCGTTCATTATTATGTTTACAATTCCGCTTGCATTCACGGGCGGCTTCCTCGCACTTTTAATCACAGGATTTGACATCAGCGTTGTATCGCTTGTCGGTTTTGTAATGCTCTGCGGTATCATTGTAAACAACGGTATCGTACTTGTTGACTACATCAACAAACTCCGTATTGAGGGCAAGGAGAGAATTGAGTCAATTGTTGAGGCAGGCAAAACCCGTATGCGTCCTATCCTCATAACCGCACTCACAACCGTTCTCGGTCTTGTTGTTATGGCTCTCGGCATAGGCACAGGTGCAGAAATGATGCAACCTATTGCAATTGTCTGCATCGGCGGTCTGCTCTACGCAACATTTATGACGCTCTACATCGTTCCCGTTATTTACGATTTGTTCAATAAAAAAGAACTCAAAAAAGTAAGTGACGAAGACCTTGAATTTATTGACGAATAAAACATACTAATAAAACACACCCCCGACTAAACCGTTTGGCACAGTCGGGGGTGTTGTTTTTTAAATATCAGATCAGTCCTTTATAATATCTGCACATTGACCGTTTGTAAGACGAATTAAATCCTCAGGCTTCAGGTCAATTTGATATCCGATTTTTCCTGCGCTGACAATGATTTTCGGAATTGACTCTGCTGTAATGTGGAAGGTTGTCTTGAACTGCTTTTTCATTCCGAGAGGTGAACAGCCTCCACGCACATAACCCGTGACCTTTGTAATGTCCTTTACGGGAATCATTTCAACCGACTTTTCACCTACGCTCTTTGCACATTTTTTAAGGTCAAGCTCATGGTCAACAGGAACTACGAAAACATAATAATCTCTGCCCATGCCCTTTGTTACAAGAGTTTTGAAAACATAATCGGGATTTTGATTCATAAGCGTTGCAACCGTTACTCCGTCAACGGCATCCTTGCCGTGGGGATATTCGTGGTGAGTATATTCAACCTTTTCTTTGTCTAAAATTCTCATTACATTTGTCTTGATTTCTTTCATAAATACACAATCCTCCATGCATATTGCCATCTTGTTATTACCCTCACATAATACAACTTTTCACATCGGATTTCAACCTTGATTTTTGTTATATTTCTTTATTGAAAAATTAGCAAAATATGTTATAATCAATATATAAAAAGGATTGGCGGTTATATGCGTGTACTTAGTAGGGAAAATTGATATTGAAATTTACAATTGCATAACTAAAGATATTACAACAGATGAAGTTATAATTACAGACGAAAGGATACAACATATAAAGGAACATCATCCCAATAACTATGAACAATACTATTCATATATGCGTAGCATAATCGAAAATCCCGAATACATTATAGAAGCCAACAAACCGAATACCGCCTTAATACTTAAATCTTTTTCAAACGGCAATGAAACATTTAAAACAGTGTTGCGTCTTATTACATCTTCGGACAATAGCAAATTTAAAAATTCGATTATTACATTTATGAAAATAAATGAAAAAGAATGGAACAGATTGTTGAAAAACAAGAAGATTCTTTACAAATCAGAATAAACATGTTATAATATTCATACGATAAGAACAGGTTGTTCGAGGTGGAAGATTTCGTCCCCGTCCACACGCCGATGGCTTGACAAAGGGAAACCTTGAGAGATGCAGGAGAATGGGACGCCTGCCGAATAACCGTAGCTTTGAAAGCCGCTCCGAATTTTTCGGGACGGCTTTCTTCTGCTTTACAGACTAAAAATCGCTTTTTTGTCCACAACACGCAAGATAATAAGCAAGTCAGTAAGCAAGATAGTAAGTAAGATAATAAGCAAGTTAATTTTTTAAACACCGTATTATGCGGTGTTTTTTCTTTTATCGCAAATTAATGCTGTAAAATCACTTGCAAATGCGGTCACAGGGAAGAAAATGATAAAAAACTGGGCAAACTTTAATGTATGTTGATTGCTTTTTTAAAATAATTGTGCTACAATCTAGGAATAGAATAAACAAAATAGTGTATTCTTCAAAAATATTTTTATGCAATTTTTTAACAAAGGAGGATAACAATGGCAAAAGATATGCTGGACGCCATTTACAATGCCGAAGAGGATTGCAGACAGCGTGAGGCAAATGCACGAGCAGAATCAGCAGAAAGGGTTGAACAGACAAAGGCGGATGCCAAACAGGTTGTGCTTTCGGCAAAGGAAAAGGCACAAAAAGATGCCGATATGCTTTTTGAAAAGACTGTGAAAGAGGGCAAAAAAGAGCTTGAGAAAGCCTCTGAAAAGGCAAATCTTGAGTGCGACATTCTCTCTCAGACTGCAGACAAAAACCGCAAGCGTGTTATTGACGGGGCTATACAAAGGCTCTCTCTTTAAAACGGTTGCAATGAAAGAAGCGTGGTGATAGAAATTGGCAAAACTTAAAATGAAGTCGGTTCGGATTATTGCCCTAAGGCAGGACAGAAAGCGACTTCTTGAACATTTGCAGGATTCGGGTTTGGTTCAGATTGAAAAGACCGAAACCTGCAGAAAAGGTTTCGGCAAGATTGATATGACCTCACAAATTCAGATTTTCGAGCGGAATGTTACTCTCAGTGAAAACGCTCTGAAAATTCTCGACAGCAACTCTCCCGAAAAGAAAAGTATGCTTTCCGCATTTTGCGGACGGCGGGAGATTGATCCCGATGAAATCGGAGTTATCGCATCAAATGCAGGCGAAGTTATTGATGTGTGCAACAGAATTTGTGAGCTTAACAAACAGATTGCCGATAATGCGGCGGAACGGATTCGCATAAAAACCGCTCTTGCACAGCTTGAGCCGTGGAAGAATCTTGACATTCCGCTGAATGCAAAGGACACAAAAACAACGGCTGTTTTCATAGGCTCAATTCAAAAGGAGTACAACGAGATATCGCTTTCAAAGGCACTTGCCGAGGCTTCTCCGAAGCTTGAATTTGATTTTGAAATTCAATTTGCAAACGAGGGGCTTACCTGCATTGTACTTTTTGCACCGATTGCTCAAAAGGAGCTTGCAGAAAATGCTCTGCGTGATATCGGTTTTGCAAAACCTGTTACAAACTCAAGCCTTACCCCTTTGGCGGAATCAAAAAAGCTTGTTGAAAGAAGTCACAAGCTTGAAGACGACACGGAAAACGCAAAAAAGGAAATCATTTCCTTTGCAGACAGACGAAAAGATATTAAAGATACACAGGATTATTTCAGAATCAGAGCCGATAAATACAGCGTAATCGGTGAACTTCAGCATTCACGGAATGTTTTTGTTATTTCGGGTTATATTCCCGAGGAGGACTGTGAAAAGCTTGAAAGGCTTTGCGAAAGAGTTTCTGTATGCTATGTTGAATTCGGCGATGTTGACGAGGAAAAAGCTCCTGTAAAGCTAAAGAACAGTCGCTTTGCAGCACCGGCAGAGAGCATTGTAAATATGTACTCTCCCCCGTCGCATGGCGATATTGATCCAACGCCGTTGCTTGCGTTCTTCTTCTACTTTTTCTTTGGAATGATGTTCTCGGATGCAGGCTACGGACTGTTAATGGTAATAGGAACAGGACTTGCAATAAAGCTGTTCAAGCCTGACAAGGAAATGCGAAACACCTTAAAGCTGTTCCAATATTGCGGTGTTTCAACATTTTTCTGGGGACTTGTTTTTGCAAGCTTCTTCGGAGATGCCCCCGCAACCCTTTACAACTACTTTACGGGTGCAGACATTACGATGGAGCAAATCTTCCCGTGGCCGACAATTGATCCGCAAAAGGACGCACTTATGCTGATGATTATTTCAATAGCATTCGGTCTTGTACACATTCTTGTCGGTATGGGCTGCAAATTCTATGTTTGCCTCAGGCAGAAGGATTACGGCGGAGCGTTCTTTGACACGGGACTTTGGATGCTTATGCTTATCGGATTTGCCGTTTTGGCGGCAGGTATGGCATTCGGTCAGACACTCGTCTATGTCGGAGCAGGCATTGCAATTTTCTGCGCAATCGGTCTTGTTCTCACACAGGGCAGAAACAAAAAGGGATTCGGCAAAGTCATCGGCGGACTTGCCTCTCTCTATGACATCACAGGTTACATCAGTGACCTTCTGAGTTATTCAAGACTTCTTGCTCTCGGACTTACAACGGGAGTTATGGCTCAGGTATTCAATATGCTTTCGACCATGTTCGGAAAGAGCTGGTTTGGAATTATCTTACTCATTATTGTGTTCATCATCGGACACGCAATCAACATCGGACTCAACGCACTCGGTTCATATGTTCACACAATGCGACTTCAGTATGTTGAAATGTTCGGAAAATTCTATGAGGGCGGCGGCAAACAGTTTAAGCCGTTCAAGCTCAACAGTAAATATATTAAAATTCAGGAGGACAAATCAAAATGAATGGAATATTTTTCGCACTTTTAGGCGCATCAATAGCAACAGCACTTGCAGGCGTAGGTTCTGCTAGAGGTGTAGGCTCTGCCGCACAGGCAGCTATGGGAGTTCTTTCCGAGGACTCATCAAAATTCGGTAAAATGCTCGTTCTCACACTTCTCCCAGGTACTCAGGGACTTTACGGATTTATCGTAGGCTTCCTTATTCTCGTAAGCGGCGGCGTTCTCGGCGGCACAGCTCCGACAATCGGACAGGGACTTGCATACTTTGCAGCATCACTTGCTATCGGTATCGGCGGTATGATTTCAGGTTTTGCACAGGGCAAGGCAGCCGTTTCGGGTATTGCACTCAGTGCAAAGGACGATTCAAACTTCTCAAAGGCTATGGTTTCCGTAACTCTCGTTGAGATTTACGCTCTCCTTTCATTCATTGTTTCACTTCTCGTTGTTATCACAGTTCCAAACCTTAACATCTGATAACCGACTAACGAAAATTACGAAAGAAAGGTGGAATCACTTTGAGCAGCGGTGATAAAATTTTAAATCGCATAAGTCTTGACTGTGACGAAAGAATCAGCAAAATTAACGCTGAAACCGATGAAAAATGCGCACAGATTATGGCACAGGCAAAGCTTGATGCCGACAAGATTTCTGCCGAAATTGCCGACAGGGCACAGTCAAAGGTCAAGCAGATGCAGGCGGCTTCAAAGAGCCGTTGCGACCTTGAAACACGCAACGCTTTCCTAAAGAGAAGGCGTGAAGAAATTGACAAGACATACAGTGAAATTCTTAATAAAATGAAAAATCTTCCCGATGAAGATTACTTTGAACTGATTTACACATTTGCAAAAAAGTTAAACGGAATGAGCGGTGTTGTGCTTTTGAACAAAAAGGATATGAACCGACTTCCGAAGAATTTTCTTGCAAGGCTTGAAGAATGCGGTGTAAAAGCAGAGCTTTCAGAAACGCCGTGTGACATTGAAAGCGGATTTATTCTTAAATGCGGTGACATTGAAGAAAACATGGACTTCTCGGCAATATTGTCTGAAAAGCGTGACATTATCGAGGATTTTATAAATCAGGAACTTTTTAAGGCATAGGGAGGAATATGATGGCATTATCTTATGAATTTTCCATCGGCTCCGTCCGTGCTAAAGAAAAAAATCTGTTTACAAACAGCGACATTGAGCATATGCTCAGTTGTGAAAATGTGAACGAGCTTTGCAGATACCTCTCGGACAAGGGTTACGGTGAGGGCGATGACATTGAAGAGATTTTGAAATCACACAGCGAAAATGTGTGGGAATATCTTAAAAGAACCGCACCCGATTTTGCAATATTCACACCGTTCTTCTATCTTAACGACCTTCACAACCTTAAAGCTGTTTTAAAGGGAACGCTTTCAAACAGACCGTATTCACAGCTTTTGATAAAGCCGTGTACTTTCTCTGAAGAAACGCTTAAACAGGCGGTTGAGAACAGAAAGTTTTCACTTTTGGGCGAAGAACTTTCCGCATCTTGTGACAAGGCATATGAAATTCTTGCACACACAGGTGACGCAAGACTCAGCGATGCGGTTCTTGACAGAGCTTTTATGGAGCTTGTTCTGAAAACATCCGAAAAATCCGACAGCGAATTTATGTCCGAATATTTTAAAGCTACAGTATTTTATAATAATGTAAAGACAGCCATAAGAGGTGCAAAAGCCGATTGTGACAGGGATTTTCTTGAAATTGCAATCTGTGATGTGCAGGACTTCCCCCGTTCAAAGGTTATTGAGGCAAGCGTAAAGGGACTTGAACCGACGCTTGATGTGCTGTCAAAAATCTCGGCATACGGCTGTAACAAGGCTGTTGAAGAGTACAAGGTTTCTCCGTCGGCATTTGAAAAATTTGTTGACAACAGGCTTATGAGCCTTGCAAAAGAAAAATGCAAAAGAAGCGGTGACGGTGCAGACCCGATTACGGGCTATCTGATTGCAAGTGAAACAGAGAAAAAAGTTATTCACATTATTGCAAGCGGAATCCGCACCAAGACAAATTATGAAACCGTAAAAGAAAGGTTGCGTGAAGTTTATGGCTAAAAATATTGCCGTTATCGGCGACAGCGAAAGCATAAAGGGCTTTGCGGCAATCGGCATGGACATTTATCCGTGTGATGACAACGAAAACGCACCGCATCTTTTCAGAAAGATTGCTGACGGTGACAACTATGCGGTAATTTTTATTACCGAGGAAATGTTCGGACTTGTTGAAAAAGAGCGAAAAAGATATGAAGAAAGGCTCATTCCTGCCGTTATTCCTATCCCCGGTGTAAAAGGCAATACGGGAATCGGCATAAAAAGACTGTCGTCATTCGTTGAAAAGGCAGTCGGTTCGGACATTATCTTCAATGATTGAGGTGTAAGAATTTGAAATCTGGAATTATAACTAAGGTAGCAGGCCCTCTGGTAATTGCCGAGGGTATGCGTGATGCCGATATGTTCGATGTTGTGCGTGTAAGCAGTCAGCGACTTATCGGTGAAATAATTGAGATGCACGGTGACAGGGCATCAATTCAGGTATATGAAGAAACTTCGGGACTCGGACCCGGTGAGATTGTTGAATCCACAGGCGCTCCGCTTTCCGTTGAACTCGGTCCGGGACTTATCGGTTCAATTTATGACGGTATTCAGCGACCGCTTAACGAGATTATGAAGGTTGCCGGCACAAACCTCAAAAGAGGTGTTGATGTTCCGTCACTTGATCACAAAAAGAAGTGGCACTTTACTCCCCTTGTTAAAAAGGGCGACACAGTTGTGGCAGGCGACACACTCGGTACTGTTCAGGAAACACACGCTGTTCTTCACAGAATTCTTGTTCCGAACAAAACAGGCGGTGTTGTTGAAAGCATCAGCGAGGGCGATTTTACAATTGACGAAACAGTTGCCGTTCTCAAAACAGACAAGGGCAATATTGAGATTAATATGTGTACAAAATGGCCTGTTCGTGTGGGCAGACCGTACAAAAGAAAGCTCTCCCCCGACATTCTTCTTACCACAGGTCAAAGACCTATCGACACACTCTTTCCGCTTGCAAAGGGCGGTGTAGCCGCAGTTCCGGGACCGTTCGGTTCGGGCAAAACTGTTGTTCAGCATCAGCTTGCAAAGTGGGCGGCTGCCGATATTATCGTATATATCGGTTGCGGTGAGCGTGGCAACGAGATGACCGATGTTCTTAACGAGTTCCCCGAACTTAAAGACCCACGCACAGGCAACTCTCTTATGGAGAGAACCGTGCTTATTGCAAACACATCCGATATGCCTGTTGCCGCCCGTGAGGCATCTATCTACACAGGCATTACTATTGCCGAGTATTTCCGTGATATGGGTTACACGGTTGCACTTATGGCTGACTCAACATCCCGCTGGGCAGAGGCTCTCCGTGAAATGTCCGGCCGTCTTGAAGAAATGCCGGGTGAAGAGGGTTATCCCGCATACCTCGGCAGCCGACTTGCACAGTTCTATGAAAGAGCAGGCCGTGTTATCGTAAACGGCAGTGAGGACACGGAAGGCGCACTCTCGGTTATCGGTGCTGTATCACCTCCGGGCGGTGATATTTCAGAGCCTGTATCACAGGCAACACTCAGAATCGTTAAGGTATTCTGGGGACTTGACGCAAACCTTGCTTACAAACGACACTTCCCTGCAATTAACTGGCTGACAAGTTATTCGCTTTATACAGACCGACTTGCAGATTGGTTCTCAAAGAATGCCGCTCCCGACTTTATGGAGCTTCGTGGCAAACTTATGACATTATTACAGGAAGAAAGCGAGCTTCAGGAAATCGTAAACCTTGTCGGTATGGACGCACTTTCCGCACCCGACAGACTTAAGCTTGAAACCTCCCGTTCAATCCGTGAGGATTATCTGCACCAAAACGCATTTGACCCGACAGACACATACACATCTCTCGGCAAGCAGGTGCTTATGATGCGTGCAATTCTTGCTTACTATGACAAAGCAAAAGAGGCTCTTGCAAACGGTGCAGACATTGAAATGCTTGTCAACCTTCCTGTTCGTGAACGCATAGGAAGATATAAATATGTACCCGAGGATAAGGTTCGGGACGAGTTCGAGTCAATCAAAGCTCTGCTTGATTCGGAAATTAAGGATGCACTTGAAAGGAGTGAGGACTGATGCCAAAGGAATACCGCACAATACGAGAGGTTGCAGGTCCTCTTATGATGGTTAGTGATGTTGAGGGCGTAACATATGACGAACTCGGCGAAATTGAACTTCCGAACGGTGAAACACGCCGTTGCAAGGTTCTTGAGGTTGACGGCTCAAACGCACTTGTTCAGCTTTTTGAATCAGCCGCAGGCATTAACCTTGCAAATTCAAAGGTAAGATTTTTAGGTCGTTCAATGGAACTTCCCGTATCTCCCGATATGCTTTCACGAGTATTTGACGGTCTTGGAAATCCGATTGACGGCGGTCCTGCTCTTATTCCCGAAAAAAGACTTGACATCAACGGAACACCTATGAACCCTGCCGCAAGAAACTATCCGCAGGAATTTATTCAGACAGGTATTTCAGCAATTGACGGACTTAACACACTTGTTAGAGGACAGAAGCTGCCTATCTTCTCGGCATCGGGTCTGCCCCATGCCCAACTTGCCGCTCAGATTGCAAGACAGGCGGCTGTAAGAGGCAAGGACGAGCAGTTTGCCGTTGTATTTGCCGCAATGGGTATTACATTTGAAGAATCCGACTACTTTGTTCAGTCGTTTAAAGAAACAGGCGCTATTGACAGAACCGTAATGTTTGTAAACCTTGCAAACGATCCTGCCATTGAGCGTATTGCAACTCCTAAAATGGCACTCACAGCGGCTGAATATCTTGCATTTGACAGAGGAATGCACGTTCTCGTTATTATGACCGACATCACAAACTATGCCGATGCGCTCCGTGAGGTTTCTGCCGCAAGAAAAGAAGTTCCGGGCAGACGAGGCTATCCGGGTTATATGTACACAGACCTTGCAACATTGTATGAAAGAGCCGGCAGACTTAAAGGCAAAGAGGGTTCAATCACTCTTATTCCGATTCTTACAATGCCCGAAGATGACAAAACTCACCCTATTCCGGACCTTACAGGCTACATTACAGAAGGTCAGATTATCCTATCCCGTGAGCTTTACAGAAAGGGAATTACTCCGCCGATTGATGTTCTTCCGTCACTTTCAAGACTTAAAGACAAGGGTATCGGTCCCGACAGAACCCGTAAAGACCACGCCGCAACCATGAACCAACTTTTTGCCGCTTATGCAAGAGGTAAAGACGCAAGAGAACTTATGATAATTCTCGGTGAGGCGGCTCTTACAGATATGGATAAAAAGTACGCTGAATTTGCCGAGGCATTTGAGCGTGAGTATGTTTCACAGGGTTATGACGCAAACCGTTCAATTGAAGAAACACTTGACATCGGCTGGAAGCTTTTGCATATTCTTCCCAGAAGTGAACTTAAACGAATTAAGGACGATATGCTTGATGAGTTTTACGGTAAAGAATAATCGCATTGAAGGTGTTTGCTAATGGCAGTTATGAATGTTAATCCCACCCGTATGCAGTTGACAAAGCTGAGAAAACAGCTTGCAACAGCTACCCGTGGTCATAAAATGTTAAAAGACAAGCGTGACGAACTGATGCGCCGATTTCTTGACCTTGTAAGAGAAAACAAGGAGCTTCGTGAGAAGATTGAAAGAGAGCTTGCAGAGTGCAACAACCACTTTGTGAACGCAAGTGCGGTTATGTCAAAAGAGGCTCTGGACGCCTCATTGATGTCACCGAAGCAGAGAATTGACCTTGAGCTTTCTTCAAAAAATGTTATGAGCGTTGATATTCCGCAGTTTTCATCAAGCACACGAACAAGCAACGAGAGCGATATTTTTCCATACGGTTTTGCGTTTACTTCGTTTGAACTTGATGATGCGGTTATGTCGCTCAACGAGCTTTTGCCCGACCTGATAAGGCTTGCTGAAATTGAAAAAAGCTGTGAGCTTATGTCGGCAGAAATTGAAAAGACACGCCGCCGTGTTAATTCGCTTGAGCATGTTATGATTCCGAGATATCAGGAAACAATCAAATACATCTCGATGAAACTTGAAGAAAATGACCGCAGCAGTCGTACAAGGCTGATGAAGGTTAAGGATATGCTTCTTGACAAGGCACATCATTATTCGGAACACTATAATTAACTACACAACAATCAAAGGGGCTGTTAAAAAAAACAGCCCCTTATTTGTCAAAAAATTCTGTAAAATAAAAAAGCATCTGCGTTACAGATACTTTTGACTTGGAGCGGATGACGGGGCTCGAACCCGCTACCTCCACCTTGGCAAGGTGGCGCT
>ERZ834722.6-NODE-6-length-216622-cov-8.363629_pt1 | contig 216622 bp, 222 predicted proteins | sample MGYA00519576_ERZ834722 | MGnify/ENA primary metagenome ERZ834722 (study PRJEB31850, sample SAMEA3708759) | human gut metagenome | biome: human gut; feature: human-associated habitat; material: faeces | place: China | collected 2014 ...
CAAAGCGCTCTAAAATTGCAGCGCGCTAAAAAGTTTTACAATTTAGCAGTAATTACATCTGTTCTGCAAGAATTATTACACTTATAATACTGTCATTAGAGAGTAAAACGATGATTATTTTCTACTTATTTGCATTCCCCTATTTGGGGCTATCGTAAATGACATCAAGTAGCTCATTTGCAAGTTTCATATCTGTGATTTTAATAATGTTATCTTCCTCTGTTGCATAACCTAGTATATTGACACTGCCATACCACACCGTGGACCTATCTATGACGCATGAGGATAATGATAGTTTCGGTACAATCTTTACATATAATCCCAAACTTTTTAGATAATCCGTCTGACTGCTTTCCTCTGATGTGAGAATCGCCACTTGAATACCACTCGCATGAAACTCTTTGAGTGTTTTAACAAATGTGTTTCGTTCTGTACGATAGAGCTTTGGTGAAGATATGATAATAGATTGTCTTGAACTTTTCAAATTTTCAATAAATGCCAAACGGAACGTGTTACCATTGAAAATCTGTCCTTCATATGATGATATTTGTAAGTCATCTGTATTATCAAACAGCGTCTGAGTATCTTTTGACAATACACGATAACCGATGGCAGAGTATCCTCTTAGGCGTTTACGATACATATTCTCACAAACAGGTTCGTGTATATCAATATAGTCATAAATACGGACATCTTTCTTGCCCTCATTCTCACGGTGCAAACGTCCTGCATATTGTGCCACCAATCCTTTCCATGAGATTGGCAGTGCCAAAAACAGTGTATCAAGTCGTGGATAGTCAAATCCCTCTCCTACATATTTTCCCGTGGCTACTATTACTAGAGGCGCATCTTTGGGTATATCCTGTAACTTTTGCAGCGTTTCTTTCTTGTTTTTCGCAGTTCCTTCTCCTGTGAGTCGTATGATGTTGGCTACATGCTGCTCCAACATTCCGGCAAGCAATTCTACATGGGAAGTTCTGGCAGTAAGTATTATAGGTGTCCGTCCTGAAGTCACGACATTTAGGACATCCTCTATTATAAGATTATTCCGTATTTCCGATTCAGCGAGGAATTGTGATAGTGCCGTAAACGATTGTTTGTCATCGGTAACAGGCCTGTAAGATGTAAATCTCGGCACAAGATAACGCTGGAACGACTGCTTCTGTATCTGTGCTTTAGCATCGGCAGAAAAACGAATCGGACCGCATTGCATGAAGATAATAGGCTGCAAACCATCTTTACGGATTGGAGTGGCAGTAAGTCCATAGACATAATGTGCCGTAACGTGTTTTAATACATTCTCAAATGTTATGGAAGATACGTGATGACACTCATCTACAATGACCATCCCGTATCCTTTTACAAAAGGCTTGACTTTGTCATTTTCAAAACACGACTGCATAAGGGCTATATCAATAACACCATGCAACGTGTTAGAGGTAGAATCAAGACACCCGACCGGAGAAAAAGCCTTCTTCCTGCCTCGTTTCTTGGAAATCTCATCTTCTGTAAAATCTATGCCAAGAAATTCAGACAGACGTTCATGCCATTGCATAAGCAATGCCTTGGAGTGTACCAGAATAAGTGTATTTGTCTTTCTTCGGGCAATCAGAGCCGCGGCTGTAACAGTCTTTCCAAAGGCTGTCGTTGCAGACAACACACCGTTGGAAAATGGCATGAGGGCATTGATGGCGTCCAACTGTTCATCGCGTTCCTTTCCTTTGAATGTTACGCCAATAGGTTTACCATGATTTGTATTATCAACTATTTCATAATCAATTTTGAGGGAACACAACATGTTGATAATGGCATCCTCGCACCCCCGGGGCATTGCAAGATATTCATCGGTAAAATCTGCACGGCAGATAATACGAGGAATGTTATATGTGGAAATACGCATCGCCTGTTTGCTGTAAAATTCAGGATTTTTAAAATCAATCTTTGTATCCATGTCTCCTCCTAACTATGATAGACGCGCTTCTCTTTCAGAACCGGCTTCATGCTGTACACATTTTCAAAGTAAACGGTTTTTGCCTCGAACAAAGCCTGCTCCAGCGATATATCTTCAAATGCTTCTACTGTAAATACAAGCTTTCTCTCTCTGACGGCAATCTTAATATTCTTAAACTTCTGCTTATGACTCTGATCAAGCGCATTTGCAACACGAAGGATAGCGGAAAGCTTCGCCACGCACAGATAATCCTCCCTTGTAAGATGATCCGAAAGTTCCTCATACGGATCCAGCGGCAATGTATTGTATAAAACCACAAATGCAACCAGCTCCCGCTCCTGATGCGTCAGTCCAATGATTTCCGAAGACATAATAATGTGATATGCACTCTCCGGAGATTCCGCAAGGCTGATATATTTACCGCAATCATGCAGGATCGTTGCAACCTCAAGAAGAAGCCGTTCGCGTTTTCCGAGTCCGTGCACCTTCTTCATCGCATCGAAAATCTTAGTGGAAAGCTTCGACAAAGCCTCAATGTGCGGCGTATAGCTGTTGAAATGCTCCGACAGATACTGTGCCGCAGAGATCACATCCGCATCAAAATCATGCGTAATCGATAATAACTTATTCCGCTGCGCATAATCATATGCGATACCATCCTGAATATTCGCTCCCGGCACCCAGACCGTCTTAGGCTCGACACTTACCACAAGTGTCTTGAACAAGAGCATGGAAGGAATGATAAGTGGCTCCCTGTCATTGGAAAGCTTCAGCTCCGCCGTAATTTCTTCTAACGTCTTCATCTGCAGTTTCTCAATGTATTTGACAAACTTCTCACCTTTGACCTGACGCTCCTTATTTCCGGTCTCATCCATCCGCTTCATCAGTTCCATCGCGTAGTCACTGATCAGGATCACGTAATCTACGTCCTCTGACATATACATTGCACGGAAAGCCTCCAGCTTCTTATTCATATATTCTTCGATCTGCATCTCATATTTTGCCTGCGACAATCCTCTGTCTCCAAGCAGATTATGAATGCGCATGATACCGGTCTCGATATGCTGCGTCGTAATCAGCTTTCCGTCACGGAAGATGGTAATCTGGATACTTGCGCCGCCAACATCAACGACCGCAGCGGAAGTCTGTATCATTTTCTCGAAAGTTGCTTTGCCGGCAACCGACTTATAACTGATAAACCGATGCTCCGAATTGCTTACCACTTTCACCTTAAATCCTGTGCGAAGATAGATCTGATCCAGCACAAAAAGCTCATTTTCTGCATCACGCAGCACCGCCGATGCATATACCTCGTAACTGTCCACACGGTAGCTTTGCATGATTTCCTTAAACTGCGCCAACGTATCACAAAGTTCTTCCACATGCTCGTAGCCGATGCTTCCCTCACCAAACGCATCCTGCCCCAGATCCAGGCGTGACCGTATGTGATCCACCTGATGTACCTTCTTTTTGTCTAAGAATTCAAACACCTTAAGGCTGACATCGTAAGTACCGATATAAATTGCTGCAAATGTATGAATCGCCATATTCCCACCCCTTTTTGAAACAAACGCCTCAATATGTACCGAGAATCTTAAAGGAGATCGTCTCTTCCTTAAGTCCTCTGAGTGCATTCTGCACTGCATCATCCTCGAACGTTCCGTCGAAATCCACAAAGAACCGGTACTCCCAGTTCTTATTCTGAAGCGGACGCGACTGAATATTCGTCATATTAATTCCATTATAAATAAAATGCGACAAAGCATGATAGAGCGCACCACTCTCATGATTTACCTCAAAGCAGATGCTGATATGATTTGCCACCTTCGTATAGATTTTCTTTCCGGTAACCACGATAAACCGTGTCGAATTATTCTTATTGTCCTGAATCGAATTGCGCAACACCTTAAGTCCATAGATCTGTGCATTCTTCGCACTGGCGATCGCGGCCTGATGCTTATCATTGTCCTCCTTGACCTTGCGCGCAGCCACCGCATTGTTGCTGACGGAAAACTTCTCCCACTGCTTGTGTTCCTCTAAGAAATCACTGCACTGCATCAGCGACTGCTTATGGGAAAATACACTCGTGATATCAGATTCGTCCGCATCTTCTAATCCCAAAAGCGCATGATCGATCTTAACAATCTGTTCTCCCACGATATAGTTATCATATTCCACAAGCAGATCATAGTTTTCCGATACAATACCGGCCGATGAATTCTCAATCGGAAGTACCGCATAATCCGCCTTTCCCATCCGGATGGCTTCCATCGCATCCTTCCAGGTCTCTACATGAAAATTGTCACAGTTTTCCCCAAAGAACATCTCCATCGCTTCCTGGGAATAAGCACCTTCCAGTCCCTGAAATACGATTCTTGCATTCGAATAATCCAGTGCATCCACTTTCTCAAACTCTGGTGAATACACGATTCCATGCTCCGTCAGAAGCTGATACTGCTTCTTTCGGCTCATCGCCATAATCTGTTCGAACAATTCACGGATTCCGTGCTTCGTGAATGCACAGCTCGCCTTTCCTTCTAACGTGGCAAGCTTGGAATCCTCCCTTGCCTTATCAAATACCTGTTTGCCTGTATTGATCTTATACTCTGCAACATCCGAAGTCAGCTGCATACGTTTCTCATACAACGCAACGATCTGACTGTCCAGTTCATCTATTTCATCGCGAATTTCCAATAAATCTCTCATAAATTTTCTCCTTTTGTTACTAAAAAAATTTTATCTCACATCCCATCAAAAGGCAAGTAGACCTTGCAAGTTTATATGCCAAAATGTATACTTTTCACATAAGATATTCAACGAAAGGAATGCCTATGAAGAAGTTACCTGTGATCCTTACAATTGGTCTGATTGTGATCGTAGCCTCCGTTTTCAGTGTGGTCTACCATTATCAGAACAAAACAAAATATAACGAAAGCTATGTGAACGGCAACACTGCCGGCAATCTCTATAATGCGGGCCTTTTCTGTGAGAGCAACGGAACGGTTTTCTTCGCAAATCCGGATGACAAATACCGGCTCTATTCCATGGATTTAGACGGCAGCAACCTTGCGAAGCTGAGCGATGATACTGTTATGTACATTAATGCAGACCCCCATTATGTTTATTACGTTCGCAATAATGAGCACAACAGCACGCATTTTAACTTTTTCTCCTTTAACAACAATAGTCTGTGCCGGATCCGGCGCGACGGTAAGCAGCTGGTCGTTCTCGATCCGGATCCATGCATATATGCTTCCCTTGTTGGCAATTATATCTATTATCTCCACTACGACAAGGATCATGCAACAACGCTCTACAAAATCGGAATTGACGGTGAAGAACGTCAGATGGTAAATGACTCGTTTCTTTTTACCTGCAGCGCTTTGGGACAATATTTTTACTCGAACGGAACAACTACGGACGGATGTCTGTACCGCTACGATACGGCTTCCGATTCGATTGAGCAGATCTATGACTGCAACAGCTATAAACCGATTGTGACCGGTGACAGCGATGTGTATTATCTCGATGTGAATCAGAACAATGCTTTGGTGCACACAAACATACAATTTGACAATCCGCGCACACTTTCAAATGACAGCATTGATCTCTACAATATCTACGGCAGCACGATCTTCTACCAAAATTATTCGAAAGACACGCCTGCATTATGTATGATGCGAAATGACGGAAGTGGCTACACGAGACTTGCAGAAGGAACCTACTCCAACATTAATGTGACATCCTACTACATCTACTTTACCGATTTTCAGACGCAGCAGGTATTTCGTACCCCTACCTCCAATCCTGGTGATATCCAGCCGTTCCACCCAGGAGTGATAAGCGATTAGAATCCTATTAAGTGAAAGAAAGCCAGATCCGGACATAACCGAATCTGGCTTTCTTATTATCCCATATAAAAATATCTTTTCGAAACGGTTTACGCACCAAAGTCAAAAAGCGATAACTGGTTTGACTCCGGAATATCTCCAAACAGTCCAAGGTCACTCATCAGATCTATGGTTGTCTTCGACACCTTCGTGCGCTCCCTGAAATCATCCTTCGACAGGAACACACCATCTTTTGCTGCCTCTGCGATTGCAACCGCCGCATTATCGCCGAGACCATCGATCGTATTGAGTGCAGGAAGCAGCTTTCCATCCACGATCTGGAAACGGTGCGGCTGGGAAGAATAGATATCAATCGGGAGGAATTCGAAACCTCTCGCATACATCTCCTGCACGATTCGCATATCCTTAAACGTATCCTGTTCCTTCTTGGAAAGCGTATCTTTACGCTTTTTGTAATCGCGCATATATCCTTCAAGCGTATCCTTTCCCTGACACATCAGCTCATAACTGAACCCGGTCGCACGGATGGAAAAATATGCTGCATAGTATGCAAGAGGATAAAATACCTTGCAGTACGCGATACGCCATGCCATCATAACATATGCCGCAGCGTGTGCCTTTGGGAACATATACTTGATTTTCTCACAGGACCAGATATACCAGTCCGGGACATTGTGGTCGATCATATCCTGCTTCCATTCCGGCCACTTATCACATTTGCCTTTTGCAACCATACCTTTTCGTACATTCTCCATGATCTTGAAGGACTCCTCCGAGTCGAGTCCCATACTGATCAGATAGATCATAATATCATCTCGCGTACAGATAGCGGTAGAAATGGTCGCCTTTTTCTCCTGAATAAGTGTCTGCGCGTTGCCGAGCCATACATCCGTACCATGCGACAGACCTGCGATACGGATCAGATCCGAAAATTCCTTCGGCTGTGTATCAATCAACATGCCCATCGCAAAGTCTGTACCGAACTCCGGGATACCGAGTGCACCAAGCTGGCAGCCGTCAATGTCTTCCGGCGAGATCCCAAGCGCCGATGTATTCTGAAAAAGCGACATAACCGCCTGATCATCGAGCGGAATCTGGGTCGGATCTACACCGGTCAGATCCTGTAGCATACGAATCATGGTCGGATCATCGTGTCCGAGGATATCAAGCTTCAACAGATTATGATCGATCGAATGATAATCAAAATGCGTGGTAGTGATATCAACCGTCATATCATTCGCCGGATGCTGGATCGGTGTAAAGGTGTAGATCTGCTCTCCCATCGGAAGAACAACGATTCCGCCCGGATGCTGTCCGGTTGTCCGTCGCACGCCGACACAACCGCCGACAATGCGGTCAATCTCACAGTTGCGCTTATGGATTCCGCGCTCCTCATAATAATTCTTCACATAACCGAATGCGGTCTTATCCGCAAGCGTACCGATTGTTCCGGCTTTAAAGGTCTGTCCCTCGCCGAAGATAACCTCCGTATATTTATGTGCCTTACTCTGGTACTCTCCGGAGAAGTTTAAGTCGATATCCGGCTCCTTGTTTCCCTTAAATCCAAGGAAGGTCTCGAACGGAATATCAAACCCTTCCTTCGAAAGCGGGCGTCCACATCTCGGACAGATCTTATCCGGCATATCACAGCCGCCTCGTCCCGAATAGGACTTTACCAGATCCGAATCAAAATCGCTGTACTGGCAATGTTTGCAGAGATAATGTGCATGCAGCGGGTTTACCTCAGTAATACCGGACATCGTGGCAACAAACGAACTGCCTACAGATCCTCGCGATCCCACCAGATAGCCATCCTCGTTGGATTTCCACACAAGTTTCTGCGCAATAATATACATAACCGCATATCCATTGCTGATAATGGAATTCAGTTCTCGCTCAAGACGTTCCTGCACGATCTCCGGAAGCGGATCTCCGTACATTTTGTGTGCCTTGTTGTAACAGATGTCCCTGAGCATCTGATCCGAATTCTCGATAACCGGCGGACACTTGTCCGGACGAACCGGTGAGATGCGCTCACACATGTCTGCAATCCGGTTCGTATTGGTAATGACGACTTCCTCCGCTTTCGCGCTGCCAAGATATTCAAATTCTTTCAGCATCTCCTCCGTTGTACGAAGATAAAGCGGAGCCTGATCATCCGCATCCTTAAAGCCCTGTCCCGTCATGATGATCCTACGATAAATCTCATCATCCGGATCCAGGAAATGCACATCACACGTTGCAACAACCGGCTTATGAAATTCTTCTCCGAGACGCACGATCTTCTTGTTGATTTCAATCAGATCGTCATTCGATGCAATCGGCGAATCTTCATCACGGACAAGGAAGGCATTGTTACCGAGCGGCTGGATCTCAAGATAATCGTAGAAGTCAACCAGTCTTGAAATTTCTTCTTCCGGTCTTCCATTTAGGATTGCACGGTACAGCTCTCCCGCCTCACACGCCGAGCCGATCAGAAGTCCGTCCCTGTATTTTAAGAACTCACTCTTAGGAATTCTCGGTCTCTTATGATAATACTTAATATGTGCCAGCGAGACAAGGCGATACAGATTGGTGCGTCCCTGGTCACAGGTTGCCAAAATGATGGCATGGTACGTCGGCATCTTCTGAATATTTTCCACCGAGGCGGATGCCATCTCATTGACCTGATCAAGCGTTGTCACACCACGTTCCTCAAGCATCGTAATAAATTTCACAAAAATCTCTGCAGTACATGCCGCATCATCGACCGCACGATGGTGGTTATCGAGTGATACGCCAAGTGCCTTGGCAACCGTATCCAATTTAAACCGGTTCAGATTCGAAAGCAGAACTCGCGCCAGTCCGACCGTATCGACAATCGTCGGATTGCATTCGATTCCCTGTCGCATACAGTTCTTCTTAATGAAACTCATATCAAAGTCTGCATTGTGTGCGACCATGATACAGCCATCACAGAATTCCATAAATTTTGGAAGAATGTCCTCGATCACCGGTGCATCGATCACCATATCGTCTCTAATAGATGTCAGCTGCTCAATGCGAAACGGAATCGGGACCTCCGGATTGACAAACGTCGAAAAACGATCAACGATCGCACCGTTTTGTACCTTAACTGCGCCAATCTCAATAATCCGGTTCGTCTCAGGACTAAATCCGGTCGTCTCTAAGTCAAATACAACATAATCCGCCTGCAGCGACTGGTTCCGGCTGTCCGTAACAATACCTTTCAGATCGTCAACCAGATATGCCTCAACGCCATAGATCACCTTGAAATCATCATCCGGACTTACCGTATGGTTGGCATCCGGGAACGCCTGCACATCACCGTGATCCGTGATTGCGATCGCCTTATGTCCCCATTTCATCGCGCGTTTTACGATATCCTTGACATCCGACACGCCGTCCATATCACTCATCTTGGTATGGCAGTGAAGTTCCACTCGTTTCTCCGCACTGTTGTCCATACGAATCGTCGTAAAATCAGAACTCTTCTTGATTCCGACGATTGAACCGATCGTCAGCTCACTATCAAATTTATCAATGGTCGCAACACCCTTGACCTTAACAAACTTACCCCCACTGATTTCTTTCAGCAAGTCCTTTACATCATCATTTCGCGCAAATATCTTTAGCACGATCGTATCGGTAAAGTCCGTGATTGAGAAAATGATGATCGTCTTCTCATTACGAATTTCTCTGGTATCTACCGACAGAATCTTTCCATGAATGACAACTTCACCGATCGGACCATCGATCTTCTCGATATCCATCGGCTCCTCTTCAAAGTCCCGTCCATAGATCACATCCGGATTCATCGACTTCTTGCTATTGTCATAATCAAATTTCTTGCGGAACTCGCCCTTCTTCTCGAAAGTCTTCTTTTTCGCAGCATTTCCTGCATTTTCCGTTTTCTTTGCAGGACGAGTTGCTGTTGTTGTAGTTTTTTCGACAATTTCACTCGATGTAACAGTCTCTTTTACCGACTCAACAGTGGCCTCCGGTTTATTTTCCGGTTCTCCCTCATCTCCCATGACAGCAAACTTGGTGCGTTCTAAGATACTTGCGACTTCCTGTGCAATCTGCTTTTCTGAATTTTTGCGGTACTTGCTCTCCTTCGGCTTTCTGAATTCCGTCTGGATAACAAGATTCATGCCACATCGTTCACACACGACTTTTTCTAGAAACTCCAGAATCTCATCGGTACGAGTCTTCGCGATGATCGTCTCATCCATCGTAAGGATCATATGATGCGGCTGGTCGAACTCCATCTCGGCCGTACGAAGAAGATTGTATTCAAGCACACTGTACGCATTTAATTCATCCAGAATACTGTCCTTGTACACCTCCATCAAGGTCTGTGGCGTGTACTGTTCCGACAGTTCGAATGTCTCGATAATTTTGACCGAGACATTCTGATTCTTAAAGATCTGTGAGGTGATCGCCTCCTCGAGTTTCCATATATTCTTTTTAAAGATCAGTCTTTTTGCACGCAAATAAATGCGAATATGATCGTGATCATGATTCGCACCTATTTTCGTTACTTCCGTTGTCTCTAACAGACTCTCGAGCTCCGCATCCAATGACAGAGTCGGGAATGCCTCCTTAAAAGGCTTTGCCATATTACTGCCCCCAATGTTCTAATTCAAAACGCAGTGCATCCAGCAACTGGTCCTCCGGCACCTTCTTAAATACCTCACCATGCTTGATGATCAGTCCCTCACCGATTCCTCCGGCAACTCCAAGATCCGCTTCTTTCGCCTCTCCCGGTCCGTTGACCACACATCCCATGACAGCCACCTTGATATCAAGCGGGAACTCTGCTACCATCGTCTCTACCTGATTGGCAAGTCCGATCAGATCAATCTTCGTTCTTCCGCAGGTCGGGCAGGAAACAACCTCAATTCCTCCTTTGCGAAGTCCAAGCGTACGAAGGATCAGCTTCGCCGACTTAATCTCCTCCAGCGGATCTCCGGTAAGTGATACGCGGATTGTATCTCCGATTCCCTGATTTAAGATTAATCCAAGTCCGATCGAAGACTTGATATTACCGCTGATGATGGTGCCGGCCTCCGTAATACCGACATGCAGTGGATGATCCGTCTGATCTGCGATCAGTTCATGCGCTTTCACACACATCATAACATCCGAGGATTTAATACTGATGACCAGATTGTCATACCCCATATCCTCAATCATCGCGACTTTGTCCAAAGCACTCTCCACTAATCCTTCCGCGGTCACACCATGGTACTTTTCTACCAGATTCTTCTCCAGCGAACCGCTGTTGACCCCGACACGAATCGGAATATTACGCGCCTTAGCCTCATCTACAACAGCCTTCACACGATCGCTGCTTCCGATATTTCCCGGATTGATCCGGATCTTGTCCGCACCATACTCCATTGCCGCAAGCGCCAATTTGTAATCAAAATGAATATCCGCAACGAGTGGAATTGTAATCTGCTTCTTAATTTCTGTGAGCGCTTTCGCAGCTTCCATCGTAGGAACTGCGCAGCGGATGATCTCACATCCTGCCTTCGTAAGCTGCCTGATCTGTTTGACGGTAGCATCCACATCTTCTGTATGCGTATTGGTCATGGACTGGATTGCGATCGGGTTATTCCCACCGATCACACAGTTTCCAATCCGCACTTCTTTTGTTTTATGTCTAACCATATTTTTACCTCATCCCACAACTACATAAATAATTTGCGAATATCATTGAACATAACGATGAACATTAATGCGAACAATAGGAGAATTCCAATTGCATGCACAAAACCTTCTTTGTTCGGATCGATCTTCTTTCCACGGATTGCCTCCACGATCAGAAATACAAGACGCCCTCCATCCAAAGCCGGAAGCGGCAACAGATTCATCACGCCTAGGTTTGCAGACAGCAGAATCGTCCAATTCAGCATATTCATGATTGCATAATAATAGCCATCATTGGAAACCGACTGAGAATACGTATCACCGATACTTTTCACAATGCCGACAGGTCCGCTCATCTGATTGACGGAAACCTGTCTGGTTACAAGCATCTTAAGGCTCTCCACTGTAGAATAGATCCAGTAACGCAGCTCATAGAAACTGTTCTTAATATTCGTAAGTACATTGCCTTTGACACGTGCCTGACCGGTGTACTCAAATCCATACAGATAACGTCCATTCTCCTCATCGTACTTCGGTGTAAGTGTTGCAGTCTGCTTCTTTCCATCACGAAGGTAGGTTACCTCAACCGCTTCTCCTGCATGAAAAGTTGCATAAGCACTGATCTCACGACAGAAATGCACCGAAAAATGATTCATTTTCACGATTTCATCACCAGCCTGAAGGCCAGCCTCATCCGCAGCGTATCCATCAATCACTCCTGTAAGCACCGGTTTATCATATCCGATGCAGCTCATCAGAATAAACGCACATACAAACGCCATAATGAAATTGAAAAACGGTCCTGCAAAAACAACACTCATACGTGCCCAAACCGACTTCTTGCCAAAGGCTCGATCATCGGAGGACTCTTCATCTTCACCTTCCATCATACACGCGCCACCGAACGGAAGCAGCTTGATGGAATACTTTGTCTCCCCCTTTGTAAAGCCGACAATCGTAGGTCCAAGCCCCAGTGAGAACTCATTCACTCTTATTCCATTTGCCTTTGCGAGCCAAAAATGTCCCAGCTCATGAAAAATTACAATAACACTGAAAATCAGTAACGCTATGATCAAACTAACTATATTCAAATTACCACCTGTCTCCTATAAATCTATAGGTCTCCTGCTCTGTTTCCAAAATTTCCTCCACATCCGGATGCGGGATAAATGTACTATGCGTCATTGCTTCCTCAATCATATCTGTAATCTGCAGATATGATATCTTCCGGTCTAAAAATAATGCAACTGCCTTCTCATTCGCAGCATTAAAGACCGTAGGAATATTTCCACCGCGCCGCATCGCATCAAATGCAAGAGAAAGCCCCTTAAAAGTATCTGTGTCCGGTTTTTCAAAAGTAAGTTCACGCAATGCAAACAGATCCAGCCGCTTTCCGGAAAGTGTACGACGATCCGGATAATAGAGTGCATACTGAATCGGAAGACGCATATCCGGCGTGCCAAGCTGGGCAATCACCGCGCCATCCTCGTACTCCACCGCCGAGTGGATCACACTCTGCGGGTGTACCACAACTTCAATCCGATCCAATTCTACACCAAAAAGCCACTTTGCCTCCATCACCTCAAGTCCCTTATTGACCAAAGTAGAAGAATCAATCGTAACCTTGCGGCCCATGCTCCAGTTTGGATGTTTGAGTGCATCCTCAACCTGCATTTCTTTCAGTTCTTCTTTTGTTTTTCCCCGGAACGGTCCGCCGGAAGCAGTCAGCAATATCTTATGAATCGCATTGTGTTCATTTCCCTGCAGGGACTGAAAGATTGCACTGTGCTCACTATCCACCGGAAGAATTTTCACTCCACATTTCTGTGTGAGCGGTATGATCAGATGTCCCGCAGTAACAAGTGTCTCCTTATTCGCCAAAGCGATATCCTTATGCGCTTCGATTGCAGCAATTGTCGGACGCACACCAAGCATACCAACAATCGCCGTAACAACCATCTGCGCATGTTCTTCTGTCGCAACTGCAATCAAACCGTCCATCCCACTCATAACCGGAATTCCGAGATCCGACGTGCGTACGCGAAGTTCTTCCGCCAGCATCTCGTTCTCGACTGCCACAAGCTTTGGGTGAAACTGACGCATCTGTTCCTCAAGAAGCTTAATATTTCTTCCACACGCAAGTGCTGTCACCTCAATATCCCCATGCTCTGCAACCACTTCCAGAGTTTGCGTTCCAATGGATCCGGTTGATCCGAGTATGGAAATTTTCTTTAAAGGTGTGTCCACCTTAGAAATTTCATTCATAAAGCATTCCTCTTCATCCATTGTTTCTCTTAAAATAACCGATTTTTATGTCTATTCTGTGTCTCTACAGAATATGAAGCGCCAGATAATATATGATTGGCGCTGTAATGATCATACTGTCAAAACGATCTAAAATTCCACCATGTCCCGGAATCAGATGTCCATAATCCTTGATATCGTAATTGCGCTTGATTGCCGAAGCGGTCAAATCTCCCACCATTGAAATCAAAGCAGCTACAGCTGCAATACCGGCAATGATCCAGATCTCAACCGTTGTCAGATTCATCTGTGAGCGGAATATAAAGCAGTATAACGCAGTAAGAAGTGCAGCCCCTGCAACACCACCCACAGCACCTTCAACCGACTTCTTAGGACTGAGCTTCGGTGACATCTTGTGCTTTCCAATCAACATTCCGACACAATATGCACAGGTATCGCATCCCCAGGAACATAAAAATACAAGGAACGCCAGATACAATCCTCTCTCCAGTGTACGGATCTGATATACAAAGGAAAGCATGACTGCGACATAAAACAATCCAAAAAAGACTGCCATCACTTCACTTGCATGATACTTCGGATACGAAAACACAAATACGAACATCAGAAGAATCATAAATCCCATAAAAAGCATCATCCTGTCCGGAATAAAATTCCACTGGAGATCGCAGTAAAACACGATTGCCGCAATATATCCGACTGCCGCCAGAATCGATTTCTCCACATGAAAAACGCGATACAACTCAAACATTCCAATACAGGAGATTGCCAGCGTTGAAAATAAAAGTACCTCTCCACCTGTGATAATGAGCACTAACGCAAGAATCACAAGCACGATACCACTCAACAGTCTCGTCTTAAACATAATCTTATCCTCCGTCTTAACATACCATCTTTATCGAATAAGTGTCTGATAACTATTCGCTCGTCAAACCACCAAATCTTCTGTCTCGTTTATTATACGCCTCTATAGCTAATTCCAATTCCTTTTTATGAAAATCCGGCCACGGAACATCCGTAAAATAGAATTCGGAATATGCAAGCTGCCATAACAGATAATTGGACAGTCTCTGTTCGCCACTTGTACGAATCAAAAGATCCGGATCTGGAAGTTCTCTTGTATCAAGATACGAAGCAAATACTTCCTCGTTGATATCCTGAATTTCAAGCTTTCCTTCCTTTGTATCCTCTGCAATATGGCGCACTGCACGAAGCATCTCATCTCTGCTTCCATAATTGATTGCAATCGTAAGATTAAGTCCCGTATTGGTACTCGATGCAGCTTCCAGTTCCCTGATCCGCTTCTGAAAAGCCTCGGAAAGTCGTTCGATCTCCCCGATTACGCGCACACGCATATTATTCTTATCCGCCGTCTTAATGCAGGTCTTCAGATAACTCTCAAGGAGCTTCATAAGTGCATCAACCTCGCTCTGCGGGCGATTCCAATTCTCCGTAGAGAAAGCATAGAGTGTCAGGTACTTGATTCCGAGCTCATCTGCCGCACGGCATACAGTCTCAACATTTTTCGCGCCAACCGTGTGACCATAATTACGAGGCATTCCTTTGCTTTTGGCCCATCTTCCGTTTCCATCTAAAATGATTGCTACATGTTCTGGTATCTTCATCTCTCACCTCAAAAAATGAAAGGGACATGTGCCTATGGCAATGCCCCTCAATATCTTTCTTATACCGTAAGAATTTCCTTGGACTTAGCATCCACTGCCTTGTCAACCTTTGCTACATATTCATCCGTAAGCTTCTGGATGGTATCTTCCAGATCCTTGATCTCATCCTCTGAGAGATCCTCCTCCTTGCCGACTTTCTTGAAATGATCAATCGCATCTCTTCGGATATTACGAACGGCTACTTTTGCATTCTCACCCTTCTTCTTGATGTCCTTCGCAAGTTCCTTACGTCTCTCCTCTGTGAGTTCAGGAAAAACAAGACGAATCACCTTACCATCATTGGTAGGATTAATTCCGAGATCTGAACACATAATCGCCTTCTCAATCTCCTTAACCATAGATGCTTCCCATGGCTGAATCTGGATCATGCGAGGTTCCGGAACGCTTACATTCGCCACACTCTGAATTGGGGAAGGTGTTCCGTAATAATCAACGCGAAGCTTATCTAATACATGTGGGTTGGCACGTCCTGCACGAATTCCGGCGAATTCCTCCTCGAGATTGGCAAGAGACTTTCCCATCTTCTCCTCAAATACTGCTAATCTGCTATCCATAAATTTACCTCCTAAACCGTAACCTTCGTTCCATTAAATGTTCCGTTGATTGCATTCACAATGCTATTCTCCTCATTGAGGCTGAATACATACATTGGAACCTTATTCTCCATACACATAACGGATGCTGTAAGGTCTACGACTGCTAATTTCTTGTCAATAACTTCCTGAATGGAAATCTCATCATATTTCTTGGCATCGGCATTGGTCTTAGGATCGCTGTCATAAACGCCATCGATTGCCTTTGCAAGATAAATGCCGTCCGCCTCAATTTCAATTGCGCGAAGAACCGTAGCGGTATCCGTTGAGAAATAAGGATGTCCGGTTCCTCCTGCGAAAAATACAACCATATCATGCGCAAAATATTTATTGGCACGATCTTTTGAGAACAACTTTGTCATAGATCCACACTCGAATGGTGTCAGAACTGCGGTCTTCATTCCAACGAAACGGAAAATCTCCGATACATAGATGCAGTTCATAACGGTAGCAAGCATACCAATCTGATCCGCCTTCGTACGGTCAATCGTCTCGCTGGTGCGACCTCTCCAGAAGTTACCACCTCCGATAACAATTCCAACCTGTACGCCTGCATCAACCAATTCCTTAACCTGCTTCGCAACGACTGTAACCGTCGGCTCATCAAAACCATGATGCTTGTCTCCTGCCAATGCTTCTCCGCTGAGTTTTAATAAAATGCGCTTCATATTTTATACCTCTTTATAACTGTATAATTATATCCTATCTGCCGTCAAAAAGTCCCTGGACATCAATATCCGCGTAGCACTGAGAACAGAATCCCTCGATAACGGCACCGTTATTGATCTGTACAGAACGAGACTTGATGTTACCCATGATAACTGCAGATGTATCAACAACAACCGGTCCCTGAACATCAATGTCGCCCTTTACGGCGCCTGCAATCACTGCAGAAGCAGCAGAAATATTTCCGATAATAACAGATCCGGCACCAATTTTAACGGTACCCGTACTTACTACCTCGCCCTCAATCTTTGCAACATCCGCAAAGAACTCAGAAGCATTGCTATTACCATTGATTGTTCCTGTAACTACAAGCTTACCGTTACAAGTCACATTACCATTGATCGTACCCTGAATATCAAAAGATCCATCTGATGCAATATCACCTGTCAAAGTCGTTCCTGTTGTAATAACAGATGTCTCATCCGATACGGCTTCCGGATTAATCGTTGTAGCCGGCTTTGCATCCATAATCGGTGCTGTATTTAAAGTGATATCGCTCATAGTTTTCTTTTCCTCCTGTGCTATTGCTGAAATTTCCGGCTCCATTGCCGTTTTTTCCTCTACCGGTGGCAGTTCTCTCTCAAGAGGTTTTACCTCTTCCGGCTCACTCTTAACCTGTTCTAAAAGTCCGTCAAGCTTAGAGAGTTCTGATTTTACGTCCACGTCCTCTCCTAACGTATTGACGACAAGGTCTTCTGCCTTCTCTTCCTTCTCCGGCACATCTGATCCTGGCATCATCTCGTTGACAGCCTGAGAAAAGTCCTCTTTGAAATCCTTAAATAATCCCATTGTTCTTCCTCCATTTTATATTTATTCAACACTATCCGCTTTAATATATTGAATAATTTTTGTATTTTCATCAATCGGCAGAATCGAAGCATCCATCTTCTGTAATGCCTCAATCATCGGACCTAAAGCCTCTACCGTTGTAGCCTTATCCTCACCATCATGCAAAAGCACAACCGAAGTTTTATAATTTTCAATTCCGTCTGTAACATTGTTCACAATATCATCGACTGTATAATCTCCCGATGTATCACCAGCCGAAACATTCCAATCAAAATACGAAATCTTCTTCTCATTCAACACATGAACAAACTCTGCCATATTCACATTACTAATCTGATTACTGCTTCCACCCGGAAAACGATAGTACAAACTATCCTCACCCGTAACCTTCTTCAAATACGCAGAAAGCTTATTGTAATCCTTTTCAAACGCTTCTGTTGAAGCATAAATCGTACTGTACTGATTGCAGAAAGAATGCATTCCAAGTGTATGTCCTTCTTTAACAATACGCTTATACACTGCTTTTGCCTCGTCCGATTTATCACCGGTAACAAAAAACGTAGCTTTCACATGATACTGTTTCAGCACGTCCAATATTTTATCCGTATTTTCGCCAGGTATCGAATCAAATGTCAGATACACCTTATGGGTATCTCCATTCTCTGCTTTATTATCTGCGGAATCGATTCCTGTCTCTACATTCTCATAACGGTTCACCTCAAGCTGTGTGTCAGTTGCCTTAGAATTCACAACACTCTCTGTATCCGTTTCTTTCATCACATTCTTCTGGGACGATTGTACGGATTCTGACAGACGATTTACCTTGCCATTCAAATGCACAACTGCAGCAGAAAGAATAATAATCGCGACTAACGATGCAATCATCCATATCGAGATTGTCAGAATGATCACATTCTTCATTCTGTTAATCCGTTTTCTCCGCCGGCGTTGCTGCTCGACCGTTGCGGTATCATTTGTATTCATTATGTTCCTCCGCGGGAAATATCCTTTTTTATTTTACCATATTTTTATCTCTTGTAAAGAATTAATGGATATTTCGAATCAAAAAAGCTCTGAAAGCCATCCGCTTTCAGAGCTTTTGATCTCTCGATTTGAAAAATTAGCCTTTGATCTGTGCAGCAACTTCTGCGGCGAAATCTTCCTGCTTCTTCTCCATACCTTCACCAACTTCGAAACGAACCATCTTAGTGATTGTAAGATCCTTGGAAACAGACTCAAGATACTTAGCTACAGACTGCTTACCGTCTTCAGCCTTAACGTATGTCTGGTCAAGAAGGCAGATTTCCTTTAACTGCTTAGATACACGACCCTCTACAAGTCCACCGAACATCTTCTCAGCTGTGATGGATTCCTTATCAGCCATAGCCAGTTCTGCAAGCTGAGCCTTAGCAGCATCTGAGAGGAAGTTCCATACATAGTTCATATTGCTCTTGTGCTCTTCGAACTGTGCAATGTCATCATCGCTCCAAACTTTATCATTGATAGCCTTATCCAATAACTTGTTTAAGATAGGCTTTGGAAGTGTTGTAGCATCATTTAATGCACTGTCAATTGTGATCTCTTTGATCTTGGCAAGTTCATCAGCAGAGATATCATTTCTGCTGATATACTGTGGATTCATAGCAGCAACCTGCATAGCAATATTGGTAAGAGCCTCTTTGGAAGCATCATCAGCAGTACCGTTTGCAGCAATAACAACACCGATTCTTCCACCGCCATGGATATAAGAAGTAACAAGATCTCCTGTTACCTTCTCAAATCTACGAACAGATAACTTCTCACCGATTGTAGCTGTCTTCTCAACAAGTAAATCGTTCAGTCCGTTTGTAGCAAGAAGTGCTTCGATATCTTCACCGTTTGCTCCACCATTTAAGTCAGAAGCAAGTGCTGTATCAGCAACTGTCTGTACAAACTCCTGGAATGTCTCATTCTTGGCAACAAAGTCTGTCTCTGAGTTAACCTCAGCTACAACTGCAACATTTCCGTTTACAGCAACTCTTGCGATACCCTCAGCAGCGATTCTGCTCTGCTTCTTTTCCATCTTAGCGGCACCGCTTTTTCTTAATACTTCAACAGCGGCATCCATATCTCCGTTTGTCTCTGTTAAAGCCTTCTTGCAGTCCATCATACCTGCGCCGGTCATTTCACGCAGTTCTTTTACCATTCCTGCTGTAATAGCCATCTTAATTTTCCTCCAATTCTTGAATGATTATGCAAAAATTATTCTTCTACTGTCTCCTCGGCAGCTTCTGCGGCAACTTCCTCAGTTCCCTGCTTAGCCTCGATAACAGCGTCAGCCATCTTAGAAACGATAAGCTTAACTGCTCTGATTGCATCATCATTACCTGGGATTACATAATCTAACTCATCCGGATCACAGTTTGTATCTGCAATACCGATCAGAGTAATTCCAAGAGACTGTGCCTCCTGAATACAAATTCTTTCCTTCTTAGGATCTACTACGAAGATTGCATCTGGGATTCTCTTCATATCCTTGATTCCGCCAAGGTTCTTCTCTAACTTATCCCATTCCTTCTTTAATGCGATAACTTCCTTCTTAGGAAGAACATCAAATGTTCCGTCTTCAGACATTGTCTCGATCTCTTTGAGACGTGCGATACGGCTCTGAATTGTTCTGAAGTTAGTGAGCATTCCACCTAACCATCTCTCGTTTACATAGTACATTCCGCAACGCTCTGCCTCAGTCTTGATAGCGTCCTGAGCCTGCTTCTTAGTACCTACGAAAAGGATTGTTCCACCCTGGGCTGCGATATCAGAGATCGCATCATATGCCTCATCAACCTTACCTACAGACTTCTGTAAGTCGATGATATAGATACCATTACGCTCTGTGTAGATGTACGGAGCCATCTTAGGGTTCCATCTTCTTGTCTGATGTCCAAAGTGAACACCTGCTTCAAGTAACTGTTTCATTGAAATTACGCTCATTTTACTTACCTCCATTTGGTTGTTTTCTTCCATGTACTTCCAATCAGTTCACCACCGTAAGCGCATCATCCGGCACCGGTAACCTCCGTACATGTGATTAATTAAATTAAAAGCCTTTGGAATTATATCATACCAAAGGCTCTCTTGCAAGCAGTATTATTAATTTTCTTCAACAAAAGTGTCCGCAATCTCTTTTTCCGTCATTCCACGCTTCAAGGTATACGTTCCGACCTTAATCCGGTCATCATACCCAAGCTGTTGCATATACTTTCGGAACGTTTCCGCATCCTCTACCAGTCCGATCTGTTCCAGTTCTTCCGCGAGCTGCCTGCAGACCTCTCCCTTCTTGATCTCAACCGTAATTTCCTCGGATTCTTCCTTTTTATCTTCTTTTTTCTTACTTTCTGTATCCTTATTATTACCAGACCCTGTCTTGTCATCCGATGTCATCTGTGTGTCTTTTTCATCTTTCTGACTCGAGCCATCGGTTTTGTTCTGACTATCCTTCGTATTCTGCTTCTGGTTTTTATTTGACGAGAAATCTGTATCTGTTGACTGTGTGCCGGACTCCGGCAGCTGGCTGTCCGCTTCCGTACTTACAATTTCCGTCTCCGGCATGATCATTCCAAGTTCCGATGCGCGCTCCACAACAGCCGTATCATCCATCGTTTTGTTCTGCGAATGAAAGGATACCATCAGGACAATGGACGCAACAAGAATACCAAGACCGCATCCTCTTAAATAATATTTAAACTTCAACTGACTCTTCCCCTTTGAACAATCCGATTACCAGTTTTACCTCGCCAAGACCAAGGCCGAGTTCTCTGGCAATCTCAACATCCGAAAATCCCTGCTGGTGCAGCATCAGAATCCGATCATTATGATTAATCTGATCCTGATCCGCTTCTTGTCCGTCCGTGCCAAGTGATGCCAGAATCGCCTCATTCTCATCGATCGGTTTTGTTTCATTGACTTTCTGACGAACATCCTGCGCCGCAAGTGCAAGATTTTCAAGCACCTCATTCTCTGTGTTCTTCATATGTTCCGAGAATTGTTGAAGTTGTGTGGCAAGATCTGTAAGTTCCGTGTGCTTATCATTCAACATACTGTAGAGAAAAAGGATTTCATTATGTGTCTTGTTCATCGATTCGAGAACCGTGTTTGAGTACTCATCGATTGCCATAATTTTCTCATTGGTTTCCTTCTCTAACGCACGCTTTGTTGTCTCCGTTTTGTCTTCTACCACAGCCGTAATCGCATCCTCAACCTGATCATTCGCATTCTTTAACTGCTTCTCCACAATAATTTTAAGCTCATTCTCGCTGAGGTTTGTAATGCTTTCAATATCCTTCGGTGACAATTTTTCCTGCACCAGAAAGCTGACCAACAGAAAAACAATTCCTACTATAATTAATGTAATTTCTACTGCTGTCATGCTTTTTCCTCAAATCTTGATATCAAATCCGCCTATATTCGCCTTGCGGATCACTCGTCCCTTATCGGCAGCTGCTTTCTTGCGCTTGGAAGAACCGGAACGGTACTGTCCGTGTCCTTCCTCTCTGGCATCTGCATCATTCTTCGCTTTATCACTATTCTGCGAATGAATCACCTGATGACTCAACACGTCCTCTCTCTGATCCACCTGCATCTGTATATTCTGCTGATCAACAACCGGCTTTGCATCCTCCTGAAGCTTATACATCTCCACATCATTTGTCCGTTGGATCATCGCCATATCAATTGGTCCAATTGCCATATTTCTTCATCTCATTTCTCAAATCTCTAAATCAGAGAATGCATCAGTCTGCAAGTATCCCCATATAAGAGCCCATCTTTCCCCGCATCTTGTTTAACGCCTTCGTATGAAGCTGTGAAACTCTCGACTCCGACACTTCAAGCACTCTGCTGATTTCCTTCAATGTGAGTTCCTCGTAATAATACAATTCAATCACCATACGTTCCTTTTCCGTCAATATTTCAAGGGATTCCACCAGCGTCTGTTTTAATTCTGCCTCCTCAACCACTTCCTCCGGTCTCGAAAAACGCGATTCATGAGACTGATCGATCACAGGCTCCGGACCATTTTCCTCAAACTCATTCAATGATACTACATTGGTAACCTTAAGTTGTGACTGCCAGTTACACAACTCATCCTGTGATATTTCCAGCTCAGCAGCCAGTTCCTCATCCGTCGCTGTCTTTCCAGTTCGCATTTCTATCAGCTTGATTGCCTCATCCATTTTACGCTGACGTTGGCGCACCGTACGCGGGATCCAATCCATCTTACGGATCTGATCTAAGATTGCACCTCTGATACGAAGACTTGCGTATGTCTCAAACTTCACATTCTTTGTAAGATCAAATTTATCAATCGCATCAATGAGACCAAAGATTCCATAACTTACAAGATCATCATAATCAACATTGTATCCAAGGTACATACTGAGCCGACCTGCCACAAGCTTCACGAGCTGCGAATATTCAATTATCAATTGTTCTCTGAGCTCCTGCGAAGGTTTCTTTCGATATGCTTCCCAAAGCTTTTCTTTATCAACTGTTTTCATCCAACCCGCTCCACATCATTTCAGGGATTCTATTCCTGCATTTCCTGCGTATCATCCGTCTCCTGTTCCTCATCGGTTGCTTCTTCCTGCTCCATCTCCTGCGGTTCCCCAAGATCTTCAAGATCCATTTCTTCCAAATCATCCATATCCTGAAAACTGCGATCCAAAATCACACGGATAATCGATCCAAGAATATAAAAAATAATCAGGACAAGTAACAATTGTCTGGTAAAAGGCCAAAGAGGCTGTCCCATTTTGATTGCAATCACACAGTCAACCAGCCCCGCACTAAGCATAACCAATGCTGGTACATTATTTGTCTTCATTGTGTTTCATTCCTTCAAATGACTTTGATCGGCTTTCCCACCGATTTAATTGTAAAATCACCGGTCTCACAATCCAAAATAACCGTTCTTCCATAATTAAGCCCTGTATCCTGTGCCACAAGAGGAATCTTAAGTTCCTCCAGAACCAGCTTTGCTTCCTCCTCATTGCGTTCACCTACATGTCCTACCGAAGAGAGTCCACTCATCTCAAACATGCATGCGCCTCCCGCAATCTTGGCAACAAGACGCCGCTGATTGGCGCCAAGTGCAAGTACCTGCTTAAGCAGCTCGCGGATACCGGTATCTCCAAACTTTGCAATGTTGATATTATTTTTCAGCTTCGTACTGTCCGGCAGCATATAATGAACCATACCGCCCACCTTTGCGACCGGATCATATAACGTCAGACCGATACAAGATCCTAATCCCAGTGTTGTCAACGAATCCGGGGCTTTAGCGACATTTAGATCCGCCATCCCCACCTTAATCATCTCTCCCATAATCCCTTATCTCCTACAACTGAATTCCCAGAGATGAAAGAATTTTAGCATAGGAATCTTCTTCCGGCATAAGAATAAAGTAGCCGTTGATCATGTATTCATCCCCAAACTCCGTTTCAATCAGCAATGCATTATTTCCATACTGTCCAAACTGGATTGCCGGTACACTAAGGATCGCTGCAGCCATATCAACTGCAATATGCGGAACCGACGGCGCAATCGTCATATTTGTCATTCCGGACAAGGCTGACAGATAAGATCCCGCAATAATATTACCGATTTCTTTCATAGCGGACAGATCCATCTCGTCAAACGGTTCCTGATTATCCAGGTCCTTACCCATCAGGCGATTCACCAGATAATGTGCCGAGTCCATCTTCATCAAAAACATCATGCTTCCTGATATATCATTGGACACTTCTAAGAAAATGCCGACAATAATTTCATCCTCCGGACAGATGGCAGACCCAAGCTTGGATGCCTCCATCAGTTCCACTTTCGGTACGTTCATATTGATCTGTTCATTTAACATGCTTGCCAATGAAGTCGTCGCATTACCGGCGCCGATATTACCAATCTCCTTCAGGACATCCATATACATATCATTCACATGATCCAGTGAAAAATTACTCATATATTCCTCCAATAATATATATAGTGAGGCAATGCCTCACTATACATTCTCCTTCTCATCAACAATGGAATTGATCTCAAACAGAGAGATAAGCTGGTCTCCGTTCTTGCCGATTCCGTTGATAAAAGAATCTTTAATATGACTTGAATTGATGTTATTTGTCTCAATCTGATCCGGTGAAAGTGTTACCACCTCACATACCTGATCGACAATCACTCCAAGCGATCCTTTTTCTTCAAGCTTCAAAATAATGATACGCGATGCATTTGTAATCACATCCTCATCAAGCCCCATTTTGGTACGGATGCTCATTACCGGTACAATCTCACCTCGCAGGTTAATAATTCCTTTGAAATATACCTGTGCTTTCGGCACACGTGTAATCTTCTGCATACGAACAATATTATCTACATAACGAATATCAATTCCGTATTTTTCGCTTCCAATCTGGACAACGATATACTGCTTTGTTTCTGTCTGTGTTGTTTCGATTTTATTATCTGCCATGTGCTTCACCCCCGTTACATCAAAGTATTGGCATCAAGAATCAGTGCAACTTCGCCATCACCAAGAATGGTTGCTCCGCTGATCAGCTTATTACCGTTAATGTACTTACCTAATGACTTGATTACGATTTCCTGCTGACCGATCAGCTTGTCCACAACAAGACCAACCTGACTGTCACCACGTTTTACAATGACAACGGTAAGGTTTTCCGGTCCATTCTCAAGCGGTTCGATATCCAGGATTTTATCCAGACGGATAAGAGGAATCACATTACCACGAAGATGGATCACTTCTTTTGCCTCTACGTACTTGATATCAGTAACCGGAATATTCTCAATATTTGCGATAGATCCAAGTGCAATCGCATATTTTTCATCGCGAACTTCAACCATGAGAGCCTGAATGATAGCAAGTGTAAGCGGAAGGCGAACCGTAAAGGTTGTTCCCTCACCCAGTTTTGTCTGTACTTCTACATCTCCGCCAAGCTGCTCAATATTGGACTTAACAACATCAAGTCCAACACCTCTTCCGGAAATATCTGTAATCTTCTTTGCCATAGAGAAACTCGGCATAAACAAAAGATTGATAATTTCCTTCTGTGTCATCGCATCCGCCTGCTCCGGCGTAATAATGCCTCTCTCGATTGCTTTCTCCCTGACTGCCTCTGTATCAATACCGTTACCATCATCGCCGACCTGAATGATAACGTTATTGCCTTCCTGATATGCATTCAGGAAAATATTACCGACCTCAGGCTTGCCTCTCTGAATACGAAGTTCTGTATCTTCAAGACCATGATCGGCAGAATTACGAAGCAGATGCTGCAGCGGATCGCCGATCTGATCCACAACGGTACGATCCAGCTCGGTATCTTCACCGGTCATAACCAGTTCCATCTTCTTATCAAGCGTTCTTGACAGATCACGGATCATTCTCGGGAACTTATTAACAACACTCTCAATTGGAACCATTCGAACCTTCATAACCGATTCATGCAGGTTCGTTGTGATTCGCTCCAGATATTCAATCTGCTCATGGAATCCCTGATTGTTAAAGCTTCCGCTCTCTGTAGAACTGATGGATACCAGACTGTTCTTTGCAATAATAAGCTCGGAAACCTGATTCATCAAAGCATCCAGTTTTTCAATATCGACACGCACCGTACGGTTCGTTGCAGGCTTTCCAACCGCAGCTTTCTTGGCTGGTGCCGAAGTTTTCTTTTCTGGTGCCTTTGCTACCGGCTTCGGACTTTCCGTCTTTGTAACAGCCGTCTGTGTCTCTTCCTTCTTTGGTTCTTCTTCAGGGGTTGTGAAATCAGTAATTTCCTCTCCTACCGCATCGGTAATCTCTGACACCTTCTTTGCAGCAGCAAGGATTTTATCAAGGCTCTCCTGAGAGCCAATATAAAAGCTGAAATCCAGTTCAAATTTCTCGTCTTCAATATCCTGCGAGCTTGGGCGATACACAAGAATCTCACCCAGTTCTTCTACAGCCTTAAATACAAGAAATGCACGGGCAGCCTTAAGCAGACATTCCTGATCAACCGTCACCTTCACTCCGTAAATATGTAATCCACTGTCTTTGGCAGTCATCACAGCCTTAAGTTCTGAATGGCTCAGCTCAAATTTTGCGAATTCTGCGCCCCCAGAAACAGCACTTGCTGCCGGCGCACTTTCCTGTGCAGCAGTCGCAGGAGCAGCCTCTGCCGGAGCCTCCCCATTGGCTTTTGCAATAAAATCATTCAATTCCTTGATAATAATCTCATTATCTTCCGTTCCCTCATCAGAGGTCGCTTTAATATTTTCAAGATATCCATCGATAGCATCCAGACACTTAAACAGAAGATCGATCATTGGACTGTCCACAGGAATCTTACCACTTCTTACTTCCTGGAACACATTCTCCATATCATGCGTCAAATGCTGCATTCTCTTAAATCCCATCGTTCCTGCCATACCCTTAAGTGAGTGTGCGGCACGGAACACTTCATTGATGGTATCATTGTTATCCGGTTCTTTTTCGAGTGTCATGATACAATCGCTCAAAGTCTGCAGATGTTCTGCACTCTCATCAATAAATATTTCCAGATACTGGCTTACATCCATACTATTTTACCCCCACATTCTTTATGATCGTTTTTGCAACCGCAGTAAGAGGAACTACCTCGTCGACCATTCCAGCTTCCGCGATCGCTCTCGGCATACCATATACCACGCATGTCTGTGCATCTTGTGCAATAACATGAATCGGTTTCGTCCGGTTCAATGACAAAATGCCATTGGTTCCGTCTGCTCCCATCCCGGTCAGCACAATGCAGATGATTTCATCGTAATCCGTCTTTGCAAGCGAATCGAACATAATGTTCGCACATGGACGAAGCCCTCCGATTGGAGGAAGATCATCCAGCTTAATTCTATGCGTGTTACCATGTGCCTTTACAACTTCCATGTGCATTCCGCCTGGCGCAACATACACATGTCCCTTTTCAAGGACATCGCCCTCTTCCGCTTCCTTGACCGAAACCTCACTCAGTTCGTTCAGGCGGTCTGCCATAGACTTGGTAAAGCCCGCCGGCATGTGCTGCACAAGAACGACCGGTGCATCCAGATTTTTCGGCAAATACGGGATCACACTCTGTAACGCCTTCGGTCCGCCGGTTGAACAGGCAAGTGCAACAAGCTTTCTGTCTGTCCGGACAGGTCTGATATGTTTTGCCACACCTGCCGGTTTGAAAGTATCCGGTGTTGTCCGCTTATAAAGCTGCGTATTGTACACCGCAGTAAGAACAGAAAGTAACTGTTTCTTAAAATCCTCACCTTTGGCTTCAATCACATTGCCCGGCTTCGTAACAAAATCAATCGCACCTCGTTCCATTGCAAGAATGGTAACTTCGGCATCTTTCGTCGTTAAGGTGCTGACCATAACAACTTTGGCTTTGATATGTTCCTTCTGCAATCGTTCCAGTAACTGAAGGCCATCCATACGCGGCATATTTACATCCAGCACAACACCATCATAAGATTTTACCTTAAGTCGCTCATATGCTTCAAGGCCGTCTCTGCAAAAATCCGTTGCTTGAAAATCATCATCTGAATTGATTATATCACAGATAATTCTTCTCATGAGTGCAGAATCATCAACCACTAATATGTTTTTCTTCATTCAATCACCCAATTTCTTTCTTGCGAATCCGTCGCTCCTCCTCAAAAACAAAGCGTACGATTTTCTCTCTGTCCCTCAGATCTTTAAATATAAATTTTGCCCTGCAGCTATATCGCTCATTATCTTCTTTTCTAGCCTCCACAATCTGACTAACGAGATGAAAGCACTCATCCGTATTCTTATTTATCAGCCGAAAAATCAACAAAACAAATTGTCCTGCCTCAAGAGGCACATCACCAGTAAAGCGTACACCTCCGCCACTGATATCGCAGATCATCGCCCTATGCTTTTGATCCATGTATTTTGGATCCTGAATTTCGACAAACAACTGCTCCGTTGTTTTAAGAGCCGCCACTTCCTCTGCAATCTCCAGAAACTGCATATCCGTCACAAACTCAATTCGAAAAAATTCTCTTCTCTGAAAACGTGCCGGCTGCTTCTTAAATAATACGCGAAGCAGATACAGATTATCCTTGCGATACCGCTCCCGAACAATGATATCACAACTGTATAGGCCTCTTCTTGTATAGAAAACAAACTGACACTCAGCGCCAGTCTGCAGTAAAACCATACGACTGCCCTGCATCGGCATAAGTATTTCCATCTCATGATCCGAAAGAAATTCGCACACATTGCTTTGGTATACATTTGCTTTCTGACCACCATTCTCCTCTACATTCATCTGATGTATCAGTCGAATATCTATCTTATCACCTGGAAGTATGATATTGGAAAAATCCATACTCTTTTTCTCCTATTATGTTCCGTATAAAATCTTATTTATGTGCCATAAGAAAACTAGAAAACATCTGTCCGATTCCTCTTCTCATTGAAATCTGATTATGGGTTCCGTTGAGCAGATTCCCCGCAAGTACCTCAAAAGCCTTTGCCGATTTTGCGTTTGGTTCCAGAAGTGAAACCGTCTGTTGCTGGCGTACCGCCTTCTCAAGTGCCGCATCCTGCGGAATCATTCCAAGATAATTTAACTTTCCGTGCAAAAACTGTGACACGACGGAATTCAGCTTATCATAGACCGCCTGTCCCTCCTCCGTACTGGTAACCCGGTTCGATACAACATGGATTGTCGTGGAACCGGCAACAAAATTCGGATTTCGGTATAAAGCCTTAAGAAGCGAATACGAATCCGTCAGCGAACTCGGCTCCGGTGTTGACACAAGAAGTACCTCCGGACTTGCCATAACAAATTCAAGTACCCGATCCGATATTCCGGCACCCGTATCAATAATAATAAAATCTGCGATCTCGTTCAGTTCATCGATGGATTTCACAAGATACATGATCTGTTCTCTGTATAAATTGTTTAATCCGATAATGCCCGAGCCTCCAGATATAAAGCCGATATCCATTGGTCCCGGCGTAATAATCTCTTTGATGCCTTTACCACGGTATATAAAATCAGACAGATTGTACTGTGGAATTGCACCGAACATAACTTCGACATTCGCGAGTCCGAAATCCGTGTCAAAAATGACAACCCGTTTTCCTTCCTTGCGTAGCTGTACCGCAAGATTCACTGCAAGATTCGATTTGCCGACGCCACCTTTACCGCTCGTGACCGTCACAACCCTTGCCGTATTCTGATTATGTTTTTTGATTACATTGCGCAGCTGCTGTGCCTGGTCCATCACGAATTGCCTCCCAATAACTTCTTCACGATCTTCTGTGTGTCAAACACCTCGATATCGTCAGGTACATTCTGTCCATTGGTCGTATAGGACAGATCCGCACCGGAATAAAGCTTGATATTCAACAGGTTTCCGTAAGTTGTCGTCTCATCCAGCTTGGTAAAGATCAGCTTATAATCTGCAATCTCCCGATAACTGTCCACAATGTCAAGTAAATCCACATATTTGGTTGTCGCACTCAACACCAGATATACTTCTTTATTATACTCCTCATTGACACCGCCAAGCAATGCTTTCATGTCGTTTCTCTGCTTTTCGTTCTTGTGCGAAAAGCCGGCAGTATCTACGAATACAAGATCGTGCTCAGCAAACTTTGCAATTGCATCATTCATCTCATCCTGCGTATATACGATTGACATCGGCGCATCTAAAATATTTGCATATACCTGCAGCTGTTCTGTTGCAGCAATACGATAGGTGTCTGCCGTAATAAAAGCGACCTTTTTGTCATACTCAACCTTATATTTTGACGCAATCTTGGCGATCGTTGTTGTCTTTCCAACCCCTGTCGGTCCAACAAAGAAAAGTACCTTTGGTTTATTCCCCGACAAATCGATGGTCTTCGGCTGACCAAAGCGAAGTATCAGCTTCTGATAGACATTGGAAAGGATCATATCAACGCTGTTGCCCGGCCGGATCAATTTTTCGATTTCATCCAGAATCTGATTGACATATTTCTCATGCACTTCATTTTTCAAAAGCGTACTGTAAAGAATCCGGACAAAATGAAATTCTTCCGAAGCCGTTTTCTCCTTTGCAGATGTCTCTTCGCTCTTTTTCTCTCCCATCGGCGTACGCGCAAGACTCTCCTCCAACCGGTTTGACAGATCATCAAGTCTTTGTTCGATCTTCTTTTCCTCCTGCACCGGCATCTGTTGATTCGCCGCACTTTTCTGGATCATTTCACGAAAATCAGGCTTTGCATCCGGCTTCGGAATCTCAATCTTCTCATCTGCCGACAGATTAATGCTGTCATGCAGCTTCTTCGTATTTTGCAGCGCACGCTTCGAATTGACAAACTGTTCTTTTTCCTCCATCGCCGCAGTCACTTCGTATGTTGAATTCTTAAACGCTCGGAACAACCCCTTCGGCTTAACCTCTTTCACGTTCATAATAACCGCATTCTCGCCGAATTCCTGTTTTGCCTTCTCGATTGCCTCTTCCTCAGTTCTTCCCTGAAATTTGTTGATTGTCATTTACGCTGTCACCATCCCTACTGATTGCAGTTCTACATCGGATTCTACTTCATTATACGATACTACGACCAAATCTTTAAAATAATCTTCCGTCAGTTTCTTAAAATACATACGGACGATCGGTGATGTAATAATGATCGCCGCCTTGCCAAGTCCCTCGAGTTTTTGCGTCTCTGTCTGTACCGAATCCATGATTGCACGCGTTTTCTCAGGATCCATGGTAAGATATGCACCCTGCTCCGTCTGCTTGACACAGGACATAATCTCCTGCTCCACCTTCGGATCAAGTGTGATAACACTCGTTGTCTCATTGGCAGGAAAATATTTGTTGGAAATTGCACGTTTTAAGCTCTGTCGCACATATTCCGTCAATACATCCGTATCTCTTGTCGTCTGTGCATGATCTGCAAGCGACTCAAAAATCGTAAGCAGGTCCCGGATGGAAATGCCCTCTTCGAGCAGATTCTGAAGAACCTTCTGAATCTCTCCGAGTCCGAGGAGCTTCGGTGTAAGTTCGTCCACAAGTACCGGATTGCTCTCTTTTAAATTGTTAACGAGGTTCTGTACATCCTGTCTTGTAAGAAGTTCTGCAATATGGCTGCGGATTACTTCTGTCAGATGCGTAGCGATGATCGACGGTGCATCAACTACCGTATAGCCAAGACTTTCCGCACGCTCCCTCTGTGCCTCCGTAATCCAGATCGCAGGAAGATGGAACGACGGTTCGTAAGTCGGGATTCCGGTAATCTCCTCCTCGACATATCCCGGATTCATCGCCATATAATGATCAAAAAGGATTTCTCCTTCTGTCACCTGAATGCCTTTGATTTTAATAATATACTGATTCGGATTCAGCTGGATATTATCACGAAGTCGAATAATCGGCACAACCGTTCCAAGTTCCAAAGCGATCTGTCTTCGGATCATAACCACTCGGTCAAGGAGATCTCCTCCCTGATTGACATCCGCAAGCGGAATAATTCCATAGCCGAATTCCAGTTCAATCGGATCCACCTGCAAAAGCGATACCACGTTTTCCGGCTTTCGGATTTCCTCGGCTTCCGTCTCCGCCTGCTGTACTTCTTCCTCGATGGTCTCCTCGCCGATATTATTGCTGATGCTTTTGCCGGCAACAATGAAGGCAACACCAAGTCCGACAAACAGTAAAAGGTTCAATGGAGTGGCAACTCCAAGGAAAATAATTACGGTACCAACAATATATAATACACGGGGCACACCAAACAACTGCTTAACGAGCACACCGGAGAAATCAGCTTCGTTGGAACCTTTCGTGACAAGAATACCGGTTGACAGAGAGATCAAAAGCGACGGAATCTGTGATACCAGACCATCACCAATGGTCAATAGTCCATATTGCTGGATTGCAGTAGCGAAATCAAGTCCCTGATTCATAACACCCATGACCGTACCACCGATCAGGTTGATGAATGTGATAATAAGGCCTGCAGTTGCATCTCCTTTTACGTACTTTGTCGCACCATCCATAGCACCGAAGAAGCTGGACTCATGCTGAATCTTCTCTCTTCGTTCCTTAGCTTCCTGATCTGTGATAGCACCAGTGTTCAGATCGGCGTCAATCGCCATCTGTTTACCAGGCATTGCATCGAGTGTGAATCGTGCAGTTACCTCAGATACTCGCTCAGAACCTTTGTTGATAACGATAAACTGGATCAATACCAGAACAATGAATACAATCGTACCAACGACCATATCACCGCCACCAACGAAACTTCCGAACGTTGTAACGACATTACCAGGATCTCCCGTCAGAAGAATCAGACGGGTGGACGATACATTCAGTGAAATTCGAAAGATCGTCGTGAACAAAAGCAGTGTCGGGAAGAACGACATATCAAGAACTTCCTTCGCAAACAATACATTAAAAAGAATAATGAGGGCGATCGAGATGTTGATTGCAAGCATTACATCAAGCAGGATTGACGGAATAGGCACGATAAAAAACACGACCGCTGCCAAAAGATATAATCCAACTCCGATATCCGCTTTCTTTAACATCCAGATTTCCTCCTTTCTCTCTTTTTATATCCAATTATCTTGTTTGAAATACCACTGCAAGCACTTCCGCCACCGCCTGATACAATTCCGGTGGAATTTCCGCTCCTATATCTACATTGTGATAAAGCATTCTCGCAAGCGGCTTATTCTCTACAATCTCGATCTGATTATCCCTGGCAATTTCCTTAATTCTCTGTGCCAGATAATCTTCTCCTTTTGCAAGCACTACCGGTGCAGCACTCACTTCGGCATCATATTTTAATGCAACAGCCAGATGCGTCGGGTTTGTGATGACGACATCTGCCTTAGGAACATCCTGCATCATTCGCCGCTGCGATACTTCCTGCATCTTGCGTCGCTGACGACCCTTGATCTGCGGATCTCCTTCTGTATTTTTATACTCATCCTTTACTTCCTGCTTGGTCATCTTCATATCATCATTGAATTTAATCTTCTGGTATGCAAAATCTGCAATACCTACAATCAGATAAACCAGGCTGATCTTCAGTCCGATATCAATGATCAGTGTACCAACCAAAGACAACGCCTGTTTCAATGACAAATCATACAAAATAAGAAGATCGTTTACTCTGTCTTTCAAAGAGCTGTATGCAATATATCCGATGAGTCCGATTTTCACAATCGAAAGTAAAAGCTGAAACAACGAATCTTTTGAAAAAATGCGCTTAAATCCATTGATCGGATTAAATTTACTAAGTTCCGGTTTCATCGGCTTCGTCGATACTTTCCAGCCAACCTGTACAATGCTGATCAGTATCGTAATCGCAAAGCCAAATCCAAAGAAAGGAAGTACAATCAAAAGCCAGCGTATAATAACGCCAAAAAACAGGGATGACACTGCCTGTGCAGACAATGCTCCCTCGTTAATTCGTACAAAATCTGCCATTGAATTGTAGATCATCGGGAAAATATTAATCAGATTTTCTCCCACATAAGAAATAAAGATCTTAAGACACAAAAACAAAACAATCAGGTTGAACGCTGCCGTAAGTTCCTTACTTTTTGCAACTTTTCCTTCTTCACGGGCATCCTTCAACTTCTTGGCAGTCGCCGGTTCTGTTTTTTCTCCGCCTTCGCCATCCTTGGCAAACCACTGCAGATTCAATTTCATTATTTGATTGTCAGAATATCTTTCGCTAATACATACCTTCGGCAATGAGTCTCACCATCAACTTTATCTCTTTTAAAATCATGTTTGCTATATCCGGCAGCAAAAATACTGTCAAAAAAATCACAACAAATCCAACTAGAACCTTAAGCTGCATACCAACGGAAAACATATTCATCTGTGGTGCAACCTTTGCCATAATTCCAAGCACACAGTTTAAAATCATCATGCAGGCAAAAATCGGCAGAAATATTCGAAATCCAAGTACAAAAATATCTCCCATATATCTTGTAAAAGTGTTCAACAGATGATCCATATCAAACGCCTGACCTGCAATCGGTATGACGCTAAACGAATCCGCGATTGCCTGTATCAGATAGGTGTGCAGATTCGAGGTGATCATAAGGATCATAACCAGATAATAATAAAAATTACCAGTCAGTGTGACCTCGGTTCCCATATCCGGATTAAACTCAGCCGCCATAGACAGACCGATATCCATATCAATGACACTACCTGCAAACAAAACAATAGAATTACAGATATTTGCAGCAAAACCAATAAGCAGTCCTGTAATTCCCTCTTTCAAAACAACGACCGCATAACCGACTACACTTTCATAAGTAAGCTCCGGTCTGGCGACCACACTATATAAAAGAATCGAAGTAAAAAACGACAGACCAATCTTCACCTGATTGGGAATTCCTGTCTGTCCTAAAAGCGGCGCTACATACACAAAGCAGCTGACCCGCACCAGGATCAACAGAAAATATTCAAAATTATCCAGAGTAAATGTAAAGTTGACCATGAAACTATCCTAAACTCAGGTAATAACTGAAATTTGACCATAATCGTTCAATAAAACTCGACATATTGTTTAACATCCATGATCCACAGATCAGCATCGTCACAAATACACCGAGAATCTTCGGAACAAAGGTGAGTGTCTGTTCCTGAATGGATGTCACCGTCTGAAAGATACTGACAATCAATCCAATGATCAACGATACTAAAAGAAGCGGCGCTGATGTAATAATGATCGTATAGATGGCATCTCTTGCAATATCAAGTACTGCACTCTCTGAAATCATATCGATACCTCCTAATAAAACGTCTGTACAAGTGAACCGATCACGAGATTCCAGCCGTCCGCAAGAATAAACAATAAAATCTTAAACGGAAGCGAAATCGTTGTCGGCGGAAGCATCATCATGCCCATTGACATAAGCACCGATGACACAACCATATCAATTACAATAAAAGGAATATAGATCAGAAAGCCCATAATAAAAGCTTTTCTCAATTCACTTAAAATAAATGCCGGAACTAAAGTTGTGAACGGCACATCCGACAATTCCGTATCATCCTCATAGGTTTCGCCGGATATCTCGGTAAACAGATTAATGTCACGAATCTGAATCTTCGCATCCTTGATCATAAATTCACGGATTGGGGCTTCTGCCTTCTCTAAAAATTCTGTCTGTGTGATCTCCCCCCTGTCAAGCGGCTGGATTGCATCCGTGTTAATCTGCTGAAATGTCGGCCACATAATAAACAAGGTAAGGAACAACGCCAGACCGATCAGAATCTGGTTCGGTGGAGCCGTCTGCGTTCCGATTGCTGTACGCACAAAATGGAGCACAATGATAATTCTGGTAAATGATGTCATCATAATCAGAATCGATGGTGCCAGAGACAACACCGTAAGCACGAGAAGCATTCTGACCGGAGTAGACAGCGATCCATTCTCATTATTATAGGTAATGGACAATCCATCGGTCTGGTCATTATGGTTTGCAGCCTCCGTACTTCCGGTCGTTGAGCTGCTTGAATTCGTTGAAGCAGCGTACGTCGTCGTCGGATGCGTAACGCATAATACATTTGTAACTATCAGTACCACACATGCAAACACAAAGCTTGCCACGCAGTATATCTTTTTTCCTTTACTCATTATTAATCCTGTTTCTTTGGTAATTTGTCCTTGAGTTTTTCAAGGATTTCCGTGAAGGACTCCTGTGACTCCTTCTCTTCCACATGTTCAAACGAGAAATCCTTAAGCTGTTCTCTCGTAAGCTGCGTCAGGAGATGTACTTCGTCTTTTCCGACCGATACCACCAAATACACGGTTCCCGCCTCAACAATACTGATGTACTTATTATTTCCGACATTAATCGTTTCAATAATGTGCAAATTCTTATTGTTGCTGCGACTCTTCTGAAAGCCACCCATCCATCGCGTTGTCAGGTAAGTAATTCCAAGCACAAACGCAAATATAATGAGCGCACCGATCAGTTGTACCAGACTGTGAAAAGAACTTGATAATAATATTGTCATACGACTTTCTATGCCTGTGGCGGCTTCGAAGAGTTCACAATTTCTGTGATACGGACACCAAAACTCTCCTCAATGACCACAACCTCTCCCTTCGCAACATACTTTCCGTTAACAAGCACATCGATTGGTTCGCCGGCGATCTTGTTAAGCTCAATGATCTTTCCCGGTCCAAAATCAAGGATATCGGAAATCGACTTCTTGGTACGTCCAAGTTCTACGGTAACTTCCAGCGGAACATCCATGATCAGATCAATATTCTCCGGCTGATACGTTCCGAAATTACCACCGGAAAAAGCAGTAAACTGTGCCGGTTGTACATTGACCGGCTGCCCCATCATCGGTTGTCCCATTCCCGGATTCATCTGCATATTCATCTGTGGCTGCCCCATCATCGGCTGTCCCATTCCCGGGTTCATCTGCATATTCATCTGTGGCTGCGCATTCATCTGCGGAGCAGGTGCAGGCTTCGGAGCCGGGGCTGGTTCCGGTGCCGGAGCAGATTTTTCCCTCATACTACTACTATCCATCTCCATATTGTGCGTTACACCCGCACACATTTCCTTTGCAAATGAAATCGGGTAAAGCTGCATGATCTCGCTGTCCACAAGATCTCCAATCTCCATACGAAACGAGATCTTGACAAATCTTCCAGCTAAGAACTCATCAATCTCACTCTCGTCAATTTCTCCTGTCAGATCGATCAAATCTGCCTTTGGCGGGCTGATATCGATCTTCTTATTCAGCATCGAGGATAAAGAAGTCGCCGCTGATCCCATCATCTGGTTCATCGCCTCACTGATCGCACTCAGATGAAGTTCTCCGAGTTCCCCTTCTGTATTTGTTCCGTCACCCCCCATCATAAGATCGGTGATGATCTTAACATCATTTTCTTTCAGTACAAGGATGTTGCTTCCGTCAAGTCCTACCGTGTAGGCAATACGGATAAACACACATGGTCTCTCATATTTTGTCACAACGTCATCCCAGGTTGCATAAGATACAACCGGAGTTGAAATCTCTACTTTACGATTCACGAGAGAAAACAACGTCGTCGCAGCCGTACCCATACTGATATTGGCGATCTCCCCGATCGCATCAATTTCAGCTTCTGAAAGTTCCGCCTCTGCAGTCGCAGCCCCCGCTCCTCCGGGATTGCTCAGCAGTGCGTTAATTTCTTCCTGCGATAAAATTCCATCCATACGTTTATTACTCCTCTCTGATCACCGAAGTGACCCTAACTGCATAATTGTCGCCCGAAGAACCGGGTAATGCAGTAAATTTTGGAATATTGCCGACATAGACATCCAGCTCATCATCAACATTGCGATCTAGCTTAATGATGTCACCCGGCTGCAACATTGCAAAATCATTGACCGATATTGCGCTGTTGCCAAGTACCGCTTTCACAGGTACTTCCGCTCGCTGGATCAAAGATTCAATCGCATCTGCGTAACTGTTATCATCCTGATCCTGCATATTTGAATACCAATACTTGGTATTTAATTTATCAATCACATCTTCCAACGTAATGTACGGAAGACAGATATTCATAAGTCCTTCTACATCGCCAATCTTCATATTGATCGTCACGATTGCGATCATCTCGCTTGGCGATATAATCTGTGCATACTGGGAATTTGTCTCAATCCGCTCCAGTCTCGGATGAATATCAACCACATTCTCCCACGGTTCCTTAAGAAGGTTCACACATACAATCATAATTCTCTCAATGATCAAAAGCTCGATCTCCGAGAACTCCCTCACCTTGTTAATCGGATCTCCACGGCCTCCAAGCATTCGGTCGACAATCGTATAGCCGAGCGCCGAAGCCATCTCAATAATAATATTTCCCTGAAGCGGCGCAAAATTGATAATCCCAAGAAGCACCGGATTCGACAAAGCATTGGAAAACTCCGAATACGTTACCGCCTCGGAATTCATTACCTCAACCTGAACATTTTTACGCAGATAGACTGGAAGATTTGTGGAAAGCAATCTTCCGTAATGTTCAAAAATAATCTCCAAGGTACGAAGATGCTCCTTGGAAAATTTAGAAGGACGGGCAAAATCATATTCTTTAACCTGTTTTTCATTACTGTCTTTAATTTCTTCTACATCCAGTTCACCAGTACTAAGCGCTGCCAGCAAACTGTCTATCTCATTCTGAGATAATACGTCACCCATCTATCTTTCACCACCTGTTACACAACCATGATAAGACTAACCGAAAAATCCGGTTAGCCTTCTTAATCTTCTCTATTCAGATGTCGATTCGGAGAAATTGACACCGACTACCAGATCCGCGCCAAACAATTCCTGCATATCGGAAAGGATTTCTCCCTTGGCCTCGTCCTTATTCGCCTCAAACTCATCGACGGTATAGTTACCGATTACCTGAATGATATCATTCTTGATCGTCTCATCCTGACTTGTGAAGAAATCCTGGTTATACGTCGCATAATTGTCACTCTTCTTATTCAAGACAAGTGAAACCTTAAGTACGGCGTAATGATTCTTACCGTCAGATCCTTTTGCAAGATTCGTTGTGATCTTCTCTCCGGCATTCACCTTGTAGATATCCTGCTGATCGATCGGCACATTGGATACACCACTTGCCGTTCCACTGTTAAGATCCAGATCGATTGCAGAACATACCTTTTCAATCAGAGTATTCGCCTTCTTCGTCTCTGGAAGCACACTAAACATCAGTATCGCAGTCAGCACAAAGTTGGCAAACACCAATGCAAGTATCAGTACTGAAATCAAATTCTTCTTCATAATACTTAACTTTCCTCCTAATCCACCTTCGAATTATAAGAATTATACACCTTGATCTCTACACGCCGGTTTCGTGCACGTCCCTCCGGTGTACTGTTGTCCGCAATTGGGACATAATCGCCGCGGCCGGCAAACTTAATATATTTTGGATCCAATGAAGTGTGATCACGGAGCCGCTCGGCAACCGCCAGCGCCCGGTACACGGAAAGGATCTCGTTGCTTTCAAACTTGCCGTTGCTTCGTATCGGCACATTATCCGTATGTCCCTCAATCTCAATCACATTGGCATCATACTGTTCAAGTACCTTGCCAATCTTATCAACAATCGGAAGCGCTCCGCTTACCAGATCCGCATGACCGGAATCAAACAGAATTGCTCCGTTTAGATTCAGTTGTACATATTCCGCATTAAAATTCACATCCACTTTGGAGCCAAGTTCCGAGGCATCTAAAGCTTTCTGTATCTCCTCTGCCATCTTCTCCGACTCGGCAAGTCCCTGTTTCTCGTACTGTTCCTGTACGTTTTCTTTGCCTTCCGTCTGATTGTTACTGTCTTCCGCTGCTGAATTGGCAACTTCATTGTAGTAGGAATCCATAAACTCCAGCTGTCTCACACCGGCGGAGATCATCTCTCCATCTCCGATGCTTGCACCACCTGCCGGCAGGATACTCACACTGCTCTGCAGCGAAGCAATTACCTGCTGGAACTTGTCCGCATCAACCGTAGACATAGAGAAAAGCAATACGAAAAAGCATAACAGAAGGTTCATCAGATCGGAGAATGTCGCCATCCATGCCGGGGAACCCTTCGGCGGATCCTCAGGTCTCTTCTTCGGCATTATTCCTCACCTCCGGCATTGTCACCACCAATCTGGTTTCTGTTCGACGGAGAAAGGAAAGACTTTAACTTCTCCTCAATGATACGTGGGTTCTCACCTGCCTGAATCGACAGAAGACCCTCTATCGTAATCTGTCTGCTCACAACTTCCAGACTATTGTTGGCATTCAGTTTTCCCACAACCGGTGTACACAACCAGTTCGCGATCAAGGATCCGTAAAGTGTTGTTACAAGTGCAACGGACATCTGCGGTCCGATTGCAGACGGATCATCCAGTTTCTGTAACATGTTGATCAGTCCGATCAGTGTTCCGATCATACCCCAGGCTGGACCCATCTCCGCCCATTTCTCCCAGACAGAAATTACACTCTTATGCCGATCCTCCAGACACATCAGATCCGTCTCAAGGATCGCCCGGACAAGTTCGGGATCCGTTCCGTCTACAACAAGTAAAATACCTTTTTTCAGGAATTCATCATCCAGACCATTGGCAGCCTCCTCAAGCGCAAGCAACCCATCCTTTCGTCCGACATTCGCCAGATCGATGATCGACTTAATGATCTCAGAAGGATCATATTTCTTCTCCTTGAATATCAGTGTAAAGGCTTTCAGACCATTCAAAAAGGCTGGCAGCTTATAACACGCCAGCGTTGATCCAATCGAACCACCAATTGTGATTGCGACCGACGGAATATCAATGAAATTCCAGAACGCATCAATGCTGCCACCACTGTTTAAAATACCAAATACGACCATTGCGAGTCCAAAAAGGATTCCACCCAACGATGCTATATCCATACAATGCACCTTCCAATTTTACAAATTACGGATCCGGCCCAAACGCAAACTAGACCTAATGACCCTTTTATATAATTCTACCAAACTTCTGTTTTCTTGTCTACTTCCTTTTTGGTAAAAAGGGTAAAAAATGATGGGAAATGGCGAAAACGCATCTCCCATCGCATTTTTATGTATTTTTCTGTCAACTTATAAATTATCTCTTCAGATTGATCAGTTCCTCAAGCAGTGTATCAGATACGGTGATAACTCTTGAGTTCGCCTGGAATCCACGCTGTGTGACGATCATATCCGTAAACTGTCCGGACAGATCTACGTTGGACATCTCAAGCTCGCCGGAGTTGATTGCGCTACCGTCCGCACTGACTTCCACACCGATTCCGTCGAATTCACCAGAGTTTAAGGTTGTCTGGTAGCAATTGTTTCCGACTTTTTCAAGACCGGATGCATTCGCAAACTGCGCAACCGGAATCTGTCCGAGCAGAACGGTATTACCATTATCGTAAGAACCATGGATCTGACCCTGCTGGTCAATTGTAATTCCGGTTAAGGCTCCAAGCTTCTTTCCGGCTCCGTCTCCTGTCGTATCACCTTTTAACATCTTAAAGGTAGAAGTTCCACCGTTGTAGTAGTTCATACATTTCGAGAAATCAAGCTCGATATTCTGAAAATTACTGGTAACATTCTGCTGTCCATTCTGTCCGTTTGTTGTATATCCGGTTCTCAGAGCAGACAGATTTAACATCTGGCTCGTCTTATTATTTCCACCGATCGATACGAAAGTACCCTCATTCGCATCGAAATCAATATCATATCCGTTACCGAACACACTGTTGATGTTTGCCTTTTTCTCGGCATCTGTATTTCCAAGAATCGACCGACTGCTCGAATCAATAATATCCGTCAGTGTAATGTGATACTGTCCATCCACCGTGCTATTCTCACGCGGCTTGATTGCAAACTTAGCCGTATAGGAATATCCAAGATTATCGAAAAATCCCAGTGTCACCGTATATCCGTCTTCACTGGTAACGTTCGTGTCCTTCTTATCCAGCACTCCGGATACATAAGCCTTTGTCGTAGCTTCCGGAGCTGCTGTCTGGTTCTGCGGAGACATTACCTGAAGTGGAGATACGATATCTTTACGAATATCGCCTGTCGTCGGATCCACCTGCCATCCCTGCAGCGTATATCCGGTCGAACTCATACACAGATATCCGTTACCATCCACATAAAACGAACCTGCTCTTGTAAAAAAGCGATTGGTTCCATCACTTACAATAAAGAAATTGGTCGACTGGCTGTCCGTAAACTTTAAATCGAACGGATTACCTGTCGTCTCCGATGCACCCGCACCGGTGATATTCACCATTGTCGATGCAGTGGTTACACCAAGACCGATCTGCTTTGCATTCTTACCGCCGATACCGGTTGTACCGTTTCCGCCGGATGCAGAAGCTGTCGTCTGATACATAATCTCACTGAATCGTACATTGGAAGACTTGAATGCTTCCGTGTTGACGTTCGCGATATTATTACCGATAACGTCCATTCTTGTCTGATGTGTCTTAAGTCCGGACACAGCAGAGTACATTGATCTCATCATAGTACATTGACCTCCTGTGATGGCATCCTTTGGTTTCCTCTGTCAGTCAGAAACCGTAGCTTCCATAAGGTCCAGCTACATAATTACTGCGCCATCAATATTTGTAAATACATTTGATTGTGTTTCCGTCTGATCCATCGCCGTCACAACCGTTTTGTTCGGAACATTCACGATAAATGCCAGTGAATCGACAAGAACCAGTGATTCGTTAATCCCTTTTGCGCTCGCTTTCTCCACGCCACTCTGCAGTCTCACATTCTGTTCATCCGACAGGCTGATGCCCCGACTTTCCAGTCGCTGCGTGGCATGTTTTGAAAACTTTAGCGTTTCACTCCCTGTTGTACTCAGGGACTGTTGTCTTCTTAAAACTTCTTCAAATGATATATCGGACTTTTGGGAAGATTGATTAACATTTTTTTGATTTAAATATTGATCACTGACCTGTTCGATCGACGAAAACTGTCCGGCTATCGGATTCATGCATTCGCCTCCGTCTCTGTTTTGCTGTCCGCATTCGTATTGTTATCCGTCGTATTATCCGTGTCTGTCTTCTCGCCGCTTTCGCCCTCATGTGCCTTCTTGATCTCCGCAAGACGCTTCTCATAATTTTCCAGCTTTGTCAGATCATCACTGTCCACATATTTCTGCTGGTAAGAAGTCATTCCGTCATACACATCCCTGATCTGCTGGATCGCCTTCTCGTAGCTCTCATTAATATTCTCAATATCCGGAAGCTGACCGACCATATCACTGAATGTTTTTGCAGTTGTAACCGCCTCATAATAGCTTTCATCTGCAACCGTATCCAGCGTATCAATGTTGTACAGACGGTTATTCACGCTGAGCATAACGCTTCCGTCTTCCTGATACATGATGTAATCGACTTTACCGTTGACAAAATTTTCTTTGCCGGTCGTTTCATCTGCAACCTTCAGAATTACCTGTTTACCGACCAAAGCGTTTGCCATCTCATTTTCCTGTGTCTGTTGCATGGATAACGTAGCCTCGAGCTGCGAGAATGTAGCAAGCTGTGCAACATACTCTGTATTGCTTGTTGGTTCCAGTGGATCCTGATACTGCATTTCCGCACAAAGAAGCGTTAAAAACTGATCATACCCAAGGGATGAACCACTATTCTTATCGGCTTCTTCCGCCTTCTTCTTTGCCTGATAATCCGTTACCAACTTACCGTTATCTACCGCAGCGGTATATGTTGTTGCCATATTGTTCCTCCTTATGCAGTCAAATCAACTGAGTTTCCGTTGTCCTTCATAATCTGGGCAACTAAGGCTTCCTCTTCTGTCATCAATGAAGACAACTCATCCAGCGAGGATAAATTAATGTTTCTTCTCTGTGACTGCTGTTCCTGTTGTCTTTGTCCTTCTTCAAACTCGCGGCTCTGTCCCTGTTCAAGATTTCGCTCAAATTCGTGCGACGCAACGGTCACTTCAATAGAATCCACCTTGATTCCCGACTGCTCGAGTGTCTCCCGAAGCTCTGCGACCTGTATTTCAAGTGCAGCCTTAACAGCTTCGTTGCTCGCCGCAATCTGTGCACGGACACTTCCCTGTTCGGAAGAAATCTGAAGATATACTTTGCCGAGATTCTCCGGGTTCAGCTGCATCTCCATCGATGAGGCATTCTCTGCCACTGTCACCTTCACATTCTCTGCAAACTGTTCGATCAGATCCATCGTATCAATCGGCAGATAAGAAGTGTCCTCCGCCTGTACCATACTTTCATTCAAAATCTGATCGGTTGTAAACACCATTTCCGGTGTCTGTTCTGTCACATGAGCATCCGTTCGATCTGCAGTGTGAACTTCATTCTCACGCTGTGCCAGATTTTCTGCATTGCTGCCATCATTGTCCGAACTGAATTGTCCGGATTGTTTTGCTTCCTCAGCGACCGGTTCTGCCACATTTGCATCCCCCGGCTGTATTGAAGCATCTGTATCCACAATTTCATCCGCCTGAACGTTATCTGCATTCACCGTCACATCCGGTTGTGCATTCTGCTCTGCCGCCTGATTCATAACCTCTGCAAAAGAGGCATCCTCAAGCACCTGAGGTGTTTCAAGCGTATCCATCTGTGCAAGTAATTCCTGCATTTCTTCCGGCATCAGATCCAATTGATCCATCAATTCACCGGAAATGCTCTGCATATCCTGCATAAGATCAACAAACTGAGGCTGAAGTAATAAATCTTCCGGTGTCGATGCGCCAGTCAGTTCTACTGTCAGTTGCGCCAGATTCTGTGGATCCATAAGACCAAAGGCTGTAATTCCAAGTATTTCCATCGCAGTCCGTACCGCTTCCTCATCCACGCCAAGATCCTCAGCGACCTTTACGACAACCTTCTGATCAAAATCATCAAGCTGATCTGCCGCTTTACTAATCTTGTCATTCATCGTTGCCGAAGCAATCTTCGTATCTCTGCCGGAATACTGTGTGTACGAATTCTGCGCGCGGTCTGTATCATTCGTCTTAATGGATGTCTGCACAATATCTTTGGTATTCGCAGTCTGATTTGTAGAGTAGTTGCCATTCATAATCGACGAAAACGCAGCCGCAGCGCCTGAATTTTCAACCTTTGTTTTGCTTGTTGCAGCATTTGCATTTAAATTCTGACCCTGACCTACAGAACCCAGATTAAATACATTTGCACTAGTCAAATATGTTCCTCCTTTCTTTGACATAGGAGATTTCTAAATGAAATCTGACAGATTCCTACTTCGTCGGTTCCATGATTTCCGTCAGCTTCGCCGCAGTCGTCGCATCCATCTTACCAAGGATCTTGCCTCGCTCCTCCGTGCCCATATTCTTCATAATATCGGCAACCAGTCCAAGATTGTCTGTCATCGTATCAAAGATGGCAGCCGCCTCCTTCGGCTTCATTTTGGAGTAAGTGTCAGCATAATCTTTAACCTCATCATCGTAGGTAATCTGTTCTACTACTTGTTTATATAAGACTTCTGCATTCTTTGGATCAATGCTCTCATAATAAGTCTTATATTCATTTATATCGGGCGCATTATCCGAAAAAACAACCTCTTCATAGAATTTTTCTTTTTCTTTTTCGAACGCCGCCTCGTCTTCTTTATAACTCGAGAGATCGTCGATCTGTTCATTCAGATTGTCAATCGTCTCAGAATCTTTCTGTTCGTTTGCTTTCGCACTATCCAGTTCGAGTTCCAGTTCCTTGATCCGCGCAACCGCTTCATCCAGAGAACCGTACCGGTACTGTGTATCCTCCGTCGGAAGATCGGAATTATCCACCGTCGGCAATATCTTATTGATATACGGCACATCCTTTAACACCGGATATAAAATCGATGATCCGAATCCGCCAACATCCGTCTTGATCAGAATTGCGATAATACCGAGCCAGATTGCAATAATAAGGATGGTAACCAAAGCAAGTACCAGCTTGCCGCCCGCCTTCTCTTCTTCCTCTTGCGGATTTTGTTCTGCTGTCATCTCAGTTTCATTCTTTTTCTTTTTAAATGGCATAAATTTTCCTCTATTTGTTATATGTGTAGCTTACCAGCTCATCGATCTCTTTTGTCTCCGCTGCAGCGAGCTCCTGCTTGAATTCTTCAAACGCTTTCTCCCGCAGCTTCTCCTGCACCTTGCGCTCCTGCATCACTTCATTTAAAGCGGCACGCGCATCTTCCATCTCTTTCTCCGCCGTATGAACATTCATCATCTGACGCCGCACGATTGTTTTCATATCATTGACATTGGCACGTGCATGCGCAACTTCCTGCAGATCAAGATTCCCCTGCACAGCTTCTTTTAACTGTTTCTCATATCCGACTCTGCGGATCAGATACTGTTGCAGTACCTTCTGCTCATCCAGATATCTCTGATTCGCGATACTGTACGCCATCTGTGCCTGTGTCTCAAGTTTCTGCTTGATATTCAATATATTCTGCATGCGATATACAAATTTCGCCATAACTTACCCAACCACTTTCCTAATCTGCAAACACATCTGCAAGCAGCTTGATTTCCTCGTCAAAAGCAAACTTCTCATCCGTTCCCTGACAAAGAAACGTATTCACATCCTTGATCTTGCGGATTGCGTAATCAATCTCCGGATTGGAACCGCTCTTGTAGGCGCCGATGTTGATCAGATCCTCTGCCTCATTGTAGGTTGCAAGAACATTTTTTAATTTTCCCGCAAGTGCCTTATGCTCCTTTGTTACGATTGAACTCATGACACGGGAAATACTCTGTAAGATATCAATCGCAGGATAATGATTCTTATGTCCAAGTTTTCGGTCAAGCATGATATGTCCGTCTAAGATACCACGCGCTGTATCAGTAATCGGCTCATTGAAGTCGTCACCATCGACCAATACCGTATACAGGCCGGTAATGGATCCCTTATCATTGGTTCCCGCACGCTCTAACAGCTTCGGCATCTCCGAATACACGCTTGGCGGATAACCTCTTGTTACCGGAGGTTCTCCTGACGCAAGTCCGATTTCTCTCTGTGCCTGCGAAAAACGCGTCATAGAATCCATCATCAACAGAACATCTTTTCCCTGATCGCGGAAATATTCTGCCACTGCTGTTGCCGTCTTTGCACACTTGTTTCGAATCAGTGCAGGCTTGTCAGAAGTTGCCACAACAACAACCGATCTTGCCATACCTTCCGGTCCCAGATCACGCTCAATAAACTCGCGCACCTCTCGGCCTCGCTCTCCGATCAGGGCGATCACATTGATATCCGCCTTTGTATTGCGGGCAAACATACCAAGAAGTGTACTTTTACCGACTCCGGAACCTGCAAATACACCGATACGCTGCCCCTTACCTACCGTGATCAGTCCATCAACCGCCTTCACACCAAGCGGCAATACCTCACTGATAATCTCACGTTCCATCGGATCCGGCGGTGTCTGTTCCAGCGGATAATATTCTCCGTGGATCTCCACATCCCCGTCACTGATTCTTCCGATACCATCTAATGTATGCCCAAGCAGTTCTTCCCCTACTAATACAGATAATGGATGTCCCGTATTCTCTACGATACATCCAACTCCAACGCCCTCCACGCTGTCAACCGGCATCAGAATAAGCTGGGAATCATGGAATCCAACCACTTCCGCGATCACATGATTCTCCCGATCCTCATCTGGATAAATCTTGCACAGATCCCCAAGACGCGCCTTCGGTCCTACGGACTCGATCGTCAGGCCGACAACCTTAACAACCTTTCCGTAACTGTTATAATATTGTCTGTCTAAAAGCTGTAAATACTTATCTGCTACACTCAACGTCAATCGTACCCCGGTTATGAAACTAATGAGCGGATATCCTTGATCAGATTTATAAGCTGCGTGTCCAGTCCACAGTCAAACACGCCGTACGACGTCTCAAGCTGACATTGTCCGTCCTCAAATTTATTCTCCTGAACAAACTCGATTGCGACATCTCCGCCGACCTGTTTCTGGATTTCATCTAAATGATCCATCAGCATCTGATGATCCGCCTCATTGACATGAATGCGCACCTTGTTGCCCGCATCCACATCCATAAGTGTATTTTTCACAAGTGCAAGAAGCACTTCCCTCTTATCCGAAAACTGTATCTGGAATACTTTTTCAAACACCTGGGACACTGCATCTACAATATCGCTCTCCATATGTTCCATGCGTTCATTGTATTCTGTCTGTAGTTGTTCCTTCTTCTGTTCATATTCCTGTTCCAGCTGCCCTCTTACTGCCTGCAGTTCCTGTTCACTCTGCTGTCTCCCCTCTTCATATCCGAGCTTTCTCTGTTCCTCGAATAATTGCTGCGCGCTCTGCTTGGCAGCATCTAAGATTCCGTTTGCCTCCGAATGAGCTGTCGAAGTGATCTGGTTTGCCATCGTCTGCGCATCGGCGATCATCGCCTTGCGAAGCTGTTCCAGCTTAACCTTTTCTTCCTCGTAAGACGGAAGGCTCTCCTCTTCCGCCTCATCTGCAGAACCGGTCAGTTCTCCTTCCGGTTCTTCCGATAACGACCGACCTTCACCCGCCATCCGCTCCTTCATATGCTGATCGGAATTGATAATTCTGTTCCCCTGCGTGGAATTCACCACAAAGCATTGTTTTAATAAATTAGACAACGATATCGTCTCCTCCGCCACGGGAAATTACGATATCTCCTGCTTCCTCGAGCTTTCGGATAACACCAACAATCTTCTGCTGTGCCTCCTCGACATCCTTCATTCGTACCGGGCCCATAAAATCCATATCCTCTTTGATCATTGCCGCAAGTCTCTTCGACAGGTTCTTGAATACTACATTCTGAACCTCTTCCGATGTATTCTTAAGGGCAAGTTCAAGATCTCCATTCTCAACATCACGCAGCACACGCTGTATTGCACGGTCGTCGAGTAACAAAATATCCTCGAACACGAACATCTTCTTGCGGATCTCGTCGGCAAGCTCCGGCTCTTCGATTTCCAGAGACTCCATAATGTGTTTTTCCGTTCCACGGTCGACACTGTTTAAGATATTAACGATCGCATCAATACCACCAACGATCGTGTAATCCTGATTAACAAGAGAAGCAAGCTTTCTCTCCAATACCCGTTCTACTTCCTTGATGACATCCGGCGATGTGCGATCCATCAACGCAATACGCTTTGCAACATCCGCCTGTTTCTCCGGTGGCAGAGCACTAAGCACCATCGATGCCTGTGAAGGCGATAAGTACGACAGAATCATCGCAATCGTCTGCGGATGCTCATCCTGAATAAAGTTGAGCAGCTGACTCGGATCCGTTTTGCGTACAAACTCAAACGGGCGAACCTGAAGAGAAGCGGTCAGCTTGGCAATAACACCTTGTGCCTTGTCACTTCCAAGAGCCTTCTCAAGAAGTTCCTTCGCATATCCGATACCACCTTCCGCAATATATTGCTGCGCAAGACATACCTGATAAAACTCCTCCAATACCTCTTCCTTCGTCTGCGGGGATACACTCCTCGTATTCGCAATCTCAAGTGTGAGTTCTTCAATTTCATCTTCTTTCAGGTGCTTAAAGATTGTAGCAGCCTTCTCCGGTCCCAACGTAATGAGAAGAATTGCTGCTTTCTGCACTCCTGTATAAGATTCGCTCATACCTTACTCCCAATCCTCATTTAACCAGTTGCGCAGCAACAACGCTGCCGCATCCGGATTTTCATCCACAAATTTTTCAATCAGAACACGTGTCTCTGATTTCTCCGAATAGCCGATATTCTCAAGCTCATCTCCTGTATTTGCTGTTGACTCAAGCAATGCATCCACAGAAAGTTCCGGCTCGATTTCCTCCTCGACCTGCTTTCTGGTGCTTCGGAACACCACATATCCAAGTAATGCAAAGATCAATACCGCAAGAGCGATCTGTAAGATATCCGTCAGGCCGATGCCTTTGCTGCTTGATTCCACAAACTGTGGACGTTCATAGCAGACAAAAGATATATTATTCGTATCAAAACCGGTCGCTTTGGCGATCATATCAATATATTCCTGATCTGCCTGTACCTGTACCGGATCACTGTGTGCCGCCTTAAACGCCTCGAACGTCGTTCCGTCAAGCTGACCGCTTGCCTTAAGTTCATCCTCATCATAGACAACCCATCTGGTCGCTGATACAGCAACGGAACTCGTTGTATAATCAACCGTTCCACCATTGTTGATCGTCTCTGTCTCTTCCTTGTTCGGTGCATACTGTGTATCAATATCCGACACAGAAGATTCCGTAATCTCTCCGTCCTGCGTTACATAAGTTGGTGTATCATCATTGGAATCCGTTCCCGGAACCGCAGCCTGTCCGCCGGTGGCATCCGCCTGATACTCCGAACGGCTTGTAATCTCACCATTATCCATTCCATCATTATGGGAATATACAACCGAATTTTTCTTCACAGAATCAAAATTCATGTCCAGATTGATTCCGACCTGCACATCCGAGAAAATACCGGATTTCACGAGGACATTCTTAACCTCATCCTTTACCATGTTCTGTGTCTTCTGCTTCGTGCTCAGGTTGGTTGAAACAACCGAGGAAGCGGAATCCTGATCCGCTCCGGAATACAGAAGCATTGAAGTCTTCTGGTCAAGAATCGTAATATTCTTCGTTGATTCGTTGCCGATCTGTGTTGCGACAAAACGTGCAATCGAATACGCCTGATCCTCATCCATATCACTCTTGAGATCAAGCGATACACTCGCAGATCCCTCCTGCATTCTGGAAATCAAAGTTCCATCATCGGTCGGAAGATCTAAGGAAACCTTCGCTGAATTGATCAGATCATTCGCTGCAAGATCCTCCTGCAGCTTCTGCTCCAGGTATGCCTTATTCAGTTTCTGCTTATCTGCCTCTGTACGGGAAAAGCTTCCATCCACAACAGATGAGACATCAGCCTTGGAGATATCATATCCCGCGGTCGCAATGTCATTGGATCCCAGCAGCATATTTGCCGCGCTCTCATCTTTGACATTTACCTCAAAATGCGTGGAATTCGATACTTTATAATCAATCGTTCCATCCGCATCAAGAATTTCCTTGACCTGACTGGCACTTTTCGCATTTTCGCAATCAATCAGTGTCGTATAGGTAGGTCTTGTCATCACCACGCCAAGAATCACAAGCGCCACGATCACGATGCTTGTCAGACTGATCATTAAAGCCTTCTGCTTTGTATTAAATTTCTTCCACCATTCAACCACACGGTTGATGATTTTCTGCAATTGTTCTGGCATTCTTTTGTTCCTCTCCTACCTAACCCATCCTATTATCAAAATAATTATTTAGATTGACATCTGCATAATTTCTCTGTAACCGTCAATCAGCTTATCCCGCACCGCAACGGTGTACTGGAGTGCAATGTTTGCTTTTGTCTCCGCGATCAGAAGATCGTGCGTATTGTCCGCCTCTCCGAGCGCGAAACGGATTTCCTCTGATTCTGCGTTATTCTGCAAGTCATTCGTCTCATCGATCGACTGCATCGCCGCGGAAAGTACGGAACTGAAACTGTTCTTATCCGTATTCACATCCGTCGTCTTCGGCGTAAATGTATTCAAATAATTGGATGACACACTCGCAAGTGAATTAATATCCATATATTTCCTCTCTGTTTCCGGCGTAAAGCCTCATTCTATCGATTACTGTCCGATTGACAATCCTGTCTGTGCCATGCTCTTGCTCGCTTCAAAAGCTGTCGCATTCGCCTCATAAGCACGCTGTGCATCGATCAGGTTCGTCATCTCTGTAACGGTATTCACATTCGGATAAGACACATATCCGTCCGCATCCGCATCCGGATTGGAAGGATCATACTCCTTGATAAAATCCGTCTCCGTATCCTCACGCACGGAAGTTACCTTGACACCATTACCGATTGCCGGATTCTTCGAATCTGAGAAAACCTGACTAAACGGTGTAACCGCACGTTCCTGAAATGTCACAATCTTGCGTCGGTAAGGTCCGCCGCTCTCTGTTGAAGTTGTATTTACATTGGCAATATTCTCCGCAATGATATCGGTGCGGAAGCGCTCCGCGGTCATTCCCGATGCGCTGATATTAAACGATTGAAATAATCCCATCTCTTACTCTCCTTAACTGATCACAGTCTTCATGCGGTTAAACTCATTGTTAATACCTGCCGTAATTCCCTGGTAACGAATCTGCTCGGATGCGTACTCCACTTCCTCGACATCGATATCGACATTGTTTCCGTCCAGACGGTAGGAATAATTGGACAGATCCGTATATACCGAAGGATTCAGATGATCCATATGCAGATTGTCGATCTTCGTATCGAGCGACGTATGTTTACATCTGCCGAGTTCCTGCTTCAAGACACCCTCAAAGTCTAAGTCTTTCCGCTTATATCCGGGCGTATTTACATTGGCAATATTGTTGGCGAGAACCGTCTCTCTCTTCCAGCTTGCATCCGCAGCCTTGTCCAATACATTGACATAATCAAAAGCGTTTGTACTGAGCATAAGAACCCCCTTCATCTAGTATCCCTAATTATTCTATCATACTAATTATAGTATACTTCTTTCAAAATACAAGTGCTTTTCATAAAAAAACCATATTTTGTAAGCAAAAAAGGAACCTATCTCTTGTATAAGTCCCTTTAAAATCCCCATTCCTTGGTAGTTTCTTCGATTTATTTTACTACTTATTTTGCCTTATTGCGTTTGAGCTTGTCCAATTCTTCGAACACAACATCATTGACGACCTTGATATAGGTTCCCTTCATACCGGATGATCTTGATTCGATGACACCGGCGCTCTCAAACTTTCGGAGTGCATTCACGATCACAGATCTTGTGATTCCTACACGATCCGCAATCCGGCTCGCAACAAGAATCCCCTCGTTGCCATCAAGTTCATCGAAAATATGAGTGATCGCTTCCAGCTCCGAAAACGAAAGCGTGCTGATCGCAGATTTCACGATGGCAACTTTTCTTGCTTCCTCCGCACTCTCCTCATTGACAGAACGCATCATCTCAAGCCCGACAACCGTCGTTCCATACTCCGTCAGAATAATATCATCAATGTCATATTCCTTCTCGCTGCGATACTCAAACAACGTACCGAGCCTCTCTCCCGCAATATCAATCGGAGTAATGATCGCACGATACCGTCTGGACTCCTCTCCGAATCCAAGCGTCTCAAGATTTACATTCTCCTTTGTGGATAGGATTCCGAGCAGTCGCTCGTTTAACGCAGGATCAATAAATCCGCCGACCTCATCTACGATCAGTTCCTGAAGCTCGTCTACGCCTTTGCAGACGCTCGATCCAAGCACCTTTCCCTTCTTGCTGATCACAAGAATATTGGAATCCAGTATTCCGGTCAGAACTTCACAGATATCATTAAAAACTACCTTTGACGAATTATTATTGTGAAGTAATTTGTTTATTTTACGTGTTTTATCCAGAAGCTGTACACTCATGTCATCCTCCTGACTACTTTCGCATTCCGGCAAAAAGTTTCGATTTAACTATGAGTTTATCACTATTTTTCTGACAATTCAATATTTTTCATGCAATTGCATTATTTTATTTTTCGTTTTTCGCCTCTTTTGCTTCCGTGTAGCCACAATGTTCATCCGCGCAGGCAAGCTTCGCGCCTTTTTCAACCATATAACCGCCGCATCGTGGGCATTTCTTGGCAACCGGACGTCCCCAGCTCATGAAATCGCACTCCGGATTATCAATACATCCGTAGTAGCGACGTCCCTTCTTCGTCATCTTGATCACGACATCCTTACCGCACTTCGGGCAGGCAACGCCGATCTTCTCGTAATAAGGCTTCGTATTGCGGCAGTCCGGAAATCCCGGGCATGCTAAGAATTTACCGTGAGGACCATATTTGATGACCATATTGCGTCCACACACTTCACAGACTTCTTCGGTCACTTCGTCCTCGATCGTAATCTTCTCAAGATCCTTCTCCGCAGCCTGCACTGCTGCTTCCAGGTCCGGATAGAAATTAGCGACAACCGTCTTCCAGTTGACCGCACCTTCCGCTACACTATCGAGAAGCGACTCCATATTGGCAGTAAAATGTTCATCCACAATTGTAGGGAAAGATTCCTTCATGATGGAATTTACCACTTCGCCGATCTCTGTCACATAAAGGTTCTTATTTTCTTTGGTAATATATCTTCTTGCAATAATTGTCGTAATGGTCGGCGAGTAAGTACTCGGTCGTCCGATTCCCAGTTCCTCAAGTGTCTTTACAAGGGATGCCTCGGTAAAGTGCGCCGGCGGCTGGGTAAAATGCTGCTTCGGATCCATCTCCACTAATGAGAGTTTCGTATTCTCGTCAATGTCCTTAAGCAGAACCTGCTTCGTGTCCTTCTCATCGTCCGCCTCGGTATATGCGAGCATAAATCCATCGAAAGCAACCTTCGATGTCGATACACGGAATCCATAAGATCCGACCGCTATATTGACCGTCATCGTCTCATAGATTGCATTCGCCATACGGCTGGCAGCAAAACGCTTCCAGATCAGCTGATACAGGCGGAACTGATCTCTGCTGAGCGAATCCTTGATATCGGAAGGGATACGGTTGATATCCGTCGGACGGATTGCCTCATGCGCATCCTGTATCTTCGCACCGTTTTTCCTGCTTCCCTCTCCTGCAGAAAGATACTGCTCTCCGTAATTTGTTCCGATAAACTCTCTTGCAGCAGCATCCGCTTCCTCGGAAATGCGGACAGAATCCGTACGCAGGTATGTGATAATACCGACGGTTCCCTGTCCCTTGATATCCACACCTTCGTACAGCTGCTGGGCAATACGCATCGTCTTTGAGATCGGGAAATTGAGTGCTTTTGACGCCTCCTGCTGCAACGTACTCGTTGTAAACGGAAGCGGTGCTTTCTTGGTGCGCTCGCCTCTTTTTATATCCTTCACCTGGAATGACTGCCCCTTGATTTCCTCAAGAATCGCATTCATTTCCGCTTCAGACGTAACCTCAATCTTCTTGCCGTCCTTATCCGTAAGCTTGGCAAGAATCGGCTTCTTCTCGCCCTCCGGCAGAAGACTTGCCTCAAGTGACCAGTATTCCTCCGGAATGAAAGCATCGATCTCCGCCTCACGGTCACAGACAATACGCAGCGCAACCGACTGCACACGTCCGGCACTCAAGCCTCTCTTGACCTTTGCCCACAGAAGCGGGCTGATGCGGTAACCAACCATTCGATCCAGCACTCTTCGTGCCTGCTGGGCGTCCACAAGATCCATATCGATCTCACGCGGATTCTTAAGCGATGCTTTGACGGCAGTCTTTGTAATCTCGTTAAAGCTGATACGACTGACATCCTTATCCTCAAGCTTTAACGCCTTGGTCAGATGCCAGGAAATCGCCTCTCCCTCACGGTCCGGGTCCGTTGCAAGATAGATCTTGTCCGCTTTCTTCACTTCCTTACGAAGTTTGGCAAGAATTTCCCCCTTTCCACGGATCGTAATATATTTCGGTTCAAAATTATTTTCCGGACTAAAGCCAAGCTGACTCTTCGGAAGATCTCTGACATGTCCGTTCGATGCCATAACCTCATAATTTTTACCCAGGAATTTTTTTATTGTCTTAACCTTCGCAGGCGACTCCACAATAACAAGATACTTTGCCATAAGAAAAATGCTCCTTTATTATCTATCAGATCGTTTTCACGTAGAAATTCGGAATGGTTTCCTTCACAAACCCCTTCTGCTGCAGCCGCTCAAGAATATCCAATACCTCAAGAAGCGAGTATGGGGTTTTCTCAACCAGACTCCCCAATCCAAGGGGATGAAAATCGAATAAACTATACACCAACGTTTCGTCTTTTTCAAGAAGATTTTTCCGAAAGTCCATCTGAATGTCCGTCGAAGCATCGGAAAGCTGCATTTCTTTTAAGAAGTCATCCACACTTACGATCACTCCTGCACCCTGCTGGATCAGGTGGTTGCATCCCTGACTCAGTTCGTCCGTAATCCGCCCCGGAAGCGCATAAACCTCTCTCGCCTGCTCCATCGCATAATCTGCCGTAATCAGCGATCCGCTTTTCATTCTTGCTTCAATTACAATCACATAGTCCGACAATCCGGAGATAATCCGGTTTCTCTGCGGAAAAAGCATGGGAAGCGGCTGTGTACCCGGAACAAATTCCGAAAGGATGCCACCCTCCTTAGGAATTTCTTCATATAAAAAATGATTGCTCTTCGGATAACAGATGTCCACACCGCATCCAAGCACAGCATAGGTTCTTCCTCCACCGTCAAGCGCTCCCATATGACCGTCCGTGTCAATGCCAAGCGCCAGCCCGCTGATAATATCCACATCAAATTCCGCCAGCCGCTTTGCCAGCGCCCGCGCGACCTGACTTCCGTAGGCGCTTCGCCCTCTTGCGCCAACGATTGCAACAGATCTGTGTGATTCATCCGGAAGATGTCCTCTGTAATACAATGCATAAGGCGGTGCCACAATCCGCGCAAGCTTAGCCGGATATTCATCATCTTCCAATGTCACAAGACTGATTCCTCTCTCCTGCAGGCGCATCCATGCACCTTCGAGGTTCCAGCTTCTTTTACTCTCTGTAACTGCCAATACATCCTGATCCTCAATACCAGTCACTTTCCGGATCGTATCTTCCGGTGCATGATAAAGGATTTCCGCTTCACGGAATGTCTCATAGAGAATACGCTTTTTGACAGGTGTGAGTCCCTTTATATTATCAAACCAGTACCGATACATCACACACCTCCCCAGAACCGTTCATCCATACTCCGGTAGCAGACTGCCTCACTCAGATGACGCACATGGATCTGTCTGCTCTCCTCACAATCTGCGATTGTTCTTGCCACGCGCAGAATCTTATGGTAAGTGCGCGCAGTCAGGGACATTTTCTGATACATACGCTCCATGTAGTTCTGTTCCTTGTCCCCAAGCGGACAAAACTCCTCCATCCGTGCTGCCGGAATCCGGCTGTTGTAATGAAACGACTCCCCACGGAAGCGTTCCTGCTGGATTTCATGGCAGGCCTGCACTCTTTTCTGGATTGTTGCGGAATCCTCGTTTTTGCATTTTCCCGTCAGTTCCGAATAGGTTACCGTCGGAGCCTCCACACAGATGTCAATACGGTCAATGAGCGGCTGTGACACTTTCTGCGAATATCGGCGCAGCGTGGCAGGCGTACAATGGCACCTCTGCATGTCCGGATAATATCCACAGTTGCACGGATTCATGGACGCAAGAAGAAGGAAATCCGCCGGATAACACACACTTGTCAGCGCACGGGTCAGATGTATCTGCCTCTCTTCCAACGGTTGTCGTAAAACTTCAAGTGTTGCCTTGTCAAATTCTGTCAGTTCATCAAGAAAAAGCACTCCGTGATGCGCCAGGGAGATTTCTCCCGGTCGCGGGACAGCACCTCCGCCCGTGATTCCCGCACGCGTTACCGTGTGATGTGGACTGCGGAACGGGCGCTGCTGCAATAACGTATTATGGTTATTCAGCATTCCGCATACACTGTAAATCTTAGAAAGTTCCAGTTTCTCTTCCTCTGTCAGTGGAGGAAGAATGGTTGCAAGGCGCTCGGAGATCATGGTCTTGCCTGCCCCGGGAGGTCCGACCATAAGCAGATTATGCATTCCGCTTGCTGCCACCTCCGCTGCACGCCGCAGAAACGGCTGTCCATTCACTTCCGCAAAATCAACATTCGCTTTTCTCTCTTCCACAAAAGAGGTATCCTTCGGCTGTTCTTTTCTTCCATCACGAAGATAACAGATTACCGATTCAAGTGATGAAAAACCATATACTTTCGCGTCCTGCACCAGTTTTCCCTCTGCCAGATTATCCATCGGGATCACAAATTCATTCTTGTTTTCTTCACAGAATCCATCCGACACAACCGGCAGAATTCCGTTAACCGGAAGTACCTGTCCATTTAAATTCAGTTCTCCGACAAATACGCGGTTGCTGTTGTCTTCCGCTTCAAGCACACCGATCGCATAGAGAAGTGCCACTGCAATCGGCAGATCAAATCCGGTTCCGGTCTTCCTTATATTTCCCGGAGAGAGATTGATCGTAATGCGTTTGGCCGGGAGTGATACTCCGCAATTGTGAAGTGCTGTGCGCACGCGCTCCTTCGCCTCACGCACCTCGGAAGACAGATAACCTACCATCTCAAATGCAGGCAGTCCTGTGCTGATATCTACTTCTACCTGTACCGGTATCGCATGGATACCACAGAGCATAGAAGTCCTAACTGTACTGTACATATTCACCTCATTCCAACGGTTGGGGAATGCACATCGACTGATGTATGAAAAAAGATGGATCTATCATAACACAAGATCCATCTTTTTTCATCAAAATTTTTATGAACTGACCACAAATTTTTTCAGTTTATCCAACGCCTTCTTCTCAATGCGTGAAACATAAGATCTGGAGATACCAAGCTCCGCTGAGATTTCACGCTGTGTACACTCTTTTGTTCCAAACAATCCGTACCGTTTGCGGATGATATAGTACTCTCTTTCGCTTAAAATCTGCCCAATATTTCTGCTGATTGTCTCCATCTGTTCCTTTTTCTGAACATTCTCCACGACGTTAACATCATGATATTCGAGTACATCGACCAATTGAATCTGATTGCCTTCTTTATCCACTCCGATCGGTTCAAAAAGAGAAACCTCTCCTCTTGCCTTCTTCCGGCTTCTAAAATGCATCAGCATCTCATTGTCAATGCATCGGATCGCGTAGGTTGCAAACCGGCTTCCATAGTCCGGTTTAAACGAATCCGCTGCTTTCAGAAGTCCAATCGTTCCAATTGAGATCAGATCCTCTGCGTCCTCCCCCGAACTTATATATTTTTTTGCCACATGAGCAACAAGGCGCATATTGTGCAGAATCAGTTCTTCCTTCGCCGCCCGCTCACCGCTTTGCCATCGTTTCAGGCAGTCTGCTTCCTCTTCCGGTGTCAGTGGAACCAAAAATGTTTTCACGCAGCACCTTTTCACATCGCTTTCTATATTGTATGAGAAAGCACATGATCTCGTGCTTTTCCCCACAAAAACGTACAAGGCTAAGTAAAAAAGCCGGAACACCATCCGGCATTTCGACTTTGTATGCTTAATTTTTCTTCAGATCTTCGATCCTTGGATCAAGTTGTGCCTTGTCATAAGGCACTTTGCCTTTTAACACCTCATTTTTTACGAACGCAAACGTCTCCTTCTCACCCCGGACTGCAAGCATCGTAAGCAGATACACAAGCATCGCCTCCGTGTCCTCATGAATCAGATAATGATCCTTTCCATGCTCATAATAATCGATCGGACTATGATCCGTATATTTATCCTTCTGGTAGTTTTTCGATGCACTCACGCGGTCAATAAACATCTCTGCCACGTATTTGAGCGGCATCTTCATTCCAGCCATACCACCGTGCACGCTTCCGGCTTTCTGCTCCCCTACCGCATAATCGATCCAGTACTCTAAGTGATGCTTATTTCGCCCCTTGTGATGCAGCCACGCAGACGAATAGCCTTTGTCCATGCGTTCCGCGTTATTCGGACTCATCGTTCCCTGATAATACTTACATCCGACCAGAAATTCTGTTGGAGAATACTTCGACAGATCATGAAGAAGTCCCTGCTTATACAATCCAACCTTAAAACAGCCAGCCATAACCAGATTCTTATGTCTTGTAATTGTTTTAAAATGATTCCATGCATTACCCATATCTTAAATTCCTGCCTTACTTCCTCGTTCCTTTCTCTTCTTATGCTGCGGTACTTCCCTGCCTGCGAGCACTCTGATCGTATGCGGAGGAAGTGTGATGTTACCCTCTGCACATACCTTCGGTTCTGCGAGATACGGTGTCTTATCATCGGAACTGTCGATCTGCAGATACCACTGTCTGGTCTTACCTACACCAGGAAGCGCAAGCACCGTCTCGGAGGCAGAGAAATTATACGCAACGTATACATCCTCCTGATACGCTGCATCTACAGAATATGCCCCACAGTAGAGCATTCCAAGTGCCAGTCCGCCCCCCTGCGGACGTATCATCCAGGCATTCTCCCCATGAAACGAGAGATCCGGACAGCCGAGCGCCTTATAATCACAGAACTGAAAAGGCATCGGATTCGCAAGAATCGGATGTTCTCTTCGAAAACGCGCCACATTCTCGAAAAACAGCTTCTGATCTCTGCGCGATCTTTCACTCTTCCAATTGATCCAGCCGATCGGATTATCCTGACAATAAGCATTATTATTTCCCGCCTGCGAGTTGCCGAACTCATCGCCACTCCACAGAAGCGGAACTCCCTGCGCCATCATGATCATCAGTATCGCATTGCGCCACTGGCGCTTGCGCAAACGGTTGATATACCGCTTCGCGGTAGGACCTTCTACGCCATAATTATTGCTGAAATTCCATGCATTTCCGTCACAATTATTCTCTCCGTTGTCCTCATTGTGACGCTCATTATACATGAACAGATCCGCAAGTGTGAATCCGTTATTGTCCGAAATATAATTGACAAAGCCAAGCACACTCCCCTGCTTGCGCTGCTGATCAATGAATTCATCCAAATCATATCCAAAATGATTGAGCATCTTGCGCGCCGGATACTGATATTCGTCCTTGTAGACATACAGATTGCGGTAACTGCGCTCCTTTTCCCCTGCATCACCGAAATCCGTATAGAAGATCTTGGTTCTGCTCAACCGCTTGTCCTGCGCGATTGCGGTCATCGGAAGGTTCTCCCCGAGCAGATGAAAACCATCCACATGATACTCCCTCACCCAGAAACGAAGCGCCGCAAGAATCAGATTCTGATCCGTTCCTTCTGGGAAAAAGAACTCCATCACGCACTCCATCCCATGCTGATGCAGCTTTCTGATGAGAGTCTTATACTCCATCGAAGCCTTAGCAGCATTTCTCGCATAAGAAGATTTGACAGCAAAATAATTACCCTTTGTATACCCCCAGAAATTCAGTTTTGGAAGAACTTTGGTCTCTTCTGGAGGAACAATCATATCCGCGTCTTCTGCTTCCCACTGAATATAATCCGGCAGCACCTTCTCCTCCGGGAAAATGCGTTCCTCAAATTCATACACAGGCATAAGCTCCACCGTTGTCACGCCAATTCCCTGTAAATACGGAATTCTGGCGCTGACCGCCTGAAAAGTTCCGTTTGTTGTACTCGCCTTCGCATCCATCGAAAAGCCGCGCACATGCAGCTTGTACATGATCATCTGTGAGCGGTCGATCTCCGGTGACCGGTCATCTCCCCACGCAAAACCGTATGGCACAAAAGCGCCATACACCGCATCCGGCATACGTTTCTCATCATTCCAGACCTCACGTCCCACAATCCTGTGCGCGTAAGGATCCAGCACACGTTTACCGTTTACTTCAAACATATAAAGAAGCTCGTCTGTCTTCAGGTTCTCCACCGCAACGGATCGGAGTGATCCCATACAGTATTCCTTCGGAACCTCAATTTTTTCCACCACTTCTTTCTCATTATTCAGAAGTACAACGCTGCAATCGTCCTCCTTCTCGCCCTCAAACGTGAAGATCGTCCACTTCCCGAGCTGCTGTACTCCCTGTTTTTCGTAATTTCCCTCTTTGATCTTATAATTCATTCTTTACCGCCATATCCTATGCTGTCTTAGTCTCATTTATTGATTATACCTTTTTTTGGTGTCTTTGTATATCGCTTTATCCGATCTTTTTTCGCCCTGCTTTCATTGACAAGCCAAATGAGACTCTATATAATGAAACAAAACAATGAATAATCGTTTCAGAAAGGGGACAATATGGCAGATAACGAGAAGGCAACACCGGTTACTCCGGACGAAGCAGATGATATCCGTGTTACATTAGAATTAGACGAAGGCGAAGTAGAATGCTCCATCCTTACGATTTATGAAGCAGGCGGACGCGATTATATCGCTTTAATGCCACTTGATAAGCAGGGAAATGAGACAGGCGATGTATATCTGTACCGCTACGCCGAAGACGAAGAAGGACTTCCGAGCATCGATCCGATCGAAGGCGATGAGGAATACGAGATCGCGGCCGATAAATTCGATGAATTCTTAGATGATGATATGTTTAATGCAATGGAAGACGACGAATAAGACAAAACGCTGGGAGCGATATGCTCCCGGCGTTTTTCTTGTTACTCTTTACTGTGATCTCTGTCATTTGATTGCGGATCAACCTGTGCCCCTGCCTCTCTTAAGAATCGTGATAGGTCCACTTCCTTATTGCGTATATTTTTGACCGCACAAAGCGTCAGTTTTTCCTTCGCACGCGTCATTCCCACATAGAAAAGTCTTCTCTCCTCCTCGATATCCGGTTCCAGCACGGCTTTCTTATACGGCGTCATTCCCTCATTGACATCAATCAGATAGACACGCTCAAATTCCAGCCCCTTCGCACTGTGAAGTGTCGCAAGTGTGACTGCATCTCCCATATCCGCCCGCTTCTTCGCAAGAAGTTCGAGTTCCTTCTTATAATCCTCAATATGCGTAAACCACGCTTCAAGCGTTTTGTATCCCTTTGCGCTACTTTGGATTTCGTCCGCCACCTCGTAGAGATCTTCCTTATTGATATTGCGATACTCTGCATAATCCGCAATATAATCATCGTACTCGATCCCCCTCCTGATGAAATTGATTGCTGCATACGGACTGAGTGAATTCAAAATTCTCGTATCATGCCACATTTTCTCAATTCGCTCCGCAATCCATGGCTGCTCATCGTACATCTTCATCCACTCATCAAACGCAACTTCCGGCTCACACAGACTGTTACGCCCGATATAGCGGTTCGGCTTATTCATGACGGACAGGAAATCTGCTCGCTTCGTACTTCCTTGCGCAATTCTTATATACGTCAGAAAATCCTTTGCGATCCAGTGCTCATAGATATTTGGAATCCTGTCCTTCGTCGTAAATGCAAGATTTGCAGACATCATCTGCTCCATCAGAAGCCGCGGCTGCAGATTCGTCCGAAACAACACTGCAATATCAGAAAGAGGCACGCCTTCCCTCTTTGCCTTTGCAATCTCTTCAATGATAAACTGGTTCTCCTGCCTCTGATCCTCAAACTGGAAAAAGCGTACCGCCTCTCCGTTTGTTTTTTCCGCTTTGATTTTTTTATCAAATCGCTTCTTATTGTGCGAGATCAGATTTCCAGCAGCAGCCACAATTGCCGGTGTACAGCGATAATTCTGCTCCAATGTAACAATCTTCGCCGCAGGATACACCTTATCAAAAGATAACATAATCTCCGGCTTGGAACCGCGGAAACGATAGATCGACTGGTCATCATCGCCCACAACAAACAGATTATCTGCCGGCTGTGCCATCATACGCACAATGTCATACTGAATCTGATTAATATCCTGAAACTCATCGACGAGAATATACGGATAGCGTCTCTGCCAGGCAGATAGAATATCCTTTCTCTGTGAGAACAATTCGTATGTATAAGTCAGCATATCATCAAAATCGATCAGTCGGTTCTGTGAAAGTCTTCTTGTGTATGCCTGGTAAATCTTGCGAAATACATCCTCCCCACAGTGACTCGAGTAGAAATGATCCAGCGGAATCCTCTCATTTTTCACTCTGCTGATATCTGCAAACAGATCGCTGATGAACTCGTTCTCATCCTGATACTCCAGATGATGATACGATAAGATCTCACGCATAAACTGATAACGTTGCTCGTCCGTCACAATGTTGCTGCTCTCAAAATGATACGCGTATTTTAGCACCATAAAAAAGATGGCGTGGAAGGTTCCAAACGTCACCTGCGTCTTATCTGTCCCCGTTGCCGCCAGAAAGCGCTGCTTCATTTCCTGCGCCGCTGCGCGGGTAAAAGTGATCACCAGAATATTGGACGGATTCACATGATGCTGCTCGATTAAATGTATGGTTCGCTGGGTAATAACTGCGGTCTTGCCCGATCCGGGTCCCGCAAGGACAAGCATCGGGCCATCCTTGTGTCGGATGGCCTCCTGCTGTGATTTGCTATAATTCATAGTACCTCTGTCTTGCCTGAATTGTTATGCCTGTGCAGCCTGAAGAAGCTCGATACCCTTGCGGATACGATTTAAAGACTCTTCCTTACCAAGGACTTCCATCAGTTCCGTTGCACCGCCCGGTGTCATCTGCTTGCCGGATACTGCAGTACGGATTGGCCACATAACATAACCGTTCTTGCAGCCCTTCTCCTCTACATACTTAAGAAGTGCCGCATATAATGCGTCATTGCTATAATCATCCTGCTTCTCAAGAATCGGAAGAACCTCTGTCAGGACTTCAAGAGAAGTCTCGGCATTTGTCTTCATCTTCTTGTGCGTATACATAGCAACATCATACTCCGGTAACTCCTCAAAGAAATCAATATGATCCTTGATATCCGGGAATATCTCGATACGCGTCTGTACCATCTTCGCAATCTTCTTGAGGTCGTAATCCTTTGTGATCACTTCCTTGATATATGGAAGTGCCTTCTCATAAAAGGCGTCAAAATCCATCTTCTTGATATACTCACCGTTCATCCACTTTAACTTTGTATAATCAAATACCGCCGGTGACTTACTCATATGGTGATAATCGAATTTCGCAACCAGTTCGTCGAGTGACATGATCTCCTGGTTGTCTGCCGGGCTCCATCCGAGCAATGCGACGAAGTTTACGATTGCTTCCGTCAAAAAGCCCTGCTCAACAAGATCCTCAAACGAAGAATGTCCACATCTCTTGGAAAGCTTCTGGTGATTCTCGTCAGTGATCAGCGGACAGTGAATGTATACCGGCACCTCCCATCCAAACGCCTCATAGAGACGATTGTACTTCGGTGAGGAAGACAGATACTCGTTACCACGTACTACATGTGTGATTCCCATCAGATGATCATCCACAACGTTTGCAAAATTGTAAGTCGGATATCCGTCCGACTTGATCAAGATCATGTCGTCCAGTTCCGCATTATCTACCGTGATATCGCCATAAATTTCATCCTCAAATGTTGTTGTGCCCTCTGTCGGGTTGTTCTGACGGATAACATATGGGATTCCGGATGCAAGCTTCTCTTCTACTTCTTCCTTGGACAGGTGCAGACAATGCTTGTCATAGATGGAAATCTCTTTTCCTGCAACCGTTGTCTTTAAACTCTCAAGGCGCTCCTTATCACAGAAGCAGTAATATGCTTCGCCTTTTTCAATGAGCTTCTTGGCATACTCCAAGTAGATTCCTTGCGCCTGGCGCTCACTCTGTACATACGGACCGCATCCGCCGTCCTTGTCCGGACCCTCATCATGGATGAGACCTGTCTCAGCCAATGTACGGTAAATGATATCAACCGCGCCCTCTACATAACGCTCCTGGTCAGTATCCTCTATTCTTAAGATGAAATCACCGCCCTCATGCTTCGTGATGAGGTACGCATATAATGCGGTACGAAGATTTCCTACATGCATTCTTCCTGTTGGACTTGGTGCAAATCTGGTTCTCACTTTACTCATTGCAATGTTCTCTCCTTTTTTGTCATAACGTGTATTATACACCATAAACAGGGTAATCGCAACGAGGAATGCACCTTAAAGGGTGTATTTTACACCCTTTAAGGTGCAAAAAGATGTAGTTTTCTTGACAAGTATTTGAAATTCATGTAATATACCAATTAAGAAATGGGTTTTCACCGCACTTAATGATGCGGCTTACTCGTTTCTTTTTTTATTGCCACAATATCATATAAGTATTTCTTACCATTATAAGAATGATTAACTAGTAATCTTGCTCCAAAAATATTATAGCGAACTAGCCTATTATTTTCGTAAATTGGGATTGCAAATTTTACATCATACCTATACCATCCATATTTTGCGATTTCATTATGTTTTTCTTTTTTGTTTTCTTGCCATTTTGGATTTAACGCGATTTGTATAAGTTCAGGAATTGCCGTAGCAGCATTTGCTTTTGCTTTTGCATTTGCTCCTTTTAATGATTTTGTAAATTCAGAACCGGTAAATTCATCTGATAAAGTTTTTCCAATGTAAACTCGCTCAGCAGATTCACTTATCTCGTAGGAATCCCCCATATATCCTTCAAGATACGCTTTCACACTCCTCCAATCAATATTCTGTTTTCCCCTAAAACGAATATCTTTGATAAGTGCTATTCTATTTCCTTCTTCATCAGTGATTATATTTACATTTCGATTATTTATCATATGAATATTTCCGTTTGTACGATAACTCAAAGAACTCTTTTTGATATGTCTAATGATAAGTTTATATGAGACAACATATTTTTTCAATAAAAGCATAGTTATTTTTGGATGGGCAGTGTATCCATCATCTCAGGTACTCCGAAAAGTGCGTCTGGAACCATTTCCGACCTCAAAAACAACTATGCTCATTACTATCATATTCTCTTTGTTTTATACAATACTATTCATCTTTACCTTTGTCAACATTCCTAATTTCTGATTCACTGATTCCTAAATGTTTCATAAGATCATCGAATGAAACAGTATTCTTCTCTCCATTTTTCTCCAAACGCTTATTAGCCTCTGACAAAAGCCAATTATCTTCTTCAAATTCTGTCAATCTTGCCATAATATGCCCTCCACCGATTTCTATACCTCACTTCAAAATATGTGTACAACCAGATACTTATGATTCTATCATGTGTTCCCACTCCTTGCACCCTTTCATATACCCAAACGTCTCCTCATCACGAAAGCCTTCCAACAGGCTCTCCCTTACTTCCTTCACATAGGTTTCATCCGGCTTCCGAAACGTCATATGTTCATACAATTCCGCTTTCGTAAAATCATACAGTGACTCCACATGATTCAGCAGTTGTTCCACAACCTGACAGGTTCCTTTTACATCCTTCTGCGCACATACGATTTCAAGCATTGGCGAGCATTGCTGATAAATCCCCATCTCAAACGCGCATGCGATCTCCCCTTGTTTCTTTGCATAATAACGCGCCTTTTCATAATCCATCTTCTCGAGTGCCATTCCGACCATATATGCCAAAGCTAACGATGATCGATTATATTCGGTAAAAATAACCTCCTCGAAGAGTTTGTAAGCGTCCGCCGCTTTGTTCCTGATATCCTCATCTTCATCCTCAAGCACCTGTTCATACCACGTGTAAATCTGCGGTTCATACAGCTCACCATCCGTCTTGTCATCAACGATCAGTCTTGCCTCCAGCACAATTGCGACATTCCAGATCAGCTTATTACAGCTTGGATACTCTTTGATCTTACGCTCCGCCCATTCATAAACCGTAGTAAAATCTTCCGTTGCAAACATATCATTGATCTTCTGAACTATCGCATTGATCTCATCGTCCGTTAATCGCTCCCGATAAGATAAAAGCGTATCAACCGATATATGGAAAAGCCTTGCGATCGGAGCCAGCAACGCTATATCCGGATTAGTGATTCCGTTCTCCCATTTGCTGACCGCCGGAGTTGTCACACCTAATCGTTTTGCCATCTCCTCCTGTGTCAATCCTGACGCTTTCCTGTATTTTCGAATGGATTCTGCTATGTTCATATTTATGCCTCCCAACTTCTTATAATGAAATCATAGCAATAAATCGCGTCCTGCACAATTGAATTGTTGTTAAACCAAAAGGCATTTTTCTTTCCTGCAAGTCAATATTCTTTCATTAACCCTGCTTGCCGTCCGCCTGACGGATCATATCTTCCACAACGATGTCATAAATCTCACCAACAGAGTTGCAATACTCCAGAATCTTCCACGGCTCGTTGGTATGGAAATGAATCTTGACAAGATCCTCATCTCCCGCAGCGATCAGGCTGTTGCCCTCAAAATGATCAGTGATGTAATCGGCGATCTCATCCTCATCGAGATCCTTGTCTCTCTTATCAATCAGAAGCTGCGTATCATAGCGATATGCGAACTGATCGTCTTCTGCATCAATTGACTGAATTGCCATCTTTTTGTCCTCCATAATAAACATCAGCCCATTGAAATTTGCCTTCGGCAAATTGCGGTACATCTCTGATGTATCGTTCGGCTGACATATTTCTTATTCTACCCAGAATACACGGTTTGGCTTGCGCTCAGCAGCTTCCGGCATCTCACCGTCGATGTATCCGACCGCACAATGTCCGATACCTTCCCACTCGCCTTCAACACCGAGTTTCTTCAAAAGCTGCTGATACTCCGGCATCTCAAATTCTTCCTTCGCTCTATGGATCCAGATGCTTCCAAGTCCGAGTGAATGTGCGGCAAGCATCATGTTGCCCATCACAAGACTTCCGTCATATACACGATTTCTCCAATCTTTCTCCGCAAGAACGATCAGGATCGCCGGTGCTCCGTAAAACGGATCAACACTCTCATCCCAGCCGCCGATCTTGCAATTGACCGCTGATAATCTATCGCGCAGTTCCTTGTTCGTGACAGCAACCGTGATCGTTGCCTGTCTTCCCATGCCGTTGGCAGCGTACAGACCGGCTTCCACGATCTGCTGCAAATCTTCTTTCTTCGGCATCTCTGGTTTAAACTTGCGGATGCTTCTACGCTCTTCCATTGCTTTAATGATTTCATTCATGTTTAAAAGCACTCCTTTCTTATCAGTATCATATCATTTTTTCCTGCTTTTTCCAAGATAAGTTTTATGAAACTAACTTTGCTTTTCTTTGTGCGGACGACGTTGAATAAAATAGTATTTCGTTGTAAAATATGAGCAGATAAAAAGCAAAAAATATGCAAAGGAGACGTTATGCCAGATACGAAAAGTGCACAATTTATCCATGAATTCGAACACATAATGTCCGATGTGGCACTCCCGCAACGACTTACAGAAAATTATACAGTCTCAAGCATTTTCAAAGACATGGACGACAAGAAGATCTATCAGCTTTGCGATGCGTCCGGCAATCTGTTTATTCTGAAAAGTTCAAGCGGAATCCTGCGCGATTCTCTTCGTCGGGAATACGACGTGTTAAATCAGCTTGTGTCATCCCATTTCCCGGAAGCGGTGGATTTCTTCGAAGAGGACGGCGCAGCCTATCTGCTCCGCCGCTATGTCCGGGGCATTCCACTTTGTGATCACGCGGAACAATTATGTGAAGCCCATCCGTTGGAAAGTGACTTTGAAAAGGCGTTACTGCCCCTTTTGACCGAGTGCTGCACGATCATTGGAGAGCTTCATGCGCTTCACCCGCCGATGATCCATCGCGACATCAAAGGGGAGAACTTTATCTATTCCACCGATACACACCATCTTATTCTCATCGACGTAGACGCCGGTCATGAATTCACACCGGGAAAATCCCGCGACACGGTTTTTGCCGGAACTTACGGCAATGCGGCACCGGAACAGTTCGGTTTCCGCCAGAGCGATGTCCGCACGGATGTGTACGGTCTTGGCAAGACCTTTCTCTCGCTGCTGAACGCTTCGGAGAATGATGATTCACAGATCTCCACCGAATTATCCGCGATCCTTCACAAATCAACGGCCTTTGAACCGGATCAAAGATACCGCAGCGTAAAAGAATTACAGCAGGAACTGTGCACTTTGCAGCAAAAGCAGAATCAAAAGCCGGCCGATTTCACGAAAAAACATGGATTAATACTGCTGTTGCTCGGACTTCTCATCGGTTCGGCAGTCGGCTCCGGAATCGGTATGATCTGCTCACAGAAGTTTCTTGTACCGACCTCTTCCACCCCGTTTACACAGGCATCGACCGAACCGGGTGCAGATCAAGCAACCGTTGAGCGACCATCCAAAAACGCCTTATCCGATACCCAGACCAATCCTTCCGGCACATCTGCTACAGATGCAGCCGTCGATTCCGATGCATCCATCGTCGACCGTGCAGGATCACAGCCATTAAATCTGTTTGATTTTCAGGATGATGTCGATACTCTGCTTCTCGCCGTCTACAATAACGACGCGGATGCACTCGGCGTGGCTTTGGAAACATTGATTCCGAAGCTGTATGAGGAACCGGAACTGACACGCGATCCACCCAAGGATTACGCCAACTATGACTCTCTGCCGGATTATGTACGAAACTGCTCGGCAGTAGATCATATCCGGCAAAGTCTTGTATATCGCGATGCATGTCTGAAAAACACGATCGGTTCCTACAGTAATTATCAAAATGAAATCCTGTCACTGCTACGCATCGTCATCTATCGCACCAGTGATGCTGACACCAGTTGTATTTATAAATACGCTCATGCCAAAAAAGATGCTGTGAATGAAATCGACTACAATTTCTGTCTGAGTGATATTCTCGATAACGTCCAGTTAGCGATCGATAATAAGGATGGTTTCGTGCGCGCCTATGAGCAGAATTAAAAAGTAGGCAGTTTTGCACACCATCATGAATTACGATTATGTTAGAATTATAGGGTAACTGTTATTCCATAATTTACTAATTTTGCATGGACTGATGTTCTAGGGGCGGAGAATCGTTTATGAAATCCACAGATGAATTATTAAAACAAATAAGAGAACTTAACATTGATGAATTCAGAAAAGAAGAAAGTTTTGACAAGATCGGAATCGGTGAATATCTCAGTCAGCTTCTTGATACACATAATCTGCAGCCGAAAGATATCATTATAAATCTGAACATGGATCGTTCCTACACCTATCAGATTTTAAGCGGCCGCCGCAATCCGACGCGCAATTTTCTGCTTCGAATCGCAATCTTTTTAAAACTTCCTTTGGATGAAACACAGAGAATGCTCTCCATCGCGCAACGCGCCCAGCTCTATCCCAGAAACCGTTTCGATGCAGCGATCATTTTTGCATTGGAACATGAGATGACTTTAGAAGAAACGAATGCGCTTCTCGAAGAGATTGGCGAAGAATTGCTCAATTAAACAGGACAGTCACTTTTTATATGTATCCCTTAACGAAACCAAAAGGCAGGTCAACACACATGACCCGCCTTTTTGTTTTTGATTGATTTTATGCTATTTTACTGTTACCTTTGTTTTTATCACTTTCTTTGTTCCGTCATTCAACACAACCGTGATTTCAATAACGGCGGCTCCCTTTTTCTTTCCGGTTGCCTTTCCATTCTTAGTTATGGTTACAACCGATTTCTTTGTTGAACGATATGTGATTTTTGCAACATTTTCCTTATCCAGCTTCTTGCTAAGCGAAATGGCTGCCTTTTTGCCTTTTTTGATCGTCACGGATTTTTTTGCCGGTTTTACCGTCGCAAGGATCTGCTTGCGCAAGTTCTTCATCTGGGTTTCGTTCAGAAGCTGATACTCACCCTTTGGCGCCCGAATGGTAAAGTTTCCGTTTGTGTCAACCTTTGCCGTCTTTGTAACTAGTATCTGCTTACCATCCCTAATTTCAACAAGGGTAAGTTTCCTGCCTGCCTCAAGGTTTTTCGCATCTGTTTCAACCGTATACAAAGTATTCCCCTTATCATCCCTTACGGTCTGTTTTATCGTAACATTCTTTGTTCCTGCCGCCTGAATCATCTGTTCTGCTGCGTCCGCATTAAGCGTTGTCTTTGCCTTACCGTTCTTTCCTGCAGCGGCAACCGCTTCTATCTCGGCTTTTGCTTCTGTTGCTTCGCCTGCCGCATCCTTCTTCACAACCATATTTATCGTTGTATTTGTTGCCGCATCCTTGATTTCAATCGTAGTAGTCACAGATACAACTGTTCCATCTGCGTTCTTGATCGTTGTGGTCTCTGATTTCACTTCATTTCCCTGATCGTTTTTCACCGTATCCGTCTTGGTCTCAACCCTGGTTCCATCCGGTTTCACTTCTGTCTTTGTGTCTTCTGTCTTATTATCAGGATTCACAACCGTTCCACCGCCTGCTGAGGAACCACCACCGGATACCGTTCCGCCGCCTGCTGAAGAACCACCACCGGATACAGAGCCGCCACCAGACGAAGAACCGCCGGATGTCTCATCGTCAACCGCAATCGCATAGACCGAGAAGCGATCCGTCTCAAAGCAGAGATTTCCTGTTGTTTCATCAATCCATGCATTCAACTTTTCGGCTTTGCCATCATGATAACGGTATACCACATAGTTTTTCTTTCCCTGCAATGCTTCCTTTAATGGGAACGATAATACCATCTCTTCTTCCGCTTCGGTGATCATCTTATTGTCAGCCACCGCAGTTCCATCGCTTTTCTTAAGCGTATAATTCAAAAACGCGTTAAAGAAATCCGCTTTCTTATTCGAGCCAAGCACACTCTTGATATCCTGCTGTGCTTTCACCACATCGGCATCTGCAGAATTTTCCACACCGGAAACCTTTAACTCAAGATCAAGAGAGGCGCCATCGATCAAAGCTTCTTTCTCATCATTCGTCATCGGAACCAGATCCGAGATTGCTTCCTTCTCAACGTCAATGGATGCGGACTTTCCGCCTTCCGAATAGGTATCGTTTATCTTGGTATTTGATTCTGCCTTTACAATATGAACAGTGACATGATTATCCTCGTTTGTCTTCTCATCCCCATTTCGTTTTAATGAAGGATCGTATTCCACGGACCGGCATGAATACGTTACTTTTTGTTCTTTTCCGATATCCTTCGGTGAAAAACTTGCTATATCCCTACCCGCGTCATCCTTACCGATATATGTGCTGACACTGTCTACACCGTCATAAAATCCGATATATAAATTCGCATCGTTCGTCCACAAGCCCAATACTCGTACCTGTGTGCTGGCATTCACATGGAGAGAAGGCCAACGATGCTGCTCCTTCTGAAATACCGCATACTGTTCTACATGATGTTCCCCATCATGATCCGGATTGATATCATCATCCGAGATCAGATAATAGGTGTCGGTCTGGCGCCATGAATCGGTTGATGCATCATAAATTGTTTTTTGAATGATACGTTTTGCAGAGGATTGCGGATCTGCACCCGGATTTTTATTTGCATCAGTCTGTAATTCCAATAAATTTTCCAGTTCATTACCATACCCATCTTCTTCGTTCAGATACCAATCCCGCAAAACAATACCATGTAAATACTTAATTTCATCATTGCCTGTGGCATCATATACAACCTCACTTTTCTTTCCGGCAAGATCATATTGTTTCATTGAAGACTGTGCTGCTGCCGTCAACGGAAATTCATATACCGTATCGTAGATCGGCTTATTATCATTTTCCTTATCCTTATGAACGCTTCCATCCGGTGAAGTCAAGGCAACACTGTAGGAATTGGATGCCGTATCAAGCATGACACCCTTTACACTTGCCGGTGCATACACATACTGCTCCGCCTCCACTGCAGCCTTATAGCTGTTGTCACGGTAACTCATATTCAGATAGATAAAGCCTGAATTTTGAATCGTTACCTCGGTTTCCTTTTCGTCTACTGAATCCCATACGGTAACGTTCTGATCTTCCAATTCCAATAGCTTATCTACAACTTCCTGAATCGTTTTTCCATGCACCCAGTAACAGATACTCTCCGGAGTTGCATCTTCAAACCAGATTGTTCCCTTTAGATAGGCTTCCTCTGTAATATAACGGCCGGAATAACCGATATAATCTTCTCCGTCTTCTCCTTCATAACGCCACAGACCATTCGGAGCTTCTTCCTGTCCCTGATCCGGCTGATCACCTTGATATTGAAGACTTAAATTCCATGCATAGTTATCAAACGTCTCTTGTTGATCCGTCGTCTGATATTCACAATGTGCTTCTAAATGAAAATCTTTGTTTTTCTTAATAGTAACTTTGTAAGCTTTGACCGCATTTGCAACCTCTATTTTCTCCACATCGATAAATAGGTTACATACAGCCTCGCTCGAATTCCCATCACAGGAAAATACCGCCTCTTTTGCCGGATTATACGCTGCATAATTATCATTTCTTGCAATCAGATAAAGAACATTGTCTCCGTTCTTTTTTCCAAACGCAACATCACCGGCAAGATAAGCATCTGCACTGATTTCCGGCCGACTGTAAAAGCCTACGTTTGGCATCGTTACCCATACATCTACCTTGTTATTATCCGGATCATCGGTATTTTTCAATTGGATGACATACACGCCTTCTTTTTTAAAGTGCAACGATACCCAATCTTCGTTGTCATTTTGCGTAATAGAAGCATTTTCTGTTGGATTAGTATCAGGAATGATCGCACCGTTTTCTTCATGTGCCTCATAAATTTCCAGCTGATCCGCAGTTACTTTATTTTGACAACTACCGTTTGCATCAACGATACCAAAGCAAGCCTCTGTTCCGTTGATATCACAGCCCATGCCAACATCCCATGCTGCACCATCCTCGACTCCGGTTACATTACCATACTCATCACGTTTCAACTCGGAAGTCACACGAAGTCCCGCTCCCTGAAAATGAACACAAAGCTGAATCTCCTGCTCAAACATATTCCCGGTATCCCCGCTCATATGACCTGTGATTTTAAAAGGAAACGGATCACACGATATCAAACCTTCCGTGCGAGTGATCTTATATTCACTCTCCTGACCGGTAAGTTTCTCAATCGATAACTTATCAGTGACACCGGAAAACACAAACGGCTCCATTTTATCAATGACCTCACCATCATTCGGTTTAATCACGACATATACTTCCTTGCACTCTGCGGAATGTCCAACATCGTCGTTATCCCACAGATAGCTTCCCCACGCATCCCGGGCAAGTTCCGTCTTATGATCGGCATCCTCATAGATTTTAATTCGATTCTCCACCACATTGACATTTATCGTATATGTTGTTGTTCCATCGTTATATGTCAACGTATGCTTCCCAATTTCCAGAAAACTGACAGTAAACAACTCCTCCGACTCGGTTCCGCTCTCGTTCGTCTGCTTTGTAATCTCTAGGCCTTCTCCTGCCTTAATCTTGCTGACATCCGTAATTTTTTTAAATCGCCCCGCTTTATCGATAAAGCCAAAATACAAGTCGCTTCTTGCTCCCTGTACTTCTCCTCCTAGTTCCGCCATATAATAAGGTTCCGTTGGAAAACTTGGCTCTCCGTTATCGTTCCAATCCGGATATACGGCAACAAATCCGGTAATCGTTGGGTTTTCTTCACGATCTCCCGCCAGTGCAACCGTAAGATTCCCCGGAAGCAATCCGAAAATCATACTGATTGACAGAAATACTGCTAAGAATTTCCGGAGAAATATCTGTCGTCCTTTTTTCATATTCGCTAACCTCCTGTTCTTCTCCATTTGATTTTTTATACAACAAAAACGCCTCTTGGTAGTTACATAATTATTCTACCAAAAGGCGTCTTCGGTTTGGTTTGCAGAGTTGCACACATTTTCATCAAATCTTAGATCTCCGGTCAAGTCAGGGATGATGTTTTCGTCTTTTATCACAAAGTGAACAATCCAGTGATCTGCCTTAATATAGCCGATTGCCAACAGACTCAACACTATGGTCGATCAGACTTTCCAAAGTCTCAAACACCCGCTGAGCATACCTTTGCTTGATCTCATGCCGGCTCAGTCCTAAGACATCTTCCCTGATTTCATACGAATAAGTCTGATCCTTCATCCGAATACAATAAAATGCCTGTCCCTGCACACTGTCCGCATTGTTTGGATCGATATTGCCGGTCGTTCCCGTGATTCCGATCGCGATGTCCGTGCCAAGCTTTTCCTGCACCGTCTTTGCCATCGCCTCGGCGCACTCTCTCGAATACACACCATACTTTCGGATAACCTGTGCATCGACACCCACAAGAATTTTCGTTTCATTCAGATAAGTCACAAATCCTCCCGGAAAGATGGCGGATGCCCCTTCTGTGTCCGTGATCATCGATGCAATCAAACCGGACGTACAGCTTTCCATCGTAGAGATCGTAGTATGGCTTTCAATCAATTTTTCTATGATTCTATTTCGTTTGGACTGTTCCATAGATATGTTCCTTTCGCAATATATCACGATTCGCCGTTCGCCAATCATGCAAGCATGTGTGTCCTGTTTTGTTTTCATGCTCACTTTGGTCTTCGCGCTCATTATATCAATTTTCTACTGATATTTCCACTGTTCGGTCACAAGCTGCGTCTCTACCATATGCCGGTAGATGCTGTCCGTTGCCTTCAGTTCCTGCGGTGTTCCCTGCTCCCAGGCGACACCATCCTTAAGCTCCACGATATGATCAACACCATCAACTGTGCGCGATAATGAGAACTGTCTTATTCTCGATCAGCTTGGATATGGACTCCTGGATTACCAATTCATTGTCCACATCAAGTGAAGCAGTCGCTTCACCTCTTCATCCGTCGCACCCTTCTTTCCGATCCGGATATTCTCCATTACGGTATTATTGAAAAGTGTCACGTCCTGAAACACGATTGAATACAGTGACAAAAGCCTCTCAGGATCAATAATTATAAAAAAACCTGCCCTGCCATCAAATAGAATGGCAAGGCAGGTTCTCATTCAAAACTCTGACTTATACTGATCAATCGTTTCTCAGGATAAATGCAGAAGTCAGCTCATTCAAGGACTCAGACTGTGCAGAAAGCTCCTGGCTGGTAGCCGAGCACTGCTCAGATGCTGCTGAGTTCGACTGTACAACATCGGAAATCTGTTCAACACCCTTTTCGGCTTCTTCCATTGCCTTCGCCTGCTGAGCAGAGTTCTCACTGAGCATCTTAGCCGACTGTGCAATCTCCTTGACACCGACTACAACACGCTGCATCGATTCCGTTGCATTCTTGGCCGCCTCATTACCTGCCTCAATCTCATGCAATGCACCTTCGATCAGTTCTCTTGTATCAACTGCAGATTTTGCACTCTGATCTGCAAGGCTTCCAATCTGCTCCGCAACGACTGCAAATCCTCTTCCTGCCTCACCGGCACGGGCAGCCTCAATTGCTGCATTCAGTGACAGGAGGTTCGTCTGGCTTGCAATATCCTCAATGTCGGAAATAATCGTTGCAATCTTCTGGGATGTCTCATTGATGCGGTTCATAGCTTCCATCATTGCTTCCATCTCAGCACGGCTCTGATCTGCTACATCCGCATAATTCTTAGCGTTCTTATAAGCGACAAGGAGATCTTCGGATGTCTGCTCCACATTGCTTGTAATTGTCTCAATCGTAGCGGTCAGTTCTTCCACTGCACCAGCCTGCTCCGTAGCGCCCTCTGCAAGTTCCTGTGAGGACTCTGCCAGGTTTTCGGAACCTGCACGAACCTGACCGGATGCTTCTGCAACTTCCTTGAGGGTTGCATTCATCTTGCGGTTCATCTTGCGCATTGCATCCTTTAATGCAACGAACTGTCCGACATACTCATCTTCCATCTTGGTTCTTACGGTATAATCACCATCCGCCATCGATCCAAGGATTTCTCCGGCATCGGTAATAATACGATCCAGCGTATCGGCCATCTCCTTGGTCTCTTCCACCATCTCGGCGATCTCATCCTTGACCTCTACCTCAGGGAACGGGCTGCTTAAGTCACCCTGTGCGAAAGTCTTCAAACGTTCCTGAAGTTCCTTAAGTGGTTTCTCGATTCCAAGTGCGATCTTGTCTCCAAGTCTTCTGGAAATGATAAAGGAAACAACAAGGATCAGTAACATTACAATGACAAGGATCCACTTTACAACACGGAGTGTCACATCAAGCGAATCTCCCTGTTTAACATTTAAATCCATAAGAGTTGCAAAATCACTGTAGATTGCATCATATTTACCCTTTAACTCATTGTACTCCTGACTCTGTGCCTGTGAAGATGCACCAGGATCGGTAGTCATTCCAGCTTCCAGAATGGAATCACTCAGTGTCCAATACTCATCCAATTCCGAAGACAGACGATCATAGAGTTCACTTTCCTCTTTTGTTACTACGCTATCGTTAATATCAGCAAAGTATCCCTGAAAAGCTTCCTTTTTCTGATCGTATGCGTCTTTCATATCAGCGATCTCTGCGGTATCCACATATCCGACCGCCGCACGAAGCGAGCTTCTGGTTTCAGCCAATGTTACCATTGCTTTACCGATATCTCCCTGTGAGAAACCATAATTCTTGAGTGCATGCTCATACAGCGATGTCATTGCAAACAATGCAATGATTCCAACGAGTGCGGCACATCCAAGCATCACTATAACGATTGAAAAGGATTTCTGCACGCGTGCACGAACATTTTCGTTCTTGATTTTTTGTACTTTGACCTTTGTTTTCCCCATATTCCACCTCATCTTACTTAAATAAACAAATCCATACTTCTAGGTTTGCTCTGTACATATCTATAATACTCTTGTAAATGGAAAATAACAAGTTGTCTCTTTCAATTTATACTTTATTTTGCGGTTTGAGGCTTATTTCCCTTCGAATTTCTGAAAGCACAGTCAAAATCCGGATTAAACGCATAGAAATTCTTACTGTCCAATTCCTCCTGTACCAGACGGAGCGCCTCACCAAATCTCTGAAAATGCACAATCTCCCGCTCTCTTAAGAAACGGATCGGATCCGCGACTTCCGGATCTGCGACCACACGAAGAATGTTATCGTATGTCTTTCTCGCCTTCTGCTCCGCAGCCATATCCTCCACAAGATCGGCGATCGCATCGCCGCTGCACTGGAATTCGCAGGCATTAAACGGAACGCCTCCGGCAGCCTGTGGCCATACAGCAGCGGTGTGATCGATATAATAAGGTGCAAAGCCTGCCGCTTCAAGTTCTTTGGCTGACAAGCCCCTGGTAAGCTGTCTCACAATTGCACCGATCATTTCAAGATGTGCAAGTTCTTCTGTACCGATATCGGTCAACAGTCCCGCCACACGTGGATTTGCGGCCGAGAATCGCTGCGAAAGGTAGCGCATGGATGCACTGAGCTCACCGTCCGGACCGCCATACTGTAATACCCTATAACGAAGGGAGAGTTTTCAAGCTCTCCCTATTTTTATTTTTCTCCAAGAATTCCTTTGACAATTGCTGCCGCCATCTTCTTGTAATCATACAGCTCTACATCGTCCTTATCATCCACGAAGCAACACTCGATCAGCATAGCCGGGGAGATTGTCCGGTGCAACACGTACAAATCTTTGCGCTCCTTCACGCCACGATCTTTGAATCCAAGCTTTTTGATAGCCTTGTCCACTCGCACTGCTGCCGGATACGCCGCACTCTTGTCGCTATATACGTACACCTCAGTGCCGGTGGTCTGGCCGTTTCCCTCCTTATTGCCAGCTCCAGCATTAAAATGAATGGAAATGTCCAGATCCACCTTATGCTTGTTACACTTCTTCACAATGCGCTTCAAGACATCCGTCTGGTTTTTGCCATTCGCACACGTGCAATCATACACGGTATGTCCCTTTGCACGAAGCAGCTTGACAACTTCTTTCTTAACCTTACGTGCCTCGGTGGACTCCTTGATCAGTCCACACGCGCCGCACGCAATCTTGCCGTCCGGGTTATGTCCGGCATGTACGTTAAACTTCATATTACTCACCGTCCTTCACTTCTGGGATGCCGGCAACCGATGTAAGAAGGGACACCACGCCGGCAACCACAGATGCCGACACCGCCATCTTCCAATCTACTGCTGATACCACTGCTGCCGTACCGATCACAGCAACTGCAGTCTGTGCCATTGTTTTGATTGCGCGGATTCCTGCCGCCTTCATCCACTTCTGTGTGTCTACGCTTGGTTTTAATACGCAATTTTTCATCATAGCAAATACCTCTCTTTCTTATTTAATATATTGAGCAATCATCGTTACCAACCCGATCGCAAAAGCGGTGGATACGGTACTGATAATTGCGGTAACCGCTACAGACTTATATTTTTTCATGTCCTCTGCCGGTGCACGCTCCATAACATCTACGCGAGCATCCATTCCATCAATTTTCTTATCGAGATTGCAGACATTATCATTGGTATTCTTAACTTCTTCTACCAACTGCACCATCGTATTACTCATAGTATGTATTTCTTCGACAATCGGTTCCAGCTTATCGATTCGATGCGTATTCGACTTTGCGCGTGCCTCAACTCTTGTGATCCGACGTTCATCATAAAGTTTTGACCACATAGCATTTCTCCTTCCGGTTTTTCCTGACTATATTGTAATTTCCACTAATAAGATTTTTGTACCAAAAAAGGCACCCGAAGATGCCTTTCTCTGCAATTTAGCAGGTTATCTTTTGTAAAATACTATGCAGATGTTACAGCTGCCGCTTTCAAATCGTTAATGCTTTTCATACACTGCATGACATATTTTCCGGTGTCGGTGAGCGCATAAGATGAAGTAACTTTTCCATCTGATATTACATGAGTAACTCCTTCATAGGAATTCAAACCATATACAGGTTCTTGTGTATCACTTGTCACTTGAATTGATGTTCCTTCGTATGGCTCGAAATCATCATATATAGCTTCAAGGTCGGTGGTAAGCATTGGTTTAACAACCACATTATTAAGTACTGCTCCACTTAAAACCACAATATCAATTCTTAATCCTTTTGCTCCATTAGGGACATCCCAAATACGACTATCAAATACATATGTTCCACCTGTAGATAACCAGGCAGAACATTCTAAACGATAATTCCCTGTTTCCTTAAATCCTGTCACCTTGAATGTTTTTCCATCAATCATCTGTATTATTTCTAATGTGCCTTGATTTATCAAACTAAATTTTGCATCATTAGCAGCTGTGCCATTCAATGTATATGTTCCTTCTCCATTGTTTGTAAATGTAACACCATTTACAGTTCTTGACTCGATTGAAGAAATAGGAAGTAGGTTCTTTCCGCAAGTCTTGATCTCATAACCGGAAGATGGAACATAATCATCATAGGTAGCTTCAAGATCGGTGGTTAACATTGGTTTTATTGTTACATTATTCATGGTTTTATCTTTTTCGACTTCTATCCATAACCAACACAAATCTGTGTCTGCTATAAATGTTCCATTATTAAATATATATTCTGCAGATGTAGCTTTCCTTCTGACACAACTTAAAAATTTTCCTGGATCAATATCTTCATCTCGAATACATACAACCTTATATGCAACTCCCTTTATAATAGGTATATTACTATTAATATTAAAAAATGTCCTAGCAGTAGCCGTGCCATTCAATGTATATGTCCCATCATTATTTTTCGTGCAGGTCACACCATTAGAAGTCGTTGTTGCCAATGCCGGATTCAACAGATTCTTCGTGAACTTCGTCACCATCATCGGTGCATCAACCGCATTTGTAATATGCTTGTCCGTTGTCGTTTTCGTATCATATGCGGCTTGAATTGCCACTGAAGCCGATTCTGCATATTGTTTTGCTGAATCAGAATATTTCTTGGCACTGGTTGCCGCTTCTGTAGCACTTGTTACAGATCCACTTGCGGCTTTTGCCGAAGCCTGCGCTGAATTCTGTGCTGTAATAGCTGCATCATATGCATTTGCTGATTCTATGTTCATAGCATCAATGGAATCATAGATTGCAGATCGCACATCCCTTCCATATCGTGCTGATTTAATCTTGTTAAGTAGATCAGATATATTTGCCATTTGTATACTCTCCTTCCTCATCCACTTACGATAATACCGTTTTGAACCACTATCGTATTTCCTGATTGTGGATTTATAAAGCCTGAGAAACCACCGTCAATTTTTACATTGACCAAGGTTGCACCTTTGGTATCAATCGTGGTTCCTTCTTCAAATGAAAACTCCACATCCTTTTTCACCTTCACTTCACCTGATACAGCAACATTCTTGATTGCATTACCATGACAGTCAATGTCACATCCGGCATTCAAGGTGTCTTGATCATAACCGAAATCAGAACCGCCGGTCCTTTCATATACCCATTTAGGCTTGTGTGTCTGACTCGCATCCGGTGTGGATGTCCATCCGATATAATCAGATACGAAGTTTGCAAAGAAGTCCATTCCTCTAGGACCACTTGATCCGGCTCCCGTTTCACCGGATAAAGACATCTTCAAGGCTTCAATTCCGCTATGAAAAAAAGCAATTCCGGTTCTGTCAACTGACATGATTTTTTCTTTGTCAGTGTTATATATATTGATAGAACCATCTTCAAGTTTTACATTGTCAGTAATATCATTCCACACGGTCTGAATCACAAGTGCTGTAAGCAGACTTGCATCAATCGTTCCACCTTTCAACTGATCACATGAGATTTCGGATGTCTTGATGGTGTTCTTAGTGATCTCTGTCACTTGATCTTTGGTCTGATAACCCTTATCATCTTCTAATTCAGATGTTTTTGTCGGAATGTCACTTGTTTTTGCAACGTCATCTGTTCCCGTGATGTTTTCCCAACTGATCTTAGCATTTGCACCCATCTTGACATTCTTGCCGACTTCCAAGCCTTCACAAGTGATTGCCGAAGCGACAAATCTTCCATCCATCGTCAATGCGGTGCTATATGGTCCATTATAGCCATTTGAAGAATAGCCAAGTCCATTGATGTTCCACCGCCACACCTTTGTTGCAGTCTTGGTGTCGTTCGTGTCCATGATAAGAAGTTCATCATTTTTCTTCACAACATATCCACCCATTGCATTTGCGATCAGCTGTGTGGCATTCTCAACTGCCTGATTCAAGATTTGGCTTGCAGGCTTAATATTCTCAATGGCTTTCTTTATTTCCTCATTTACGGCGGCAGTCTTTGCAGACAAGGAAAGTCTTTCATCCTTGCCAAGTGTGATGGCATCATTTTCAGGATTACAGATGTTGATTGTCTGCTTTGTAAGTCTGAAATATCGGTCAAGTCCGTGTGGCTTTGATACAACCCTGATCTGATCAGAAATTTTGAACCGCTCTGTTTTCGGATCCACAAAATGCAGATCAATTGCCTTTGCTTCAATGACCATGTTTTCAAACTGAATATCAGACAGATACTTCTGCCCCTTACTTTTTAATGCCGCTGCTGTTGTCACTCCATCCCATGTGACGGTTGCATAAATCCATCCAAAATTTTCAACAGCATCCGGACTGTACACGTAATCTTTCCCATCATTCACCGCTTCAATGGTCAGTCTTGTCTGCAAACCTTCAACAACTTCTTCTTCAAGAAGGTTACCAAGCGGAATAATTGCTGTTGCAATCTCGCTTGAATCAATGTTTGACTTGAAATCAATAAGGTTTTCGCCAAGCCTGATCACCTGTGAATTCGTGTTCATGCTGTCCGCAAGGTAATCAATGTATTTGACACCATCTTTGTGCCGGATTCTAAAATATCCACCAAGATCATCAACCAAATCTTCCTTCAGTTCCTGCATTGTGCTGTTCATGTTGGTGTATCTATACAGCGAATTATTATTGTCCGTGACCGTAACCATTCCGACTGTAAAACGCTTTTCTTCTTCCACCTGCGCATTGTGATTTGCAATGTAGGCTTCAAGAAGTCCTCGCACACTTACATCCTGGTATCGGTTCGGTCTTTGGATGGAATCATTCAGATATGACAATTCACCTTCACAGTAAATGTCTTTTCTCTTATAAAAGTCCTCTTTGACTTCAATGCACATTCCGCTGAATAGCAGTTCATCATCCTGATACACCTGCATCACTGATTTCCTTCTTTTCACGGAAGAATACAGTGGATGTCCCGGTGGCATCTTGAATGAAAAAGAACCTGCCTTGTTCTCTTCCAATTCAATAACCGGATTAATCAAGGCAAGTTCTTCAATTCTAGGATCGTACATCAAAGTTTTATCGCAATATACCTTATACATTTATAGGCTTCCCCCTGTGTACTCTATCAACACACTTCCTGATCCGTTGAATGTCAGTGTGTTTTCACCTTCATCCAGGATCATTTCATACAGCTTGTTGATTCCTTCAATAATATTGTAAGTTGTACCATTATATGAAACACTCATTGCAGCTGAAGCTGTTATTGTCGGATAGGTCTTTTTGCGCTTTCCTACAATGACAACAGATGTGCTTCCTGATACTGTGATATTCTCCGATTCACTGATGCAATCATTTTCAAAATCAAACGGATCCCACAACCAATCACCCTGAACATCATATTTATACGGATCAGCAGTGCATTCAATCACAAGCTTTCCTATACTCTTTTGCGAAGACCATTCATTCACTTTCAGCCTTCCCATGTAATAGAAATTCTGATCATCATCAAACACAACCTTCATGCGCTTTCCGTGAAGATAGTTTTCAATTTCCGACACCTTATCAGACCATTGTTCCATTGGATGAATCACACTAAATGTCATGTTAATCTTTCGGTCATTGTACTTCACGTCATTGGTCAATGATTCTGTCAGATCAATAGAACCATCACGAAGCGGAACAGAAATTGTGTTTGTCTGCGGTTCCGGTGGATTTATGGTTTTGGATGTCAGATAAATTCCAAAATCATCAAATGAATGCTTATCGCCAAATGTAACTCCGATCATTATCTGACACCCCTTTCACGTCTTGTTGCTAATTTGCCTAGTGCTGCATCCATTCCCGGTGCTAACTCACCGACAACAACACCTGAATCCATGACAAGCTGCATGTTTGCCATCTGTGGCATGTACTGCACCATAAAATCAAGGATTTTTTGCACAGTCTCTTCCAATCGTGCATTCTGTGAAGCAACCGCTGCGGATATAAGCTTCATCAGTGTATCTGTTCCACTCACAACCTCGGATCCTGCTTCACCACCTGCCATGATTTGACCATGCTTGTTGATTCCAAATGCTGTAGGCTGTGTCATAACCATAGGATCATCCATTGCCTTTTTATACCAATCAATGCCGAAGTGTGGCACAGATGGTGGATTCAGACTGAAGCTGCCATCAATCTTGAAATGTGGAAGCTTAAGCTTTGGCAATGACCAATCAAATTTAAAGAACCCTTTGATTTTATCAATCATTTTCTTCACAGTATCTTTTGCAGCTTCAACAGGCTTCGTAATGGCAGACTTGACACCATTCCAAACACTTGTTGCAACCGACTTAATTCCTTTAAATATGCTTGACACATTATTCTTCAAACCTGTGAACGCATTTGTCACTGACGTTTTTATATTCTTGGCTGCGGTTGTAACCGAAGACTTTATTCCATTCCAAGTATCCGAAGCAGATGTTTTTATTCCATTGACTCGTTCAATTACATTGTCTTTAAGTTTTGTAAACGAATCAGTGACAGAAGTTTCTATTTTATTAGCCACCGATGTCAGTTTAGTTTTGATGCCATTCCAAACCTTACCGGCATGCTCCTTAATAGAGTCCCAATTCTTATATAACGCAACACCAATTGCCACCAACGCTGTAATTGCTGCAATTACGATCAATACAACAGGATTCACCGCACTAATTGCAGTTGTCACATTTCCTGCCAATCCTACTATCTTAGGAATTCCGCTTGCTAATGAACCACCAACACTGATAATCTTTCCGATTCCGCTTGTAACCTTTCCTACAACAGTCAAGACAGGTCCTGCGGCAACAACCAATCCTGCAATTACTCCGATTACTTTTTTTGTTCCACTGCTAAGACTTGTAAACCAATTGACAACACCTTCCACCTTTTTCATTATTTTTTCAAAGGCAGGAACACCTTCTTTAATCAGGAAATCGCCCAATTGTGTAAGTAATGGCAATACAGAAGCTCCAACTTTTGTTGCTACGGCTGCAAATGATCGCTTCATCTGATCCATCTTGTCTGTGTATTCAACACCTGCATCAATCGCTTCATCACTAAGCACAAGACCAAGATCATGTGCTTGTTGCTTCATACTCTCAATGCTGCCTGATGCTCCGTTGAGCATTGGCATCAGTTCAGATCCGGATTTACCAAACAATTCCGTTGCAAGTCTTGCCTTTTCGGTTTGGTTATCCATTTTCTGTAATGCAGAAAAAACATCCCACATTACATCTTCCTGGCTCCTTAACTTTCCATTTGAATCAACAACAGAAACACCCAATTTCTGAAATTGCTCCACATTCGATTTCGTTCCGCTTGCAGCACCATCCATTGCCGCTGTGAGCGTTTTGACGCCCATCTTCAGCGTATCAACAGATGTTCCTGATTGTGAACAAACGAAGTCCAATTCCTGATATGCCTGTCTTGAAATACCAATCTTCTGCGACATTTTATCAATGTTATCAGCTGTTGATGCAGATTTGTTTGCAAAACCAATCAATGCTGTACCTGCTGCCGCCACAGGGAGTGTAACTGATTTCGTTAACGATGTTCCAACACCTGAAACTTTTGATCCAACGTTTGAAACCTTTGAACCAACTTTTTGCATTGATTCGCCAAGTTTTCCTGCCTTGCTCGATACGCCATCAATTGATTTTTCGGCATCACCGGTATTTACTGCAATCGTGCCGAATAACTTAAATAGTTCCAAAGGGTTCACCCCCTTTATACACACTAAAAAGCTCCCTCACAAAGGGAGCCTAATTTTTAAACCTTACATATCAAAATTATCTAATATACAATTTGAAGAAGTGATTATTTCAACCGCCTCTTCCTTTTTCATTACTTGTTCTTTTTGCGGTTTCTGATCAGTTTCACACGCATTCAGATATTCTTCATACGTCATATCAAAAACCTTGTGCAGATAGTATTCCCATCTGGTCTTACTTGTTTTTTCTTCCGCAATAATGCGCATTGTTTCCGTTGCGAATTCATGAAGCTGTTTAGATCGAATAAAATCATCTAAAATCAAATATGGATTTGCATATCTTTGTGACAGCAAATCCATAAATCTGATATATCCTATCGATTGAACAATTTCATGACACGTTTGAAAAAATCCTGAAATTCCTCTTTTGTGACAACCTCAATGATCATTTCGCCATAATCGGCAAACGGAATCTTTTTAATCTCCTGCAGTTTTAATCCTGTAAGAGAAGAAAGAAATGCCTGAATCTCTCCTTCTGCTTTTGGAATATTAGCAATAATAATTCCGGCAATATCAAAAACCACATTGAAACCAATCTTTTCAATGTTGATTTTCTTTTCTCCTTTGTCTTCCTGATCTTCCAAAAGCTGATCAACATCAAAGCATTCCTTGAACTGCCGGATGCCAATCGCTGTAATGATTTTACAAATAGATCCCATGTCAGACGCAACCAACGGTCTTAACTCATACGCCTTTGCATCTTTCACCTGCACATCATCGGATTTAACTTCTGCATTTACAATCATATCATTCATAATTGCTCAATCTCCTTTTTATATCTGAATTGTGATCCTACGCTTCAGCCTACGCTGTCTGTGTGATCTGTGTTGCGGATGTTTTTGGTACATAAATATGATATGGCAGCTTATTTGTAGTTCCACCCTCTACAAGATTTGCAACACACTTATATGTTGCAGGCACCACAGCCGCTTCTTTATTCTTATGTTCTGATTCCAGACCATCAGTGCAAATCGCATATTCAAAAAGCACAATGATCGGACTTCCATTTGTCTTAAATCCAACAAATGCAAGATTTTCGAGATAATCGTCTTCTTCAATGTGCTCTTTTGATTCGATCACATCGAATCGTTCATCTTCCGATGTTCCTTCCTGACCGATCACCGTTGATTTCAGAAAATCTTTTGTGATTTCAATCATATTTACTTCGATCTGCGCCGTCTCACCTGTTTTCTGTGACAATCCCTTCGCTTCAACCGTAACTCCGTCAACCTCAATGGTTGTGATTTCCGGCTTAATCGAAAGTTTATTACCACCAGAAGATGCACCAAGAATCGTGCCGGACCACTTTTTGTTTTCCTTGGAGTATGTAAGATTTTTATACAAAGTTCCTGCTCCAAGCATAATATTGTATGGTGTGTCTGTTGATACACCAGAAACAGCAAATTCTGACCATTTTTCCATATCATTTCACCTTCCATTCTTTTACTGTCAAGTTTATCTGTAGCCTTTTCAAAAAACCATCACCTGTAGGTACAGGGAATGCATTTCCATAAAAAACAGCAACCCCTGATCCGTTGTCAAGAATTGCTGTTCTTCCCCCAATTGTAGGGAATATCTTTTCAATTTTTACTTTCTCTTTTTCAAGATTCAGCCACGATCCCCTTCCTGTTCCGGTTAGGACTAACTGTGTTTCCTGCATCCCATCTTCAGTATTTGGTGGTATTTCTGAATATTCGCCAACCCAATAGGATTGAAGATCAGCAATTGGGGATGTGAATTCCATAAATTCATATGGAATCCCTTCTGATTCCATTGCTTCACTTATAAATTTCATTACAGCTGTTGTCATGATCACATCCCTTTCAAAATCTGTTCAAGCCTTGACTTCAATGCGCCTTTAAGCGTTGTAAAGGCATTATTCAATGCTCGGTGCGGTTGCTTGCCTTCGGTTCTGTGCCAATTTCCCTTATCATCCTTATATACCCACGGTGTTTTTCTTCCGTCACCATTCAATGCATACTGACCGGTTCCAAACTCTTCCCATATGGCATTTTCAAGCGGACTTCCAATTGTGGCTTCACCCTTGGATTCATCCACTTTATAAGTCCATGAGTTTTTCAATTGACCTGTGCCAACTTTGGTGTTTCGCTTGACCTGTGCTTCCATCTCTCCGGCCGCTTCATACAGCCAAGCTTTTGTTGCATCGTTCAATGCATCCTTCACCGTTGCCGAATTATCCTGAAACTGTACTGACATTCTGACCACCTCTGTATTGCAAATAGATTTCAAGCTGCATATGAAGTCCCATTGGATCATCAATCAGCATGACATCATATGCTTCACCATTCACCACCATCCGGCTGTTTTCAGCCTTTACTGAAGGATCAAGCTGTTTCCAATCAGAAACAAACACATGCGTTGATTCCTGAAGTTTTGCATTGTATGTGGTGTATTTTGAATCACCGGAAGATAAATCAAGAAATCCCTTGATTTCATTAACCGTTTTCCACGATTTCACTCCTTCACCGATCTCATTCTTGGTGGTGGTGCTGATCTGCAACGCCGCTGTGGTATTTCCACCAATCATATCAACACCCCTTTCAGAATCTTGCCTTCATATAAGGCTTCAGGAATCCAAGTAGTGACTTAGGAAATCCCATAGTGGAATTATCCCCATCCATGTTGAAATACGTCACAGAATGCCTGCTGATGGTTTCTGACTGTATACCTACTTTGTCCCGGTTCTCAATATCCCACTTCATCATGTTCACAACACCCATTTTCACATCCATTGGATATACAACCTTAGTCACAAGGACACCTGTTTCATCCTCAACATCTTCATTCACTGTAAATGTTGAATCATCCGCTTCTTTCACGGTGAACAATCCTTCATTCAGATCAGATTCTGTAATCTGAACAGTCTCACCTGCTTTAAAAGGTGTGAGCGCTTCAACCATGAAAAGACCGCCTACAATGTCGGCATTTCTTCTGTATGATCTCTTTTGGAAGTTGTTGTTGGTATATCTCCGGATCAACAATTCAAGCGCCTGAAGTTTCGCTTCAATGACCGTATTCGCAACATCTGTTGGCGCAAACTTCTTAAATTCTTCAACCGACATGATCATATGGGATCACCCCCTACGAAGCGTTTGATGTAGCAGCGCTGATCACGGAAATAATATCATCCTTCTTTGTCGCTTCGCCAAGATCAATGTTATGTTCCGCAGCGTATGCCTTTAATTCATCAACCTTCATGCCGGAGAACGGAGAAACACTTTTGTTCTCACCGATCACTTCAACCGTATATCCGTCATGTTCCTGGAACCAAGAAGCCATTCTTGCATTTTCAATAACAGCTTCACCATGAGCAAACTGTACGCCGCCGGCATCAACTCCGCAAAAATCCGGATTCGTAACAACTTTGATTTTATACTGTTTCATATTCTTCACCTTTTCCTTTCATATGGGGATGCCGTAACACATCCCCAAAGTTTCTTACGCAATCTTAATGTTACGGAGAACACCTGCATTTGCGGTGTTTTTCAGAACAGTTGCTGCAACCATCTCGACTTCACCCTTCTTAACTGCGCCTGGCTGTGTAAAGTCAGGAACATAAGAAGTGATTGCACTTGATCCGGTCAGTGATGCAGCATGGAATCCTTCGTTTACATCAAACTTAACCGCATAGATGTCAGTTAAGCCTGATACAGCTGCAGAAGATGCACCAATATTTCTACTAATGCCTGCCTTAACACAAGAATTTGCTGTTGCAACTGATTCTGATACAGTATAGTGGTTTCCAAGGTCCATAAAGCGAACACCATCCATTGATACTGCTCTCTTTCCAAATGCTTCCTCTGTCTCGGTCTTGTAGCCAAGAAGTCTTGCAATGGTCTGCACCTTGCTGATCATGTCGGTATTCATCAGAAGCGCATCTGCATTGGTTTTCTTGATAAGATTCTGAAGCATCTCATAGAACTGATCCATGTTTTCCTTCACTTTTGCCATGTTGGAAAGATCGATTGCAGAGCCTTCACCGGTGTTGAATTCCGATGTTGTTCCTGCGAGCATCTTATCAAGGCCATCAAATTCATCCTCTGCTGTTGTGCTGTTTCCATTGATCAATGTGTAATGAAAAAGAGAAATTGCAGCCTTGATTTTCTCTTCAAACTGATATGCCATGTTGTTATAGCGACCTTCAGCCTGCTTCAGAACACGATCCATCTCGAATGCACCGCCGAAAATCTTCAGATTGGCTGTCTTCTGCTCAACGGTTGCCTGTGATGCAGTGTAATCGTTGTTTAACTTTCTGAATGAAGCAGTTGCCGGAAGCTTCTTCTGCACATAAGAATATGTCAGTGTGCTTCCACCACCTGATGGAGAAACACAGTTATCAAACGGAAGCATCTGAAGGATTTCAGATTTTCTTAAGAAGATGTCCACAATCTGCTGTGAAACCTTGTCAGCCATGCCGACTTTCATTTCTGCTAATGTCATAGCCATAATAATTCACCTTTTTAACCTTTCTTATTTCGTTGTTGATTCAAGCTGCTGCTGAAGTGCTTCAGCGAGATCTTTGGGATCTGCGCTTCCACGATCCCCTTCTGTTCCTGGAATTTTTCCGCTCCCCAAAGGCTTATATCCATCACCACTATTTGTGCCGGATTCAAACATTGTCGGGAACTGTGTTTTTAAGCCGGAAAGTTTTTCATTCCATCCCTTGATGTTGTCATTTTCGTCAAGTTCCAAGGTTTCCCCCTTTTCTTTCAGTTTCTCATTCAGCTTGAAAGTCAGATAATCAACATCAACAGCCTTTTCAGACAGAAGTGCAACCTTGATTGCTGACTTCATCTTGGTTTCTGCAAGCTGCTTCTGAAGATCAGAAACCTGTGTTTCATATGTTGTGATCTTGCCCTGCAATTCCTCGTTGCCCTTGGTACCTTTCTTCAGCTGCACAATCAGATCATTTGCTGTTGTCAGTTCCGTGTCCTTGCCGGAAATGATGTTGTTCAGCTTTTCAATCTCTGAATCATACTTGCCTTTGCCTACATACTCACCCTCAGACAGATCAGCATATCGAACATGCTTCAGCTTGTCCGGTTCGTTTGCATTGACTTCATCAAGTTTTGCCTTAACCTGTGCATACAGATCAGCACCTAACAGTTCCTCTAATTTCATACGTTTTCCTTTCCCATGCCGGAAACTTCAGGCATGCGTGACAGTTTTGCATCCATATCACAGGGATTTATTCAGCACAGTTTTCACGTCATAGGCCTATTTTGGACATATAAAAAAGACAGCCGATTGACTGCCTTTTAGACCATTGTTTATGTGATAATTGGACTACGTTCTTCTGTAGTCTAATAAATCATGATTTTTTGCACTAAAAAACACCCTGCATCTGCAAAGTGCTTTTGCTTCTTATAACATTATCTTTTCCAAATCAAGATCCAAACCATATTCTTTTAGATCCTGATCATGTGTCTCTAACTCATTTTTGATAGTGTCCAAAACCTCATAATAAGCAAGTGTTTTTCCATCATAGAATTCACTCCCCTTATTATTCTTATGTTCTTCCAATGCTTCATTGGCATTCTCTAACACTCTTGAAATGATAAACTTTAATGAATCAGCTGATAAACCTTTATTCATCAAAATCACCCCTTTCCTTCAGTTCTGCAACTCTATCATCAATAGAATTATTGAAATTTCTTATTTCTTTGTTCCAATGTCTTTTCAATCCTTCCTGTTTCATTGAAGATAAGGATTGCCAATCTTCAATGTGTTTTTCCGGATTCTTGATTTTTTCATTGTGTTCATCTATTCTTTTCTGATATTTCTTGATTGCACGCTTTAAAGAACTAGACTCCTGATTCTTTATATCCTTTTCTGCAAAATACTGTAGATTTGCCTTTATTTTACTACTTTTCCCGGTCTTTGCAAGTGATTTATTATCTTTTTCCAAGTTCATAGTCATTTGTCCGGTAATATCTTTATAATATCCTTTAAATTCCGTGAAACTATTTGCATCAACCTTAATAAACTGTGTTGTTCCATCATCTGATATTTCAACCGGGGCATCCGGTGACCATTTTGTGTACTCATCCCCCAATGCCCATCTTGCACGCTGAAGCAGCGCACATCTGCAATTGCAATCTTCAGACGGATCACCAAAACCGCCCGGTTCCATTGCTGCTATTCCCATCACTTCAAATGGTTCATCCAATTCCCTGATCTGACCATCAAGCAGCCTGTGCGTGTCCCTTGTCTTGCCATCCAAGGATGCATCCCACTGCTTGACCACATCAGCACCCTTCTCTTTAGCTTTCCACTGTGCATCAGCTGTTGCCTTACATTGAATCCGGTGTGCTTCAGTTCGGGCAATTCTCATTGCCTTATTCTTGCTTATTCCGGCATATCCGGCAATGTTCCTTGCTATTTCTGAATACATGGCTGCATTCGATATTCCCCGGCTGATTTCACCTGCAATCTGCTTGGAAAGTACCTTTGTATCTTTACCAAGGCTTGAATATAGGCTTTCAGATAGCTTTGTTTCATGCTGAATGGCTGCCACAACCTGTTCCTGGTCAATCGGAAACACTAATGGAATGCCTTGCCCCTGAAGATCATACATAGTTCCAATGAATCCATCTTCATATGATTTGGTCAGATATGCAGATACAGTGTCAAAATTCTTGCTTTGAAGCTGTTCCAATATAGCCTGCACCTGTGCTTTCAAAGCCTTCTGATACTCTATCTGATAGATGACATACTGCATATCAGCATCATCCCTTGACTGAAGGATCGCTATTCTGTTGTTTATTTCATCAAGTGCATCCTTATAATTGGATTCAAGCTTCTTCAGAACAGCCTTTTCATTATTCAGGAATGTCTGCTGAACTTCCTTCTGCTTTTTGTTCATCTACCACCACCCCATTCAAAGCATCCTGTGTTCCATTCAGCGCATTTTCCGCTTCATTCGGATCCGGAAGCTTGTCTTTGATTTCCTCATAATCAATATCAAGTACATCACAGATATTCTGCATCAGTGTTTCATTGTCAAGCTGTGCAGCAAGGGAAAGAAGTGTGTTAATCATCACCTGCTTTGTCTGCGCTTCTGTCAGTGCATTCTGTGAATTCTCCTGTTCGTTCGACATGATTTCATGATTGAATTCAAAGTACACCTGACTTGTCTGATAATCAGTCTTGTTATTTTCATTGATTTCAGCAATCACAGGTTTCAATAATTTTCGTAAGAACTGCTTCAGTTTGATTTCAAGCTTGGAACACTTCAAATCCAAAAGCGAATATGCAGCCTTGATTGCAATATTGGTGGTTGCTGCTGTGTCCTTCAGTCCGGCTGTATTCAATCCCATTCCGAATCTGTAGATATTCTTTTCATCCAGATCAAGTTTCACCTGTCTTGCCTGATATGGAACATCAACAGTCTTTACTTCCACATCTCCATCATCACCAACCCCAATGATCTTCTTGGTTTTCAGGTTGGTCTGTAATTCTTCCAGGTTATCCCCCTGAAATCCCTTTACAACATGAATGGGAGTGTCAAAATCAATCAGATTGTTTGAAAGGCTCGATGCCATCAGATCATAATCATCAATCAGATCCTTAACTGTTTTCAGGCAACTAAACTGTTTCTTGTTATTGTCAAGGCGAAAGAAGGGAATGAAACCGAATCCCTTATAATAGATCGCTTCATCCCCTTCTTTTTTATACAAAGTATGTGGTTTCGGATTGATTTTTTCTGATTCATCTTCTGTGATCATTCCGTTCCCATCCTGCACATAGTAATATACTTTTTCGGAATCCCACACCTGAATTCTTTTAATTTTCTTCTGCCCTTTTTCGATTCTATCAATATACCAATAGATCACATAGGCGCATCCATCATCCGTGTCCTTTGCCCGGACCTCAATAACCCCCATTGCGTCAGCACACATGAATGAAAGCTTGTTATTTTCATTCTTGTACGCATACATATAATCAAAGCCTTTAACCATACATCCTGTCAGCACTTCAGATAATTCAGATGTAAAATCTTCATTTTCATTAAAGTATTCATCAAGGATTTTCTGCAATGCCGGATCATCCGCTTTCACAAATCCATCTTCACCTGAAAGAATATACTGCACAGCTTGGTCAACCAATTCCGTAAAAAATGGATGCGGAATCTTCACGTTGCTTCTCGTCTTGTCTTCTACAAGATTACCATCTGCGTTATAGTAGAAAAGTCGATACTGTTTGATGTCGTGATCTCCATCATAATATGCCTGTCCTTTTCTTGCGAATTTCTTTCTATCTGAAGATGCATCATCATCAATAAATCGCTTAATTTCACTTACAGATAACATTTTCACTATTCCCCCTTAATGGTCTTTATGTGGCAATTTAAACAAGCCATCTTTTCATCTTGCGCCAACCTTCAATACCATATCGCAAAGCTGCCATTGCATCATCCTGGAATGGTACAGGTTCATCCAGGTATTCCCCGGTCTTATCATCATGCTTCCATTTCCATTGCTGCAGTTCCTTAATCGTATTCACACAAGACGGATCAACAACAATTCGATGCTGCTTCAGATAATCAATCTGTGCCTTTACAGAACCTTGTGAGCCACCCTTGTCAACACCCTTTGCCCGGTTATATCCGGCTTTCTGCCACATCTTGATTCTGTCCGGTTCTGCGGAATCACACCACATCTGCTTGTTTCTCGGAATGTCAGCAGCCTTTGCAAGATCTATAATCTCGGCTGTGTCCTTCTCGAATACATAGATTTCTTTCGTGATATAGATCACATCATCCTTGATGCCTAATGGAAGAATCGCATTTGCATGGTTGAAACCGAAGTCCTGACCAATTGCAAAATCATCATAGTCCGCAGGATTCTTGGAACACTCACCAATCTCCCAATTGTGTAGGATCAAACCGCCGATCTCTCCCCACTCTCCGAGTCCGTATATCTGATAACCTTCTGGATCAACAATCTTCCTGCGTTCCATACGTTGTCTGTATGCTTCATCTATAAATCTGTTTCCAAGATAGGTGCTGTGATGTGTCAGCACATTATCATCTGGAATATCAAAAAAGACCTTCTTGATCCAATGATTCTTGTTCACCGGATTGAAGGTCATTCTGATCTGATAAAATTGTCCCTCTGGAAGTTCACCACGCAAACGGTCGTCAATGATTTCCAAGTCTGCCTGTGTGAATTCCGTAGCTTCTTCCAACCATACATCTGTCAGCTTCCCTTTGGGGAATGTGATTGATTTCAACTTTTCACGCTGTCTGTCATCATTCATTCCACGGAAGATGATCTGATTGCCATTTGGTTTGAAAGTCATGGACATTGGTGATTTATTGATTCTCCAATACTGTTCATACTTATCACCAAACATCCGATATAATGCACCTGTCAATTCCGCAAAAGTGCTGTCACGGTTGCTTATATCCGATTTACGCATTGCAACAAGGTTTCTTCCCTTGTCCTGCATCAACCGCAATATATAATTCTGTGCAGTATCAACAGATTTCCCGGATCCGGCTGATCCTTTCATAACAATATAACGCTTCCGGCTTCTGTCCACTTCCTTGAAACCTGGATTCATTTGAACATTTATATTCATAAGCAGTCAGCTTCTTTGAATGCCCTGAACAGCTTTGGTGACTGAATTGCGATCCAATCTGTGATTGTTTCATTCATTCCCCAGCAGTCTATACTTCCACTGTTGTTCCACATACCGGATTCATATAAAAAAGCATGAATGATTTCATGTCTTAATACCTTTTTTCTGTATACATCCATGTCCTGAATTGAATTTCTGTCAGATTCAAATTCAGCTATTTTGATTGTATGAATGCTCTGATCCATGCACCCATCAGCACCTTCCGGCATATTTTCATCCGGCACATCAAAATGTATCGTGTATAGTATTCCTAATATATCAACAGTCTTATCTTCCATCATTCTTCGTCCCCATAATCAATATTAATGTTCAGTTCCATATCAACATCCGCTTCAACCTTATCTGTATAGATGCCATATGCCTTGCCGAGTAATTCAGCAGCCTTATTTGCATCTGACAGTCTTGCAGGAATTTCAACAACCTGCGGAATATCTTCCTTGACTGTCTGCTTTCTCATTGTCCCATTAGCGTCTGGAACATATGTTGATTTTTCTTTACTCAATGTAACAACAACAGATTCCGTCTTTTCCCTTCGCATCACTGATGAAAGGTATTTCATAACTTCATCTTGGCTAGCGATCAATCGCTTTTCCTTCTCAGACATCCTTTTTCCGATGTATTCCTTGATGTCTGGTTTTGTTAGGTTCTCATTTGCTATTGCTCTTGCTGTTTTCTTTGAATACCCTGCCCTGATAGCTGCTTGTGTGGCATTTAAGTCAATCAGGTATTCATCACAGAATCTTTGCTGCTTGGCTGTCAATTTAGCCATCACAATCACCACCCATACTGTAAAATTCCAACCATGTGGGAGAAGTGAGGAGCGCCACTGTGACACTCCTCAAAGGGAAAAAGAAAAGCGCAAGGGGAATCATTTCCTCTTACGCTCTTTCACGCTACAATCATATCACATACAAGTATATCATTGTGTATCATCTTTCATTTTCTTTACCAGAAGTTCATAGTATCCTCCGGTTGGATTGAAATTCTTCAATGCTCTGGCATGTATCCGGTGTACCTGCGCCCACTGATATCCCATCTCAACACATATCTTTTCCCAACTGTATTTCCGAAGATATCGGTATGTCAATACCGCCTTTTCTGTCTCATCCTCTAATCTCTCAATATCGGTGAATATCTCTGCATACAGATCAATACGCTCATATCTCGCCTTAATCAACTTGCGCTCCAACTCGTCCAGCTTTGCAGCGTAATCAGAGAGATCTTTCTGATCATGTGCATGCGGCATATCATCCATGACAAGTGCCGGCGCCATCTTGTCTGCCCTCAGCTGCTCGATTTCTTCCTCTAACCGTCGTGCCGCACTGACTGCCGGTGTATATGATCGCAGGTATTCCTTTTTCAGTTCATTTTCATTCTCCACTCTTCTCCCTCCCTGTTCAATTACTACTCTATAGTAATTTTAGCATGGGAATTTAGTGGATTTGTACCAATCTTTTCCCCTATTTGTCTAGTTTTTGCCAACCTTTCTTAAGCTGTTTTGAATATACGATTGTGCTCCATATTGTAAATATTGACGGGGCAATGACTGCAAGCGCAAAAGATACCACAAAACTAATCAATGTGATGTTTTCTGTGATAACCATATATATCTGCAACAAGCTTCCAAAAACTATATATAAAATTCCACACCGCGCATAATGTCTTTGTGTGAGATTATTCTTCCATCCGTCTCCAAGCCCTCCACAAGTGCTGGTCCACATAATATCTTTTAAAGTCATTTTAAGCACACACAAAACTGAAAATATTGTTCCCCACATAATTTCTAAAATTGCGATTACTGATAATAATTTTGTGTACATTCTATTTTCCCCTTCCTTTACCAACTTATATACAATCGGACAAATTGTTCTCTGTTCCCCATCTATATTCTCCTCTCTTGTGTACTCAAATATTAAAACATATGTTCGTCGATGTCAAATGTCAACTTTTACCATTACCACATCATTCTCAACTGCCCGTTCTGTTCTTCCACAATCTGTCCATACTTTTTCTCTAAAATATTTTTTACCTTCTGCTTTTCCCGGTAGAACTGTGTCCTGCTAGTCGGAAGAATGCCGTGGTGTGCCTCCAGCATGTCGTAGCTGGTACCGATCACGATGGATTCCGTCAGATATTCAGCTATAAATGCATCTACCATAAAACAGATTCCAAATATTTCCTTTTCGTCCACAGGCATTCCCCCTTTCAATTTTGCGTAAAAAATACCAACCATCGTATTTGACGGTTGGTAAAGTTCAATTCTCTCTATTTTTTAGTATGTTGTAAACTTTTTATAATTTCTATCTTCTTTTCATTATCAACAAGTCCTCTTTTTTCAAGTTCTGCCAGCACTTTGTCTTGAACTTCAATATCTTTTATTTCTTGTGCTTGCATCATAAGATTTAATTGTTTACTTTTTAAACCTTTTTCTCTTCTTTTGAACTCACTTCTATTGTCTCGATATTCCATTACAGACACAGCAATAGTAAACATTAGTACTGTCGTTGTGATTCCATCTCTATTAGCAGAAAATATAATAAGCACAAACTGAATTGAAAGAACTACGACCATGCATAAATAAGTAACTGCTTTTGAAAGATATGTATATGCTTCTCTCCACAATTCATATAGATTATTTTTATCTTCATCTAACAATTCTATCATATCACCATATTTTTTCTTAGATAAATTTGACATCATATTCCTAGCGCTCATTTCTCCAGTAAAAAATGACAACACAATAATTATAAGGTTAAATAATAGATATTTATCAGTAGATATAAATTCTTGGTACCATACCATAAATTTTTGCAAATTCATGCCTTCCATAATGCACATCTCCTATGTCTATTTTTTATATAACTTTACCATTTTAACCGTCAATATTCAATTATCAATGTACACACGTTTCAGCAAACCAACTACTCACTTACTACTTTGAACACAAAGCCCTTACAGTATGGCGCTCCATCGTCATAGATCATAAAATCTTCATGTTCGATTGGTACATCATACGTCCACGGAATAACATTCCCATTGTCGTCTTTGTCCTTGCACCACTTAACATCAAAACTGAATGTATTGGATCTCTCACAGTTATGTACAATTCCACCATCGAGGATTGCTTTCACAGAAATTGTTCCACCTTCCCAACAATCTCCCTCATCCGTAATTGCCCCTTCGAGTTCCACCAGATCATCCGATGCACCACTCACAATAACAAATCCATTATCTTTTGCTATCCTCAACTCCTCTTGGGTAAACTGTGGATAGTCGTATTCTCTTCCATTTAACATTATTGCGAATTCTTTTAATTCCATCTGTTTTCTCCTTAATTTCAATCCTCTAAAACAAGCATATTTGCATCTCATCATACAAATACTTTTTTTGCGCCGGTACATGTCCACCGGAAAATATCCGCTTAACACGATCTCTCTGTTTCAGATTCGCCATATAGAAGTTGTCAACCTCTGGAGGTACTGAAAAATAGTATGCTTCCGGATATGGCAAATTCTTTTCCGCGCAGATTTCTGAAATTTTTCTCTGATAATAGAGGATATGGTTTCTCACGAGATTCATATTGCAGCCATCCGGCCAGAACGGATCATTACACCCGTTCTGGTTTATGTCCTTCCATTGGCTTATTTCTTTCCTGATCTGCTCACTATATGATTTTACTTTTTTCTCCGACGTTTCTTCTTTCATGACGGTATCTCCATAAAATCAAACAATGTCGGCTCGTCCACTTCATTCTCAGCCGCCTGCAAATAGCCGACACCATCCCGGAAATAGTCTGGATTCAATTCGCACCCCTTGCCGTTCCGATGCATCTTAACCGCTGTCATAGGCACTGTCATCAGTCCTCCGAACGGATCGTATACCGTATCGCCCTCGTTGCTGTATCTGTTGATGATTCGCTCAACGATATCCAGCTGTAACGGGCATACATGCATCTGGGCGCGTCTGCGGTTCTGCGTGGTGTTAAGTGTTCGCATACGGTTGATGTCGTCCCAAACTTCAAGCTGATTCCATGAACCTGGCGCTACTACCATAAATGTTGCCGGGAGCTTCCCGTCCTTGTCCAAATCTTCCGCAAGTTTCACATGATCCTCATAGTTATATACGTTACCGCGACTGTACTCTCTGTACACTGTCTGTAAGCTGTCAACCGGAAAATCCTTAAGTTCTTCCTTGCTGATCAGTCGATCTCCTGACGATCTCCAATAACCATGTGCATCAATCTGCCATTGTGCTCTGGTGTAATCTTCTTTGGACTTCTTAACCGGATCATCCGCGTATGCCGTAGATCTATCAGTCGGCAGCTTTCTGAAAAGCAGGATATATTCTGGACATCCTACGCCCATCTTTGATCCGTCCTTGCACTGCTCTGTCCAGCCAAGGCGGTATGTCTGGTTATTCTCACGAACCACATCAGTTACGACCGTGATCATGCCGAAATATTGAAAACCATGCTTCATGTAATGGCTAATGCACTGCGCGTGGAATGGTTCAATGGTTGGCATTCCGGTTCCTGTCGCATTTCCAAAAAGCACACGGTCCTTGACATGAATTGCAGCAACACGCCCCGGCTTTAACACTCGAAGCAGTTCCGGTGTAAGGAAATCCATCTGTTCAAAGAACCGCTCCGTGTTCTGGTTATGCCCGAAATCGTTATAATTAGCTGAATACTCGTAGTGATTTCCGAACGGAATGGATGTATGTATCAGATCAATGCTGTCGTTTTCCATTGCTCTGGTCTCTTCTACGCAATCGCCATATACCGCTTCATAGTGATTTCCTCTGACTGTTCTTTCTTCTCTGCTACCTTCCACACCCATCTTCCTTTCTAATCTCTGTGCCTTGTTTGCGGAATTTAATCCGTATTTCTTCACGATCTCGATCATTTTTGAAACCATGTGATTGTGATTCTTCCATTTTTCTAACAAAGTATCTTTGATCTGCCGCTCATTCTCCATATAGATAATGTCAATTACTACCGGCTCTTTCTGTAAAAATCTGTAACACCGGTGTACCGCTTGGATAAAATCATTAAACTCATAATCAATTCCAAGAAATATCTCGCGGTGGCAGTATCTCTGAAAATTACATCCGGATCCTGACAATGATTTCTTTGTAGCGAACAGCTTTGTCCGGCCATTCGAGAAATCAATAACCTTCTGCTCGCGCAGGTCATAATCCATAGATCCGTAGATATCTACTGCATTCGGCAGCGCTTTCTTGATTGCATGCCGTTCATTCTCCAAATCATGCCACAAAAGAAAATGATCATTCGGTGACGCTTCAACGATGCGCTTCATCTCCTGCACTCGCTTGTCAATGCTATCTCTCTTGACTGCTGCCGCCTCTTTCAATCCCTCTGCTGCTTCTTGGAATAATTGCATCTGTCCGTCTTTATCTGCAGTATCTCCGTAATGTACCGGCAGTTCATGCCATCTCACGTCAAGCGGTGGCAAATCATATCCCTCATCTGAATAATCAAGATTGAGATCTGAAGGCTTCGTAATAAAAAGCGCCCAGCTGCTTACCCATAGCCAAAACTCATCTTCCATGTTTGGGTACAACGTGAGGTTGTTCGCCTTGGTGCTATCTCTCTGAAAGAACCGTGTCAACGCCTGCCCGGTATCCATCACTTCCAGATATCCGGCATAATGGATCAGTTCCTTGTACTTGTTCGGTGATGGTGTTGCAGTGGCTACCAGCTTATACGGTACGTTCTTGAATTTATCCAAGAATGTCTGATACGTCTTGCTTCCGAAACTTCTAAGCACACTCGCTTCATCAAGTGACGTTGCCGTGAAATAATCCGGTCTGATATCGCCATCCCGGACGCGCTCGTAATTGGTCAATACGATCTGACTGCTGCACTCCTGCACTTCCTGCATCGTTCTGCAGTATTGTGGTTTCTCGTATCCAAGCACTTCCACCGCGTCGTGCGTGAACTCCTGCTTTACTCCAAGCGGCAACACAATCAACGCACGGCCACCGCTATGTTCTGCAGCTAGATGGCAAAATTCCAACTCTTGCACTGTTTTTCCAAGTCCGAACGACTCAAACAATGCTCGTCTACCACCTTTCAGCGCCCACACTACCGCATCTCGCTGGTGCGGCTTTAATGCTTTATTTACTTTTTCAGGATCCACAATGAATCCACTTTCTGTTGCAAGCTCAATTTTTGTTTCTAAAAACTCCTTATAAGTCATTTTTCAAAAGGAACCCGATATATCGTTACCCCGGCCGGAGGTTCGGCTCCTTTCTGCATATTGACATTAAAAAAAATTGTAGTATTATATTCCTATCCAAATAATTATGGCCAAGTAGCTCAGTTGGAAAGAGCCATTGTCTAACTAACAATGCGGTCGCGGGTTCGAATCCCGCCTTGGAATACAACGCACCTGTTTTTTACAGGTGCTTTTTATATGCTTTTAAACCATCTGATCTAATGGCAATGATATCTGTCCTTTACAATTACCACCTATCGTTGTCGGATCCCATCCAACGCCAATATAATCAAGCACTTTCGCCCATCCATAATCATTCCCGTCTTTGTCTTTACACATATGAAACATCAAATAATCCCATTCCTTAGGATTGCTCTCATAAAGTAAATCAAACCGATGTGGGCGCTTTTCCATGTGAATACCAAAACCGCACATGCTGCATCCGGTTCGCTGCGCCTTTGTTGTATACAACGTACCGTCCGGCTTTTTCTCGATTGTGCCGTAAATCTCTGGTATCAACGAATCCGGCATTTGAAAACTTTCCGTTATTATCCCCGCCTTGATTCCATCATCACGATACTTCTCTTTTAATCCGTTCTTCCAGAGATCGTCCATCTCCAAGGCAAGTTTAAGAATGTCCTGCCGGTGGAATATTGCAAACGGCGCGGATCTGATTGTGGATGCCCCGAAGTAATTGCACCCATTCATCCGTAGGCTCTTGGCACGTCTGCCGCCCTCGGATGCCATTAATCCCAAATACGGCACACTATTATGCTCCTTACCCCAATCGTCACAATTCTTTTCTTTAAGGTAATAACAGCATTTCGCTGATACTAGGAAATCCGGCTTTTGGAAGTCGCATCCTTCCGTCTCATTTTCATATCCGCCGAACAACTTCAACCATCGCTGATTGAGCTGCATTTTCGAATTCTTCTGCCATCCACCATATTCTCCGGTTTCGCCGGTTATGATTGCGTGCCTGACAGTCTTATTCTTCTCCGTTGGATTCTGGAGAAGTTCTATCTTTCCGGCAATCTCTTTGGATATAACAGGAAATCCGAATTCCTGTATGACCTTTGGTTTTGTCCATCGCGTGCCATCCTCTCGCATCAAAGGCGGCACATTTATAATTCCAATTGCCTTATGTACTCTCTGGATGCTCGCATCCTCTAGTGTCGATGCTGATACACCAGGCACATCTATGTGACACACCTCATGCAAGAACATATATAGAATGATGCTATCCAATCCACCTACTGATACATGACAATTAAGTCCACGCCTATCGCACTCTGATCTGAACTCTTCGGCTCTGATCTGCGCATATTTCCTCTTATATGCATAGTCCTGTTTCTCTTTTTGCATGAATGAAGCAATCTTTGCATATGCCCCGATTCTCTCCATTCTTTCTTTTACTGATTCCATTATTATCTTCGGAGTAAAGAGCTCTTTCACGCTGGCCAGCAAACCTCTCACTCCTTTCGATTTACTTACGCATGCGATGTCAGAATATCGCATGTGGGTTTTACTTATGCTATTGTTTATCACAACTAATTGCAAAAAATATTGACTTTAATCAACAATTTTATTAAAACGCTTATTCCGGCTTCTCGCACCGTTCAAATTCGACAACCCATACCCACGGATTTGCACTCCAACCATAGCTGTCAAGGTCGGATTTCTTAATGGTTTTGTCCCATAATTCCCTGCCAAACAGCTCTCCCATAGTCATATCACAATATTTAATATGGCTCGTACACGGACCATCTAAATCACAAGTATGTCCATCTGCTGATACACTGGTTAAGCATGGCGGCGTAAATCTAAAACCTTCATTCCACACTCCATCCTCGTCAATGTCCTGCAACCGCTCTACCCTCACATCCGTAACCTTTAACCAGATACGTGCGGCTTCTTTCGGCATGTGGATTGATGGTCGCCACGGCGCATGATCGTGTCCCACTCCATTTTTATCAACATATGTATTGAACGTGATTGTATCAGTTGCCGCATAATAATATTTCCCCGTATCCTCAATGACCTGTTCATTTCCATCCAATTCATATAGATACTGCCATGTTTCCCGGACATACAGGATATCGCCCTGCTGATATGGAGCTTTGTATGCAGTGTTTATCAGTTCTATATCTGTCATATCGCAGTATGGTTTGAACATGAGTTTCTTTTCTTTCAAGAATTCTTCAGGTGCTCCATTTTTGCATTTATCCGGCAACATCCCTATGAGCTGTTGCGGTTTCACAATTCTTCTGGTGCAACTTTTTCTACCTTCCAGAATTGCCCGGACCATCTCGGTATTGAATAAAATTGGTTTAATTGCCATCTGCTCACACTCCTTCCCGTCCTAAACCACCTTGCAGTGGCATACATCATCAGCACCAACATATTTTCCATCGTTTTCGATATTGATATCGCAACTAGGGAAATCCGAATAAATGCTTCTCTTGCAATCCGTGCAATATACCGCCCGTTTGACTTCCTTACGGCATTTTTCAGACAGATTCTTTACGTTCTTCAACTCTTCGTCTGCCATTCCTTTAATTTTCTCAACAGATGTGATTCCTGCACGCAACAGCGTATTATACGTCCGCGTTGATAAATTCAGCTCATCAATTCTCATCTACTCCACCTGCCTTTACAACCTCGATCATATCTGACAACATTCCGCCGCACTTAAACTGCTCCATCTCTTCGCGATATTCCTCCAACTGCGCCACAACCTTGTCCGGGTCGTAGGCTGTCGGTGTGCATTTTGCAGCAATAACAACTGGATCGTTCTCAACTCTGTCTTTTATCAGTTCGTCTTCGTCAATCAATCGTCCCATTGTTCGCTCTCCTCTCAGCTATTTCCATTTTGGAAACAGCTCATTTCGGCCAGCTTGGCTTCGGCTTCCCTGGGGGTAAAAAATACTGATTTTTGAATTTCACAGATACTGCAATGTTCTGCTGTACATTCGCGTATGTAATATGCCTTATCATCGCAGTCCTTACAAAATCCTCTGACACACATTCCAATTCGATTGTTCTTGTCCCTTCCGCAGCAATACTCAATGGAATACACGGGGGTATCTTTGCTAATTGGCAACCGCAGTAGCAATCCCTGTTCCTCGGCATCCTCATATTCTTTGAGTTTCCGATATACGGCATCTACTTCTTCGCAATCCGGTTCACATGCCCTTTCCCACAGTTCATCATCGATCCACAACGGATTTCTCTCAGTTAATCTCTCCATGTGCTTTGTCCCTCCTCTTCAACTCACGCTTGCACGCTGCTATTCTGCCCTTGTTCTTGCCACCGCTCTGTTTCATCATCTCGATTGCAAGCCGGATTTGATTCGATGTAGCACGTTCCAGCTCTTCCGTAAAGTTCAAATCCGTTGCTGGAAGAGAACAAAGGCTTCTAATCACATTCATGGACATTAGCATCCTCCCTTTTAATAAAACTCGTCCAACTTTTCATAAATGGCATACGGAATAAAGCAAATAATCTTCATCAGCTGTACGAGCAAATATTTTGGTATATCCAACAGCACAAGGATAACTAAAAGAATTGCATAGGCTTTATTTTTCTTCCACCACTTAATCGGATTTAAGGTTTTGCTATTACGCAGGTCCAATTTATCAATACATCGGCTCACCAAAAACTGCATTTATCTACACCGCCTTTCCTGTAACAATGTCCCAATGCTCATCCTCGATGAACTGATTCCGGATAATCTCATCCGTCAGAAAATGTTCCTTGCTCTTCGGCTGCTTGCGCCAATAGGAATCAATGTAAAAGGCAACCCATTTCATAAATCCCTCGATCTTAGCATTCGAGAACCGGTAAGAATCTTTCAATGTTGGAATGGTCAGATACATCGTAGATGCAAGCGCACTCTCAATGTTCCGATCTGCGCCAAGCACCGCGCGCCCTTTCTGAATATCCGCCATGTACAACTTCTGCGGCATCGGAATCGACTTCACCCACTTGATCACATCGATTTTCTTTTTATGGCAATACTCCATCATGCTTTCGCTCGTGATTTCTTCGTTGTCATCGTCCTGCCAAGCTTTCCGGCGCTCAATGGTCTTGCTGTAAAAATTCGTGACCTGTTTAAACGTCATATCAAACTTGTCATACAAAACCGCTGTAAAAATGAATCCCATATGATTTGCGATGTTATCACCGAGACGCGCCTTTGCAAGCTCCTTACGGTACACGCTCATCGGGATCAACCGCTCTCTCTGATTTACTCCGTGCATTACTTCTCCTCTCTGTGTCTGCCCTTGATGCAGGTATTCCAGAACCGGCAACTCGGATCACACACCTTTGTCTTGTCTCCATAGCTGCAGATCCGCCCGCTACCGTAGTAGGTCGGCGCAGCTTTAAATCTCTTTATCGCTTCGGGATCATTGTGCTTGGGTACCGGACCACTCTCAACAAATCCCAAATTTTCCTCTGTCAACATTGCTCTCAATCTCCTCTAGGAAGTGGGGCGTTTCCGCCCCTGCAAGGTAACCAAGATGGCTTGTGATAACTATTCGGTATTCCTCGCGTTCCTTTGCGTTAGGTGTTTCTTTCGCCCGAAGGCGGGTGTTGCAACCCATTGTTCAACAACCGCCTCTCGAGATCTTCGTAATCGTGATCTCGCGGATTGCAGTTGTTAAATGCGTTCTTCTTTGCCGGTACCGGTATTCTGCCTGGAACATAATTCTCGTCAAGATAGTCAACATATCCACTGTTGAAGAATGTGCTCCCGTACTGTGGTTTCCTCCAGCCGGCGTCCTTCTGCAATTCAAGACTGTAGCGATCAATCGCCTTAACAAGCCTATCTTCCCCGATTGCGAGTAGCCGCTTCTTTTGGGCATCCGACACCTGACCTTTGCCTTTCTTGTTCGGATACATCTTCCAAATACGTTCAAATAATTCATTTGCTTCAACAAGAGAATCTTTATTCTTTTCTTTTAATTCATCATCTTGATTATGAGAATGAATATGAATATGAGTATCAGTATCAGGGTTATTTTGCTTTTCAGAAAAACCATTTGCTTTTTTTGCTTTACTTTGGTTTTCATTAAAAGCATTTGCTTTAGGTCTTCCACCTAACTTACCGGCTTCACTTCGTTTCCGACATTTCTCTGTATACGCTGCATTGTCACGATCCATTTGCTCTTGGATAAAGCTGAAAGCCATATCCGTAGCAGCATCCAGCTCTGGCATCTCTTGATCAGATGCATAGCTTAATATTGCAGTAAACAACATTCCTCGTTGTTCCATCGTAAGCTTTTGGATATGTCGGAGATACTTCGTATACATAACAAAACTACTCTTATCCATCATCCCCCACCTCCCGGATCAGAACCTCAATTCGGGGATTGGCAGCGTCCACATAGAACTGATCAGAAAAACCTACGATCTCATTCCAGCCATCGTTTACGAGTACCCTCGTCTGCACCAGCGCATCCTGGATAACCTTGCGCCCGAATGACGATATATTGTCCAAAACACGGCGCTTATTGCGTTCGTACCAAGTGTATTCCATATACACCGGGCGCTCGATCCTTATGCTTCGCATCTGCTGCTTGATAGCAACTTTCACAAGTGCTTCATTCCTTGCTTTCATGGCAGCACCTTTATACCGGCTAGCAACCTCTGCAGATATGTAATCATTGAGGTTATTAAGTCTCGCGTGTATCACCAATAAGTACTCCAACTTCTCGCCACCTCTCAAATGTCTTGCTCATTTCCTTACGCTTATATAACACATTCCTTGCTCTGGATAAGTCCTTTGCAAGATATTCACGTAACTCAGCTTCATCAATCGGATCTCCAGGAACGGGCCTATAGATACCATGACCCACGTTGATCACACAGTCTCCATTCCGATTCGCCCGCTCGATTTCTTTTCTCAACTTTCTATCTTCCAACGGATTTGCCGGACGCTGCACCGCATTCTCGTGTCCGTAAGGAATATTTTCAATCTGTATCAAATGATCACCTCACAATACCGACTTTCCGAATATCCTCAGGAAGTCCTCTCTGGTCCCATAATGTTCCTCAAAATATTCTTGTGCCATCTGCTTAAGCTTCATATCTATCTCCGCCGCATTCTTGCCCGCTTGTGCTCCATTCGGATGAAGATCCGGGCGCAGTGGAATCACAAAGCCATATTTCTCACTGTTCTTTCGGTTCGCGCCGCCCCAGATATGGTGTCTCTCCACCGGAGCGGTTCCGGTAAAATAACAATGATCCATATCGTCTGTAAATGCACTCCGCAGCCTTTTCATGCCGCACCCCATTCCTGCTTCATCCGCTCCAGTTCATCCGGTGTAGCGGTCTCAATTCCAAGCTCCTGTGCCTCTTCCACGATGCGATCAATAAAATGTGCCATCTCCGCGGTGTTATACTCACTTGATCCCTTGATCATCAGATAGGATGCAAAATTACCGTTATCTTTAATGTGTTTCCAATGACCCGACACCTTTGTCATGTCTACCGTTTTTTTAACTGTAATCGTGATATATCCGCCCTCATCCTCATAAAAGGTTCCGTACTTCTGCAGCATCTGTTCATACACTTCCTCTTTGCTCGATGACATATCCGGATGATTGGCGATCTTGGTCATAAGCACCCATGCGTATGCATTGGCATCAAGGCTCCTCTTTTGGCGATATCTAACCGCCTTGATCCGGAGCAGATCATCTTGCTTCATGCTCTCAATCTGACCGGATGCCGAAGCATCAACCTCGAAAGTGAGGATAATGCCATGTCCGTCAAATGTACGGCTCGCTCCGATCAACTTTCCTGTAGTTTCCATCAGGCATCAATCTCTTTCTTTTTCATGTACCAAGTCTCTACCTGTTTAATAATCTTGTCTGCTAGATCCTTTGAAATTTCTCCCACCTTTTCAAAATGATATTTTTCCCTCAAGTTCTGCCATATATCAGACTCGCCTGCATTTTCACACATATCCGCATATGCCGAGATAAAATCACTCATTGTATGCATCTGCTCTGGTGTCGCGGGTTCAAACTCTGGAATAGCCGCAACGTCCTCTGCCGATTCAGCATCCGGATCACCCATCTCTGCGGTAGGAATACAAAATACCTGAAAGCATGCATACTTGAATGCAACCGCCATCGCCTTGTTGGTCGCCTTATCGCCGGAATCCATGCCCTCGCCAACCGTTATTGCTTCAATGCAGGAACCATCCTCGGCAAAGAATGTATACTTTATCCGACATATAGAATAAATCAATACTGCCCCCTTGCTTGTGGTTCGCTCCTGTCTCTGTTGATCCAATACTTCCGGCACAATAAATACGTGATTCTTTACCAGTGCAGGATTGATGGCATTCATAACCGCATCAATTCCACGGTATTTAAACTTCTGTTGCTGATTAAAATCATCCTTACCGACTGCCCCAATCTCTTCCATGCATTGTGAAATGGCTTCATAGATATTCATTTTCTTTCTTGCAGCTTCTGCCATTCTTATGCCCTCCGGAACTTAATGTCATGCTGACGCATATAAGCTTCAAGCTGCGCAATCTGAAACGGATCAGCAACAATTTGATAAGTAATGTAATCTGTCATTTCGTTCTCCGCATTCGCCTTTGACTCAATGATTGTTACTCGCCCCTGAATCGGCTTAGTTGACTCCGGCTTTACCTCTTCCGACACCGGCTCACTCGCCTTATGCGCTTCCTCTTCCTTAAGACGCGCAGCACGCTCCTGCTCTCTGCGCATGATTTCCTCTTTCTGCTTCTGATACTGATTCATTGTTGCAATGGCATCTGACAACGCTAATGTCATTTTGTATTTTTCAATACCCTTATCCTCAAATTCCGATTCCATACCGCGGATAGTGGCAAGATCTTTATCTACGCCGATCATGCGCTCAGTAATCGTCTCCGTGATAGCTTTCTTTGTTGTAGTTGCATTCTCCCAACGGCTGTCATAGATTTTCTGCAACGGCAGATACTCCGCGGCCTCTGTATGCTCCGTGGCAATACCAGCATAGATTTCCTTGATCAGTGCTTTCTTTTCCTCAACACGCTTACGCTCAAACGCTTCGATCTGCTGATTAATATAATTGATAGGCTCCTCAACCTGTTTTTTCAGTTCATTGACCTGCGCCTCAAAAGCATCACATGGTGCCATATAGGCTTTCTTGATTTCCTTGCGCTTATCATCCAACGATTTGCTGAATTTTCTAAGGTATGCGACCGTATCCTTCGCATCTTTCTTGGAATCTTCGGTAAAGACCATTCTCTTATACACATCAAGTTCCGTTGCCAAAGCAGCCTTAATGCTTTCAAAATTGGCATCAATGGTTCCGTTCTGTAACTGTACTGAAAAGTTAATTTCCTGCATATTTAAAATCCTCTACTTTCATAACAATTTGTCCGCTTTCATCGCACCCAAAAAGCGCCATGAATCGGTTATCTTTTTGCTTCTTCTCCTGTCGGCACTCACACCGTTCACTAGGATCTAAATTACTGCCACAAAATTGGCATGTTCTGTAATACATCAGTCAACCGACCTCCGAAACTGCGCGATCATACAATCCTCGCAGTAGATTTCTCCATAGATGTCATACATATAATCATCTTGGATTGGTTCTTCGCAGCATACACACACCGGTTTGTTATCAAGCTTTGCGCCCATCTCGGCTTCACGCAGCGCGAATAAATCATAATTATCTGGTATATTCAATTTTTCTCACGCTTGTCTTGCTTTCGTTCAAAAATTCGGGTAAAATAAGATGAAATGTTTTAGGATCATCTCGATTCTGAAATACCCTACAAGATGGATTCATGCTTTGGTCAGCGGGTCCATCTTTTTTTGTTCTGCATCAAGCACGCTCTGGAAATCCGCTTCTGTCTCTTTCCCCTTACGTTGGGTGTCCGTGCGGTCCGTATCACGTTTGCTCTGTAGCAGGTGGTAATCACTAAGCAACACACAGCCTACTCCCTTCATGCAGATTTACGGAGGCTTTCGCTTCTCCGATTTATTTTCTTGTGGCGCTTGTTGATATCATTGATCACATAGCCAAGCCACATGATCCAAAGACCACCGAGCGTCAACCAGAACATGATCATTCCCGCAAGACCATCACTGTCAAGCGCGCATGCGCTGATCAGAAACACTCCGAAGCCGATCGCCATCAATACGTTTCCTACTTTCATCTGTCTCCTTCCTGCTTGTCCGACAAGCCACCGCAGTGGCTACTTTGCTCGCGTATATCCAGCACCCAAAGCGAAATTGTCGCAAAGCTCATTAATTTTATCCTGAGGTATATCTTTTGGGTCAATCTGCTTCCATTCCCCTGTCTTGGAATCTCTAACCCAAGTCCGGTATGTAGCCTTGTTCGGGTATCTTGCCATAACCCCACCTCCTGTTAATATGTTATTAACTGTGCCTGTACATGGTTCTTTAACTTCTACATTATTAGTGCTACAATCTCCTTACAGGACGTTGCCGCGTCCGAGTATTAAGAAAGGGGATCATTTACATGGCTATGCTTAATAACGAAGCAGCTCTAAAAGTTGCGAAAGAATTGACCTTATCAGCAATGGAAAATAAAATGATTGCTGGATCAAGAGATGCAACAGAAACTGCAAACAACATATATGAGTTATATAAAACTTTGTACGAAAAGCTTTCTGGAAAAGAAAACCCATAATTAATATGTTGTGGCTCTTGCAGACATAAGATCTGCAAGAGCTTTTGTCTTTTCTGCGACCTCATGTTCTCTCTCTTTACCAGAAGAAATAATTTCACTGATATGACCCGCCAGTGCTTTAATAAGGTTATCTACTTCTTCCACGTTCTCACTCTCCTTTCTGTTCAAATTACTATTGCGAATCTTTATATTTGTTCTTATAATTTTTGTAAAAACATAAGAAAGAAGGATACATATGAAAAAACACCTCGTAACGTCAATTTATCTTGACAGATGCATCAAAACGATCGAACAAAACTGCTTCACGAATCCAAGTGGTGCATTTGTTGGCGAATCGCTTTCTGAATTTTGTTCAAATTCCAAAAAACTCTATGCCCTACACCTATTGGAAGCATCAGGCGAAATCCGCATGCTTATTTCCAGCAACTCTGAAATTCCTTCCGTGGTATGGCTCGAAAACAAAGGCATGCTTCACTCCTATACCAAATGGGCCAAAATCATATCTGCTGTATTTGGATTTATTGCAGGTGTCATTTCAACTACTGTGATCCCATATGTTTTTCAACTCATACTCCTCCGGTAGCTTTCATGATCAACCGAATCAGCACACCAACAATTGCTCCGGCAATTAAGCCACCAAAAAAATACTTATCCTTCATATTTCTTCCATCGCTCTCCTTTCTGTTGTTTTCTAGGTTGATTGTAGTTCAACTTTTGAGGCAAAAAAAATTTCGTCACGCTTCTTATTTGTTAAACCAAGTATCTTCTGCATTGCAGAAATCTCTGATGCCTTAAACTCTGTTTCGTTGTTGAGTTTCTTATAAAATCCTTCTCTTGATATGCCAAGTTTACTAGCAATTGCAGTAATTTTGATTCCAGATTCTAAAATGGCATCGTTCAGTTTTTCAGTGTCAGTCAACTTTTCATCTCCTTTCAGGTTGATTTGTGTTCAACCTTGTCATTATAATACTCTATGGTTGAATGTCTGTCAACTGTTTTTTACAAAAATGTTGAATAAAATTCATTTATGTGCTATTATCCTATATAAGAAAGGTAGGTGAACAAAATGACTACCCAAGAAAGCATGGGATTGCGCATTAAAGGACTTCGTGAATCTAAAAAATTATCGCAAGCGGAATTAGCTGAGAAAGTTGGCTATAAGGACAAAACAGCTATTGCAAAAGTCGAAGCTGGCAAGGTAGATTTGCCGCAAAGTAAAATATCTGCTTTTGCCAAGGCATTAAATACAACTACTTCATATTTGTTTGCAGATGAGGGAACAGAGAGGCCAACAACTATAGCAGCTCACTTCGATGGAGATGAATATACAGAGGAAGAACTCGACAGAATCAAGGAATTCGCTGCATTCGTAAAATCAAGTCGCAAATAGTCCGTTATATTGGACATATATAAGATTATTCTTTTCGTAGGAGGTGAATACATTGGAATTAACCATAGAAGAACTACAAAAGATATGTATACCAGAAAATATTATAATGACCATGCATGCAGCCAAGCGGCTGGAACAACGAGGTATTTCGCTGAAAGAGATTATGGATTGCATAATGACAGGTGAAATCATAGAACAATATCCTGATGATTATCCATATCCAAGTTGTCTTACTCTTGGAAATATAAATACTTCCAAGCCACTTCATACAGTAGTTGGCACCAACGGAGAACAGCTTTGGATTGTTACAGCCTACTACCCTGCACCAGAAAAATGGTTAGATGATCTTAAAACCCGAAGGGAGGAATAATTTATGAAATGCTTTTTATGCAAAGGTGATATGACAACTTCCACAACAACTTATATGACAACTTACAACAATTGCTACATCATCATTAAGAATGTACCATGTTTCAAATGTGATCAGTGTGGCGAAGAATTCATCAACGGCTCTACAATGATGAAGATCGAATCTATTGTAAATAAGCTGAAAACTATGCTGACAGAAATTGCAGTCGTAGATTTTCAGAGTGCCGCATAAATCGGGAGTGGTCTGCTTTGAACAAATACGAAGAACTTCTAAATGATGCCAACCAATCAAACGTGACCATTACAGATCAGTTTGATTTGTCTGGCACACGATTTAAGGGATTGTACTGTGATGGCACAATTGCTCTTAACAAAGACATGTACATCGAATCAGAAAAGACTTGTGTGCTTGCCGAAGAACTCGGTCACCACTACACCACTGTCGGTGACATCATGGATCAGACGGACGTATCCAACCGAAAGCAGGAACGACGCGCCCGGATCTGGGCGTACCACAAGCTGCTCTCTCTTAACGATCTGATTGATTCGTACAAATGCGGATGTCGGAATCAGTTTGAGATTGCGGAGCATCTGAACGTTACGGAGAAGTTTCTAGTGGACTGTTTGGAATATTATAAAGAAAAATATGGTCTATATGTACGGAAAGACAAGTATTTGATATATTTCGAGCCGCTAGGTCTACTCGAATTATATAAATAACATATTTTTAAGGAGGCTATTTATGAAAAAAATCAAAAAACTCGTGATTGCCGTGTTAATGCTTGCGCTGACAGTCACCATCATTCCGGTATCATCAACCCAGGCCGCTGTAAGACTAAATGCGACCAAGAAAACTTTGAATGTTGGGCAGACCACCACGCTTAAAGTAAAAGGCACATCTAAAAAAGTAAAATGGTCATCAAGCAACAAAGGCATTGCTTCTGTTACACAAAAGGGAAAAGTTACTGCAAAAAATGCCGGAACAGCAACTATTACGGCAAAAGTATCCGGTAAAAGTTTAAAATGCAGAATTACGGTTAATCAGAATTTCTATAAGATCGGACAGACATGGACTGTACCAGGTCAGTGGAGCATAACCATTAATTCGGTTCAAGAAACATCATACCGAAATGAATACGCAGACACGAATCCAGAAGCAGTGTATATGATTGATTATACTTACGAAAACCTCGGCTATGTAGATCAGAATGGTATTATGAATGGACTCTTTTTGGATTTTGAGCTTTCACAAATTGTTGATGCAGTAGGATACACCGGATACGCATATCCAGGAGACATTACCTATTATTCTCAGGAAATTCCAATCGGGGCTAAATGCCATGCGCAGTCTTGCATTGGTGTTGATCACAGAGGTAATTTCAAATTATATTACGATACATATGATGGAAATGGAATCGACAGAAAGGCAGCTTTTGAGATAAATTTATATTAAAACCTCATTTGCACTACTGTTAATACTAAAAAGTAGCGCCCTCGTTCTTGTAAACTAAGGCGCTACTTTTGTAAAAACTATTTTACCGGCAGCTAGGCTTCATCTAGCTTTCGGTTCTCTTGTTAAGTGTATTATATGTTACATTTACACTTTTATCAAACTAAATACCGCCCTGCTCTACCAAAGCAAGGCGGCAAGCTCCCGAATGATACGAAAGCCCTCAACAAGCACATTGTATCATTCTCGGAGCAGCTTTGCAAGCGGAACACCCGTTTGACGCAGGCTGTTATTTTTGTACCCAAAAACCAATACAATATAGAGAAAGAGGTGCATGTGCTATGAAAGAAAAGGTTTCAGAACGCAAAACAGGCGCGATCTATATCCGTGTATCCACAGACAAGCAGGAAGAACTATCTCCGGATGCGCAGCTTCGTCTGCTCATGGATTATGCCAAGAAGGACTCCATCGACGTGCCGAAAGAATACATATTCCAAGACAACGGAATCTCCGGCCGGAAAGCCAATAAGCGTCCGGCATTCCAGAATATGATTGCGCTGGCGAAGTCAAAGGAGCACCCGATCGATACGATCATCGTGTGGAAGTTCTCCCGATTTGCACGTAATCAGGAGGAATCCATCGTATACAAGTCCTTGCTCAAGAAGAACAACGTCGATGTAGTGAGTGTGTCAGAACCGCTCATAGATGGTCCATTTGGCTCTCTGATCGAGCGCATCATCGAATGGATGGACGAATACTACTCTATCCGCTTATCCGGTGAGGTAATGCGTGGAATGACACAAAATGCGATGCGCGGACACTATCAGAGTGATGCTCCGATCGGATACACATCTCCTGGCAACAAGAAACCGCCGGTTATCAATCCGGACACCGTGCAGATTCCACTTATGATCAAAGATATGTTCATCTCCGGAGCCACGCAGTTGCAGATTGCGCGCAAGCTCAATGATATGGGTTACCGCACCAAGCGTGGCAACTTATGGGATGCCCGAGGTGTGCGCTATGTGCTCGAGAATCCGTTTTATATCGGCAAGTCCAGATGGAACTACACCGACCGAGGAAGAAGGCTTAAACCGGCGGATGAAGTGATCTATGCGGATGGTAATTGGGAAGCGTTATGGGATGAAGATACATTCAAAGAGATTCAGAAGCGCCTTGCCTTAAATATGCGTAAGACAAAAGCACGTGATGTGTCAGCCGCCAAGCATTGGTTAAGCGGCCTTCTAATCTGCTCATCTTGCGGTGGCACATTGGCTTATGGCGGTGCACACACCGCACGCGGATTTCAATGTTGGAAATACTCCAAAGGGTTCTGCTCAGAGTCTCACTACATCGGTACCGGACCGATTGAGAAAATGGTAATTGAATATCTCGATCAGGTGCTGCACTCTTCCGTTCTCTCATACACGATCATCTCCTCTGCGTCAGCGGATGCAGGATCCAAATTATCGGATCTCGAGCGCCAGCTCCAGAAGATTGATGCCAAGGAGAAGCGTATCAAGGCGGCATATGTAAATGAAATTGATACACTCGAAGAATATAAGGCGAACAAGATCTCTCTCGAGGAAGAACGCCGGACAATCGAAAAAGAGATTGCAGAACTCACCCTATCGGATGTAAAATATTCGAAAGAAGATATGGATAAGAAAATGAAGCAGAACATCTCTGATCTGCTTCTGGTACTAAAAGACGATTCTGCGGATTACATCAAGAAGGGTAACATGATGCGCAATGTGGTGGATCACATCACGTTCGATCGCAAGAATACAAGTCTTGATATATTCCTAAAGCTTGTAATTTAGCGGTTTGTAGCCATTATATGGTATTGCAATACAGACCGCCATACTGACTTATGATATAAGACGCAAGTTTCGCATTCGGCGTGCTGATTTTAATCGGATACTGCAATCGTTTTTCATAACTCCACATAGATCATCTTCCCCCTTCCCAAGGCATCGGACCTTCGTTCCAGTTCCATTCGTCAGCATTACTCTCCCCAAACGCATTCAGTGGACCGTACTGCTTTTCATATGCCATCTTCGCATTTCGATACAGCTGCGTACACTGATTAAAATAATCCAATGCTGCCTCATCATCCGGATGCGTATCAAGGTAGAGCATCATATCCACCGCACAGAACCCGAGTGTTGCAATCCATTCGTAGAGTTCCTTTTGATTCATCGGCTGCATGCTTCCTGCCCTGTTCATCTGCATCGCCCTCCCTGTCGCATCATGCATTTTCCGGTAAATGGTTTGTCGAGTTCCGGAAAAATCGTTCCGGCCTGCAAAGCCTTCTTAGGATCATACACCTTTGTAAAATTCTGCCACGGAACATAAGCCATGCCCGGTGTCTGCCAGCTGCATTCTTCCTTTTGATCCGCGGACGGGGAATGCGGCATACACGGACTCATAGGATGTGTATGATCCATTTGATTCGTCTGATTCATAAAATCCATATTCTTAAGACTTCCTAAAATAATTTTCCTTATATCATATGAGAATATGGCAAAAAGGGAACTTTTTCGCAAAACAAAAGAACCGGACAACGCCGGTTCCTCTATAATGCTGGATTGATGGATTCAATTTTGCGGATGATCGACTCAATCTGCGGACCGCAGTTACCGATGCGGTCAATGTTTCTTCTCGCTTCCTTCTTCATATCAGAGATTATCTGAATCTGATACTCCATGCGGGCGCGCAGCTTCTGCCGGCGCTCGATCAGATTGTGCTTCAGTTCCACCATCTCTCTGCTGTCCACAATCGCATTGGCATGGTTGATCCACACACGGGCATCATACATGCGAAGCCGTGTCAGATACTGCACCAGCGACTTGGAATAGTAATCCAGATCATCGCTCGTCTTGCGGAATTTTTCTTTCTCACGCGCTTCATCCTGATACTGTTCAAACACATACTCCATTTCCTGCGAATTGCGTGCATGATATTTCTCACAGGTGTAATCCACCGCATTTTTAATATTTACAAACTTGATCTTCACATGATTTTCAAGAGAGATCGCATGATTCCGGTTCACGTCTGCCCTGCGGATATCCTTTGCAGCGTCCTGATACCGTACCAGTACATAGGTTCCGGCAAGCACTGCAACAAAAGCAGCAATGGTAAGTGGCAGCGCACTGTCAAACTGAAAATACCATGCACCTGCCAGAATCATCGCAAACACCGTTGCCGTAAGAACCAGCAGATATCTGGCAGCCCTGCCTAAATTCTTCTGTGCCTGCACGGATTCATTTCTTAGAATCGCCCACTGAAGCTTCTGTCCCTCCAAGTATGTGAGATCCTTTTTGACCGCATCCATATAGCGCTCATTGTCCCTGAGGCGCCTGATAATTCCCGGAAGATGATCCTCTTCCTCCTGCATCTGTGCAAACTGCGTCTCGGTAAGCTTTCGCTTCGTCTTCAGAAACTCATTACGCTCCCTATCAAGCTTTGCGACATGCATCGCACAATCAAGGATCGGTGCACGTTCCGCCTCCGTCAATTCCTCAATGATCTGAATATCCGTCAGATAATACGTGACCAGGTCATACTCACTGCGCGCATCCTCAAGTTCTCTTGAAGCTGCGATCATCTGCTCGCACAGATCAATGACATAACGCTTTGCCTGCGCTTCATCCGAGAGATTTAATTCTTCTACAATACTCTCGGTCTGCAGCTTGGCATACTCGCTCTGATCATAATCCTGCGCATCATATTTTTCTTTTCTTCTGCCAAATATTTTTGATAAAAACATACGCACCTATACTCTGCAGCTTCTGCGGTATTCTTCCTTCCACCGAAAAATAATATCACTGATTTCATTCTTTGCCAGCGTCTTTTCTGTTCCCTCTTTTGCCTCCGCCAGTTTCTCAAGCTGCTCCTCAAACTGCAAAAGCGCTTCCGACTTACTTGCAAGGGAAAGCTCATTTTTGATTTCCTGCATCCCCATGTCGTCAATATTGTGTTCCATCGCCTTACGCATAAAGCCCGTCTCATCATGCATACACCGGAAGCAGAGCAGACATTCCCGAAGCGACTCTCTCGACTCATTTAACCGGTAAGCCTCTTCGTAGCACTTTGCAGCCTCCTCGAACAGAAAAAGCCTTGCATATGCGGTTCCCAGATTATGCCAGATATTGCCTCGAAGCAGAGCCGAAGCCTCCTTCGCATCCGGAGAATCTAAAAGTCTCTTGTATTCGTAGATTCCCGCCAGATACTTTTCCTTTTCCATCAACTGGTCCGCACGGATCTTATTGCATTCGAAGTCCGATTTCTCCTCCATCTGCCGGATGGTCAGTACAATCTGTTGCATCTCTTTCATCGTGCAGTAACCGTTCTGTTCTAAGATTGCCAGCACAAAATCGGAAAGCAGTCTCTTCCCGCGCATAATATCACGCAGCTGCTCTGCTAACTTATAGAGTCCCATCTGTTTTTCGACCCATGTACACAATTCCTCACTCATAAAAGAATTGTCCAGAAGAAATGTGTTCTCCATAATGTAATAACACAATTCCTCCATGGAATAGAGATTCATCCCTATCCCTTCCACATAGTAAGGAAGTGCCGCGATCGGTTCATGACAATATAATAACTCACCCATAACAACCTCTACATAACCATCGTATATTTCCAGACCTTATCGGTTCCCCTGAAAAATTCACCGAATCCGAGATCCCTGATCTCGATCGCAATCTTATCATCCGCAATCGGTGTCGCCACAATGCGCACTCTCGTCGTGCGATCCGGTCTGCGGGCAAGATCGGTAAGTTCGAGTGTCTCGATCTTCGCCTCTCTACTGTTCGGCAGCTGCTTCCAAAAATCAATCTCCGGACTTCCGGACAGGATCACTTCACATTCTCCCTTCGTCTCAAACCAGTTTCTTCCGGCACTGATCAGATTAAAAAATGCGACCTTGCCTTTGTCCTTCACCTTAAGACTCAGATTAAACTTCATCTCATTCTCGCCCATGTAGATATATGGCCAGTCCTCCGTATCCCGCACGGCTGCCGCATAACATGCCCCCTTGGAAAAGAGATTCTTTCCCATGAACGCCCTGCGTCCGCGGCACATCGTGTTGAGCGAATTCTTCATCCAGCCACCATCAAATCCGTCTCCAACCAGATAAACCGTAGAGATGATCCGGTTTTCAAACGCCTTGTTCATAATATCGGAAAACGCACTGTCCCTGTCTCCCCGAAGCGTATACCGGGAAGACTCATGAATCGATACCACCTGCGGTGTCGTGCGCATATCGCGCCTTAGATCATAGGAATACAGACTGTTCTCCTCGCAGGAAAACAAAAACACATCATGCAGCCATAAGGATTCCTGCTGACTCAGCGAAAAATAGTAGAAGCTTTCCTTGTGATCCACGACCATAAAACGATCCGCCGTCAATTCCAGACGACTTGCCACCTTCCAGAACACTTCCATATTCTCTCTCGTCAGACGATCCACCGTAATGGTCAGCCTCTTCACACTCCGCCCATTGCCAAGCTTAAGGGGAAGCTCCATCACTTTTTTCAAGAATAACGCGAGCAGATCAACCGCTTCGTAATTCTCGCCTCCAACACCGATCATCTCTCCTGCGACCGCACGCCGCAGCAGGGAATCCACACAGATGACCTCGCTGGTCTTCGCCATCTTCTGCGCCTCGTCTCCATAATACCACATACCGACATTCTTGCGTCGCGCAAGCAGCGTCGGGATATGGTAATTTTCGCTTCCGGCGATCAGGCTCACCGTCTCCGGCTCACTCATATTCAGTTCATAAAAGCTTACCATGGCATACGAATCACTGAGATCGATGCCAAGATAATATGGATTCTCCATCGTCATTCCTCTTTATATAAGCTTGAATACTTTCTTTGTAACCTCATCAAATCCGGCATACTGTTTCATATTATGGTAGAGCGATTTCTCGTCCTGCAACGTCTCCGACATCAGCATCTCATTCAGCAGATGATACCGGCTCTCATCCTTCTGCGAGTACACATCCGTGCTTGTGAGCCGGCTCGACTGCGTTACCTCCACCTGATTACCGTACTCTTCCGTAATATAGTACTGCACCATCTCTCCGAAAAACAAAACGAACTGCTTCACAAAGATACCGTCATACACATCCGGCATATCTTCCTTCACAAAATTCTCTCCGTCCTCATCCCTGCTGTAATGAAGCACCACATGCTTCTTCGGGTTGGTACGGTATTCCAGAAAGACTTTGTCATAGAGATGGTACTTGTGCACAAGCCTCTTATCTAACTTCTTGTAAAAGGCGAAGTTCATATTCCGGCACGTATATTCTGCGAGCAGTGCATCTTCCATCTCATACTGCTTTTCGTCCGGCTGGCTCACCTGTGCAAGTGACTTCAAAAGTGCCAGACAACAGGCATCATTTAACTCCATATGATGCTCATAACGATCTGTGATGACAAGCAGTGCATCCTCACTAAGCGGCGTATCCTGCACAAAATAAGCATGTGCGCGCGCGCTGATATAAGCAAGTATGACAAGATCTCTTCCATCTCCCTCATAATAGTGGGCAAACACATTTTCAACCGGCGTCAGATCCTCCTGCGCATATAGCATCTGCACAAGAATCCTCTCCTCCAGCTCAAAGGCCGGTATCTCAAACTCTCTCGCTGCTCTCCAGAGTCTGAGCATCATCTGCGACGGACCATTATAGAACCGACACAGATAATCCAGGATCGAGTCATTATATTTCTTGTTTGCAAAAGTATTGGCAGCAAGAAGCAGCACCTTCTCATCCGCTTCCTCTTCCTCTGCAAGCTGACGGATCTTATAGCTTGCAAGTGTCACCTTGGCCGCCATACCAAACTGATCCATTCCGTAAAGTTCCATGCAGGAATATGCCTGATCATACATGCGGTTCTCCACAAGCATCTCCATCATATACTGACGTACCGCCTGTGGCATCGTCTCGTAATTTGCCTGCTTCAGATAATCCGTCACAAAAGCCTGTGGCTCCTTCGTCTGGTAGTACCGCAGAATTTCCTGTGCCATATCCGCCTGATACGTGGCATCTAATTCCTTTGCGAACAAAATTCTCGTAAAATATTTTTCATCCTCATTACCGTACGTCAGGTAATTTGGCTTTTTCTCAAAATAAGAGATAATGTAAGGCAGTTCATCCGGCGCAAGCGGCATACATTTGTCCAGATAATTCTCTGTCTTCATCAGATTCTCCAGGCGATAGGAAACACTGCTGACGTACCGCCGCCCCTTCTCATCCTCGAACAATATCACATACTGATCCGAATACAGCTGGAAATACGCAGCCTGCTCCACGATTGGAACGATCTGCGGCTCCTTCAGCTGCTTCTGATAGATAATTGCCCGAACCATCTTCTGATCAAACACGATCAGCTTGCGTGTAAACAGAATACGAGCAAGACAATGCGCCAGTTCCTCATTGACCAGTCCAAGATCCAGCATATCCTCATAAAGCACCGCCAGATTATCATCCATATGCTCCTGTTCAACCTGTTCCATTGCAAAATGCCCCATCGTCCGCTGATACTTTGCATAAGTCTCCGGATCCGATTTGCGGGATGCGATAATGTTATTGTAAAGGATTGCCATCTTGCGGTACGGCAGATTGCTGTCATACTGGAAATACATCTGGATGATCTTCGGTACATGTCCGATCGCACGCTCATCCAAAGACAACAGATACGCCTCATACAGACTCGTAATGCGCAGTTCCAGTTCGATTCCCATCTCAAACCAGTTGTGATAACGCACATCAAACTTCTGTGCACGGATCAGATAACTGCATATGAAACCAACATTTTCCGGTCTTGGATCGATTTCATATGCTGCGCAGAGTAATTGATAGACGGTCTCATCAAATCCGGCATTCGGCTGCGCCACAGCAAAAATTTGTGCGGCAAGATCCGGATTTAACGCCTGATGGCGGATTGCCCAACGCAGAATACGGATTTCAAAACTGCCAAGCTTCGTAAGCAGATATGGATCCTGCCAGATCAGATAGTAAGCTTCGATGTACAGATACGGCGATGCACAACCGTCCATCACCCAATGCTCGATCGCTTTGAGCTTATGTGCACTGTTGTTGTAATAATCTTCTTCCAGGAAGGATAATACCCAGAAAAGTAATGCAGAATCCGGATTTTCATGGAAAATCACCTCAATCTCATGCGTCATTCGATCCACATAAGAAGGTTCCCTCTCCATCAGTGTCATAATGTACAGATAATAGCCCCACTCCGGTGCATGACGGTCCGCCCAGTCTCGCTTGAACGCATCCAGGATCCATTCTGCCTCCTGCCTCTGCCTGTTGATTACCAAAGCCTGCGCCTTCATGAGCACATACATCGGCTCATCCGGTATGATCGCATGCAGATGATTTAAGATTTCAACCGTCTCATTCGCCCACACTCCGGTCACGATCTTCTTCAGACGGTATGCCTGATACAATTCCATGATACCGGCTTTGCACTCTTTAATTTCTGCACGAAGGGATTGCTTCTTTTCTTCCGGTTTCGTTCCCTTGTACGCATAGATTTCCAGTTCATGTGTCTCATAGATGGAAGTCACCGTAATACGTGCATAATTGTTGCCCGCATGCATCTTGTCATAGTCGATCAGATATTTAAGCGTATAAGCGCTTCCCAGGAAATCCTCTGTCGTAATCTTTTTATCCGACAACCGGATGAAATCCGCATCCGTACGGATATGAAGCTCCAGATAGCCCCACTCATCCTTCCTGATTTCCACAGACTGCTGGATTGTCTCCTCCACCTGATCCAATCTGCACTCCGACTGATCCAGCGTGAATCCGATCCTGTTCTTCTTGCGGATTCCGATCAGGAACTCTTCCATATTCTGCGGCGAAGGCTTCGCACCGAGAATTCCCCGATAGATCAGATTCTCTTTGACTTCCTTTGCCTTGATGACATTGACAAAACTCTTATGATAAAAAAGCTGATAGGCTTCGCTCCAATGATCTCTTGCAAGGCAGGTAAAATCATACAGATTGCGCACCGGACCGATCGAACTCTCCGCGTACAGCTTCGTTACAGACACACAAAAAGAAAGGCTGTACACACTCTGATTGCAGACAATCACAAAGTCACCCTTCTCTTCCTGACCTTCTACCAGGCCCTTGCTATAAAATTGATACCGAATCCGTACTTCTTCGCCTTCAAACTGCGGAGTCAGACACTCCATTCTCGGGCTCGTAGAGTACACCACGCCGCGCGCCGGCACATGGTTTGTGCTGGTAATCGTAAAATTACCAGTGTACTCCTGTCCCTCGATCACCTGAATGCTTAATTCTTCTTCCGGGAGTGAAAGCGACGGTTTCTCGTATTCGAACTTGCCTCTGGCTATCTGCCTGATTCGTTTACGCACAGCCGCACCTACTTTATCTAATGAATATCACCATTATAGTCGATTCTACCTTGCCTTGCAACTGCGAATACCACTGATTTTCGCGTAGATCCACTCGACAGCAGCACTCAGATAGCGCAGCGCCGGCTCCGTAATAATCGCGAATACGATCATCAGCATCGCGCACTGTTTCGAGATACTCGTGATTGCAAAGAATTTGCTGACAAAAAGCATGCAGAACAACCAGCCGGCGATCACACCGATCATCATGATAATGTGTCCCACGTTCATCGGCTTTGCAATGCGATACAGGATCATAAACCCTACAATGGCAACGAGGATCGTGCAGGAAGTCGACAGACAATCCAGATCCACCGAGAATTCTCTACAGAAGATAACCAGCCCGCTCACCACGATAAAATCCGTCAGTCCTGCCGGAAGTGCCTTGACCAGCACATTCGTCAGGAAATGACCGCGGATAGGATTCTTATTCGGCTCCAAAGCCAGAATAAACGAAGGAATTCCGATCGTAAACATACTAATCAGTGAAACCTGTGTCGGCTCAAGAGGATAATCCAATAACAGAATGACTGAGAAAACAGCAAGCAGCATTGAGAAAATATTCTTTACAATATATAGTGCTGCCGTCCGCTCAATATTGTTAACCACGCGACGCCCTTCTGCCACAACGGATGGCATACGCGAGAAATCGGAATCAAGAAGTACCAGCTGCGATACGTTCGAAGCAGCATCACTTCCGGATGCCATCGCCACGCTGCAATCCGCATCTTTTAATGCCAATACATCATTGACACCGTCACCGGTCATTGCAACGGTTTTCTTATGTGCCTTAAGTGCCTGCACCAGCATACGTTTCTGGTTCGGAGTCACACGTCCGAATACCGTATATTCTTCGACAGCATTATAATAATCGCTCTTTGTCTTTAAAACAGATGCATCCACATACCGTTCTGCATTGGCGATTCCGGCCTCCTTTGCAATGACCGATACCGTAAGCGGATTATCTCCGGAAATCACCTTAATTTCCACTTCATTTTCCGCGAAATAAGTAAATGTCTCCTTTGCACCTTTTCGGATTGGATTGGCAAGCATAACAAATCCCATTGGGACAACCGGTTCCGTCAAAGGTTTCTTGGTCAACGTTCCCTCATACTCTCCGAACACAAGCACACGGTAGCCTTTACTGCTGTACTCTGCAATCTGCTCCTGATATTCTTCAAACTGGCTGCGCAGCACGAATTCCGGAGCTCCGATCACATAACTTTTTCCGTCTTCCATGATTGCACCGGAGAATTTGGTCTCGGATGAAAAGGAAAAAACTTCTTTTGCATGCATTCCACCGTTTTCCGTAAAATGTACCTGTAATGCTTCCATTGTTGCGTTATCCCTGTTCTGCGCACGTACGACATCCGCCAGAATCTTCGTCGTAGCATCTTCATCCACACCGTCAAGCAGCTCGACCTCATACACATGCATTCCCGGTTCCGTGATTGTTCCGGTTTTATCCACACACAGCACATTGACACGTGCCAGTGTCTCGATGCATTTCATATCGTGGATCAATACTTTCTTCTGCGCCAGACGCACGGAAGATACCGCCATCGCAACACTGGATAACAGATACAGTCCTTCCGGGATCATACCGATGATGGCGGCAACCATTCCGGTAATGCTATCATGAAGTGTGCCCTCGTTATAAATAAAAGACTGCACAAACAAAGCGATCCCGATCGGAATGATAATAATTCCCATAACCATGATCAGATAGTCGAGGGAACGGATCATCTCGGACTGCTCGCCTTTTTTGCTTTTTGTTGCCTGTAATGTCAGTTTGGAAATATAAGAATCTTTGCCGACTTTCTCGAGGCGCGCATACGCCTTTCCGGACACGACAAAACTTCCGGAAAGCAGCTGGTCGCCCGCTCTCTTTGTAATCTCATCCGACTCACCCGTGATCAGTGACTCATTAACCTGAAGTTCTCCGTCAATTACCTTAGCATCTGCAGGAATCTGGCTTCCGGCAGTAAACTCAACGACATCATCAAGTACCAGCTTATCTGCAGAAATCTTCGCCTTTTTCCCATCACGAATAACCACGCTCTGTGGCGCATTCAAAATAGAAAGCTTATCCAGTACCTTCTTCGAATGTACCTCCTGAATGATACCGATACATGTATTTGCAACAATAATCGGCAGGAAAAGCATATCGCGCCACGCACCGACAATGGACAACAATACCGCAATAATTGCAAACACAAGGTTAAAATAGGTAAACACATTTGATTTCACAATGTCAGAAACTGACATTGTTGATGATTCCACTTTATAATTATCGGCATGACACGCAAAGCGCTCCTTCACCTGTGCTGCGGAAAGTCCAGTTCCAGGATCCGCCTGCACACGGGTAAGTGGCGTTCTTTGCTCCATTTCCATCTCTGTATAATTTCCCATCTCTCATTCCACTTCCTATGTATTTTCTGTTATTATAACCCCTTTTTAATCCAAATTCGCTCTTTTTACAAATTGTTTCCAAAACTTTTATAATTTCTGCAAATTCGGGTTGCCGTGATCGGATAGGCTTTCTAAAACGGACGATACTGGATGATAAAGGGACGATAGAAAATTAGCAGTAAGTTTTTTGACATTCTTAAATCCGTTATCTGCGTATAAAAAAATAACCTATCTGATGCACGAAAAAATTTGCCTCATAGTATTAGAAATCTGGTATCTGTATATAAAAAAATGGTTATCTGAAATATTTGTCTTATAGTAAGAAAAAATGGTCAGATTAAATGGTTGACAAAATAGACGGAACTAATTGTTATAATAAATGAAAATGATTGTCATATTTAATGAGACTGATTGACTTTATGAATAAAATAATTGACGCGCGGTGTTATTTTTCAAGTAAATGTAAGATTTCGCCGCGCGTGATTTGTTTCATACAAATTTTTTCTGCCTCAGTTGTATTTTGAACAAGGAGTGTAATTTGTTGTGATGTTTTAGTGATTTTTTGACAGATACATCCCACTATAATTATAAGCGGATTCACTTTTTCTACATAAATGGGATGTTTTCCAGCATATTAGCATATTTACTTCACGCTACAGTTATAGGCAGATTCACTTTTTCTTTAAAAATGGTATGTTTTTTAGTATTTTAGCGGTTTACATCACGCTAATTGTATAGACAGAATGGAATTCGACAATAAAATGGTATGAATTTATAAATGTTCAGCGCTTACATCACGTTAAGAATATAGACAAGTAAATCAACTTCTATATTCAGAAAATCAGTTTCAAAATCCCCCGGCATGTGGGACAATATATAATATTTCTTTTCCCCGCGCCCACGACAAAAAGGAGATCCAGGTCATGGTCTTTCCTGATTTTCCCTTCCGTCGAATGCATTGTCTTCCACATACGCCATCATTGTATTGTTTCTCCATGCATGTGCCAAAAGCAGTAGTATAAAACCAGCGCCAATGAACCATACATTTTTCAATATGATTCCGACAAGTAAAACTCCTGCGATACCGATGCCGATCAAAATCATGATTACACGGTGTTCTTTGAGCCATTTATTTTTGTAGAAATCAATTCTGTCTTTTAAGATGAAGCTGCTTGTTTTAACCGTCTGCTTTAAGTTTTCTTCCGCCGCCTGTCTGTATTCTGCTTCTGAAAGACTCTTTCCGCTTAACAATTCATTGATGCTTACACCAAATAACTCACTCATCGCAAGAAGCGCCTCCGCTGGCGGTAGATAGGTGCCGGTCTCCCATCTGGATACAGTCTTGTTGGTCACTCCCAGTTTTTCGCCAAGCTGTTCCTGCGTAAGTTTTTGTTTTTTTCTGAGTTCCGCTATAAAATTTCCAATCTTAATCAAATCCATCTGTGTCACCTCCTGAATTATGATAACAATCCGAAGCTTTCTTGTCTTTCCCACAGACCGCGAATCGTTGGACATTCCCTATTTTCTGCCGCGGACAACGAGCAAAAGGATTGCCAGAACAAAAAACAATCCCCCCATTCCAAGCAGCACCCATCCGCCAATCCCATCTGTCGATATGGATATCCTTGAGAACAAAAATGAAAGCATCAATAAAAGTGCTGCCACGATCAACCATAGTTTCTTCTTTTGCTTCATTCGCATCACTCCCACTTTTTCCACACATCCGGCTGATAACCAAGCGTCGACTGCTTTCCGTTTCGAACCACCGGAGTCTTAATTACCTGCGGATTTTCAAGCACCTTTTCCAGCTTGTCTTCATCCGCAATATATTGAATCAACGCAAGCAGATCCTTGTCCTTTCCGTCCCAGTTGATCATGTTTTCAAGACCACCGTTCACCTGCGCAACGGAATTAAATTCGCCCTTACTCATCCCCTTAGCCTGCATATCGATAAACTGATACTTGATGCCACGCTCCTTGAAAAAGCGCTCTGCTTTCTTTGTATCGTTACATTTTTTCGTTCCGAAAATTTGAATATTCATGGAATCGCCTCCTTTACCCTTAAAAAAGTTTTCGCATACCACCACAAGTTGCTCCACACAGACATGAATCCCCGTTTCTTCATAAACTTCTCTTTTTTTGGTAAACCCTTTTTACACATCCCGGAACACTTTCTTCTTTTATCATATAACAATCCAATATTCCAAGGCAACCAAATCTGCAAATTCGTGGTTATCGTGATCAGATTGGTTTTCTAAAACGGATGATACTGGATGATAGATTTCTTAAGTTGTATTTTGGGTATACAGCGAGTTTTTCCCGTCTATATATCCTTTGGGGTCTTTTGATTTGGGTATAACAGCAGAATTTTCGTTGCTTATACCCTTTTCACTGTCGTTCGATACTTTTTTGTATTTGAGGAAACAGTGAACTTATACCGTAAAGTTGTTATTCCAGTTTGGGATACAAACCAATACCCAAACCGACATTTGCCGAAGATGGTGCTTATTAATCAGAGACTTATTTTACAGTCACTCTCTTACAAATTTTGCTTGTTCGCTAACGCTACACATAAAATAAATCACGCGCGGTGAAATCTTACATTTACTTGTAAAATAACACCGCGCGTCAACTTTCATTATCTACTATGGGGCAAATTTTTGGCGTGCATCAGATATGATATTTTCAATACACAGATAGCGGATAGAAAAAAGTAAAAAAGAAAATTAGCAGTAGTATTCTAAATGTTCAGGACTTTGGATGATTTTAATGACCAACCTTTTCATGCTACAGGCATCGGAGCCATACTTATTTTTGAAGGACAAAATGTCAACTGCTTCGGGGTTCCATTTTGCTCGCTAATAGCGCAGGCAAAACAGATTGTAGATGTCTATCTGAAATAGAGCCCGAAGTTAACTTGACATTTTTCCTGAACAAAATAATCGTATGGTTCGATGCCGTAACTCTGAGAATTTTCCAATCATTGAAATCGTTCAAAGTCCGTCGGCTAAAAAAACTTACTGCTAATTTTCTATCGTTACTTTATCATCCGGTATCGTCCGTTTTAGAAAGCCAATCTGATCCATGGCAAACCCGTATTTATTTTGCCGAAAGATACTCATCAATACCCTTCGCAGCAGCCTTGCCTGCACCCATTGCAAGAATTACGGTAGCGGCACCTGTTACGGCATCACCACCTGCGAATACGGCAGCCTTGCTGGTTGCACCGTTCTCCTCGGAAGCCACGATACACTTGCGGCGGTTTGTCTCAAGACCAGCTGTGGTAGAAGAAATCAGTGGGTTCGGAGAAGTACCGAGTGACATGATAACCGTGTCACAATCCATCTCATACTCAGAACCAGGAATCTCAACCGGGCTTCTTCTTCCGGAAGCATCCGGCTCACCAAGTTCCATCTTAATGATGCGGACGCCCTTAACCCAGCCGTTCTCATCAACAAGGATCTCTGTCGGGTTCTCAAGGAGATCAAATATGATGCCCTCTTCTTTTGCGTGATGTACTTCTTCCTTACGTGCAGGAAGTTCTTCCTCACCACGACGATATACGATATGGACTTCAGCGCCGAGACGGAGTGCGGTTCTTGCAGCATCCATTGCTACGTTACCGCCGCCGACAACGACAACTTTCTTTCCTCTTGAGATCGGAGTCTCATATCCATCCTTGAATGCCTTCATCAGGTTATTTCTGGTCAGGAACTCATTTGCAGAGAATACGCCGTTCGCCTGCTCGCCAGGAATTCCCATAAATCTAGGAAGTCCGGCTCCGGAACCGATAAATACAGCCTCGAAACCTTCTTCCGCCATCAGCTCGTCAATCTTAACCGACTTTCCGATCACAACGTTCGTCTCAATCTTAACACCAAGGGACTTAACGTTCTCGACTTCCGCAGCAACAACCTTGTCCTTTGGAAGACGGAACTCAGGAATACCATAACTTAATACTCCACCGGCCATATGAAGCGCCTCGAAAATCGTAACATCATAACCAAGCTTTGCAAGGTCTCCGGCACAGGTAAGACCTGCAGGGCCGGAACCGATGACAGCAACCTTATGTCCGTTTGGCTCAGCTGTCTTCTTAGGCTTGATTCCATTCTCTCTTGCCCAATCCGCTACAAAACGCTCAAGCTTACCGATTGCAACCGGATCTCCCTTGATTCCGCGGATACACTTGCCCTCACACTGGCTCTCCTGTGGACATACACGTCCGCAGACTGCAGGAAGTGCGGATGACTCTGAGATGATCTGATAGGCAGCCTCAAAGTTACGCTCCTTCACCTGTGCGATAAATGCCGGAATATTGATAGAAACCGGGCATCCTTTCATACACTGGGCATTCTTACAATTTAAGCAACGGGAAGCCTCAGCTACTGCCTCCTCCTCGTTGTATCCATAACATACTTCTTCAAAGTTCGTTGCACGAACCTTAGGCTCCTGCTCACGAACCGGTACTCTTACCATTGCATCCATTATTTGTCACCTCCGCAATGACCACAACCACCGTGGTGGGTGTCGCCTTCTTCATATGCAAGCTTTGCACGGCCTTCTTCTGTCTTGTACTGCTGCTGACGCTTCATAGCCTGATCAAAGTCAACGAGATGTCCGTCGAACTCCGGTCCGTCAACACATGCAAACTTGACCTCTCCGCCAACCATAAGACGGCATGCGCCACACATTCCCGTACCGTCAACCATGATCGGGTTCATGGAAACGATCGTAGGAATCTCAAGCTTCTTGGTCAGAATGGTAACAAATTTCATCATGATCATCGGTCCGATGGCTACACATACATCGTAGTGCTTTCCCTCGCCGACCAATGCCTCAAGCTGCTGGCATCCGTTTCCGTGGAATCCGTATGATCCATCGTCCGTTGTCACATAAACATTGCCAGCTACAGCTTTCATCTCATCTATGTAGAATAAGAGATCCTTTGTTCTTGATCCCATGATAACATCGGCATCGATACCATGCTCATGTAACCATTTTACCTGTGGGTATACCGGTGCGGTTCCAAGACCTCCGGCGATAAATACGATGTTTTTCTTCTTGGTTTCCTCAAGGTTTTCTTCCTGACAAAGCTCAGAAGGACATCCGAGCGGTCCTACAAAATCCTCAAGTGCATCACCCTCGTTCAAGCTCATCATACGCTCGGTTCCTGCGCCAATGGTCTGCACAACGATGGTAACGGTCTCCTTTACTCTGTCATAATCACAGATTGTAAGTGGAATACGCTCTCCCACTTCATCTGTCTTTGCGATAATAAACTGTCCCGGCAGACACTCCTTGGCAACACGTGGTGCCTTAATATCCATAAGGATAATGTTGTCCGCAAGTGTTTCCTTTCGAACGATTGGATACATAATTCTCCTCCTAGTGTTTTCTAATCCCTCGTAAATCTACGCTATTTCAATCATATCGAAAAAGCGTATCATTGTCAAAGAATAAATATACATTCCTTCCATAACTATACGTTATGAGAAATAAACAAGTTCATCTTCCGGTTTTTCTGCTTTCTCGATGGAAATCGGATACAGCACCGGTCCTTTGCCCTTGTACTCGCGTGCGAACTCTACACGCACCTCTGCGGTAATATCGATCCACGACTTATGTGGAATCTCATTCTCCCTGTCGTACTTGCACTTAAAACCAATGAAAGTCACGTCCTCGATACAGCAGGTCATTGCAAATCTTCCCGGTACGAAAACGCCTTTTTTCAGCTTATCCGGATTGTACACAAGTGCGCGGAACTTGACCTTCTTATGATCGTATTTCTTATAGTTATCCATCGCATCCATATACCAGATTGCGTAGTCTGCATCAGATAACTCGATCACATCCTGATTGATATCAAACGGAAGCTCCTCCGGACGCTCATCGATTGTGCCGTCCTTGCGCTCATAGACGATCTGTGCCTTACGGTTGATTGCCTTGATGCTGCGACGGAGATGCCCTCTGTCTGTGTCATCATCCGTACGATTGAAGATGACAACATCACTTGAGAATACCTGTTCCTGCATCATCGCGCGCATGTTGTTCATATACATGTCAAATGTGGTGGAATCCACGGTTGCAAGTGACTGGACGATCACCCATCCTTTCGGAAGATCCGCCTCAAGCAGCTTATCCATTCCCCAGGTTCCATTGTACTCGATAAACACCTGCTCCGGGAGATAAGAATCCTGAATCTCCTGCAGCTTTGCCGGTGTAAACTCTTCCTCGGAATCGATGGTAACCAGTTTAAAGTTGACCGTAGCAAGCTTTGCCTCGTCATACTCCTTATCTCCATCCTCACACATGATGATGATACCCTTGGCGCCGTCCCCGAACTCATTTTCAAAAAGCGTCTCCTCTACAAGAGATGTCTTGCCGCTGTCCATGAATCCGGTAAATACATATACTGGAATTTCCTGTGCCATATAATACTCCTTGTCTCATTGATTGCAATTCAGCCTCATCCATACTCTTTTTTGTAGTCGGGCAATCGACTGAATCATTCCTGTGTTTTTATGCCAGACCGAACAATTCCTCAAGCTCATGCTCATGAATTTCGGTACCGATTACTACAATACGTCCGGTGTAATCCGGCTCACCCTCACGAATCTCATACTCGCCCGGAACCATATCAAAGTAGATCCAGCTTCCGTCTGTGCTCTCAACCATTCCCTTGGAACGAAGGATATTGTCAGACTCTACGAAACCTTTGAGGATCTCCTCAATCTTAGACTTCTCGAACTTGTGCGGAGTCTCTTTTCCCCAGCTTGTGAATACATCATCTGCATGATGGTGATGATGATGCTCGTGGTCATGGTCGTGACATCCACAGGTGCAGTTCTCTCCGTGCTCATGATGATGTTCATGCTCCTCGTGATCGTGATCATGGTGGTGATCATGTTCCTCATGGTCGTGATCATGGTGGTGATCATGCTCCTCATGGTCATGATCATGATGGTGCTCCTCGTGGTCGTGATCGTGATGGTGCTCATGTTCCTCATGGTCATGATCGTGATGATGATGCTCATGCTCGTGTTCTTCCTCATCCTGTGCATGACGAGCCTCTGCAAGCACCTTCATCTCAAGGTTGTCCTGTCCTTCCATAACCTTAAGGATCTGCTCGCCTCCGATTGCAGCCCAGTCCGTTGTGATAATTGCAGCATTCGGATTCAGCGTCTGGATCTGCTTTACACAGAACTCTAACTGCTCCGGTGTTGCATTCTGACTGCGGCTTAAAATAACCGTGGTCGCATACTCGATCTGGTTGTTGAAGAACTCACCGAATGCTTTCATCTGTTTGCTTGCTTTCAGCGCATTTACAACAGTAACCAAAGCGTTAAGCTTGACATCCTGCTCCTTCTCGATATCGATCACCGACTTCATAACATCGGATAACTTGCCGACTCCGGATGGCTCGATCAAGATACGATCCGGATGATACTTTGTAATCACTTCATTTAAGTTCTTACCAAAGTCACCCACGAGTGAACAGCAGATACAACCGGAGTTCATCTCTGTAATCTGGATGCCTGCATCCTTTAAGAAACCTCCGTCGATACCAACCTCACCAAACTCATTCTCGATCAGAACGATCTGCTCTCCTTTGAAAGCCTCATCGATCATCTTCTTAATAAAAGTAGTTTTACCAGCTCCTAAGAAACCTGAAATAATGTCAATCTTTGTCATAATAGATCTCTCCTTTTCTATATTTATAGGGCAGCTACACAAATTGTAAGCTGTATTCTTTTGTAACATTGCACTACAACCTTATATTTTACACGGAATGTCAAGCTTTTGCAAATATAAGATACTTCCAGAATCGATTTCGCGGATGTATGGGAAATTTTGAATCAATGCATCCCAAACTTACGCATGCATATGATACAGTTTCTCGTACAATCCTCCCTGTGCCAGAAGCTCCTCATGTGTTCCGGACTCCGCGATACCGTCCTCCGTCAACACAAGAATCTTCTCAGCGTTCTGAATGGTCGTCAGACGATGCGCGATCACAAACGTTGTGCGGTTCTTCGCCAGCTTCTCAAGCGAATCCTGCACCACTTTCTCACTTTCATTGTCCAAAGCCGAGGTCGCCTCATCGAAGATCAGGATCGGCGGATTTTTCAAAAATACGCGTGCGATCGACAAACGCTGCTTCTGACCACCAGAAAGCTTGATACCTCTCTGTCCGATATCCGTATCATATCCATCCGGGAAAGCCATAATGAACTCATGCGCATTCGCATTCTTTGCCGCCTCAATGACTTCCTCACGCGTTGCGCCCGGCTTACCATACTGAATATTTTCGAAGATTGTGCCGGCAAACAGATACACATCCTGCTGTACCATTCCGATTTGATCACGCAGGCTTTTTAACGTCACGCTGCGGATATCTCTGCCATCGATCATAATGCGTCCGCCCGTCACATCATAAAAACGCGGGATCAACGAGCAGAGTGTTGTCTTTCCGGCTCCCGATGAACCGACAAGTGCCATATACGCCCCCGCCGGGACCTTGAGATTGATGTGGTTCAACACATTCTCCTGATTGTCCTTATATTGGAATGATACGTTATCAAACTCGATCTCGCCTTTTACCGTACCAATAGGTGTTGCATCCGGCGCGTCCTCGATGTCCGGTCTGATATTCATGATCTCCTGAAAACGCTCAAATCCGGTATAACCATTCTGAAACTGTTCCGTAAAATCAACCAAAGTACGGATCGGATCGGTAAAAACTCCGATATATAAAAGGAATGTCACAAGATCCGTCATATCTACACGACCATATGCGATCAGTACCGTTCCGACAAGGATCACACTTACCTGAATCATCGTTGTAAAGACACCCACGCCAGCCTGAAAGCTCCCCATATAATGGTAACTATTTTTCTTCGCTGCTAAGAATCCATCGTTTCCGACACGGAACTTTTCATTTTCGATATCCTCGTTTGCAAACGATTTTACAACACGAATACCGGACAGGTTATCCTCGATCTGCGCGTTAATATCCGCAATCTTGATACGGTTATTACGGAACGCACGCCGCATCTTCTTATTTAATAGAAACGCAAAAGCAAACATAAACGGAAGCACCGCAAACGCAGCCAAAGCCAGCCATCCGTTGATGTTTACAAGGATCACAAACGCTCCTGCAATCTTCAAAACCGAGAGAATGATATTCTCCGGACCATGGTGCAAAAGCTCTGTGATATCAAACAGATCGGACGTAATACGACTCATCAGCTGTCCGACCTTCGCATCATCATAAAACGAAAATGACAGCTTCTGCATATGTCCAAACAGTTCCGCACGCATGTCATACTCCATCTTTGCACCCATCACATGTCCGTAGTTTCCGATAAAAAAACGGCTGTAGCAGTCAATTGCAAGAAGCGCAGCCAGACCGATTCCAATATAGGTAATCTGTCTTATAATCTCATCTGCCGGAAGATAGATCAGCGTTGAAGTTACATAGCGTACAACAAGCGGAATCGTCAGCGCGACCGCCGCAGAGAGCGTTGCAAAAAACATATCTGCCCAGAATATTTTTAGGTATGGCTTATAGTAGCCCATCATTTTTTTCAGATTTTGATTCATAATTTTCTCACCTTTCCTCGCGGTTATAAAATCAACTATCCTCATTTCAAACTGCCTAAATATTCTAACAACGATTTTACGCCTTGTCAAAAACTTATGAAAGTTTTATCATAAAAAGCACATTAGGAGTATCACATCTTATGATAAGGAGATTTTACAATGACCGTAAAAGAACAATACAACAAAACTCTGGCAGATACACTGATCCAGAATCTTAAGAAACGTCAGATCGAAGGATTCTACTGTGCAACCATAGAAGAAGCCAAAGTTAAGGCACTCTCCTTCGTTGCAGAAGGTGCAGCCGTTGCATTCGGAGGTTCCATGACACTCGCAGAAAGCGGTATCCTGGATGCGCTCCGCGCCAAAAGCGACATTCATCTGATTGACCGCAACAATGCAAAGACCCCGGAAGAAACAAAGCAGATGTACCGTGACGCATTCTCTGCCGACACTTACTTTATGAGTACCAATGCAATCACCCTCGACGGTGAACTCATCAATATCGATGGCAACGGCAACCGTGTCGCCGCACTCATCTACGGACCGGATCAGGTGATTATCGTTGCCGGACTCAATAAAGTTACCGCAAACGTAGAGGACGGTATCCACCGCGTCAGAAACTGTGCAACGCCGCCGAACTGCATCCGTCTTAATAAAAAGACACCTTGTGCGGCAACTGGAAGATGTGCCGACTGCCTCTCACCGGAAGGCATCTGCAACCAGATTGTAATCACACGACGAAGTGGAAACCCTGACCGCATCAAAGTCATTCTCATCGGAGAATCACTCGGATATTAAAAAACACCCCTGGGAAAATCCCAGGGGTATTTAAATACATACTAGTTGTATTTTCTTTTTCTAGCAGCTTCAGACTTCTTCTTACGCTTTACGCTTGGCTTCTCGTAATGTTCTCTCTTACGAATCTCCTGCTGAATACCAGCCTTTGCGCAGTTTCTCTTGAAACGGCGTAATGCGCTATCTAAAGTCTCGTTTTCTTTTACGATTACACTAGACATTCTACACCTAACCTCCCTCCAGTTGCGTATTGTGCATCAACTGTAAGGTAATCTTAATTGCACTATCGATTATTTTAGCAAATTATCGCGATTTGTCAATAGGTTTTAACAACTTTGATCAAATTTGATAATTTTTTACTTTAACATTCCCTCTAATGCGCTTGCAGCCTCTGCGATTGCATCCGGAATACCGGCTGGGTTCTTGCCTCCGGCCTGTGCCATATTCGGACGTCCGCCGCCGCCACCGCCGACCTTACCGGCGATTGCCTTAATGAGGTTGCCTGCATGCGCGCCCTGCTTCATCGCTGCATCGGTTGCCATCGCGATCAGGCTGACCTTGCCGTCACACTCGGAAGCGATCACAACAACGCCTTCGCCAAGCTTCTCCTTCAGCTGATCACCGAGATCACGCAGTCCATTCATGTCAACACCTGCAACGCTTGCAGCAAGAAGCTTCACACCCTTCACTTCCTGTACCTGATCCATAACATCGCCAAGTGCATCCTTGGCAGCTTTACTCTTAAGTGACTCATTCTCACTCTGTAAAGCTTTCAGTTCAGCAGTCAGATGCTCAAGTCGCTCTGCAAGATTAGCCGGAGTGGACTTCACAACCTTAGCGGCTGCCTCAAATTCCTCTTCCATCTTCTTATAATAAGCAAGTACGTTGTCACCGGTCAATGCCTCGATACGGCGCACTCCTGCTGCGACACCGCTCTCCGAAAGGATCTTGAACGCCTTGATATCTGCGGTATTCTTTACATGAGTACCACCACAGAATTCCTTGGAAAAATCGCCCATCGATACGACACGAACCGTCTCGCCGTACTTTTCTCCGAAGAGAGCCATCGCACCGGTCTTCTTTGCCTCATCAACGGTCATAATATCGGTTGTTACCGGAATCGCCTCGTTGATCTTCTCATTGACCATATCCTCAACCTTTTTAAGTTCTTCCGGTGTCATTGCTGCAAAATGCGTAAAGTCAAATCTTGTACGCTCGCTGTCCTGGTAAGAACCGGCCTGCTCAACATGTGTTCCTAAAACTTCACGAAGTGCTTTCTGCATCAAATGTGTTGCGGAATGGTTTGCACAGGTCTGTGCACGAAGCTTCACATCCACAACAAGCTCTACTTTCTCGCCAACACGAATCATGCCGGATACCATATGTCCGATATGTCCGTATTTGCCACCGAGAAGCTTGATGGTATCTTCCACTGCGAACTCACCGTCCGCGGTGCGGATGATACCCTTATCGCCCTGCTGACCACCCATGGTAGCATAGAACGGAGTCTTGTCCACGATGATGGTTCCGTTATCTCCGTCAGAAAGAGCATCCACGAGCTCACTCTCGGTTGTCATGACGGATACGTTGGACTTGTATGTCAGGTTATCATATCCAACGAATTCGGTTGTGATCGCCGGATCAATCTGCTCATAAACCGTTGCATCTGCACCCATGTAGTTTGTCACTTTACGGGCACTTCTTGCTTTCTGTCTCTGTTCCTCCATGCAGGCCTTAAACTCTTCATCATTGTAAGAGAATCCCTTTTCCTCAAGGATCTCCTCTGTTAAGTCTACCGGGAATCCATAAGTATCGTATAACTTAAAGGTATCGGCTCCGGATAATTCCTTCCTGCCTTCTTTTTTCATCTCATCCATCAGATCCGAGAGAATTGCAAGTCCCTGATCGATTGTCTTATTAAACTTCTCCTCTTCCTGTGTCAGTACCTTGAAGATGAAGTCTTTCTTCTCCTCAAGCTCCGGATATCCGTCCTTACTCTCATTGATAACGGTTTCTGAAAGCTTGGCAAGGAATAATCCGTCAATACCGAGCATCTTTCCGTGGCGGGCTGCACGACGGATCAGACGACGCAGAACGTAGCCTCGTCCTTCGTTACTTGGCATAACACCATCCGATACAAGGAATGTTGACGAACGGATATGGTCTGTGATCAGACGGATCGATACATCATCCATCTCATCTACCTGATACTTCTTACCGGACATCTCACAGATCTTGTCACGGATAGCCTTCATCGTATCAATGTCGAATACAGAATCCACATCCTGCATAACAACAGCCAGACGCTCCAGTCCCATACCGGTATCAATATTCTTCTGAGCCAGCTCGGTGTAACCACCCTTGCCGTCTCCCTCAAACTGTGTAAATACATTGTTCCATACTTCCATGAAGCGGTCACAGTCACAGCCTACCTTGCAATCCGGCTTGCCACATCCGTATTTTTCTCCACGGTCGTAATAGATCTCGGAACAAGGTCCGCAAGGTCCTGCTCCATGCTCCCAAAAGTTATCACACTCTCCGGTTTCCGGATCACGATAAAAGCGTGTAATACGGTCTCCCGGCACACCGACTTCCTTTGTCCAGATATCGTATGCCTCATCATCCTCTCCGTAGATAGATGGATACAGACGATCTTTCTCAAGACCGAGAACCTCTGTTAAAAATTCCCAAGACCAAGCGATCGCCTCATGTTTAAAATAATCACCGAAAGAGAAGTTACCAAGCATCTCGAAAAATGTAAGGTGACGTGCTGTCTTACCTACGTTCTCGATATCACCGGTACGCACGCACTTCTGGCATGTTGTCACACGTCTTCTCGGTGGAATCTCCTGTCCTGTAAAATATGGCTTCAGTGGCGCCATTCCCGCATTGATGAGCAATAAGCTGTTGTCATTGTGCGGTACTAATGAAAAGCTCTTCATTGCAAGATGTCCCTTGCTCTCAAAAAAGTTCAGGTACATCCGGCGCAGCTCATTTACGCCATAACTCTTCTTCATTACTAGTTCCTCCAAACCCGGTTCTTACGACCGATTGTTTTTTATTTTTTACCAGGTGTCTCCTGATATATAAAACACGCGAAAACGTGCTTTTATTTATCTGTTGCCGATTCTACTGTATTCTCAGCCCTTAAAGCAGCTGCCTTTGCATCCTTCTTTCTGCGAAGTCTGACACCGACAAACCCCCCGAGTCCGCCAATCGCTGCCAATACAACCATGATCAACAGATACTGCAAAACACACATAAAAAAGTCTCCAACCATACCACTACCTCCTAAACTACTATATTATAAATGAACTGTTTGCAAAATTCAATATCTAACCACGCGTTACATCTCTCCAAACGGGAAAACCTGGTTTTCACGCTCGATTTCGATCAGGCGGTTCGCCATTCCAAGATTGCTGATCCGCTTCTTGTAATCCTTCACGCCCTCATATTTCTGCCACATATGCATCGGGAATACAAACTCCGCATCCGTATTCTTCAGGAAGAAATCCAGCCCGTTAAACTGGTACTCGCCAAGTCTTGGATCCGCCGGAACGAATGCGATATTGATCGGCTTTCCGCTGAGTTTTCGGATTTCATGCTGATACGCACGTTTCATCTTGCCGTTGATCAGCTCGCCTACGCCTTCCATCTTCCAATCGCTTAAGTCGCCCGCGTGGAACAAACTGACTCCGTTCGTTGTTACATAGAAAGCAACTCCGACATCCGTTGAAGTCAGTGTGCGGATTTTCAGATCATCGATCTCATATTCCTTCTCCGGTGCAACAAATGTCACTTTTTCACGAACCTTCGGGTCAATCCCGTGTTTTCTCAGAAAATTCGGACTGATGCGTATGTCCTTCGATAAAATATAATGAATATTCTCATACTGCTCCGCCATCCGCAGGATATCCATATCAAAATGATCCTGATGCTTGTGGCTGGCAAACATATAGATCTTCGTATCCGGCTCATAGGTCGGAAGCTTTCCGTGGAATGTATATCCATTCACACGATCCCCGTTAAAGTAATCAAAGATCAGCACCTTGTCATCCACTTCCACAAGAAAGCAGCTGTGATGTATAAAAATTACCTGCATGTTCTTCCAATCTCCTTTATCAAAGCAGTAATAAGTGCCTTAAACTTCGGTGCCGCAGCATCCGCCGACTTCTGCACTTCTTCGTGTGATAACGGTTCCGGCGAGATACCGCACGCCAGATTCGAGATGCAGGAGATTCCTACGATCTGCATTCCCATATGGTTGGCTGCAACCGCCTCGCATGCCGTACTCATTCCTACCGCATCGGCTCCCAGAATGCGTGCCATCGCGACCTCCTGCGGCGACTCGTATGCCGGTCCCGTAAACTGCAGATAGGTTCCTTCCTTTAGATCAATGCCAAGTTCACTGGCGCATTTTCTTGCAGCAAGGATCAGCTTCCGGTCATAGATCTCACTCATATCCGGAAAACGTGCCCCAAGTTCATCGATGTTTGGTCCGATGAGCGGAGAAGGCACGAAACTTGCGATCTGTCCCGTAATCAGCATCAGATCTCCTGCGTGCATTCCCTGCTGTATTCCTCCGGCTGCATTGGTCAGAATCAGTGTCTTTGCGCCGAGCAGCTTCATCAGACGTGTCGGAAGCACCACATCGGTCATCGGATACCCCTCATAATAATGCACACGTCCCTGCATGCAGACAACCGGCATATCATCCACATAACCAAAAATAAACCGACCGGCATGTCCCACAACCGTCGAAACCGGAAAGCCTTCGATATCGTGATAGTCAATCGTTTTTTCCACACGAATATTCTCTGCGTAATCACCGAGTCCCGAACCGAGCACCAGCGCAACCTCCGGCACAAAATCCGTCTGTGCCCGCACGCTCTCATAACATCTTTGCAACTTATCATATACTTCGCTCATTTTATTCTTCTCCTTATCACCGGTTCTCATTTTCCGGTGCATCACTGCTTTTATTATAACAGAAACCGTCACAGAATCCAACGAAGTTATCTTCTCAATCACTCCCATCCACAACAATTGTAGCAATCAATTTCGTTGCATTACAGATTCAACTCGTGAACCGTCTTTCGATAGATGTAAATAAAGTAAATAACTTCCGGAATGCCTGTAATCAGCCACGATACCCCATACAGCAGATAGATCGATGTCGTCGTGCCGAAAGCCGCAAATACCGTGTAGATCCATACAATACGGAACACGCACGAACCGAGTATCATAATGATCGTCGGAACAACCGTTTTGCCGAGCGCACGCGTCGCCGCAGTCGTACAATCCATCGCCGCAGACAACCAATAGCACGACGCCATGATCACAAGGCGATCAACCCCCGCATCAATGACCGCTTTGTCGTTTGCAAAAAGTCCGAGGAACTGATGGCTGAAAATCACAAGAAACATTCCTGCAACAACAGCGATCAGCGTTGAATACAACAGACTGATCAGATAGCTGTTGATCACACGTTTCTTATTTCTTGCGCCGAGATTCTGTCCCATAAATGTGCCACATACGGTATAGAATGCCGCCATAATATCGTAGACCAGATTATCCGCATTCATCGCGGCAGAATTGCCGGAAACAACCGTCGCACTAAACGAGTTGACACCACTTTGCACAAACAGATTTGCCACACTGTAAATCATATACTGAAATGCAGACGGAACACCAATCTGCAGGATGCGTTTCGCTTTGTGCCCGGTCAGACGCATCTCTCCCCAGCGAAGCCGGTAGATTTCATGACTGCCAAACAGATCTTTCAGAATCAGAAACGCCGAAACATACTGCGAGATGGCCGATGCCAAAGCCACGCCCCGGACATCAATTTTTAAAACAATCACAAAAAACAGATTTAAGATGACATTAAGCACACCGGCGATCGACAGATATATCAATGGCTTCTTGGTGTTGCCGCCAGCGCTGAATACCGCATTACCGAAATTATAGAGTGCGAGCGCCGGCATTCCCAGAAAATAAATATGCAGATACGCCACAGCACCCTCAATCAATTCGTCCTTCGTATGAAGTATCACCAGAATATTTCTCGCAAAGACCACTCCAACCAGTAAAAGAAGAAGTCCCGCGATCAGACTGATAACCCCTGCAGTATGCACCGTCTCCGACACATCCTTCTTCGATTTCGAACCGATTGCAAGCGCCGTCAACACATTGATGCCTCCGGCAAGTCCCATCGGCACGGCAAGAAAAAGTGTCAAAAGAATCGCTGTAGAACCGACCGATCCGAGCGCATTCGCGCCCGCAAATTTACCTACCACTGCAATATCCGAAAGATTAAACAGAACCTGCAAAAGGTTCGACAACATAAGTGGAAGGCTCAAAAACAAAATCTGTTTTGGCAGCCTTCCAACCGTTAAATCATTACTTTTGTTACTCATAAAATTCACCCTTAGTTTTCGTCGATTTTACAATCATATACCCATTTTTGTCCATCGGCAAGTGGTTCGCCATAAAATTTCTTTTCAAATTTCAAATGCCATGATAGAATTATAAATACGCTTTGCCAATTCGTCATTTCAAGATATTTGTAATGCAATGCAAACGTATCAATTATGCAGCAAACATCCCCATAAAGCGAGGTAATTATGAGTATATTAAATGTAGAGCACTTAAATCATGGATTTGGCGACCGCGCGATCTTAAAAGACGTCACCTTCCGCCTTTTAAAAGGCGAGCATGTCGGCTTTGTCGGAGCCAACGGCGAAGGTAAATCCACGTTTATGAATATTATCACCGGACACTTACAACCGGATGAAGGTAAGATTGAATGGGCGAAAAACATCCATGTCGGCTACTTAGACCAGCATGCCGTATTGGAAAAAGGCCAGACCATCTATGATGTCTTAAAAGGTGCATTCGCTTCTCTTTTTGAACTGGAAGAAAAAATGAATACGATCTGCGATCACATGGGCGACGCCTCACCGGAGGAGCTTGATGCCATGATGATAGAACTCGGTGAAATTCAAGACACCTTAGACTCCCACGATTTCTATATTATCGATACGAAGATCGAGGAAGTTGCCCGCGCACTAGGACTGACCGATATCGGATTAGAACGCGATGTCACGGAACTCAGCGGTGGTCAGCGAACCAAAGTTCTGCTTGGCAAGCTGCTTCTTGAGAAGCCGGATATCCTGCTTCTCGATGAGCCGACCAACTATCTGGATGAATCACATATTGAATGGTTAAAACGCTATTTAAATGATTACGAGAACGCATTCATCCTGATCTCACACGATATTCCGTTCCTCAACAGTGTCATCAATCTGATCTATCATATTGACAATGGAGAACTCACGCGCTATGTCGGAAACTACGACGATTTCATGCGCGTCTATGAAGTGAAAAAAGCGCAGCTGGAAGCCGCCTACAAGAAGCAGCAACAGGAAATCAATGAGTTAAAAGACTTCGTTGCCCGCAATAAAGCCAGAGTTGCAACAAGAAATATGGCGATGTCCCGCCAGAAGAAGCTCGACAAGATGGATGTCATCGAACTTGCCGCTGACAAACCGAAGCCGGAATTCCAATTTCTGGAAGCGCGCACACCATCCAAGTTTCTCTTTGAAACGAAGGATCTTGTGATCGGCTACGACGAACCACTTTCCCGCCCGTTAAACCTTGTGATGGAACGTGGTCAGAAGATTGCGATGATCGGTGCCAACGGAATCGGAAAGACAACCCTGCTCAAAAGCATCATGGGCTATATCAAACCATACTCCGGCAGCTCGCACCTTGGCGATTATCTGTATCCGGGTTATTTTGAGCAGGAGAAAAAATACGAGACTAACATTACCTGTATCGAAGAGATCTGGAACGAATTTCCAGCCATGAACCAGTATGAAGTGCGCTCCGCCTTAGCCAAATGCGGACTGATGACGAAGCATATCGAAAGTCTGATGAAAGTATTAAGTGGCGGCGAACAGGCCAAGGTACGCCTCTGTAAGCTGATCAACCGTGAGACCAATCTTCTTCTGCTCGACGAGCCGACCAATCATCTGGACGTTGATGCTAAAGAAGAATTAAAACGTGCTCTCATCGCATACAAAGGAAGTATCCTTCTCATCTGCCATGAACCGGAATTCTACGAAGATATCGTAACAGATGTCTGGAATTGTGAAGAATGGACAACCAAGGCACTCTAAAGTGCCCTGATTGTCCATTCTTTTTGTTCCTATTTGCTCCATAATTCTATGTAAGAAACCTCTGCCGTCTCGCTTCTCCTACAACGTTGCCAGCAGTTCCTCGATCTGCAGCTGCGTTGCGGCAACCGATCCCTGAATCATCTTATCGCTTCCGCCACCTCTTGCAGACAGCTTTTCACGAAGCGTCGCCGCGATCTGACGGCAATCTTTATTTTTGCTTCCAACAATAAACTGATAACCGTTCTCATCGTTTCCGACAAATACCGCACTGATGCCTGCAAACTTCTCAACCAATCCATTCACCACACCACGCACAACCGGTGTCTCAAGATCTGCTTCAAACAGGATTGCATTCTCAGAATCCTCCGGTATTGCAGACACCTTATATTCCATCAGCTCCTGTTTTGCTGCAGCAAGCTGGTTCTTCATCGTCTGATTTGCACCTTTTAGTTTCTTCACATTATCAAGGATTGCATCCTGACTCGTACTGAATTCTGCCATCAGTTCTGTAATGATATCCGCTTTCTGGCGAAAAGCATCAAGTGCACGGAATCCGCAGAGAATGCTGACTCGCACACCACCCTTATAACTCTGCACATTCATAACCTTAAGACTTCCGATCTCTCCGGTTCTTCTCACGTGCGGTGCGCAGCAGGCACATACATCGTATCCCGGTATCGTCACGATACGGACCTGTCCTTCAATCTCGATCTTACTTCTGTAATCAAGTTCCTTTAATTCTTCTTTCGACGGATAACTCACTTCTACCGGAATATTCTCAATGATTGCCTGATTTACCTTTTCTTCAATCTCTGTGATCTCTTTTGGGGAGATCACACCGTTAAAGTCCATCGTGACAATAGAATCACTCAGATGAAATCCAACATTGTCATATCCAAATCGGTTATGTACGATTCCTGAGAAAATATGCTCTCCACTGTGCTGCTGCATGTTATAGAAACGATGCTTCCAATCCACAACGCCTTTTACTGTAGTACCAACGGTAAGAGGTGCAGCAAGCGTGTGCGTAATGACCTCATTCTTAATCTGTACATCGAGTACTTCCACACCATCGATAGTTCCCATATCCGGGCTCTGTCCGCCCTCCTCCGGGAAGAAAAGTGTCTGATCCAGCCACACCTGATAGACCCTGCCGTCTTTCTTTTCGACTTCCTCGCAGGCAAGAACCGTAGCCTCAAATTCTGTCTGGTATGCATCCGCATCATACAAGCGGATTGTCTTACTTAATTCCATTTTATACTCTCCTTCGTTGCATCCCGATTTATCTTTTGCCTGCGCAAAGCCAGCTTCCCCATTTGAGAAATTCTTCCTACTCACTTTCCGATAATCTCCGCCACATCAATAAACTGATACGGTGTCTGTTGGTATACGTAATAATTCAGCCAGTTCGCATACATGATATTACCATGAGACCTCCACTGAAGAAGTGGTCGCTTCGAATCATCATCATTTGGATAATAATTCGCTGGAATATGAATCGGCAGATCCTTCGCCTTGTCCCTCTTATACTCCGTGTCAAGCGTCATGCGATCATACTCCGGATGTCCCATCACGAAAATCTGGCTTCCGTCCTGATTCATCAGAAGGAATACTCCCGCCTCCTCAGATTCTGCAAGAATTGTCAGTTCATCATGTGCAAGAATATCCTCCTTGCGAATCTCCGTATGGCGCGAATGTGGCGCATAAAAATAATCATCAAAGCCTCTTACAAGCGGAATCTTACGGTTCATTACTTTATGCTTGAACACACCAAACATCTTCTCGTCAAGAATATGCTTTTGGATTCCATAGTGGTAATAGAGACCTGCCTGTGCCCCCCAGCACAGATGAAGTGTCGAAGTCACATGTTTCTTCGACCATTCCATGATTTCACAAACCTCTGGCCAGTAATCCACTTCTTCATACTCCATCAATTCCACCGGTGCTCCGGTAATGATCAAGCCGTCAAAATATTGCTTTTTAATCTCATCAAATGTCTGATAAAACTGATTCAGATGACTCTTGGATGTATGGGTAGACGCATGCGAAGCCGGAGCCATAAACGATACATCCACCTGTAACGGTGTATTGGACAATGAACGTAAGATCTGCAGTTCTGTGTCTTCCTTCAGCGGCATCAGGTTTAAGATCACAATGTTGATTGGACGGATATCCTGATGCATCGCACGATTTTCATCCATGACAAATATATTTTCCTGTTCAAGAATCTCCTTTGCAGGCAGATCACTCTGTGTTCTGATTGGCATTACTATTCTTCCTCACTTTCCGGTACTTCTACGAACGGACAAAATGTTCCACAAATGCGTCCTCCGAGAGAATCGGCACCCCTAAATCCTTCGCCTTACGGTTCTTCGACGAGTTGGATTCCACATCATTGTTGACGAGATAACTGGTTTTGCCGGATACACTTCCGGCAACTTTACCTCCCTGGCTCTCTACATAAGCCTTAAACGCATCACGATTTTTAAAATGATGCACATCGCCCGTGATCACAAATGTCAGCCCTGTGCATAATCCATCCGATGTATCAACAGGCTGAACATCCTCAATCTCTAATTCTTTCAGCAAATGTTCAAGAGACATTCGATTGTGCTCGTTTGTGTACCATTTCAGAATCGAATTGGATCGTTCCACGCCAATACCATCGATATCATCAAATCCGACACTCTCCTCCATTCTCTGTAAGAAAGCGTCAAAGCCGATCGTATTCACGATTTTCTTGGCAGCATCTGTTCCGATCAAAGGAATGCACAAGGCAAAAATAAAGTTCACCGGATGAACCTTCCGGCTTGCCTCGATGGAAGTATCCATATTGTGGACGGACTTCTCACCGAATCCCTCCATCTGGCTGATCACATCAAAATGCTCCCGCAGATGATAAATATCCGCGAACTCATGAATATACCCCTCGTTAATAAACTTTAGCATCGTCTGAATGGATAATCCATCAATATCCATTCCCCACTTGCTGACAAAACGCGTAAATTTCTTCACATTCTTGGCAGTACAGTCCGGATTGGTACAATGCAACGTCTTTGTTCCACTGTGCGAGCTGATCCGGATTTCTGTCGGTGCATGGCACACCGGACAAACCTTAGGGATCTCTACTTCTCCTCTTGCATCTTTTACCGCAATACATTTCGGAATGATTTTGTTTGCTTTAATGACTTCAAGCGTGCATTCTTTTCCAAGTCCCAGGCGCTCAATTTCACTGATATTACAAAGTGACGCACGGCTGACCGTCGTTCCCTCGATCTGCACCGGTTCAAATACCGCAACCGGTGAAATGGTCGATACCGCACATGACCACTCAATATAGGACAGCTTCGTCTCTACCGACTCATCCTGCCACTTGAAGGCAAATCCCGCACGTGTCGCATGATGTCCGGTCACACTGCCGGAAGAAGCATACTCCGTATCATCGTAGCAGATAACAAGTCCATCCACCGGAATGTCCATCTCACCATTTTCTACTTTTCTTGTCCATGCATCAATCGTCTCCGACAAATGTGCTGCGTCTGTCGCCTCCCGATCGACCACATCAAAGCCAAGCTCTGCAAGATAATCCATGCGCGCGCCCCAGGAAATCATAGGCTCATCGATATGCACAAGTGTGAAGGCATGAAAACACACATGGCGCTCCTTTACCTCTGCCGGATCATCCAGATTCAACGTTCCGGATGCGAGATTCCGTGGATTGGCGTATTTTTCGTCATCATCCTCGATCATATCGTTGATCAAAGCGAAATCCGTGTACGAAATTGCTGCTTCGCCTCGCACAACCATATGTCCCTTGTATTTGATCTTCTGTGGGAATCCACTGATTGCATTCTTAAGAAATGTAATATTCGTACCGATCGTTCCGTTGCCTCGCGTAAGAATCTTCGAAAGCTTTCCGTCATCATACGTCAGTACCAGAGTCAGACCATCCAGCTTCCAGGAAAGCCAGATTGGGCGCTCCCCTGCCCAGGCCCTAAGTTCTTCAATATTCTTCGTCTTGGCAAGTGATAAAGCCGGATACTCATGCTCCTCCTTCTCTCCACTTGCTTCTTCCTCGTAACCCGCTCTCTGTGTCGGGCTCTCAGGAAGCACATAGCCGGTCTCATTTTCGAGTGAAGCCAGTTCATCAAACAATGCATCCCACTCATAATTAGACATAATCTCATCCTGTCCGTTGTAATAGACAGACGATGCTTTATTTAATTGTTCTACAAGGGCTTCAATCCGTTTCTTTTTGTCTTCCATGTGTTCTCTCTCGATCTATATTTTTGTTCACAACCGTAAATGTTCCGTGCTTACTTATCTTTCCCGGTCGTGTCACTCCATTTTCCTTCCGGTTGCCTCCGTCTGTGCGATATGTCCCGGTTCTGTGTGTCGCATTCTTATCAGGATTCCAGTCGGAATCCGTGTTATTCTTACGCCCTGTTCCACGCTGTCCGAACTTCCGGTTGCGCTCATCGCGTGGCTTTCCGGTTGCGCGCACCGGCTGGTTGCTGGAGGATGCAATCAATTGCATCAGTCTTTTATATTCTTCCGGTGTCACATCACGATATTGTCCAGGTTCCAGATCACCTAGTTCGATATTCATAACACGAACACGTACTAGTTTCTGCACGCGGTATCCGAAATATTCGCACATTCGGCGAATCTGCCGGTTGAGTCCCTGGGTCAGGACAATGCGAAGCTGTCTCTTACCAATCTGCTCCACACGGCATTTTCTTGTCGTTGTATTCAGTTCCACAAGTGGAACCCCATTGGCAAGTCCATGGACAAAAGCATCTGTCACCGGACGATTCACCGTTACGATATATTCCTTCTCGTGCATATTTCCGGAACGCATCATCTTATTGACGATATCTCCGTTATTGGTCAGAAGAAGTAAACCTTCCGAATCCTTATCCAATCTTCCGACCGGATAGATGCGCTTCGGATAATCGATATAATCGATCACATTGTTTTTTTCTCGCTTCTCCGCCGTACAGACAATTCCCACAGGCTTATGAAAGGCGATCAAGATCATCTCTTCTTCCTTAGACACAGCCCGTCCCTGAAAGCAGACTGTCTGCCCTGCCTCAACCTTGTCTCCCATCCGGGCAATCCTGCCATCAATGGTTACATTTCCGGCTTCAATCTGCCGATCTGCTTCTCTTCGGGAACACACGCCCGCCTCACTTAAGAATTTGTTAATTCTAACTTCCACTAATAGATCCTCACGTGCAAAAACGCGGAGACCATTACAGCCTCCGCCATTCATTTTTATTTTACTTCTTTGAGCAGGTCACTCTTAATGTATCCGGTCTGTCCCTGGAACTTAACCTTGGTCCATTCTCCGGAAGTTCCAAGTTTCTTAAGTTTGACACCAACGTCAACCTTACCTAAGACTTCCGCATCTGTACTTGCCTTGGCACGTACATTACAGATATCCTTTGTCTTAACCTTGCCGGTCTTCTTGGTCTCTTTCTTAGAAGAATCATCCTTGGACGAATCGTCTGTCTTCGTATCATCCTTCGTCTTTACCGCATCCTGCTTGGTATCTGTCTGCTCACTATTTTCGGTACTGTCCGCTTTCTGTGTATCCTCAAGTTGTGTGCTGTCAGTGCTTTCCGTACCTGCCTGTGTATCATCGGTCTTGGATGCAGCGATCGTATCTCTCCAGTTGGAAATTACGGTTCTGAGTGTTCCGCCTACCATATTCGCAAGCTTGTCATCACTGGCTACCGCCTCATCATACTTCGTCTGTACCTGATTCTGTAACGCCTTAACTTCATCCGACTTCTCATAACTCAGCACAAGAGAATACAGATTCGCATCCAATTCATCCTCAAGGAATGTAAAATTAAATGCGGAATACACATTATTGATATAGAGATTTCCCTTGCCATCCCGTTCAACATAGAAGAAATCCATTCCCGGTGCCGGTGTATCCACCTCATAAAACTTGAGATCAAACACTGCCGAAACCAGATAAGAATCCTCCGTTGCTCCCGGCAGGGAATAACAGGTAATATTCTCATACTTCTCATAATAATCAGACAATGCACCGATGTAACTCTTCTCATCATCCGAGAACGGAGAAACAAAGCCTTCCATTGTCTCAGTATCGCCCGACGCATACGCATTATAATAATTTGTAATTAAATCAACCAGTTCCTGCGATGCATCCTTCTCAAGCTTACCATTTAATTCATATTCCGTTGCCGGCTGCGTGGACGAAATCTCGGTTCCACTCTGTGTATCAGCAACCTTCTGCTTCGGTCCTGTGCAGTTCACAAGTACAAGAACAAAAGCGATAAATAAGGCAGCTGCGCCGATATATCTTTTATTTTTATTCAAAAAAATCTTTGCATTGTCCGCAAAGTTATCTTGTTTTTCCATATATTTCTCCTTTTATACAGAGGTCATAAGGCATCCTCCCAGCTGTCGCTGGGACCCTCCTTACCGCAGTATGCAACCGGCGGGAATCGAACCCGCATCTCAGGAGTCGGAGTCCTACGTTCTATCCATTATACTACGGCTGCAAATGTATTAACTTTTGGAAAAAGTTAATATGTAGCGTCCGGTCTTCGCGAAGCGAACTTTCATGACCGGATGTTCCAATATGTGTTAACTTTTGAGAAAAGTCAACATATATAATATCATAACCGGCATTGTTCGTCAACAACGGCTGATACTCTTATGAAGGGTTCCAAGAAGTTGTTCAAGCTCTCCCATCGGAAGTTGTCCCGGTGCGCTGGCCTGCTCGCCGGCTCCAAATGTCACACAGGATCCAAAGAATTCTCCTGACACGCGTGAGATGGCTCCAAGCGCTCCCATCGACATCGTAATGAGTGCTTTATCTGGATATTTTTCATGGAAAGCATTCGTCTCTTCCAATAAATCAAGTACATCCTGCATAGACTGTGGCATAACCGCAAGCTTGACCACATCTGCGCCACTCTCACGGATCTGCTCAAGAAGCATACGGATGACGCCGCGCTCCGGTGTCTGCTCAAAATCATGGTGCGATGCGATCACATGCACACCCATTTCCTGAAGTATCCGAATCTCCTTTTCTGGTTTCTTTGCCTCAAAATATTCCAAGTCAATAAAGTCAACCACATCCGTCTCCGCTGCGACCTGATGGATATCAACAATTTCTTCCGGTTCTAAAACCATAAGTCCCCCTTGATTCTTAGAACGGAATGTATATACAAGAATTGTATCCTTAACGATCGGTTTTAATTCATCTAATACCTCACGGATTGCATTTGCACTTCGCACCTGTGCGAAAGCATCCACTCTCCACTCGATCATATCAACATGAAGCCACGCCAGACGCTTCGCTTCCTTTATAATTTCTTCCTTTGTTGTCGCCATAATCGGAACACAGACAAGCGGCTTTTCCTTGCCTAATACACGTCCCTTAATGCAAAGCAGATTCTCCATGATACTCCTCCCACCATAGACTTTTATCTATGCATAATTTTCGCAATCCAATGTGTTTTCATGTGATGAACTTTTTTAAGTATAACAGTTCCACCGATAAAAATAAAGGAATTACGGTGACAAAATTGACATTTTCAGCTTTTTCAATTAATATATCCGAGTGTATAAATATACTACAATTGATAAATACAAGGAGCAAGAAATGAGTTTTACATTTTTAAATCAACTACCAACTCCGGACGAGATCAAGCGCGACTATCCGCTTTCCCCGGAATTAAAAGAGTTAAAAAGGCAACGTGATGCCATGATTTCCGATGTAATCACCGGAAAAGACTCGCGTTTTCTTGTTATCATCGGACCATGTTCCGCAGACAACGAAGATTCTGTATGTGATTATGTCAGCCGACTGACCAAGATTCAGGAAGATGTCAAGGATCAGTTGATCATCATTCCTCGTGTATATACCAACAAGCCACGTACCACAGGCGAAGGCTACAAGGGAATCGCTTCCCAGCCTGACCCGGAGAAAGCACCTGACATGGTAGAAGGTCTGATCGCAATGCGCAAGATGCACATCCGTGCGATTGAAGAAAGCGGATTAACCTGCGCTGACGAAATGCTTTACCCTGAAAACTGGGGATACGTCGAGGATCTTCTCTCCTACGTTGCGATTGGTGCGCGTTCTGTTGAAGATCAGCAGCATCGTCTGACCGTCAGCGGATTTGATGTAGCATCCGGCATGAAGAACCCGACCAGTGGTGATTTCTCCGTTATGTTAAATTCCGTATATGCAGCCCAGCATCCACATCATTTTGTATACCGTGGCTGCGAAGTAAAGACTTCCGGCAACCCGCTCACACACGTTGTGCTCCGTGGCGCTGTCAGCAAGCACGGCAACACCGTACAGAATTATCATTATGAGGATCTGATCCGTCTCCACGACATGTATGAGAAGATGGATGTCGTTCACCCGGCAGCAATCATTGATACCAACCACTCCAACTCCGGTAAGAAGTTCAAGGAGCAGATTCGTATCGCCAAAGAAGTCATGCACAATCGTCAGATTTCTTCTGAAATCCGCGGCTTAGTCAAGGGACTTATGATCGAGAGTTATATCGAAGAAGGCAATCAGGCGATCGGCAAACATGTATATGGTAAATCCATTACAGATCCATGTCTTGGATGGGAAGATTCCAGAAAACTCATCTATGAGATTGCAGAATCGAACGCCAAATAATGTTACTTAACGAGTTTCGTGCCAAGATCAGGCAAAAAATGCCAACTTAACGCAATTAAGTGTTGTTTTTTCCACCTTCTTATGCTATATTTTGTGTAAAGAGGACGTAAAGTATAGTTTTATTAAAGGGGAACTATCATGAACAAGAATTACACGAAACCTGTAATTGTTATGAATAATGATGTAACTGAGGGTGTTTATTTAGCGAGTGGTGCAGATGCATCATGCTATACCATTGATGCAACTATAGTTAGTCAGACACCTACTGAGGGCCGTAAAAATTATGTAATCTCTATTAATGCTACCCATGCTGCCGACCACACACGTGAAGCCCAGGCATTATCGGTTAGTTTTAATCAACCTGTACATTTTATCTCATGTGGTGTTGGTTCCTTAGCAGGCGGTGACAACACCAGCAATTTAATTCTTTCAATGCAATATCACCAAAATCCGACTGATCACATTGGTTTTAGCGATTTGACGGTTGAGTCAACAGATGGTCTTACTATTACAGGTGCAAAAATTACGGATTAACCATACATACAAATATAAAGGATGATATCAAGTAATAACTTTTACTCGGTATCATCCTTTTTTATTTGCGCAAGTAACAAAAACATATCTCCCTATGCGGATCATGACAAGTTCCAAAACAACTCGTCTCGTTTAATATATTAACAAAATCACTCTTCGCATCAGCCACACTCCCGCTGTTGCCTCCACAACACACCCAAACACAAACACGATCACAAGTCCAAGTATTGCCGCCACGCGTTTTCCGATCGGATGGCTATGCGAATAATACCGATGCCTGTCGCTTCTGAGCATCAGATACAACACGATCAAATAAATCAGTCCATGCGGCAGCCAGGAAACAAGGAAGAACATAAACCCGGCAATTCCCATATTCAGCATACAGGCAGCCAGAAAAATGCCTCCCGTGAAGCAGATCAAGCATCGCAACACAAGAGGAATTACCTTATGTGCCGGTGTATACGACAGAATCCATAGAAACACAAATAACTTACCTCTCTCCCATAGAATATTTCCAAGCAACGTCATCAATTCCGTATCTGTATCAGCAAATGACCGCATATGATATTCATTCAGGAATCCATACGTTGTAAAATATTCATATCCAAAGAAACAGGCACACAGAATTCCTGCCATCACAAAACAGATTCCGATCGTAATCTCTTTTTTCATATTCTATCCAAAATAAATCTTCTTTCTAGAATATGTCCTAGCCCCTCAATTTATTCCCATAAGCCATAATCGCCGCTACAGTCTTTGAATCCTCAATCTTTCCTTCATAGATCATCTTACAGAGTTCATCAAGTGTATAGATTTCAATATCGATACTCTCTGCATCATCAAGATGCTGCTCTCCGATTTTCTCCAGATCCGTGGCAAGATACACATCCACATGCTCATCACAGAAAGCAACGGTCGTACGCAAAGAAAGTAAGAATTCGACATTTTCGCTCCGGTATCCGGTCTCCTCCTCCAGCTCTCTTGTCGCGCACACCTTCGTGTCCTCCGTCTTACTGTCACGCGCTCCAGCCGGGATTTCAATAGTCTCACGTTCCAAAGCATTACGATACTGACGCACCATCACAATTCTTCCATCCGGAAGCACCGGAAGGATGGCAGCAGCACCCATACGGTGCGATACAAAATCCCATTTTTCCTGCTTTCCGTTTGCAAATTCCATCGTATCCTGATAGATATCCAAGATAGATCCTTTATACTTCAATTCTCTTTTTAAACGTTTCATTTGATCGATCATACTTAAACTTCCTTTCCAGCTTTACAATCCTGATAACAATTTTATCATGTACCAATCATGATCACAAGTTTTATACGCATCCACCACGAGGGACAACATATATACATCAAAAAAGCTCTGATATTCGGATATATACCCAAATATCAGAGCCTCCCTTTTTAATCTCTACTTTGCGTAGTCAACGACACGTGACTCACGAATGACATTAACCTTAATCTGTCCCGGATATTCCAACTCAGATTCAATCTGCTTCGAAATATCTCTGGCCATCAGTACCATGTCTGCGTCGCTGATCTGTTCAGGAACAACTAAAATACGAATCTCTCTACCTGCCTGAATAGCAAAAGATTTCTCGACTCCCTTATAACCATTTGTAATATCTTCCAACTGCTGTAAGCGGTTAGAATATGTCTCCAATGTCTCTCTTCTTGCACCCGGTCTTGCAGCACTGATTGTGTCAGCTGCCTGTACCAGACATGCAATCAATGATTCTGGCTCAACATCTCCGTGGTGTGACTCAACTGCGTTGATCACTAATGCTGACTCCTTATACTTTCTACAAAGTTCAGCACCAAGCTGGATATGTGATCCTTCCATATCATGATCGACTGCTTTACCGATATCATGTAATAATCCGGCACGTTTTGCCATACGGACATCTTCACCGATTTCAGCGGCAAGAAGACCGGTCAGCTGTGCGACCTCGATGGAATGCTTTAATGCATTCTGTCCGTAGCTTGTACGGAACTTCATCTTACCTAAAAGACGAACAAGTTCCGGATGGATTCCGTGAATGCCGACTTCAAGTACAGCAGCCTCACCTTCCTCGCGAATCATTGTATCGACTTCTTTCTGCGCCTTCTCTACCATCTCCTCGATGCGGGCCGGATGGATACGTCCGTCAACGATCAATTTCTCAAGAGCAATTCTTGCAACTTCTCTTCGAATCGGATCAAAGCTTGATAAAATGACTGCTTCCGGTGTATCGTCAATAATCAGATCTACACCTGTCATTGTCTCAAGAGTACGAATATTACGTCCCTCTCGTCCAATGATACGTCCCTTCATCTCATCGTTCGGGAGCTGTACTACCGAAATTGTTGTCTCAGAAACATGATCCGCAGCACACTTCTGAATCGCGGTAACAACATACTCCTTCGCTTTCTTGGAGACTTCTTCCTTCGCCTGAGCCTCCATCTCTTTGATCATCTTTGCAGTGTCAATTTTTACATCTTCTTCAACGGTCTTTAAAAGGAATTCTTTTGCTTGTTCAGAGGTTAATCCGGAGATTCTCTCCAGTTCCTGCACTCGCTGTTCATTGAGCTTTGCTATCTCAACTTTCTGCTTCTTTAAGTCCTCTTCCTTGGCATTAAAGCTGGCTTCGCGCTTCTCCATCGCTTCGAGCTTCTTATCCAGATTTTCTTCCTTCTGAACAATTCTGCGCTCGTTACGCTGAATTTCGTTTCTGCGTTCCTTGATTTCCTTGTCAAGTTCATTCTTGGAGCGAATGGTCTCTTCTTTGATCTCAAGGGTGGCTTCGCGCTTCTTGGCTTCCGCTGTCTTGACAGCTTCGTCAATGATGCCTCTCGCTTTCTCCTCCGCATTACCAATCTTCGTGTTTGCGACACGCTTATGATATTCTACAGAGATAAACCAGGTAGCAATTGCAGTAATTATAAGTGTGATAACAACAGCTATAATAATCTGCAGCACAGGAGCACCTCCTTTATTAAATTTTCATTGTACATATAACAAAAAGAAACTCTTTCTATGTCATAAACTTACAACATAACAATTTTATCCTTTTTGCTCAATTATGTCAAGGTATTCGCATTTGTTTTGTGCAACTTTGGAATTTACTCCTTATATGCATCTTATCTTCTTTTCATAGCCGTCAGAATCTCGTTACTTTTGAATCCCCGCCGCATAAGAAATTGGTAAGTTCTGCGGAATTCCCTCTCATCGGCATTCTCTGCTACGTAACCACGCTTCTCAAGAAGTCTGTAAATCTGCTCAAGTTCCTGCGCCTCATACTCTTCTTCCAGCGCCTGCTCAATGAGTTCTTTACTTATTCCTTTCTGCGATAGCTTCATTTTAATCTGTAACCTGCTCAACCGTTCCTGTGAAAGCCGCACAAAAGTGCAGGCATACCGCAGGTCATCTATATAATGATAACGCTTCACATATTCGACCGCGGCATCAATACATTCTTCTGGATAACCACCAGTACGCAGCTTCTCCCGAAGCTGATGCTCCGTCCGGTCCATTCGCTCAAGGAGATGCATCGCACGCTTCGTTGCTCTCTTCGCCACCACCTCATCCAACAATTTCCGATAATCCTCTTCTTCGATTGCAGCATCCTCTGAAAGTTTAAATTGTCTAGCCTCCGAGCGGTACAAAGAAAGCTCCACACCGTTGTCAAAACGGATGCGGAGCTTTCCTTTGCCCAGAGACTCGCACTCTGTCACATAAATCATAAATTATGCATCCTTACCTGCATCTGCACTCTCTTCCGGCGCAACAGCTTCCTCTTCATCCTCCTGCGCAAAATAGTGCTCTCTTACCTGTTCCTCGATCATCTTACAGAACTCCGGATTCTCACGCAGATAAGTCTTCGCATTCTCGCGTCCCTGTCCGATCTTATCTCCCTCATACGCGTACCACGCACCGGATTTACTGATGATGCCTACATTCGCTGCCAGGTCAAGGATATCCCCTTCCTTCGAGATTCCCTGTCCAAACATAATATCAAATTCAGCCTCTCTGAATGGCGGAGCCACCTTATTCTTGACTACCTTCACACGGGTATGGTTACCGATCACTTCACCAGCCTGCTTTAAAGCTTCCACTCTGCGGACATCCAGACGTACCGATGCATAGAACTTAAGTGCACGTCCACCGGTTGTTGTCTCCGGGTTACCGAACATGACACCAACCTTCTCACGCAGCTGGTTGATAAAGATAACAATACAGTTGGACTTGCTGATGACACCGGTCAGTTTACGAAGTGCCTGGCTCATCAGTCTCGCCTGCAGACCAACATGGGAGTCTCCCATATCTCCATCAATCTCCGCCTTCGGAACTAATGCAGCTACAGAATCGACAATTACGATATCTACCGCACCAGATCGAACCATCGTCTCTGTGATCTCAAGTGCCTGCTCACCACAGTCCGGCTGCGAAATATACAGATTATCAATATCTACACCGATATTCTTTGCATAGACAGGATCCAATGCATGCTCCGCATCGATAAATCCTGCGATACCGCCTCTCTTCTGAACCTCAGCCACACAATGAAGCGCAACCGTTGTCTTACCACTGGACTCCGGTCCATAGATCTCAATAATTCTTCCCTTCGGAAGTCCGCCGAGTCCAAGTGCAATATCAAGACTTAATGATCCGGTCGGAACGGTCTCCACATTCATGTTCGCGGAATTGTCACCGAGCTTCATGACCGAACCCTTACCGTACTGTCTCTCAATCTGCGCAATCGCAGCGTCTAATGCTTTCAATTTATCTTCTTTTGCCATAACGATCTCCTTTACACGAACTTATGTTCGTTTTTATGTTCTAATAGTAGTATACTTTGATTGCATTGTCAATCATTAATTTCAAAAAACGGTGTTGGGGAATAAAAAAGACAGCTGCCTTAAGCAACTGCCTTAATTATATCGATAGACCTTTTCCTTGTCAACCAAAAAGTCTCAATCATACTCTATTCATCCGCAAGAAGTGTATTCAGACATTCCATGATCGTCTCCTTGTTCTGCAGTCCGATCATTCTCTGCTGGAACAGACCATATTTCATGAATACAAGTGTCGGTATACTTGTGATCTGATAATTCAATGCAAGGGAAGCCTGCTCGTCCACATTCACCTTACACACCTTCACCTGATCTCCCATCTCCTTCGCGATCTCATCCACAACCGGAGACTGCAACTGACACGGTCCGCACCAGGTTGCCCAGAAATCGATCAGTACCGGCACCTTAGCTGCTAACACTTCCTGTTCAAAGTTGTCTTTCGTCAATGTCACTACATCCATCTTAATTTCTCCTTCGTCACCAGACACACATTGTAATACGCGCTGTCTTAAGCTTTCTCTATTTCTCTAAAAGTTTAATTCGTACCGAATTCAGCGAGAACCAGTCCCTCATTCCGGTCAAGCACCATACCGACACTCCATGCATTGACAAACAGAAGAAGCGGATTTCCCTTCATATCAATGATCTTCTTCATGTCGGAAGTACCGGTCAGATTATCCACATCGACCTCATCCTTATTCTCGATCCAGCGGATATGCTCATACGGCAGATTTTCCAGACGAATCTCCACATTATACTCATTCTCCAGACGGAATTTGAGTACGTCAAACTGTAACACACCGACAACGCCGACGATAATTTCTTCCATACCGCCTTTGTACTCCTGGAAAATCTGGATGGCACCTTCCTGCGCAATCTGTGTCACGCCTTTGACGAACTGCTTACGCTTCATGGAATCGATGAGACGTACACGCGCAAAATGCTCCGGTGCAAAGGTCGGAATTCCTTCAAAGCGGAACTTGTCTTTCGCGGTCGTTAACGTATCTCCGATCGAGAAAATACCCGGATCAAAGATACCGATGATATCTCCGGCGTATGCTTCCTCCACGATCTTACGCTCATCCGCCATCATCTGCTGCGGCTGTGCGAGCTTGATCTGCTTGTCTCCCTGAACATGATACACTTCCATACCGGCGGTAAACTTTCCGGAACAAATACGCATGAAAGCGATACGGTCTCTGTGATTCTTGTTCATATTGGCCTGAATTTTGAACACGAAAGCCGAGAAATCCTCTCCGAACGGATCGATCTCTCCAACGTCAGACTTGCGCGCCATCGGCGCATAGGTCATCTGTAAGAAATGCTGCAGGAATGTCTCAACACCGAAATTGGTTAAAGCAGAACCGAAAAATACCGGCGAAAGCTCACCCTTAGTTACAAGATCCATATCGAACTCCGCGCTCGCTCCATCGAGAAGCTCGATCTCATCATCAAGCTGCGCCTTCTTGTCAGCCCCGATCTCATCCACAAGTGACGGATCATCAATATCAATGATCTTCTCCGAACCTTCCTTCGTTCCCTTAAGGGTATCGGCGAAAGTCATGACTTTTCTGGTATTACGGTCATATACACCCTTGAAATCCTTACCGGAACCAATCGGCCAGTTGATCGGGCAGGTTGCGATCCCCAGTTCGTTCTCGATATCATCAAGAAGCTCAAAGGTATCGTTCGCATCGCGGTCCATCTTATTGATAAATGTAAAAATCGGAATATGGCGCATGACGCAGACTTTGAAAAGTTTGCGTGTCTGCGCCTCTACACCTTTACTTGCATCAATGACCATGACGGCGGAATCCGCTGCCATCAGTGTACGGTATGTGTCCTCCGAGAAATCCTGATGTCCCGGTGTATCCAGAATGTTGATGCAGTATCCATCATAATTGAACTGCAACACAGAAGAAGTAACCGAAATACCTCTCTGCTTCTCAATCTCCATCCAGTCGGACACAGCGTGCTTTGCAGTCGCCTTTCCCTTTACCGAACCCGCCTGGTTGATAGCGCCTCCGTACAGAAGGAACTTCTCCGTCAGTGTCGTCTTACCGGCATCCGGGTGGGAAATAATTGCAAAAGTACGTCTTTTTTCTATTTCTTTTCTTAAGTTGCTCACAATAGATCCTCCAAAACTTGATATAAATGCATATCAAAGTTTATATTACTCTAAAAAATATGTATTTTCAACTAATTTTATTCAATCGGTGTAATGACGATATTTTCTGCTGCTACACCGGTCTTGCGTTTGACAATATCCTCCACCTGTGCACGCTTCGCGTCCGTCACATCCCCCATATCAAGAACCACATCGCACTCCTCGTCGGTAATACTGACCACAACGTTTTGAAAGCCTTTCGCTTCAAGCATCATTTCCGCATTGGACTCCTTCTCTGCAAGATCCGTCATTGTAACCATCTCATCGATGGCAGCCTGCTTCTGTGACTCATCAACCGTTGCACTGTCGATGATCGCCTGCAGTGTTTCTTTATTTTTGGAACGGACCTGCTCACGATTGAGTTTGACCTGTGCCGCATAGTCGGCACTTGCGGCTACCGCACTCGTAAGCACGGTCTCTCCAGCATCCGTCGGTTCTTCACCACTCTCGGTTGATGCAAGCGCCACACTCTCGCCATCACTGATGTCGGCTGCAATGTCATCGTAATTGTCTTCCATACCGTCAGACAACGCATCTTCCTTCATATTCGCAACTGTTTTCGTTTCCTCTGCGCCTCCGCTTTTGCGATCGTAACTCACATATCCGGCAATCGCGATAAGTACCGCAAGTGTTGTGATCACGACCTGATTTTTATGAATGATTTTCTTCACAGCGATTCCTCCTGCACTGACATTTTAACTACTTTCACTTTATGCGCCTCAAGGTCAAATAATGACTGGATTGCACCGGTTATTTCGGTGGCAATGCCCGGTCTGTCTCCCCCCTGCGCAACCACAACGACCCCCTCCACCTTCGGGCGTTCTCTTCGCACAACATAAGGTTCCTTTGTATCTCCCATGTCATAGACAACCGTTGTCTCCTCACGTGTCTTCTCCTGTATCCGGATATCCTTGTCCAGATAGGCCAGCCCGTCATCGGAAAGCGTGAGCATCACCCGCACTTTTCCCACTCCATCCATACTTTCAATCAAGTCTGTAAGCTGCTCCTCCAGTGCCTTTGTATACTCTGTATCCGTCTGTGTCTGTCTCATTTCCGCTGTATTCTTCCCGTCCGTTTCCTCCTGTGTCAATTGGTCGACGTTACCGGCCTTTTTCCCGTCCCCTGTCGGGATTAAAATGATCAGCACAAGAATTCCGATTAATATCAGTATGATTCCGTCGGTCTTACTCCTGCCGCTCAGTCGCTTCATAATCCACTCCTTCACGCTCCAGGAACCATGCAAAGACATCCTCTCCCTTCTCTTTATATTCATTCTGCGCAAGCATATCTGTGACAGAATATAACTGCCGCCTCGTCTCAGCCCTCACATCCTTCTGCAGAAAACCAAGCACCGGTTTCATCAGTACCGCGATCATGAGCGCGCTCACAAAAAAGCGATAGTACTTCCGATAGCTCTCCTGCGGTGCCAGATAGGAAATCAGATAAAGCACCAGAAGAAACAGAAAATAATTTTTTACAAATACTATGATCGTCTCCATAGAACTTCTCCTAGAAAATAAAACTTGTCGATGCACTGATCACAGAAATCGTGATCCAAAAATACAGCATTGCATCCGCTAAAATCCGGCAATACAGACCGCTTCCCCGCCCGACCCCTGCCACACATTCCACGATCCGCTTGTCGCTAAACGGTTCCAGCAGCGCCGCAATCAGACGATACATAACGGTGAAGCAAAGCACGCTGCAAAGCGGAGCCATACAAAGAATAAGCAGAAGGATCAGTGCCGCTGCACCTACGCTGTTCTTGATCATAATCGCACAGCCAAGCAGCAGTTCTCCGGTTGCACTCACAGTATTTCCAAGCCCCGGAATCGCCTGAATTCCGTGATAGAGACTGCTTGCCGCAAGGCGATCCTTCGCTGGTGCTAGAATGGACTGCACAACTCCAAGCCCCATCACTAAGGCTAGTCCAAATTTCAGCAGAGAACGCAGGGCGCTTCCGATCAGCTCCGCAAGCTTTGAAAACCGGCTTTCCTCAAACAGATGATCCATCATAACAAGAAGTACATAGATATGTACCCCCGGGAGAAAAACCACCTTCATCACAAGTTCGATCACATAGACAATTCCAAGTGTCACTTCATAGAAGAAGCCTGCACTCGCCGAATTTCCGGAAAGCAGAAGCGTTGCCGCATAAGCCGGCACAAAAGCGGTCATGAAAGAAAGCATCCTGCTCACCCCCTCCTCCACAACACGCCCGATCAGTGTAAAGGACTGCAGAAGCAAAAGCACGATCCCGACATACACCATAAGGAATCCCATATCCGCCACATATCCCTGCTTCGCGATCAAAAGCTTCCCAAACAAAGCAAAAAGAAGCGCCATCACTACAATCTGAAAAAAAATAGGTTTCACTTCCGCCAACTCATAAAAGAACAGATCAAACACATAATCGCAGATCATCCGCCCATCCACACCGTCTGTTCCGTTCTCGGCAAACGCTTTGACCAGATCCGAGAACCTTAGTTTTTCCGGAAGATGATTTTCTTCCAGAGACATGTCCAGTTCATCGAAATCCAATTCGTCGATCAGTTCCTGTAAATACCGCGTATTTGTGCAATCTTTTGTATCCTGCGCATCCGTCCTAATCGGTGCAACACTGATTCCCAGCATAATCATAAGCACCGCTGCCATCTTTTTCCAAAATCCAGCCATCTACAAAAAATTCTCCAATACATCCACCAGATACATAAGCTCCGGTATACTTAGCGCAATGATGGAAAGCTTTGCAAACAATTCCATCTGTCCCGCAAGCGACGAATAACCGGACTCCCTGCTGAAATTGGCGGCAAAATCTGCCACATAAGTGATTCCAAGCATTTTAAAAAGCGGCGTAAGATATGCCTCATCAATCGGCAGTCTGTCGATCAATTCTTTTAAAAATGCCAGGATTGTCTGCATTCGCGCCAACACATACACAAAAACAAGCATTCCTGCAACCAACACGATCAGCATAGAGAACTCACCTTTTTCTTTCCGGAGCGGTACTGCCAGAAAAATCGCCGCTATCCCGATCAATCCGATTTTGACCATCATAACTACATGACAAAAAGCGTTTCCATTGTCTCAAACAGCTCACTGATATAAGGAACGATCCAGAACAGCACAATGATCAGACCCGCAAGGCTGAGTAAGAACGCCTGCTCCTCTCTGCCGCTGTGTTTCAGCACCTGACTCAGCACGGTTACAACGATTCCTACTGCAGCGATTTTGAATATGATTGTTACCCCCATCCCATTCCTTTCCGCCGTCTAAAGCAACAGAATCACGACCATGACTCCGGTAAGCATTCCGACCGGCATATATACTTTGCGTTTCTCCAGATAGTGCTCTCGTTCCTCTCCAATGACTGTCTCCATCTGCCTGATACAAGAAGTGATACATTGCTGTGTCTGTCTGTGATTGTTACCAAAGAAGCCTTCGCCTGCCCGAAGCAGAACCTGAAACGCATCCTCCGGCAGTCCAAGAGTATGTTTCTGCCGCTCAAGTACCTTCTGCCACACCTCCTGTCCCGTAGGATAGAGATGTAAAAGCAGGTCATGCTGCACCTCATCCGCCACGTGTTCCAGTTCTGGCACATCGTACGGATATGTCTCTAAAAATTCTGCTATCCGCATCTGCCTTACTTCAAGCACATACGCCCAGCTTTGCAAAAAGCGTACGATTGCAAGCATATTTCTTATGTTTCTCTTCATCCGCTCCATCCAGCAGGCAAGCAGGATTACAAAGCCAATAAGGACACAGGCTCCTCCAACTAGCTTTCCCACACACTTTGCCCTCCTCCATCATAGACATGATAGTGCCGCTGCCCTTCATCCCTTTCAATTTCAATCAGCCGCAGAAGACTTTCCTCCAATCGGTTTTGATTGCTTTGCAGCTTTGCAAGCAATTCTAAGATGTTCCCCGCGTGCATCGTTCCAATCACGTACACACCGCTTTGCGCGGCCTCCTGCATGACGTCAAAATCCTCTCTGCTCCCCAGTTCATCCACCGCAAGGAACTCCGGCGACATGGAGCGAAGCATCATGCGCATTCCGACACATTTCGGACAATTATCAAGCACATCACACCTTGGGCCAAGATCATTTTGGGGCACTCCCATATGACAGGCTGCGATCTCCGACCGCTCATCGATAACACCAACCTTATATCCCCGATGCAGTCCTTCCCCACTGGAAAGAATGCGGATGCAATCCCGCAGACACGTTGTCTTGCCTGCTCCCGGTTCCGAAAAAAGAATGGTATGATACCAGCCTTCTCCCTTCCTCATCCATGGAATCAGATTTGCTGCACATCCTTTTTTTTCATGTGCAACCCTTATATTGATTGCACCAATTGCACTCACGCAATCCGTCACCATTCCCTGGTTTCCGTTGTGATAGCTTGCATGTCCGCTGATTCCTATGCGATGTCCGCCCTCGATCGTCAGGAATCCCTGCCGCATCTCCTCCTCCAAAATATACGGAGAATATCCGGTCAGATAACTGATACATTCCCTCATCTGCACCTGCGTCACCTTTTCGTATTGTTTTACAGTCGCATTTTCCAATATCAGTTCAAGCGGTTGTCCTACGCGAAGTCGGATTTCCTCCGCACAGCCAATCACTGCCGGATCGATCTGTTCCCTGAATTCACGCGGAAGATAGCGCATGATATCACTCTCCTGGCTTATTATGATAATCACCTCCAAGTAAAACAAAAAGCCATAGGGGATTGTCCCTATGGCTCATATATATGTGTAAATCTGTAATTGTATGCCTATCTTTTACATGCGGTCCGGTGCAGAGAATCCAAGTACATCGATACAGGTCTCAAGCACACTCTTGGTCAGAACAAGAAGGCTGATATAAGAATCCTTAACCTGCTCATCTTCCTGCGCAAGAATCTTGTTCTCATGATAGAAACCATTGAATGCATTGGCAAGTTCATAGATATATGCACAGATCTTATGCGGAGCAAGCTCCTCATACGCATTCTCCATCATCGCATTGAAACGGGATAACACAAGCATCAGGTTCTTCTCGCTTGCAGAATGTGCAGGCAGGATTGCTCCGTTTGGAAGTGCCTTACCATCTGCCTGATATTTTGCAAGGATCGACTTAATACGAACGATCGTATAGAGGATATATGGTCCTGTATTTCCTTCAAAAGAAGTGAAACGCTCAATATCGAAGATATAATCCTTGCTCGCCTGATTCGAGAGATCTCCATACTTGACAGCTGCAAGCGCTACCATCCTGGCAGTCTTTTTGGCTTCCTCGTCACTGATATCGAGATTCTCTTTCTCCTTCTGGTTCTCCGTAATCTTCTTGAGCATCTCCTCATTGATCTCATCGAGGAGATATTCCAGACGCATAACGCCACCGTCTCTGGTCTTAAAAGGCTTTCCATCCTTACCGTTCATTGTACCGAATCCGATATGGGTCAGCTGTACATCATCTCCGACAAGTCCGGTCTTTCTTGCACAACGGAATACCTGGATAAAATGCATACTCTGTCTCTGGTCAGCCAGATAAATAATACTGTCCGGATTGTAATCCTGCATACGCATCACAATCGTTGCAAGATCTGTCGTACTGTAGAGAGAAGCTCCATCCGACTTTAAGATAATACATGGAGGAATCTCCTTCGTATCCGTATCTTCCTTGACGTCTACAACCAAGGCTCCCTCGCTCATATAAGCAAAACCTTTGTCCTTCATCATCTGTACCATATCCGGAATATACGGCTGCGCATCGGACTCTCCCTTCCAGAGTTCGAACGATACATTTAAATTGTCATAATTCTTCTTCAGATCCGTTACGGATACATTCAAAATATGTTCCAGTAACGCACGATATCCGCGTCTTCCTGCCTGAAGCTGACTCGTTGCTTCCATCGCAGCCTCACGGAAAGCATCGTCTTCCTTGCTCTTCTTGCTGGCAGTCGGATAGATATCCTCAAGTTCGGAGATATCAAAAGGAGCTTCCTTCGGATATTCACCCTGATAATTCTCATCAAAATATACGAGTTCCGGCTTGCGTTCCTTTAATTCCACAATGATCAGTCCCATCTGCAGACCCCAGTCACCGAGGTGCACATCGCCGATCACATTGTGACCCATGAATTTACCGATACGCTTTACACTCTCACCGATGATCGCCGAACGAAGATGTCCGACATGCAGAGGTTTCGCAACATTGGCTCCACCATAGTCCACGATGATCGTCTTCGGATTCTCGGCCTTGTCGCAGCCGAATCTTCCCTCATCTTCCTTCATGGAAGTAACCACAGAAGCAAGATAATCCTTACTTAATTTCAAATTGATAAATCCAGGCTTAACGGATTCCACGCTCTCAAACATCGCGTTGTCCTTAAGACTTTCTGCAATCTTATCCGAGATCATAAATGGTGCACATTTATATTCCTTTGCAGCCGCCATCGCACCGTTACACTGGTACTCACACAAATCCGGGCGGTTGGATAATGTCACTTTTCCGTATTTCGCATCGTAGCCATTGTCGGTAAACGCCTTCGTTACCTCGGCAGAAATGCTGTCAATCAATGTCTTCATACTACTCTCCTATTCACTAATCTAGGGACTATTCTATACATTCCCCTTGGAATTGTCAACGTATTGGCGTCTGATATGTTTGTGTTCGTACAGATCCTTATCCGCCTTCTTATAGAGTTCCTCAAAATGCATTCCCGGTTCTCCCCAGCTGACTCCATACGAAAAATTCAGCACACGGATACGGTCTCCTGGAACAACAATCTGATCAAACTCACGCATCACCTGTTCCATAATATTCGGCAGTCTCCGTTCAATCTCTGCATGTCTGCAGTAAACCGAAAACTCGTCACCGCCCATTCTGCCTACCATCGCATCTCCCGCGAAATTTCGTTGCAGAATGCGCACAAGCGAAATCAGTACATGATCTCCGAAGTCATGTCCATATGTATCGTTGATCTGCTTGAAATAATCCACGTCCATCATAATAAACATAACCTTCTGTCCTCTCTTTAAAGACTTCAGATCATGCTCGATCGTTGAAATCAGCATCGTACGGTTGAAAGCCCCCGTCATCATATCCATACGGGAACGCACTTCCGCACTTGCATAATAATAGTAGATCAAAGACTGCATAATGCCGATCAGGACAAAGATTGCAAGCTGCGCAACCATAAACTGGATCAGCAGTGCGTGCATCACATCCGTCGAAGTCTCACCCGGCATAATGTCATAACTTTGCACGATTCCGTTGATTCCATCCTTTAAGTCCCAGCACACACTCAGTCCACATGCAGCTACTACAATTAATGCACTCCACTGCCAATATACCACCTTCGTATACTTATTCGCCTGAACACCCTCACGGATCTTCGTAATCTTATCCTTAACTCCGGCCGACTGCCAAAGGAAATAAAGAGCAAGAAGCACCGCAACTGCAGAAACAATCTCGATATCCATTCCTGTAATGTGCCAGTGAAGCAGTGGTGTCCACCACACAGCCCCGGCTTCCGGGAAAAGCCCCTGCATTAAAGCAAACACAAGAACCGTATGAAGGATCAATACAACAATCGTCGATATTGCAATCAACAGCGGCTGCGACTTCTTTGACTTCTTCACCTGCGCATACAGAATACCTGCCAGAAGACCAAGCACAATGTGCGGAACAAAGCAAAGAAGCACACTCTGCATCGACTTACCGCTTCGAAACGGCGAAAATAGAATATTCGCATAAGCATCCTGCATCGTCACGACCGATGCCTTCCACATTCCGGTAATGCCGAAAATCACACCACCCCACAGTCCTTCCCACGGGCCAAGCAGATAAGCCATTGCCAGAACAACCACCGGAACAAACGTAATCGAAACATACTCAAGCTTAACGTATCCCCACGCGGAAAAAGCAAGCATAATCTCGATTGCGATCAAGGCTGCACATTCATAATAATATAAAAGTCCCTTACGTTCTTTTTCTACCACTTTTTTCCAATCCCTTAATAAAAATATACATTACTAATTCCAAAATAGCCTGTGCCACTCATATAAGTGGCACAGGCTACTTAAATTGTCACTTTTAATATAGCAAGTTCATGCGGCATCGTCAAGCATTCATCCACACATTTTACATATCCTTTACCGCAGAATCACATGCTTTCCTCCACAGGTTAATTGCGGCGGTAACGATTCAGACAGGCATAGATTTCCTGCTCCCTCGGAATCGCATATCCGCCGGGAATTTCTTCTCTTCCACAAGTGAAATTCAATCCGTTTCTGTGGATTTTTTCCATCAGTGTCCGCACAATCTCCGTAATGTTATTCTGCCCGTCCACCTCATGCTCAACCACGTATTTTAATAGCAGCCCAAGACTTGCCGTCTGCTCCGCATCCACGATCTGTTCGATATAACGCAGATCCACATTCTGTCTGCCGAGTGCAAATCCTTCTTTTCCCATGAATTTTAATTTCAGCCGCTCAGGCTCATCGGTGCGCACTCTGCCGCTGCGATAGTCTCTGCGTCTCGTTGCCCCATTCTGATCAATTGTCATAATCCGGTCACTCTGCGGCATCGCAAATGCATGTGCAGCCTCCTGCTGCACCGGATACTCTTTACAGAGAGCCTTTGCCTTCTTTGTGATGTCAATCGGCACATAACTGTCCATCTGAATCACAGTGTCCGCAATATGAAAGAACGCTCCCGAACTTCCCGCAACAAGAATCGTCGAGATATCTGCCTTCTCATACAGATCTCTTGCCCGACTGAGAAAAGGCGTGATCGGTTCCTTATCCGGACTGACCACCTTCTGCATGAATGCATCACGCACCATAAAGTTGGTTGCTGACGTATCCTCATCCAGCAGAAAGACACGGCTTCCGCTCTCCATACCTTCCACAATCCCGGCAGCCTGTGACGTACTACCACTGGCATCCTCCGTAGAGAATCGGTGTGTGTCTTTGTGATTCGGCAGGTCATTAATGAACATAGAGATATCAACATCCTTGATAAATCTGCCATCCTCTGCACGAAGCTTAAGTGCCGTCTCATCCGTGATGACAAACTCGCGTCCATCTCCCGCAATATGGTTATACACACCAAGCTGCAAAGCCTGAAGCAATGTAGACTTACCGTGATAGCCTCCACCGACGATCAGTGTAATTCCTTCCGGAATTCCCATCCCCGTAATTTCTCCCCTGTGTGGGAGCACCACTTTCACGCGGAGTGATTCCGGCGACTGGAAAGCCACACCACCCTTCATCGGTCTTGCGGAGACACCGCTCTCTCTCGGCAGTACAGCAGAATCCGCAACAAAGGCCACCATATGATGCGCACGGATCCATTCCCGCAGAGCCTGCTGATCCTCAGCCAGTTCAACTGCCGCCTGTACCTTCGACGCCTCCAGATTCTTATAACAGAACGCACGCTTCACACACTCCGGTAAATATTCAAAAAGGATCTTGTGAAGTTCTCTCGCGTTAATCGTTCTTCCATTTGCCGGAAATCCAATCGCAAAACGCGCGGTAATTCCTGCATCCGTAACTTCACATGCAGTCCTGTTTAATACTTCCTGCCCACAGTGCGTGACAGAGATCAGCCCGCTTTTGCCGGATCCCTTTGCCTTAAATGTGAAGCGATCAACCTCACGCGCAAACACACGTGTCAGATAATCTGCAAGTGCGGTACGTGTAACCTCATCCTTTTGATACGTCTCCGGAAATCCTGCCTGCTTACGGTTTACAAACACATGCACCTGTGACGGTGCTGCAAACGGATCTCCCTGCACATGATCGATATAGAATTCATATCCGTCGAAGCGGTATGCGCCGCGAAGCGCCTTGTAGGCCGGATAACTTTTATGGTCTATGCGAAGCAACTGCTGCTCTAATTCTTTTTCTGACTGCATTTTTACTCCTACTGATCTCTCAGATCTTTTTTCTTAAGCAGTGCGGAAGTATCAAGTGCCGCTTCCTCCTGCTTCTTTTTTTTCTTTTTTGCCTTCGCCGGTTTTCCATCGGACAAACTTCCACTCAGTGTAGACATCGGTTCATCCTGTTCCTCCAAAGAAACATTTTTCTCATTTCCGGCATCCGAATCCCGCATGGAATTCTTTCTGTCAGCAGTCATTATAGCCTTCTTCTTGCGCTTCGTAAAGTAACTCTTTACCCGCCGGTACAACCGGCTGTCCTGTGGAACGAACGCAAACCTGCGCATTGCCACATCAAGAAGGAACCATGCGATTGCAAGGATCAAAAGCCACTTGGACAGATCATACGCTGCGCGCGAATTCGTCTTTAACTTCTTCCAGAATGAATCAGACGGCTTTAGCACTTTTCCATAACGCTCCATAAAACTTAAGAAGCGCTCATTGTCTGCCGCAAACTTGTACTCATCCGAATACTGTGCAACTGCTGCAGTCGTGATGGCGTTCTTTAATTCTCCGTCATCACTTCTTCGCACACTCAGATTGTAGATTCCCGGAATATCCGTATCGATCTTCGCCTCATACTCCCCCGGCGCCCGTGCCGGAAGCTTAACGGTGTGCGTCTCGCCATCCGGATCTGTATATACTGCCTCAACCGTCGTCCGCTCCTCATAATCTTTCGCCTTATAATGGATGGTCGTCGTCTCGCCACTCGTCTCCACATCAAGAGAATCCTCGCCGAGCGCTGCATTGCCTGCGCTGTAATCGATGATGCGTTTCCAAAGCTGTACATATTCTTCCTCGTTTGCAAATCCAGCCGTCCATGTATTTGTCACATCTGTATTCCACGCAACGGTATGTCCCAGTCCGTATTGCATCACAGAGAGTATCGGATCCTCCTTATCCGAAGCCAGCAGTACATTCGCCGCATTCTTCGGTGTTGCACTGATGTATCCCTTAACCTTCGGCCATCCATCCGCAAACAGTCCCCTGGTAATCGGATTGGACGAATTGACTGCAAGTGAGAAGTTTCCGTTCTGGATATAGGTCTCGCCGCTTAAGAGAACTTCCTGTGCAAAAATCTTGGGCATATCCGTTCCGTTATCACAATAATAGTATCGTCCGCTGCAGCCTCTCGCAATCGTCTGGAGCAGGGATGTATCCGAATCGGCACCTACCGCAACCGTAGAAAGTGTGACTCCACTATCCGCATAACTTTGGATGATACTTCCGTAATTTCTGTCCTCTCCCTGTCCGTCCGTCAGAAGAATGACATGCTTGATATCCGCATCACATTTGACAATCTCACTTAAAGCAGCAGACAGCGCCGGTTTAATCGTCGTACCGCCTCCCTCTGCCACACTCTCGATTGCCTTGTGAATTTCGTCTTTATCTTCCACCTTTGTGATTGGAAGCTGCCAGTCATAACGGTCATCAAATGTAACAACACCGACATAATCATTCTCCGTCAGTTCGTCCACCGCCCGGTCAGCCGCCGTGATCGCAAGATCCAGATTCGTAGCCCCACTGACCGGATCTCCCACCGAAGACATACTTCCCGAATGATCGATCACCATGACCATCGCAAGGGATGGAACCTCATTGGTGCTGCGCGGCATCATATCAACCGGAAGTATCGTTTCAAGTGTCGTATCCCGGTACAGACCGAGTCCGAAACTCTCTCTTCCTCCGGTTGCGACCACTCCGCATCCGTAATCCTTGACATAAGTGTCCAGATTGCTCACAAACGGATCCGGCAGATCATCGATGTGCGCGTTTTCCAGAATGATACTCTTGTATTTGAGCATCCCTTCCAGCGTGGTCGGTGCACTGCCAGCCGATACAACCTCATAATTGCATCCGGCACTGTCAAGAAGCGCCGTAAAATTCGTCGGGTCCTCATTCACGCCATTTACCACAAGAATCTTCGGCATCGCATCAATGACCGCATAGGCATTGAATGCATTGTTTTCCTCGCAGGTATCGCCTTTGGCACGTACCTTGACCGTAAAGCTCTCAATGCTCTCTCCCGAAACCTTCTGCTTTAAAACAAAAGAATTGCTTCCTGTGTTCAGATGAACCTGTGTATCTGATTTCTTCTTATTTCCAACCCAGACCTCAAGATCCGCGTCCGTCTCATAATTACTCATTACCGTGACCGTCATGGAATACGCATCCCCGGCATATAAGTAACTTGGCATATCGACATCGTCAATATAAGCATCGCTTCCCTGCGCGGTGTCATAGACAACAGAAAGCAACTCCACACCGCGTGAAATCACCGCTGAAGCCGTATTATCTATATTGCCGCGTGTCTGTCTGCCATCCGTGAGGATCACGATTCTTCCCGCGCTGCCATCCGGAATCATAGAGAGACCTCTAGAGAGTGCCTCTTCAAGGTTGGTTGCCGTCTTGTCCGGAACCGACAGGATCCCCGCGTACTGCTTCTCCTTTGACACCATCTGCTCGACCATCGGCTTCTTGCCGAATGTCACAATGCCGTACTGATTTCCCTTCGGCATCGCAGAGACGGCATCCCCGATATACGAATCGATCTCCGACAGATTGGCGTCATTACTTGTCGATGCATCCACCAGAAAAACCGTCGTATTGACATCTGCCCTCTTCGGAATCGTAAGTCCCACTGCTGCGAGCACCAGAAGAAGCAGACCCACGATGCGCACACCAAGATAAAACTTTCCCCGGTAACGCATCTGCTTCACATAAATGATCCACTCAAGAAGCAACAGAAGAAGGATCAGAACGATCACAAGACTGCGCACGGATTTTCTTGTCATTCCCGCCTGCGCTGTCACACCGTCTCCGGTCGATTCCGCGGTAACCGAAGCATCCGACTGCGTGGAAGTGGCAAAACGCACCACATAACCTTCTGTCTTATCCCCGGCACTTACTTCATACAGCCCCGCCTTGTCGGTGGAAGCAGTAAGTGTATTGACATCCACATCCGTCTGCGGATGATAAACGATTTTTTCTCCCGCTACATACACATTCTGCGCAAGCAGGGAACTGTCGTTTAAGAAGCCCAGCGCATTCGCCATAAAAACCGGAAATTCTGCCTGCAGCGGGAAATCCGATTCGCGGATATCAAAGCCGACCACAACGACTCTTACACCGTCATGCTCGCCGTAGTAGCCTGCACACTTCTTTCCCGCCCACAGAAAACCGGTTGCCCAATCCGGCAGATCATACGTATAAGTAGTATTTACACCGATACCAAAATCTTTGATTCCCGATGTGATCTCCGTATCAGAAACGGTTAACGCAACATGTTCTTCCTTATCATCTGCATCGGTTGCATCCGCAAAAAGCATCCGGTTCAATGAATCCTTTTGCGCATCCGCAGTCCCGGCATCATAAATGCGCGCACGTGTATCATCCGCTTCAAGTGCACTATCACTTCCCGCAAGAACCAGACTCTCTCCGCTGATTGCCTCGTAAGCCTTCTGAATATAAGTATTGCCTTTGCCGATCAATGCTGCATCATACTGCGCTGCCTCGCTTTGGATCGCGTAAGTCGTATTGTCCGCAGATAAGGCATCTCCTGCCTCGCTTCCCTCAAACCGGATTGAAGAGATCTCACTTCGCAGAGGCTTTCCATTCCATGCAATATCTTCAAATAATGCTGTATAGCTCTCCTTCGCAGGAATCGTCACACTGCGCACATCAAGCGTCTTGTTATCCTCATATAATGCGATCTCAAGCGTCGCAGCTTTCGCACTGTAGTTGGTCAGTCCTGCCGCTGCCTGATAACCATTTTCATCCCTGACACAGCTAAGGAAATCGTTTGCAACATTATCCGCTGCCTCACCCATCACATAGATGCTCGCATGAAAGCGATCCTCCAGATTCTTTGTGTCTGCCGCACCGATTCCGTCCGTGTACACAAGCACAGATGTCTTTTTGCCATCCTCCTGCTGGGCACAAAGCGAATCGATCGTATCCTCCGTCTCCGAAAGACTGCCATCCGAATCGCTGCAGTTCACTTTATCAAGTGTCTGCGTCAATTGCCTTTCATCCGTCACAGACACCGCAAGAAGTTCTGTCTCATCCGCATGCGTGGTTATAAGGGAAAATGTGCTCCCCTGCGAATCCGCAATCTCCTGCTCGATTGCTTTCTTTGCCAGCTCCAGCCTTGATTTTCCGCTTCCATCCACAATCTGCATACTTCCGCTTGTATCAAGCACAAGGATCACATTCGAATTTGTACTTCCTTTACGGTTGATATACGGCGTCATAAGCGCCAAAACAAGCAGCAGCGCGATCACGATCTGCATATACATAAGGATATTGTGCAGGAATTTTTCTAAAAACGTCTTCGACTGCCGGTTCACAAAAAGCTTATTCCAAAGCAGATTCGAAGAAACCTTCGTATCCTTCCCTTTAGGAACAAGCAGATAAAATATTATAATGATCGGTATCGCAAGCAGAAAAGCAAGCGGCCATAAACTCTCAAATGTCATATAATACCCTCAAATCTTCATAGATCAGCTTCTTAGGCTCCCGCGTCGTATCACAGAGCACGTACGCACCGCCACAGGCAGCACATCCCTTCTTCAGGCGATCCGTAAGAAGCGTAAGCTCCTGCTCATAAGCCTCAATGGCCTGCGCATCCATCGTGACACGAAGCTTTCCGTTCGTCTCCATATCGATCAGATTTCTCGTTCCCTCCATATCGATATGAAGTTCCTCCCCGGCAAGCGTCTGTAGCATTACCGGACGCTGCTTTCGATATCTTAAATACTGCAGCATTTTCTCATATGAAGGATTCTCCTCCTCGAGAAGACTCTCCTGTAAGAAATCACTGATCACAACCGTCACTCCGGATCCGTGTAGCGGTATCTTACGAACATCTTCAAGAAGATGACTTTCTCCCACAAATCTACGATTTTCCAGCCAGTGGATCACGCGCGGAAAACTTTTCTTTCCCCCGCCAAGAGACAGGGGTCTCATCATATCCGTTGTATCAATAAGCACCACCCGGTCCATATTGGACAACGCAATATAAGCCACAACCGCCGCAAGCATCGTTGCAAGTTCCGACTTCTTATTGCTTCCGTAATCCATCGAGGCACTCGTATCAAGAAGTATCGTAATGACTGCTTCCTTCTCCTCCATATACTCTCTGATATACATGCGGTCCAGTCTCGCATACACATTCCAGTCGAGTCTTCGCAGATCATCCCCCGGCATGTACTCGCGGAAATCCGAGAATTCCGCCGAGACACCCTTTTGCACCGACTTGCGGTTTCCGGACATATTCATACTGCTTTTGTGTGTCATCGCAAGTGAAAGCTGCGACAAAGTATTGTAAAATTCAGAATCAAACATATCTATTCTCCAGATATCCAGTCTGTAGTTTTCTCAAAATCTCTCACTGGCACTATCCCTCATTTGCCTGCAACAACTGTGCAATGATCGTATCTTCCGTCACGCCCTCCGAGATTGCATCAAAACTGAGCAGAATGCGGTGACGCAGTACCGGATAAGCCACACTCTTAACATCCTCAAACGCCACATTGAATCTGCCCTCCATAAATGCACGGGCACGCGCCGTACGAATGATTGCCTGCGCCGCACGCGGACTTGCGCCCTCTCTGATATACGGATTTTTTTGATGCGTTGCCATCACAAGATCAAGGATATAATCCATGACCGCATCCGCGATCGGGATCTGCGAGACCATTGTTCTTGCCGCAAGAAGTTCCTCTCCTGTCATGATAGAATGAATCTCCGGCTTGTCTGTCCCCTCCGTCAGCTGAACGATACCGCGAAGTTCCTCCTTATCCGGAAAAGGCACCAGAACCTTGAACAGGAAACGATCCAACTGTGCCTCCGGGAGCGGATAGGTTCCCTCCTGCTCGATCGGATTCTGCGTCGCAAGAACAAGGAACGGCTCCTGTAATCTGTGACTTTCGTTTCCAACTGTAACGGTATGCTCCTGCATCGCCTCAAGCAAGGCAGACTGCGTCTTTGGCGTCGCACGGTTAATCTCATCCGCCAGCACCAGATTTGCAAAAATGGGTCCCTGTTCAAAGCGGAAACTGCTTCGTGCGTCTTCCTTTACCATAATATTCGTTCCGGTCACATCGCTCGGCATCAGATCCGGCGTAAACTGGATACGCTTAAAGGTTAACGCAAGCACTTCACTGATTGTGCGCACAAGCATTGTCTTTCCAAGTCCCGGCATACCTTCTAGCAGCACATTGCCGCCTGCAAGCATCGCAAGTATGACCTGACGGATCACATCCTTCTGTCCGATGATTCCTTTACCGATTTCCTGCTCGCACTGCATGATTTTCTTCTGGCAACTTTCAAATTCTGTCATAATCTCTCCTTTATTCACTCAGATTCTTAAAATAATCTTTGATCACATCTTCCATTCCGCTCGGATATTTTCCGGTGGAAAGTCCCTCATATGCATCCTTCGTATAATCACTGATCACAGAATCCAGACTCACATGGTCTCCTTCCCATACCATTCCATTCTGCGCACGGTAGGAATTACCATTTTCATTTCCGGTTTTGTTTCCGGTCAGATTGTCATCGTTTCCGGTCGCATTCGGCACACTGACATAATCATGCCTGCCTCCTCCGGAACCGGTTCCCCGTCCGCTTCCTGATCCATTTCCGTTACCATTTCCGTTACCGGATCCCGATCCATTTCCAGTTCCGGAACCATTACCGGATCCGTCACCGCTTCCGGAATTGTTTCCATCTGAATTATTCCCATTGGAACTGTTTCCGTTCGAACTGTTTCCGGAATTCTGCCCATTTTCACCGGATCCGTCGCCTGTATTCCCGGTGTTGCCATTGCTGGTTCCCGGTGTACCGCTTGCAGATCCGTTCGACGCACTCTGGGTTCCAGACTGGGAATTGCCTTGTGCAGACGATTGACCGTTCGCTTCTGCCGCCGCACGCGCCATCTCCGCAATCTGTTCCAACGCTGCTTTTCCATCCTTACTCAGCGCATCGGCAAGTTCCATCAGACTCTGACTCGTCTGTTCGTATTTGAATCCAAGCTTACTCTGTGCTGCCGCAAGCGCCTCTTTACTGTCGGCACGCGCTAATTCCTGCATGGAACGATCCAATGCCTCTTTCAGTTTGGCAAGACGCGCTTTCTGCTCATCCGTGAGTTCACTTGTATCCATCTTCTCGATTGCATCTGCAAGCTCCGATAATTCTTTCTGCTTCTCCTTCGCTTCCTGATGGATCGCATGTCTGGTGTTTGCAAGTTCTCTCGCCTGCGACGGAACAAAAGCCAGCGCCGCTGCCACCGCAAGGGAAAGAAAAGCAGCTGCCAGATGTCTTCGCGAAGGAAGCAGCCGGATCCGGATCTGCTTTGCATCCAGTTTCTTTTGCAGTTGCTCCGCTGCATCATGTCTTTGCATACCCGCAAGCGGACTTTCATCCGCCATCTGCTCATAAGCAGTCTGCACGCGTTCTTTCAGTCCGAACGTGTCGATCTGCTGCGCTGCCTCCCGCATACTGGTGCGCTTGATCACCGCATAGATAATACCCACGATAAGAGCAATTCCAATCACAATTCCGACGCACAGATGCACATAATAGAAAGGGATCCATAGTGAGACCGCTTCCAACACGATCGCAGCCACACCCGCATATGCAAGACAGAACACACAGGTATCTATGAGTTTTGCAATATTCAGTTTTCGTCTGCTCCGGCGGATTGCCTGCAGGAGTTCCTTCCGTTCATCCATTGATTAATGCTCCGTATTTCCTGTACTCATTTTCTTTGCGAGCTTACGTGCCTTTCGTCTTGACACCGGAGAAATCCGCTTCTTCGCAATCGCAAGAAACAGTGCCGATACCAAAAGAAACGCGATGGTTGAAATGATCAGCCACCAGTAACCGGATGAGATCCAATTGAGGATCGGTGACTTCGTCTGTCCGATCATATCACGGATCGCCGAATTCTGTGTCATGCTTTGCGTGATAAACTCCATCAGGTAGACAACCGGGTTCAACAGAAAGCATCCGATCACACTCGTTCCGTCACTTACATACCCCGTCATAAGTTGCACCAAATACACCGGCAGTGCCGTCACAATAAAGAAAAAGAGATAAATTCCGTATGACATAATGACCGCCGTAATACTTTTACGACAGATTGAAGAACACATAATTCCGATACTTGCCGCAAAAATCGAGATCAGAAGTGCTACCGCAATAAACCAAAACAGATAACTCCACGACAGACCTCCCACCACAAACGTGAGCGCCATAACCGGAACACTTGCTATAACAAAAAGCATTCCCTGTAAGACCGCTGTCATCACTTTTCCCATAATAATGGATCCAGGAGTCATACTGGTTGTCATCATAATATCAAACGTCTGCCGTTCCTTCTCCCCAGAGATTGCGGAAGATGTATGGATTGGAATCACCGCTCCTAATATGCACCACTGTGTGACAGAAAGCACCGGATACAGCCATACCATCTGACTGTATATATTGCTGTCCGAATAACGGTTCTGACTCGTGATAAAAAGCATCGCAATAAAAAACACAAGTGCCATAATGATCTCGTACACAAAGACTTCCACACACATCTTAAAGCTGCGCGCCTGTACTTTTACATCCTTCTTAACGATTGGATTCAGCCACATGATCTGCACCTCCTGTCAATTCCATAAATAACGATTCCAGATTGCCTTCCTGCTTATGGAATCCGCGTACCAATACCTGCTCACCGATCATCTGTGCGATCATCTGTGCGACCTCCTGCTCCGAAACCTTACAGGTCAGTTTCAATTCCTTCTCCCCCACAGAATTCACGTTAACTCCGACATGTTCCTTCGCAATGCGCACCGCAGTCTCCATACCTTCGCCAACCTCAACGATCAGCTGATCATGTCCGAACACGCTCTCCATGACATCCTCGATCTTACCTGCTGCCACCAGCTGTCCCTTGTTCATGATTCCGATACTGTTACACATCTCAGAGAGTTCCGAGAGAATGTGGGAGCTGATCACGATCGTCATTCCCATACTCTTAAGATTGAGCAGAAGTTCCTTCATCTCAACGCGCGCACGCGGATCAAGTCCGGAGTTCGGCTCATCGAGTACCAGCAGTGCCGGATTATGGATCAATGCACGCGCCACACACAAACGCTGCTTCATACCACGGGACAATGTATCAACATACACCTCTTTCTTATCCGACAGATTCACAAGTTCCAACAGATCATCCGAGATGCGTGCAATCTCCCGCGAAGTCATACGGTACATGGATCCGTAAAAGTCCATATATTCTTTTACCTTTAAGTTATCATAGACACCGAAGAAATCCGGCACATAACCGATCTGTCTGCGAATCTCCTTCGGATTGGCAAGCGCATCCACACCATTGATCACAATGCTTCCGGCTGCCGGCGGCATCAGGCCGCACACCATACGGATCGTTGTTGTCTTGCCGGCACCGTTTGGTCCCGCAAAGCCAAACAGATCCCCTTTCGGCACATGCAGATTCAGATCATTGACCGCAAGGAATTTGCCATAATTCTTATATAAATGACTAATTTGAAGCATCCGTACCCTCCTGTTCTGCCACGACATAAAAACAACTGTATGCCCGCTCATTCGTTCCTACTGTCGCATACTGCTTGCAATCAGGATCAACTGCAGTAACAACAATAGATGCCTTCTCCTGCACGACTCTCTGTCTCGCATCACTCATGCCGATCAGGAGCGCTGCAACCGTATCCTTATCCTCTACATCAGCAACAGGATTTCCATAACCAGAGTAATTCATCAGACTGTCATAGGCATCATCCAGATATTCGATCTGCTGATTATAGATTGCCCGTTTATTCTTAATCGACTCTGCAATATCCACCGTTTCACCGGCTGCCACATCTTTAATGATCAATACATAATCGTTGCTCTGCACACCAAGATACGGGAAGGACTGACTTGTATTGTTTGTTACCGTACCGCTTTGTGCATTTGCACTTAACATCAGGTTTTGGGTATCGATCGAACCGATTGAAATTCCGCTTCCGATCGCCTTAAAATATTCATTGTCAAAATTGTCGGAAGGATCGGCTCCGACCCGGATCTCATTGCCGGAATATACGATATGATTCGTATACTTTGGCGCTTTCTGCCACGCACCTCCATGCATAGAGAATCCGCCACCTGCCGACTGGTAATTATCGGCAAGCTTCATGGACCATTCCTTCGCACCGGAACGGTATCCCATCAGGTACGTGTCAAGATCCGGATTTTCCTGACCATCCGCCTGCTGCACCGATACCGAATAGGTCTTAATTCCCTGCACCTGCAGACCGTGTCCACACAGATAGACAAGTCCCACAAATACAACACCAAAAAGAGGGATTGCCGCCCAGTACCATTCGCTGCGTTTCGCCTTACACAGGATCAGATACAGGATTGGACCAACTAAGATCACATAGATAATGATCAATATGCGCAGTGAAGTAAAGTTAACATCCGTATTCTCTCTGTCAAGCACATTCATTGCCCCTGCCCCAAGATAGGTCCAATTGTCCGAATCCGTATAAGTATTGGCTTTCATGGAATTGTACTGTACTTCATCGTAGAGACTGTAGCAGACATTCTCTCCGTTCGACTGCAGCTGCGGACTGGTCAGTGAAATACCAAGTACCATCACACTTCCCTGTCCGATCGGGATACACCAGCCCGGGTTCTCCGTACTAAAGAAGCCGCCGTTTCCGTTGTACGTAAACTCGGAATATGCCATATCCTGCAGGTCCACACCATTATTCATATAAACCGCATAATTTCCCTGATTCCGATCTACAATCCTTGACGCTTCGTTCGGTGTTCCCGCTTCTGTCGTGGAAACATAAGTCAGATTAAGAAATCCCTTGGAAAAAGCAGAGATCATCTCCTGTCCTTTGCTTCCGGTTCCGATGATCAGCCATCCTCCCTGATCCACCCAGTCTTCGATTGCCTGAATCTGCTTACTGTCAAGGGAACTTAGATCATAATCATCAATGACCAGAAAATACAGACTACTCAGACTCTTCTTCAGATCACTGACCGACAGCTCAACCAGATTGATATCGCTCTCCATGGTCCATACACAATAGGTTTGGCCCGGCATCTGCAGATACGCTAACTGATCAAACTGATCGGATAGTACACCTACAGAAACTCTGGCAGCTTTGTCACCAAGGATTCCTGTTAATTTGATCTGTTGGAGTGACGCATCCTTTTCATCCAGAAATGTAATGTATGCCACACCTTTGGAATCAGAAATATCATCCTGTGGAACCGTCAGCATATACTGCTTTTCGCTCCCCTGCGGCAGCGCAAGTTCCATATCGTATGCACTGCACGCATTTCCATTCGAATCTGCAATCTGGAAACGAACGGTTCCGTCAAAATCATTGCCATTGTTGGAAACTGTAATCTGAAATGTGTAGGCACTGTTCTCCTGCTTGAGTAGAACAGCCTCCCCTGTGAATTGCTGTGTCTCTTCTGCGGATGCCTGCACTGGTATCATGATCAACACAAATGAGATCATACAGATACAGGCAAGCACCGCAGCGGTCAATCGTCTGGTCATAACTTCCTCCTTTTTGAATTACACATCTTGTTATCTTCTACTATAACATATACCAGGGAGGAGGTCTTTTAAGAATTGGTACAATTTCTTTAAGATTTTATGAAGACAAAGAATTCCTCTCTTTGCACACCGCAGGTGCGGTTTCCTTCGCCGACACCTCGCTCAGAGAGGAATATTGTCAAGTGTGTCAGATTTTTGTATGTTTATCGTCATATTTTTTCTGTAATCAGTTCAACCCACGCAACTTCAAATCCTGCCTTTGCAGCAACATGTTGTGATGCAAGATTTGAAAAGCTTGTTCCGTAATATGGCACAATACCTTTTTCTAAAATATCATGTTTCAGAATGGAAACAAGTCCTGAAGCAATGTGTCTTCCTTCAAATTCTTTGTTTACATTAATTCCAATCTGCCAAAAATAAGGGCTATCTGCACTGGCACCTGCCATTCCGACAATCTCATGATCTATCATTGCCGCAACCGCAAGCACATCCGGTGAATTTTCATCAAAGCAAAATGCCTCATCAAATCTATCATCACCTTGGAATTGAAGAACCTCTTCCTGATTATATTTTTTTACTTCAATTCCATTCATTTCACACACATGATTATCCTTTGGAATAAAAAATGGATGTGCTGTCTTAATTTGATACTCTTCTCCTGCTAATATCTTATCCAGCTCTCTAAAATTGGAAACATCCATAAACCAGCTTCCTGATCTATTGGAAAATTTCTGACTGCATACATCAACCACTTGCTTTTTTCCTGTAAATACAAGCTTTCCGTTTACAACAATTACCTTTAAGATGCACTCATCAGATTCTTCAAATTGTCTCCTGCCTTCCCGCTTTTTATATTCTGTAAAATGATTTTTATTATCCTTGATATCTGAGACTGTGCAACAATAATCAATTGCCAGCTGCTGATATAAGTTTTCTTTTATATTATCCATTTGTGTCACCTCATCCCTATGATAAGCTTATCATCCTTCTAATACATCTTCTATTCATATCTTTAACTAAATATCTGCATAATTTTATTATTTCCAAAAACTATATAAGTTTTCCATACTCTTCATCCGTCACCGGCTCACACCACTCATTGGATGTCTCCTCGCCCGGCACTTCCACCGCAAGGTGACTAAACCAGCTGTCCGGAGCAGCTCCGTGCCAATGCTTTACCTCAGCCGGAATATTGATGCAGTCGCCCGGCTTCATCTCGATCGGATCCTTGCCCTCTTCCTGATAGTAGCCGCGTCCTGCCACACAGATGATCATCTGACCACCGCCGCTTTTGGCATGATGAATGTGCCAGTTGTTACGGCACCCCGGCTCAAATGTAACATTGAAGATACCAACCTGACTTGTGGATACCGGAGCAAGATAGCTTTGTCCGATAAAATACTGTGCGAATCCATCATTCGGCTGACCGATCGGGAATACCATCTCCTTCGCGTGGGCACGCATCGCCTCGTCCTCATACGGCAGATCTCTCTCGTTTACACTCCATACCTCTTTTGCCAGATTAAATACTGCCCATGCCTTCGGCCATCCTGCGTAGAATCCGACGTGTGTGATGATCGCAGCAATCTCCTTCTGGCTGACACCGTGATCCTTGGCGTTCTGCAGATGGAATTTGAGGGAAGAATCTGTGATTCCCTGTGCCATTAAGGCAACCACCGTAATAATGCTTCTTGTCTTTACATCGATATCCAGATTGTTCCAGTTCTCACCGAATAACACATCATCGTTAAAATGCGCGAACTCCGGTGCAAATTCGCCCAAAGCGTTACGTCCTGCTGTCTGTGTAATCTTTGCCATAATCTTTTGTCCTCCTGTTTCTACTCGATACACCGTGCGTCCTGGCATTCCGATGCATCGTCTATCGTCTTCGTGTGATTTTCGTCGATACGATTATAAGGTTGCCACCCAACTCTCGATCTGCTGCTTGTTGGCATTGTTGAGAAGCTTGCCTTCTACGATCGTTGCGCCCGGTGCAGACGGCTCAAGCTCCTTCACTGTATTGCCGAATCCGCTTCCGCCGGATGTTGCAAAAAGCACAATTTTCTTGCCTGTGAAATCATATTTCTCCAGAAATGTATGAATGATCGTCGGTGCTACATACCACCAGATTGGGAATCCAATCAGGATCTCGTCATACTCTGCAATCTGTGCATCAGTATCCACGATCTCCGGACGAATCTTCTTATCCTTCATCTCGATCGTACTTCTCGCATTCTGATCCATCCAGTTTAAGTCGGCCTTTGTATATAACTGCTTAGGACGAATCTCATACAGATCAGCCCCTGCTGCCTCTGCAACCATCTTAGCGACCTTTCCGGTCGCACCACTTGCACTAAAATATGCCACTAATCTCTTACTCATGTGATATTCCTCCTTGATACTGTTTTACGTTTAAACAATAAAATGCGTAACACACACAGTCCATCTGCATGTCTTACGCATTCATTATAAATATCTCTATCCAATTATGTCTATTGCTTATATTGCATCGTTTCTTATGCTTCAAAGGCATTGATTTCCTCAATCATCTTACCAACGGCACCGGAATGTGGAAGATTTCTCTTCCATGCAATCACGGTATCCGTGTCGATCGGCGGATCCAGTGGTCGCTGCACAAGAAGATCCCTCCTCCAGTACTTTCCCGCACCCTCAATTGAGATTGGATAAGCCAGCCCCTGCATCGCATAGACACCGGCATTCGTTCCAAGATTACTCGTGTATGCTACATTCAGTTTATCAAAATCTTTGCCGAACCAGTTGGCAAGTTCGCTTTGCACCCCGGAGCGCTCCGGAAGAACCAATGGAAGCGCAAGCAGATCCTCCTTACGGATCACACCCTTTGCGGCAAGCGGATCATCCGGCCGCATCGCAACCACCCAGTGATCACTGTTCGAGATCCGAATGTAATCTAACCCTTCCGTATCTACCGGCTCCATAAAAAGTCCGATATCCACAAGTCCCTTGTTCATCATATCGTAGATCTTATCGGCAGTCCCGGTGTGTATTGCGATCTGCACGCGCGGATACTTCTTCTTGTAAATTCCGCATATCTTCGCCATAATCTCCACCGTATTAAACTCTCCGCAGCCGATTGTGATCTTGCCCTCTAACAGTTCATCGTTTCCATTGAATTCATCCACAATCTTATCTTCAAGATCGATCAGTTCAAGCGCTCTCCGCTTCAGCAGAAGTCCGTCCTCCGTGAGCGTAATGCTGTGTCCGCCCCGGTTGAACAGAACCGTTCCAAGCTCCTCCTCAAGCGCTTTCAGCTGTCTGGACAGCGTTGGCTGCGTAATATGCAATTGATCTGCGGCCTTCGTGAAGCTTTGCTCCTTTGCAACCGTCAGAAAGTAACGCAATACTCGTAATTCCATTTAGTTATTCTCATCTTCCAGTTCTTGATTCACTTCTTTGCTGATCTTATTTGCATACATCATGCATCCAAGACCGGCAACAAAAATAAGTACCGTCACAATAATTCCCACTACCGAGAAACAAAGCTGACTGAGGTATCCAATAAAAGGTGTCTTAGCAACAACATGACCGGCAACCGCGTCCACGATTTCTCCCTCATAATTGATATCCAGAGAGATATCGCATTTCTCAAAGAGATGATCCAAAACCGAATTCGTACAGATCAACACCTCTGGTCTGTGCTTATTCTCGCGGATAAAGCTGTACAGATATCCAAGCTGCTTCACCATCTCAGGAGAAGCGCCCAGTTCGATCAGCCGCTCATAAGACGCCTTGCGCTGCACATAGATCTTCGCAGTTCTGATAGCCTGATGATTTAAAATAATCTGCATGTTTCCCGGAATCTCATTTCCAACCGGCTCATTCCAGAACAGAATATCCCCCATACCATTGTCTGGAAGAATCTGCGACGCAAAAAACGGAAACGACAGAAAATCTATAAAGGCATAGTATAGTGACTTATCTTCAAGCTTCTGCGTTTCTGTTTTCGTAACATAATATTCATATATTGAACTTTCTTCTTCGACTTTGCTCCCCAAAGGAGAGAAGGATACCACGTCACACTCGCTGCCAATGGATTTCATGCTCTCCTTTAACATTCGATATTCCTTTTTATACAAAATTGTAAGTGATGTCCAACTCAAATACAAGACTTCTAGCACAAAACGACAATTTATAGCACAAAAAAGCTTCCCGACACAAAACTTAGACATTGAGACAATTTAAGAAGCCGCCTGTCCTAAGACAAGCGGCTTCATCAACCTTCGTATCTATTTCTTATCTGGCTGCATTTCTCTCGAAAAGCACACTTCGGTACTTGCTTAACACTTTAAGAAGTAATCCGCCAAGTACACATACTGAGATGATCTCTCCGATTCCAACCGTCACTACGTTAAACGGAATCGACCAGTCCACACCCTTATAGATGGTTTTAAATCCATAACCGTAACGAAGTACAAGCGGCACAATGATCATGTTGGCGATCACTGGCGGAAGTGTACATGCAAACTTATGCTTGCGAAGCAGATAGGTTCCTACTGCACCGAGTAAGGTTGCGATACTGCCGAAAATGATATCCCAGATGATCGCACCTGTCATCAGATTCGCAATCAGACATCCGAGCCAAAGTCCCGGGATTGCAGCCGGCGTAAAGAACGGCAGAATGCATAATGCCTCCGAGAAACGGATCTGAATGCTGTACGAGGACAGACCGAGCGCATTGGCGATCATAGTCAGCACCACATAGAGAGCAGCGATCATCGCTGCCTGAACAATAAATACTACACCTTTGTTTTTCATATTCTTTTGTCTCCTTTAGTTTTATTTTCTGTCAGGAAGGTCTCGAACTGACATACTGCTTTTGCAGCAAGAAATACTTTACGCGCCGGCTCCCGATTTGTCAAGAGTCCGACGCGTAATTTTGCGAGAAAACGCAAAGCGTATTTCTCATAATTTAATTTTCATTTTCCGGCTTCTCCACCATCGGTATGTATTCGTAGCGTGGAATAAAGTCGCTCTCACCGTAGAATTCATTGTACTGCTTGAACGTACGCTCCATAACATTCGCGATCTGATCCTCCTGTACTTCGAATAGAATGATCAGATACTGCATTGAACTGAATCTTGTGCAGACATCCACCTTGCGGACCTTCTCTCTTATAGCCCGCTCCATGCACTCCAACGCTTCCTCGATATTCTCGATATACATCATGCGATCCGGCAGCGTCTCCATCGTCACCATGACAAGATAACATTTATGTCGGTAACGCTCACCGAGACTGTTTACATACTCATAGATCTTGGCAAACGCACGGTAATCCAGATCCAGCGCACCGATATAGCTTCCGCTCTCCTGCAGCGCTTTTGCAACAAGCTCAAGATCCTTTCCGGTTCCCGATACACCTCTCCTGCGCTCCATCTCCTCATAGAACAGATAGTTTCCTTTACCATTCTGCTTGACATAATAGAGTGCTTTATCAGCCTCCGTATAACATTCTTCGAATGCCTGTCCCTTCTGACTCATGCTGATTCCGGCAGACAGATCGGCACATCGGATCTCAACGTCCTCCTCCCTTGCCTTGGCAAATTCAATATAGAGCTTTTTCACGCATTTTGCCACTTCCGCCTGCTCACAGTCCGGAAGAAACAATAAGAATTCATCTCCACCCAGCCTGCAGGCCAAGGCGTTCTCTCTCACTTCCCCGATCATCGTTCCAAGCAGTTTAAGCGCACGGTCTCCCGCCGTATGACCGAAGACATCATTGAGTTTCTTCAGATTATCCATATCGAAGAATACAAGTCCTCCGTCGTGCTCCTGCATCATCTGTGCGATCAGGATCTCTCCTCTGCTGCGCACCGGAAGTCCGGTCAGGAAATCATAATTGTCCGTGCTCTCCTGACTTCTCATCGTGTTCATCACTTCGGAAATAAACTTCGTCGTCTCCGTCTCATAGTTGTCCGGCTTCTTCACGGACTCGCTCGGAAGCAGCGCCGCTTCCACCTTGCCCTCATTGAGAAGTCTTACAAAGATAGCAACGATTGCCGGATCGAACTGTGTTCCGCTGCAGTTTTCGAACTCACAGAGGATTGCCTCCTTCGCCAAAGCATCTCGATAGATCCGCTTCGAGTTCATCGCATCATAACTGTCCGCAACCGCGACAATACGTGCCTCGATTGGAATCTCTTCATCCCGAAGTCCCTCCGGATAACCGGTTCCATCGTACCGCTCATGATGATAATGTGCCACATCCGCAACATGATCGATCAGCGTGATGTCCTTTAAGATATCCGCGCCGATTAACGCGTGCCTTCTTATGATTGCATACTCTTCCTCCGACAGTCTTGTCGGTTTATTCACAATGGAATCCGGAATTCCGATCATTCCCACATCATGCATATACGCCGCATTGCGCAGGTTGCTGACTCTCGCCTCATCCCATCCGAGCTCTCTGGCGATCAAAGCCGAGTAATCCGCAACTCTCTGCGAATGGCCTTTGCTGTATAGATTCTTCGTCTCTACCGTCGTGGAAAGTGTCTTAATTGTCTGCAGCGAAATACGCTCCGTCTGGCGTCTTCTGTCATCTAACACTTTCTTCTGGCGTCTGTGCTCCATCATGCGCACGTTCTGTACCGTGCGGATAATATTAAGCACAAGCAGGATCACCAGACCTGAGCCAATAAAGATACCGGACAACGATACCACAAAATAAACCGATACCATCTCAATGAGTGCGGCTATCATTGCAATCACAATACTCGCTATCGCCAGATGATAGTCACGTGATGCACCTCTTCGTATGTCACGAATAAAAGTAACAAGGATCACAACAAAGACCATCATCAGGATACCATGTGACACCGGAATAATTGGCTGTATTCGAAGTCAGTTCAATGCGGAGCTCTCTTCCCGCGTCACTCACATACGTCGGGCAGAACACATACCGGCTCGCCGAGTCTTTGCCAAACGGTCTTGTTGCAGACGTATCATACTTATAACGTAACGCTCCGTTGACATAGAAGCGTACACTCTGCAGCGACGAACGGATTGCGATCGCCGTCCCCTTATAATTCTTCGGGAGCGTAGTGACAATCACCATCGTCTCCCCGACCGGCACATCGTACTCTCCCGGCACCTCTATCTTCTCTCTGGATCCATCTTCCTTCTCCCACACAAACGTTCCGTGGTACAGAAGATTTTTGCTCTGTGACTCCTGCGTACGCTCGCTCGGATACACCATCTCCGCAATAATAAATGCGGCAGCGATCACTGCAAGCACAATATAAAATGCGATCCGCGGTATCTTGTCCGCCGCATACATTTCCCTGCTTTTCATATTTGTTTTATTCCCCTTTTATCCCCTAAATTGCTAAAAGTATAACATTATCTGTATAAAAAAGCAAAAAAATTCCCATCCTTTTACTAAAGATTTAATAGGAGGAACAAAATGATGTCTTCATATAAAGTTGAAATCTGCGGTGTCAACACCGCGAAACTGCCCATACTGAAGGATGAGGAAAAGGAGGCATTATTTGAAAGGATCCGCGCCGGTGATGAGGAGGCAAGGCAGACCTATATCAAAGGAAATCTCCGACTCGTCCTCTCCGTGATCAAACGTTTCCGCAATCACAACGAAAGTATGGACGATCTGTTTCAGATCGGCTGCATCGGACTCATGAAGGCGATCGATAATTTCGATGTAACCTTAAACGTCAAATTTTCCACTTATGCAGTGCCAATGATCTCTGGGGAATTGCGCCGCTTCCTCAGAGACAACACCCAGTATCGCATCCCCAGATCCCTGCGCGATATTGCCTACCATGCGATGCAGGCCAAAGAACAGCTTGCCCGCACCTCGCAGAAAGAACCGACGCTCGATGAGATTGCAAAAGCAAGCGAAATCCCGAAGGAAGACATCGTCTATGCACTCGATGCGATCCAGACGCCTCTTAGCCTGTTTGATCCGGTCTATACCGACGGTGGCGACACCCTCTATGTCATGGATCAGATTTCCGACAAGAAGAACAAGGAGGAAAACTGGATCGAGGATCTCTCATTAAATGATGCACTCTCCCGATTGAATGAGAGGGACGAACGGATCATCAAGCTGCGCTTTTTTGAAGGGAAGACACAGATTGAAGTTGCCGATGAGATCCATATCTCGCAGGCACAGGTCTCCCGCCTCGAGAAAAATGCGCTCCGCAGCATGTATCAGTATCTAAAGACAGAGGGCGACCGTTAAGCGGATGCCCTCTGTTGATCATACATGATTCCTTGTTCCTATCATGTATCTGTAAACAATCGATTTCCTTATGTCGATACAGCTTTGATGCACCGCATGCGATGCATTTACCGATCCCACTTGTCGCACAGTGCGTTGATCTGGTCTGCAAATTTCGCCAGATCCTTATTCGCCATACCCTGACACTTCTTAATGACAGCGATCAGACGCTCGCCTGCGATCATCAGGCGGTCAAATACACTGGAGCTTGCACGGTATACGCCCTGCTTCTTCTTCTCGACAAGCTCGCGGTTTCCCTGTGCAATCTGCTCTCCTGTAATGAGATCATATGCATCGCCGCTGTACGGAGCCACAGCCGGGAATCCCACATCATTCGTCACATGCTCCGCGAATGCGACCGCCGTACTCTCCTCACCATGTACAACAAAGACGCGCTTCGGTGGCTGCTCGAAGGAAGAGATCCACCTGGTCAGATGATCACGATCCGCATGACCGCTGATTCCCGGAAGATTTACGATCGTTGCCTTGACATTGATCTCCTCACCAAAAAGTTTTACCTTCTTGACCCCATTGAGGAGAGAATGACCGAGCGTTCCCGGCACCTGATATCCAACAAACAGAATCGTGGAATCCGATCTCCACAGATTATGCTTCAGATGATGGCGGATGCGGCCAGCCTCACACATACCGGATGCGGAGATGATAACCTTCGACTTCGAATTCACATTGATCATCTTCGATTCATCACTTGTGACCGCAACCTTCAGTCCGTCAAACTGAATTGGATTCACGCCCGACTCGATCAGTTCCAAAGCAGCATCGTTAAAGCAGTCTGCGACATTCTTGTTAAAGATATTCGTTGCCTCAACTGCGAGCGGGCTATCGATATATACTTCAAAATTCGGGTACTCAGGCAACAGTCCTTCCGTCTTGATCCGACGCATGAAGTAAAGCATCTCCTGCGTACGTCCGACAGAGAAAGCCGGAATTACCAGATTTCCGCCCTTCGTGAACGTTGCATTCATAACCTTCGCGAGCTCTACCGCATAATCCGGCGGAGCCTCATGATTACGGTTTCCGTATGTGGATTCCATAATGACATAATCTGCATCCTTAAGATACTCCGGATTCTTGATGAGTGGCCGGTTCTGATTACCGATATCTCCGGAAAATGCCAGCTTAACCGTCTTATCGTCCTCTGTCACCCAGATCTCAATCGAAGAAGATCCAAGCAGATGTCCGGCATCGACAAACCGGATCGTAAGTCCATCACAGATCTCGATCTTATCATGATACTCGCAGGCAACGAAGTGCTCCAATACCCCCATCGCATCTTCCATGTTGTACATCGGTGTCACTTCCGGCTTACCGGCACGCCGCGCCTTACGGTTTCTCCACTCCGCCTCAAATTCCTGAATGTGTGCGGAATCCTTGAGCATGATGTTACAGAGTTCACAGGTTGCCTTCGTCGCGAATACCTTCCCCCGGAACCCGTGGCTGTACAACAGAGGCAACAATCCGGAATGATCGATATGTGCATGCGTGACAAAGACATAATCAATCGTTGCCGCATTCACCGGAATCTCCTGATTCACATACAGATCCGGTCCCTGCTCCATACCACAATCCACCAGAAAATGCGTTTCCCCAAACGTCACATAGTGACAGCTTCCCGTCACCTCACGGTCAGCGCCTAAGAATTCAATCTTCATAATTTATCCCCACCTTCTCCAATTGTGAAATGTGTACAAATTCATATCTCTTATTCAAATATTTATATTGATTATACCATATATCAATGCGAAATCTACTAGTTTTTCTGTATTTCTTTTTTCAACCGCACCATAATTTTCTTCTCCAGTCTGGATATGTAAGACTGCGAGATTCCAAGCAGATCCGCAACCTCCTTCTGCGTCATCTCGATGCCATCCTTCGTTCCGATTCCGTACCTGAGACAGATGATCTGCTTCTCCCTTGCCGACAGACTCTCCAAAGCATCACGGAGCAGCTTAATCTCCGCCTCATTCTCCATATCCCGGTAGATGATATCCTCATCTGTTCCCAATATATCGGACAGAAGCAGTTCGTTTCCATCCCAGTCCACATTAAGAGGCTCATCAAATGACACTTCAAGCTTCACCTTATTGTTGCGCCGCAGATACATCAGTATCTCATTTTCAATACAGCGCGAAGCATAAGTTGCAAGTTTGATCTTCTTCTGCGGATTAAACGTATTGATTCCTTTGATCAATCCGATCGTTCCGATCGAAATCAGATCCTCGACACAGATTCCGGTATTCTCGAACTTCTTTGCCAGATAGACCACAAGACGCAGATTATGCTCGATCAGAATACGTTTTGCGTCTTCTCTCGTGAAGTCCTGCTCCGGGATCTCCCGCTCAACCAAAGCCGTCAGGCACTGGCTTTCCATATCCCGCTCAAGCGGCGGCGGAAGCACGTCGGATCCTCCTATGTAAAATACTTCATCTTCCAGAAAAAGAAGACGGATACTCTCAATCTTCTGCCGTAAAATATGTATGATATCGATCATAAAGTCCCATTCCTTTCTTTTACCCAAACCGGATTGCTCCATTGAGTATCATTTCATAATCCATCCCCTGAAGTAACGCATCATCCGCACATCCCATCCACACACCTTCCCCACAATATACTTTTCTTCCAGACATTACCTTCATTTTCTCAACCTTCACTACGCCGATTACTCCGTCTGTCCTGCCCAAAGCGCGATACGGTATAAGCTTTTGAGCCTCTTCCCCTACACCAAGTTCACGTAATAACGCGCTTCCGACAATATGCACCGGTTCGCCCGTATCCGGCATCTGCAGCCGGTTGCCGGAATCATACAGCCCGATGCAGGATCGGTTCTGTCCGTGATCCATCAATACAACCTGCATGAACTTTGTCTGCCTTTGCAGATTATTGACCAGATTCCGTACCAGAATACGTGCGATGCAAAGCGTAAGAATTGCCAGATACCAGGGGATTCCCTGTGTTCCTGTCCATTGACAACCGATCGATACGATTCCGTTAACAATCACAATGGACAGCCAGCTTACAAGCATGAAACGTATCATCTGCCGCCCGTTTTGTCGCCCAAATGCGATCACAAGCATAAAAGGCACCAGAATGATTGCCGCCACTGCAACATATACATAGAACGAGCCAATTACGAGAACACAGACAGACAATACCGCTCCAAGAAAGGCAGCAAGGATCATACGGATGTAATTCTTTTTCCCATTCGGATTGCAAAATATTTGTGTGAGGGATAACACGATAAGATTCATCAGAAAGTTTTGTTCCACGAACAAATCCATATAGAATACATAGATACAAAATCACCTCCTGTCTCTGCCATTATAAAGAAATATTCCTTCATAATTTAGCAAAAACAGGAGGTTGTAATTCAGAATTTATAGTCCGGTTTCGACAAAAGAATTATCTCTTGGAATTCTTAAGGAAATCTGGGATATTGATCTCAACCGGCTTAACCGTACTCTCCGGTCTCTTCGGAACATTGATTCCGATGCCAGGCATCTGTGTGCTTGGCTTCACTTCCGGATTTACCGGTCTGTTCGTAACCGGTGTTGTTGCAGCGGTACGATTCAGAAGTCCCTGTGTCGCAGAAGGACGGGCTGCGTTCTGTGTCGGGTAAACCATACGGTTACCGATTCCGCCTGCTGTCTGCTTAGGAGCAGCGGTCTCAAGTCCTGTTGCAATAACCGTAATAGTTGCCTCATCTGTCATTGTCTCATCGAATTTCGCACCGAAGATGATATTCGCATCCTCTCCTGCCAGATCCTGTACATAACTTGCAGCATCATTGGCATCCATAAGAGAGATATCTCCGGAAATATTAATGATAACATGGGTTGCTCCGTTGATGGTTGTCTCAAGAAGCGGAGATGCAACGGCAAGCTTCACTGCCTCGATTGCCTTCTCATCACCCTTGGCACTACCGATACCGATATGTGCCATACCCTTGTCCTTCATAACCGTCTGTACGTCTGCAAAGTCAAGGTTGATCAGTGCCGGCAGATTGATCAGGTCTGTAATTCCCTGTACTGCCTGCTGTAATACTTCATCTGCCTTCTTTAATGCATCCGGCATAGAAGTACGTCTGTCTACGATCTCAAGAAGCTTATCATTCGGGATTACGATCAATGTATCAACGTTCTCCTTCAATTTCTCAATACCGGATACGGCATTGATCATACGCTTCTTCGCTTCAAACTTAAATGGCTTGGTTACAACACCAACGGTCAGGATTCCCTGCTCCTTGGCAATCTTAGCAACAACCGGAGCTGCACCTGTACCGGTTCCGCCACCCATACCACAGGTAACGAATACCATGTCTGCACCCTTTACGGCTGCGGATAATTCTTCTGCGCTCTCCTCAGCTGCCTTCTCACCGATCTCAGGCTGGGCACCTGCACCAAGTCCTTTTGTCAGTTTCTCACCAATCTGAATCAATGTTGGAGCCTTACACAACTGTAATGCCTGCTTATCGGTATTCACTCCGATAAATTCAACTCCACCTATATTCTCATCGATCATGCGGTTCACAGCATTATTTCCGGCTCCACCTACACCAATTACAATAATTTTGGCACTTGTGTCTGCCTCTGTTGTCCGAATCTCCAGCATGGTTCTTCCTCCTCTTTCTCATCCCATATAATTTCTACAAATCTATCTTCCGTCTCTGCGACGAAACATCGGCGAAAAGCACCTCATATTCATGCTTGTCCGCCTGCAAACTTACTTTCTAACCGGGTCTGTGAAACATTTTAATGTTTCATGCTCGCCCATATAGACTATAATATAGTTTTTTTACGAAATAATCAACACAAAATTGTGATTTTTTGCATTTATTATTGCTTCTTCTTTTTGGAAGCTTTCTTCTTGGTAACTTTTTTGTCAAACACAATATTTGTCGTTTCTTCTGTCCAATTCTCTAAATGTAGTGTTCCTTCGAGATTTTCGATGCTCGGTTTGATCTTGGCAAGCCGCTCGACTTTCTGCGTCAGCAGGTCAAGAGATCCCATCTCCACCTTGACTTTGCCATATGCAAGCACAGGCTCGTTGGCAACACCGTACGTGACGGAATCCGGAATCAGCGAATTACGCTTGAGTGCCTGCGTCAACGTCAGTATCTCACGAAGCTTCGCATTCCCGATTGGAAGTTTCTCATATAATACAACCTTGTCACAGTTGATTCCGATGATCTGCGGTGTCCCGTCGATCACCTTTGATGATGTCTCCACCACGATTCCATCTTTATCAAAGTATGCATTCTCATCAATCGATGAGATATACAGATATCCCATCATGCCTTTTTCGTATACCTTAATGTGTAACGTCTGCGGATCCTTTAAGGTAATTTCCATCGTATCCACAAAAGGAACATCCTTGGTACTTACAAACCGGTACTTGAGATAGACATAGAGTGAATTCCATGAATAATCGTCATTCAATACCGCTTTCTCAATCACCTTCGCATCGTAGAGTTCATTGCCCTCTACTTCCACCTTGTTGACACGGAACACCTTGATCACGATCAATGCCGCCGCTGCAAGCAAAAGCAAAAGGATCAGGAATGCGATCAGAATCTTCTTACGTTTTCTGGCTTTTCTGCGTTTTTCTTTAATCATTTCCTATCTACTCCATCGATTCCAGCCGGATGCCCTTCGACACGCTGAGCGCCAGCCCCATCTCCCCCATCAGGAACACGATGGACGTACCACCGTAGCTGATAAAAGGCAGAATCACTCCGGTATTTGGAATGGTATTGGTTACAACCGCGATGTTTAAAATTACCTGGATCGCAATATGGGACATAATGCCACTCACAACCAGCGCACCATACAGATCTGTCGCGTTGTTGGCGATCACCATCATTCTCCACAGAAGAAGTACAAAAAGCAAAATCACACACACAGCACCGAAGAGACCAAGTTCCTCACAGATAATGGTGAAAATCATATCATTCTGTGACTCCGGCACATTTCCCATCTTCTGCAGACTCTCACCGAGTCCCTTACCGAAAAGCTTACCCGAGCCGATCGCGTACAGTCCCTGCATCGTCTGATATCCCTTATCTCCTGCAGTCTCCGGATGAAGCCATGCATCGACACGGTTGCCTCGGTATCCCTCGATCGCGATCAGTCCGACTACGCCGACGATGCCGACTCCCGCCAAAGCAAAGAACGGCTTATACTGCGGATTTGCAACAAAAAGCATACAGAAGGCAATACCAAAAATAATGACTGCTGTACTTAAATTACCAATTGCAACGATCAAAAGAAGCGGCGCAAGATAAACAAACACTTTAATCACGCCCGCCGTCTTGCTGACCTCCCTTGTGTGCCGCTCGATCAGCACTGCAAGGAAAATAATGATTGCAAGTTTTGCAAGCTCAGACGGCTGGAAGCTGACCGGTCCAAGATTCAGCCAGCGCGACTTACCGTGGGAAGATCTCGTCAGCCCCGGAATCGGAAGTAAAACAAGTGTACAGAGCACAAGTGATCCCAGATACGCCAGAATATAGAACTTCTTCCACTGGTGATAATCGATTTTGGCCATAATTACCATAAAAACTGCACCGATTCCCATATTACGGAGCTGCAGCTTCAGATAATGTGCACTGTCTCCGTAAGTGTTTGCCGAGATATAGGAACTCGAGCTATACAGCATAACCAGTCCGAATCCCAGCAAGAAGATCACAATAAAAAGCAGATTATAGTCAAAATATGTAGTTCCTTTTGGTTTTCGTTCCCGTCTAGCCACGAATTACAACTCCTTCGGATTCTCTACTCTTTCAGATTGCGGACGATATCCTTAAAGATTCTTCCCCGCTCCTCATAATTAGGAAACATGCCCCAGCTTGCACATGCCGGAGAAAGAAGAACTGCGTCTCCCGCTACCGCATGATCATAACAATAATTGATTGCTTCCTCAAAGGTCTCACACCGCACGGTATCCATGAATCCATGGCGATGCGCACAGTTTTCAATCTTCTCTGCGGTCTGTCCGATCAGCACAAGCTTCTTGACCTTGCCGTCAAAGGCGTCGATCCATTCATCATACTCGGACTGTTTATCATATCCGCCACCGATCAGAAGTGTCGGACGATTCATTGCACGGATTCCCTGGATTGCAGCATCCGGATTTGTTCCCTTGGAATCATTGTAGAACTTGACGCCGCGCTTCTCGGTCACATACTCGATTCTGTGCTCGACCGCCTGGAATCTCTTTAAGACCTCAACGATCTTCTCCATCGGTACTCCAAAATTCACGCTCATCGCACAGGCAGCCATCACATTCTCGTAATTGTGACGACCGAGCAGATTCAGCTCATTGACGTTGATCACCTGCTCCGTCTGACCGTCATGCGCATAGAAGATATCCTCTCCGTCCAGATAGAATCCCTCATCAAGCTTTCTGTGGCTGCTGAAATATACCACACGCGCCGGTGCCTTCTCGCCGAACGCACGAAGCACTTCATCCTCATAATTTAATACACACACCTGATCCTTCGTCTGGTTCTTCGTGATGGATTCCTTCGTCTCAATGTAGCATTCCATCGTGTGATGACGATTCAGATGATCCGGTGTAATATTCAGAATTGCCGAAATCTCCGGCTTAAATTCATGTGTCGTCTCGAGCTGGAAGCTGCTGATCTCCGCAACTGTCACCGTATTCTCCGTCATCGATGCAGCCTCGGATGTATATGGGATTCCAATGTTGCCGACTACACGCACATCGTCAAAATAATTCTTCATGATCTCACCGGTCAAGGCGGTCGTTGTCGTCTTTCCGTTCGTTCCGGTGATCGCGATCAGTCTGCCTTTTCCAAAATAGTAAGCAAGCTCGATTTCTCCCCAGATGGCAACATTCTGTGCACGAAGACGCTCCACCATCGGAAGATCCGTAGGAACTCCCGGGCTTAATACAGCCACGCCAAATTCATGCATCTGTTCCTCTGTCAGTTCGCCAAGGATCATTGGTATATCCTTTAATTCCGGTGCCTTCTCATGGAACTTCTCAATATCCAGTTCCTTGTTGGCATCAAACAAAACCGTATCTATTTTCTTCTCAAGAAGCAGCTTTGCTGCTGCAATTCCACTGATTCCAGTTCCGACAACCAGAACTTTCTTCTCTTCTATCTTCATGTCTTGTTCCTCCGTTTTCATTTGGCATACTTATTTAAGTATACGTTATTCGCTACTGTAATTCAAGGTAAGGCAGAATGTTTTCAAATATTTCCTTCGCCACCGGTGCCGCAATCGTACCTCCGTAATAGATGCCGGACGGATTTCTAATGATGACGAGCACCAGAACCTGCGGATCATCCGCCGGTGCAAACCCTAAAAACGATGAGATATACCGGTTTGCAGACCTTGGCAGAGTCTGCGATGTTGCCGTCTTGCCACCGATACTGTAGCCTTCAATATATGCCTTGTTTCCGCCGCCCTCTGAGACCACTTTCTCGAGAAGATATCGCATTTTCTCCGAAGTCTCGCTGCTGCAGATACCCTCTTTCTGCTCGTAAGAGAATTTTTCGATGCAGTTGCCAAAAGCATCCTCCACCTGCACGCCAAAATGCGGTGTTACACGGTTGCCCCCGTTTATAATAGAAGAAACCGTCGCCGCAAGCTGGATCGGTGTAATCTGGAACGACTGTCCGAATGAAATCGTTGCAAGTTCTACAAGACCGATATTCTCCCGCTTGTGCATGATCGTCGCAGCCTCTCCCGGCAGATCAATTCCGGTCTTCGTAAGCAGCCCGAACTGATCAAAATAATCGTAGAAACGATCCGCGCCGATACGGAGTCCCACATTGATGAACACCGGGTTGCAGGAATTCTCAATTCCCTCCACGAAGCTTTCTGCTCCGTGTCCGGTCGTCTTGTGACACCGGATCCTGCGGTCTTCCACAATGATATATCCCGGACAGTGGAACCGGTCTTCTAATGAGACAACGCCCTCTTCCAAAGCTGCTGCGCTTGTAATAATCTTGAACGTTGATCCCGGCTCGTAGGTATCATTGATGCAGTGATTACGCCACATCTGGTTCAGATAGTCCTGCTCCTCATCCGTTCCCGCATATTCCCTATATTCCTCTGGCAGTTCAAAAGGCTGGTTCAGATTAAATTCCGGATAATCGACCATCGCAAACATCTGTCCGTCTTTCGGATTCATCACAAGAATACTGACGGAATCCGCGTCCTTCTGCAGATACGCTTTTTCCGCTGCCTGCGCGGCAAAAAGCTGAATGTTTGCATCCAGCGAAAGCCGCAGATTGTTTCCCGCAACCGGCTCGATGCGCTCCTCACCGATATTGTCAACCTCCACGCCTCTGGCATCCGTCGTGGTCAGAATCGTTCCATCCTGTCCCTGCAGATAGTCATCGTACACCGTCTCCAAACCGATGATTCCCTGATTGTCGCCGCCGGTAAAGCCCAGCACCTTCGATGCCAGATCATCATACGGATACTCTCTCTTGTAGTCCTCATCCACTTTGACGCCCGCATACCCATAGGCAAGAATACGGTTGCCCGTCTCTTTGTCAACATTGCTTTTGATTTTCTCAATCGATGAGTATTTTTCCACGCGCTTACGCACGCGATCCTCAGGCAGATCCAACTCCTTTACAAGCATTGCGATCACGCCCTCCGGATCCTCGATCTGATTATGGATCACAGAGATCGTGCACACCGACTTATTACCTGCGAGCACAACTCCGCCTGCATCAAGAATCTTGCCGCGCGCCGCCTTGATCTGCCGCTCTCTCTGCTGCAGATCGGTTGCAAGCCTGGAGTAATAATCTCCGCGAAAGATCATAAGATATACTAATCGTCCAAGCAACACGCAGACACAAGCTGCGACAACGAGTCCGATCACACATATTTTTCTGCGGTGATAGGTCTTATTTCGTTCCATGACAGATCCTGCCACTGCGTCTCTTACTTATAGATATATGAATGGGCGGATGTCATTAGAACACCCGCCGTCATGCTATCTCTTATTCATTTGTGCCTGTATCGCCTTTTTTCTTAACCGGCTTATGTTCTCCGGTATACTGTGCATTCACGCCTGTGACATCAAGATCCTTATTCTTTCCGGTCAGTTTCTCATCCGGATAGATGTTCATATACGGAAGCACTTCCTCTAAGATCTCACGCACGATGTTCTGTGCAAAGTAACTGTGGGCCTGGTCGCCGACATTCGGCTCATTTACGACACAGTAAATCACAAGCCGCGGATTCTCCACCGGTGCAAATCCCATAAAGGATACCAGATACTTACGGTCCTTACGTGGAATCTTCTGTGCAGTTCCGGTCTTACCACCCATGGAATAACCGTCAACCTTGGCGGTTCCTGCGGTACCTTTGGATACAACATCGTATAAATAATCGCGAATCTGATCGCTTGTGCTCTCGGAAACGGTCTGTTTTACCGCCTTCGGCTCGATCGTCGATACGGTGTTGCCCGACGCGTCCGTTATCTTGGTCACAAGATGCGGCTGATAATACGTTCCTCCATTGACCAGCGAAGAAAAAGCGCTCACCATCTGGATCATCGTACAGTTAAAGTTCTGTCCGAATGCGTTCGTTGCCAGATCAACCGGCTTCATCGTATCTTCGGTATAGATCAAAGAAGATGTATTTGCCTCGCCAGGCAGATCAATTCCGGTCTTCTGTCCGAAACCAAAGATGGACTGGTACTCGTGGAAATTCGTCTTGCCGATCTTGTAAGACATCTGCATCAAAGCATCATTACAGGAATCCATCAGTGCCTTTCGCACCGTCTCTGTACCGTGTCCGTTACGGTTTACACAACTGACCTTCTGTCCGTTAAAGGTCTCTCCTCCATCACACACAAATGTCATCTTATCATTGAGTGTTCCGGTCTCAAGTCCTGAAGCCACAGTAAAAGGTTTCTGGACGGAACCCGGCTCGTACGTTGCTGTCACACAGTAATTCTGCCAGAGATTATTTAAGATATCCATCGTATCATCATCGGACAGCTTTTTTAATTCCTTCTTGGAATACAGAGAGCTTAAATCTCTCGGATTGTTCAGATCAAACTCCGGATAATCCGCCATCGCAAGGATTTCTCCATTCTGCGGATTCTGGATGATAACAGCAGTATCGACACTTCCATCGCCTTCATAATAATTGTCGCGGTAAGCATCGTTGAATTCCTGAATCTTCTGCTCCACAACCGACTGGATATTCGAATCAATCGAGATCACAAGATTATTTCCGTCCTGTGCCGGAATTACGGTCTTCTCAAAATTACTATCGGAATTCAGATAACCGTACTCTCTTCCGTTGACTCCGTTTAACGTATCATCATAATAATTTTCAAGTCCTGTCGTACCGACATTGCCGGATGAAGTAAATCCGATCACCGATGCCGCCAGTGACTTGTACGGATAGGTTCTTTGATATTCTTTTTCAAACCATACGCCTTTGATGTTCGGATTGACTTTGTTGCCTTTTTCATCCGCTTTATCCTGAAGTTCCACAAACTTCTGGATTTCATCGTAAGGCAGCTTCTTTGCCAGCACAATATATTTGCTGTCCTTCTTATCCTTCGCGTAGGTTCTTAAATCCTCTTCCTTCAGTTCCGGGAAGCACTGAAGCAGTGCCTGAATCGTCGGCTCTACATAGTCTTCCTTATAGGTCATCTGGGAGCAGTCTAAGATTACGTTGTAGACTGCCTCGCTGGTTGCCAAAACAGTCCCTGAACTGTCGATGATATCCCCTCTCTGATAAGGGATCGTCTTACTGTCATAGGACTGCATGGATAAAACTTTCTTCTCATATTTGTCTCCGCTCGTGGATTCAATGTAGGTAAGCACACCGATCAACCCGCAGAGTAATAAAACAAATGCAGCAAAAAGCACGATCAGCTTCGCCCTCATTGTTCGGTTTAATTTCTTTACAGGTCTTCTTTTCTTTCTCGTTCTTGCCACACTACGCTCCTACTGCTTCGGAATATCGCTATACTGATCCATATAGTTGCTGTTCTCGATCGTATAATACACAACCTGATCTTCCTTCGGATAATCCATTCCGAGCTTGTTGATTGCAACATCCTTCACATGATTTAAATCAACCGATGTTGTCACTCTCTTATAACGTGCATCATTATCTGCACGAAGGTCCGTTACCTGACTCTCAAGGTTCGCAATATTTCTCATGCGGCTTGTAATCTGTGACTGCAGATTAACAAATGATACCGCTGCCATCGCGATCACAAGCACTCCGGCTGTCAAAAACATCACATATCCCGGGCTCATCTCCATCGCTCTCTGACGGTTTCTGCGCGCTGCATTTCTTCTGCTCTTGCGGTGCTGTACCTGCTCGATCTCCTCGCGGCTTCTTCGCTGCGGACGAACCGGCGTATCCAACTCACGGACTGTATTTCCATTCACGTAATAATTTCTAGTCATATGCGCTTCCCTGCTTTCTTATTTAATCCGTCACCCGTTCAAAGACACGAAGCTTCGCACTCTTTGAGCGGCTGTTCTCTTCAAGTTCCTTCTCCGAAGGAAGAATTGGTTTTCTTGTTACAACATGTCCCCTGGACTTATTTCCGCATACACACACCGGAAAATTACTCGGGCATGTACAAGGATTCTCGTTCTTTTTAAAAGCCGACTTTACGATGCGATCCTCCAATGAATGGAAAGTGATGATACAACATCTTCCACCATCATTCAGGAGTTCGATCATATCGTCTAAATTGTCGCGTAGTACATCCAGTTCATGGTTTAACTCGATGCGGATTGCCTGATAGGTTCTTTTGGAAGGATGTCCTCCTGTCACCTGTACTTTCATCGGGATTGCTCCCTTAATGATCGCATTCAGCTCGCCGGTCGTCTCGATCGGTTTCTGCTCTCTTGCACTTACAATGTGCTTGGCAATATTCTTCGCAAACCGATCCTCTCCGTAGTCGCGGATGATACGAAACAGCTCCATCTCACTGTATTCATTGACGATATCTCTCGCCGTCAGTTTCTGTCTGTCATCCATGCGCATATCAAGAGGTGCGTCCTCGCTCCGGTAGGTAAATCCCCTCTCCGGTGTATCAAGCTGAAACGATGACACGCCAAGGTCGAGCAGAATTCCATCGACTTTCTCAATGCCCAGATTATGGAGTACTTCCTTCATCTGTGCATAATTGCTTCTTACGATCGTTACTTTATCTTTATAATCCTTCAGTCGTTCACTGGCCGCTGCGATTGCATCTGCATCCTGATCAATGCCGATCAGGCGTCCTGTCGTAAGGCGTTTTGCAATCTCTGACGAATGTCCCGCTCCACCGAGCGTTCCATCCACATAGATTCCATCCGGACGGATATTCAGTTGTTCAATTGTCTCATTCAGCATTACCGAATAGTGCTTGAATTCCATATCTCATCCTTTCCTGGTGGCGGAACATCCGACCATGAAAAATCGCTTTGCGAAGACTGCGGTACATCTCTGATGTATCGCCATCGGACGTCTCCTCTTAAATTCCGATTCCGAGATCTGCCATATGTTCTGCAATCTCATCCATATCATCGAAATCACTGTTCTCCTGATAGCGTTCCTTGCTCCAGATCTCAACTCGGCTGAATACACCAACCGATACGACTTCTTTATCAATGCCTGCATATTCGCGAAGGTTTGCCGGAAGATTGATTCTTCCCTGCTTGTCCACCTCGCAGGTTGCTGCGCCTGCAAAAAAGAATCTTAAGAACTTTCTTGCATCTTTGGAGGTAAGTGGTTTCTCGCGGAGGCTTTCTTCGATACGCTGCCATTCTTCATGTGAATATACAAACAGACATCCATCCAGGCCCTTGGTCACAACGAACTCGCTGCCAAGCTGCTCTCTGAATTTCGAAGGGACGATCAATCTGCCCTTCGCATCGATGGAATGATTGTATTCACCCATGAACATGACGCGCTCACCTGCCTTTCTCTCTCAATCTGCCGTGTGCCGATTTCGCAGGTAAGTTCTCCACATTTTTATCAACTTATCCACCACTTTGCACCACTATGTGGTATTTTAACTCCACTTTCTACCACCTTGTTACCATAATACCCCTCACAGGGGCAAAAATCAAGATTTTTTCATGGATTTTACGCTGTTTTTTCGGCATATCCAATATATTGTGGTATACTTGTTTTCTCCATACAAGAGTCGACAAATGCAGGTATTTTCTGCCAGATCCCTGTTCATTTTTCTCCTTATTGACGCAAAAAGTGGAGGATACTCCCATATTGGGAATATCCTCCACTTTATCATCAATTTCCTTATTCAATTTTTGGTCTTTTCTATTCCCATTACGCTTCCGAAGTGGGCTGATCCTCCACTTTGTCCTTCTTTGTAGCGCGGATATGCCAGACAATAATCCACACAACCGACACAACAACAAGAAATGCCGCAAGCGCCATCGATACCGGATAGCCGATGCCAGGGATCAGAAGTTGATCCGTGCGCAGCGATTCGATCCAGAATCTTCCGATTCCGTAGCCTGCCAGATACAGTAAGAACACCTCACCGTCAAACTTTTTATGCTTCGTGAACAGGATCAAAAGGATCAGAAGCACCAGATTCCACATGGATTCATACAGAAATGTCGGGTGTACCTGAATATAAGAGATTCCACCACTCTCCACCACATGGTTCATAAGATCCGTCGACACATCCGAAGAACGCACTGCGGACAGCGGAAGCTGCATTGCAAACAGACCATCCATGTATCCGCCGAAAGCCTCCCTGTTAAAGAAATTACCCCAGCGTCCGATCACCTGTCCAAGCACAAGTCCCAGTCCTGCGGTATCACAGAGCAGCCCCATGGAAAGCTTCTTCACCCTCGAGAACACAAACGTTGTGATAATTGCCGCGATCACGCCGCCATAGATAGCGAGCCCACCCTGCCGGATATTAAAGATGCTTAACAGATCATCCTTATAATAGTCCCATCGGAATGCAACGTAGTACAGCCGCGCACCGATCAGTGAACAAACGATTGCGATCATCGCAAGATCGTAATAAGTGTCCGGCTTTTGTCCCGTTCGCTTTGCCATCCAGCAGGCAATTCCAAGACCAGCCAGCATTCCGCATGCGATCACGATTCCATAGTATGCGATCGAGAAATTGCCGATCATAATGTTCTTCCCCACATGATCCAGATAAATATGTAAATGTGGAAAATTAATGTTATAATCCATTTTTTACTCCTTCTTCACCCCAATAGTGGGTGTTCTATTTCTTTATTATAAGTTGACATTCTCCGTATTGCAAGATTCTTCTTGCTCCCTGTCAAGCGTCCGGTAGGTCCGATAAAACAGGATTGATGTCGTTGTTACAGCGATCACATCCGCCACCGGTTCCGCAAGGAATACCGCCATCAGCTTATCTTCCATGAATGCCGGAAGGATATAGATAAGCGGGATCAGCAGAATAACCTTACGCAGTAAAGCCAGGAAAACGGATGTCTTTGCATTTCCCAATGCGATAAATGTCTGCTGGCAGGAGATCTGCACACCGAAGATCACCGATACAGCCATATAAATGCGAATCGCCCATTTTGTGAAAGCAATCAGCTCCGCCTGATCCGTAAAAATCAGAATGAATGCCTGTGGAAGGATCATGCAGATCAGCCAGATGACCGCGGTAAATGCCACGCAGGACACAAAAAGTAACCGGAAGGTCTTCTTCACGCGATCCATCTTCTTCGCTCCGTAATTGAACCCGATGATCGGCTGCGCGCCCTGCGTCAGCCCCTGGATCGGCAGCATAGACATCTGCATCACAGACGAGAGAATCGTCATCGCACCGACCGCCACATCACCGCCATACTTAAGCAGGCTCGTGTTAAAACAGATGTTTAACACACTTTCTGTAAACTGCATGATAAACGGCGCAACACCAAGCGCAATACATGGTCCAACAGTTTTCGGACGAATCTTCAGATTTCCTTTTCGAATCCTAAGTGTTGTTTCTTTTCCCAGTAAAAACCGCACGATCCACACACAGGAAACTCCCTGCGAAAGAATCGTTGCAAGTGCCGCTCCGCGCACACCCATATGTAATCCAAAGATAAAAATCGGATCCAATATAATATTACACACCGCACCGATCACAACGGTCAGCATTCCGGTTCTGGCAAATCCCTGTGCATTGATGAACGCATTCAGTCCCAACGCAAGCTGCACAAAAATGGTTCCAAGTGAATAGATCTGCATATATGCCCATGCATAAGGGAGCGTACTCTCACTTGCGCCAAAAAGCAGCAATATGTCCTGTCCCCAGATCTGACTTACCATCGTCACAATGACCGCCACGAGAACAAGCATCGACGTACAATTGCCAAGAATCCTCTCCGCCTCTTCTTTGTTGTCCCGCCCCATCATAATGGATGCACGCGGCGCACCGCCCATGCTCACAAGCGCTGCAAACGCAGAGACACACATGATAAAAGGCATCGTCACTCCAAGTCCCGTCAAAGCCACCGAACCAACCTCTGCAATATGACCGATGTACATACGATCGACCAGGTTATAAAGCAGATTGATGACCTGTGCCAGAATTGCAGGAAGCGCCAGCTTAAAAAGCAGACCTCCTATCCGATCCTCTCCAAGATTTGCTTCCTTCTTTTCCTTTTGTCTCATACCATACTCTTTCTATTTTCTAACCAAACTTTTCATATTCCCACAATGAAACTATTTTGTCACTTATAGGAATGGTTGTCAAGAAAGCTTCTTTCTTCTTTTGTAAGCCTTCCATTCACACACGAAAAACAGACAGAACGTACTACGCCCTGTCTGTTTTAAATGTGTTAACTTTCAAGCACTAGCAGCTGCACTCGAAGCTTCCGCACTCTGTCTCCTTACAGCTGTCTGCATGGCCTCCGGAGATACCGATATGGCTCGCACTACAAGCTTTCTCACGGTTGAACTTACACTCGGTTGCATCACAAGCTACATTTGTGTCTTTCTCCGGCTCACCCATCTTGTTTGTCGCGCATCCGCAGCCTCTTGCCGCAAAGCTTCCGCAGCTTGTTTCTGACGGCATCTTTGCCTTCATACCTTCTACATGGATATCCTCTCTTCTACAGCAGTTATCCTCGTTGTAAGAACAGTTTACAACATTACAATCCAGTTTTGTCATCTCACATACCTCCTGATTTTTTCAGATTTCCACCGGACATTTTCCGGTTTGATCCATTTTCTCATATGGATTCCTACATTAATATGTGTAATCTGACACAAACTATTCTTACGCTTTTTTATTTTTTCATTCGATTATATTTTAAAACCTCTGCGGTGGCTCCGGGATGACCGGTGTCTGCGCCCCGGCTTCTTCGACGACACTAGTTATCCAAAATCAAGAATTTACAGAAAGTCTCTGCTGTACTCTTTCTATGATTTGTTGTCCGCTCAAGCTTAGACAGTGGCACTTTGGATGTTCGCCTGAACACAGAATGTGTCCGATGGATTTCGTGTCTGCCTTACGCGGAGTACTGAACAATACCGTGCCCGCGGGTCGTGTTTGCGACCGCATAACTTAGTGGCATTCCCTCAATTCTACGAGGGGAGACACTAACCGAGAGCGGGCACTATAAAATTTGTGAAGTGCTCCGCTTAGGCAGACTAGAAATTTTGAGCACATCTGTGTCAGACGGACAGCCAAAGTGCCACAGTCGAAGCATTGCTCGGACACAAAAATTGAGTACAGCAGAGACTTTCGCAAATTTACTGATTTTGTCTAAAATCGTGTTCCTCGAAGGAGCCGGGGCGCAGACACCGGTCATCCTGGAGCCGCCGCAGAGATTTCAACGTCCACCTAATGAACAAAATAAAAAAGCCCCGAATCCGAAGATCCGGGGCATATCACCTGATAGAATTTACAGGAAGATGTACTTGCAGATGAATAATACTGCAAGGATGTACATAAGAGGTGTGATCTTCTTGTGCTTTCCACAAACAAGGTTGAGGATTACATAAGAAATAACGCCGATTGCGATACCTTCAGCGATGCTGTACATAAGCGGCATAGCGATCAGGCAAAGGTATGCAGGAATAGCATCTGTAAGATCATCAAAATTAACCTTAACGATAGCAGATACCATAAGGAATCCTACGAAGATCAAAGCAGGAGCTGTCGCAAATCCAGGGATTGCTGTAAAGATCGGTGCAAAGAAGATTGCAAGCAGGAATAAGAAACCTGTTACAACGGATGCAAGACCGGTTCTTGCACCTGCACCAACACCTGCAGAGCTCTCTACGAATGTTGTTGTTGTTGATGTACCGAAGATTGCACCTGCAGAAGTCGCAACGGCATCCGCAAGGAGTGCCTGCTTAACATTCGGAAGCTGTCCTTTTTCATCAAGCATTCCGGCCTTGTCAGACACACCGATGAGTGTTCCAATGGTATCGAACATATCAACAAACAGGAATGAGAATAATACAACGATGAAATCAATGATACGAACGCCGCTGAAATCAGCAGTAAAGCACTGTCCGAATGTATCCTTGATTGCTGTAAAATCAGTAAACTGTAATGTTGGATATAAAGAATAATATCCTGCATCCGGATCGATCACATAGATACCGGTTGCCTGGCAGATCATACCAAGAACCCATGTAGCGATAATACCGATCAGGATAGATGCCTTCACACCCTTTACATAAAGGATGGCTGTCAGCATCAGACCAAGTAATGCAAGAACGGCGCAGATACCTTCTGTATGCCAGTTCTCTGTAAATTTCACATAAGATAACAGCGTAGAATCATTGTTTACAACGATATGACCGCCCTGTAAACCGATGAATGCGATAAACAGACCGATACCAGCTCCAACACCTTTCTTTAAGGTTGCCGGAATTGCATTAAAGATTGCCTCACGTACGTTGGTCAGAGACAGGATGATGAAGATAATACCTTCAGCAAATACTGCCATCAAAGCAACTTTCCATGAGTAACCCATGTTACCACATACAGTATAGGCGAAATATGCATTCAGTCCCATACCAGGAGCCAGTGCAAACGGATAGTTTGCAAGAAGTGCCATCGCAAGTGTACCTACGAATGATGCAAGACAGGTTGCGATCAATACTGCAGTCGGATTCATTCCCGCTGCACCCAGCATGTTCGGGTTTACGGCCAGGATGTACGCCATTGTCATGAATGTCGTAATACCGGCGATCACTTCCGTTCTCACGCTGGTGTTATTCTCTTTGAGTTTGAACATTTTTTCTAACATTGTTCCCTCCATTTAATGAATTAATTTTTTTATGTATAAACCCGAGGGACGCTACGCGACTCGTCCCTCGGGCAGATACCGTATATTACTTGCTCTCCTCTTCGGTCTTAACTTCCTCACGGATCGCCTTTGTCTCGATTTCCTCACAGATCTGTGCGATGAACGCATCGAGTGGCTTAACGCCTTCGTCACCGGCAAAGCGGCTTCTTACGGAAACCGTTCCGTCAGCTTCTTCCTGCTGTCCGACAACAAGCATGTATGGAAGCTTGTCCAGTCTTGCCTCACGGATCTTGTATCCGATCTTCTCAGCACGGCTATCTACTGTGACATCGACATGCTTTTTCTTGAGTTCTGCTGCAACCTTGTTGGCGTAATCCATATACTTCTCAGAGATTGGAAGTACACGAACCTGCTCCGGGCAAAGCCATGTAGGGAATTTTCCGGCATAATGCTCGATGAGCCAAGCCAGTGTACGCTCGTAGCATCCCATGGATGTACGGTGGATGATCCAAGGCAGAACCTTCTCACCCTTCTCATCAATGTAGTACATACCGAACTTCTCTGCACTTGCGCAGTCAAGCTGGATGGTTACCATCGTATCTTCCTTACCATATACGTTCTTCGCCTGGATATCAATCTTCGGTCCGTAGAATGCGGCCTCTCCGTCAGCCTCTGTGAACGGAATGTGATTCTCATTCATAACGTCACGCAGATACTGCTGGGTGCTGTTCCAGTACTCGTCATCGCCAAGGTATTTCTCCTTGTTATTCGGATCCCACTTAGACAGACGGTAAGTAACATCTCCGTCGATACCAAGTGTCTTCATTACATAGTGACACAACTCGGTACATCTTGTCAATTCTTCCTCAGCCTGATCCGGACGAAGAATGATATGTGCCTCTGTGATTGTGAACTGTCTTACACGGGTAAGTCCATGCATCTCACCGGAATCCTCGTTACGGAACAGAGTGGATGTCTCTGCCATACGATAAGGAAGGTCTCTGTAAGAATGCTGCTCATTCATATATACATAATACTGGAACGGACAAGTCATTGGACGAAGTGCCATCGTCTCCTTGTCGTCAGAATCTTTATTTAAGATGAACATTCCGTCCATGTAATGATCCCAGTGTCCAGAGATCTTGTAGAGGTCAGCCTTTGCCATAAGTGGTGTACGTGTTCTCACATAGCCCCACTCATTATCCTCAAGATCCTCTATCCAGCGCTGAAGCTTCATGATCATCTTGGTTCCCTTTGGTGTAAAAAGCGGAAGTCCCTGACCAATGACATCAACGGTTGTAAACAAACCCATCTCGCGGCCAAGCTTGTTGTGGTCACGCATCTTTGCATCCTCAAGCTTTGCAAGATGATCCTTTAACTCGTCCTTCTTGTTGAACGCAGTACCGTAGATACGATGCAGACGCGCCTTGTTGGAATCGCCTCTCCAATAAGCCATAGAAGAAGAAAGCAGCTTGTATGCCTTCACTCCCTTAGTACTCATCAGATGTGGTCCTGCACACAGATCTACAAAGCCACCCTGATCATAGAAAGAGATCTCAGCATCTTCCGGAAGATCCTCAATGAGCTCTACCTTGTAAGGCTCACACTTCTCCTCCATGAACTTGATTGCATCGTTTCTTGAAAGTGTATATCTTGTAATCTCATGACCTTCCTTGATGATCTTCTTCATCTCAGCCTCTAAGTTGTCAAGATCCTCTCTTGAGAACGGCTCAGAATCAAAATCATAATAGAATCCATCATCGATCGCCGGTCCAATTGCCAGCTTTGCATTTGGGAAAAGGCGTTTTACTGCCTCTGCTAAAATATGTGATGCCGTATGGCGGATGACACGAAGTCCTTCCGGATCACTTGCGGTCACGATATTCAGTTCGCAGTCCTCACTGATCTCAGTTCTAAGATCAACGATTTCTCCATTCACTTCTCCTGCACATGCCACACGTGCTAAACCTTCGCTAATGTCGGAAGCAATCTCATAAACCGTTTTGGCTTCCTGATACTCTTTGACTGATCCATCTTTTAATGTGATCTTCATGATGATAATCCTCCTTAAATTTAAAGTAATCCTGGCACATCAGTCTTGTGCCCTGCTTCATCCTACCCGGGGATTTTCAAAAAAGAAAATCCCCGGTATCAGACGATCCTGATACCGGGGACGATATTACTCGCGGTTCCACCCCAGTTACCACATGCTGCATGTTAACTTTCTTAACATACAATGTGATCACTTCATTCGATGATAACGGAATCACCGGACCGGATTGGGGTCACTCAGAGCTGGTCTTCCATAAACGCTTCATCCGGCTGCTTCCACCACTTTGCTCACGCAAAGGCATCCTTCTCTGTCATGTCCTGCTTATGTACTCTTCTCTTCAACGTTTTGCTTTATGTTTTAACATAACTTATTATAGGCTCGAATTTCAGAAAATCAAGTACTAATTTGCAAAAATTATCGTCCGCAGCAGAATTTGTACTTCTTACCGCTTCCGCAAGGACATGGATCGTTACGTCCAACCTTCTTGCCAACGATAACCGTACCGGACTTCTTCTGCTCAAGATACAACTTATGCTTTGTCTCTGCATCGAAGATCTCATCCCACATCGGGAGATTGTAAAGCCAGTCAGCCTTTGCATCTACCATATTCTGATACAGCTTAACCTTATCAAAAGCAAGGCTAACCTTAGTATCCTCTTCCATTGTATCGATTGGGTTCGGCTCAACGAGACTCTCGTTGATTCCGTCTAAGAATCCAGCCATCTCAAGTACTGATAATCCGTACTTGTCAGCCAGTTCCTTAACAGTTCCCTCTACTACTTCATCCGGGTTCGTGAGAAGCTTCTCGTAGACACCCTTCTCTAAAAGGAAATATCTCTGCCAGAATCTCTGTAACTCTCCCTGGTTTGCTTTCTCATTATAGGCAATCTTCTGCCACTCCTGCAATATAGCCATCTTTATACCACCTTTATCAATAAAGAATTCATGGATAATTCACATGTAAAGCCATTATACCAAAATATAGAGCATTTTCCAAGCTTTTTCTTTCTTATGCATGCATTTCCGGAGATCCTGTATATTTCCAAATTTTACATGCATATCTCCGGAATTGCTAATCCGCGTATCGCAGAATCATCGCCGAGAACTTTGGCAGGGTAACGGTAATGTTTCCGTCCGTAACCGCAATCTGCACCGGATCTGTCTGATATCCTTTTTCATCCGTATACATAAGACGTGTCATACTCACTGCTGCACCACTTTTTTGTACACTGCTTTCCTTTTCCAAAGCGTCATGCTCCTCACGCAAAACACCTGCCTGCCACACCGGAATCGTCTGCATCATCTCATGCTCCCCACAGTTCATCAGCACAACGGAACACATCGATGCACGAAATCTCGCATAAGCAAGGAAATTCTCATCACTTTTCAGTTCCATGAGAGAGCCTGTCCGCAGTTCCTCACAGGACTTATGGATCCTTATGATTTCCTTGTGGAATGCCACAAGCTCCTGATCCTCATGCCCCCACGGATACGTTCTGCGGTTATCCGGGTCCGTAAATCCGCAGACACCTGCCTCATCACCATAGTATAACGTAGGTGCCCCCGGCCAGGTCATCAGCATCACCACCGCCTCGCGGAATATTGCAGGATTATTCCCCTCATCCGCAACCTTTGCGCCAAGTGTATCGATCCGTCCTGCCTTGTGACTCGTTCTTGTCATAAAACGCGAATGATCGTGGTTGGACACCTGGTTCATCGCAACAAGCCTGCTCGGCATCGCAAAATTCGCGCCGTTTCTTCGCATTGCCTCCCAGAAGCTGTCCGCATCCCCGACAAATTCCGGCTGATACTCATCACTGTGCTTCTCCATTCCGGTTAAAAACCAGGTCATCGGCTCCATAAAAGCATCATAATTCATAACCGAATCCCACTCATCGCCGCCGAGCCACGGACGCGTATCGCCGTAATGCTCCGCCAGAATGACAGCCTGCGGATTCGCTTTCTTGACCGCCTTACGGAATTCCTTCCAGAAGTAATGATTGAATTCCGGTGTAAAACCAAGATCCGCCGCCACATCCAGTCTCCAGCCGTCTGCGTTGTATGGTGGAGAAACCCACTTGGCACCGATCCGCATCACGTAATCGAAAAGTTTCTTAGAATCCTCATAATTTAATTTTGGAAGCGTCTCGTAGTCCCACCAGCTCTCATAATCGCTGTTGTATGGCCACTCCCCCTTCTCCCCGAACTTGAAAAAGCTTCGGTACGGGCTGTCTGCCGACACATATGCCCCCTTTTCGTAACCTTCTGCATTCTCATAGATGCGTTCCCTGTCCATCCACTTATTGAACGATCCGCAGTGGTTGAACACACCGTCAAGAATCACTTTCATTCCGCGCCTGTGTGCCTCCGCCACCACTTCGGCAAACAGTTCATTGGATGCCTCAAGGTTCGCCTTGTTCGTCACACGGTTCACATACCGGGTCGCCAGACGATTCTCATCGCTTCCCTCCGGCAGAAGATCTCCTGCGTCATCCACGATTCTTCCAAAATGCGGATCAATATAATCATAATCCTGAATATCATACTTATGGTTGGATGGCGAAACGAAAAGAGGATTAAAATAGATCACCTCTACGCCAAGCTCCTGCAGATAATCCATCTTGTCAATGACGCCCTGCAGATCGCCGCCGTAGAAATTGCGGACATCCATCTGCTCCGGGAAGCGGTTCCAGTCATCCACCTTGTTGACCTGCTCACCGATGTAGCTGTACTCTCCCGTCAGCACATCGTTGGACGGATCTCCGTTGCAGAAGCGGTCCACAAAAATCTGATACATGACAGCGCCCTTCGCCCAGTCCGGCGTATGGAAACCTGGAATAATACCAAACGAATACATCTCCTGAAGCTCTCTTGTCACGCCGAGCTTGTTGTAATAACAGACAACACGGCCTGCCTGAATCTCAAAGAAATAGCGGATCGGCTCATTTCCGACCGGAATCTCGATCTCGTAATAATCAAAACCGTTCCGGACCAAACCGACCTGCATCTGTGCACGGATGGAACCGCTGATGAAATAAACCGCATCTACATTATTTTTCAGGGTACGGAACCGGATCTTCACCGTGTCGCCCGGGTTCGGCTCAAACGGAATCTGATACTGCGGGGATTCATCGCTGTAGAGCGCATGCTTGTTGAACATCGCCCGCATCTGTGACATATACTGCTGCATTCTTGTTTTATCCATGAACTAACGCCTCTGTCTTTCTCAATCATTCATTCCTTATATTTTACCCCACACTGCCATGTAATACAACCTTTTTCTGAACACATGTAACGATTGTGTTTATTGGATTTTTATATAGTAAAAGAGCCAGCGGGGTACGCTGGCTCTTTTGGAGAAGGTATTTCTCTTATGGGGTGTAGCAAAAACTATATAATGTATTGGGGGGTTTTTACAGTTATTATAGTACCATACGTCCCTCGAAAAGTCTGCACAAATCGCGATTTTTTTTCATTTGATTCTTATTCAAAATAACGATGAATTTTTCCGGCGTTTCGGATTTTCTGTTTTAATTTGCAC